>Ga0180434_10000033_pt1 | contig 197746 bp, 148 predicted proteins | sample SS_ome_7_FD_132453 | JGI IMG/M metagenome (GOLD analysis project Ga0180434, IMG submission 132453) | Hypersaline lake sediment archaeal communities from the Salton Sea, California, USA - SS_1_D_2 metaG | ecosystem: Environmental > Aquatic > Non-marine Saline and Alkaline > Hypersaline >... | reverse complement strand
GCGCAGATTCCCTGGGTCGGGCAGATCAGCGCCAACTTGCTGTTTGACGAGGAGTTGTTGGATCTGATCGCGGAATCCGGCGGCAAATGGATCTTCATAGGGATGGAGTCGGTGGATCCGGTCAACCTGGCCGACGTGAAGAAGGGATTCAGCAAGCCCGGTGAGTACCGCACGGTGCTGGAGCGGCTGGCTCAACGCAACATCTTCGCCATTACTTCGTTCATTTTCGGCATGGACAACGACACTCCGGGGGTGGCCGAGCGGACGCTCAACGAGATTCGGGGCTGGCCGCCCGGGCTGCCCGTATTCGGTCAACTGACCCCGTTTCCCGCGACGCCGCTCTACGATCGGCTGGAGAAAGCCGGGAGGCTTGCGCGCCCGAGGCACTGGATGGATTTCGCTCCCTTCGAGATGGCGCATGAGCCGATGAAGATGACGATCCCCGAAGTGAGGAGGGAGATAGACCTGGCTTGGTCGTCATCGTACAGTCCGGAGAGAAACGAGCGGGCGCTTGACTCGATAGGCGACAAACCGGTCGGCTACCGCATCTATCATCTTGTGGCGCGGCTTCTATTTCGCAGCATCTACTTCCCGTCGGAGGGAAGGTGGTCCTGGGCTAGAGCGGTCCTCGGCAATCGGCGCGCGATATACCGTGTCGCGAGAGACGTGCTTGCCGCTTGGAAGCCGAGGCGGGCGGGGAAGAGGCCGAGGACGCGAGGTGTGAGGGCGGAATAGGGCCATTTCGTATGAAGTCGAGATGGAAGTAGGATTCGAAGTACATGGACGGATCTCAACTTCTGAAACGCCTGGATGCGGCATGGGACGCCCTCAAGGCCTCATACGCCGGTCTCTCGGACTCGGATATGACCGAGCCCGGCGTCACGGGATCTTGGTCGGTCAAAGACATCATCGCGCACGTGACCACGTGGGAAGACGAGTCGCTGAGGCACCTGCCGCTCATCCTCGCGGGCGAGAAGACCCCTCGGTACTCCGTAACTTACGGCGGCATTGATAGCTTCAACGCCCTGAGGACGGAGGAGAAGCGGGACTTGTCGTTCTCCGAGGTGCTGCGGCAAAGGGACCGGACGCACCGACGGCTCATCCGCTTCATCCGGACGGTCCCGGAAGACCAACTGAATCGCGAGACGAGCTTCCGCCGCCGCCTGCGGCTTGACACTTACGGTCATTACCCGAAACACGCCGAGGCCATACGCAAGTGGCGGGAGCGGCGCGCGGCGGGATGAGCGAACGCCGGATAGGACCATTCCGGAAGCGGGCGTGCGGACCCGTTGGTCGGCCCGGCAGCCTACCCACTCCGTAGCTCGCTTCACGACAGGCCCCAGGGCGAAGGTCCGAATCGTCGGGGTAGAGAGCGAGCCCATCCTGTCAACCGTTGATACGGTTTTGGGAGTGGTTCGGTCTAACAGGTCATAAACAAACGGGTTGGACACGATGCTAGGAGCGCGACCCAGGCTTGAGCCCGCTCGATCCGGCCCTTCGGAAGGAGCTCATCCCGCTGGGCCATAGCTCCGTCCCGCGACGCGGGACGGAGCCCGCCGCCCTCAAGCGCCTACCGCCTGCCGGGGCCGACAGCCCACCCCTCGAATCTCCCCATACTTTTCTCTAGGTCGCATAAGCCCTTGCCGATAAGCGAGATTGAGCCCGGGGGGCGGTCTGGACTCCTCTTCCGGGGTAGGGCGGTGCGGGAGTCGCAACGGCTTCCAAACGATCCACGACGATGTGCGTACGTTGCGTCATCGTATTGCGATATGTGCTCTTTGCACTGGAAACGATTGCGGCCGGCGGCGGATCTAAATAGATGGGGAAAGGCGACTCCGAACTAAGCGGGCACACAAAGCCTAGGGGCCACTCAGAACGGAGGGATGGCGAAATGGAACAGCACGGCAGCGGAATAGTCTCTCTCGTTCAGAAGATGCACGACAAAGACACGTTCTTAGATCTTAACTGGACGGGAACGTTCCAGGATTACCTGGATCTGGTTTGCGGCAACCCAAAGGTCGCGAGGAGCGCCTTTCAAAGAATCTACGACATGGTGCTCTCACACGGCTACGAGGAGTACGTCGACAATAAGAAAAAGATCATAAGATATAACTTCTTCAAGGACGAGCGTTACGGCGGCAAGGACGCGATCTTCGGTTTGGACGTTCCGCTGATGAGGCTCGTCAACTTCTTCAAGGCGGCGGCCAAGAAGTACGGAACGGAACGAAGGGTGCTGCTGCTGCACGGCCCCGTTGGAAGTTCCAAGAGCACGATAGTGCGTCTCTTCAAGAAGGGATTGGAGGATTACTCGAAGACGAAGGACGGGGCGCTCTACACGTTCGGGTGGCGGATGAGCGAGGGCGGAGACTACGTCGACTGTCCCATGCACGAGGAGCCGCTGCACCTGATTCCGGAACAGATGAGAGAGACCGTGATGGCCGAGGTCAATAGCTCGCTTTCGGAGGAGGATCAGATCGTGCTGGAAGGCGAGCTGTGTCCGAGCTGCCGAAGGAACTACGAGGAGCTCTTCCGGAAATACGAGGGCGACTGGTCCAAGGTGATGGAGCACGTACAAGTGAGGCGTGTCGTCCTGTCGGAGAAAGACAGGGTCGGCATAGGCACCTTCCAACCCAAGGACGAGAAGAACCAGGACTCCACGGAGCTCACCGGAGACATCAACTACCGGAAGATCGCCGAGTACGGCACGGATTCCGACCCTCGGGCGTTCAACTTCGACGGGGAATTCAACGTCGCGAACCGCGGCATCGTGGAGTTCATCGAGGTGCTGAAGCTCGACGTCGCGTTTCTCTACGATCTCCTGGGCGCGTCGCAGGAGCACAAGATCAAGCCCAAGAAGTTCGCCCAGACTGACATAGACGAAGTCATCGTGGGTCACACGAACGAGCCGGAGTACAAGAAGCTCCAGAACAACGAGTTCATGGAGGCGCTGAGGGACAGGACCGTCAAGATAGACATCCCGTACATCACGAAGCTAAGCAACGAGCGGAGGATCTACGAGCGCGACTTCAATCCGTCCAGGATAAGGGGCAAGCACATCGCGCCTCACACCATAGAGATGGCGGCCATGTGGGCCGTTCTTACGAGGCTCGAGCAGCCGAAGAAGGCGGATCTCACGCTCATCCAGAAGCTCAAGCTCTATGACGGGAAGATGATCTCCGGTTTCACGGAGGACAACGTCAAGGAGCTGAGGAAAGAGACACAGAGAGAGGGCATGGAGGGCATCTCTCCCAGGTACGTGCAGGATAAGATATCGAACTCCCTTGTGAGCGACGCGAGCGAGACGTGCATCAACCCGTTCATGGTCTTGAACGAGCTGGAGTCCGGGCTCAAGCATCACTCGCTCATTACGAGCGATGAGCAGAGGAAGCGCTACGCGGAGCTCCTGTCCGTGGTCCGGGAGGAGTACGACAACATCGCGAAGAACGAGGTCCAGCGAGCCATATCGGCCGACGAGGAGGCCATCAAGAAGCTCTGCGCCAACTACATAGACAACATAAAGGCGTACACGCAGAAGGAGAAGGTCCGGAACAAGTACACGGGCCGGGATGAAGAGCCGGACGAGAGGCTCATGAGGTCCATCGAGGAGAAGATCGAGATCCCCGAGAGCAGAAAGGACGACTTCAGGCGCGAGATCATGAACTACATCGGAGCGCTGGCCATCGAGGGCAAGACCTTCGATTACAAGACGAACGCCAGGCTTCAGAAGGCGCTCGAGCTGAAGCTCTTCGAGGACCAGAAGGACTCGATCAAACTGAGCACCCTGATCTCCAGCGTGGTTGATAAGGAGACACAGGAGAAGATAGACGTCGTCAAAAGCAGGATGATTCGGAACTACGGGTACTGCGACGTCTGCGCGACGGACGTTCTAAACTACGTGGCCAGCATCTTCGCCAGGGGCGACGCCAAGAGTTAATCGCGGCCGGAGGGGGTGCCGCCGGGCCATGAGTCGGCGGCGCCGGCCGTCCCATGCACCGGCGGGGACGCAGTCAAGGGTCGCCGCCGCTGCCTTGTCGGCCCCACGCGCCGGCAGCGGGCAAGAGAGGTCCATGGTGTTAGACCATGATCCTGAAGATCGAGAAGGACCATAGCCGCTTCAGACAGATCGTGCGGGGCAAGATCAAGAAGGAGCTCAGAAAGTACATCTCCCAGGGAGAGATGATCGGGAGAAGGGGAAAGAACGTCATCAGCATCCCGCTTCCCCAGATCAACCTGCCTCACTTCCGCTATGGGCAAAAGAGCGTCGGGGGCGTGGGCCAGGGTGAGGGCGAGCCCGGCACTCCGCTTGGTCCCGCCGACGGAGACGGCGCGGGCGGCGCCGGTGAGGCCCCGGGGCAGCACATTCTTGAGGTGGACGTCACCCTCGAGGAGCTCGCACAGATACTGGGTGAGGAGCTTGAGCTTCCCAACATCGAGCCCAGGGGCAAGAAGAACATCGTCGAGGAGAAGCAGCGCTACTCGGGCCTTCGGCAGGCGGGGCCGGAGTCGTTGCGCGTCTTCCGCCGCACGTTCAAAGCCGCCCTGAAGAGGCAGCTCATCTCCGGGACGTACGATCACGTCAACCCCATAATCGTACCCATACGCGAGGACAAGCGCTATCGCTCCTGGAAAGTCACTCAGAACCCGGAGAGCAACGCGGTAATCATCTACATGATGGACGTGTCGGGATCCATGGGAGACGAGCAGAAGGAAATGGTCCGCATCGAGTCCTTCTGGATCGATACGTGGCTGAGGTATCAATACAACAACATAGAGACGCGTTACATAGTCCACGACGCGGCCGCCTACCTTGTGGATCGCGACACTTTCTATCACGTCAGGGAGAGCGGCGGCACGAAGATATCCTCCGCCTATCATCTGTGTAAGAGGCTCATCGACGCCGAGTTCCCGCCGGTGGAGTGGAACATCTACGCGTTTCACTTCTCAGACGGCGACAACTGGGGCGGAGGGGACACGGAAGAGTGCATGAAGGTCCTCGACGAGGGGCTTGTGCCCATCGTCAACCTATTCTGCTACGGGCAGGTGGACAGCCCCTACGGGTCCGGACAGTTCATCAAAGACCTTGAGACGAAGTTCCCCGAGACGGAGAACGTGATAACGTCCGAGATCAAGGACAAGGACCACATCTACGACTCCATAAAGACCTTCCTTGGAAAGGGGCGATAGCCATGACACCGGGCCCCGACCTTAAGAAAATGACCGAAGAAATCGCGGCCATAGCCAGAAGCTACGGGCTGGACTTCTTCGACACGATCTTCGAGGTCGTTGACTTCGAGCAGATGAACGAGGTCGCGAGCTACGGAGGCTTCCCAAACCGGTACCCTCACTGGCAGTTCGGGATGGAATATGAGCGCATCAGCAAGGGCTACCGCTATGGGCTTCAGAAGATCTACGAGCTTGTGATCAACAACAACCCCTGCTACGCGTACCTGCTCGAGTGCAACGACGTCGTTGACCAGAAGATGGTGATCGCCCACGTCTACGCGCACTCCGATTTCTTCAAGAACAACGTGTGGATGTCCAAGACGGACCGCAAGATGGTCGACGAAGTGGCCAATCACGGGGCGAGGGTGAGGCGCTACGCGGAGAGATTCGGCCTGGAGGCGGTGGAAGGCTTCCTCGACCTTTGTCTGTCGATAGACGACTTGATCGACCATCACTCGCAGTTCATAGCGAGGAGGCAGAAGGGGCCGGGGAAGAGGGACGACGGCGACGGCGAATCCGGGGGAATCAGGAAGATCAGAAGCAAGCCGTACATGGACAGGTACATAAACCCTCAGGAGTTCCTCGACCGGCAGAAAAAGAGCCTGGAGGAATCGCGCAGGAAGAGGTCGAAGCTCCCGCAAGATCCGGAGAAGGACGTGCTGCTCTTCTTGATCGAGCACGCGCAGCTCTCGAAATGGCAGAGGGATATACTGTCCATAGTCCGGGAGGAGAGCTACTACTTCGCGCCCCAGGGGCAGACCAAGATCATGAACGAGGGCTGGGCGACGTTCTGGCATTCGAGGATCATGACGCAGAGGTGCCTGACCGATCCCGAGGTCGTGGATTACGCGGACCGGCACTCCGGAACCGTCGGCAGCAGACCGGGCCATTTGAATCCCTACAGGCTGGGTCTCGCCCTCTTTCGGGACATCGAGGATCGCTGGAACAGGGGGAGGTTCGGCAAGGAATACGAGGAGTGTGAGGACCTCGCCGTCAGAAAAAGCTGGGATCTGGGTCTCGGCCTTGGGACGGAGAAGATATTCGAGGTCAGGAAGCTCTATAACGACGTGACCTTCATAGACGAGTTCCTTACCGAGGAGTTTTGTCGCGAGCAGAAGCTCTTCACTTTCAGTTACAACGAGAAAGCGAAGCAGTATCAGATCGCCGAGAGGAGCTTCGCGGACATCAAGAGGCAGCTTCTCTTCGCATTGACGAACTTCGGCCGGCCCTTGATCTATGTCGAAGACGGAAACTACGAGAACAGGGGAGAGCTCTATCTGACTCACAGGCATGAGGGCGTGGACCTTCAACTGGATGAGGCGAAGGAGACAATAAAGAACGTGCAGAGGATCTGGGGAAGGCCGGTCCATCTCGAGACGGTGGTTGAGGGCAAGAAAAAGATCTTCAGCTACAACGGTCGTGAGGAGAAGGAAAAAGAGGCTGCCTGAGGCGGCTGAAGAGTTACGAGAAGAGTTGAATTCGCGTCGGTCGGCCGGGGCATCGACCGAACGGTCCGCCCCGGTGCACGAACCGTTAAGCGTGATCGTTCCGGCAAGTGAGGCCCCGGGCCCACATGGTCGGATAACGATCCAAAGGAGGGATAAGCCATGAGCCTGGGAAGGAAACTGGCCGGCGGGCTCAAGGACCTGCAGGGATCAAGCGGCACAAAGTCGGGCGGCACAATCGAGGCCCATGAAGGCGACTGTCGAGCGAAGGCCCGAGCCCGGGAGCTCGACAGGCTTGCAGTCGCCCTCGATGAAGTTGAGGTGTGGACTACTCTCCCGAGGCCCGCCGCCGAGGAGGCGCGCGGGGTTGTTGAGAAGCAGTCCCGCCGGATCGAGGAGCGAATCGGGTATCTCACCGAGGGCCTTAAGACGATTGAGTTCGATCGAGCCGACGGAGTGTTGCAGATGAGGAGCGCTCAGGCATTTTCCGACGGTTCGGAGCGGGAGTACTTCGAGCTTTACCTGGACGGCGGTTGGAAGGCCGTTCTCCGGAGGTACAAAGGTTCGGACGAGGGGCACGGCCGGCAGGCCGTCTCCATGAGCCTAACGATGGAAGTGCTCGAGCGATTGGTGAACGATCTCTCGGCGATTCTCACGGATCGCGCCTCCTAGCCTCGATTCGGCAAAAAGAAGCGAGACATCGAATGACTCCGCCCCCCGGTACGGGCGCTTCGGACGTCATGCCAACGGACCGTGGCCCTACATTCGGTGGGCTGATGCATTGCGTCGTGAAAAGGCGACCGCCGGCGTCGTGCCGGCAAAACAAGGCATGAAGGTCGCCATAGGCCGACCAATCGAGATCGGCTCTTGTCTTCCGAATTCAATCGATCAGCGCGCCGTCCGTCATGTCTCGGCTTGGAAACTACAGCCTGGAGAATTGCCGCTCCTGCTTGACGCTTGGCTCGGCGCCGCGGACCCCGCCCGTTATTCTCACTTCCCCGGCCCCGGCCGGATCGGCGAGGTCCATCGTTGGCCCCTCGACCAGAGGCATTCCTTCAGCGTCTTTCGTTACCCTGACGATAGGCCGCATGTAGTCTTCTTCTCTTCTCTCCACTACGATCGCCTCTTCGCCGGTGTTCAGACTGACGGTTGATCCGGGCGAGAACAGGTCGAGCATCCGGAAGAATCTCTTGAGCAGCGTCGGTTCGAAGTGTGTGCCCGAGTCGGCCTGCATTCTGACCGCCACCTCTTCGGCCGACATCTTCTCGGAGTAGGGTCGCAACGTGCGCATCGCGTCGAAGGCGTCGGCAATCGTGGTCATATGGGTGCAGATGTTCAACTCGCGCCGGTTCTTGACCTTAGGATAGCCCGTGCAGTCGTATCTCATGTGATGTTCAAAAGCAACCATGACGGACAGATCGGATGAACCGGGCATCGCTCGGAGCATCTCGGCCCCGTAGACGGTGTGCTTCTTCATCAGCTCAAACTCTTCCGCCGTGAGCCTTGTCGGCTTTCTGATGATTTCAGCGGGGATGCGCTGTTTCCCGATATCGTGCATCAGGGCGGCAAGCCCAATCTCATTGAGAAGATCCTCGCTCAAGTTCATGCCACGAGTCTGTCCGAGGGTAAGCACGCACACGTTGACGATGTGAGTGAAGGTGTAGTCGTCGTGGCTCTTGATATTCAACAGAGTCGAGAGCTCCGTCGATTCCGAGTTGACGAGCTCCATCACGTCGGCGACGATCCCGCGGCCCTTGTCCAGGTCCAGGCCCCCCTCGCCCGCCTCCTTGTATAGCTGCGAAATGACGTCCGCTCCCTTGCTGAGAAGCCTGCCGGGGGTCGTCGTCCCCGTAGTTCGACCGGCATGGGGGGCGGTCGGCGATTCCCAACCCGCGAGGGCCAGACGCCCCACCGTCACCCCGGATGCACCGAGATTCTTCAAGTACCGCCCGGGACCCGGCTCTTTGATCTCCTCCGGACTCGCGGTAAGGAGACCGACGAGGGCGCTGAGGTCCGTCTCATTAAATCCCTTGAGCAGAGTGACGGAAGTCAGATCTCTGTCCCTGAGCCGTTGCTTGAGATCCGGGGCAAGTGCCGAGGACTTGTGCAGGACGGCGCCCTGTATGAGCCAGTCGTCTTCCAGCAAGCCCACGTTTATTTCAGACCTTCTCTCCAGAAGTGAAGCCGCGGTCTCTTTGAGAGAAGCGAAAGAGCGTTTGAGTATCGAGTGTTCCGTCGGGTAGAAAAGGCGGTTTCTAGCCGCGGCCGAGAGATGTCTTACGAGGGCCTCCGCCGTCTTGGTCTCGGATGCGTCCAATGCCGTGGGCTTCTTGGTCTGCTGCGTCACGGAGGGAACTCCCCCTTTCCGTCCTGATTCACTCCGTCATCGATCACGCGATCGAGATCCGTATCCGATGGATCCTGCAAGTCGGTCGCCCCCTCTGGGGAAGGCCTTTGCGGGCGACTGAGCGCCCAGGTGCAGGCTTCTCTCACCTGCCTGTTGTATCCAGAGGTGTTCCTTTGCAGGACGAGAAGAGCTTCGTCGCCGCCGATGTCCCTGAGCGCCGACGCGACGTCCCTCCTCAAGGCCGGCTTGGCGTCGCTGAAGGCGAGAAAACGCCTCGTCAGCAGCTTCTCGAGGTGGGGCACGGCATCGGAGCTTCCTATCTTGCCGAGCGCGACAGCGGCTTGGCGCGCCTCAGATATTCTCCTTCCGAAGAGGTCCTGTTTCCTAAGCGATTCCAGGAGAATCGGAACGGCGTGTTGCGCCCGTGCCTCGCCCAGAGATGCCGTTGCCAGGAGAGCCAGGTGCCGGTTGGTGCCGGCCATCAACCGTTCGATGGCATTCCGCGCGGCGGGTGCGTGAGACGAAGCGAGAGCATTGACTATTTCCCGCTGGGCGCCGCCCTCGCAGTTGTGGAGTGCCCAAATCATGGCTTCGACAGCCTCGGGCGTGCATAGAAGTGAGAGGACTTTGAGCACTCTCCTTCTCTTCCGAACCGGGTTCGACAAAAGGAAGTCCTTGCTTGCTTCGGATGCCCGCTCGGAGTGAGACGCCAGGTATCGGATTACCTCGGGATTCTGAGCCGCCTCGTCGGATCCGGCCACGACGCTCCACACGCTCGGGCAGACTTCGGCTCCGAAGGCTTGAAGCATTGCCTTCAACGACCCGGCGGTCTTCTTGCCCCCCAAGATCAGTCTCTTGATCGCGGGTTCGGCGTACTCTCCGGCCGCCATTGTCTTGAGGCAGTCCCGCAATAGGGCCCTTCGCTCCGGGTCCGGGGCGGCTCCTTCGGAAAGGTCCTCCGCAAGATCGGACACTAGCTCCGCCGGGAGATCCGAATTGCCCGCCTTGTTCAGCTCCTCACAGGCTTCTTTGATGTCGTCAAGAGTCCGAGCAGACTCTCCCGGATCCTCATGAACGCGGAGGAGATCGACAAGGAACCGTCCCTTGAACTCCAGCCTTCGGTGGGGATCCAGCGTTCGGATTGCCTCCTTGAGTACCTCGATCCCTTCCGAGTCCTCATCTTCGGGGTCCAGCGAGGCCTCTCCTATCTCCTGCAGCATAGACACGTAGTCGGATCCCAGGAACCTCCCTTCGGACTCGGTCAGCACGAGATCTTCCACCGCTTCGTAGACTCGCTCAAACTGCTCCGTCTCGGACGGATCGCCCTCGCTCATCTCGCGCTCCAGCTCTTCCAGTAGCTCTCGTCTGCGGCTTCGCGCCCCGGCTACTCTCCGAAAGACCGAGGACAGTCTCGACTTGTTCAATCTCTGGGAGTCTACGAGAGCGGAGAGCAGACGGAGCTTTGCGTTCGGCGGGAGGTTGTCCGTCATCTTCTGGATGAGGTCGTCTCCCGTCCTGCCGTGAGTGACCTCGGTCTCGGCGAGGCGGGCCATGACCTCCGGGTCCATCTTGGCCACTATCTCGGCGAGGTTCGACATCCCTCGATCGAGCCGGGTTCCCTCCAGGCCTTCCATTCCTTTGCACGTCTTCGCAAGCCCCCTCGCAACCTCTGCATTGGGGTCGCCCGCGGAGTCGGAACATGCTCTGACCAGCTCGCTGGTCATCTCCTCCAGGGCCGCCGTGTCCCCGGATGACCTGACGATCAGCTCCCGGGCCTCGTCGGAGAGCTCATCGCCGTCGGAGAGAAGGTGGTGCGTCACAAGCGCTTTCCACATGTCGCGCGGGTTGTCGATTCCAGAGAGCATCTCCTCATCTGAGACATGCCTAAGGGCGCTGCCATAGTCGATCCACCTGAGCTCGATGTGCGGCATAATCGACTCAGTGTCGTGAAGTGGTGAATCCGCTGAAGCGAAGTCCTCGGGATCCATGCTGAGAATCTCAAGCAGGTTCTCGACTTCCTCTTCCGTTACGCCTGGCCTGAAAATGATTCCCGTGAGGTTCCTCAGCTTTAGATGCTTAGCGAAGCTGCGCAGGGGGCGCTTGCCTTCTCCGAATGAACGCCCCCGAAAAAGCAGCGTGTCCCCGGTCGAGCCGATTGTGATTTCTCCCATGTCGTTCAGAGTGGAATCGAGTAGTGTCCCGAACTTGGCCAGCGGGGGGGCGACCGCGCTGTGGCCCTTGGGGTAGAAGCTTCTGAGCTTGAGGGCGTTATTCAATTGGCCGATCAGATCTTCCAGACCGGACCAAACCTCAGGATCGAGATCCGGCTCATCCGGTATGTCTTCCGCCGAGCCGTGGGGCTCGCTGTGAGCTGTTCCGCTCGGCATCCCCCGCGGGGGATCATCCGGGATGTCCCGGAGGCAACAGCCCGCCTGTTCTTCCGGGTCTGTCGTATCGGAAGTGTCCGCCCCCTCGGACAAGAGGGGCTCTTCCGGGCGTAAGTCAGGGCCGCCGGGCTCGTTCTGATGAGTCTTCGCTGGTTCAGACTCAGTCCCGTGAGAGTCGCCCCTGATGGTCCCGAGGTCGGCAGTGGGTTCTTCCATGTTCCGTTTCATTGCGAGTCGGCTTCCTGAGCCAAAAGAGCGTTGCGGGGACCCGGTCGATCCGGCGCCCTACCGGTCCAGCTAGGGGATACCGGCGCCGGTCTTCCTCGCCTAGGAGCGCCCAAGGCGTGGTCCGTTGCGTGCACGCCGCGCCGACGTGATAAGCGACCTTATCAGCGTCGCCAGCGGAAGAGCGATTTGAGCGCCGTGAGGGTCCTTTTTGGACCGCCCAAGAACCGGCGCCGACGGCCCCCGGAGATTCCATTGGACTGCGGGAGTTTGCCATATATATCGGCTGGAAGCCTTGCCTTCTCAAGCTTTGGGGGCTATGCAGGGTCGAAGACGGTCCGCCGGCCCGGACATCGCGGATCCCGGTAGTGGGCCCGTTTCGGCAAGGCCGATGGTCGCTCAGCATACGCGGACGAAGGTCTCCCACCCTCCCCGAGCCCGCTTCGCCGAGCTGACTGCGGCTCGCCGCAGTGGATCTCGGCTCGCTCCTGCGCAAGGGTCTCTACGAGAGACACTTCGTCCGCCCGTTGGATCAAAGCCCTGAGCGTCAAACTCACCTAGGGCCCCACGGCCTGAGATGTTGACAAATGCCGCTAAATATGGTAGATTAACGGGGTTCCACTCAAACGGGGATTGTCGGCGGCTCTCGATTCCGCATCCGCCGATTCGGTTCCGCCAAGATCTCCCCTCGACGCTACGGTCCCTGGCCGCCGCGCGCGGTCGGACAGAGGGGAGGTCCTCCATGCCCAGGTACTCCGGGAGCTTCGAGAGAAAACTCAGAGACTGTCTCGGTATCACCCGCGTAGGAACGCTCGCCGCGGCCACGTCGCTTGCGATGGCCGGCGAAGGCGCCGCCAGGCCGTTACGTGTTCCGGTGGATGAAATCTTGCCGAACGGGGATTTGAGAGAATACGACCTGAACAACGATGGCCGCGATGATCTGCGGCTGGAATGTCTGGGGGACGACTGGTACTTGTATGCGCTGGACTATACGCCTCCCGGCACCACGGGCAATACGGTACCGGCTTATGTCTTCATGGACTCGGGTATGCTTTATGTCCACGCTCACGAGGCCGGGGATGTCGTGCCGTCCGTTGCGACCGACATGGCCCAAAGCGGCCCGCTCAATTACATAGACACCGGCCCGTTCTACAACCAGTCGGCTCCGCGGTTCGCCGGGCTCTATCTGTGTCTCGGGGACACTACGGGGGGAGTCGATCCCACGAGACACTTTGCTTGGGCGGAGTTGAATGTAACGCCGCTCTTTGATCTCGAAGTCACTGCTTTCGGCTATGAGACAAAGCCGGACACTCCAATCATCGCGGGATCTGAGTCGGTCCCGGTGGGCGGGCTTGTTCCGTTGAGCCTCGGGCTGCTCGCGGCCGGAGCATGGATGGCGAGAAGACGGTTGAGCTCCGAGTGACATGACCCGAGGTGGAATCGATCCGACACCCGGGTCTCCTCCGCCCGCAAAACGCCTCCTTTTGGTTGGTTGGGAAGGCGCCGACTGGCGTCTGATAGCGCCGCTGATAGAATCCGGCTGCCTTCCCCACCTATCCGATCTTATCAACCGCGGCGTCATGGGGAGCATTCTGAGCCCTCTCCCCATGGTCTGCCCGATCGTATGGACATCCATCGCGACCGGCGTGCTCGGCGACAAGCACGATATCTTAACGCCCGTGGAGCCGGACGGCAGGGGCGACGTTCGTCCCGTTCAGAGCACGTCCCGCCGGCGCAAAGCTATCTGGAACATCCTCAACCAAAGCGGTCTTCGGAGCGTCGTCGTAGGTTGGCCGGTTACCCACCCGGCGGAGCACATCAACGGCGTGGTCGTCTCGGATCGTTTTCCCCACACATCCGGACCGGCGGAAGAGCTCTGGCCGGCGGATGGTCACACAGTGCACCCCGGCAGTTTGCTCGAACAAGTCATGGATCTTCGGGTAAGGCCGCGAGATCTGAGCTACGAACAGCTTGCAGAGTTTGTGCCGAGGCTCAGCGAGATCGATGCAACAAAGGATCCTCGAGTCGGAGCTATCGCGACGCTTCTTGCTCAATCGGCCTCGGTTCAGAACGCGGCAACCTGGGTTGCCGAGCACGAGCCTTGGGATTTTATGGCGGTCTACTACGGCTTGCTTGGCGGATTGTGCCACAGCTTCATCAAGTATCACCCGCCTGTCAAAGACAGCGTGGACAAGAAATACGCCGATCTCTTCGGCAAGGTCGTAGAGACCGGCTACAGGTTTTGTGACATGATGCTCGGCCGTCTGGTGCAACTTGTCGAGCCGGACACACACGTGTTCTTGGTATCGGACCACGGCTTCTACAGAGATCCGATTCCCGTCGCGGCCAAGTCCTTCGAGCGACGCCCGCACAAAGACAAATCCGGAGTGCGCTTCGCTTCCCTCAGGTATCACCGCCGCGACACGGTGTTCTGCGCCGCGGGCCCGAATATGAAGGCAGACGAGTTGGTCTTCGGCGCGGAGTTAATCGACGTCGCCCCGACAATCCTGGCCTCCTTTGGCCTTGCGGTCCCCGAGGACATTGATGGGAAGGTCCTCAAAAGCCTGTTCTTGGAGCCCCCTGAGCCAAAGTCAGTCTCCGGCTACGAGCCTTACTCCACAGACGACGGGATTCACAACCGTGAGTTGACGGAAGACACTTGGGCGGCCCAGGCAATTGTTGAGAATCTGTCGGCGTTCAGCCTTGTGAGCCTGGCCGGCGAGGCGGCCATCGCGCTTGAGATATGTGCTAGGCAGCGGCTTGTGCATTTGGCGGACATATATGTGTCTCAGAAGAAGTTCGAGGACGCTCTCGATGTTTCCAGAAAGCTGTCTGAGCTTGACGATTCCTTCTTGACGCGGGTCCCGGTTGTCGAGTGCCTGATCAATCTCAACCGAATGGCCGAGGCGGAAGCCATGATAAGCGGAATGGGGGCCCTGGCCCCGGACGCTCCTCTAACGCTGTTGCTCTGGACCAGATATCATACACAGTGCGGGAATCTCAAGTCGGCTCGGGATTATCTGGAGAAAGCCGAGAGTGTGGATACTCATACCGCGAACTACCCCATGCAGTTGGGTTGGCTGGCCGCGGGCCTGGAGAGATGGGAATCTGCGGAGAAACTGTTCAGGCGGGCCCTCGACCGTGATCCCGATTTTGCCCAGGCACACGACGGCCTCGGCGTTGTCCTGCTTAGAAAGGGTTTGGTCGAGGATGCCGTCCGCCACCATGAGCAGGCCGTCCGCTTGCTCTACAACCGCAGCGAGGGACACGTTAACCTCGCCGAGTCCCTGATCGCCGCGGGGGAACCGGCCGGCGCGATCAGGCATCTAGAGACGGCTCTGGATCTGCGGCCGGAGGGCGCGCGCGCCCTGAGATTGCTGGAAAGGGCGAAGCGGCTTGAGGCTGAGGCGGACCAAGGGGGGAAAAGCGGCTGAGACGTTCTGCGGTTCAAAGGTCACGGGCTGTCTCATGGCGGAGAAAAACTGAAGGGGCAATCAGCCGTAGCGACTAGTCGGGTTCGGGTTCGAGAGCAGTTCTGCCGCGAAGGGGCTTGACGAGTCGTAGAGCTCATTGCCGAAGGATTGAGCGCAAGTGCGGACCGGAGTGCTTGGAGAAATCTCGTGAGATCGTTTGAAATCCCCAAGGAGCGATGGCTGGAGACGGAGTCCAAGCTGACGGGGCGGCTCGACGAGATCGAGAGCCTCAGGCGCTCGTTTCCCGAGGTGCGGAAACGCCTGAAAGAAGTAGTCGAACGGCTTCGCAGGCTAGACATAGGCCTTTTCCCCGCTTCCATCGATACGGGAAGAGAGGCGAGATACTCTCCGGTCCCGCAGGCGGAGGCGCTGGCTTTCGCCAGAAGTCACGGCGGGGAATCCTCCGAGGCGGGTTACCGCAAGATGGTCCTGCGCATAACGAAGGAGCACGATAGGATGCGCCTCTCTTGTGATCTCCTCAGAGAGATGCATCTTTGCGTATGCGGTGCCGGCGACCCACACGCCGGACAATGGAAGACAAAAAACAACTATGTTCCGGTCTATCGCGGCCACGACACGTGGTTTGCGAGCCGGCTCACTACGCTTTTTCAGTTTGTGCCCGACTATATGGAGTCGCTTCACGAACGCTTCGGCCGGATGTGGGAGTCGCGTTCCATTGACCCGCTTCTTCTCATCGCGGCGTATTCTCTTGATCTGTTATACATACATCCTTTTTCCGACGGGAACGGGCGCGTTGTGAGGTTGGCTATCTTGCTCCTGCTTCACCAATGCGGTCACTCGATCGGCGGGTTGGGGAGCTTGGAGTCCGCAGTCGCCGGAAGGCGAACGGGGTACAACGAGTCCCTGCTGGCGTCCATGCAAGGGTGGGAGGAGGCGCGTCACGATCTAAGCCATTGGGGGGCGTTTCTACTGCGTTTGATTCGTGATGTCTATGATGAGATCTCAAGACGGACGGATGAGCTGGCGGCCGTGGCGAACCAGGGCACCGCGCTGTCTGAGGCGATAGACGAGATGCCGGGGTCGTTCCGATCGGTAGATTTGAAGTCTCGGCTACCCGGTGTTCCGGAGTACATCACTAGGATCGTTCTCAACCGGATGAGGGAAGCCGGAAGAATTGAAGCCACGGTGCTGGGGCCCGAGGTGGAGTGGCGTAAACCGGCTTCGTTTTGAGGTTGGGTCAAGGCGCTGCTGCTATTGACGGCCGGCCACCGGGGCGGGGTGTCCGCTGAATTCCGGCGACGGCGACGCATGCGGGTAGTATGCGTGAGGCGGATTCAGGGGCTGCGCCTGTCTGCCGGCGCAACGCAATGCCTACGGGATGCGTAAGGTGCCTTCCGAAGTTCCACCTGCCGCCCACGCGACACACCCGGATGAGACGCGGAACGCCCGAACACCCGGCGCGGGACGGGTGCTGCCTACTCCCACTCCATCATGCCCGGGGGCTTCTGTGTGATATCCAACATGACCCTATCCACTTTCCCGAGCGCCATGATCTCCCGGCTTATCTCGCGGAGCTTCGGCTCGTCGATTCTACCCCAGTCTGCGGTCATGGTGTCGGTGCTGACGAGCATCCTTAAGAATATGAGCTTGTCCCAGGGGCCTTCGGTCGGTGAGTCGGTGAGGTCGTAGACCACCCTGTTGATTCCGTCGATTTGATTTGTAATTCGGGAGCTCACTTGCTCCAGCAGATCATCGGCCGGCTTGATCCAGCCGTCATTGTCTCGCATCACCAGGCACAGCGGATGCTCGTATGCCTTGGCGTCGCCCTTTATGCCCACGCTTCGTACGGGGAGAAAGACGGCTGCGGCGGTAGTGGGCCGAAGCCCGGCTTCACGCAACGCTTCCGCGAGAATCTCTCTTGACCGCCGAGCGGCCTCGACACGCCGGTCGGTTTTTCTGCCGACCACTTCGCCGTCAAGGCGGGGGGGCTCTCCGAGCTCGCTTACCACTCCCAACACCGGGAACTTGTGCCAAAGATCAACGTACCACTTCGTGCCTTCCAAAGAGCGGTCAATGACGGCGTCCACTTCGGCCTGCAGGGCAAGCTTCTCCGGGGTGATCTCTCCCAGCACTCGGACGGAGTTGCCGGGGCCGGGGAAGGGCTCCTTCCAAAGGAACTCCCTCGGCATATCGAGCTTGAGCCCCAGTTCTCTCACCTCGTCCTTGTAAAGATCCCTCATGGGCTCTATCAGAGGCAGGGTCTGTCTTTCATCCAGGAGTGAGTTGTGATGTGTCTTAATGACGTCCGCGTTTTTTGTGACGCCGCTCGTTATGAGGTCCGGATATATCGTTCCCTGGCCGAGCACCCAGTCATCGGGGTTGAGCCCCAAGTCCGCGTACACCCTGTCTTTTATCTCAAGAAAGGTCCTCGCCACGGCCTTTCGCTTGGCCTCGGGGTCGGTCAGCTTTCGCACGGCCGCATGGAACTGCTCCGTCGCATTGAGCTGATGGAAGTTGGTGAATCCGAAGGAGTCCATGTGGCCCTTGACCTTCTCCATCTCTCCCCGGCGCAGGAAGCCGTTGTCTATGTGCAGCCCGTAGACCCGCTCCGGCCCCAAAGCCCTGGTCAGAAGCACGAAGGCGACCGTTGAATCGACACCGCCGCTCACGAACAAGAAGACGTTCTTCTCTCCCACTTCCCGGCGAATCTGCTCGATCATTGTCTCGATCGAAGGCGTCGGCGGCACGCGGGGCTCGCATCCGCAGGCTTTTAGAACGAAGTTCCGCAGAATGTCCATGCCCTTCGGTGTATGGTGCACCTCGGGGTGGAACTGCAAACCGTAGAGCTTCTTTTCGGTGTTTCCGATAGCCGCGGTGGGGCAGTCCGAGGTAATGCCGAGCACGCGGAACCCTGGCGGCAGCTTGGCCACCAGGTCCCCGTGGCTCATCCACACGGTCTCTTGCCGGCCCAGACCCTCAAAGATGAGATCCCGCTCCCGCACCGTGAGGACGGCCTTGCCGTACTCGCGCCCGCGGCTCCCCCTGACAACGCCGCCCAGCATACCGACGATCAACTGGTGGCCGTAGCAGAGCCCGAGTATCGGAAGCCCCAGCTTGAATATCCCCGGGTCGGGCAGCGGAGCCCCGGGTTCCTTGACGCTCGCGGGACCGCCGGAGAGCACTATGCCTTCGTAGACGGCCAGCTCGTCGTTGGCTGTCTCGGGCGGCAGCAGCCTGCTGTTTACACCTAGAGCCCGGACCCGTCTCCCGATGAGATGCGTGTACTGTGATCCGAAGTCCAGTACCGCTATTCCGCTTCCCGATCCGCCGGACCGGGGGACCCTGTCTGTAAGTGATTCCTCTTTATGCATAGAAGTTACGGCCCTAACGCATAGGTTGCGACCAATCCTGCTGTTCGTGAAATGGTGAGGTCCTTGCCCCTAAGGTCTTGTCGCTTCGCCGGGATAGGGACTTCCACCGTTCGTGGCAGGCTCGATAGATCCGGAGACTGACTCCATTGTAGAAGCGCGGCGCCGACCAGTCAACGGCGACGGTTCTCCGGGCCGCGGGGTGTCGCCGGCTCGACGACGGCGCCCGCGCATCGACGCCGGCCGACGCTTGCAGAGGGATTCTCCCCGGACGATTGGGGTGTGGAAATACGGGAAAACCAGAAGTGCCGGCCGCTAAGACTCTTCAGGGAGCCTTCCCGTGGGCGCCGGCCGCTTCTCTCGGGCTCCGGCCCTTTGCACGGGGCTCGGGCACGAGCCTTGCAAGTGTCGGGTCCCGTTATCTGTTGGGCAAGAGCTTGAACCGCCGCTGCGGTGGGGATGGATTCGCCATCTGGGATGATGAGGTGGGGAGGAAGGGCCTGCCGCGGCGGTGTAAACCTCGCGACCTCAGCTGATCTCGATTGGCGTCCCGTGGGCGGGCGGGAATGCCCAGCGCGAGACTTCGCCCGGGCGCGCTTTGGCTCTATTGGTGACTCGTCGGATGGCGAGCATTTCCAATGCGGGGAATTGGTCCGGGCATCATGTCGGATATCAAGGGGGCCTTCCCGCCGCCGGCACAGGTCAATCCCGACATAAGTCCGCCCGCCCTCACCGGCCTCCGCGCTTCACTCTAATTCGCCCTTCGGTGCGGGGGGTGAGGTTCTTCAGCTTTCGAAAATACTCCGCCGTGATTTCGCGTTGGAACCCGTCGCTTGTTGATAGCACTCCAGCGTCCGTGAGAGGGGCGTATCCGCCCCCGCCTTCTGCAAGATAGCTCATTGTCCCAACGCTGTAGGTCCCATCTCTCAGAATTGGGCTGCCGTCCACCCTGATATCGCGCGGCATCCCGTCATATATCTCAAATGATATGCCTGATACCTGGCAGAAGCTCCCACGGCCCATCCTGCGGGCGATCTCGCCCACCAGATCCTCGACCTCGTCTCCCGACAGCTCCAGCAGCACGACTCTGTTGTCGAAGGGCAAGGCGGAGTATACGTCCCAAACGGTAACCGGCCCGGGTCCGAAGCCGGATCTTATTCCGCCGGAGTTCTGGACCGCGAAGTCCGCGCCGGTGGCATCTCTGATAGCGTCGGCCACCAGGTTCCCGAGCGGCGACTCGCCCGTCCGCAACGAGCGGTCTCGGGGAAACTCACCCGACGCCCGGGCGACCACTTCGGTGACCGTGCTCTCCATGGAGTTCCAGTATTTCCCAACGATGCGGGCGACCTCGCGATTCTCGTTGACCGCCGACGTCGCGGGGAGCAGCTGTGCCTCAATCCCCGCGAGATCTCCGTCTTCAAACAGCATGTCCACGCGCCCGACGTGAGTTCCTCCCCAGCCGGCCTGCACAATGTACGTGGTTGCGGCGCCGCCCGCGGCGTCGACGCTTCTTATCTTGACCGGCTTCTCCAGAAGATCGTGGCTGTGCCCTCCGACTATCAGGTCGATTCCGGGCACTTTGCGAGCGAGGTTCTTGTCGTCGTCGAGACCCAGATGAGAGAGTACGATCACCGCGTCGGCGGCGTCGCGGAGAATGGGGATCATCTCGCGCGCCGTCCGCACCGGGCTCTTGGCGGTTACGGAGGCGATCGCCGACGGACTGACCATCTCGGAAATCCCTCCGGGCGTCAGTCCCAGGATTGCCACGCTGATGCCTTCCTCGGTTTCGAGCAATAGATATGGTTCGAATATCGGCTTTCCGCCTCGGCGCCAGGCCAGATTGGCGGACAAGAGAGTGAATTCGGCGTCGTCCTCAAGGTCCAGAAGAGCCCGAGGACCGTTGTCAAGCTCGTGGTTGCCCACGGCGACGGCATCGTATCCAATGGCGTTGTAGCATTCCAGCTCGGCCTTTCCTCCGTAAAACGTGAAGAAGGGTGTTCCCATGAACATGTCCCCGGCGTCGAGGGCTATCACGTATGGCTCGGAGGCTCGAATCCTGTTTATGAGCGTAGCGACCCTCGCGATTCCGCCGACTGGTTCAACTCCGTCCGTTCCCGGGGATAAGTGTGAATGGAGATCGTTGGTATGCGCTACCGTGATTATGGTCCGTTCGACGCCGTAGCATTCGGAGAGGACGAAGCAAGCGAGAAGCACCGCGGCAACCGCAATCGAAGCGAGGAGGAGTCGTCCGGGCCGGCGCCATGGAGAAGCAGTCGCAAGGAGCGCTCTCCTCGAATGCAGTTTCAGGAACGTGCCGGCTACAGAGCCGGCAGAGCGGACTCTTGATGTGATGTAAGCGAATTCTCGATTCATGGTATATCGCACCACCGGAGCCGTCCGACCTCCTTGATACTATCCTACACGTCGACTTCACCGCAACAGGATCTAAGGGGCGGGTGGTGGTACGTCTGCGGTTTTCCGCTCCTTGCATATCGGCGGACGCATAGCATACCTCGGGGCCGCCATTGGAGCCCCGGGGCGGCCGGGCCCGTGACGCCTCCCGACCTACCACGCTCCCAGTCGCCCGAAGAGGAGAAGATGCGCTCTTCCCATGAGCGCTAAGCGACGCCGGCCCCGCTGATTCGGGGGGCCTCGCCGGAGGAATCGACCCTCGGCCTTTGGGTTTCACGGGCGGGCACCGCCTTAACGGCCCATTTGCCTTTGAGTCCCGGGGCGGAGAGCCCGGAGAGCGCCCGCCCCCGGCGCCGAATCTCTCCAATCTCCGCTCCGGAAGGAGCGAATCACGCGGCAAGATTCTGCTTGACTAGCGGAGAGAGTGGGCTAGAATAAATGTCGCGTTAGGGCTCCTCCGTGTTACGGCACGGGGAGGGCGGACTTTGTGGGTAGAGAGAGGGCACGGTAGTAAGCATTTCCTCAGCGGCCATATTCTCCGGTAGTTAGCAATTCGGCGGTTCCACTGTAAGGTCTACTGCAACTGCATGCTTCTGTGGGGATACTTCATTGAAGCTCTTGCCTTAGAGTAGGTACCAAAGCGTCAACTTCCGGCGGCGGAAGCGTATGAAGCGCATTCTCGGGTGCCCTCAGTGTGATTAGTGAATAAGACATGTCTTATGGATAGCGAGTTCATATCCGACTGAAAGGGGGTGGGAGTAAGGTGAGAGCTACTGGCTCCGTTAAGTGGTTCAACGAAGCCAAGGGCTATGGTTTCATAGCTCAGGAATCGGGCGAAGACATCTTTGTCCACTACACTGCCATCAAGGGTGAGGGATACCGAACCCTGGCGGAGGGCGACAAGGTCGAGTTCGATGTAGTTGAAGGAGACAAAGGCAAGGCAGCCGCGAACGTCGAAAAAGTCATGGCGTAAAGTCTCTTCACGTTGGCCGTAAAATCTCAGCGCGGCTGAGCCGTATCCCGCCGCGCTCAAGCCGGCGACCCGATGACCGGGTTGTCGCTCGGGCGAGAAACACCTGTGGGAAGTCACGGACGCCTACGCCGGCGCGAGACATCTCTGCGCCCGGTTCGGACGTGGCCGCGGGTCGCTGTGCGCCCGTTGGATGCGCGGGGCGGCGCGTGATTCACTCCGCATGCAAAGGGCCCCGGGGCGATGTCCTCGGGGCCTTACTAGTGCGATTCGATCGGAGACCAGTGGTGTGACGGGGGGGCGGAGGAGTCAAGTTCTCGGTGGGCGTCGGCGCCGGGGGGGCTCCATCGGCGGCAGGCGCCGCGGCCGTGTCGAACGTGGATAGGTCTTTCTATTGGGATATCGCCTCTGATCGGAATAGGTCGACCAAGGGGGTTCGGACTCTGAGCCGCCCGCCCGGGCCCACCCGACCGGCGGCACTTCAATGAAATGAACGACCGCAAGATACATAGGGGAGCACGGGATCATGGGGGCCGGTCCGGCGGAGAGCGCGACCCGCGAAGGCCGAGCCCTCGACGCACGTCTCTCGCCTCTCTCGGAGAGTTCGGGTTGATCTCCGATCTTGTCAAGCATCTGGGGGATGAGGCCGCGGATGTCCTTCTTCCGTTTGGTGACGATGCCGCTTTATGGACGCCCGGAGGCCCTGTTCTGGCTACCGCCGACGCCTTGCTGGAGGGAGTCCATTTCCGGACCGAGTGGGGTGAGGCCGAAGACCTCGGATTCAAAGCTATGTCGGTCAATGTCAGTGACATAGCGGCCATGGGCGGCTCACCCGCTCTTGCCTTGGTGACACTGGGTGTACCGCGGGAGATTGACCCCGCCTGGCTTGGGGCGCTCTACGCGGGAATGGCCGATGCCTGTAGGCTTTACGGCATGAAGGTCGGAGGAGGGGATACATTTGTTTCAGAGAGGCTCGCGCTGGCCCTGACCGTCCTGGGGACGCCGCCGCCGACGGGGGCCGTGACGAGGGCGGGGGCCCGGCCGGGGGACCTTCTGTTCGTGACCGGCAGCCTGGGGGATGCCGCGGCGGGACTGGCCTATCTCAAGGCCAGGCAGCTTGAGGGCCGATCCAAGGGCAAGGCCAGGAAGGCGGGTCGAGGGGCCGCGGCCGAGAGCATGGAACAGGGTTTGGCGAGGTTCCTGAGTCCTTTGGCCCGGTTGGATGAGGGAAGGGTGGCCGCGTCGGCGGGGGTGTCGGCTATGATCGACCTAAGCGATGGCCTGGCCTCCGACGTGCTTCACATAGCTTCGGCAAGCAAGGTCGGCGTCAAGCTTCGAGGCTCTTCAATCCCCATCGGTCCCGGTGCCAGGGCGGCGGAGAGTCTACTCGGAACAGCACCTCTGAGGCTTGCCCTGGCCGGGGGTGAAGACTACGAGCTGCTTATGGCAACAAGCCCGGATCGCGCCGACGAGCTGTTGGCGGCAATGACGGCCACGGGTATGCCCTTGACCGCTATTGGAGAAGTCCTACCCGCCGGTGGCGGGTGCTTCCTGGAAGACGACGGCAAGAGGACCGATCTTGCCGAGATCGGGGGCTTCGACCACTTCAGGGTAGAGTGAACTGCGGCTATCCGGCTTTGGGCGGGCAAAGACGTGCCTCCCGGCAACCTGAGAATGTGCGGCAAAGCGTATCAACCCCGGCCCTTGCTCGAAGCTACGGCTCTACGTGGTGACTTCAGCTTGGCGTCCGGGCGCATGCTCGGTACGCTCTCCGAATATCTTTGCCAGCTCGCTCCTAAGAGCCCCCGGGCTGGACATGACTTCGAGCTTACCCTTTCTGGCCACTGAGATATTCCTGGATTCCTCGGACACAACGACCACAACCGCGTCCGTCTCCTCCGCGAGGCCGAGGGCGGCGCGGTGGCGGGTTCCCATCGTGGCCTCAAGATACGGGTCCTGGCTCAGCGGCAGTATGCAGCCCGCCGCGACAATCCTGCTGCCGAGGATTATCGCCGCCCCATCGTGCAGGGGGGACGGGGGCGTGAATATGGTGACTAGAAGCTCGGCCGTCACCGTCGAGTCGAGAGGCGTACCGGTCTCAACGTAGTTCTTGAGCCCCACGCTTCTCTCCAGGACTATCAGGGCTCCGATCTTCTCTTCGGACAACTGCTCGGCGGCTTTGACTATCTCGCCCAGGGCGCTGAACTCCTCGGTCGGCACAAAGCGCCTGAAGATCCTGTTGTGCCCGATTTGAACCAGGGCTTGTCTGAGCTCCGGTTGAAAGAGAATAACGAAGGCGATCACCCAGACCGTCTTGAGACTCGAGATTATCCAGTTGATCCCGTTGAGCCGCAGCCACTGGGCGATGGCGGAGAGCACTATGAGGACCGCGAGGCCGAAGAACATCTGGGCCGCGCGCGTGCCGCTCACCAGAAGGAACAGGCGATAGAAGATGAAAGCTACGACGGCTACGTCCACTATGTCGAGAATGGAGAACTGGCCGAAGAGTTCCATCTTGAACCTCCACCTGGTACCATACGACAAAACAGGCCCGGCGTCATCCGCGGAGGGAGCGACTCGGGCACTTGCCTCGGGCCCTCTGCGGGCGAAGGATGTTTCGAAAGGACCCCTTGCGCAGGAACGAGCGGAGATCCACCTTCGCCAAGCGAAGGTTAGCTCCGCGAAGTGGGCGCGGGGTCCCGAGAAACACCTTCGGCCGCACCGCTGGGGGGCGAAGACCCTCTGCCCGCAGCAGAAACCGCCGCGAAGCGTTGCCGTCAAACCCTAAGCGCGGGCCACGGCGTCCGCGATCGCCAACGCCCGCCGGACTTCCTTTACGTCGTGGACCCTGACCATGGAAGCGCCCTTCATGGCGGCGACCACGCAAGCCGCGATTGTCCCCTCCAGTCGGTCGTCCACCGCAGCGTCCAGTATTCTGCCTATGAACGACTTTCGCGAAGGACCGACGAGCACGGGATATCCCAGGCCCGCCAGCTCGCCGAGCCTGCTGAAGATTTCCAGGTTGTGCTTGAGTCCTTTGCCGAATCCAATGCCGGGGTCGATCAAAATGGAGTTGCCTCCGACCCCGGCGGCGACCGCGGCTGAAGCGGCCCCCTCAAGGAAGCTCCCGATCTCCGCCACCACGTCGTCGTAAGTGGGGTTGAGATGCATGTCTTTCGGAGTGCCCTTGATGTGGCTCAGTACGAGGCCGGCCTTGTACCTGGCCGCCAGATCGGCGAGCCTTGGGTCGAACCGGAGCCCGCTTATGTCGTTTATCGCGTGGACGCCGAGATCCAGCGCCCTTTGGGCGACCTCGTGCTTCCACGTGTCGATGGATATCGCGACGGGGACTCTCATTCGCGCCAGCCCTTCGAGGACCGGTACCACACGCGAAAGCTCCACTTCGGTTGGAACCGGCTCCGAGCCTGGACGAGTGCTCTCCCCACCGACGTCCAAGACGTCGGCTCCGTCGTCAATCAGCCTCTCTGCCTGGGCAAGCGCTTTCGATGTGTCGTGGAACTCCCCTCCGTCCGAGAATGAGTCGGGCGTGACGTTGAGCACCGCCATGACGCGAGTCCCGGCTGACAGGTCGAGCTTTGTTCCGGCGAAGTCCAACTCAGTCACTAGTCGAGGCGGGTGGCTTTTCAACTCGCGGCGCCCTTTCACTTGCGGCCTTGCCGGGCTCGGGCTTGGGTTCCCTGGACTTCTCGGTCTTGGGTTCGGCGGTCTCAGCCGTGGCTTGGGGGGGTTCTTTTTCCTCGCCCTCTGCCGTCTCTTCCTCGGTCTTCTCACCTCTCGGCGGCTTGCGGATCGGGTCCAGAGGCTCACCCTTCAGGACTTTGTCGATCTCCAAGTTGTCCAAGATCTCTCTTTCGAGAAGGGCTGAAGCTAGGTTGTGGAGCTTGTCTATGTTCGACTGCAGCAGGTCCATTGCCTTTTGGTACGCGCCCTCAACCAAGCCCCTGACTTCCTCGTCGATCATCAGCGCCGTCTTCTCGCTGTAATCCCGCTGTTGGGAGATCTCCTTCCCGAGGAAAATCATCTCCTCTCTCTTGCCGAAGGTGAGCGGGCCCAGTTTCTCGCTCATTCCCCAGACGCACACCATGCGCCTTGCCAAGTTGGTGGCGTGCTCTATATCCATGGCCGCCCCGTTGCTCAACTGATCGAGCACGATCTTCTCGGCGGCCCGGCCCCCCATGTCGGTCACCAGCACGGAGAGGAGATACTCCTTGGTCAAGGTGTGTTTTTCGTCGACCGGAAGGAAGTGGGTCACCCCAAGCGCCGTTCCCCTGGGGATTATCGTAACCTTGTGGATGGGGTCCGTATTGGGCAGCAGCCACGAGACGAGGGCGTGTCCGGCCTCATGATAGGACGTCGTCTTTCGCTCATCCTCGCTCATCACGAGGCTCTTCCGCTCCATCCCCATCATCACCTTGTCCTTGGCGTCCTCGAAGTCCTCCCGTTGCACTTTCTTGTGATTCCGCCTTGCGGCGAGCAACGCCGCTTCATTCACCATGTTCGCAAGGTCGGCCCCGCACATGCCGGGGGTGCCCCGAGCGATGACCTTGAGGTCGACGTCATCATCCAAGGGGATCTTCCTCGTGTGTACCTTGAGGATGCCTTCCCGTCCCCTGACGTCGGGCCAGTCAACGACGATCTGCCTGTCGAAGCGGCCCGGTCGCAAGAGCGCCGGATCAAGCACGTCGGGTCTGTTGGTCGCGGCTATGAGGATCACGCCCTCGTTGGACTCGAAGCCGTCCATCTCCACGAGAAGCTGGTTCAGGGTCTGCTCGCGCTCATCGTGCCCTCCGCCGAGGCCCGCCCCTCTGTGCCTGCCGACGGCGTCGATCTCGTCTATGAAGATGATGCAAGGGGCGTTCTTCTTTCCCTGCTCGAACAGATCTCTGACCCTCGACGCACCCACCCCGACGAACATCTCCACGAAGTCGGACCCGCTCATGCTGAAGAAAGGCACGCCCGCCTCACCCGCGACCGCCCTGGCGAGTAGCGTCTTGCCGGTGCCCGGAGGGCCCAGCAGCAGCGCCCCCTTGGGGATCCTGCCGCCCAGCGTCTGGAACTTCCGCGGGTCCTTGAGGAACTCGATTATCTCCTGAAGCTCCTCTTTGGCCTCGTCCGCCCCCGCCACGTCCCTGAAATTGACTTTGGGGGCGCTTTCGAGCAGTACCTTCGCCTTGCTCTTGCCGAACTTCATGGCCGTGCTGCCGCCGCCCTGCATTTGCCTTATTACGAAAAGCCAGAAGCCGACTATGAGAAGAATGGGCAGCCAGGTTATGAGTATCCCGGCCCAGGGGGTGCCTTCGGACTTGGACTTGACCTCCGCGTCCGGGTTCTTTTCCATTATTACCTTGGGCAGCTCGGGGTCTTCCGCGGGGAGCCAGACCTTGAAACGGGTGAAGTTGGCCGCCTCGTCATCGACCATGAAAGGGCGTTCGGTGAGAAGCTCGCCCTTTACCTCCTTGTTGACGATGGTCACGTCCTTGATATTGCCGGCCGTCACCTCTTGCATGAAGCGCGAGTAGGGAATTTCTTGCTCGCGCGCCCTGGCGGTGTAGTAGAACTGGATTGCAAATACGGTAATTAGGGTAAGGGCGATCCAGAGCGTCAGGGTCCGAATGGGTCTGCCGGGAGGCAGACCCAGGCCCTTCTTGCCCTGAGGGCCTTCTTTGTCCTTCTGGCCCTTTGGCAGCCTGATGGACTTCTTGTCCCTGTCCTTTTCCTCGCCGTTGCTCATGCCTACTAATCCCGGTACTGATTTCGGCGCCGCTTCCGTAGCCGTCTGTCGGCCTCCAATGCCGCAGACCCGGCCCTCGTATCAGTAAATCCCGCCGCCGTGGTGCCGAGGCCCCGGCCTCAGTGCCCCAGCCCTCTCCCTCTCCGGTCTTTCCCGCAGTCGATCGCTACCGCGCCCTCGCGGGACCACTCTCCGCTGCCTGCCGCGGCATGGCCTGCGCCCCGGCCGGGCCCGCCGGCCCGCCCCGTAACACAATTAACGTCATTTCAAGGCCGCAATGTAAGGCAGATTGCGGTACTTCTCGGCCAGATCAAGCCCGTACCCCACAACGAACTCGTCGCCGATTTCAAACCCCACGTATTTCGGCCGCTCTCCAAGACAGGCGCTCGCCCCTTTTGACAGCAGTGTGCAGACCTCGATGCTCTTGAGCTTACCCCCCGACTTCAAGTGATCGAGAATGAAGCCCATGGTAAGCCCTGAATCCACAATACCGTCCACCACAATCACGTCTTTGCCGTCCAGGGAAGCTCCGATTTCGGCCAGCACGTCGACTTTTCCCGAGCTCGCCCTCTCGATTCCGTAGGACGAAACCCTGATGAACTCCACTTCGCAGGGAAGATCAAGCGCCCTTAGAAGGTCCGAGAGGAACACGACCGCGCCCTTGAGAACCCCGATTAGAATGAGATCGGCGCTGCCCCGATAGTCGCCGCTGATCTCAGAGCCCAGCTCCCGTACCCTCCGGGCGATCTCATCCGCGCTCAGCACGGTTAGCCTGTCCGTCGTGGTCTCCTCTGGGGCCACTCCATGTCCCTGGTTTGTGTCCCTGCGCCGCCTTGTCCGTCTTCCACCTTGGTGTCGGCTCCGCCTCGACAACCTTGCCTAGGAGCCCCCGTCCATGCGAAGTAAGATCTTTGGCCTTTCTGATCTCCCCGTCGCCGGCATAGTGAAGTCCCGTGCTTTCTCTACTCCGACCCGCCGGCTTTCAGCCACCGTGCCGTGAGGACCTTCTTCGTGCCGGGTAGAATCTTCGCCCTGTCGGATCTTTTCAGCCCCGCGATCCACAGAACACCCATGCCGTCCGAAAGAACCGGCAGCCTGTCCCTTGCCTCGATGGGAACCTTCAACTCGATCAACAGATCCTTCAGCTTCTTGGTGCCGTCGAGTCCGAACGGCCGGATCCGATCCCCGTGCTTCCTAGTGCGCAACGTCAGAGGCAGGGAGATTTCTCCCAGGTCGAAGAACTCGGTACACGGGTCCGCCTCCTTGAGATCCGAGGTAAAATCTGTCTTGTCAATAATCTGTGTCTCCAGGAGTCCCCCCAGATCCGGAGCAGGGGTGAGGCCGGGGACCGACACGGTCTCTCTGAAGCGCGGCGCTCTCGGACGGGGCTTCTCCCTGTAGACCTCGACCACGCCATATCCCCTTCTCGCCCTCAATCCGCGAGGCAAGTGGAGAACCGCCCCCGTGGACCGCTTCCCGACCAGTTTTCCCAGTGCCTTAAAGTGTTCGTGCGTAAGGCCATGCGAGTTTCCTGCCAGGGCAATGCATGCCGCGCGGAAGATATACCCCCACATATTCTCATCATAGGCGCCAAGACGCTTCAGATCAAGCGTCATTCTGTCACGCTCGGATTCCAGTCTGGCCTCTTCGAGCGCCTTAAGTCCAAGCCGGGAAAGCAATACCTCGGCGTGGGCCATGTTTCGCGAGGTTCGGCAGAGGACCTCGACGATGGACGGATTGAAGCGCATCTCCAGCAGAGGAATCAGCTCGCGACGCACCCTGTTACGCAAGTGAGTCGTATCGAGATTGGACGAGTCCTCTCGAAATGGGAGTTTTCGCTCCGCAAGAAAATCCAAGATCTCCCCGCGCCCGCACTCAAGAAGGGGCCTGACGAAGCCCTCGCGCGTCACGGGGCGGATAGCCGCAAGGCCCGTGACCCCCGCGCCCCTTATAAGGCGCAGCAGTACGGTCTCCGCCTGATCGTTACTGTGGTGGCCCGTCGCGATTCGCGGGCAACCCGCTCTTCGGGCGGTCTCCAGGAGGAATCGGCGGCGGGCGTTTCGGCAGGCTTCTTCCAGAGAGAGGCCCTCCTCTTCGGCCATGGAGGGGGCGTCGGTCCTTCCCACGACTATCTCTAAGCCAAGCCCGGCGGCCAGTTCCCTGACGAAGGCCTCGTCGGCGTCGGACTCCGGCCCTCTCACGCCATGGTTCAGATGGGCTACCCTGAGGTCGCAGTTGAGAGGCTCCCTCAACTCGCTCAGTAGGTGCAGAAGGGCCACCGAGTCCGGACCGCCCGAGACGGCGACCAGAACCGCGGAGCCGGGCTCGATCATCCCGTATTTTTCAATCGTCGCCTTTACTTTCTTTGTGAGCAATGTCTTGGAACTCCCGGGGCATGCTCCGCCGCAACGTTCTTCATGATGCAAGACTCAAGATTAAGATGGAGCCCGCCCTGCGGTCTTCGGAGGCAAGTACGTTCGGTTTATCCCTATTGGGAGGGCGGCCCCCGAGGGGTGTCCACCTCGATCCGCGCTTCCTGGATCATTATACACCGATGTGATTGGGGACCGCCGAAGTTGGTGGCGGTGCAGGGATTTGAACCCCGGACACGCGGATTATGATTCCGCTGCTCTAACCAACTGAGCTACACCGCCACTTAGGGCATGCTTCGAGAAGTAAGTCGGACGTGGTTCCGATCCGGAAAGAGGCGAGGCAAGCCGGGCTTTGCCCTTTCCCGTAAGAGGCTACGCCGCGCCCGGTTGGATGTCAAGCGCGAAGCGGTCGGGAGCGGCCGGGAGCCGGAGCGGGGGATGGGAAGACACGTGACGATTTTCCGAGAGGCCCAGACCTAGGAAGCTACTGTGCTTCAGGCCCATGGTTCGGACGGGACCGAAGCAGCCGGTTGGGGCCGGCTCCCGCCGGTAGACGCCGGGATTCAGCGGCGCCATGCCGGTGCGGAGATCGCCGGCTTCCTGTGGCGACCGGTGCTCTGCTCTCAGCTTCGGCGAAACTCGCTGAAGTTGGCGGATGCCTCCTCCCACCAGTCGGGCGCGGTCTCCTCCTCAAAGGGGCGGTACGTTCCAACGAGAACGGGGTCTTGATCAACGCACCGGAAGTAAACGTAATACAGGTCACGAATTCCCGGTCCGTGGTTTTCAAATAGGTAAGTCCAGGCGTTCCCATGAAGAGCCGGGTAGACCGGGAAAGGACAGAAGGTCCGGCACCCATACGCGTCCGGCTGAGAGGACAAGACCCCCGGGAAGTCACGGTAGATCTCGGCCACTCGGACGGAGTGCACTACCTTGCTGAAGCCCATGGCGAAAAACCAGCCTACAAAAGGGTCGCTCAGGTAGCTGGGCTGAAGCGCGGGTTCCAGTGCGTCCCATGGCGCGTAGTCGCCTTCTTCGACACTCGGCCCGGTGGATGCATCGAACTGGACGACGATCCGACTGTGCACCCAGTGGGGGATAAAGCGGAGGCCGGTCACCACGGGTACGCTGTCGCCGTAGGCGTGTCTCAGGTACGCGAGGTCGTAGAGGAACTCGCCCGTGAGGCTGTCGGGCGGGAGTACTTCTCTCGACCACCACAGTGAGAGGAGCTTGGCCTCCAAGCTGTCCTCTGCGGTATATGTGAACTGGATGGGAGTCTCCCCCTGATCGATCCCGGTCGGCACATCCGGGCCGCAGCCCGGCAACAGCATTAGAAAGATCAGTGCGGTGAACGTGAGTCGCATAACATCACCCCCGGGTATGTAAGTGCCGAGGCGGCGACTTCGGTCGCCTCGTCCGCAGGGAAGGGCGAAACGTCCGGCGTTGGGGAAGGCAAGGAACCCTTCGAATCGGACGCCGGGCGTTCGTCCAAGGGATAGTCAGGCGCCGGACCGGGCGGTGGGTCCGGGCTGAATCCCCAGCCCCGTTAAGCAGGCTCCTCGTATGTGCGCGCAGAGGCCGCGGGAAGGTCGCCGGCGAATGGCTCCCGGAAGAGACCTCAAGGCAGGCCTCCGCGGATCGTATGTTCTCATCATCCTGTTCAACCATAGTATAGTCTCCGGGGCTTGTGGGAATCAAGGCTCTTGTGGGTTGGATGCTGGGAATGGGAAGGGGCACGGTGGCCGGCATATGGGCGCCATACCGAGGGAATTGATGGCTTTAGCCCGTTTGCGCGGGCGTGCCGTCAATCGGCCAAGAGGCCTTAGGCGGCGGGACCGAGAAGTGGGAGAATCCGTGGGAGCCGCGCCCACATCGGCGAAGATCTCGGCGATGTGATATGATCATTCTCAGTCCCGGGCCCGCAGGGGCTTCCGCGATTTCTAATGGACTGAACGCCGTCCTAGGTTTGGGGAGACGACGGGTCCCCGGAGGTAGGGACGGTCGATCGCCGGATGCCGGGTTGTGGCTGTCGCTGTGGAATGCCGATGGCACTTGACGCTGGACGCACGGAGAGACAGGAGGAGACGAGATGCTGGTTGTGACGACTCCGACCATCGAGGGGAAGCCTATTAAGCGATATCTTGGATTGGTCAGCGGTGAGGCCATTCTCGGCGCGAATATATTCAAGGACTTCTTCGCGAGCATTCGCGACATCGTCGGGGGGAGGTCCGCCGCCTATGAGCAGGAGCTCCGCAAGGCCAAGGAACTGGCGATCGGGGAGATGAGCGAGCAGGCAAAGCAGCTTGGGGCCAACGCGGTGGTGGGCGTCGACCTGGACTATGAGACGATAGGGATAGGACAGGGCGGCAACATGCTGATGGTAAGCGCCAACGGAACGGCCGTATTTCATGAGACATAGCCCTGGTTGGTCATTCCATGGCGACTTTCATGCCGGACTTTGCCGGGCATGATGGGATGGATCCCCTTTTCAGGACGCAATGCACCAGCCCACTAAATGTGGCATGACGCAGAGTCGGTATGACGGTCTGAAGTCGTGTGCGCGCGGGGCCGAGGCTTCAGATGTTCTGGCTTCTATTTGAGCAATCGAGGATGGCGTCGCCGGTGTTACCCTGTATGTATCATTCCATAATAGACTCGGCGGTTTGCGATTTCGTGGAGAGACGGCGCGTCGCCGGGCGCCCGGTGATCTCGGGGCCGGGAACGGCCGCGGGATCTCCGATTGATGCGAATGTCTTCGGGAGAACGAACATTGGAAAAAGAACTGAAAGCGGATGAGAGTCCCTCCGAGCCCCAAGTAACCAACCCGGCCGATTCGATCGAGTACCAGGACGGGTCCGTGGTGAGCAGGGAGATCATCAAGAAGAAGACCGGAACGCTGACCCTCTTCGCCTTCGACGAGGGTCAGGGCTTGAGCGAGCATACCGCGCCTTTCGACGCGACCGTGTACGTGTTGGACGGGGAGGCCGAAGTGGCCATAGACGGGAGACCTTACCGCGTCGGAAAGGGCGAGATGATCGTGATGCCCGCCGATCGTCCCCATGCGCTCAAGGCGATAGAGCGCTTCAAGATGCTGCTCGTGATGATTCGCTAGCCGCGGCCGCGGGGGCCGACGCCTGATTGCGGCTGCGGGAGCGCTAGGCCGGGCGGCCGCGATCCGCGCCGCGCCCTCGGAACGTCCAAGGAGGCCGAAGGAGCCCCTTTGGGGGCAACCGAACGAGAGAAATGTCCTTTCACCGACCACCTCAAGGAGGCAGGCCGATGAAGAAGCCGTTCCTCTCCGCGATTGCCGTGTCGCTTTCGCTTCTCGTAAGCGACTGCGGCGGTCGGCGGGAGTCGTTTGATGAAGATACACTCGCATCCGCGGCGGAAGACCTCTGGGGCGAGACCATCGATCTTGAGAGGCACAAGACTGGGCTTGTCCTCTTTCACCCCTTTTCGCCGTCCAACTGCGGGTACTGTCTCTTCGACGAGCACTTCACGGACGTCAACTATAGAGAAAACACTGAGGAACGCGGCGGGGCCTTCTTCGGAATGTGCCTCTTCAATCCTCAGTTGGACGTCTACGGCTACTTGAAACACTACCGAAAGGAGACCCCGGTCATCGCGGCTCCAACGGCGTTCCATGACTATCACAGGGACGGATACCCTTGGCTGATAGCGTTCAGGGACGGCAAGCGCATCCATAGCGGGGGCGTCGCACCGTATGAGACCGTCTTCAAGGAAGTGAGAGTCGAGTTCTGGGAAGAGGAGGTGCGGCTGCGTCCTACGTCGGATCTGCAGCTCCTGACGAGATTCATGTGGGAGAACAACGCCGGTCTCGCTCTGGAAGTCTACCCCGACGACGCAACGCTTCCTCCCGATCAGGACTCTCGCAGCTACGCCGTCGTTCATGAAAGCGACCTGACGGAGGAGAGCCTCAAAATGAACCTGAGCTTCACGGGCGGAAGCGAGGACTTCGGGTTTGAGTTCCTGGAAGACGTTGAGATCCCCGTTGAGATAACCTCGGAGACCGTGGGAATCGGCGGTTACAACTTCTCCAAAGCCGAAGTCGGCTTGGTGGCAGGCTTCCCGAATCCGTTCAACCCGGAAAGATGCATGATTCTCCGATTGGGCGGAAGCGGGATTGAAACCCGGACGTATCAGAATTGGGTGGACTATGTGATATATGGAAACGACCCCGACGGAAACGTCAAGATCCTGATGAGCGGCCTGTTCGACAACGACGACCAGGGATGGAAATACTCCGAAGAGAAAGTCTGGATAAGCGAAGAGGCGTTGTCAATGTGCGTGGGAGCCTGTCCCGCCCCGCCCGGCATGCGGCCCGTCAAGGACAAGCCCGGCTTCAAGACCCCTCCCTCAAAGCACGAGATGAGGGATTGCGGCGAGCTATGGACGTTGGGGCGATCCGGCGCCAGGTTTCCCTCGCTTGCGGTCGACGGGCACGACGTCTGCTGGGTCGTCTGGGAAGAGGACGGAGACGTGATCCTGGCGGAGCTCGAGGAAGGCGGCTCATCGCGTGTCTCCGCCGTCGAGAACGACGTGTCCGACAGCTTCAATCCGGTGGTTGCCCTGGACGGCCTCAACCCGTGGGTTTTCTACCTCAACGACCGGGACGGGTTCTACAGGCTGTACGGGCGGTACGGGGACGGCTCGGATCTCTTCGGTGAGACGGTGCTGAGCGGGGAGGGCGCGTTTGACGCGGTCACACCGGCCGCGGCGTTCAACGACAACGGGACCATCGTCGCGGCGTGGACCGAGTGGAGGGCCAATCAGAGATACTTGATGTATCGAGTCATTGACGGCAGGATGCTGGGTGAAACGAGGCAGGTCAGCATCAAGAAATCGGACATAGACTACACGAACGCGTGGACCCCATCGTTGGCGATCGACGACTCCGGGAAGATCCGGGGGGCATGGAATCAGCACTATCCCTTGACGTTGGGGGTGTATTCAGGCGACTTGGTTGAAGAGGCCATGCCCGTTACCGACGACAAGGGGGGGTACCCCTCGGCCGTTCTGGACAAAGAAGGCGTGCCCTGGGTGTTCTGGGAGTCCTACATGTCCGACGTCCGTTCCGACGGAAAGCCGCAGAGGATTCACGCCGCTTACTACGACGCCGGCGAAGGCCGATGGTCCCTGCCGTACAACTTGAGCGCCGACCTGCCGTGCGCTTTTAATCAAACGCCCAAAGCCGCGGTGGACGACGAAGGCGTGATATGGGTCGCCTGGAGCGGCAGAGTCGATGAGAGCGGACCCTGGGGCGTCTACCTGTGTCACTCCGAGGGAGACGGATGGTCCCCGCCGGAGCTTGTGTCCGTGCAAGGAGAGGTCTCGCGGGCCCCTGCCGTCTCCGCGCGCGGCGACGGCGACGTGTGGATTGCCTGGCACTCGGGCACGGGTCCCGATATGAAGGTGAAAGTGTTGCGTCTGAGACTCACAAGGGGAGAATAGGACGGAGGAATACAAGTGAAAGCAAGACAAATACGCGACGGCGTCCATTGGATGGGCGCGATCGATTGGGACAGGCGCTTGTTCGACGGCCTGATCCCGCTGCCGGACGGAACGAGCTACAACGCCTACTTGGTCCAAGGAACGGAGAAGACCGTTTTGCTGGATACGGTAGATCCCTCGATGGTCGACTTTCTTCTGGACCAGCTCCGAGACGTGCCCGAGCTCGACTACGTGATATCTCACCACGCCGAGCAGGATCACTCAGGCGCGCTCCCGAGTGTTCTTGAGCGATATCCCAAGGCCAAGGTCATTGCCAACCCTCAGGGGAAGGGGCTCCTCACGGACCATCTTCACATACCCGAGGACAAATTCACGACGGTCAAGAACGGCGAGACGCTCTCATTGGGGGGCAAGACCCTCGAGTTCATCTACACCCCGTGGGTCCACTGGCCGGAGACAATGTCCACTTATCTCAAAGAGGACAAGATTCTCTTCAGCTGCGACTTCTTCGGGTCGCATCTGGCGACCACCGGTCTCTACGCGGGAGACGACCCCGGCGTCGTGGAAGCGGCGAAGAGGTACTACGCCGAGATCATGATGCCGTTCCGAAGGCTCATTCAGAAGAATCTGGACAAGGTCGAGGAGAGGGACATCGACCTAATTGCCCCGAGCCACGGGCCGATCTACGACAAACCGGCCGTGATCGTAGACGCGTATCGGGACTGGTCGTCCGAAGGCCTCAGGAACGAAGTGGTCCTGCCGTTTGTGTCCATGCACGGGAGCACCAAGAAGATGGTGGATCACCTCACGGGCGCTCTGGGCGGGAACGGAGTCACGGTCCACCGGTTCGACATGGCGGCGGCCGACGTGGGCAAGCTCGCAATCGCCCTGGTCGATGCCGCTTCGGTCGTGTTCGCGACGCCGACGGTCTTGGTCGGGCCTCATCCGCTCGTGCTCTACGCCGCGCACCTCGCCAACGCGCTGCGGCCGAAGTTGAAGCACGCATGCGTGATCGGGTCCTACGGCTGGGGCGGCAAATCGGTTGAGAGCATCGCCGGGGCCGTATCCGCCCTCAAAGTGGAGATGCTGGAGCCTGTGCTTTGTATGGGACTTCCCAAGCAGGGCGACTTGGAGGCCCTCGACAAGCTGGCCGCGGACCTTGTGGAAAGACACAAGAAGCTCGGGCTTTTCTTATAGCCGAACGGGCCCGCCCGCGAGCTTACAAGTAGCCCAGCGCCTTCAGGCGCTTTCGCTCCTCGGGTGTGAGCTCCAGGGTCGTGGGCGTGCCTCCGATTCTGGACGTCAACTCCAGCCAGGCGTCGAGCTCGGCTTTCATCAATATCAAGCGCTCCCTCTCCGATGAGGCCAGGTCTCGCCTCTCGGCGGGGTCGGCGGCCAGATTGAAGAGTAGATCCCGCCGGCCGGTGAGGTTTGAGATGAGCTTCCAGTATCCCTTACGAACGGATCCCATCCTGACCTTCTTGCCCGATGCCTTGGGAGCGTCGGGCAGCCAGACTACCGAGAAGACGGAGCCCGCGCCGCCGGACTCCGACGGGGTTTCGTCTTGAGCGATGTCGAGAAGCGACGGGGCTTTCCCGGGCGGTGAGTGCGCCGCCTCTCCGGAGGGAGGTGCGCCTGTCTCCGCGGCGGGCGGATCTTCGGATTCTACGGTGAGGTCTCGATAGGCCTCCGCTCTTTGAGCTCGCCCGGATTGAACGGCCCCCTCCGGTTCGTCATTCCCGGAAGGCGGGCGCCCGCCACCCTCCGAATCCGGTTGCCCTTCGGTGGGAATCCGCGCTTGCAGGCCCGCGGGAGAAGGCTGATCGGCGATTCCCAGGTAGTCGAGAACCGTCGGAAATACGGACCTCGTCTCAAGCGGCGTTTCAACGACCGCGTGCCCGTCGGCCCGACCGGGCAAACGCGCAACCAGGGGCACACGGATCACTTCTTCGTAGAGCGTTACGGTGTGGCCGAGCCACCCGTGCTCCATGAATTCCTCCCCGTGATCGGCCACGACAATCACGGCCGTGTCGTCACATATGCCGTTATCGCTCAGGAAGTCGAGGACCCGGCCTATGTGAAGGTCGGTGTACGCGATCTCCTCGTCGTAGAGATCCAGAAGGTGCTTGACGTCCAGCGAATCCAGGTGATGGCGCCGCACCATGAGGTCGCTCATCTCCAGCTCTTCGTCGGCGACCCATCCGGAATAGCCGTCGTTCGCGAAAGTCCAGCCTTCATGGTCGCGGTACTCGGAGTGAGGGTCGAAGTAGTGCAGAAAGAGGAAGAACCCGCCGTCCCCGTGGTGTCGCTCCAGAAACTCGAGCCCCGAGTTCGACACCTTATGCGAGGAGATCGCGAGGTGTCCTTCGCTCACGACTTCGAATACGTCCATTCCCTGGGCGAAGCCGCGCCGGTCGTCGACATACTTGTGACTGACGAATCCTCCCGTGCGATATCCGGCCTCCCGAAGGACTTCGGAGATGGTCAGCTCGCTCTCACGCAGACTTCCGGCAAAAGAGATCGCGCCGTGCTCCAACGGGTAACGTCCGGTCATGATCGAAGCGAAGGCGGGCAGGGTCCACGGAGATTGAGAGATCGCGTTCTCGAAGACAACGGCATCCTCGCTGAATTTCTCTATGTTGGGCGTGAGCAACCGCCCGCGTTCATCTCGGCGGCTTAGAGACGTGTGATCCCATCGCAGGGTATCTATGCCGATTAGGAGGACGTTCTTCGAGTTTGTGAGACTCAGCGTGGGCTTCGACCACCACGGAGACCCGGCCCAGAGGACCGCCAGTGCAATGAGCGGCGCCGCATGGGCTAAGACAGTCATGACCCCCATCAATCCGACGGCCCCTCGCTTCGAGACCCCTTCCGTCATCTTTCTTCTTACGGAGTGAAGGCTCTCGTACGTGTAGATCCCCAAAAAAAGGAGCACGGAAGAGCCGGCAAGCAAGGCGACCGTAGGGCCCCTTATTTGAATTCGCCAAAGCAGAACGGCCCCTCCGACGATGAGCAGGCTCATGCCCCAAACAAAGGCCGAGAGCATTGGGCTCGATTGGGGATCACTCCTATCGCTCTCGCCGGCGACGAGGCGCCCTGCGAGTGCCGTGACCAGGGTAATGCCCAGTGCCGCCGCCGTGATTGCCACGGTCGTTCGCGGCTCGGGCTCGCTTAGCTCGGTGAAATACGATACGGCGCCCATCACGGTAAGCAGTCCCAGCGCCGCGCTCTGAAGGGCAAGAACAAGACGAGCGCGGGAGGCCGGATCTACGATACACTTCGCCGGGGTTAGAGCTCCGTGTGGCGGTCTCTCCGGGGTCGGTGAGCCTTGCGCGCGCGCGTCCGACGACGGCGGACCCAGAAGCCGAAGCATCGGGCGCGAGAAGACCGTCAGTCGAATAGCCGTCACCGCGAGGGCGATCGCGAGGCCGGCCAGACACCAGGAGGACGCGCACTCCCTGAAGGTCAGGTAGGCGTTCCGGCAATAGCCCATCTCAAGGTAGCCGTTGCGATGGACATCGACCATGCCCAGCGCCGCCCCGACCAGGACTCCGATCGACGCGCCCAGCGGCAGAAAATGAGCGAGTCTTACCGTATGTTTCATCGAGGACCAACCCTCATTTTGCGTGCGCTCGTCAAAACCGGAGGGACATGCAGCTGAGTCCGCCGTCCATCTTGCGCATCTCGCTTATGTCAAGCTCTATGATTTCAAGTCCCGTCGCCTCGAGCATCCGGCGCGTCTTTGGGAACCCCGCCGGCATGATAAGCCGATCGTTTATGAGCAATGTGTTCGCCGCATAGGGCTCGGCATTATCCGCGACGATCTTCTCATATCTCTTCAGAGCATCCAGCCTCGCGTAACCTTCACTAACGAGCAGTACGTCGGAGCCTATGAAGCCGACGTTGGATTTCAAGTGCAGCCCCCGGAGAACGGGAACCGTCGTCCACGTGTAGCCGTGCTCTTCCAAGACGGCTCCGAGTTGAGCGGCGCCTTCCGCGTTCGTACGCCCGGAGATGCCGACCAGGAAATGTGTTCCCACCATAAGCACGTCCCCTCCGTCGAGCAACCCGGGAGGCCTTATGCGTTCTATTCGTCGGTATTCGGCGAGGACCGGCTCGATCGCTTCGGTCTCCCCTCGCCTGGACTCGGCCCCGGGGATCGTGATTACGGCGACGTCCGGCGCGACCACGGCCGTATCCTCGACGAAATACGCGTCGGGATGGCCGGGCAGCGGCTCGAGCACGATCACGTCAAGGCCCAGGGATACCAAGGTCTCGACGTATCGGTCGTGCTGTTCCTTGGCCGTTCCATAGCTGGGCGGCCCGAGCCTGGAACCGGTAAGACCGGCCGCGAGATTCTCACCCGGCCGTCTGGTGATGGCTCGTGTGAACATGACGGGCGCCTTCCGTTGCGATTCGGGTTTCATCGATTCTATCACACGGGGTCGGACCGGTCTACGAAACGCGGAGTGATCCTTTCGCGGGCGAACGATCTTCCGAAGCGACCATTTGCGCAGGAGGGAGCCGAGATCCGCTGCGGCGAAGCCACAGTTAGCTCGGCGAATCGGGCGCGCGGAGGGTGGTTGCCGCGGCACGGGAGGACGGCGGTCGGCGGCGGTGACTAACGGCGCACTCATGCGCGCGCTATCGCATCATACGCGGTTTATCTCTACTTGCCCTCCACCAAGCCGGCATATTCGGGATCGGAACGTATGTTATCGAGATCGGGGTCCGCCTTTATCCAATCGTAGTATTCGAATCCCTCCGAGATCGCGCGCTTGAGCGATTCGATCGCGAGCTTGCCTTCCTTTATACGGGAGTAGAAACAAGCCGCGTTGTAGAACATCAGTGGTTCCGTTGGGCTCAGCTCAATGGCCCTTGCGGCTTCATGCTTGGCCTCGTCGGTTCTGCCCACCTCCGCGAGGTTCACTGCATAGTACATATGCGCTCGACCGTCGTCCGGGTGCTTCCTCAAGTAGCCGGGATAGACGTCAAGAGACGCTTGGAGCACCCTTTCGTACTCGTCCGCCATGCCCAGTCGCTCATAGCTCATCGCCAGGTCCTTGTATGCGGTGAAGAAATGCGGGTTGAGCGTTATGACTTTACGGAAGCAGTCGGCCGCCTCTTCCTCTCTTCCCATGCTGTGATAGATCCTGCCCAGTATCCAGTATCCTGTGAAGCTGTTCGGATCCAGCTCGATCGCTTTCCGGCTTGCGTCGAGTGCCTCATCGATCGATCCCTTCTGAAAATAGGAAAGACCAAGGGCGGCGTAGGCTTCGGCAAGCGAAGAGTCATACATCAGAGCGCTCAGACAGGCTTCGATGGACTTCTCCAGCCAAGCGTCGTCTCTATCGTAGTTCTGATAGAGAGTCGCGTATGTCTCACCGAGGCCCGCGTATGCGGCCGCGTATCGAGGGTCGAGCTCGACGGCCCTCTTGAAATGCCGTATGGCTTGTTTGAGCGTCTTCTTCGTGAGGCCGTATAGACACTCCCTCCCTCTCAGATATAGATCGAACGCCTCCGGGCTCAGGGTGGAGCGCTTTCCGAGCACTACCCTCTCGTGAGGAGTCAGCTTCAGAGTCAGGGAGTCTACGATCTGCCTGGACACGCTTTCCTGAATGTCAAATACGTCGGAGAAAGCGCCCTTGTACGTCTCGGCCCAAAGCTGTCTGTCGTCCCCGACGTCCACCAGCTGCACGGAGATGCGGAGGTCATCCCCGAACTTCCTGACGCTGCCTTCCAAGATATATCGCGCGCCGACCTCGAAACCTATCGACTTGATGTCCTTGTCGGTGCCTTTGTATCTCATGCACGTAGTCCTTGACGCGACTCTCACGTCTTTGAGCCGCGAGAGCCCTATCAAGAGCTCCTCCGTGAGCCCGTCGCTGAAGTAGTCGCTCTCCGTATCCGGGCTGATGTTCCTGAAGGGTAGAACCGCCAGGGATTTTCCGCCTCCGCGGTAGCCGGCACCTATGTCGATGGACCTTATGTGCCGCAATCCGGCAAGGACCTCTCCGGCGTCGCTCAGTCTTCCCGCCGGATCCTTTTCGAGCATCGCCGATACCATGTGCTCCAACTCCATCGGAACGCCGGCGCGGAGGTTGCCGACCGGTGCGGGATCCTCGTTGAGGATGCCATAGATTACGGCCTCGTCGCGCTCGCTTCTGAATGGGAGCCGGCCGGTTAGCATCTCGTAAAGGATAACGCCCAGGGACCAGATATCCGTCCGATGATCCACGTGTTCGCCCGAAGCCTGCTCCGGAGACATGTACGCGATCGTACCCATCAACCTGTGTGTCTTCGTCGTTCGTGACGCACCGCGTATCTTCGCGAGCCCGAAGTCCATGATCTTGGCGCGACCGGCGCCCGAGACCATGATGTTCGAGGACTTTATGTCTCGGTGGATGATCCCCCTGCCGTGGGCGTGCTTAAGACCCTCCGCAACCTGGATCGCGACGTCGAGCACCTCGTCGATGAGCAGCGGCTCGGTCTTGATCCTGTCCTGGAGGCTCCGCCCTTCGATGAATTCCATAACGATGAAGGTGAGTCCTTCGGCCTCGTCGATACCGTGAACGGTACAGATGCCGGGATGGTTCAACGCGGCGGCGGCCTGGGCTTCGGTCAGGAAACGCTCCTTGTCGTCCTCGGTTACCAGGGTCTCGTGGGATAGGAACTTAACCGCGACGGGGCGGTTCATCTTCATATCGTGAGCCTTGTAGACGACGCCCATGCCGCCTTCGCCGAGCTTCTCAACGATCTTGTAGTGAGATATGGTTCTGTCGATCATGGCGGCTCGATCCTTGAGGAGGAGCACGACTTCACATCCGATGCTTCCTTTCGGCCGTCGCGCGGTTGCTCGGCGATCGTGCCCGACGAACCGCATGAAAGCCAACTTGATTCGCTTACGCCCCCGGCCGAAGAGGGAGACGGCGTCGGGTTGCCGCCTCTCCGCTTAAGATAACCCCGCGTTGGCGAGCGGTCAAGCGCAACGGGTCGTGGGTCAGCGAACATGTCGATCTCAAAGGGCGCGCTGTGCGAGTTCTTCGAAAGGGAACCCTTCAATCCCGGCCGAGTCCCGAGTTCTCATTCTCGGAGTGGCGGCGCTTTACGAGCGGAGAGGACAGGGGGCCGAATGCGGTCGCTCCGTCTCGTATAGGACGCGCCCGGGGCGAGCGGCGCTGAGCCATAAATCGGGCGCTGAAATAAAGCGTTTTGCGCGGACCGGCGTATGGTCTATCATGTTAGTCGGTCGACATCGTCGAACGTATCCAACGGCGTCTTCGGCTAAACCATGGCTTGACGGACAAAGCAAGTGGCGTCCTCTTCATTAAGGCCGGCCCTTGACGGCGATAGCACAAGACGGCCTCTTCGGTGAGGTCGGGCTTTGGCGGTCAGAGCGGGCACCGACCGCTTGGGTGAGGCAGGGCTTGGATGGGTAGAGTAAGCGGCGAATTCTTCGATAACACCGAGTTTGTACGGACATTGAGTGTCCGAGCTCTCGTACTTTTGGCCTTCCGCAGGCATTCCCCGCGTTTCACAACAGACCGGAGGTTAAGATGAGACGGATCTCTTCCATTATCGTTATGTTGCTTATGGTGTGCGCGTCGGCCCTCGCCGCAGCCGGGGACGAGTCGAATGATGAGGACAAAGGCCCGATGACCTCGGGCACTTTCTCCGGACTCGAGCTGCGTTGCCTCGGCCCCGCCGGAACGTCCGGACGCATCGGTGACTTCGCGGTCAATCCCGAGAAGCCCTGGGAGTACTACGTGGCCGTCTGTTCGGGCAACGTATGGAAGACCGAAAACAACGGCACGACGTGGACGCCGATCTTCGACGATCAAGGCAGCTACTCGATCGGATGCGTGACAATGGATCCCAATGACCCGCTTACGGTTTGGGTCGGCACGGGCGAGAACAACAGCCAGCGAAGCGTCTCCTACGGCGACGGCGTGTACAAGTCCACCGACGGGGGCCGCAACTGGAAGCACATGGGACTCAAGGAGTCGGAGCATATCGGGATGATCCTCGTCGATCCTCGCGATTCCGAAGTGGTGTACGTGGCCTCGCAGGGCCCGCTCTGGCGGCCCGGCGGAGACCGCGGCCTGTACAAAACGACCGACGGCGGTGAGACCTGGGATCTCATACTCGAGATAAGCGAAAACACGGGCGTGAGCGAGGTCCACATGGACCCGCGGGACCCCGACGTTCTCTACGCCTCGGCTTACCAGCGCCGCCGCCGCGTGTGGACGCTCATAGACGGCGGCCCCGAGTCGGCCATCTACAAGTCCACGGACGCGGGTGCCAACTGGACCAAGCTCACCAACGGCCATCCCAAAGTGGACATGGGGCGCATAGGGCTTACCGTATCCCCGGCCGATCCGGACGTCTTGTACGCGATAATCGAGGCGGCGGATGACGAGGGCGGCTTTTTCCGTTCCGTCGACGCCGGCGCCAACTGGGAGAAGCGCAGCGACTACGTCGCGTCGAGCCCGCAGTACTACCACGAGATCTTCGCCGATCCCAAGGATGTAGATCGGGTCTATTCCCTGGACACCTTCATGCAGGTGACCGAGGACGGCGGCGAGACCTTCAATAGAGTCGGAATAAGACACAAGCACGTCGACGATCACGCTCTGTGGATCAACCCGGACAACACGGATCACATCCTCGTGGGCTGCGACGGCGGGATCTACGAGACATACGATCGCGGAGAGACATGGGGCTTCAAGGCGAACCTGCCAGTGACCCAGTTCTACAGGGTGAGCGTCGATCAGGACGTTCCTTTCTATAATGTGTACGGCGGAACCCAGGACAACAACAGCCTGGGCGCCCCTTCTCGAACGATTAGCGCGAGCGGCATCATAAACACCGACTGGACGATCACCCTGGGCGGAGACGGCTACGAGACACAGGTGGATCCCACGAATCCCGACATCGTCTATTCGCAATACCAGTACGGGGGTCTTGCGCGCTACGACCGCCGCACGGGCGAGGCGCTCATGATCCGGCCCCAGCCTGGGGAAGGGGAGCCGCCGCTCAGATGGAACTGGGACTCGCCGCTTCTACTTAGCCCGCACTCTCCGACTCGGCTCTATTTCGCGGCAAACAAGCTCTTCCGCACCGACGACAGAGGCAATTCATGGAGAGCGGTAAGCCCCGATCTTACGAGACAGCTAGACCGCAACCAGCTCGAGGTCATGGGGCTCATACAAAGCGTCGACGCCGTCGCGAAGAGCCGCTCCACTTCTTATTACGGGAACATCGTCGCTCTGACCGAGTCCCCCATACGGGAAGGGCTCATCTACGTGGGCACCGACGACGGCCTGATCCAGGTGACGGATAACGGAGGCGAGACCTGGACCCGCATAGACAAGGTCAAGGGCGTTCCCGAGATGACTTACGTCAGCGAGCTTACCGCCTCGCGCCACGACGCCGAGACCGTCTTCGCCGCTTTCGACAATCACAAGAACGGCGACTTCAAGCCCTATGTCTTTAAGAGCACGGACAAGGGCCGGACGTGGAAGTCCATCGCCGGCGATCTTCCTGAGCGGGGGACCGTCTACTGCGTCGAGCAGGATCATGTGGATCCGGATCTCCTCTTCGCCGGCACGGAGTTCGGGCTCTTCTTCACGGTTGACGGCGGAGCGGACTGGGTTCGGCTCAAGGGCGGATTCCCGACCATCGTCGTCAGAGACATGGACATACAGCGCAGGGAGAACGATCTTGCCGTCGGTACCTTCGGAAGGGGCATCTATATCCTAGACGACTACACGCCGTTGCGTCACGTGAGCGCCGAGCGTCTGGAGGAAGAAGCCATACTCTTCCCCGTCAAGAAGACACTGATCTATCACGAAAGCACGCCCTTGGGAGGCAGGGGAAAGGCCAACCGTGGAGACGGTTTCTACGTCGCCGAGAATCCTCCGAACGGCGCGGTGTTCACCTACTACCTCAAGGAAAGTCTGAAGACACTCGAGGAGATCCGAAAGGAAGAAGAGAAGGAAGCGTGGGAGGAAGGCGAGCCCATAGAATATCCCACATGGGATGAGCTCAGGCTGGAGGATCGCGAGGAGGATCCCACGATCATATTCACCATAACCGACGTGAACGGCGACGTCGTGCGCCGCATCACAGGTCCCGTAAGCAAGGGGACTCACCGAATCTCTTGGGATCTCAGGTACCCGTCTTCCCAACCCGCTTCTACGACACCTTGGGTGAGGAGGAGCCCGTGGAGCACCCCGCCGCGCGGGCCCATGGTAGCGCCGGGAACCTACACGGTGAGCATGGCGAAGCGCGTTCGGGGCGTGACCACGCCTTTGGGCGAGCCGCAGAGCTTTGAGGCCGTGCCTCTTGGACTCGCGACTCTCCCGGCCGAGGACTGGGGCGAGCTTATGGCGTTCCAGAAGAAGACCGCGGAGCTTCAGCGCGCAGTCCTCGGCGCCGTGAGAACAATGAACGAAGCGCAGAGCCGGATCGATCACATTCAGGTCGCGCTGCGGGATACGCCGGGCGCCGATCCGGAGTGGATGGAGCGGGCCCGGGCCCTCGAGCTGCGTCTCGCCGACTTGCGGATCGAGCTCGAAGGCGACCGCACCATAAGCTCGCGCAACGAGCCGACCGTGCCTTCGATCCGAGATCGGGTCATGGATATAATATACGGGAGCTGGGAGTCCACTTCTTCGCCGACCCAGACAAACCGCGACAGCTACGAGGTTGCCGTCCGGCAGTTTGAGCCGGTTCTTGAGAATTTGACCAAACTCGTGGAGGAGGACCTGGCGGCCCTCGAGAGCGACCTAGAGTCGGCGCGCGGTCCCTGGACGCCCGGGCGGATACCGACCTGGCGGTAGGGGTGTCTGGAATGTCCTGAACAAGCTGCCTTTGCGGCGCAATATCGGAGGGCTGTCCCCACGGCCCTCCGATATTCTATTCGAAAGACAGAAACTCAATTCTATAATACAAATTACGAATCAGAGACTGGCCGCCGACCGTGTCATGGGCGCGGTCGCGGTTACCCGAGGCAAGTCCAAACCACCAAGGCAGCCCAGAACGTCCGGGTGGTGGAACTCCCCCACAAGGCCCTTCAGTGGCAGGTCCTCGTCCGCTCTTCTCCGGAGATCCGAGAGCACCTCCCGGACCTCCCACTAAGATATTCCGGGTGTCCTTCCGAGCCCTTCTGTCACAGCATTCCGCAGAGGCAGGATACACCGATCCTGATTCCAAAATACAATTCTCACAATTCTCACATCCTTGCATCTTAACGCCCTTCCTGCTACAATGACCTCCGTTTCTTAAGGAGACTGTCCATTTGCTTCTCGGCTGAACACATGAGCGTGCGGCAAGCACGGGTGATGCAGCTGGAGGATTGTGAGTTCAGTCCGATTAGAGCAGGATCTCAGCGCAATCATTCGCGGGATGATTGGGATTGGAGCCTCCGATGTCGCTTCGATTGACTTCATGGTTTCTGTCACTCCTGCTCCTCGCTTCGGGTACGGCGGGGTGCTCTTCAACTGCACGCCTATACGCTGGGCCTGAGCGACCCAGAGAGAGCGTCGCGGCTCTCAAGCTTGCTCAGACGTGGCAGATACTGGATCATCAGGGCAACATAGTAGCCGCAAGCGACAGCGCGGAAACAGGTAGTGTTCGCAGACTTGCGGCAAGACCTCGGCTGTCGCGAGAATACGACACGATCGAATTGCTGCCGGGACGGTACACACTTAGGAGTATTAGTGGACATGGAAATGTATCTCTCAGAGAGCCGGGATTGGTTGTGAACTACGGGACAGTGTACTGGGACTGCAGCATGTCCTTCGAGGCCCTGGCTGGAAGGACGTATGTTGAACGAATCAGGGGAGGTGGCCACAGTCCCATCGGGGATTGGAAAACTGCCGCCTATATTGTGGAGGTGGAGACAGACTCAGTTGTCTGCCGTTGCGTGGATGATTGATGGTGCGCAGATTCTAATTCGAGGCGCACCTGCCTTCTCGGTCCGCCGTTGCCAAGCCATCGCTCGAGATTTGTCTGGCAATAGAGTCTCTACCGCCGAGCGTCATTGCTCAAGCACGCTTCTTGACAGCGGCCGGGAGAGCTCACGCGAATCGCTACACCCTGCTGCTCCCTTCTTCATCGATACCGATCCCCACCGAGCTCCGAGCATGATACCACCGGAGATCGTATTGACGGCTTCGCGTGTTCCAAGGAGGCAGTCTTCGGATCGCTTCTCCAAGACATAATCGTATCCGCCGACTTCAAACGCCACGTAGCCGTTCGAGATCTCAACGTTGGAAATCTCCCTGCCCCCGATTTTCATCTGATCGCCTGCCACATGCACATCCCATGTCCAGAAGGCTCCCTCCTGCGGAATCGAACCGGGATCCCCGCTCGGAGAATGGGTCACACTCCAACTGCCGGAAAGCCAGCTCAAGTCCTCATTCCTCGAAGGCCCGCTCACCCGCGCCCATTTGCCGGCGCGAATTCCCTCTTTGGCGGCTCGATCAAGGAAGCCCATAATCGACGGACCCAGCCAAGAGACAATAGGGATTCCGATGTCGGCTTGGAAAGCCTGCAAAGCGGTCTCGGTTTTTCCGCCCCACTGCCCATCCGCCGACCCCGGATCGTATCCTATCTCCAGAAGAGCCCGTTGCGCTCGTTCTACTTCAACGCTCGACCAGATAGAACACTCCTCAAACTCCTTCGCCACGGCCCTAACGTAATCGGATTTGCCGGAATCTATTGCGATGTCCAGCGCCGTGAAACCCAGCTCCTGAACGGCGCATGGATCCGCGCCGGCCGCAAGTAAGAGCAGGGCGGGGTCCGAGTACCCTTCAATGGCTGTCAAGTGAAGCGGCGTCAAATCGTCGTTCGTTCGGTGATTCGGGTCCGCGCCGGCGCTCAGTAGTTCCCTTACTACCTCCGAATGTCCGTTGTAGGACGCCGAACCCAGCGGCGTGAGACCGACGCTGCTGGCGGCGTCAACGACGGCGCCCTTCTCCAGTACGTCGGCCAGCAACTCGCCTCTACCCTCCTGGGCGATGCAATGCAGGATAGTCGATCCCATCTTCGTGGACATCCCGACGTTGGCGCCGCGTCGAAGGAGCATCCTCGCAAAGGGGACGAAGTTGTCCTGAATCGCCGCCCAAAGCGGCGTGTGGCCGGTCTCATTCTGGGCGTTGATCTCTGCGCCCGCGTCGAGAAGCATTTCCCCGATCTCGACGAAGCCTCGTTGCGCGGCCGCATGAAGAGGCGTATTCCGCCGGTCATTGGGGATCGTCACGTCGGCTCCGGCGGCTATAAGAACCCGCGCCACCTCAACGCGGTTGTTTGCGGCCGCTTCATGCACGGGCGTAAACCCCAAGTCGTTTCCAAAATCGAGATCCGCTCCCTGCTCGATCAGATACTCGGCAATATGAGGGTGGCCGTAGTAACTCGCCTCCGACAAAGGCGATCCGTTTGTACTCGTAGGCGCCTGCACATCCGCACCATTGGAAATCAGCCAACGGGTGAACCTCAGACTTCCAATCGTTATGGCCGCAGCGAGTCTCTCAGGATCCTTATCCGCGGCCCACTCCACAAACATAGTCCCGTGCTTGGCTCCCGATTCCTCGAGGAACTCGGATATTTCGTCTTGGTCCGTCAGGTCGGCCATGTCCAGAGCATTGGCCCCATTGTCCGCCTCCGCCGACAGACCGGCACCCGCCTCCACCAGGACTCTGGTCGCTTCGATATGTCGCTCTCGGATCGCTGCCAGCAAAGGTGTGTGTAGGCTCTCTTTCTCGGTGGCCTCCAAGTTCGCCCCCCGCCGCACCAACTCCCGAATGACGTCAACGCGATTGTTGGCGGCCGCCAGAATCAGCGGGGTCTGCCGAGCATCGTTCTTGGTCTCTATGTCCTCCCCGCCGTCCAGAAGCCGGACCAGCTCTTCCAGCTCTCCCGCCTCGGCCGCATCAAGTATGTCGGATTCCGCATATGCGTTGCCGATCACGCCCACAGAGATCATAAGAACCGCACAGAGGACTGGACTGACTTTCGCGCACCTCACTCACTTACCCCCTCTCTACCGATGTCCGATACTACCGAGCCTTTGCATCGCGGCCACAAAACACCGAAGGCCCGCCCCCTCTGCCGAACCGCACAGACATGAAGGGCTCTCGCCCATGGGTGCGTTGCATCTCACTCATTGCTTCATGCGGATTGTTGTTCCCTGCATACTTTCTACGCGGGACTCGCCAAACTTGACAATACCGCCGCCGTTCTCTGTCAATTCCGGTGTAGTACCATGCCTCGACGCTGCCGTAACCGGTTCCGAGGTTGTGGCTCTCACGGTCGGATTCACTCGGGTTGAATTCCGCCGTTTGATCGATGGACATGGACTGTTTCCTGATTCTCGCAGTGGCTCCTTCGCTCTTGTCGCGGTTTTGATACTCCGGGCCTCGGCCTAAGGGGTCAAGGGCTAATAGTCCTGGAGACACGAAACCCGATGAAGCTGGTGCTGTAGTTCGGGGTGAAATCGCCGTACCGATACGCGCAGCGCAGGGAGTAAGGGCCGTAGCTCCAGGAACCCCCGCGAAGCATCCGATAAGTGCCACTGCCCGGACCCGTCGGGTCGGTCGCAGGTGACGTCCCCAAGCTGCATGTGTGCCAGTCGTTGCACCACTCAAAGGCATTGCCGGCCATGTCGGAGAGCCCCAATGAATCCGGGGCATGCGGGTGGCTCCCCACGGGCGCCGTCCAGCCGACGCAGTAATCAGTGTGATAGAAATTCGCCCGGTAACAACTCGGTTCCTCATCCCCCCACGGATAGACGCGCTCGTCGTCATACCGCGCCGCGTACTCCCACTCGGCGTCGGTCGGAAGGCGATAGCCCTCAGCGCCATAGGGATCGCCGTCGTTGCACGCCCAATCGCCCGTGTGTTGATAAGCCCTCGCCAGACCTGTTTGCAGGCTCAGCCAGTCACAGTAACGGGCAGCCCCGTACCAGGTCACTCCCTTGACCGGGTGGTGCGCCGGATCGTAACCGTCTGGGTATGCGCTCTGGATGTAGCTCGACGGCGACTCCCGCAGGTAGAAGCTCCCGCTCCGTCGAATTGGATCTCGCATGCTAAGCCGTCCAAATCCAGAAGCTCTTCGGTGCTCCCGTCCAGGTTGTCCTGCACCGACGTAGTAGTCGCCGTCACATAACCGTTGTCGTATGCCCACTGGACCGCCTCCATGTACTCCTGGTTTGTCACCTCGTGTTGACCCAGGTAGAAGTCCCGAGTCAAGGTGACCTCACGCTCGTCAACGCCGCAGTCGGCCACTCCGTCACCCATGATGAAGGTGCCGGCATGGATCAAGAGCGTGCCGTCATTGATGAAGGTCACGCTATCGACAGGGGGCATGTGGTACGTGGTAGTCCCGTTCTGATGCACCCTCATTATCCACTCGGCTTGACCTGCCGAAGCTCCCAAGAGCACTACCAACGCCAGAGTCGCCACTAAAACTCGTTTCATCTTCTAGCAGCCTCCCTCTGGTGTTCCCGATACCTGACGTCAAACAGACGTACTTTTCTCTTCTGAGACTCCGCTGCCGGACGCTCACTTGACGAGGATCATCCGCCGGTTCTCGTCAACGCCTGGCGCCGTGAGTGAGTAGAAGTAGACACCGCTGGCCACGGCTCTGCCGTTCCCGTCGCGGCCGTCCCAGCGCACGCTGTGCGGCCCCGCAGGACGCTTCTCATCCACAAGCGTGCGGATCAACCGGCCGCTCACGTCGAAGATCTTAAGCTCGGCCCGTCCCGCCGCCGGAAGGTCAAAGGCTATCCGTGTGTCCGGCCAAAATGGATTCGGCGTGTTTTGGAAAAGGTGCGTTGGATCGAGCGATATCGGACGGTCCCCGGGACCCTCCACGCCCACCGTAGTCGTATCCGGGATGAAGTCGATGCGGACTATCGCGTCAAGGGCGTAGGTATGCGTATCGGAGGCTCTGACCACGCGGAGCACATCTTCCCCATATGTAATCCGTTCGATATTGACCAGCTTGTAGCGCCAGGACTCACCGTTCGTCTGATGGATCGCAAGCCAGGCGTCGCCTGCCAAGGCTGCTTGCGATAGACCGCAGAGCAATATGAGCATGGCCGCGGCCAGGGTGAATCCCCTTTTGTGTTGTGTGAGCCTTGTTCTCATTCCATCTCCTTTCAGGAAAACCGCAGAGGCGTGAAAGTTGTGATGCTTCTCAGCCGCCTCATGACGATAGAAACCGGAGGGCATAATACGAGCGATGAGCGGATCGTAAGCGTGAGCGATCGAGCCTCTTCGAGGGGTGCTCCTATGACATTGCGCGCCAAGTCCCTAATACCTTACAATATCATAAGTTACGTGGAATGTCAAGAGTTGGATGGGTGGAGCGCTGCACGGTGGGTCTGCCTCGTCACTATGCCGCCCGGCCAAGTCGCCCCTGGCGCTCGGCGGGCACGTCGGATATAATGTTGACAGGAGCCGCAGTAGGAGTTATTATCTTGTCTCTTATATTCTCTCGCACCAATTGAGCTAAGTGGGGCCGGTGAAAGGAGTTCTGGGGGATGGGAAGGATTTCGGCGGTATGCCTGATGATATTGGCCGGGGCGGCGCTCGGCCCGGCGGGACCCTGTTTCGCCCAGGAAGAAGTTGATCTAGACGGCAGGGGAAGCATCGGCGCCAGCGGCGGGCTGATGCTCTTTACCGGCGATGAGGACATGAGCGACGAGGCACAGCCCAGGCTCCTCGGCCACTTCAACATGAAATACGTCATCTCCCCGAACCTCGCCTTGGCGGGGACTTTCGGCCGCGGCTGGAACTCGTATTCCGGCAGGGGAGACACGCTCACCGTAATTGAGCCGGTAACGTTCGGGATTGAGTACCGGCACAACTTCGAGCAGTGGCCCAGGTACCAGCCTCACGGCGGAGTAGGCGTTGGGGTGTACTCTGTCTACATCAGAGACTATCTGACGACTACGAGGGACCCGATTACACTGGAGAGCAGGCACACCCTCAACTGGGGCATGAATTTCGGCGTCGGCCTCGAGTACTTTATGACCCGGGCCGTCACGGTCAACTACGACTTCGTTTGGCACTACATCTTCTCTGAAAACAAGGAAGACTTCGTCGCCGAGTACGGCGAGAACGACTCCTACGTTCAGTTTGTCGTGGGAGTCAACTACTACTTCTCCTTGGGCATATTGAGCGGCGGTCGTGAGTAGATCTCCGTTCGAGACCGTTCCCGTAAGGCCATCGCTCTCAAGTGATCTTTGAAGACCATCCGACAGTCCTTTGTCGGATGGCTCGGGGGAGAACTATAAGATGGAAAACAGGATCGCTAAAGAGGCGCTTACCTTTGATGACGTATTGCTCTTGCCCCGCAAGTCGGACGTATTGCCTTCCGAGGTGAACACCACCACCCGTCTTTCGCGGCGGATCGCCCTAAACATACCCCTTGTCAGCGCGGCCATGGACACGGTCACCGAATCGGAGCTTGCGATAGCCATGGCCAGGGAGGGCGGCATAGGAATCATCCATAAGAACCTCTCCTTGGCGGACCAGGCCGCGGAGGTGGACAAGGTCAAGCGATCCGAGAGCGGCATGGTCGTCGACCCGATCACTTTGGACCCCGACGCCACCGTGAGGACGGCCCTCGACCTTATGAAGAAGTTCAAGATATCGGGGTTTCCCGTGACCAGGGAGGGGAAGCTCGTCGGAATACTCGCCAACAGGGATCTGAGGTTCGTTGAGGATTTCGACCTGCCGATATCCGAGCTGATGACAAAGGAGGGGCTTGTCACGGCTCCGGTCGGAACTACGCTTGAAGAGGCCAGGTCGATACTACATAGGAACCGGATCGAGAAGCTCCCCGTCGTCGATGATGAGTACACGCTTCGCGGGCTGATAACGGTGAAGGACATACAGAAGAAGATAGACTACCCCAACGCGTGCAAGGACGAGTTCGGTCGACTGAGGGTGGGCGCCGCCGTGGGCATAGGCGGAGACATGGATGAGAGGGTGAGCGAGCTTGTGCGCGCCAAGGTCGACGCTTTGGTTCTGGACAGCGCGCACGGCCACTCTAAGAACGTCATGAAGGCGGCCGAGAGGGTGAAGAGCGAGTACGGCGACCAAGTAGACCTTGTGATAGGCAACGTCGCCACCGCGGACGGGGCGCGAGACCTTGCCGAGCTGGAGCCCGACGCCATAAAGGTGGGTATCGGTCCCAGCTCCATTTGCACTACGCGAGTCATCGCGGGTATCGGCGTGCCCCAGGTTACGGCGATCATGGATTGCGCCGAGGCCGCCGAGAAGAAGGGGATACCGATTATCGCGGACGGAGGCGTCAAGTACTCGGGTGATATCGCGAAGGCGCTTGCTTCCGGAGCGACCTCCGTGATGGTCGGAAGCCTGTTTGCCGGCACGGATGAGAGCCCGGGGCAGTCCCTCATCTACGAAGGCAGAAGGTACAAGGTGTATCGCGGGATGGGCTCGATCGAAGCTATGGTGAAGGGAAGCAAAGACCGGTACTTCCAGGAGGAAGCCGAAGAGGGCAAGCTAGTCGCCGAGGGCATCGAGGGCAGAGTGCCGTACCGCGGTTCCGCGAGAGACATAATCTTTCAGCTCGTCGGCGGGCTAAGAGCGGGAATGGGGTACTGCGGCGTGAGGGACATCGAGGAGCTCAGGACCAAGACGAGCTTCGTAAGGGTTACGGCCGCGGGCCTAAGGGAGAGCCATCCCCACGATATAACGATCACCAAAGAAGCCCCCAACTACGAGATTCGTTGAAGCGATGAGCCCACGCTCCGACTGCGGGCAACCTCGTGACACGGCAAAGACATCCGCCCTCTCAGAAGACCTCGAGATGAACAAGACAACACATTCCTCCGGCGCACCCGACATGAAAGGCGCCTTCAACGAACTGCAGAGTCTCGCCGAGTCCCGCGGGATGGCCTCCTTCGGAGTGGCCGACATCTCCGACCCTCCGATCGAAGTGCGGTTTGTCCCGAAGGAAACGGTGTCCGGGCTCAACAGGGCGATCTCGATGGCGTGCAGGATCTCCGACCCCGTAATAGAGACACTCGAGGATCGCCCGACTCCCACATATAGGTATCACTATAGGCAGATCAACCAGCTATTGGACTCCGCAGCGGCCGCGGCGACTACATGGATTCAAAGCAAGGGCTACGGCGCGTTCCCGGTTCCCTCTTCGCAGATATTGGACTGGGAGCGGAACAAGGGGCACGTCTGGCACGTGGCAATTGCCTGCCGCGCGGGCATAGCCTGGTGGGGGCGGAACAACCTCGCGGTATCGCCGCTCTACGGGGCGAGGGTGAGGTACGTCACGGTGCTTACTGATATGCCGCTGCCGCCGAGTCCGCGTCTCGAACGGGACTGCGGCGAGTGCGTGGAATGCATCGCGGCTTGTCCGGCGGGGGCGATCGGTCACTACCCCGAGGAGTTCGACGTGGAGAAATGCAACGCTCTGCTGAGCAAGTTCTCCAAAGAGCTGTCTCTCGGCGTTAAGATCTGCGGCCTTTGTGTTAAGGCATGCCGCGGGGAGAAGAACTGGCGCCCGAGGTGAAGTTCTATTGCCGGGAGGAGCGACTTGCCCGGTTCGGATAGATCCCATTCTCAGCATTCCGCAATCGCGGTAGTAGCGATGATCTCGTCTTCGCGTGGGCTATTCGAAGATGCATCCGAGCGCCTGGCCGAGACGCTGGGGCCGCGCGTCTCGATGTGCGAGATCTTCCCCTTCGATTTTACCGACTATTATGACGAGGAAATGGGGAAGGGCCTCCTTCGCACCTACGCGATCTTTGAGTGCAATGCGGCCGAGGACGAGCTTAGACGCCTGAAGCGTGTTGCCGGGTCTCTTGAGGCCGAGTTTCTCTGCCCCGGAACGAAAAACAGGCGGGTCAATCTTGATCCGGGCGTCCTGACCGCCGACCACCTGGTCCTTGCCAGCCACAAGTACGCCGCGCACAGGATCTACATGGGAGACGGCGTCTACGCCGAGTTGGAGCTCATCTACCGGAACGGGCACTTCCAACCGCTGCCCTGGACCTACCCCGACTACGGGACTCGCATCGCGCGCGATTTCTTCAAAGCAGCCAGGTCGTCCCTGTTGCCGGAAAGACAAACGCGCTCGTGAAGAGCGCGTTTGCCCGTTGCGATTAACTCCCAGGAATTGAGCAACTCCCAGTGAAAGCCGTGTCGGCCTGAGCTGTGTCCCGGGGTAAGCGGGTCCCGAGCCGGTGCCTTCCCCCGATCGGGCACGCTATGAGCCGTTCCCCGGCGACCTCGGCGGCCACGGGAAATTGAACGAGGGGTCCATTTCCTTGACTTCCGCCACCTTCTTCTTGATGTCCTTCTCGAGCTCGGGAGACGGCGACTTCATCCACTTGGAGTACGCGTCAAGCAGATCGTTCTGTTTCTGCCTGATCTCGTGGTTCTTCTTCTCTTCGTCCACGATGCGCTCCAGATGGTAGACCTCTCCCGTGGTCAACCTGCGCACCAGGTCCAGGTATTCTCCTCTCATGTAAGTGAGGATGTGGATGTACTTGTCGAACCCCACCGACAGCTTCTCCAAGACCTCGGAGATCGCGGACTTCTTGCCGTGAAGGATCTGGCTGTACGAATACGCGAATTGGTAGTAGGTCTTTCCCCTGCCGATGTAGGCCTCCTCCGAGGGATCGAACTTGCTCGGCCTGGAAGGCGTGACTATCGCCCTTGGATTGTCGAAGATCCCGATGGATATAAGGAGAAAATCGGCGTTCGTCTTGTATATCGTGTACTTGAGACGAGCGTCGGTGGACCTTGCGAGCCTCGAGAATATCTCAGAGTCGTACTTCGACAAAAAACGCTTGTTCTTCTCCACGTACTTGGGATCCATGAACGACTGCAGCAGGTTCGCCAAGTACACGTTGACGTCTTCATCGAAGACGTCCTCGTTGGAGGGCATTCCCACCTCCATCCGTGAGTAGAGAAGGCAGTTCACCATGAAATAGTACGTAGGCTGAAGCGCCCTGTCGGGGTCCCGCAATCCTATGAAATGTCTCGGATCCATGCGTGCCTCCTGGAGCCCCGCAAGCGAGAAGGGCTTCGCGCGAACAAGCTTGCAACTTATGTGCCTTCTCTACGCCTGGACCGCAGGATGCTTCCAACGCTGAAACCCTTGTAGAAACGACGCATACGGATCACGGCCCGCACCGGTCGGCTCGCCGCCGAGGCGCGGGTTCTGGGCGCAATCGCGCAACCCGTGGGCAAATGGCCCGAGAAGTCGACCTCTCCGGGAACCGTTCGAGACGGCCCCGAGGGCCGGCGCCGCCCGCCGCCCTAGGGCCGCTCGGCTCGGAGCGGCGGGGCTCTGGGAAGGGGACCTTGCATAACGACCCTTGCGGCAAGGCGAAGCGGGTCCTTCCGGCGTCCGGGCGCGTGTGCTTCATTCGAAAGCCGAAGCGCCCCGAGCGGCGGCCGAACAGTGGGAATGCGGACTGGATAGCGTGGCATGTAAATTGCGATAATTGATTGGTGTTCAACCGGCTTGGGAAGATCCCACATCGGGGAGGACTTGATCGCCCCGGGGTGCCGGTTTCTGGAAAAAGCGCGATTTTGCCGGGAGCGCCGGCCGGCGTAAGGCCCGATTACACGCAAAGCTCGATCTCGGGGAGAGCCTGTTTCTCTTGAGATCCGATCCGTGGATGGGACCGATGCCGGAAGTCGCCCGTTCTTTCAATGACGCGGCGGAGGGGAATGATGCCGATACCCGCTTCTTTACCGAACTCGGGAAGCAACATCGCCGGGGGCATGAGAAAAGCCGGAAGAAAAGCGACCGTAGCTTTTCTGGTTCTTCCGGTTGTCTTTGCGGTCCTCATAGGTCTTGTCTTATATCTTGGTACCCACTGGCCCTACCCCCCCGGTTTCGAGTGGGTGTCGAGATTGACGCCGCGCAACCTCTACGTAATCGGCCTCGCGCTCATCGTTATCTATGCCGCCGCTTCCATTCTTCTGGCCTGGAGGCTCGCGCGCCGCTGGATGTGGGAGCCGTCGGCTCGCCTGATTGAGTTGATGGAAGGCGTGTCGGACAAGGGAGTGGTTCCCGTTCTGGGTCCGCCGCACGATCCGTCTCGGCTCATCCCCAGGTTGGAGAGGGCGCTGGAAAGGCACCGCTCCGCGTCGGCCGGTGTGAAGGAGATGGAAGAGGTGCGCCGCTCGGTCGGGCGCCTTTGCGAAGAAATCGAGCAGATGGGCCTCAGGCATTTCGACAGGGATTTCTCCGAAGGTAGTGGGTCTCTTGCACCGCTGGGCCGGTACCTTACCGAGTGCTGCGCGGAGCTCTCGGGGTTCCTTGACGACTGCAAGTCGGTTGCCGCGCAGATAGGTGAGACGATGCAAACGGCGCGCCGCCTTGCAGGTGAGGTTGCTTCGCAAGCCGAGCGTACGTTCGTCGGGCACGGCGAGGTGTCGGTTGGGATAAAGGATTTCTCAAAGAGGATCGAGGAGGTTTCCCGTATGTTAGAAACCGCGGCAGAGGCGGGTGGGCCGGGAGGAGGTGCGGATGCCGCGGGGCGGATCGACAAAGTCGACGGGGCCGTGAGTACGTCCTTGGACACGGTCTCCCGAATGAACGAGCTGGATGAAAGCCGCGAGGAGATCCTCTCCCACTCGAAGAGACTGGCCGACGAAGCTACGGTGATAGCGTTGAACGCCGCGATAGAGTCATCGAAATCGGACTCAAAGGAGCTGGAGGCCCTGGCCGAGAACGCCAGAAGGCTCGCCGAAGGCTCGATGGCGGCAAGTGAGAAGGTGGGGGCGCTCTCCGCGCGCTACGGAGAGGCCGTCACGGCGGCAACGGAGGCACTCAGCGGTCTCCGCGAAGACTTGGCGGGGTGGAGTGAGAACCTGCGCCGGAAGGCGGAGGAGGGAGGCGGGGGCGCAGAGCTTGACAGACTCCTGGCCTCGTTGCGAGGCTTCGCGGCTTCGCTTGGGGAGAAGTCCGAGGAGATGGCCGGGCTTTCCGAGGCTGCCTCTTCGAAGGCACGTGAGGCCGGGAGGACAACCGAGGAAGCGCTGAGGGAAGTAGAAGCGTTGATGAGGCGACTCGGGGCGGGCGAGTCCAGCGGCGGGAAGGGCCGTACTCCGTGAGAGCGGTCCGACCGGATAGGCGGCGCGTCGGCGGTGACGAACCCGGTCGGCGGCCCGACAGACGGGGCGGAAGTCCCTCACGGAGATGAGGATCGGATCATGCAATCCCGTTCAAAAGGGCAGTTGAAGCAGTCAAAGCGAGAAGGCGAGAGAGCTCCGTCGGTTGTTCTTGTCGACGACGACCGGAAGGTCATAGAGCTTCTTCAGATAGCGCTCTCAAGTTGCGGCTACAAGACGTCTACGGCCTCAGACGGCGAGGAAGCCGTCGAGGTGGTTGAGAAGGCGGATCCGGACGTGGTCGTCTTGGATGTAAGGCTGCCGAAGAGGAACGGCTACCAGGTGTGCGAGGCCCTGAAGTCGAACCCGAAGACCCGGGGCATTCCCATAATCATGATCTCCGGTCTGGTGGAGCCTTCCGCCAGAGTCCAAGGTTTGCGATGCGGCGCCGAGGACTATCTTACAAAGCCCTTTTCTCCGAAGGAGCTGATCCTCCGGATACAGAAGATTCTGCTGAGGGTCTCCGAGAAGCGATCTAGGGCGAAGCTGAGCGCGGAGTTGGAAAGAGAGCTGATGGACAGGGAGAAGCGGCTCGGTCTCGCGCAACGCAAACTCGAAAAGAGGGTTGAGAGGATGGCCGGCCTGACCGAGATGGGCAGGCGGATGGCCGGCGCGACGAGCCTTGAGGAACTTTCGGATCGGCTCATGCTCTCCCTTCAGGTGTGTCTTAGAGTCTCCAGGGCCATGGTGGCCCTCAGGGAGCGCGGCCAAGATGAGTTTCACCCCATGAAGCACCACGGGATTTCACGCCGACGCGTGCATGGCCTGACTATCCCCGCCGACGGAAGGCTGTGCGAGAGATTGGCCTCCGAAGGTCGCGTGCTGACTGTGGATGAGCTGGACAGCGCGCCCGGGATCCGCGAGGAGCTTCTTCAGGTGACCGCCGCCGGGCTATCCATGGGTGTCCTCGTCGACGGGGTCGATGGGCCGGCGGCCATGGTCTTCGTGGGGGGCGATCTCCACGGTAACGGATTCGGCGTGGAGCAGAGGGACGATTTGAAAACGCTTGCCGGCTTTTTCCGTACCGGCCTGATTTCGCTTCAGAGGGCCGAGAAAGATAGAGCCCGACTACTGGACTCGGTGGAGGGCGTCGTCAACCTGTTGGAGTGCGACACGACGGGCCGAAGGGGGCATTCAAAGAGGGTGGCGCGGTATGCTCAGAGCATAGCGGATGCGTTAAGTATGTGCCCGCGTGATAAGCAGGAGATAAGACTTGCCGCCCTGTTGCATGAGGTGAAGGGCGCCGCCGCTCCGATTCAAAGGCCTTCGGCGTGTCCGCATGCGAGCGGTGGGGAATGCGCACGTTCCGACGCCGGAACCCGTTGCGTCGAAGGAACGTGCGATTGTTCGGATAGTCATGTCGGGCCCCATCGCGGGGAGGAGCGTAGTCGCCGCGAAGGCTGCGACAATCACGGCGAATCGGGTTCCGCCTGCATTGGGAACGCAACCGCGTGTCCCGGTGGAGAATCTCCATGCTCAAGAGACGGCGGAAGGTGTCAAGGTGAAGACACAACTTGCTCCGCCGGCGGCGGGGGAGAGGCCTCTCGGCCCGAATCCGCGTCGTCGAGTGATGGTCGACATCGAATGCATTGCCGGCTTATCGTGCGGAATGGCGGGTCTTCCTCATTCGGAGGGACATCGGTGAGCCTGTCGCGTCACGGCAGGTCCGGTGTTGAGCCCATATTGGGCGCGGGGAGCTCGCCGTTTCCGCCCGAGGTTGCCTCGGTATTGTCACATGTAAGAGAGAGATACGACGGAAAAGGCGTCCCGCTCGGCCTAAGCGGGGAGGACATTCCCTTGCCTGCGAGGATCCTGGCCGTAGCCGACACCTTCGATGACTGCCTGCGCCACGGCTGGTCGTTGTCCCCTGTGGACCAAGCCATAAGGTCTCTGCGAGGACTATCCGGTACGAATCTCGATCCCAACATCGTGGAGGTGCTGGTCCATCACATTTTGAGCGGCGAGATCATGCTTGGGTGAATGGAGTCGTCGGCGAAGCCTCTTTCGCGATACCCGCTGTACGTTGCCGCTAATGGGCCGAGGTTCTTGCCGGGTTTCGAGCTTCACGATCTCTCAGTCTTCCGCCGCTCGGCGACGTGGATCTCCACTTCCTCCTGAGCGGTAGTCCCTCCCGAGTTCTTCGCCGTCAATCATCTGCTCATTGTATTCGTATTCGACCGCAGGTGGTCCATTGAGATCAAGTCTCCGCAACCGCGAACGAAGTCGGTTGCGCTACGCAACCTTTGTTGACGCTGCCAACGGCTCGATCTTCCCTTCACGAGAGTGGCGTCTGCCCATTTTCTCTTCTGTTATTTTGGTTTCCAATCCTACCCGAGGCCCGCGTCCGTCTTGGTACGCCGCTTGATTGTGTCTGGGGCATGAGGGCCGGCCTCTCTGGGGAAATGCCGGGAAGAGCGGGGGAAGGGCCGTCCGTTCGCGGACGGTTTTTGAGTCTGGGTGTAAGGGGGAGCACCCAGAGCTTCCCGGCCGCCCCCGGAGAGGGAGCGCTACAGGCGAGAAGAGCTTGACTCTCAGCTGTGCCGATGGTATAATACCCATGTTCGCTCTCTGGGGAGGTGGCTTCCAGTGTGGACCTGCACACAGGAATTGACGGACCTCTCGGCAGCCTACGCCGTAGTTAATGCGGTGTGGGCGTTTTTTGTTTGCCTACTCACGCTCTCATTGCGCAAGGATTCCGGCTTGGAAGAGGGGAGGGAGACATGTCGAGGCTAAAGGCTAATGTCGCTCTGTGGATGGCGATTCCGGCCTTCCTGTGTTTCGCGGCTCTGACGGCCGCAGCGAGGGAGGCCCCCCGAGACAGAGTCTATCTTTTGGAAGGCAGCCGGCCGCCGGCCGTTGACTTCTCGCTCTCGGGGAGATTCGGTGTCGCTTCGGCCGGCACGACCTGGATCGGCTGGAAGGCGGGAGAGTACGATCCCGTCACGAATCCCAACTCGATCGGCGCCCCCGGGGTGTGGGACTTCGACGACGGCGGTACTCGCGACTGCCCGATCGAAGACGACTTCTCCGAGTACATAAAGAACGGGGCCTACGCGCAGGGCTGGATCTCCGAGGATGTCTACGAGCAGAAGGGCCTCTACTGGCACGCGGAGGACTTCAGTGATCCCGGCTTTGCCTGCCAGGGGAACAGTGCCCTGAGCGGATCCTACTCGGCCTGGTGCGGCCTTGTCGAACCCGATCCGAGCTTGTGCTTTACTAATCCGCCCGGTTACGGTCACCGCTGGAGCCAGTGGTTGTGCCGGACCGTCTCCAATCCCACCGGCCTGGCGTACACGTTCAAGAGCGACACAGAGCCGGGCTACGACTACGCCTATGTTTTCGTGGACGCAGAGTTTCCCGATAGCTGCGGCTGGGTCGGCGAGGGGGCCGACACCATAAGATGTTACGACGGCGCCCACGGCCCCACCCAGGAGACCGTGAACCTCACGTCTCTTTCCACCGACCCCGATCTGTGCGACGTTATGACGACGTCCGATTACTCCGGCGACACGGTGAAGATCTGCTTCGTGGTCGTGAGCGACGGCGCCTGGGACGACGAGGACGGCGAGTATGACACCTGCGACGGTGCATTCACGGTGGATGACGTCATCCTGGACACCACTGCCGGTTCCGACACCACGACCTTTGAGACGGGGACTCTGGAGTCCTGGACGAAATGCGGGGGCTTCAGTGCCGGTGACTACGCGGCCGTCAGGGACCGGGGGTGTTTCTTGAACGATGACGTATGCGGCTTCGACAACTGCGACATGGCCGGTTGCGTGCTTGCGTTCTTCAATCCGAACATTCCCGGTGCTTACGGTCTCGGCGGGCACTACGCCGGCGACTTTCACAAGAGGGCGTGGTCGCCCGCAATAGACTTGACCGGGTATGCGCCGAGGGGGTACGTCCTGAGCTACACCTCGTACACCCTTTTGCCGGTATCGGAGTGGATCTTCCCCAGGATCTACGTGAGGTACGCTCAGGATCCGGACTGCCCGACCGGGGCGTGGTCGCCCCCATATACGGACGGTTACTGCTGTCCCTGGAATTGGCCGTATTGCGGAGACCAGATATGGCCCTTCACCAACAACTACGTGCCGGCGGACGCCGACAGCGTGCAGATCGGCTTCTCCGTCTGGAACGCGTGTAACGTTTGGGATACTCCGTGCACGAACGGCAGGGAGAACCCGATCTACGACAACATCAAACTGGGAGTCTATGATGTGTCCGCTCCTATGGCTCATATTAGGAGCGTGGACAACTACACGGATGCTTTCCCGGAGGACGACGAGCTGGGCGGCCTGCCGTCTACGAAGACCGCTCTCATAGACATTGCCGGCAATCTAAGCCAGACGGGTTACTTCCTGCGATTGGGAGACACTGCAACGGTGGCGCTGGCGGGCGCGGACGTCATGGCGGAGCTCTGTTTCAGGATCGTGCCGGGTCCGGGAACGGACACCTCCGACCCGTGGTTCGCAAAGTACGGTGAGGGAGGACTGGCCGCTTGTGATACTACGGACATCCATTGCACGAGAATGGACACGTCTTTCAAGGCCGGGAACGGGATACCGGGGAGTGATTTCGAGTTCCAAAGGGCGTTCCCGGGCTACTACTCGACAATGATTCACGAGGAAGATCCTCTCTACGTCGGTGAAGGCGAAGAGATTCTCCCCGACAGCCTGTTCACGCCGGGGACGAAGATCTTCTATGCCATACGGACGTCGTACTTGCCCGGGCCGGGGCCGTACAACTGGCTGCCCGCGGGCCCTCATCCCGGCGATGGCGTGAGCGACTGGTATGAAGTGACTGTGCTCCCGGACCAGTGCAAGGACCCCTCGGCTTGTCTTCTCTACGTGGATTATTACAACAGAGGGGCGCAGGAACCGATCGAGGCCGCTTTGACGGCCCTGGGGCGCAGTTGGGACAGGTTCGACCTGAGGGCGGAGTCGAGCCACCAGGGCAACGGGATCGGGAACAGGCTCTTGGGCGCGGGGCGCTATAGGCTTGCCAGGGGCCCCATCGGGCCCTCGAACGATCATCTCGCACAGTACAAGGTAATCCTGCTCAACACCGGGCACTTCCCCGCCGGCACGTGTATAAGCGACGGAGGCACGGCGACGCCGGATGACCCGACAGACGACGTCGGATTCCTCGATCAATGGATCAACGAGGGCCCCGCGAAGGGCCTGTGGCTGAGCGGAGACAACATCGCCACGGACTTCTCATGGGCTACGACGGGACCTAAGCCGGGGTTCCTCAACACGACGCTCTGCGCGTCCCTGATAAGTGAGAGCTACAGGGACTACGTGGTCCATTCGCCCGACAAGTCGGAGACTTGCCGGGAGCTGAACACGGGCTACGGATATGCCGCCGGAGACAACTACTGGGATACGTGGGATACGGTCTATCTCTACGGCAGCGCCTGTCCTCCCCGCTACAACTTCGATGTGCTCGGGTTGGGCGGCGGAGGCGGTGTCTGCGGGTATGCCCTTCAATATGACGACACTCACTTGAGCCACGGGCCGGGCGGGCTCGCCGCGAGCGTTTACCACGTCTTCCCGGCGGCCAACGCGCCGAATGATACGGTACGAACGCTGATAGACGGCTTCAGTGTGAACAACCTGAGAGACGGCGGCAACTGCGCCAACCGCTACTCCGGCCTCGACTACTGGGTGAGCATGGCGTTGTGGATGAGAGACGTGCTGGGAGGGACACGCCCCGATGAGACCGGCTACATGTACGACAGAGCGCTATCCCTTCAGTATTGCCCGCCGGAGGGCACGGATACCGTTACCGGCGTTGACGTTCCCGGCCGCGCCCATGCCGACGCTCTTTTCCAGAATTACCCGAATCCGTTCGGGGGCTCTTCAGGCACGAACATACACTACAGCGTAGCCAAGGCGTGCAGGGCGGAGATTCGTATCTTCGACGCCGCCGGCCGTTTGGTGGACACGATCGTGAATCGGTCCGAGCCCGGTCATAACTCCGTGGTCTGGAACGGGAGGACGGAGGACGGCCGTCGGCTGAGCAGCGGGGTGTATTTCTACCAGGTCAAGACGGAGGGTTTCGTGGGCCTGAAGAAGATGCTGTTGATCGACTAGCCTCAAGAGCTTGTTTTCTCCGAGACAATAGAAGGCAAGCTTCGATGAAGCGCCTTCAACAAGGAACATCCCGTGAACACACCCAATCATGTTCCTTGAACCTGCCGGCACCCCGGGCTTTCCATTGGTGGGTAATGGTCTTCCCTTCCCATTCCCATGCCAATCGACCTAAACACTTGACTTTGCTTCGGATTTGTGTCATAATCAAACAGTTCGGGATTGAGAAGGCATTCCCCATTGTCGGCACTCGTTGACGGCTCTGCATCTAAAGTCGCCCACACTGCGCGGATTGCGATGTGGACCTTTTGTTCTTGGGCACCGTCAGCAGGACCGCCTAGAGCACGCACTGATTGCGTGCCCGTCCGGCAAATGCATCTTTCGCGATCTGCAGCAACGGAGGGAGGTGATCCACTGCACGATAGGTGAACAAAAGAGCTTCTCGGCACGTAGCGGTGCGAGCCGGTACTGTATCTTAACGCAGCTGGACGAGCGTTGACCGTCCGCGGTGATCACGAAGACCCTCGCTTCGAGTACTGCCCTCAACTCAAGGAAGGATTCGCTCCCATGAAGAACAAGCTACTCGTTGCCCTCGGGACTACGGCGTGTCTCCTTACACTTTTCATGATATCCGCCATAACTCTGGAGGCCGAGCCCGAGTTCAGGCCTCAGACCAATATGTCCGCTCTTGACGGCTTGGCCGATAGATTTCGAGCCGAGTTGGAGGCCGGTCGGGGGCCGCAGTACGACGCGCTTCTACAGTCCACTGAGTCTCCGCAGAAGGAACTGAACGAAAGCCCCGACATCGAGCTCATGTATGTCGATGAGCAGGGTAGGCCCAGATTCTACACCCTCTTCAATATCGACGCCGCCAGGACCGTGAGCACGGACAAGGTTTGGCCGGGCGGAGGGTACGGCTACTCTTTAAGCGGTTCGGGCACGGCCCTGGGCGAGTTGGGCGAATGGGACGGCGGAGGAGTGCTCTTGACCCATCAGGAGTTCGGCGGGCGAGTGACCCAGATGGACTCGCCGGCCTCTACCCACTACCACTCAACCCATGTCGCAGGGACTCTTGTCGCCGGTGGAGTGGTGGCCAACGCGAAGGGTATGTCCTATGAGGCCAATCTGGCAGCCTACGATTGGGATAGCGACCGGTCGGAAATGGCCACTGCCGCCGCGTCCGGAATGCAGGTATCCAACCACTCATACGGCTACGCGGGCGGCTGGTATTGGGCGGGCAGCTACTGGATTTGGTACGGCGACATCTCCATCAGTACGACAGAGGACTTCTGGTTCGGATTCTACGACTATACGGAACAGAATCTGGACCAGATTGCCTATGACGCCCCGTATTACACCCCCGTGTGGGCCGCGGGGAACGAGCGCAACGACTACGGCCCGGCGCCCGGCGGAGGCCACTATGTTTGGGACCCTTGGGCCGGAGAATGGATTTGGAGCACGGACACGCGCGATCCGGACGGAGGGGCCGACGGGTATGACTGCCTGATAGGCCATCCTATCGCGAAGAACGTACTGTCGATCGGCGCGGTTAACGACATCTCCGGCGGGTACTCGGTGCCGGGGGACGTGGTGATGAGTGCTTTCAGCAGTTGGGGCCCGACGGACGACGGCCGGATCAAGCCGGATGTGGTCGCGAATGGGGTCGGACTGTACTCATGCGATGACGCCGGTAATACCTCCTATCTTACGATCGGCGGTACTTCCATGGCCTCGCCCAATGCCGCGGGATCGGTCAATCTGCTGGTGGAACATTACGAAGACACGCACGGCGCCGACCCGCTCTCGTCCACGATGAAGGCCGTGGTCGTTCAAACGGCCGACGAGGCCGGACCGAATCCCGGGCCCGACTACATGTTCGGCTGGGGATTGATGAACACGTTGAGCGCGGCCGATCTCATCTCCGAGGACGCCTCGGATCCTTCCCTCATCGTTGAGGATGATCTTGCCGACGGGGATACGGACACGTACTACCTGGCGAGCGATGGGACGAGTCCTCTGAGACTCACGGTAGCCTGGACCGACATTCCGGGCAATCCGGCGCCGCAGTCGTTGAATCCCCCGGATCTAATGCTAGTGAACGACCTGGATCTGCGTGTGGAGCATCTCGATACCTCAACGACATATTATCCATACGTGATGAATCCCGCCGTTCCCGGGGACGCGGCTACGACGGGCGACAATGTGCGGGACAACGTGGAGCAGATCCACCTGGCTTCTCCCGCGACCGGGGTTTACATGGTCACGGTGAGCCACAAGGGCACCCTTCCCGGCCCGCAGTGGTACTCGCTCGTTGCCTCGGAGAAGATGACGCTCGATCCTCCGGACATCACGCCGCCTGAGGTCGCCGTCACCCGGCCTCCGGGAAACAAGCCCTGGTGCGCTGGGAGTACATACCGAATCGATTGGACCGCTACCGATGAAAACGGGGTGGCTTCGGTGGACCTCTACTACTCCGTTGACGGGGGACTGAACTACCTTCCCATTGCCTCGGGTGAGCCCAACGACGGGAGCTATTTCTGGCTGGTGCCGGAGGTGTCGACTTCGAACGCCGTGGTTAAGGTCATTGCCTACGATCCAAGCATGAACGAGGGTGAGGGCGTATCCGACGAGTTCACCATACAGCCGTGCTCGGTGCCCGTAGAGCTTGCGGGATTCGAAGCGGTGGCTCTGCCTAACGGGGTGCTTCTCCGGTGGTCGTCGACGGAAGCGTTCGGCAAGAGTGACTTCTTCGTTGAGAGAAGCCGCAACGGCGCGGGCGGACCCTACGTCAGGTTGAACGATGAGCCGCTCGTCGGCGACGGTGTAGGCGCGTTTGACTACTCGTACTTGGATGAGGAGGTCGTGCCCGGAACGCTTTACCATTACCGGCTCGAAGCGATCGAGTGGAAGGGCGAAGACGGGGTCTTGTTCGGTCCCTATCCGGTGGTTGCAGAAGGCCGGACGGCCGCATACAGGCTGGAACAAAATGTACCAAACCCGTTTGCGCGCTCCGAAGGCACGGAGATCCGCTTCTCGGTGGCGAAACCCGGTATCGCGGAGATAAGCATCTTCGACGCGGCCGGCCGCCTGGTTTGGACGACTGAGCTCAGCGCTGAAGTCGGAGAGAACTTCGTCCACTGGGACGGCACGGACGGTGAGGGCCGAGCCGTGAGCGGCGGTCTGTACTTCTACCGGATTAAGTCCGGTGACTTCACCGCGAAGAAGAAGATGATGGTGGTGACGGAGTAACACCGCACGACCATGCGGGGCCGTTCGTAGATTGCGAGCCCCGGGCTGCATCTCATGCCCGGGGCTCGGGCGTTTGTCGGACGCGAACTCACCCCGTCGGGCCGATCTGCTGAAGGAGCCTTCCCGCAGGCTCCGATAAGCTCCCGGATGGATGTTTCTCAAGCAATTGTCGGAGCATCCCTCTGGCCTCGGGTATGCGTCCGATCGACACCAGAATGACGGAGATTCCGTATCTTGGGGGAGCCGGATTGGGGTCTATCTCGAGGTTCTTGTAGTACTGATCAAGGGCAGCCGGCTTGTCGCCCGTTCCGACTATTCGGGCCGACACGGCTGATACCCAGCTGCCCCGTCATAGGCAGCGCCGCAGGGAATCGACTCATAGGGTGGGGAGAGCACCGGGCAAGTGCGCATCGCCCGGCACCGGAGGGAGACGGTAAACCACAAATGCGATCGGCCGCGCCTCACGGGACCAGTTTGACTAGGAGTCTGTCGGTCTCGAACCTTATCGATTGCTGACCGTCTCGAAGATCTATCCAGCTTTGGATCTCGAAATCACCCGTGCCGACGGGCGTGCCGTTTGATTCCTTCTTGTCCCACTGCCTGTTTGGGAAGATCAGAAGGGAGTCTTTTGCCGCAATGGTCCTCTCGAAATCGAACTTGGTGTCGTTGACCGGTGGGCGTACTTTGCTCCATTCCCATACGAGCTCATCTCCCTCGGCGGGGTCGTAAACCACGAAGTCGTAGGGTTTGTGGAAACCGCTGAAAAGATCCAACTGCTCGACGTCGTCGTTCTCGAGAACGAGCCAGACGCCGACGCTGTCCGATAAGTGCGTGTACCTGAGTGAATCGGTACGGACGTGGACGAAGAAACTCGGGTTCAAAACCAGCTCGCCGATGGGCTCCATCAGAAGCCCTCCCCTGACCCGAAGACGAACCGTCAGGGTTGAGTAGAAGTTCCTGCTCGCTTTCAGCGTCCAGTCTCCGTCGGAGAGCTCGGGCAGCGTGAAAGAGCCGTCCGCGTCGGTGGTCACAACGGAGCTGTTCTCAATTATCCTTATTCTTATGCGGGAGTGGTCTTGCCGATCGGACAAGACGGCCGTTCCGGCCAATTCATACGTACCCTTTTCGCCGTCGCCGTCCGAGTCTCCGCATCCCCCGGCGAACGCCGCGGCGGCTATGGCGGTCAGAACCAGTAATGCCCGTAGCATGCCTGATACCCCTTCCGTATCTGATTCCCGGTCTGTTGGCGACTACCTTGTCTTGTCTCTCGCAGGGCGGCAAAAGGTCGTCTTTGCCGGCTGTCGGTCGGGGCCGCCGCGATTGCGGCCGGACCCGCTTCCCAATGGGTATTTTAGCACGGGAGCGAGCCGCCGACCAGAGCGAAGGGCGATGGACGATGCGCTTGCCGCGGGCACGTTCCGACGCCGGCCGTGTCGGCCGACGAGGGTCGGGACAATAGCCGCTCAGAGTCCCACCAGGCTTCTTAACTCGGCGACTTCCGAGGGCGTCAGCTTCCTGCATTTGCCTTCTTTGAGGCCCGACAGATCAAGGAACGCGATGCCCGTACGAGCCAGGGAGACTACGGGGTGATCGATTGCCTTGAACATCCTCTTTACCTGGCGTTTTCTTCCCTCATGAATCGTTATCTCCACCTCGCTTCTCTCGGGATCACCTGATATCAGTAGCACTTCGGCGGGCCGGGTCGGACCGTCATCGAGGTTTATCCCTTCTCGCAAGAGTTCCAGATCCTTTTGGCTCGGACGGCCTTCGACAAGCGCCAGGTATTTCTTTTCCACTCCGTAACGAGGGTGTGTGATTCGGAATGCCAGCTTGCCGTCGTCGGTGAGCAGCAGGAGCCCCGTTGTGTCGGAGTCCAGCCTGCCGACCGGGTAAAGGCGACTCTCGGTTCTGGGAACCAACTCCATGACCGTCGGCCTGCCGTGGGGGTCGGAGGCGGTTGTGAGGTACCCTTTCGGCTTGTTCATCAACAAATACGTGGGCCGATCCGGGCGCTTCACGATCTTGCCGTCGACCGCGACCGTGTCGCGGCGGGGATCGACAAACGTCGCCAACACGGCCGCCTTCCGGCCGTTGACGGCGACCCTTCCATCCAAGATTATGGCGTCGCACTTTCTCCTTGAGCCCACTCCGCAGGATGCCAGATAGCGGTTCAACCTCACGTCCTTGCTCCCTTTGATGCGATCGTCGGCTCCCTCCTGCGGCGCAGGCGAAAGATCTTCCACCCTCCCTGCACCCGGTCGCCGAGCTAACCTCAGCTTCGCTGAGGTGGATCTCGGCTCCCTCCTGTGCAAATGGTCGCTTCGGAAGATCGTTCGCCCGCGTTAAGGTTCGTTTTGGCTCGCTCCTGCGCAAGGGGGGCTTACGAAACATCCTTCGCCCGCGTTGAGGCTCGCCACCACAGCTCCCCGCCGCGCCAGCGGTCGCCGCGAAAGATCGTTCACACTCGAATGGGGTTCCGCCGGCTTCGGCATCAGCGCCCTTGAGGGTGACAATCGTGTCGGTTACACTACCCAAGAGAGTATAGCACGCCCCCGGATCGCGTCCGCCGGGGGAGACCCGGGTCGGAGAGAGGGGACAACATGAGCGCGGAGCAGGGCGGAGAGAATTCCGTCGCAAAGCCCGGCAGGGACATCGAGATCTTTCCCAACCCCAAGCCGGGCAGGGACTACGAGATCAGGTTCGAGTGCGGGGAGTTCACGTGTCTTTGTCCCAGGACCGGGCAGCCCGACTTCGCGACGATCACCATCACCTATGTTCCTGATCGGGAATGTATCGAGCTGAAATCACTCAAGCTCTACCTTTGGTCCTATAGGGACGTGGGCGCATTCCATGAGGATGTCACTAATCGCATCCTTGACGATCTTGTCTCAGCCTGCTCGCCGCGCAGCATGACCGTGGTTGGAGACTTCTATATTAGAGGGGGAATCCATACGGTCGTGACGGCGAGACACCCTTGAGGTCGAAACAGACCCGACTACCGCATCATCGCGGCGGTGGATGCAAGATGTGATAGTGGCGCAGTCCATGGATCTGCCGCGAGCCCCGGGGACGGCCGACACCTCCCGGGACCCACGCATAGGGTTCATCGGGAGCGCAATCCGGGCCAGAGTGCGGTCTTGCTAAAGGCGCGGCGGATAGACGGTTCTTACTATGTGTCTATGCAGGAACAGCGGTCCCGGCTCGGAAGTGGGGCGGAATAGGAGAGGGATATGAAAGTATCGCTGGCGTTGCTGGCCGATGCGGCCAATGTCTCCAGAGAGGGCAAGCTGAATATCCTGGGGGTCTTCGACACGATCCACGCCAAGTCGTTCCCAGTCGTGCACGCCCAGATGAAGCTCGTACTGAGACTCGAGGCTTCAGCGGCGGAGCTGGGTAATAAGCACGACGTTGAGATCAAACTCATGGATCAGGAAGGCGGTCCGGTTCTCGGCATCAAGGGACAGGTCACGCCCAGAGCCGTCCCGGCGGGTCACCCGCTGAAGATGGACCAGGTGGTCTCGTTGAACAACGTGACCTTTAAGAAGGCCGGACGCTACGAGTTTGCCATTCTAATCGACAATGACCAAAAGACGACCGTGCCCCTGGTCGTTGCCGAGCTTCCGAAGCCCGCGCCCGGAGCCCGCCCGGAGGAGGGCGAGGGAGAAGGCGGTTTGCTGCACTGAGGCGTCCGCTCGCGCTAGGACGGGCGGTGTGGCGGAAGCCCCTCGAGTCGGCAACGCCCATACCCTCCCCTTGCGCGGGGACGGGCGGTGTCGTGCCGGACGGTCCCGGGACTCCGCTCCCTCGAGCGTCCACCCAGCACCCCCGCGACCCGCGAGCGCCGGCCGTGTGCCCACGCGCCCAAAAAAGGGGTTGACTGTGGCGGGGGCTCCATCTAAACTGTATGGCCTGTGGGTCAAGGCAGGCCGCGTGGCGGCTGTGGGCGCCTGCTGTGCGCCTTGATGGGGAGAGGGAGCGCCTGCCCCGAGCACCCGGGCCTACCCAAGGTCATGACCAGCATGACAAAGAGATCGAGTTCGGAGGATGAGAAGTACTCTACAATGAGGCGAATGGGCCTCCTGACTACGATCCCGCTCATCCTGGCAATTTCGCCGGTAATAGGTTTCTTCATCGGCGACTTCCTCGACGGCTGGTTGGGGACGGAACCCTACCTGATGATCGTTTTCGTGGCGCTGGGGTTTGTGGCTGGGGCGAGGGAAGTGTATAGGTTGGTCAAGAAGGCGTACGAAGACGAAAGCCCACGAGACAAGACTTAGACGTCGAAGAGCACGGCAGTGTCCCGGTTCCTGTCCGGACTGCGCCCGGCCGGCGCAAGACGGTGTACCGTACTCAAGCCGGGACGCGATCCGGTAGCACAAAAGGAGACGCCGCAGGACGATGGGGCCTGAGTTTGTGGGTCGTGTCATAAGAACATCCGCGTGGGTGGCGCCGTTAGGTGCTCTGTACGTCGCCGCCTACTATAGTGTCGGCTTCGCCGCGGCTATCGTTGTGGGAACCGCTTGGGCCTGCGCGAATCTATACCTGATCAAGATCCTTGTTGAGAAGCTAATCCGGCCGGGCGGCGGTCGTAGGAAGGACGCCATTCTCCTGGGCTGTGTCAAGTTCCCGCTTTTGTACGGCCTCGGTTACTTGGCGCTGAGGGCGGAGGCGTTGCCGGTCCTGGGACTACTTGCCGGTTTTTGGCTGCCGAAGGCCGTCATTGTGCTGAAGAGCCTGGGTATGTTCGTAGGACGTCGCTCCGGTGCGGCTCACGGAAGCGTGCTCGGCATCGGCCTGCTGCTGCTTGTCTTCGGACTGTGGTTGGCGCCTCAGCCGGGCGGCTTGGGCGCCGATGTGGTCGCCGAGTCCGCGGCCGCGGCGGAGGCGCCGGTCGAGGACGATTCCCATGCCGGGGCCGGCGGCCGCGCCTCCGAGCAGCATGGCGGCCACGCTCAGGCCGAGGCCCGGGCGGGCCACGAGGCCGATGAGCACGGTGAAGCCCACGGGGAAGAGACCCATGGAGAAGAAGGTCATGGGGAAGAAGGCGGCCACGTTGAGCTGCCGAACCTGATTACCGTGCTCGTCGGGTTGCTTCCCGAAAGCAGCTTCACCCACTTCCTGCATAAGTGGGAGAACTTCATCTTCTCGCTTCTGTGTGTGGTCTTTCTCGGGCTGATCGTCAGCGCCGCCACCAGGCACAGCAAGCTGGTGCCCGGGCGATTACAGAACGCCATCGAGATTCTCGTGGAAAGCCTCGACAATTTCATTTGCGGCGTACTCGGCCCCCAAGGCAGGCGCTACGTCCCGTTTCTCGGCAGTCTCTTCATCTATATCCTCTTCATGAATCTCTCGGGCCTTGTTCCCGGCATGAAATCCCCGACCGCCAATCTCAACCAGACTCTTGCACTGGCGGTTTGTGTGTTCTTGTACGTGCAATACACGGGCATGAGGAATCTCGGCATTAAGGGGTACATATCTCACATGGCGGGCGATCCGCGCGACCCCATCACTTTCGCGCTGGTTCCAATCATGCTCCCGCTCCACATAATAGGCGAGCTGGCCAAGCCGCTCAGCCTCTCGCTTCGACTTTTCGGCAACATAACGGGCGAGGACGTTCTGATCGTCATCTTCGTCACCCTGGGCATCGGCGTGATCGGCTTTCTCAACCTGCCGTTGGGCGTTCCTCTTCAGGTGCCCTTCATATTCTTGGCTATCCTCACCAGTACCATACAGGCTCTGGTGTTTACTCTTTTGAGTACCGTGTATTTCTTGATGATGATGCCTCATGAAGAACACTAGATCGGCATGAGGAAGGAGAAGGAAAGGAGGAAGGGATGGAGTTCCAGACAGCGTTGTCGCTTGCGCTTCCATTGGGAGTCGGCATTGCGGCCGTGGGTTCGGCATTGGGCCTTGGTAAGGCGGTAGGCGCCGCTATGGAAGCGATGGGCCGCCAGCCGGAGGCCGCCGCGAAGATCCAGTTGGGCATGATCATCGGTTGCGCTCTCATCGAGGCTCTCACGATTTACGCACTGGTCACCATGTTCGTGTTCCAGGCAAGGGTCGGCTGATCACGCCGGGTCGCGGCGCGGAAAGCTCGTGCGGCCGATGGGAGAATCCGCCGTACAGGCGTCCGGCGCCGGCGGCTGTGGTCTCCGGACGAGTGAGATCACGCCGCCGCCATGACCCATGCCTTGAGACGCGAGGCTCCGTTGGCGTTGTGCTTCGTCGGCCCTCGCGGCTGAAGCCGGCTCGACGGCGAACGGCTCGTGAAGGAGACGGGTCAAGGCATGGCGGGCCTGACTGGAAAGGGTTGCGAATCCGATGAGTCCGACCGTGCGCGGCCGGCCGGTGCCGGATCTTGGATCCCCTCCCGCCGGCGCCCCGAGGGGTCGGCGCGCGTCGTGAAGAGCGGTTTCGGCCGACGGAAGGCGAGCAGCTCTTAAGAAGACGGCCGGGGCGGATAAGATCATGCCGCATTGTGGAGATTATATCTTATGGGTTTAGTTGAACTCAGTCAGCTCATCACCCATATTCTGGGGTTCCTTGTCGCTCTCTGGGTCCTAAGGAAGTACGCGTGGGGCCCGGTGCTCAAGATGCTCGATGAGAGGCGGGACAAGATCGATCAGGACCTGCGTTCCGCCGAGCAAATCAGGGAGGACGCGAAGAAGGACCAGGAGGAGCTGCGCCTTCAGCTCAAAGAGATCGACGCTACCGCCAGGGCGAAGACGCTCGAGGCTGTCAATGAAGCGCGACAGATAGCCTCCGAGATCAAGGAGAACGCCAGGGATGACGGCAAGGCTCTGCTGGAGCGAGCCCGCCAGGAGATAGAGCGCGAGAAGGCCAAGGCCCAGGTGGAGCTCAAGAACACCGTGGTCAACCTGGCGGTCCTCGGAGCGGAGAAGCTCCTGACCCAGCGTATGGATGATGAGGCCAACAAGAAGCTGGTGCTGGATTTCATAGATCAGGTGGGGGCGAAGGAGAGACCCGGGGACTCGGCGAAGGCCTGATGAAAACATCGGGCGAGAGGCCCTTGGTTGGGATCGGCGGCCCCGGAGGCGGCGGGGCCGGCCCGGGACTGCGCGAGGGCGGAGACTCGAGGCTCCCGACCGGAATCCGGAGATCCTCGGCGAACCCGCGGCTCGGGCCGCGGGCTAAGGCGGATCGTATGACACTCACGACTTTGTGGCGGAACACCGCGTGGTGAAACGATGTACGGTAGCGTTGTAGCGGAAAGATATGCTTCGGCTCTCTTTGAGGTGGCCAAGAGAAAGGGCATCGAGGACGAGATCGCGGCGCATCTGGGGCTGGTGAAGGGGCTTTTCAAGGACGCTTCCTTCGGCAAGCTCATGATGTCGCCCAGGATCCGGGTTGAGAAGAAGATGGATTCGCTCAGGCGAGGCCTGGAAGGCGCCGTTGATCCGCTAATCCTCAGTCTCATGGGGCTGCTTCTTGACAGAAAGAGGGTGCGGCACTTGCCGGAGATCTCCGATGCGTATACGGCGATGCTCGAGGACGCGAGAGGGATAGCCAAGGCGAAGGTGCGCACCGCCGTTCCACTGGATGAAGAAATCGAAAAAAGACTGACGGAAGTTCTTGAGAGCATAACCGGCAAGAAGATAGTCGTAGAGAAATTCGTTGATAAGGCCTTGATCGGCGGCGTGGCGGTGAGGGTCGGCGACATGCTGCTGGACAGCACGATCCGCACCAGGCTGGGGGAGATGAAAGAGCGGCTTCTAGCCGTAAAGGTCCATTAGACGCCCCGCGCCGCACGTTCTGCCGGCCTTGCGGCAACAGGTTTGATCGGTGTCGAGGCAATCTGAGGGGCCGCTGTGGGATTCGATCGGTCGTATGGATTGTCTAAGGCCGTGAGTGAACGTGATTGATACGAGGTCGATTCATAGTGAATTCAAAAAAGGAAGATGGCAGCGAAGCAAATGTGATTTACTCCATTGGTCGCTTGACCGGCGGTAATGGCCGCTTGATTCACGAGTTGGGGGTCGGATCATGACGCTTAGACCGGAAGAAGTCAGTTCAGTCATCCAAAAAGAGCTCGAGAAGTATGAATCCGAGCTTGAGATGAAGAGTGTCGGCACCGTGCTGCAAGTCGGCGACGGCATCGCTCGCGTTTGGGGGCTCGAGGAGGTAATGGCGGGCGAGCTCGTCAGCTTCCCGGGCGACGTCATGGGCTTGGCCCTCAACCTGGAGAGAGACAACGTGGGCGTCGTTCTCTTCGGCTCCGACGAGCACATCAAGGAAGGCGACCTCGTGAAGTGTACGGGCAGGGTCGCGTCCGTACCTGTCGGCGAAGCCCTTCTGGGAAGGGTTGTGAACGCGCTGGGCCAGCCCCGGGACGGGAAAGGCCCCATCGTCTCCGACAAGTTCAGGCCCCTCGAGGGCCACGTGCCGAACGTGGTTGAGCGCCAGCCCGTGAAGGAGCCGGTGCAGACGGGGCTAAAGGCCATCGATTCGATGATCCCCATCGGACGCGGGCAGCGCGAGCTCATCATCGGCGACAGGCAGACCGGCAAGACCGCGCTCATACTGGATACCATAATCAATCAGAAGGACACCGACCTCAACTGCATATACGTCGCCATCGGGCAGAAAGAGTCAACCGTGGCGGCGGTCGTTGACACGCTGGAGAAGCACGACGCAATGTCCTACACGACGGTGATCGCGGCAACGGCGAGTGAGCCCGCTCCCCTGCAGTACATCGCTCCGTACGCCGGCGCCGCGATGGGCGAGGAGTATCTGCACACGGGGCGCCACGTCGTGTGCTTCTACGACGACCTTTCGAAGCACGCCCAGGCGTACAGGCAGCTCTCTCTCCTGCTCAGAAGACCGCCGGGCCGCGAGGCGTATCCGGGTGACGTCTTCTACCTGCACTCGCGACTGCTCGAGCGGGCAGCCAAGCTGAAAGACGACTTGGGCGGCGGGTCCTTGACGGCGCTTCCCGTCATTGAGACCCAGGCCGGGGACGTGGCCGCTTATATCCCCACGAACGTGATTTCGATCACCGACGGTCAGATATATCTGGAGCCGGATCTTTTCTACTCGGGAGTTCGGCCCGCGATCAACGTCGGCATCTCGGTCTCCAGGGTGGGCGGCAACGCGCAGACCAAGGCTATGAAGAGGGTGGCGGGGCGGCTTCGTTTGGACTTGGCTCAGTACAGGGAGCTGGCGGCGTTCGCCCAGTTCGGCTCCGATCTTGACAAGGCCACTCAGGCCCAGCTAACGAGGGGCGAGCGCACCGTTGAGGTTCTCAAGCAGAACCAGTACGTTCCGATGCCCTTGCCCCAGCAGATTATGATCATCTACGTCGCCGTGAACGGCTACCTGGACGACCTCGACGTTGAAGTAGTCAAGCAGTTCGAGGAGGGGTTCCACGCCTTCATGGAGGAGAAGTACCCCGACGTAGGGCATACCATAATGCAGCAGAAGGACGTGACCGAGGACGTCGAGGGCAAGCTGAAGGCCGCTATCGAGCAGTTCAAGGCGGACTTTGTAAGCAAGCTGCCCACCGAGCCGGCGGCCGCGGGGGCCAAGGCTTAGCGGACCCTCGGCCGGGGCCGACGCGGTTCCCGCCCGCGAAGACATAGAGGAGAAGTACGATGGCGATGCGTTCGCTGCGTGACATAAAGCGTAGGATCAGGAGCGTCAAGAACACGCAGCAGATCACAAGAGCCATGGAGATGGTTTCCGCCGCGAAGCTCAGACGTGCCCAGAACGCGGCCACGTCCGGACGGCCTTATGACGATCTCTTGAAAGAGGCCGTCGGCGAGCTGGCGTCGTCAATGGAGACGGTCCCGCATCCCTATTTCGAGCAAAGGGACGTGAAGGCGACTGTTCTGGTAGTGGTGAGCTCGGACAAAGGCTTCTGCGGGTCCTTCAACAGCAATATCATGAGACGGGCCGAGGCCTTCCTCAAGGAGCGCGGCGAATGCAGGCTCGTGCTTCTGGGCAAGAAAGCCAACGACTACTTCATGAGACGCCGTCCGGATCAAATCGTCTACAAGCGGACCGACCTGGGCGCCAAGATAGATCACGCCACGGCGGTGGAGATCTCCCGCGAGATAAGCGGTCTTTTTCTGTCGAGCGACGTCGACGAGGTGTACCTCATGTACACCAAGTTCATCACGATGATGCGGAGAAGCATAGAGGCTGACAGATTCCTGCCCGTCGGCAAGGCGGAAGTCGAGAGTGAGGCCGGCGCCGGGGGCGGCATGAAAAAGGACTTCATCCTGGAGCCCGGCCCCGAGGAGATGCTGGAGCAACTTATGCCGGTCTACGCGGCCTCCAGGGTATACATGGCGCTCGCCGAGAGCTTCGCGTCCGAGCATGCCGCCAGGATGATCGCGATGGGCGCGGCGACTAAGAACGCCGGGGAGATGATAGAGCACCTCATACTCATTAGGAACAGGGTCAGGCAGGCGGCGATCACTAAGGAGCTTTCAGAGATAGTGGGCTGCATAGAAGCTCTGAAGTACTCGTAAGAGCAGGCTTTCAAGGAGTCAAACCGGTATGAACAAAGGAAGAGTCGTTCAAGTAATCGGACCTACCGTCGACGTGGAGTTTGCGCCGGATGAGCTTCCGGAGATCTACAACGCCATCGTCATCAAGGACGAGGAGAAGAAGATCGACCTGACCGTCGAGGCCGCCCTTCACGTGGGCGACAACACCGTCAAGTGCGTCGCGCTGGCTTCGACGGACGGGATCGTGCGGGGTATGGACGCGTTCGACACCGGAACCTCGATAACCGTCCCCGTGGGAGAGACCAGCCTGGGCAGGGTCTTCAACCTGCTGGGTGATCCGATCGACGAAGCGGGCGACATCCCCGAGAGCGCGAAGAGGTACCCGATTCACCGTCAGCCGCCCTCATTTGAGGAGCAGGAGCCGTCCGCCAAGGTCTTCGAGACCGGCATCAAGGTCGTCGACCTGCTGGCCCCCTACGCCAAGGGCGGGAAGATCGGGCTCTTCGGCGGCGCCGGCGTCGGCAAGACGGTCATCATCATGGAGCTCATCCGCAATATCGCGACGGAGCACGGCGGGTACTCGGTGTTCGCCGGCGTGGGCGAGCGGACCAGAGAGGGCAACGACCTGTGGCTAGAGATGAAGGAATCGGGCGTTCTCGCCAAGACAGTTATGGTCTTCGGGCAGATGAACGAGCCGCCCGGGGCCAGGCTGAGGGTGGGGCTTTCGGGCGTTAGCCAGGCCGAGTACTTCAGGGATGAAGAAAACCAGGACGTGCTGCTCTTCATCGACAACATCTTCCGTTTCGTGCAGGCGGGCTCCGAGGTTTCCGCGCTCCTAGGAAGGATGCCGTCGGCCGTGGGTTACCAGCCCACGTTGGGCACCGAGATGGGAGAGCTCCAAGAGAGGATCACGTCCACTGAAAGCGGGTCCATCACGTCCGTGCAGGCGATCTACGTTCCGGCGGACGACCTTACCGACCCCGCTCCGGCGACTACGTTCTCGCACTTGGACGCCACGACCGTGCTCTCCAGACAAATCGTGGAGCTTGGGATTTACCCGGCGGTCGACCCGCTGGATTCGACGTCGAGAATCTTGGATCCCATGGTGGTCGGCATGGAGCACTACACGGTTGCAAGGAAGGTGCAGGGCATCCTTCAGAGATACAAGGACCTCCAGGACATCATCGCCATTCTGGGAATGGAAGAGCTGTCCGAGGAAGACAAGGTGACGGTCAACAGGGCGAGGAGAATACAGAGGTTCCTGTCGCAGCCTTTCTTCGTGGCAGAGGCGTTCACGGGCACCGAAGGCCGCTACGTGAAGCTGGAGGACAGCATAAGGGCCTTCAACGAGATAGCCGACGGCCTGCACGACGGTCTGCCGGAGCAGGCCTTCTACATGGTGGGAACGATAGACGAAGCGCTGGAGAAGGCCGAGAAGATCAGAGAGTCATCCAAGTAGGAGAGGCGAGCGCGGTCGGCGGATGCCGGCCGATGCGGATGAGCGAGTCCTCACCGGGTTTTGCGGCGAGCATAGTGCCCACTCACACTTAGAGAGCAACGAGCTATTTCATGGTAGAGCTGCCTACATTCAAGGTCTCGGTTCTGACGCAGGAGAAGGTTCATCTGCAGACCGATGCCGTGCATCTGGAAGTGCCGGGAGGTCTGGGGTATCTGGGCGTGCTCGCGAATCACGCGCCTCTCTTGACTACGCTGACTCCCGGGAAGCTCGTCGTCTCGCTCAGGGGAGGGAAAGACGAGGTCTTCGCCGTGAGCGGAGGGCTTCTCAAGGTCGCCGACAACGAGGCGGTGGTCCTGGCCGAGGCTATCGAACGGCCCGAGGAGATCGACATTGAACGGGCGGTCAAGGCCAAAAAGCGAGCGGAAGAGAGACTCAAGTCCCGGCAGGTCGAGTTGGATTTGGAGAGGGCCGCCAAGGCGCTGCAGCGGGCCCTCAACAGAATCCGACTGCACCGGGGGCGCGCCAAGTAGGGCGTCGGCGGGACCGCACCGGCCCGTGCCCCTTCCATGCTGCTCCTTCAAACCCTTCCAAACGAGCGCGCTCAAGCACAACAACATACTCACTCTCAGCCCTCCAGGTGGGGCACCATGTCCCATTCCCAAGCCTACCAACGCCCAACCACTGCCCGTTTTCCCCTGGAAAACCGCGCTCCCATGTGATAGAATCTGAAATCGAAACTGGGGAGAGCTCTCAGATGATAGCGTTAGACGTTTTGCAAACGGCTGAGGTTGGTCTTCGTGTTGAGTGAGCGACGAAGGCCTTTTTATATGCCCCCCGGGAGCCCCCGGCGCGTTTGGGCTGGTCTTCTTCCCGGCGCGCAGTCCAATGCGGTGAGCGAAGTCGCGATCTCTGTTGCCGAAAGGAGATAGTGAACAGGAGGCATCTTAGTGAAACGATGGCTACCGCTTCTTATCGTTGTCGTTCTCTGCTCGACGTCGGCCGACGTCGGAGCCGAAAGGAACAGCCACGGAGCCTGGACGATGCATTACGCCGGGCCGTATGATCCGGCGGAGAATACCTGTGGTTTTGAAGTGACCAACTGCATAACCCAACTTGAAGCGGATGCTCCGTCGCTGCCCGGCCGCTATGACATCTACGTTATTGCCACGAATGTTGAGGCGCTTGCGGCGACCAGGTTCGGACTCCAGTGCGACGGGAGTTTTGTGTTCTACGGTTGGACGAGTTGTGCCGACTCGGAAGTCCATACCAGCGGCTGGCCGGGGTGCGGGGAAGGAGCTACTCTCAATTGGGCCGCCGTGCAACCTCCCGGCAACGTCACGATGGGGATCCTCGAGGTCTATTCCTACGGCGCGCCGTCCATGTTGTGCGCATCAACCGACCCGCGAGTGGGCTACGCAGAATGGTGCGACGATTGGAGTCCCCCTGTTTGCTTCCAAACGACGGATGTCTGGCGCTTTGGTTGCGTCGGCTTCGGGTGCCCGGGCTACCAGAATTGCCCTCCGCCGCTTCAAGTGAACCAGGCGACTTGGGGCCGAATCAAGGCTCTTTACCGCGAGTAGCGCGGCGTCTTCATGATCCTCCTACGAAAACCACCGGTCTTCCCTTCACGCGCGTGCGGGATCCGTTTCTCAGAGCCGCATGGTCCGTCGGCAAGGCCCGTCCCGTTCAGCGGTTGAGAGGAGTCATGAGCCGCGCGTTGAGATTCTCGAAGGCGAGAAAAAAGGCAATTCCGGGCACCTACGGCTGAGATTCCAGTCATCTCCGACATCCCGCCCGCCGTCGCGCTGGTTTTCTTGGGATCGTGCGTTAGGTCTTGTGAAGGCGAACACGGTCGGTGATCCGATGACCCAACGGTCGGGCGGGTCGGCCCCCCAGGGCAGCGGACACCGGCAGGAAGGGCAACCCCGGAGCGCTAAGCCCGGCCGGCAACCCGGATCGGGCACGATGTCTCAGGGGTAGACACAGGAGGTGGAAAGATGAGGTCAAAGTCGAAGCTGTTGATTCTTATGCTGTGCGCGGCGGCCGTGGCGGTGGTTGCATCCGATGCCAAGGCCCAGCCTCGCATGGGATGGGGCGATGGGTGGGATCGGGCTTCGCGCCTGGAGATTCTCGCCGATCGACTGGACCTGACGGACGAGCAGGTGGATGCCATCAAGAAGCTCAGAGAGGAGCGGGTCGCCGATTGCGCCGAGCTCAGAAAAGAGATGATGCGCGTGCGGGTCGAGATCCGAGGAGAAATGCTCGAGGATGATCCCGACCTCGCCAAAATCAAGAAGTTGATTTCCCGGAGAGCGGAAATCAGCAGCCGGTTGCAGATCTCCAGGATCGAGGGCAGGCTTGAGTTTCGTGAGATTCTCACTCCGGAGCAGCGTGACCTTCTGCCTATGCTGGGCCGTGCGGGCAGAGGAGGCGGGTTCTTCAAAGAAGACAGGGGATACCGTCGTGGTAGAATGAATCGCGGCCGCGGATGGGGCGACGGGCCCGGTGTCCGCGGACGGTTCGGAGCCGGCTCTCGGCAGTGCATGATGTGGTAGCCCGTATCCGTTCCCGCCGGTAGGGGCGGGAATGATGCCGAACAAAGCCCGCGCGGGCGAGACGAAGTGAGCCGGTGGATCGGGAAGGCGGGCGGCGGCCGATAGTGCGAGGGCGAACGAATCGGTGACCGATGATGAGCTCATGGAGGCAATTGCACGAGGGGACGAGGAGTCGGCGCGTCTCCTCGTTGAGCGCTGGGAGTCGACCGTGTTTGCGTTTCACCTGAGAATGGTCGGGTCGAGAGAGGACGCGCAGGACCTTGGTCAGGAGACCTTTGTCAGACTCTTCAAACACGCGGCTGGATACCGGCCGGCGGGGAGGTTCAGAAGCTGGCTTTTCAGAATCGCGGGCAACCTCGCCCGAAGCCATCTTCGACGAAGGCGCGTTCTATCCTGGGTCTCATTCTCTCCCGGCCGACACGATTCCGCGGCGGCTGAGGAAGATCCGGGCGCGGACGTTGAGAGGGCGGAGGCCGCGGCCGCTGTGCGTAGAGCGCTGTCTCGACTGCCCGAGAGGCAACGCCGGGCCATTGTCCTCAGGAACTACCAAGGACTGAGCTATCGTGAGATCTCATCGGCCATGGGAGCGTCCGTGCCGGCCGTAGAGTCGCTGATTAGACGCGGCATGGCCGCGCTCGGGCGGGAGCTGTCCGCTCGGGAGGCGGAGAGATGAGTAGAGAAAGAGAAGAGCACGTGGGGGACAAGCTCCAGGCGTTTCTGGACGGCGAGTTGTCCTCTTCCGAAAGTGATTCCGTCAGAGCGCACTGCGCCGTTTGCTCGGAATGCGCGAGGTCCCTCGCCGATCTCGAGGCTGTGCGGGTCGCGCTGGAGGGGGACGACGTTCCTTCGCCGCTGAGGTCCATGTGGCCGGCCGTGAGAGAAGAGCTCGAGAGGCGCTCTTCGCCCGGCTTTGATCTGTCCTTCGGGCTGGCCGCTTCGGCCGCCGCGGTCGCGGGGGTCGCGCTTGGCTTGTTGCTGGGGGCCTCCGGCGATCTCCCGGACCGCATGTTGGAGAGTTCGAATACGTACGCCGAAGGATCTCTACTTGGGGATGAGTCCGTTCCCACCCTGGACGAGGTCTATGTCTATTCCTTCGAGGAGGATGGTGACGACTGATGAAACGCGGATGGTTTGTGCTCCTCGCTCTTTCGGTCGGTCTCAACGCGGGTCTTCTGTACGTTCAATTGCGCGGGCAACCCGAGAGCGCGCCCGCCCCGACGACTTCGACCGACGAACAGCGCAGGTACGGTCCCAGGCTTCACCCGGACGGGACAACCGGCTTCATCCGCGACCGAGTGGGGCGAATCGGCTCCAGGCTGGACCTCAGTGACACTCAACGGGAGAGGATGACCGCGGTTTCCGATGAAATGATGCCGAGAATTCTCGCCCAGCAGGAGATCGTACGGCAAGCCCAAGATGCGGTGCGCGCTGAGTACCTGAATCCGCTGGTCGACAGGGAATCCGTACTTGTGTTGCAGAGAAAGGGCAGTCAGGCGCGGGCCCGTCTTGACTCGCTGGTTGTGGAGACGATGATCCGCGAAGCCATTCTCCTGTCCCCGGAGCAGCGCGGCGAGTACTTCAAGATGATGCGCTGGAAGGAAGAACGAGGGCACGGCGGCAGGATGAGAAGAGGTCGCCGCCGGGCCGATCGCTGATGCTTCACCTGGTGAACATTTCAAGTGCACCGCTTACTGATAGTAGACTCTCCCGGTATGCCTTGCGTCATGACGGAACATGGGCCAGGAGGAGGCGGCCGGAGGAGAGTCACCCCTGAGAGCGAACAGAAACCCGGAGTCCGATCCCACATAGACGGTGCCGTCCGTCCCGATCACGGGGGATGAGATAACCGCTCCTCCGGTATGATGGGACCACTTCACGATGCCTTCCGCCCCGATCGCGTAAAGACTGCCGTCTTCGGAGCCCACATATATGGTTCCGTCGGCGGCGACGGCGGGGGAAGAGCTGATTCTGTAGCCGGTCTGATAGAACCAGTCGAGCCTTCCGTCAGGGCCGATTGCGTAGAGCCTGCCGTTGTCGCTTCCAATGTAGACTGTCCCATCGGCGCCGATCGCCGGCGAAGACTTCACGGGTGATCCGGTTTGATAGTGCCAGACCGGGTCGCCGTCCGGCCCGACGGCGTACAGCCTGCCGTCATGGGAGCCGACGTAGATTGTCCCATCCGGACCTATGGCCGGAGAAGAGCTGATCCAGCCCGCCGTTTCGAACGACCACTCGGGGATGCCTGCCGCTGAGACGGCGTAGAGGGCCCCGTCGCCCGACCCCACGTATATGGTGCCGTCGGAACCCAGGGCCGGCGACGATTGAACCCATTCGCCTGTCGTGAAGTACCAGTCCGAAGTCCCATTCGGCCGGATTGCGTGCAGCCTTGCGTCGGCGGATCCGACGTAGATCGTGCCGTCGCCTCCTATCGCCGGGGATGAGCGTATTGCCCCGCCGGCCTGATAGCACCACGACTTGAGGCCCTGCAAGCGAAAAGAGCACAGCCTCTCCGAGCCGGTGCTTACGAAGACCGTGTCACCCCCGCCGACCGCCGGTGAGGCATAGACGTCGCCTCCGACGCTGTCAAACCAATACACGGTGCCCTCGGGCTTGAGGGCCACTATCCTGTAGTCATCCTTGACGTAGACGATCCCGTCGCTTCCGACGGCGGGTGAGGAGCGGACCCATCCCTCCGTGTCATAGGACCATATGAGGCGTGATCCGGTCGTAGCCGAAGGGACATTGGATAGCTCCGACCAATTGAAGAAGCGGTCCACCGACTTGAGCGCGAAGTAGTACTCCGTATCGTTCAGCAGCCCGGCTACTACGAAGCTCTCTCGATCCCCTCGTCGCCCCGGGTCCGGCCGGCAGACACATCGGCTCGCCGTGCTCCAGCTCGATGAGCTTATCTCGGATGTGGAATACCGTATGTCATAAAACTCGGGTCTGCCGCCGAACCCGCGGTCGCCGGGGGCAGTCCAGACAAGAGTTGCCGAGCCGCCGTCGACGGCGGTGACGGCCAGGTCGGTTACCGCGGGCGGGGGCACGGTGTCTCCCACTCGAGGCATTATGACTTCATCCGAGCAGCCGGACGAGAGGAAGAGGGCCGTTCCGGCCGAAAGGGCGAACACGAGCGTCAGTGGGCGGACGAAGAACCGGATGACCGCCGATGATCCCAAGCAGGCAGGGCGTGACGGCATGAGGACCTCCCAAGGCAGCGATTCCACAATCGATACTCGCGCGAGTTCGGCCGCGAGCGCTCCGGGCTCCGGGTTTTCTGAAGGCAAGAGGCGGATCGGTCCCACCCGCTAAGACGCGCCGGACAAAAACCGCGTCCGGCGAGGCCGGAATGGGGCTGAAGCGTCGGACTAATGCAAATGGAGATCACCGCGGAGCGCTATTCGCCGCCGCCGGGATCCCGCCAATCTATGGTTATCGCGATGTCCTTTTCGATCGAAGTCTCCCGACAGCCGTAGTCGGAAACGCGGACGGTGAGCTTGTATGCGCCTTCCCCCGGCACCGGCCCGAGGGACATATCCTCCCCCAAAGCGAGCCGTTCCGTGGATTCCCGGTACGGCCCGGTCAGTTCCTCAAGCTCGCATCGTGTCTCCAACGCAACCGGCGCGCGGCCTGGATCGGGATCGCTTGCGGAGGTCACACGGACCGTGATCGTGCCGTTGGTTTGAAACGAGTCGGTTTGATTCAAAGGGACCCCGTTGACCAGCACGTCCGCCTGACCGAAGACGGGGGGCAGATTTGAGTAGAGATGGAATTGCGCGCGCGAAAGGTCAACCAGGCCGTGCTCATCGATCGTCCGGATCCAACATCTGTGAAGTCCCGACTTCCTCGGGTCCCGGGGCAACTCAACCGCAATGATGGCGACACAGGTTGGTCTGGTCATACGCAACGCCTCCATTTCGGCAAGCCGTCCGGTCGGCGTCGAGTCATGAGTAGGTGTGGTGCGGCATACCTATGGGACCATATATAGTCTATGCAATTCGACGACGAGCTGTCAAGAGCGGTAGCGCCCCCGCTACGGTTCGACAAACCGCCGGCCGGGCGGACACTCCGGCCACCGGAATCCCCGGGGCGCGAAACCGATTGATGAGGACGGTATGTGCTTGCGGCGCTTACTGTTCCCGGAGGCGTGGGGCGTCCGCGGAATAGGACCATCCGCGAAAGCCGCACCGACCTGTTTTGCGGGTGCTGTGGCGGCCTTGTCCTCTCCGAGCCCAAGGGCTTCGGCCGCGCCGACTTGGCACACGCGTACCCGGAGCCTACGGGATAGGCCCAGCCGATTCTCATGAAACCCCATATTCCGGTCCCGGAAGCCGGCCTGGAACGACGGAATGAGGCCACCCATGAAGAGTGGCTTGACTTGTTCTACGGACGCTACAGCAGCTTCACCCTCTTCAGCTTGAAAGTCCCCCGCTCACCGTCTCTTTCAATGAGAAGCTCAACGGACGAACCGGGTTTGCCTCGAAGAAGTTTGATTACCTCGCTCAAGGGCAACTCCGCAAGATCGACTCCGTTGATTTCGAGGATCTTGTCTCCCGGCAGCACGACTCCGTCGGCGGGGGACCCTCCATAGATGGTCTTGACCGTGACGATCCCATTCTCTTTGTAGATCCCCAGCCCCGGTCCGCACCATTCGAGCTCCTTCTCGGGAGGAGACTCCACCGGATCAAGGTGCAGAGTGGCCGTGTCATAGTTGAGGGTCAAACGGAAGTTGCCGAGTATCGCGGTGCCCAGGACGCCGCGGGTGCCGGTGTCGATTGTTGAGCCAAGCGGGTCTTCTTTGGGAGATCCGGCCGGCGACGAGAAAACGGGCTCGTGAACGGTGATTCCGTCGAGCGCTAGCTCGGTGAACCTAGCCAGAGTCATCTCGATGGGCCTCGCGTCCGCTCCGGCGGCCATCGCCCCCTCCAGCACGCTCTCGGGCTTGAGCCCGTCCGCTACGGGCCTCGGCAGCACCGAAACGGCGGCTCCCGTGTCCACAAGGAAGTCCACTTCAGCCGTACCGTCGACGACGCCCTTGATGACGGGGACGCCCATCAGAACCTGAAAGGGCATAGTGCCCGACCCCTCGCTCTCGGGGAGAGGCGCCTCGGGATCGGCGAAGGTCATGTATCCTCCCGCGATGTCTATAGTCGTGGCGAATCGATTGAGCACGTTGTAGCCGAGTATCCCATCGATCCGCCGGCCCATCATCTCGCCCATCGTTGCGATGTCTATGACCATGACCTCGAGATCTTCCACGGTGAGATCACCCAGAACGAGGCTGTCCAGATACGCCGTCTTTACCTTCAGGGCGCCTCCGGCTCCGGCCGCGCTCATGTCGCCGTGGGTCTCGACGTCGAACTCGTCGGCGGCCTCGTAAGATATGCAGGTCAGACCCGCGCCGGTGTCGACTATGAAGCTCGAGGGCTCATCGGAGTCGTTGATCCCGACCTCGATAAAGAGCATGTTCATCGCGTATTCCAATGGGATCGTGGTCCGAGCATCCCCGGGGGCCGCCTCTTTCTCCGCTCCGGGTTTCAGGAATGCCGAGTCCTCGATCACCACCTCGAAATCCACTGATTTGTAGATCACTTCGTCCAACTGAACGCCGTCTATATAGTGGATCACCTTGGACGGATAGGGAATCCCGCCGGATAAGGCGTATTCGAGGAAGTATGTCTCGAAATGGGCTTCGCCGCCCTTGAAAGGATTGACGTCGGTAAAAGCCATCTTGACCACGCGGCCCGTATCGGCGTCGAAGTGGAAGCTGGTTGACGGAGAGCCGTCCGCGGGGGAGATCGTCACGCCGGGCGCCGTTGCGCCGTCGGGCAGGGTGTCCGGTTCGGTCATTTGCACTTCGTAGCCCTCTCCGGGGGATTCGATCAACAAGGTGAAGTTGTGCCTCAGCTCCTCTTCGATGGCCGTTTGCACTTGATCGGGGGCGTCTATGACCTGGCCGAAGGACTTCATCCAGGCCCGCTCGCCGTCGTAGCCCTGGAGGATCTCGAACCCGGCGAGTTGAACCTGCATACGGACCATATCGCCCTTCTTCCACTCGACGAAAGAGCCCGAGTTGGGGGCGGGGAAGAACTGCGTAAAAGTTCCTGCTCGTTTCCCCATCGTCTCCGCCTTCTCTATCGCTTCGGCGCCGCCGTGGGCCTCAACGGCGCGCCTTATCAGGTCCTCCGCCTCGTCTCCCAGGCAAAATCGTGGAAGAAGCATAGCCCCGGCGATCAGTGCGACGAGACAGACGGACCACAGCTCGGAAAGCAAAGACGAACGGCTATGACCTGATGAACCCCTCGCTCGAATCGGTCTCAAAACGCTACCTCCTGAGATAAAGGCCGGGAGTTTCCACGACCAAACCTTGAACGCGACGATCCTCGGACGGACTCGCAGCCCGATCGCTCCGGAAAGGCCTGGAGGCCCGTCATCGCCGATGCTAGCATGACCTCATGGGGCGCGCCAGGGGCATCGGCCGGCCGGCGGAGGCGCACGCCTTCGCGGGTGCGTGCGAAAGATCTTCCACGCTCCCTGCGCCCGGTCGCCGAGCTAACCTCAGCTTCGCTGAGGTGGATCTCGGCTCCCTCCTGCGCAAATGGTCGCTTAGGAAGATCGTTCGCACGCGAGAGGGGCGTCATTGCCGGCGGATCTACGCCCGCTTCTGCGAGAGGGGGCGTGAATCCGAGTTCTTAGTCGGAATCGTAATGAAGGAGAAGCCCTTGTGAAGGTATTGGGCATCGAGACATCCTGCGATGACACGGCGGCCGCCGTCGCGGAGAATACGACCGGGGTGCTTGCCTCGGTCGTCGGCGTGCAAAAGGTGCATGAAGCGTACGGCGGGGTAGTCCCCGAGCTGGCATCCAGGGAGCACCTGCATAAGATCCATTCGGTGTACGCCGAATGTATGGAGCGGGCGGGCCTGCGACCCGAGGACCTGGACGGCATCGCGGTCACGTGCGGGCCGGGGCTCATAGGATCCCTGCTGGTCGGTCTCTCGTTCGCGAAGGGACTTTCGTACTCGACCGGTCTGCCCTTCGTAGGCGTCAATCACGTCGAGGCCCACTTGTTCAGTTTTCTGCCGGGAGACCTGCCCTGTCCGTATCCTTTCGTGGGACTTGTCGCGTCGGGAGGTCACACCGAGATGGTCCACGTCAGGGGGTTTGAGGACTACAAGGTGATGGGATCGACTATTGATGACGCCGCCGGGGAGGCTTTTGACAAAGTTGGCGTTCTCTTGGGTCTGACCTACCCCGCCGGGGCGGCGCTTGACGATCTGGCAAACTACGGGGACCCGGAAGCCGTGTCCCTTCCGGGTGTCAAACTGAAGAACGCCGGCCCGTACGATCTAAGCTTCAGCGGGCTTAAGACCGCGGTTCGCAGGCGAATCGAGAGCCGCGAGGGAAGAATGACGCGCCGGGATAGAGCCGATGTCGCGGCGTCGTTCCGCAGACGCGTTGTGGAAGACCTTGTGGAGAAGCTCTTCGCCGCAACTCGTGACGCGGGCGTAAGGCGAGTCCTTCTGGCCGGCGGAGTCTCCAGGAACACGCTTCTGAGAGAGGCCGCCCGCCGGGAGGGGGAACGCGCCGGTGTGGATGTAGTGATCCCTGAAGCCTTTTATTGCTCGGATAACGCCGCGATGGTGGCGTGTCTGGGCTCGATCAAGCTCAGGAGAGGCGCCCGGTCGTCGTTCGCCCTTGACGCATTCGCCACAATGGGGGACCTGGCGTGAAGGCGCCTCTGCCGCTTCACGGAGCCAACCTCCCTACGCGGGATTAACTTGGACGGTCGAAGGGGTTTTCACCCTCCCTGCGCCCGCTCAGTCAGCTAAGCTCCGCTTCGCGGAGGAGGATCTTCCTTCGCTCCTGCGCAAACGGTCGCTCCGAAAACCCCTTCGACCGACCGCCCTCCGGACGCGCCGTCGGCGTTGCACAATCGCTCGCATGATGCACTGTTCCTTGCAATCTGCAGCCCCCGGAATCAACCGCCGGAATCGCCCCTTTCGGTCTCCGACTCAAAGAATGCCAATAAACAGGTCTGGCCCGGCTTTTACCGCAGTTCCTCCTATCTCCAAAGCTCCCCCCATGATGGCATGTTAGTTGCGACAAGCTAAGCACGGCGGGTTGCCGTCTTTGGCGCGGGACCCGCGGGCGATCGGTGGGAATCCTCGGGCGAGAGCGAACGCGGGACCGGTGCGTGTGGAGGGTCCCGGAACCACCGGGGAGGAGGGTGAGGCGATCCGGCGACCCGGTCGTCCCTCCGAACATTACCGGATCAAGGAGACAAGCCGTGGGTACAGCCAGAATACTAGTGGTCGAGGATGAGCCCTTCATCCGACAGATACTCAAGGTCCAGCTTGAGACGTCCGGATACACCGTAGCGACCGCTGAGAACGGCGTTCAGGCGTTGGAGGAGATAAAGAACAACCGACCCGATCTTGTCCTCCTTGACCTAATGATGCCGGACATGGACGGCCACGAAGTATGCAAACGACTCAAGAACTGCTACGAGACAAGCAACATCCCCGTGATCATACTGACCGCGAAGTCGGACCTCGGGGAGAAGGTCCGCACTCTCGAGCACGGAGCGAACGACTATCTCACGAAACCCTATGAGCAGGATGAGCTTCTGGCCAGAGTCAGGAACCTCCTGAGATGGAGTCAGACGCAACGCGAAGCCAATCCGCTGACGGGCTTCCCCGGCAACGTGTCGATAGAACACGAAGCGAACCGCCGCCTCTTCAGGAGAGACGTCTTCGCCTTCATGTACATCGACCTGGACTACTTCAAGCCGTTCAACGATCACTACGGCTACAAGAGGGGGGATGACGTCATCAGACTCATCTCCAAGGTGATCTCCGATTCGGTGAGGCGACTCGGCAACGCGAACGACTTCATCGGACACATCGGCGGCGACGACTTCGTGGTCATGACGAGCCCGGACAGGGCCGATGACATAGCCGACGACATCGTCAGAGAATTCGACGCCGGCTCCAAGGAGCTCTACGACCCCGTCGATCTGGAGAGGGGGTACATCGAGATTGAGAGCCGGAACGGCGCGATGGACAAGTTCGGCTTTGTGAGCGTGACGATAGCCATAGTAACGAACGTAAGACAAGAGATCACCCACTTCGCGAGACTCAGCGACCTTGTTTCGGAGTTGAAGCGATACGGCAAGTCGGTCAAGGGAAGCATCGTAGTCACGGAAAGAAGAACGGATCAGACCGGGGCCCACGCCGGCAAAGCCGAGGCTTCCGGAGGAGGTTAGATCGCCCGGGAGGGGATCGGACGAGTTGTGATTCGCACGGTTCAAATAAGCGCGTTGATCGCGACGCTCGCGGGCCCGAGCGCCTCGGCCGGCGCCGATTGCATCGACGGCGCCGCGACGGGCTTTGTGGCCGCGATGCCGCGGCTTGGAACGTCCGCGGCGTGCGGAGACGTCGGCGCGGGCCTCGTCGCGGCCGGCCTGCCCGTTGCCGTCGGGCTCTCCCACTTGTTATGGGCTCTTGGAGCTATCGCTCTGGTTCTTGCCGTGCTTTTGGGAATAAGAAAAGTGAACGTAGTAAGAGATCTTGTCGCCCGTGAATGGAAAGAGAAGTATGACGACGCCGTGCGGGCCGCCTCCGAAGTCCAAGAAGAAAAGGCGCGAGTCGAAGAGGAAAAGGCTAGAACGGAAGAGGAAAAGGCCCGGGTCGAATCCGAGAAGGAGCGAATATCGGAGCTCTATGTCAAGAGGCTCGAGAGCAGCAGGCGAAGGGCGGAGGAGCTTGCCAAGATCCTTGAGGTCGGCAACAGCATCAACTCGAACCTGAGTCTGGACCTCGTGCTTTCCCAGGTCGTGAACGCCGTCCGGGAGAGCCTGGGATTCAGGATCGTGCTTCTTAGAATTCTGAACGAGAAGGACAAGGTATTGGAGGCGAGGGCCTTCGCCGGTCTTGAGACGGAGGCCATGAACAAGTTGGAGCAGAGCAAGATACCCGAAGATGAGTTCAGAAGTTGGCTGCGAGAGGAATTTCGAATAAGCGGATCCTATTTCATAAGCCACACACGGAACTTCTGGGGCGACAGTTTCGAGGGGTACACGCCCAACCTCGGCGAACGAGTCGAGGGCGAATGGCACCAGGACGACGTTCTTTTTGTTCCGCTCTGGACGCAGGATCACAGGCTGCTGGGCTACCTGGGGGTAGATGACCCCGTGGACCGTATGGTTCCGGACAGGGCGACAATAGAGATGCTCGAGATATTCGGAACACAGGCGGTTACGGCCATCCAGAACGCCAGGCTCTACACTCAGCTCGAGCAGAACATGCGCCAGGTGGAAGAAGCCGCGGAGCGGATGAAGGAGCTGAACGAGCTTAAGAACAACTTCGTGGCCACCGTATCACACGAGCTGAGGACCCCGCTGACTTCGATAACCGCGTACGTTCAGACGTTAATGAAGTATCTGGGATCGGACAATGTAGAAATGCAGCGGGAGTTTCTGTCCGTGGTCTGCGAGGAGAGCAACCGCCTTGCCGGCCTCATAGACGCCATTCTCGATCTCTCGCGTCTCGAGGCGGGCAAAAGCAGGCTGCGGCGGGAGGAGTTCGACGCGGTAGGCCTGCTTGAAGAGGTGGCGGCCTTTCTCAAACCGACCGCCGACAAGAAGAACATAAGCATTGTGGTCAGGGGACACGCCGGCAAACCATCCGTGGAGGCCGACAAGGATCTCATAAGGCAGGCCCTTCTGAATCTCGGCGGAAACGCGATTAAGTTCACGCCCGAGGCCGGGTCGGTGTTCCTTTCCATCGCCGACGAGGGGCACAACCTACACTTTATGGTCGAAGATACCGGGATCGGCATACCGGATTCGGAGCTCGCGAAGATTTTCGATCGTTTCTACCAGGTCGACGGATCCACTACGCGCCAGTTCGGTGGTTCGGGGTTGGGCCTGGCCATCTCGAAAGCCATTGTGCAGTGGCACGACGGCGAGATAACCGTTGAGAGTGAGATCGGGAAGGGCTCGACCTTTCATTTGACGCTTCCCAAAACGACCGAGGACAGCAGGGTGTTCTTCAACACCGGGCTGACTGAGATCACCGATCCGCAGGCAATCGATATCGTCAAAGAGATCGTGAGGATGATCTCGGAAGTGATGAACGCAAAAACGGTTTCTCTGATGATCGTTGAAGAGGACGAGCTTCACATCCTCTCGTCCGTCGGCTTGAGCGAGCACGTCGCACGGAGCGCGAAGTGCAAGGTGGGCGACGGAGTCTCCGGTTGGGTGGCCAGCCGGGGCGAAGCCATACTGGTCAGGGATACATACAGCGATCCGCGGTTCTCATCGGCCCCGCACCCCGCCCACACGGCTCGTTCGGTGCTTGCCGTTCCGATCCTGGAGCGCGACAGTGTCATCGGCGTACTCAATGTGAACAACAAGGAGTCCGAGGCGGCTCTGAACGATGACGACGAGACTCTACTGACCTGCCTGTCGGATTTGCTCGTGTTGGCATGGTCGCGCGCGCGCATGCTGAGCGAAAACAAAGAGCTCGCGAAGCAAACGCTGTCGTCCCTGAAGACCGTGGTGGACCACACCAGGCGGCACAAGGCGAAGCTCTGCGGCGGATCATACTTCGAATGCGCGCTGTCCCTCGCCAGGGAAATGGGTCTCGATCAGGAAGATGTGAAGGCGGTCGGCTATGCCGCGACCGTTCACGACGTGGGGATGAGACTCCTGGGGGAGAAGGCGATCAACAGCCCGCGTGAGTTGTCCGAGCGAGAGCTCGATTACCTAAGGCAGCACCCGGTGGAAGGCGCGCGCCTGGTGATGCCTCTTCAGTACGAAGACCGGGTAAGGGATATCATACTGACTCATCATGAGAGGTTTGACGGCACCGGGTACCCGAACGGCCTTAAGGGGGAGGAAATACCCGTAGGCGGCAGAATATTGGCGGTTATGGACGCGTTTGAGGCGATGACCCTGGGTCGCCCCTATAGAGAGTCGGTGACGTGGCATGAGGCTCTCAAGGAGCTCAGAAGCTGCTCAGGTTCTCAGTTTGACCCGCAGGTCGTCGAAGCCCTGGCGAGGTTGGTGGAGTCGAGATGTCAAATCACCTCGACGGAGGATGACGCGGTCGCCGGCGATGAGTCGGCCGCGGTTCACAGTGAAGCAGTGGCCGCGGGCGAATGATGGGGAGCTTGGACGCTCGGAAAAGTACCGGGCTTATGAAGGGGCCGGATATGACAAAGGGCAAGATCTTAATTGTTGATGATGAGGCGTACATCGTTCACATCCTGGAGTTCAGCCTAGGGATGGAAGGCTACGAGGTCGTGACCGCCTTCGACGGCGAGGAGGCTCTGGCAAAGGTGGAGCGCGAGCACCCCGACCTCGTAGTGCTTGACATAATGATGCCGAAGCTCGACGGATACGAGACGTGCAGAAGGCTCAAGGCCGATGAAGCAACAAAGCACATCCCCGTGATACTGCTCTCCGCCAAGGGAAGGAACGTCGATCAGAAAGTGGGTCTCGACGCGGGCGCCGACGAGTACATCACGAAGCCTTTCAGCCCCCGCAAACTGGTGGAGAAGATCGGCGCCTTTCTAGGGCAAGCCAGGGCATACAGAATAGCCTCCGGCGGCTAGAGCGCGCTACTCCCCTCGATCCCTCCGCTTCCTCGGCCTCCCTGTTCTACCGGTTTTTCCCCGACGGTTGTAATTCCTTTCTCCTTGTTCCCCTTTGGGTCGCAAGCTAGCCTTAGAACGCAGGTGCAGGTGCGTCCGAAGGTGTTTCTTGGGCCCCCGCGCCCGCTTCGCGGAGCTAACCGTCGCTTCGCTCCGGTGGATCTCCGCTCGCTCCTGCGCAAGGGGGCCTTACGAAACATCCTTCGTCCGCGTTGAGGTTCGCTTCTGGAGCAGGGGGCCTTTCGGATGGCGCTCAGCGCCTGCTGGGGCGGATGCGGATGAAGAACCGGTGTTGTGTGTGAGTATCACGATGTGAGAAGCGGTCATGGCAAAGCAAGATGTTCTTGTGGCCAGAGTGGCGCTCCCGCTCCCATTGCGGGAGTCATTCGTCTACCGTGTGCCCGCCGATCTCTCCGGTCGGGTGCTACCCGGAAGCCAGGTCATTGTGCCGTTCAGAAGCAGAAAGCTCCGGGGCTTCGTCCTTGATCTGGCGCAGGATAGCCCGAGGCCGGGGCTCAAGGAGATATCGGTCTTGATCGGAGAGCCGGTCGGCGAAAGCGTCCTCAACCTGGTGCGCTGGACCTCGGATTACTACATGGCACCGCTGGGCGAGGTGTTGAAAGCGGCCGTTCCCAGGCCGGTTGGCAGAACCAGAGCCGGCCGTGCGGACGGCCCCGAGACGACGGTGGAGAAGGGAGAGGAGAGCCTGTCCCCCACGCCTCAGCAACGTCGAGCCCTGGACGCGATCGGCGGTCACCTGGACGGAGCCGGCGGATTCAGGGTATTCCTGCTGCAGGGCGTTACCGGCAGCGGCAAGACCTTCGTATACTGCCGGGCCGCCGCTGAGGTGATAAAGCGAGGCGGGAGCTGTCTCGTGCTCGTCCCCGAGATATCCCTATCGACGCAGCTTGTTGATCGGTTCGCCCGGGTCTTTGGAGACAGGGTGGTTGTCGGCCACAGCGGGCTTTCCCCCTCCGAGCGGCACATGGCCTGGACCAAGGCTCGATCGGGTGAGGCGAAGGTGTTGGTCGGCGCGAGGTCGGCAGTCTTCTCGCCGTTGAGGGACCTCGCCCTGATCGTCGTGGACGAGGAGCACGAACCCTCCTACAAGCAGTCGGAGATTCCCAGATACAACGCGAGGGACGTGGCCGTCAAGAGAGGGCAGCTTGAGGATTGTCCGGTTCTGCTCGGCTCGGCCACGCCCAGTCTCGAAAGCTACTACAACTCCGTTTCCGGCAAGTACGAGATGCTCAGGCTGCCGGAGCGCATAGACTCTAGGCCCATGGCGACGGTCCACATAGTTGATCTGAGAGCGGGATCGAAGGGGGAGAACCGGTCCTGGCTTCTCAGTGAGACCCTGGTGCGGAAGATAGAGGAGACTCTCGAAAGAAAAGAGCAGGTGATTCTATTCATCAACAGGCGCGGGCATTCCACGTTTGTCCAGTGCAGGGAGTGCGGGCAGACCTTTCGCTGTCCCAGGTGCGAGGTCTCCTTGACGTATCATTCGCATCCCCATCGGCTTACGTGTCATTACTGCGGCCATTCGGCCACGGGCGTCGAGGTATGCTCCGAGTGCGGGGGATCGGACTTCTGGTTCGGTGGGGTTGGGACCCAGAAGGTCGAGGCGGAGATAGAGGCGCTCTTCCCGGGGGTGAGCGTTCTTCGGATGGACACCGATTCCACCAGACGCCGCGGCGCGCAAAGGGCCATGGTGCGGGCCTTCGGCTCGGGCGAGGCCCGGATTCTGCTCGGCACTCAGATGGTGGCCAAGGGGCTCGATTTTCCGGGGGTTACTCTCGTGGGGGTCATCTACGCCGACACACAGCTCAACCTGCCGGACTTCAGGGCTTCTGAGCGCACTTTCCAGCTTCTGACACAGGTTGCGGGCAGGGCCGGCCGGGGAGCCGCGCCCGGAGAGGTTGTCATTCAGACTTTCCTGCCTGAACATCCGAGCCTAAAGGCCGCGGCGATGCAGAACTTCGAGTTGTTCTACGAAAAAGAAGCCGCGGACAGGGAAGAGCTGCGCTTTCCGCCGTTTTCGCGGATTGTAGATCTGTCTTTCACCGGGGCCGACCTTGACGAGGTGGTCCAGTGTTCCAGACGTGTCGCGTTCAAGCTCAAGGAGGCCTTGAGGGACCGGGGGCTCGGTTCGGTCGAGGTGATGGGGCCCGCCCCCTACCCGCTGGCGCGCCTCAGGAACAAGGCCCGCTGGCATATCACCTTGCGCGGCACGTCCCTTTCGGAACTGCGCTCGGGGCTCGGCCTGCTTGACGCCGTAGCGGAGCGTGAGAGGCCGAAGAGGGTCGCCCTCGGGGTGGATGTGGATCCCTTGCAGCTGATGTAGGCGGCGGGCAGCCCTGCGCCGTTCGGCTTGTTGGCTTGAGTTCCGTCATCCTTGCAGCCGATGCGGCGATCGGCAAGCCCACCGGGCTCCGCCGGCACGGCTCGGCGGATGGGCGCCCGGATCAGGAGAGGCCCCCGTCCGCAACCCATTCGGGCCCGGTGTGGCATTCCTCCGAGGCAGGGCGCAGCGGATGGTTTTTCCTTGACTTCGGAGGGCAAAATCATAGGATTCCCCCGTGAGTACAAGAGCCGGAAAAGGCGCCGTATTTAGGGTATAATCGACTCAGAGGCCGGGTACACAACTTAGGAGGGGACTGAGGCATGAGGTATCGAGTCTTTTTTGCATGGATCATTGTGCCGGCGCTGGTTCTCGCGGCCGGGGTTTCCCTGGACGGCTGTTCCAAAGCCAGCCAGCCGTATCAGAGCGGAAGGCTATACTTCAGCCAGAAGCTCTTCGACAAGGCGGCAGAGCAATTCGAGATGGCGGTCCGGGAGGATCCGGAGAACGGAAAGAATCACTTCGAGTTGGCGAAGACCTACGCGGAGTTGGATCGAAATGAAGAGGCCGGCATAGAGTTCAAAACGGCTGTGGAGAAGGACCCGACTCTAAGTGAAGACGTCCGGGACGCGATCCAGCATTACAGGGCAGACCACTTCAATTCCGCGCTCAGTCTTATGAAGGACAAGGCTTGGGGCGATGCCATCGCACAGCTTCAGGAGTCCATATACCTGGATCCCGACGAACCGAACCAGTATATCAACATGGGTTACTGCTATTCCGAGCTGGGAGAGACGGATCTTGCCGTGTCCTATTACGAGAAGGCGATGCAGCTGAGCCCCGAGGACGAAAAGGCGCGTACGAACCTCATAGCGACTTTTGTCAGCCAGGCCGCCGATTTCCGCGAGCAGAAGGAATACGACCAGGCCATCAGGTTCTACCGGAAGGTGCTGGAGCTGCATTTGGACGACCCGTCGATCGACATCGCCGAGGCTTCGCCCAAGACACTGGCGGAGAAGACCAAGGGCGACGACGCCGGAACCGGCTATCTGTTCGATATGGGACTTACCTACTTGGACAAGGGCGAGAGCAAGAACGACAAGGAGACGTTGAAAACGGCCACCGACATTTTCAAGGCCGTTTTCGAGGTCAATCCCGCCGACGATGACGCCCTCTACAATTATGGGTACGCCACCATGCTCGGAGGGGATTACGCCAGGGCCATCGAGATCTTCGGGCAGCTTTTGGACCGCAGGCCCAGAGAAGCAAGCTACTACATGTTGATGGCTACATGCTACGTGAAGAGCGGATCCACCGAGGAAGAAGCGAAGACCAACATCGTGCTCTATTTCGCCATCGCGAACTCGCTCCAATCCGATCAGAACAGGCTGAAAAAATCCGACTACAGAGACAGCGGCAAACACGAGAGCCGCTTGAAGGACAAGTACCGCTCCTGGAGCGACATGAAGAAGGCCCTGGATTCGTCGGGGACTCCCGAGGATATTTACGTCTACACCGACGAGTCCGGCCATGAGTTCGAGACTTGGTTCTACTGGACAATGGGCGAGGCGGTTGTCTTCAACGACGGCGCGGAGTACGGGAGGGTCCGTTTCGCGCCGCAAGAGAGCGGTATGCGGTGAGCGGGATTCGGGTCGAATAGCGACCGGCGCTCCCCGTGTCGTCGCGCCGGAGGCCGGAGCCGACATTGGCGGGAGGATTCTATAGAGAGAAGGACATAACCGGCGACCATCTGGAAGGGAAGGTTGTTGGAATCGTCGGCTTTGGCAACCAGGGCAGGGCCCAGGCCCTGAACTTGAGAGACTCGGGCGTTGAAGTAGTGGTGGCGCTCAGAGACGGAAGCCCTTCCCGGGACGAGGCGGTCCGGGAAGGGCTTGCTTGTATCTCCCCGGAAGAAATCGCGGCGGCGGCGGAGGTGATCTCGTTGCTCGTTCCGGACGAGGTCATTGGCTCATTCTTCCGGAAGCACCTGGTAGGCGGGCTCCGGGCGGGGCAGACGCTCTGTTTCGCGCACGGCTTCGCCTTCCATTACGGGCACGTTGCCGCGCCCTCAGGAGTGGACGTCATCCTGGTCGCGCCGCTGGGGCCGGGTCGGAGGCTGAGGGAAACCTATCTAGCCTACGCGGGCCTGCCGGCCTACGCGGCAGTGGGGCGGGACGTCTCTGGGGGCGCGCTGGGGACCGCCCTCTCGTACGCCAAGGCCATCGGCTGCGCGCGGGTGGGAGTCTGGCTGACTACTTTCGCTGAGGAGACCGAGGTTGATCTCTTCGGCGAGCAAACGGTTCTCTGCGGTGGGCTGACGGCTCTCGTCACCAGGGCCTTCGAGGTCCTGACCGAAGCCGGGTACTCCCGCGAGATCGCCTACCTTGAGTGCGTGCATCAGCTCGAGCAACTCGCGTCCCTGATAAGCGCCGAGGGGCCCGACGGTATGCGCGGGAGGATAAGTGGGACGGCCCTCTACGGGGAGCTTACCAGGGGACCCGGGATCGTGGGCGATGAATCCCGGGGGAACATGAAAGCCGCCCTGGAGGACATAAGATCGGGCAGGTTCGCCGAGGAGTGGATCGAGGAGTCGGAGTCCGGCGGGAGGAAGCTCGATAAGCTCCGAAAGGCCGCCGACGGCCACCCGGTCGCCGAAGCGGGAAAGAGGGTAAGAGATCTTTTGAAAAGGGGCTGAAAGCGATCCCTGACGCTCTCTTCTTGAGGCGTCTGCGTCGGCCCGGAAGATCCGGACCGCCTCGCCCCCTGCGGACGGCCCTGAGAGGCGCCGGCAAACGCCGGTTACACTAGACTTTCCCACGGGCCCGGCTTGGGGCCCGGTGGAAGCGCCCGCCGGAGTATGAAGCCCTCCCCATCCGCCGCGGACGTATCGCGCCTTCCCGACGGGAAGGCTAATTGTTTGTAAAACTTGGTCATTAGGAGCCCCGGGGCGCCGATTTCGGGCCTGCCGCGGTCCCGGAGGGCGGGCCTTCGCAGGGGACCCGGGGTGGCGATCCGGAGCCCGCAGCTGCACCGGCCGGCGGAGCTTTTCTCAGTCGGCCCGGCCGGCATTGGGCGCAGGCGTTATGCGGCCCCGGAGGGGACGGACTCGTCCCGGCAAGTGCCACTCTTTGCAGTGAGCTACGCGGTCTGAGACTTGACAAAACCGGGGCTATTTGCATATACTGAATGCGGAGGTCTAAGGGAGGTTCACGGACATCTCTTGCCGTATTGCGCGAGGTTGTACAAAGGACTTTCCGATCAGTGCGTACCGCGTGTGCCGCCCGGATAGGGCCGGAGTTCCGCGGACCGTCCGTCGCACCCAGACCCAAGAAACACATCCCCCTTCTGCAGTAGACTCGGTGGGCCGACCTCGCGTCCATGGCGTCGCGGGCGGCCCGCCCGTCCTACGGTTTTGGCTAAAGAAACGCGCCGAAAGAGACGAGAATCACTTACGGAAAAAACCCTTGACAGATAAGGAGCACCAAGACTACGATATGGCAGGACTTGGCTGGGCGGCGTAACCACCAGACTCACCGGCAGCAGTGCCCGCTGGGTCCCCATCTTCCCTCGTCCATTAAAGTTTTCACATAGCGCCCCCGGCGAGGAAGGCATTCGGCCAAACGGCCTCGGCCCGCCGGGTTTGACTTCCGGTCGCTTCCTTTTGGACAAGAAAAAGAGAAAGCCGCCTACTGAGAATCACAAGGGCAACTTGCATCACAGAGCTGCGTCGCCGGCTGTGGATCCAAGATAGCCGGGAAGGATCTACAACCCGGATTCTCCGAGTCAGGTTGACGCCTCCTAAAATAGAAGGCACAACGCGAATAGAACACCAGGCACAGACAGTTCTGCGAGTACTCCTTCGCTTGGCGGGCGAAGCGAAGGCCTGCGCCGACGCGCAAAGCCGTTCCCAGGCCGCCATCGTTAGGACCATCCGAAGTTGAATAGCCGGGCGCATGAGCCCGGTGGGGGTTACGTAAATGCCTAAGCACGGACAAAGCACCGCCACGAAGCAAACAGAGAGCAAAGGGACGGAGACAAAGAAGTCCGACGGGAAGAAGGGCCAGACGAAGGAAGCCGATGCCAAGAACATGGATATCGTTCAGATGAAAGCCAGGACGATGTCCGAGTTGGTGTCCGCGGCCAAGGATCTCGGCATCCAATCGGTCAGCAGCCTGCGGAAGCAAGATCTGATCTTCAAGATACTGGAAGCTCAGACCGAGAAGAACGGCCTCATTTTCGGCGAGGGCGTGCTCGAGATACTCCCCGAGGGTTACGGCTTCTTGAGATCCCCCGACTACAACTACTTGCCCGGCTCCGACGACATTTACGTGTCTCCGTCGCAGATCAAACGGTTCGACTTAAGGACGGGCGACGTTATCTCCGGCCAGGTCAGGCCGCCGAAGAACGGCGAACGGTACTTCGCTCTGTTGAGAGTCGAGGCCGTGAATTTCGAAAGCCCCGATCAGGCCAAAGACAAGATACTCTTCGACGCCCTGACCCCTCTGTTCCCCGAGGAAAGAATCCAACTCGAGTACAGCGCCGATGATCTCTGCACGAGGATAATGGATCTGCTGGCCCCGATAGGCAAGGGCCAGAGGGGGCTGATAGTGTCCCCCCCCAGGGCGGGCAAGACCATTTTGCTGCAAAGAATCGCGAGTGCGATAGCCGCGAACCACCCCGAGGTCATCCTCATAGTGCTTCTGATAGACGAGCGGCCCGAAGAAGTGACCGACATGAAGCGGTCGGTCAGGGGCGAGGTTGTGAGCTCGACCTTCGATGAGCCCGCCGAGCGGCACGTGCAGGTGGCGGACATGGTGATTGAGAAAGCGAAGAGGCTGGTCGAGCACAAGCAGGACGTCGTCATCCTGCTCGACAGCATTACGAGGCTTGCCAGGGCTCATAACACCGTTGTCCCTCACAGCGGCAAGATCCTCTCCGGAGGCGTCGACGCGAACGCGCTGCAGCGGCCGAAGAGGTTCTTCGGGGCGGCCCGCAACATCGAGGGCGGCGGCAGCCTGAGCATCATTGCGACGGCGCTGGTCGAGACCGGGAGCCGCATGGATGAGGTGATTTTCGAGGAGTTCAAGGGCACGGGCAACATGGAGCTCGTGCTGGATAGAAAGCTCGCCGATAAGCGCGTTTTCCCGGCACTGGACATCAACCGCTCCGGCACGCGCAAGGAAGAGCTCCTCCTTTCCAAGGAAGTGCTCAACAAGATTTGGATCCTGCGGAAGTTCCTGAACGAGCTTTCGTCTCTTGAGGCGATGGAGTTCCTGACGGAGAGGGTCGGGAAGACCAAGACCAACAAGAAGTTCCTGGATTCAATGAATAGTTGACAAGCGGCCCCGGAATGCGCGATACTTCTTGGTCGGCACGCTCGTGCGGCACGAGAAGGGGCGGTTGCGGAGGCCGAGGGCGGCTCGGCAGGGGCTCGGCCCGACGGGGCGGAGACCGGCCGGCCGGCCGGCTTTCTTGATATGGGGCACGCGGATGTTGGGTCCCGTCGACGGGAGGTTCTCCGACGGTTTTTAGTCCCTGCGTTTCTAAAGTGATTGAGGAGGGGAGATTCAGTTGAAGAAGGGCATTCATCCCAAGTACCACAACACACGGATAACGTGCGTGTGCGGCAATATCATAGAGACGGGATCCACGGTGGAGAACGTGCACGTAGAGATCTGCTCAAACTGCCATCCTTTCTTTACCGGCAAGCAAAAGCTGGTTGACACAGCCGGTCGAGTTGACAGGTTCCGCAGGAAATACGGGCTCGATAAGAAACAAGAATCCGGCGGCTAGCGCTCTTCCAATAACATAGTCATCCGAAGCATAGATGTGTTTAGACCGGCCCGAGGAAGTGTGTCCCGGCCGAGCCGGCGGCGTCGCGCGCCGCGGCGTCGCCGGTCGGCGCGGCGCTCGATCTTATGTGGAAGATCATGCCCCTTGCGTAAGCCCTGGGGGCGTCGGGGAACCGTTTGAATGATAGAAGCACTGCAAAAAGCGAAAGAGCGATACGAAGAGCTCACGAGACTGGTGGCGGAAGCTGAGACTCTGAGCAGCCCGCAGAAACTCAAAGAGATTACGAAGGAGATGAGCCGTCTCACTCCGGTAGTAAAAGGCTATGAGGAGTACAAGAGCCTGGCCCGGTCGGTGTCTGAAGCGGAAGACATCGTGAGGCATTCGTCCGACAAAGATCTGGTGGAGCTTGCCAAGTCGGAGCTGGAGGATCTCAAGCCTAAGTGGGATGAGTGCACGAAGAGGCTCCAAGAACTGCTGGTTCCCAGGGATCCAATGGACGAGAAGAACGCGATTATGGAGATTCGCGCCGGAACCGGCGGAGAGGAGGCGGCCCTTTTCGCGTCGGACATGTACCGTATGTACTCCATGTACGCCGAGAGCAGGGGGTGGGACCTTGAAGTGATGGGCATGAACCCAAGCGACGCAGGCGGCTTCAAGGAGGTGGTGTTCCTTCTCCAGGGCGACGACGTCTATGGGCGAATGAAGCATGAGAGAGGAGTGCACAGAGTGCAGAGGGTGCCGGCCACGGAGGCGAGCGGGAGGATTCACACGTCCGCCGTCACGATAGCCGTTCTCCCGGAGGCCGAGGAGGTCGAGATCCAAATCGACCCCAAGGATTTGGAAGTGGACGTGTTCAGATCGTCGGGGCCGGGAGGCCAGAGCGTCAACACGGCCGATTCCGCAGTCAGGATAAAACACGTGCCTACCGGGCTCGTAGTCCAGTGCCAGGACGAGAGGTCCCAGCTCAAGAACAAGATGAAAGCCATGAAGGTACTGCGAGCCAGGTTGCTCGACATGCAGCGGAAGGAGCGGGAGCAGCGCGAGGCCGCCGAGAGAAAATCACAGGTGAGCACCGGCGATCGAAGCGCGAAGATCAGAACCTACAATTTCCCCCAAGGGCGCGTCACCGACCACAGGATTGGGCTCACGCTTTACAGGCTGTCCGAGATAATGAACGGCGATCTTGATGAGCTGATCGAAGCGATCACCGTGGCCGAGAACGAGCAAAAACTTGAAGCCTCCTAGGCGAGGTGCGCCCCCGTGACTTCAGGAGATTCCACCGGATCGATCCTCACCGTCAACGAGATCCTCAATTGGACTTCGAGCGTCCTTGCGGCGGCCGGTATCGAAAGCCCGCGCTCGGACGCCGAGATCATACTCTGTCGCTTCCTGTCGACGGACAAGACTTCCATATATGCGGACCCGTCCAAGCGGCTTCCCGAAGAAGTCGCCTGCAGGGTAAAAGAGGCCGTCAAGCAGCGCTCCTCCGGAGTGCCGGTTCAGTACATCGTGGAGGAGACTCAATTCCTGGATCACCTGATCAAGGTCAAGCCGGGCGTTCTCATTCCTCGTCCCGAGACGGAGCTGCTGGCGGTCGAGGCGACAAAGGCCCTCTCCGAAGCGCTTGATAAGCGCCCTCCATGGGGGCCGCCCGAGCCGCTTGCGGCGGACATCGGCACGGGGGCGGGGCCTCTGGCGGTTGCTCTCGCGGCGGCGATTCCGCGGCTCACGGTTTACGCCACGGACATTTCCCCCGAGGCGCTGGAGATGACCCGCGAGAACGCTGAGACCGCCGGAGTCGGGGACAGAGTGATGACGCTTAAGGGGCACATGGTTGAGCCTCTGAAGGATAGATCGCTTGAGGGGAGGCTTGCGGCGGTAGTATGCAACCCTCCCTATGTCAGCGAGCCTCAGTGGGCCATACTCCCGGACGAGGTGAAAGACCACGAGCCTAGGGAAGCTCTGATGGCGGGGGCGGAAGGGCTAGACCGCATCGAGGAGTTGATCGCGGAGGCGCCCGCGTTCTTGACGTCCCGGGGCGTTCTCGCCTTCGAGATGGGCGCCTGGCAGTGGCCGAAAGTCCTGAGGCTGCTCGACCGCCAGACAAAGCTCGGCTCATTCAGGGTGATCCGCGATCTGGCCGGTTACGAGCGGATCGCCACCGCGATCAAAATCTGAGCGCGCGGTGCGTGCGAAAGATCTTCCACGCTCCCTGCGCCCGCTCAGTCGGCTAACCTTCGCTTCGCGGCAGTGGATCTCGGCTCCCTCCTGCGCAAATGGTCGCTTCGGAAGATCGTTCGCCCGCGAAAGGTGCGCGATTGCCGGTGGATCTCCGCTACCCCCAGCGCTCGTGCAGTCAGTTTCGTTGCGAAGCCGCGAGTGGTTGTGAGAAGATGAGAACCGAGGACGTCGGGCGTCCGGGCTCATCGCGGCGAGTCTAAGGGGGATCGTAAAGTGGAAAAGATCGTAATCGAGGGGGGGCATGAGCTTCGGGGCGATGTAGTCGTGGGGGGCGCAAAGAACGCCGCCCTGCCGATCATGGCGGCCACACTGCTGGCGCCGGGAGCGCACACTATTCGCAATGTTCCGAAACTGAGGGACGTCCTCACGATGAGCAGGCTCCTGGAGATGCTCGGCGCGCGGATTGAGCGTAACGGGCACGTGCTGAAGATCGACACCACGAACGTCGACTCGACCGAAGCCCCTTACGAGCTCGTGAAGACAATGCGGGCCTCGATCTACGTGCTGGGCCCGTTGCTCGGACGGTTGGGAAGGGCCAGGGTCTCACTCCCCGGAGGGTGCGCGTGGGGACCTCGTCCGGTCAATCTGCACATAAAGGGAATGCAGGATCTGGGCGCGCGCGTTGAGCTTGAGCACGGCTACATCGTGGCGGAGAGCACGGGCTTGAAGGGCGCCAAGATCCACTTCGATGTGACGAGCGTGGGTGCCACCGGCAACGTCATGATGGCCGCGGCTCTTGCCGAGGGCGAGACCGTGATTGAGAACGCCGCCTGCGAGCCCGACATGGAGGATCTCGCCGGCTTCCTCTCGGCGATGGGAGCGACCGTGGAGGGGGCCGGAAGCAAGAGGCTTGTCATACGCGGCGGCCGGGATCTGAAGCCCGTGGACTATTCCATAATACCCGACCGGATCGAGGCGGAGACCTTCATGGTCGCGGGAGCGATGGCGGGCGGAGAGGTGACGGTGAGGGATTGCCGTCCGGGTCATTGCACTGCCGTCATCTCGAAGCTCGAACAATCGGGCGCTCAGGTCCGTGCAGGAGAACGGCACGTGACCGTCTCCCGCTCCGGCAGGCCCAAGCCCGTCAAAGTGGCTACCGATCCGTACCCCGGCTTTCCGACGGACATGCAGGCGCAGATAACGGCCATGGCGACGGTCGCATCGGGCACGAGCACGGTAACGGATACGATATATCTTGATAGATTCACTCACGTCCCGGAGCTGGGCAGACTGGGAGCCGATATTGAGCTGGACGGAAACGTCGCGGTGATAAGGGGAGTCGAATCGCTGAGCGGGGCGCCGGTGATGGCGACCGACATCAGGGCCAGCGCGGCCCTCATACTCGCCGGCATGATCGCGTCCGGACGCACGGACGTGTCACGCATCTATCACATAGACCGCGGGTACGAGGGTATCGAGAAGAAGCTCTCCGGGCTTGGAGCGCGCATTTGGAGAGAGCGCGAATAGGGCGCATGGAGCCGGCTCCATTGCCGACCGGTGCGGTAGGCACCAATAGGTTCGCCGAGGCAGGAGAAGTCAGATGGGCATAGTGATTGGTACGGCCGGGCATATCGACCACGGAAAGACGGCCCTGATCAAGGCGCTGACCGGGGTCGATACGGACAGGCTCAAAGAGGAGAAGGAGAGAGGGATCTCGATAGACCTTGGGTTCACTCACCTTCGCTTGCCCGGCGCCGGCTTGGACGTGGGTGTCGTAGACGTTCCCGGTCACGAGCGGTTCGTCAAGAACATGCTGGCCGGGGCGGGCGGGATCGATCTCGTTCTGCTTGTCGTTGCATGTGACGAGGGCGTGATGCCCCAGACTAGGGAGCACCTGGATATTTGTATCCTGTTGAACGTCCCGAAGGCCGTGGTCGCGATGACAAAGGCCGACATGGCCGACCCGGAGCTGGCGGAGGTCGCTGCGGCCGACGTCAGGGAGCTTCTTGCGGAGACACCTTATGAGGGCTCCCCGATCATAAAGGTCTCCTCCGTAACGCGCGAGGGACTGGATGAGCTGGGCTCCGCCCTGGAGGAAGCCGTGAGCGGCATCTCGGTCCGGCGACCCGGCGGCTCGTTCAGGATGCCCGTGGACAGGTCCTTTGTGATGGAAGGTTTCGGCACCGTGGTCACGGGTACTACTTGGTCCGGATCGGTTGCGACCGGAGATCATCTGGAGATATTGCCTTCACGCCTCAAGACCAGAGTGCGCGGCGTTCAGGTTCACGGGGATTCCGTTGAGAGAGTCGGAGCGGGCGTCAGAACAGCGATATCTCTACACGGCCTCTCCAAGTCCGATGTCCGCAGGGGCGAGTGGGCGGTGACGCCCGACTCCTTCACTCCGTCGCATATGTTGGACGTGAGGCTTAACCTTACCGAAGGCGCCGGAAAGCCGCTGAAGTCCAGGACGCGCGTGCGGTTTCATTTGGGTGCAAGTGAGATAATCGGGCGTGTCGTTCTGCTCGAAAACGAGGAGCTTTCACCCGGAGGATCGGCCATCGCGCAGTTCAGATTGGAGGAGCCCGCGGTTGCCGCGAAGGGGGACAAGTTTGTGATGAGAAGTTACTCCCCGTCTCGTACTCTCGGCGGAGGTGTCGTGATCCTGCCGGTGGCGCAGAAGCACAGGCGCCGCGACGGGGGCGTCGTGGAGTCGCTCAAAAGGCAGCTCTCGGGCGAGCCCCGAGCGGATCTCGAGGAAGCCGTCGCGAGATCCGGGAAAAGCGGCGCGTCGCTGGAGGACTTGGCGCGCCGGATGGGTGTTGAGCTCGACGCCTTGAAGAGTACCGCGAGAGAGCGGGCGGAGAGTGGAGTCCTGGTCTCGGCAGGCGGCGACATGTACGTGAGCGCGGAGGCTTTCGGCGAGGCGAAGGACCTGATCGGCGGGTGGATAGAAGAGTACCAGCTCAAGCACCCTCTGAGATGGGGTTTCCCCAAGAGCGAGCTAAAGAGCCGGGCCAAGGCCCGAAGGATAGGACCGGAGATCTTTGAAGCGGTGCTGGGCGGTTTGCGTTCCGAGGGGATGCTGCACGTTAAGGGGGACCGTATGCGCCTGGGCAGTCCGGCTCCCGCGATTGAAGGAGACGTCAAGGAGGGCCTCGACCGTATTGAGGCGACGTACCGCAGTGCCGGAAGCTCTCCGCCGACCGTCAAGGAGCTCACGTCCGAAATGGGGAAGATCCCCGGGCTCGGACAACTGACCGAAGCCCTTGAGTTCCTCTCCATGCAGGGGGTTCTCGTCAAGGTGACGGCCGACATGTTCTTCCACGCGGATGCGCTGGAGCGGATAAGGGGAATTCTCGAGCGGCACTTTCAAGGCAAGGACAGCATGAGCGTCCCGGAGTTCAAAGACCTGGTCGGAGCGAGCAGGAAGTACGCGGTTCCCCTTTTGGAATATCTTGATAGAATAGGGGTGACGCGCCGGGTCGGCGACGCGCGCGCGCCCGGAAGGCAGCTGAGGCGGCGCGACGACCGGTGAGGGTGAAAACCCCCTCGTTCGCCAAGCCGGAATCGGACCGAGATCCACCGGAGTGAAGCGACGGTTAGCTCCGCGAAGCGGGCGCAGGGGCCCAAGAAACACCTTCGGACGCACCACTCTTAAACCGTGTCGCCAAGAGGTCCATTGCGAGAAAGGCCATGAGGGATAGAAGAAAGACCAGACAAGTCATGGTCGGTCCCGTTCCGGTCGGCGGAGGCGCTCCGGTCTCCGTCCAGTCCATGACCAAGACGGATACGAGAAACGTCGCGGCGACCGTGGAACAGATCCGCCGGCTCGAAGAGGTTGGGTGCGAGATAGTCCGTTCCGCCGTGCCGGACAAAGAGGCAGTGTCGGCTCTGGGGAAGATCGTAAAGGCGATCAAGATCCCTCTGGTCGCGGATATCCACTTCGACTACAGGCTCGCCATTCAGTCTCTGAAGCAGGGAGTCGCCGGGCTGCGAATCAACCCCGGCAACATAGGCGGGGCAGACAGGGTGAAGCGAGTGGCCGAGGCGGCCCGGGAGCGAGGCGTGCCCATTAGAATAGGCGTCAACTCCGGCTCTCTGGAGAGTGCGCTTCTTCGGAAGTACGGCCGCCCTTGCGCCGAGGCAATGGTGGAAAGCGCGTTGGGGCAGCTGCGGACCCTCGAGGACATGGGCTTCAGAGACGTGAAGATATCCGTCAAGGCCTCATCCGTGCCGATGACGGTGCGCGCCTACGGACTTCTCGCCGAGGCGACGGATTGCCCCTTGCATCTGGGTGTGACCGAAGCGGGGACCTCTTGGGCCGGGGCCATCAACTCAGCGGTCGGGGTCGGGATTCTACTGAGCGAAGGGATAGGCGACACCGTCAGGATCTCGCTTACGTCCGATCCCGTCGAAGAGGTGAGGGTCGCGTACCAGATACTGAAATCCCTGGGTTTGAGAGAAGCGGGACCCACGCTCGTGTCCTGTCCGAGCTGCGGCCGCGCGCAGGTTGACGTAGAGAGCATCGCCCTCAAGGTCGAACGAGGGCTGGCGAAGTTCAAGGAGCCTCTGACGGTCGCCGTGATGGGGTGTGCGGTCAACGGGCCCGGCGAGGCGCGCGAAGCCCACGTCGGGATGGCGGCCGGCAAAGGCGAAGGCCTGATCTTCAGGGGCGGCGAGGTGGTGCGGAAGGTGAAAGAGGGGAGCCTCGTGGCCGAGCTTCTTGCCGAGGTGAAGAGGGCTGCGGAAGGATTTGCCCCGCCGCCGAAAAGGGGCGGGGCCGCCTCGAGGCACGGCCGGGGCAAGAAGGACAAAGGCGAGTAGCCGGCGCGGCAGAGGGCCGGAGGCGCCGTCGCTGCCTCGGCGGGCGGGGCTCGAGCGCGATCCCTTCCGGGAGGCCGGCACGGCCGGCGTCGGTGGAATCACGGCGGCCGGGAAGTGATCCATGTTACGAGAAGTCCGAGAGCTGTTCTCCTACCATTCCAAATCGACCACTAGGTTTGCGGAACACGACGTTCACAATGTCTATCGTAAGTCCCTCCGTGACTTGAAGCGATGCGGGTTTGACGGTATGAGCGGGAAGAGGGTGTTGGATCTGGGATGCGGTCAAAGGTATCCGTTTGCCCTCCAATGTGCTGCCGACGGCGCCGAGGTCAGCGCCTTGGACACGAACTACGTACGACCGGACTTCCTCCCTACGGCCTTCTTCCGCACGGTGAAGCACAACGGCGTCAAGAGAGCGGCCAAATCCGCGTTGCGCCGGCTGCTGTGGGACGGCCGTTACTTCCGCGCGCTGGCCGCCGGCTCGGGGGGAGCATCATTGCGCTCGTATCAATCGCAAATCGAGTTCGTGGTGGCTGATCCCACAAGTGCCCGCTATCCTCTGGAATCCAACGCTTTCGACCTTATCGTCTCCAACGCCGTGTTGGAACACGTGGCGGACGTGCCGGGATTCGCCAAGGAAGTCTCTCGCCTCCTCGACTCGGACGGATACTTCTGGGCGAGGATTCACAACTTCTATTCGTTGTCCGGCGGCCACAGCATGGAATGGGCGTTCCCGGATGAAAACCCATCGAGGAAAGTGCCCCCGTGGGATCATCTCCGGGAAAACCGCTTTCCCACCTGGACGTACCTCAATCGTTGGCGCCCCGAGGAGTACGAACGCGAGTTCGCCAAGCACCTCCGGGTTCTGCTATTCGAAGGCGTTGGGATAAATCACGACGTGGGAGAGCTTGAAGGCGAGCGCTTCTTGACCGACGAGATAGCCCGTGAGTTGAAGGAGTACTCAAGGGAGCTACTTCTCAGTCGCGCGTGGCTCATGATCTGTCGGAAGTCCTGATTCGTCGGATTGTATCCAATTGGAGCGCACCGGCGTCACGGGGACGTGGCCATCGCCATAGGGGGCTCGAACCTGCGGGGATCCGGTCGAACGGTCTTCAGGTCGATCAGGTCCGACTTGAGCGCGTAAAGCAGCTCCGTTCGCCCGGCTCGGCCCCCGGAGTCCTTTCTCAGCTTCGCCGTGCACGTATTGGACACAGGAAGGCCCTTGACCTGCGCCACCAACTCCGCGAGCTTAGCCGCCTGCTCCGGGATCACCTCCGCCAATAGCGCCGCGTCCGCGCAAAAGTGCTCCTCAAGGCCGAAAGCCCTCCCGAGGGATCTCCGAAAGGCTCTTACTTGCCGGGCGCCGGGCGCGTTGTCCGCCACCCAGAGATCGCACATCAGCACGAGCGTTCCCTCTTCTCCCGTACGCCGGTCCCTGACATCGGACGTCACGGTGGCAAACAGGTGCTCGCATACGTAGCCGTTGATCTTCTTCTTGAAGCCCGTCCGTCTAAGAACGGCGCGGTCATTCGAAAGTTGTAGATTCGCGAGCGCGCTGAAGTTCGCGGGCTCCGCCACCGGATCCGCCTGTGCCACGACTTGGCGCAGCTTCCCGCCGCGAAGCCGGCCGCTTGGACTGATGCTCCAAGCCAGGTTCTTGTGCTTGCTTATGATCTCGATTCTGGGCAAGAAGCCCTCGATATTCGGGATAATCGTAGTCTGGATCTTGGGCTTGGCCTTTTGCCTTGGCAGCGTCTCTTTCCGGATCGCGCCTTCACCGACGAACACACGGCTGCGAGACGAGAGGAAACGGCCGGGCTGTGAACCGGCGACTCCTAGGATTTCCGTATACGCGACGTCGGCCCTCGCGTAGACCGCCAAGCCTCCAACGGCCGCGACTGTGACGAGAAGCCCTATGAAGATGGCTATTGACCTTGACACGATGACCTCCTTTGCGTTGGGTCACCCGGAAGAGCGCCGATTGTGGCCACCCGAGTAGGATTTCGTCCCAAGTGACTCAGCTTGAGGAGGCTCGGGGCACGTTTGGAAAGCAGACACTACCTTGTATAGCGGCGTTTTTCCATAGAAAAATCAGGGTCCTTGGATCAAACCCTCACACGGCACCGAATGGTAGGCCTCAGCTAAACCTCGAGGTCTGCCGGAGACCGTTTGGGCCGGGGCTCCGGCTGCCGGGTTCTCGCCCACGCCGGCCGGGCGCGGGCCTCCCGTTGGGGCAGAGATCCCTACGGCGGCAAGCTTCTGTTTGCGCCCTCTTCGCCGACGGTGTAACCTTGACTGACCCGGGCTCGGTGCCGGTCCGCGGCAGGCCCGGTGCCCGCGCCCGTGGGGCGGAAGACCCCCGCGCCGGGGAGAGAAGACCCGCCGGGAAGAGACGGCGCGGCGGCGCTTCGGATGGGAATAGACTGACGGAACTTGAGATAGGAGCAACACAGTCTTGGAGGTCAGGTAATGCAACGAGAGAAAAGCGGTTCAGGAACCGGCGGAGGCAGATCGCTGGCGGTCAAGATACTGGAGAGCCGGCGAGTCTCAGGCAAGGCAGTTGCGGGCGAGGAGATCGCCATATCGATCGATCAGACTCTGACCCAGGATGCGACCGGCACGATGGCGTATCTCCAGTTCGAGGCAATGGGGATACCCAGGGTCAGAACCAAGCTCTCTGTCAGCTACGTTGATCACAACACACTTCAGACGGGATTTGAGAACGCGGATGACCACTTGTTCCTGCAGTCCGTAGCCGCAAAGTACGGCGTCTACTACTCCAGGCCCGGCAATGGAATCTGCCATCAGGTGCACCTGGAGCGCTTTGCCGTGCCGGGCCAGACGCTCCTGGGATCCGACAGTCACACTCCTACGGCCGGCGGCCTGGGCATGATCGCCATCGGCGCGGGCGGCTTGGACGTGGCGGTGGCGATGGGCGGCGGACCGTTCTACCTGACAATGCCGAAGATCATGCTTGTCAAGCTCACGGGCAAACTCGGTCCGTGGGTAACCGCGAAGGACATAATCCTCGAGATGCTCAGAAGACTCAGCGTCAAGGGCGGGGTCGGTAAGATCATCGAGTACGGAGGCCCCGGAGTGGAGGGGCTCACCGCCCCCGAGCGAGCGACGATTACCAACATGGGGGCGGAGCTGGGAGCCACGACTTCGATCTTCCCCAGCGACAAAACTACCAAGGCCTTCCTCAAGGCCCAGAGGAGACAGGAGGCATGGACCGAGTGCGCGGCGGATCCCGACGCCCAATACGACGAGGTCATCGAAATAGACCTGGGGACCTTGGAACCGCTGATCGCCCGTCCTCACATGCCCGACAACGTTTGCCCGGTCAAGGAAGTAGAGGGGACGAAGGTGGATCAGGTGGCGATCGGCAGTTGCACGAATTCTTCATACAGGGACATGATGACCGTGGCCTCGATGCTGCGGGGCAAGAAAGTCCACCCGGAGGTCAATCTGGTTGTTTCGCCCGGCTCTCGTCAAGTGCTGGAGGCTATCTCGAGAAACGGCGCCCTGGCGGATATCATTAGCGCCGGCGCCAGAATACTCGAAGTGGCGTGCGGTCCCTGCATCGGCATGGGTCAGTCTCCTCCCAGCAATGGGGTCTCCATCAGGAGCTTCAACAGGAACTTCAAGGGACGCAGCGGCACGGCAAGCGGCCGGATCTACCTGTCCAGTCCCGAAGTCGGCGTGGCGTGCGCTCTGAACGGGGTGATAACCGATCCTCGTTCACTGGGATCTCCGATAGAGATTGAGATGCCCCGTGAGTTCGTCGTCGATGACAGCATGATCGTTCCGCCGTCCGACAAGCCCGAGGAGATAGAGGTCATACGCGGGCCGAACATCAAGCCGCTACCGGTGAACGAACCTCTTCCCGACGCGGTCAAGGCGGAAGTTCTCCTAAAGACTCCTGACAACATCACTACGGACGACATAATGCCGGCCGGGGCCAAGATACTGCCTCTGAGATCCAATATCCCGGCGATGGCGGAGCACGTTTACGAGGGAGTGGATCCTACCTTTGCCGGAAGGGCGAACGCAGCCCCCGCGGGGTTCATCGTCGGCGGCGAGAACTACGGACAAGGATCCAGCCGTGAGCATGCCGCTCTGGCGCCTATGTATCTGGGAATAAAGGCCGTGTTGGCAAAGGGCTTTGCGAGGATACACAAGGCGAATCTAATAAACTTCGGAATCCTGCCTCTGACCTTCGCGAATCCCAACGACTATGAGTGGATGGACCAAGGCGACGTCCTGGAGCTCAAGGGACTCCGGGAGGCCGTGCCGTCGGGCAAGCCGATCACCGTTAAGAATGTCGCCAAGGGCCGGGAGTTCCGCGTGAATCTCGATCCCACCGAGAGACAGGCTGAGATTCTTCTGGCCGGTGGGCTTCTCAACTACACCAAGAAGGCCCAGTCGTAGCCGTCGAGTCGATTGTTCCCGTGAGGTCGCTCAAGGGCCCTGCCGCGCCCCGGCCGTACGCCTCACCGTGGAGTGGCACGGCCGCGATCTTTCGGCGTGAAGCCGACATTTGCCGTGTCGCGCGTGGACGGTCGGCCGAAGATACGTCCGCGCGGTGGATCTGTTGCCTTGCGGCGAGTGAGTTGCAGGCACGGGCGGTGAGTGAGGTTCCATAAGCCTCCGCGGGAGAAGCACACGGGCTCCTCCCGCGGTTTTCGTTGGTCCGCCGTTCGCCGGCTCGGTCGAACGGAGGACCGGGGATCCGCAGTATGCGTCGGACTTTTCCTGTTCTTCCGTCTATCACTCCTGTCCGCTGTCCCCATTCCGGGGACCGTTCTCCTCGTAGTGATAGGCGATCTTTCCGTCGAGGACCCTCTTCAGCGTCTTCTGCACCAGATCGGTCGGGGGCGTCTCTTTCGCGGCATAGAACCGGTTGTTGATTCTCTTCATCTCCTTGGCCGCCACGTTCGCCACCTCGTAGACGCTGATGCCTTCAAGCTCGTAATTCCATTTTCCCCTTTGGGTTGCGGTCTTAGGAGCCGTCATTCCACTCACCTCACCTCTATGTTGAGAGTTATGGTGCTCCGGTACTACGCACCGGCACACCTTTGGTCTTGCCCCCTTCTTGTCCCATTATTGTTAGACGCCGATAGAAGCCCGTCCGATTCCGCCGGATTTGCGGCATTCGGCTGCGCTCCACACTGTTTGGAACTCGGGGGGGCGACGCGGTTTCGGCGTCCCGCCTCGCCGGGCAATGCTATGTGAACAAATTACTTACTGCTAACGAGCCATCTTCGAGCGAGTGCCGTCATCGGGCCTGAGACACTTGACCCCCTCAGTCGTGGGCGGTAATATGGTTGCAAGGGTGGAGGCCTGAGCTTGCTTGACGTGGGTCGGCGAAAGTCCCTGCGCGTTCCAGGGTCTCCCATCGCCGTGTGGGGGGAATCCCCTTAACGGTTTTGATGGAAGACCGGATATGCCTGCCCGGCAAAACGGAATAGAGTCGTAGACACATCGGCCGTATAGCGCCGCTCGAAATCGGAGGCGCGGCGTTGCCATGGAGATCCCCCCGGCCTCCCCAGCCCGGCCCAGCCGGGAGAGACTTCGCGAGACGATACGGCCCCGCGGTGTACCCGGCGGTTGAGCATTCCGAGGACCGATCCGTCTTCCGGAGAGTTGGTCGAGCGGCCTGTCGCGGAACCGGGTTCGACCCTCTGCCGTCCGCGCCCGGCCGGCGGCGGTTCTCAAGCTCTAAGTGTGTTGCGTTGAGTCATCCTGTCCGGGGGACGGGCCGTCGGGTCAAGAGGCCGGATCTGAGTGCGTGCGGTCATCGAGCTTGCCTCTTCAGCCGAATGTCTCAGATGACTTCAACCGGGCACATTGGCCAATCCGGAGCAGTGCGTCTATGAGCAAAATGATAATGGTTTCAAACAGGCTGCCCGTCAATGTTGTGAAAAGGGGCAACGAGCTTAAGCTCCAACAGAGCGTAGGCGGCGTGGCTACCGGCCTGGCTTCGGTGAGAGAGTCCCACGGGGCCGTATGGCTTGGTTGGCCCGGGCTTCCGATCGAGCGGATCGGAGGGCAGCTCAAGGACGTTGAGGGGGAGCTTAAGGCCCGGGATCTTCATCCGGTGCTCTTATCCGATCAGGACGTCGAGCAGTACTATTACGGGTTCTCCAATCGGACCCTTTGGCCGCTCTTCCACTACTTCACGCACTATGCGGTCTACAGCAAACGCCTCTGGGATGCCTACCAGCGCGTCAGCGATATCTTCTGCGAGGCGGTTCTCGAGGTGGCGGAGCCGGATGACACCATCTGGGTCCATGACTATCAGCTCATGCTGCTTCCGAAGTGCCTCAGGGAACGACTGCCGGACGCCAAGATCGGGTTCTTCTTGCACATTCCGTTTCCTTCTTCCGAGATCTTCCGGCTGCTTCCGTGGTGCAGGGAGATCATGGAGGGGATGATGGGCGCCGACCTGGTCGGCCTTCACACGTATGACTACGCGCGGCATTTTCTCTCCAGTATGCGGAGGATTATGGGCTATGACCACGCGCTCGGGCAGATCATGAACGGGGACCGGGTGCTCCGCGTCGACGCGTTCCCGATGGGGATAGACTACGCGCGGTTCGCCGGGGCGGGGGACGCCCCCGACGTTCAAAGCGAGATAGGAAAAATACGCAAGAAGGTGGGGGACCGCAAAGTCATTCTCTCCATCGACAGGCTTGACTACACAAAGGGCATACCGGAACGTCTGGAGGCGTTCGGCAGATTTCTCGCGAGAAATCCCGAGTACGAGGAGAAGGTCACGCTTGTGCTCGTCGCGGTTCCGTCCCGCACCAGAGTTGAGCAGTATGTGCTGCTCAAGAGACGGGTGGATGAGATCGTCGGGCGGATAAACGGCAGGTATGGGACCCTGGACTGGACGCCGGTATTGTATCTCTACCGTTCTTTGCCTTTTCACACTTTGGCCGCGCTGTATCAGCTTGCCGACGTGGCGCTCGTCACCCCGCTTAGGGACGGAATGAACCTGATAGCGAAGGAGTTCGTTGCAAGCAAGGCGGACGGCAAAGGGGTTCTCGTTCTAAGTGAGCTGGCCGGAGCATCGAACGTGTTGGGTGAGTCCCTCATCGTCAATCCCAACAGCAGGGACACGGTCGTCGAAGCTCTGAAGCGGGCGCTGACGATGCCGGAGGAGGAGCAGATAGAGCGCAACCGGCTCATGCAGAAGCGCCTGCGGCGGTATGATCTTGACAGTTGGGCGGGCGACTTCATGGACGGCCTGTCGCGGATCAGCTCCGTTAGGGAGCGGCTCAGCGCCAAGAGGCTCTCCGGAGACGGCACGAAGTCGCTCGCGGACGCATATGCCCGCGCCGGCAAGCGGCTGATTCTCCTGGATTATGACGGCACACTTGTCGATTTCGCCGACACCCCGGATGCGGCCCGGCCCGACGAGGCGCTGATCGAGCTGATCGGAGCGTTGGCCGGTGATCCCAAGAATGAGGTCGTCATTATCAGCGGCAGGGAGAAGGGCGATCTGACGGCTTGGTTCGGAGATCTCGACGTCGGGTTGGTCGCGGAGCACGGCATATGGGTGAAAGACAAGGGGGCGGACTGGGGTATGATAGAGCCGCTAAGGGACGATTGGAAGCGCGACGTGAGGCCTTTCCTGGAGCGCTACGTTGATCGGACGCCGGGGTCGTTCATAGAGGAGAAAGACCATTCGCTGGTGTGGCACTACAGAAAAGCCGTGCCGGGCCTGGGGTCGGCAAGAGCGAGGCAGCTCAAAGACGAAATGACGCTTCTGATCGCCAATCTGAATCTGGGAGTTCTCGAAGGAAGCAAGGTTGTCGAGATAAAGAGCGCCGGCATCAACAAGGGAAGAGCGGCGCTTCACTGGGTGCTGAGAGAGCGGTGGGACTTCATTCTCGCTGTGGGAGACGACCCGACCGATGAAGATGTTTTCGCCGCGCTTCCGGAGTCCGCGTATTCGATCAGGGTCCGGTTGATTCCTTCCCAGGCCAAGCTCAACGTTGAATCCCCCGAAGAGGTGAGGTTGTTGCTCACGGACTTGGCAGGGGTGAGCCGGCCCAAGGACTTCGCCGTTCAGGGGACTTGACGCCCGGCCGTGGGCGGTGGGTCAGCTTGCGCCTCACGGCCCCAAGGGAACCGGCTTGACCGCACGTACAAAGCTAAACGCGGCATTACGAAACTGACCCACGACCCGGCCGTGGATGAGCTTGACACGCCGCCGGCCAAAGCCTAGCATCGGGGACGAGTCACAGGCGGAGCTTGAGCGAATAAGCTTCGCAGTTTGAAATCCGCGGCCGGCTGAGCTTCACTTCCCGGCCATTGGCTTTACGACGATGCGGCTGCGGCCCTTCGTGGGGATGCCTGTTTGATTCGTCTAGGTTCTGTCGTTCTTGCTTTGTGTCTTCTGCTTCTTTCCTCGCACGCGCAGGCGGAGTTCGCCGGCGAGCTTGTGCCCTCTTACTCCGGCTATTACGACGATCTCAAACTCCTTGCCACAAAAGGGTCGGTGCCGGCCGGGCTGATCAACATGCGGCCTTTGACGAGAGGGCAGATCGCCGCCGTGCTCGCGGAGGGCATGCGGGAGAATCCGTCGCGGCTGCTTGCGGACCCGGTCGGAAGGAGACTCGTTCGTGAGTTCTCCCGGGAGATAGAGTCGCTCGGCATCCGGGCGACCGTTCATAGACACGAGCCCTTCCGGCGCATAGAAATGCTCCCCGCAGAGCCGCGGGCGGGAGGAGAGGCGGAGACGGGCTCGGACGAAAGCGGCTCCGCTTGCCGGGAGCCGGCGGCTGTGCTCGAGCTCAGTCCCTATGCGTGGGTGAGAGTCGACAACGTTGAGCCGTTGTATTTCGAGGCCCTTGAGGACCGCCGGGTGGGACTCGAAGCCACTCTGTCGGCCGGGTCGGGCGCCATGTTGGTGCACGCGGACCTGGTTGTGGGAAATCACAGCAAGGAGCCGCGGGGGATTCCGGAGTTCGGAACGCTGAATGCCCTTGTCGAGGGCGAGGACATCAACTCCTGGATGCACAGGGCGTATCTATTGGCGCGAACAAGAGCCCTGGACGCCTCATTGGGGAGAGACTGGATAAGGTGGGGACCCGGTCGAACGGGGGTGTTGGGAGCAGGCGACGCCGTGTCCGCGCTGAACATCTTCATGCTGAGAAAGAGAATGACCAACGTCGACTTGGCCACCTACGCGGCCATGCTGGATTTCACCGATGAGCAAATGGTGGCCGGCCACCGGGTGGAGTTTCGCCCGACACCCCGGCTCACCCTGGGCTTCGCCGAACAGGCGAGGTTCACGACTATTCAACAGGCGCCGCTCTACGCCTTCGCGTTCTACCCATACAGCATCGTGGAGAAGCTGGTGGGCGCCGACTCGGAGTTCGAAGACAAATCGTACAAGAACAACGTAATGTGGACCGTCGATTTCGACTGGATTCCCGCCGCGAACACCCGCATCTACGGCGAGTTTCTCCTGGATGACTGGAGCTTCAGCAGAGACAAGAAGCCCGGGCAAATCGGCTATCAGGCGGGTATTTCGAGAACCCGAGCGCTGGGCGTTGAGGCGCTGTCAATCCGGGCTGAGTTCACGAAGATACACGGATATACTTACACCCAGGCCAGGAGATCCGTCGATGTCGAGGGCGAGGATTCACTGGAGGAGCTCGACTTCGAGCATAACGGCCTGTCTCTCGGTCACCCGCTCGGCCCGGACTCCGAAGGATACCATCTGGGGTTGAGGTATGACGCCTCTGTCCGTTCAAAATGGGATTTCTCCTGGGAAACCCGCAGGCTGGGCGAGCTTGAGCTCGGCGAGGGTTGGGTCTACGGGGACCCGGTGCCCGAGACTTTTCCCCTCTCGGGAGTGGTGGAGACGAGCACTAGGATCATGGCGCAGTATACGTTCTATCCCGAGAAGTGGAGCGGCTCGTGGGCGAGCCTCGGCGGCGGTCTCCGGAAGGTCGGCAACGCGGACAATCGCGAAGGGAACGACAAGGACTGGGACGGGATAATGAAAGCCTCGGTCGCTCTACAGTGGTAGCCCCTCGGTGTTGCGGTTCACCGCCCACCCGTGACGTCGCCTGCCCAAGGACAATGAACGGTGTCGAACAAGATCGTAACGGGCGAGTATCAACCTCACCTTGAACGGGCGTTGGTTCGAGAGGTCCGCAACCACAAGAAAGCCGATCCCCTATCATCTCTCATAATCGTCGTCCCAACGAATCTCCTCGCTCTTCATCTATCCAGGCTCCTCGCCCGTGAACTGGGCGGTCACGCCGATCTCCATTTTCTCACACTGTTGGACCTGTCCCGGCGTCTGGGTGAGAGGTCCCTGGCGCTGAAGGGTCTGAGCCCGATGCCGCCCATGGCCGATCGGCTCATCTTCCGCGAAGCCGTGCGCGAGTGTCTAGCCGGAGGTTCCGGTTCCTACTTCATCGATGTATCCGAGACGGACGGTTTCTCCGGCGTGTTTCTAGAGACCATCGGAGATCTCAAAGAGGGTTGTCTTAAGCCTCGGGATCTTCTCGAGGCGCTTGATGAGTCACACCTGGGACCCGTGGCCGAGGGGAAGACCCGGGAAGTCGCCGCGCTGTGGACGGCCTACGAGACCAAGAAGAAGTCCGCGGGTTTCTACGATAGGGCGGATCTCATCTCTGAAGCCGCATCCAACGCTCCCGGAGACAGCCGGCTTGCGGCGACGCGGGAGATCATGATCTACGGCTTCTACGACTTGAACCCCTTGCAGAAACGTCTCATTGAGAGTTGCGCCGCGGCAGGTGATACCCTCTTTTTCACTCCCTACCGGGACGAGCCGGCTTTTGAGTACGCCCGCCCGACGTTGGAGTGGGTGAAGTCGCTTGGCGCCGAAGTTCTCGACCCGCCGCGGGTGGCGGAGGAGCGTTCTCCGGACGCGGCGAAAGCCGCCGAACCTGCCGTTCTCTCGTCTCCGGGTGAGATCAGGGAGTGCAAGGAGATCTGCCGGGAGATACTGCGTCTCGCGGGGGCGCGCGGCACTGCGGTCGTGGACGGGCTGAGCCTGAACGAGGTCGGAGTGCTGCTCAGAGAGCCCGCCAAGTACGCGGCGCATCTGGCTCGTGTCTTCGACGCCGTCGGTGTCGAACCGTTTGTCACGGAGGGTCTCTCACTTGGAAGGTCGCGAGCGGCCGCCGGCCTCATCCTATTGATGGAGCTCATCGAGAGCGACTTCGGGCGGCGCGAGGTCATGGACTTCCTCACGTTCGCGGAGATAGACCTCGGTTCTTTTCTCAAGAGCGGCCCGCGCGGTGAACGCGGCCGGCGGGGCGGATCGCACGCGCCAAAGGTCTCCTCAGCCGGTATGGAGGGGGCGAACCCGGCACTTTGGGATCTGCTTTCCAGGGAAGCGGGGGTCGTGAGTGGGCTGGATTCCTGGGAAAGGAAGCTTTCAGATCTGCTCAAGCGGAGGCGGCCGCCTCCGGAACCCGGGGATTTGCAGGCTGAGGGGCCGGCTCGACGGGAGGGCGATAGAGAGCGCGCGCTCAGAGCTCTCATCGGGTTCATCGAGAGAATGGCCGCTTGGATGCTGTCTTTCCCCGCGGAGGCTTCGCCCTCCGAGTTTGTCGAGCGGACGATCAGCCTCTACGAGGCCTTGATCGCTTCGAGTCCGGAGAGGGAGACGGTAGTCCGGAAGATGCGGGACCTGGCGCTTCTTGACTCCTGCGCGGGCTCGATTGAACGTTCGCTCTTCTTCCGGCTCGCGGGAAGATATCTGGAGGAAGCTCGGTCGTCTGTGGGATCGTTTCAAGGCAAGGGGCCTACCGTCTCGGGGCTAATGGCGGCGCGAGGTCTTCCCTTCAAGGTAGTCGTCCTGCCAGGTCTGGTGGAGGGGTGGTTCCCGAAGCCCGCCGGGCGGGATCCTGTCTTGTTGGACGGAGAAAGGGCCGCGCTCAACGTGGCCTTCAAGGCCTCGGGAATAGAAGGGGAGCTTGGGCTAAAGGCCGGGAGGCAAAGCGAGGAGAGGCTTCTCTTCCGCCTGAGCGTAGGGGCGGCGTCCGAACGCGTCCTCTTCACTTTTCCCAGGCTCGATCCTTTCACGGGCGCGGAACGAATGCCTTCGACCTTCCTGCTTGAAACGGCCGAGTCAATCACGGGGGCTCATTGCGGGCCCGGCTCTCTGGACGGGCTCCCCTTCTTCACCAGGGTTCCTCTGGCTACGTTGTTTCCGGACGATGGGGTCTTTCTTGATCAGACCGAGTTCGATCTCAGCGTCGCGGAAGCCGCGATGGGGGAAGACGGCTTAGGTGCGCTCTCACATCTCAAGCGAGGGGGCACGTTCTTTGGGAACGCCATGGAGGCCGAAGCGCATCGTTGGGGGAGCCGGCGTTTCACGCGATATGACGGAGTGATGGAGAGCCGGGAGGCGATCGCGGCGCTGAAAGGGAGATACGTCGGGCCCTCGGGAGTGGCGGCGCCGACTTCTTTGGAGAACTACGCCGCGTGTCCCTTCGCCTATCTCATGCGGCGCATTCTGGGCATCAAAGCGCTCGAGGATCCCGAGGAGCTGCTCTCCATGTCGCCGGCCGACAGGGGCGGTCTGGCTCACGAGATTCTCGAGAGGGCCTACAGAGAGATCTTCTCGGGCGGGGAGAAGCCCAGGCCCGACTGGCAGGCCGTTTTGTGCGCCGAAGCGGAAGGGGTCTTGAGAGAGTATCGGGCCGAGTCCGAGCTGGGGCTGCCGCTTCTGTGGGAGCTCGACCGGGAACGCCTTATCCGTGATCTCGTCGCCTCGGTGCGCGAGGATCTCGAAGGGATGGGCGGTTTTGTCCCATGGGAGCTCGAGCTTACCTACGGTTTCACGGGCGGGGCCGAGTCGGGGGGGCCGCTGCGGCTTCAGGTCGGCGCCGATCGCCGAATCCCGCTCGGCGGCGTGATGGATCGGGTGGACGTGGACGAAGGCGCCGGACGAGCGAAGGTGGTCGACTACAAGACCGGGGTAGGCGCCCTTTACAAGAACGACAGTCTAAGGGGCGGCAGGACGTTGCAGTTGCCGCTTTACGTGTTGGGAGCGAGGAACGTCTTCGGATCCGAGCCGGCGGTTGAAGGCGCCGAGTATTTCTTTGTCTCCGGCCGACGAAGAGGCGCCAGGGTGCGTTTCACCTCCGAAGCCTTGGATGGGCGGATGGAAGATCTCAAGACCATCGTTCGGACCATAGTGGACGGCGTCGAGGCGGGGGTCTTTTTCGCCTTTCCCGGCGACTCATGCGAGTACTGCGAGTACTCGCAGGCATGCGGTCCCTGCGGGATGCTCTTTGAGAGAAAGCGAACGGACGATAGAGCGGAGGCTTTCTTGAAAATGACGGAGATCGACTGATGAGCGGCAAAGAGGGGCGGGACGCCGCCGACTCGGGAAGGGCCGGCTCGGCGGGAGAAGCGGAGCGGTCCGAGGCGCGAGTCGCGGATGCTCCGGCGCCCGCCGACGAGGCGCAAAGGCGACGGGCGGCGGGCTCTCTTGACGTGAATTTCCTCGTCGAGGCGGGGGCCGGAACCGGCAAGACGGCGCTTCTCATGGATCGCTTGAGACATATAGTATGCGATCCGGCGGTCTCCATGGACGAGATTGTCGCGATAACGTTCACCGAGAAGGCGGCCGCCGAGCTCAAGTCGAGGTTCAGGAACGAGCTGGAACGATGGGGGGCGGAGGCGACCGGGCGCGACAAAGCCCGAGTGGAATACGCCCTGAGGGAGATGGACCGAGCGGTCATAAGCACGATCCATTCGTTCTGCATGGGGCTCATAGCCGAGAGGCCGGTAGAGGCCGGCGTCGATCCCGGCTTCGCCGTGGCCGATGAGATCGAGGCGGAGATGCTCTTCGAGTCGGCGTGGGAGAGATGGCTCCAGGAGAGGATGGTCCCTGAAAACGGCAGACTCAGGACGGCCTTTGCCCACGGAGCGACTCTCAGAAACACGAGCGAGCTTGCCAAGGCCTTCCTTCGGGCCAGGGACATGCTGGACTGGCTGCCCGCTCCCGTCGATTCGGGAGACGCGAAGGGCCTTGTTGAGGAGCTCCGGTCCGGTGCGGCCGCCGCGAGAGATCTCATGGAAGCCGGCCTCCGTGACGCCGGTGACGGGATCGCCGCGATGGTCGGCGATATCGAACTCGCCGTCGGGGCGATAGACGCGCTCGATGATCCCGACGGGACCGGAGCAATCGCCGACCGGCTTGTATCCCTTGAGATAAAGAAAAGGGTCGGCGCGTTGAAGAATTGGTCTTCGAAGGAGGCCTGCGGGGAGGCCAGGGAGATCATTTCGGGGTTGAGGGAGAGCCTTTCGGATTTCAAGGAGAAGTTCCATCACAACGCGGCGGTCGGCTTGGCCGAGGAGCTGCGGGGCTTCGTTGAGATTTACGACAAGATCAAGAGGGAAAAGGGCGTTCTCGACTTCGACGATCTCCTTATCACGGCAAGGAATCTGCTCAGGGACAACGCCGAGGCGAGGGCCTACTTCAAAGGCAGCTACAAGTACATTTTGATAGACGAGTTTCAGGACACCGACCCGCTTCAAGCGGAGACGGCCTTCTTTTTGGCCGAGGAGCCGGCGGGCCGCGGCGCCGACTGGGAGGACGTCCGACTCGAGGACGGCAAGCTGTTCCTTGTCGGAGACCCCAAACAATCGATCTACAGATTCAGGCGGGCCGACATCGAGGTCTACGAGCGGTCAAAGAGGGCTTTGCGGAAGAACGGGAGCCTCGTCGATATCACGGTCAACTTCAGATCGACGCCGGGCGTCATAGAGCCCGTGAACTCGGCGTTCGAGGGCCTCATGCGCCGTCCCGAGCGGGGCGACTACCAGCCGGACTACGTGCCGCTTGAGGCCTACAGGAAAGGGCAGGCGCCGGGTCTGGTCGTATTGTCGGCCGAAGGGCCCCTCCCCGAGTCCCTTTCAGTCTCAGAGCGCAGGGCTTTCGAGGCTTCCGCGATCGCCTGGCTGGTCAAAGACGCAGTTGAGGAGGGTCGCTGGAGGGTCTTCGACAAGGGTCTGAAATCCGAAAGGCCGGTCCGGTATGAGGACATCGCATTGCTGTTCCGGGCGACGACGGGACTGGACATCTATGAGGAGGCGTTCAGGGCATGGGAGATACCGTACAGGACGGCCGGAGGCAAGGCGTTCTACTCCCGCGGGGAGATCAGGGCCGTTGTAGCGGTTCTGACCGCCGTTGAAAACCCGCACGACGGCACGGCGGTGGTCGGGGCCCTGCGGTCGCCCTTCTTCGGTATTTCGGACGATGAGATATTCCTTCAGTGGAGCCGTTGCGGGACCCTGAATTACGAGGAGGCGGAGGCCGAGGGAGAGGTGAAACGGGCCTTCGAGACCCTTCGCGAGCTCAGGGCGCGAAGAAACAGCCATTCGCCGGTGGTTCTACTGGATCGCCTGTTTGAAGCGACCGGCGCGCTGCCCGTCTTCTATATGCGGCCTCAGGGAGAACAGCGCGCGGCCAATCTGCTCAAGATATCGGCGATGGCGGCCAAACTCGAGGAGACCGGTCCGCTGACGTTCAAGAGGTTCGTCCGGTGGACGGCCGAGCAGAGCGGCAGAGCAGTGCACGAGGGCGAATCGCCGGTCAGGGAAGCAGGCGACGACTTCGTGTCAGTGTTGACCGTCCATAAGGCGAAGGGTCTGGAGTTTCCCGTCGTGGTCGCTCCCGGGTTGTGGGCACAGTGGAGCACGAGGCCGGAGCGCGTCGTCGCTGACAGGGGCTCCGAAGCTCTTGAGATAAACTTGAGTGCCGGCAGCGGGATCGGCACTTCCGGGTGGGCGGAGGCGTGGGAGCGCGAGAAGAAAATACTCGAGGCCGAGCGGGTTCGCCTGCTCTACGTGGCGATGACCAGGGCGAGGGAGAAGTTCGTGCTGCCTTGTCTTTTCGACTTCGACCGCTCCGGCGAAGGATCGGAGGCCGGAGCGGCGAAGGGTCACCTGAAGCACTTGCGTCCTTTGATCAGAGAGGCGCTGGGCGGCGACGCTCCTTGGGCCGAGGTGATCAAGGTGCCCCGGGGCCGGCTCGAGCCGCGCAGGGAGAAGGCCTTTAGGATCGCTGAAGTCCAAGCTCCGACACAAGGGCCAAGCGATGCGGCTTCCTCGGCGACGGACTACGCGGCCCTCGACCGGTCATGGAAGTCGTCTCTGCGAAGCTGCCTGCGCCTGTCCGCGCGCGCGGAGCCGGTCGCCCACCCGAGCGGTCTTTTACGCGACGCGGACCGCGGATTCCCGGCGCCGCCCGGCGGGCGATTGAGCGCTCCGGAAGACGGTGGCCCCGGAGCTACGTATGAAGGTCGCTCGGACATCGGAAGAAACGTCGGCCTGCTTGTTCATAGACTTTTGGAGTGTGTCGAGCCGGATGATACGAGCGAGTTGGAAGCTCTGGCGCGCTCTTTCGCGGCGGACCTCGGCCTCGGGCCTGAAGCGGTTCGTAACGCCGTGAAAATGACCCGGGACTTCTACGAAGAGCCCCTGGCGGAGAGGGTCCGTTCGGCAAAGAGCGTCCGCCGGGAGGTCCCATTTTGCGTGCGCTTGGGCGGCCTGCCTTCGGGCGTCGGTGAAACGGTTCAGTCGGGGGAGATCACCGTCGAGGGATTCGCGGATCTTCTTATGGAGGAGGATGACGGCTGGAGAGTCGTGGACTTCAAGACCGACAAGATAGAGGCCGGCGGGGTCGCCGATCGGGCGGCGCACTACAAACCGCAGGGGGCCTGCTATGCCTTGTGCCTTTCTTCGGTGATCGGCGAACCCGTAAAAGAGGTGATCTTCCACTTTCTCTATCCTAGGGTCGCCCACGTCTTTTCCGCCGACGCGGAGTTCTTGGACGAGGCGAGACACGCGCTTGCGCGGGAGCTTGGGCGATCGCCTGGCGGTGTGGCGTGAGCCTCGAGTCGGCGCTCGTCGTCGAATGCGATCCCACAAAACGCGTAGACGATAAACGCGGCCTGATCAGCTCTTGCCTACGTCAAGCCACTTGGGAGGGGGCTTAGGGCGAGGTTTTCGTCCGTAGAGGAGATCGTCCATCTTGAGAGCGAATCGGCGGAAGAGCGGGGAGCTCCTGACGCCTCGCCGGACCGTGTCGTGCAGCAATCCGGAGGGATGAGAGTACGGACACGCGCGCACACACAGCGCGCAGTCCGTTCCGACCGAACACCAGTACGTGAAGCAGGCCTCTGAGTCGATCCGCCACCGTCTGACTCCTTCTATCTCCGATCTGTCTTCGAAGGGGATCGCCCTGCTCGGGCATATCTCAGCGCACTTCTTGCACAGCCTACAGAAGTCGATCATCGTGCGGTCCCCGGACCTCTCGTCGGTCGCGAGCGGAATATCCGTCGTCACGACGGCGATTCTGACTCGAGGCCCCAGTTCGGGCGTCATCAGCAGCCCCATCCTCCCAATTTCACCCAAGCCCGCGTCTCTCGCCACGAGCGGGCAGACCACAAGGTAGTTGGCGTCGATGTGCGCTCGGGCGGGATACCCCAGCTTCCGTATGAACTCGGCGACCTGCACCGCGATCGTTCCGGAGGACAGGTACCGCTGCGCCGACTCCATCACCGTAGGACCGTGGGGAGCGCCGTCGATCATGCTCTTGTCCATCTCGACGGTAAGGGCGATTGCGAACTTGTGGTTCAGATCAACCGCTTGGCCGTAGCGCTCACCGCGTCCGATGACCGAGTACAGGTGATAGTCCGCCATCTCCGTGACGCCCACCGATACTGCTCCGAGCTTTCGGCACCACATCTTGATGAAGCTCGATATCTCAACCGGCCCGACTTCTACGGGAGGATCTCCGAGCGATTCCGCATCGAGTGTAGAGGCCAAGGCCTCAACCGTCCTGAAGCTCGCATGGGCGGCCGAGAAAGAAATGGGCTCATAGTGCTTTGCGTCTTTGCTCAAGAGCCCGGGTCGGGTTCTAAACCGGTCGTCGGGCTCCCGTTTCTCGGGCCTTCGAAGATAGTAGTTCTCGAGCTGAATCGATTTCTCCCGAAGCGCGTTCCTGGAGAACATCGTGTCTCGCTCATCAATGCGAACCGGTGGTCCGCCATCGCCCTCCGTCGCTCCGCGGCCGAACGGTGCGATCAACACCGCGGCCGCCGCGGCGGCAATGATCAATAGGATCAGAGATGCCGCGTTCTTGCCTTCAAACGGGACAAAGGCGATCGTTAGAAAGGGCAGGGACAAGAGCACTCCGAGAACGAGCCCTCCAAACGCTGCGCGGTGCTCGCTTTCTCGCAGCGATATGACCGCCGCATACAGAAAGAAAGAGAGGATCAGCAGGCCTAAGATGAGTACCAAGGCGGTCAACACGAATGCTCCTATTCCTCCTAATCGCCCCCGCGACAGTGTGGCGCCTGAAGGCGGCGCGCTTTCGGGAAGCCCGCTCCCGCTCGTTCGGACGTCGGGCTCCGGCCGCGCCACGCATGGGCGGTCCGTTCATATTAGGCCCTTAGGCCGCCCCTGACGAGCGTTTTTCCTTGACAATTCAAGGCCATCCGGGGTAAATGAGTCCATTGGGCATGGTCACAATCTGGTTGGTGGGGGTCTGGTTACCGCAAAAGGAGGTACTCATGTCACCGAAGGCAAAGGTCGCTGAACTCATTATCTCTAAGGCGAGGACGAAGGGCGCCGCGAAAAAGTGCAACGTCTCCGGAGAGTTCTACGGCGCGCTGGACAAGAGAGTTCGCGAGATGATCACCGCGGCCGAGAAGAGGGCGATGGCCAACAAGAGAAAAACCCTCAAGCCGCAAGATCTGTAGTCCCGTATCACTTGAGACATCAAAGGGGCGCGATTCCACGAGAGGGGTCGCGCTCTTCTTGCTCATATGAAGCGCCCGGTATGACGTTGGGGTCCGTGAGTGAGAGTCTACTCTTGCTTACATGAAGTGCCCGGCATAAGCACGGCGCCCGTGAATGAGAGTCCGCCTTTCCCGCTCCGGTCGAGTCATCAGTACTTGGCGATCACCTCTCCGTCGATTACGAGGACGCCATGGTGGCCCCTGGGAGAGTAGCGGCAGTCCTTCAGCCACTTCTCCAAATGGTCCCCGAGTTCCTCGTCGATTAGGAGTCTCTCCTCATTGGCCAACAACCAATTTCGGACCGCCCAAGCCGCGCGCATCCTTCTGATTGATTCCCATGGCCAAAGGAACCATGCCATTCCATCCCTCGCGAGTTCTTTCTCTATCCGCTCGGAATACTCAGCGCAACCACCGTTATATTGTCCTCGCCTCCCTGTTCATTCGCTTCTTTCACCAGTTTCTCCACGGCGTCCTTCATCGAAGGTGATTCCCTGAGGATCTTCTCGATTTCCGCGTCACTCACCATTCTCGAGAGTCCGTCGCTGCAGAGAAAAAGGGTGTTGCCGGGACCGAAGGGGACCGCGAACTCATCTACGTCTACCGTCTCTTGCGGGCCCAACGCCCTGGTCAGCAGGTTCGTGGCTCCGGCCAGGTCCGGTCCTCCGTCGGGGAAGCGGCGCGCGTATTCAGCCTCCCACGAGTGGTCCTTTGTGATTTGACGCAAGCCGGAATCGTCGGCAAGGACGTACGCCCTGCTGTCGCCCACGTTGCAAATGTTCACGTCACCGGCTCCGACCAGCGCCGCGACCATCGTGGTGCCCATCCCACGGAATTGACCGGGAGGCGCGCCGGCGTCGTGCACTATTCTGTTGGCCTCGTCGAAAGTGTCCTTGAGCAGGGTTATTGCGTTCTTGCCCTTGGGAAGGGCGGCGGCCGCCGGCCCCACGAATGTGTCTCTCAGGCAACTGATCGCCATCAGGCTCGCGGTCCCCCCAGCGGCGTGACCGCCGAGGCCGTCGGCTACCGCCACTAGTTTCAGGAAACCTTCGGATTCCAAAGCCGTCCTTGTGAGATCCATAACCAGAAAAGAATCCTCGTTGCTGGAACGGACCCGTCCTATGTCGGTCTTGGACGCAACGTCGATCTTTGGTCTCTTCGATTTGTCCTTGGTCACAGAAAGTACCCTTTCTGCGCAGGTGGCGGCCCCACCGGATGTCCCCGGCGATGTCGCGGATATCCCGTTGGTCGGCCAGGCAGGAAAGAGGGGGATCTCACGAGCCGAAATTTGCCACAGTTATCGCGTTTCGTCAAGAACTGATCCGGTGTCCCGGGTCACAAACCCGTGAACACATCTCAGGGCGTTATTCGTGACGATGGGAAAAGCCGCACCGGGAGCCGGCGGCGAACCTGCAACTCAGAATACCGGCCTCGTCCGCGCACCGGCTTTGCCCGGAGCGGCTCGTCCGCTCGTGTGACACCCGGACTTCGTCGTGGAGAGGGCCTTCGGCCGCCGGTGGAAGCCGGGAAAACAGGAGGGCGCTGCGAATACCGCACAGGGCCGCGTACGAGCCGTTTGCGCTTGCTGCCGCACCTCGCACGCCCGGAAGACCCCGGGTAGACGGCTTCCGGTCGCCGGAAGGGGCCGAGGAAAGTGGGGCGCTCCCAAGGCCGCACAGGGCCGCGTACGAGCCGTTTGCGCTTGCTGCCGCGCCTCGCACGCCCGGAAGACCCCGGGTAGACGGCTTCCGGTCGCCGGAAGGGGCCGAGGAAAGTGGGGCGCTCCCAAGGTCGCACAGGGCCGCGCATGCGCCGTTTGTGGCTGCGGCCCCGCGATTCGCTCACGTATTTCCCGTGGAGAGGACCTTCGGCCGCCGGTGGGAGGCGACCAAGACCGGCTTGCTCCCGGGGCCCCGCCGGGCGCCGCCTCCCAAGGCGTATATGCCGTCTGGGCTTGCGAATGAGCGCCCAGGGGGCGCGGCTCGCGCCCGAAACCGCTTGACATCGCCCGCCGGCCGGCTCAGACTGTTTAGGTTGTCAGCCTGGTTATTCACCGCGGTCTATTGCCGGTAGTGAAGTGAAAGGAGGAGTACTGAGATGAAGCGTTTTGCGAAGGCGGCGTTCCTTGGCACTGCCGTCGTTCTAGTTGGGTGGGGTGTTATAGGGTGCTCCCAGGAGCCAGGAGCTGACTATCTGGAAACCGACGTCACGAGCTTGATGCGGGGCGTCCCCGGAGAGAAATACAAGCTCATTAATCCCGAAATCGTCTATCTCAGCGGCGACGTGGGCATCATGATGGACTCCGAGACGATGATGGTGATTGAAGGCGACGGGCTTGAAGCAACGCTCAATCCCTTGATGGGCAAGGACTTCATGCTGTTGGGGGAGAAGGCCGGGCAGCCCTACGTCCACTTCAAAGCCGAGGGCGTGATCGCGGACGAGGTGCTAACCGAGATCACGAACGTAGCCTCACGTATTCTTCCCAACTACCGCCCCGCGGACGACGAGCTATTCGAGGAATACACGGAAGTGGACCTCTCCGAGATTCCCTTTGACAGCAAGCGCACGATCAAGGATGAGCTTCTTGAGGAAAAGACGATCATTGAGGGCCGCCTAGTGGTTACAGAGGAAGACGGCCGGAAACGCTATCATGTGGAGCACGGCGATACGAAAGTCGTCCTGGAGCCCGTGAACAGGAATCTCGAGATCTTCCTTACGCTTCTCGAGAAGAAGGGCGGGAGATTCGTGGCCGGCGGCATGCTGATGAGCATCAGGGATTGGGATGACGGCACCGAAATGGATCGTGAGGCTTCCCATATTCTCGGTGACTACAAGGTAGACTACTTGCGCTACGGCATGGTGGCCGCTCCCAATATGTAATTCGTCGGGATGCTCCCCGCCTCGGGGAGAGCTGCGAGAAAGCGAAAGAGACCGCCGGTGGGGTGAACAGGGCTTCAGCCGGCGGCTCTTTTTTGTTGCAAAGGCAATCGAATCGCCCTCTCGGGGGGATAGACCTTCGTACGCAGGCCGTCCGGCCTTCCGCCCGGGAATATACAGGCCAATGATCCGTGCGCTTTCCGAGGCAACTGAGGGCGAAATCAGCGCGATCGCCGCGCGCAATTCACAATGGAGCTTTCAATTCGGGGCGCCGGGCGAGGGCAGTGAGTCGGTATGCGGCTCACGGCTTTTGTCCGACCGGCCCGGTCGGACCGACCGTCCGCCTAGGGAAGACCGGGATTGACCAACAAGGTCTTTTCGTTCGAATAGAGGGCGGCTCCGGCTTTGGCCTTCCTTGGCTTCCTGACGTATCTCTTCTCCGTATATACAACCGGAACGGTTTGGGAAGTCCTCGCCTTGCTGAAGTGGGCCGCCACCGAGGCCGTCTCCTCCAAGCATCTCTTGCTCGGTCTGCTTTTGCGTCCCTCGCGCCTCAGAATCACGTGGGAGCCCGCCGTTCCCTGCGCGTGAAACCAGAAATCATCAGGGCGCGCGAGCACGAACGTTATGTAGTCGTTCTCCTTGTTGTTTCTGCCGACGTACATGGTCCAGCCGTCGGAGCTTACGAAATGCCGGGGCGAGATCCCCGTCGGCCACCTGCTCGGTTTGCCTTCCCGTCGCTGAGCCGGTCCGGATCTCTTGATTCCCTGCGGCAGCGGTCCTCCCGAAAGGGCCCGTTCTAGTTTCTCTCTGAGTCGCGACTCTTGCGCGGCAAGCCGCTCGATTCTTCCGGGCAGAAAAGCCAGCTTCTTCTCCAGCTTCTTCGCCCGCTTGAAGTACGCGGCGGCGTTCGCGGCGGGCGTCAGATGCGGTTGCAGACTGATGTGCAACTCATCACGACCCGCGCCCTCCGACGTCCGAGCCGTGATACTCGTCTGTCCTTTTGTGATGCCGGACATGTGCGCCAGAATCAGCTCTCCCTTTCGCCGGATGTCATTGGCCCCCCTCGCTTCTTCAAGCTCTTCCTCGAGATTGCGTCGAGTCCGGGCTATTCGCTTGATCTCAGTGCGGATGTCCTTCGCCGTCCGCCGCAGCAGATCTTCTCGCAGCTTCGCCTCACGGCACAGCAGGAAGGCCTTGAACAGCGCCTCATTGACCGTCGGCAAGGAAGTCACTTCAGCGGAGAAGGGAATGGACGGCTTAAAACCCAAGGCCAGCGGCAATCCCGTGCCGATCGCCTCCCGGTCCTTGTTGGACGGCGTGTGATCGCCGCTTCCACTCTCCGGATGATCCGGACTCGCCGGCCTCCCGGCAAGCATCGGTCCGGTCGGTGTGCCTCCGGCTCTTTCCGTCCGCGCGGTTTCGTGGGGCTCCGCCTGCGGCGAGGGCGCGGCTTCCACCTGCTGTGGGGGCGCTGCCCCCGGCCCGGGACTGAATACCACTATGTGCCCGCCCGTCTTCGAGGTTTCAACTTCATCAAGTAATTCCTTCAGGGTTGCACCAGCGGTCTTGCCGGTTGATCGGCAGCGCGCGCAGACTTCTCCGGCGAGGACTTTGCCCACTCCGAGAAGTTTCTCCCTCAAAGCACCTTCCGATGGCTTCGGCCCGAGGACCCGATCGAGGTCCTCGGCGTCGAGTTGCCATGGATCGGACCTGTTTTCCGAACGCGCGGGCGGCCGGTAGCACTCCCCCGGAGCGAGCCTGCGCCCGCCGCCGCGGGTCGGGAAGACGTCCAAGATGATATTGGTTGCGGGTTCGACCAGTATTGCTTTCGGCCTACCGGCCATGAGCTCCAGGAGGAGGATCCCTCCGCTCTCGGCCTTCTCCGGATCGGACCTGCCCGTATCTGAATGAGCCGGGTTCGTGTGATCCCTCAGCGCTTCTTTCTCCAAGCGTTCCCCGCTTCCCTTCACTTGACGTGGGTCTGAATCACGATTGCGGTTCGTTGAGGGGGATGGTGAGGCGAGAACCAATGCGAGGGTTCGGTCGAGAGGTCTGTGGCGAACACACTCGATTCTTCTTCCTTCAAGCCGCCTCGCAAAAGGCGTCGGTCCGGCGGGGCCGAGCTCCTCCGGCTTCTTCTTTGCACTGAAGAGCGTTGACTCTCCGCCGCACGAAGAAAGGATGAGCCAGACGCGCCTCTCCGCCGGCGCGATTTGAAACGTCGACCCGTGCGAGATCGGCCCTCGGAAACAGATGAGCAGGCTCCGACCTCCCTCGGCCTGCTCGGCTCCGGCTATGTACATCTTCTTGAGCGCGCCGTTCAGCTCACGTGCCAGGGCGACGCTGGTAAGAGTCTCCATCTGAGTGCCTACAATGGGCTCGCTTCCGGTTAGTCGACACAGTATCGTGTCTACCGGAGCCGGGCGCCGAAATTGAAAGACAAAAAAACAAGCCAATGCAAGAAAGGCCCCGGCGGACGCAGCCGCGAATCGGGGCCGGATCTCTACAATGGTGCGGAAGGGGGGACTTGAACCCCCATGAGGTTGCCCTCACTGGACCCTGAACCCAGCGCGTCTTCCAATTCCGCCACTTCCGCTCGGAGTCGTACATGATGCTATCCGGCGATTGCCGCCGGTGTCAAGCCGGATCAGAGCCGGGCGGGCGTTCCAAGCAAGAGAGCGGCGGGCCGCAAAGCCCGCCGCTCTTGGCAAACACGCTGTGCGCTGTCTAAGCGATTACTATTGATAGATGGCCTTCACAGCGCCCCAGCTTGACTTCTCCGTCGCGATTCTGCCACAAGGGTTGTAGCCGGGAGCTCCGAAGCACACGCAACCGAAGGCAGCCGGGTACTCGGCCTTCGTGATCTTGCAGCACCACGGCTCGGGGCTCGATCCGTCGCACCACTCCGCGAAGCCGACGCGCGGGTCATCGCACATGCACAGGCAGCAACCACAGCCCGGGTACACATAGACGTCCAGGATTCCCAAAGTCACATGTCCGGCAGGCAGCTCGTATCCCCAGGTCTGGGCGTTGCCGCCGCCGCAGGCAGGCCAGGGATCCGTGGGAATCTCGAGGTCCGAGCACTTCGTCCAGCCGTAGAAGTAGAAGCAGCTGGCGCCCGGATCGCAGCAGAGACCGTACCTGGTTCCCGCGATGCCGTTCGTGTCCAGAGCCAGAACGTAGACGTCAAAGCGGCCCGGGCCACAGGGACCTTGGTCGACCAGCTCGGTGAAGCAGTCGATCATCTCGAACGCGCACGTGTTGGCCTTTGCATCGTGCGTACCCGCAAAGTGGAGCGCCCACTTGCTGTTGCCGTGCTTGAAGCAAGCGTTCGCATCGGCCACCATCACGCACAGAAACGCGATGCTAAGAAACGCAAATAGTAATTTCTTCATGTCCTTCATCCTCCGTTGACCGGCTTACTATCAGCTAATGATAGTAGAGCGTTAGACACAACTTCCGCTTCGTTTCAACCGCCTTCTCTTTTTCACCTCCCTTCTCTCAGCTGGATCTCCCCGGCTCGCTGCGGCGCTTTGTCACAATCTTGCGCCGGCGCGAGCCCCTGCGTCGCAGGAGACCCTTCCGGACCGGCCGTGCTCTTCCGGCCGCCGGCGGGACCCCGTCCGCGCCACATTTCTACAAAGCCCGTCATCAATCCACAGGCTTGATTGTCTTTGAGTTAATGAGAAGAAAAAGACCCACACGGGGACACGCCCCATGTGGGTTGGCTGTGCATGCGATCACACTGTGAACAGCGACAGCTCATGATACCTCCCCTACAATTTGCTATTGTATTTATACCACGGACAGCAAGACATGTCAACACTTTTCTTGCCGTGCGGTCCGAATAGGCAACATCTATTGCCTATTCTTGAGTAATGTTTACCGCACGGAAATTCCCAGGCTCTGATCGGTGCCCGGGCGCAGCAGCTTCATCCTCTTGCAGGCCGCTCACGATCTCGGGCGGGCGGCTCCTCGGGTGGGCCGACAGCGCTGCCGGACAACGCTCGGGAGGATCCCGACCTGAGAGAACGCCGGGGAACGTGAGAGCGGGCTCCCTCTCCCGCGGATCGCCCGCTCGCGACGGCTCCTCTTTGCGTGTTCTTGCCGCCCATGAGCCCGTCTCTGCGGCTTGCCGGAGTTCTTGGAGGCAAGTTTAAGTTGCCGGCCACGGGCCCTTCTGATAGCTATTTGTTAGTGTCGCGCCCCGCCGGCCGTTGCCGGATGTGCCTATGGCTCGCCGTACCCGGCATTATATGATTGTGAGTGAGTTCTGCTCGCCCCGTTGGCGTGCCAAGAGCCGGGGGGATCGAGGAATCAGGCACATACCGCGAGCGGGAGCGCCCTATGATCTCTGACGGCGTTCATTCACGGAAGGCCCGGGCGCTTCTTTCTTTGGCGTGAAGCAGCCCCGGAGCAGCGGTCGCGGTGCGGTCAATCCGGGTCGCCGAATCCCAACCATCATTGACACCGACAGGAGCCGGGCGTTCACGTATTCAGCCGGCGAATCTTTATGAACCGAAAAACGAACGAAGAAGATATCACGGTAGTCACCACCAACAGGAAGGCGTTTCATCTCTACCACGTCATTGAGAAGACGGAAGCAGGGATGGAGTTGCGCGGTACGGAGGTAAAGTCCTTGCGGGAGAGGAAGGCGAACCTGGTCGATGCATATGCCGCGTTCGTGAACGAAGAGCTCTATCTTTACAAGATGCACATCGGCGTATATGAGCAGGCGGATCAGTACAACCACGACCCGACCAGAAGGCGTAAGCTCCTGCTCCACAAACATCAGCTCAGGAAGCTGGCCGGCAAGGTAAGGGAGAAGGGTCTGACTCTTGTCCCGCTCAGGGTGTATTTTCGAGGGCCTTACGCAAAGGTCGAGCTGGCGCTCGCGCGCGGCAAGCGAGCCTTCGACAAGAGAGAGGCAATCGCTCGCAGAGATAGAGACAGAGATATGCAGAGAGCCATAAAAGAGAGAAAAAGAGGTTAGGAATTGGAGATCACGGCGAGGAATTCCGGGCTTCTGGCCTTTGCTGTAGTTCTGTGCGCACTTGTTTCCGTACCCGAGGGGTGCCTGGGATCTAAGTCCCCGGCGGATGATTTGCCGCCGTCCCTTTTGCCGGCGATCTCCTTGAACTCAAGGTACGCCTGCTACCAGCCCTGCCTGTGCGCCTCTTCTCGGGCCTACCGGCTTGCGGGATATCCACACCTCCTTGGCGTCAAGACCCGTTCATTCGACGATGTGCCCCTTCCTCCGGTCGTGGCCGCGATGCGTCCGCCGGCTGAGGCGCAAGCTCTCGCGGGAGGTGACGCCGAGATGGGCGGAGAGGATCCTCCGATGATCCTCCCGGACTCCTTGGCTTCGATAGCAGTGTCCTTCGCGGACGGAAGACCGCCGCTCACGGTCAAGCTGTGGCGCAGGCTGGGGACGCCGTACCTCGCCGACTCGGATGTTTCGGCCGCATTCGGAATCTCGCTCAAGTGGGACCCCGTCCTTCGCCTGATGGCCATGAGAGGGCGAAGAGGAGAAGCCACGGCGGTGGTCGGCGGCACTGCGGCGATCGTCGGCGATAGGGTCCTGAATCTGCCGCATCCGTTTCTGAGGGAGGCGGGACGGATCCTGGTGCCGGTCAGCTTCCTTGTCTTAGAGCTGCCTTCCATTTCCAACGTCTCCTTGGTGCTCGACTCGGAGTTGGGAGAGCTCCTCGCGTCCGCCGCGGAGCCCACAGTGTCCGGGGTGACGCTGGGTGGGCGGCCCGGTCTGGCCAGGGTTACGGTAGCCACTAAGAGGGCGTTGGCATACCGTGTGATCGAAGGCCGGGACGAACTGAGACTGGTCCTGATGGGGGCCGTCGCCGATACGACCTTCGCGGTCAAGGGCGCCTCGATGAGCCCCCTTAGAGACTGCGTTGCCGACTGGAGAGGCGAAGAGCTGACCCTGAGGTTCCCACTCGCGAGGTCCGCCCGGGCCCTCCAGACATTCAGGGAGGACTATCCGCAGGCCATCGTCTTGGTCGTTTCGACGGCGCAGTACCGTGAAGGCTACGATCTGGAGCCGCTCTCCCGCGTTCTCAGGGGGGAAGTCCGGGGGCGTACGGTTGTGCTCGATCCGGCCCACGGCGGGGACGAGCAGGGGGCGGTCGCAGAGGGCGGGGTGGCGGAGAAAGACGTGGCGCTGGCGATATGCAAGAAGGCCGCTTCCATATTGAGGAGGCGTCTCGGCATCAACGTGCATCTGACCCGTGACGCCGACCACCGGGTCCCTCAGGCGGGTAGGGCGGAGCTTGCGAACGCCAGGGACGCCGCGTTGTTTGTCTCGGTGCACTGCGACTCATGGCCCGGCAGTGAACGGCGAGGTTACGGGGCTTTCGTCTCCCCGGAGCCCGCCATTGAAGGAGGCTACCGGACTCCTCAGGCCGAGCGTTCGGCTTCTCCCGCTGCGACGGAAGACGGCCCGGCGGTTCTTCTGAAGCCCTGGCACAAAGCCCAGGGGCGGTACGCGGCCGAGAGCCAGAGGCTGGCATCGGCGATCGTAGGCGAGATGGCAAGGGTTCACGACGGTCCCGTCCTCGGAATAAGACGGGTCAAGCTGGCGTCGCTGGCCGGCGTCGATGCGCCCGCCGTTGCGGTCCGATGCGGTTTCTTGAGCAATGAGGACGATCTCAAGCTGCTTGGCGGCTCGGAAGGCAGAGACAGGCTCGCCGCGGCGCTCGCACGCGGCATAGAAGTCTACCTGGACAATCGCTAGCCTTCGGGAGCCGCGGTTACCGGCATCGGCGGCCGGCGGTGTGGCGTTGGGTCGTTTGTCTGAAAGAGTCATGACAAGTGTCGCCATTGACGGATCGGTTGGATTGCATGAGAAGCAAGAGTAGGAACGGCGGCGATGCTCCGCCCATTGGGAACAGAGGGCTCAAATGACCGGGAAGGACGAAACGGCGGAAAGGACCCATAGGAGGGGCAGATGGGCGCTCGCGGCCGTCGCGGCCTTGGTGTGCGTCGTAGCGGTCGTCTTTGTCCTTCGGGCGGGATGCGGGCGCTCACCGGATGACGCGGCCCTGACGATCGAGCGGGAGCACACATGGGGTGATGATCTCCCGCTCACTCGGGTCGTCGTTCTCTTCTACCCAAAGACCTATGGGGAGATCCTCGTTGGGGAGCCGAGGAGAATCATCGCCGGGGAAGGAACGGCGGGGCTCATGAAATCAACTCTCGTCGAGCTCGGAAAAGGCCCCTCCGACGAAGCTCTCATATCGCCTTTCAAGAAGGAACTGAAAATCAGAGGAGTCTACTCGTCGTTTGACGGGACGGTCTTTGTTGACCTGCACGCGGGCGTGTCTGAAGCCATCGGCAAGGGGATGTCCGAGGAGATTGCCGCCATAAAGGCGATCGCCGGCACGCTTTTCTACAACTTCCCGCAGGTCAACAGGATTAAGCTCCTGGTTGACGGAGAGCCCGCGCGAAGCCTCAGCGGGCACGTCGACCTGAGCGGGTTTCTATATCCCGAGGACTGGATGGAGACGTCCGGGATCGAGCTGTAGGTGGGCGCATCTGTTGGCCCGTGGATGGGCGGGGCTTCGACGGGCGTCGGCCGGGCAAGGCGACCGGGCCAGCAGTGAGCGGTGCCTCGGAGGCGGACCCGCAGCGGCCGTCGTATTCGGCGGTTGACGCGCGCTTGCCGATGCGGGAGCGTACAAGCGCCGGTGTGATACACCCGTTCGGAGGTCCCGAGAGGCATGCGCGGCTGCCCTAAAAGCACAGAAGGGAAATCGCATGAACAGACCCATAGGGGTTTTTGATTCCGGCATCGGCGGCCTGACCGTCGTGAAGGAGATTCTGCGGGCCACTCCCGAGGATTCCGTCGTCTACTTTGGGGACACGGCCAGAGTTCCCTACGGGACCAAGTCTCCGGAGACGGTGACCCGCTTCGCCCTGGAGAGCATGCACTTTCTTCTGCGGCACGACGTCAAGCTCATTGTGGTAGCCTGCAACAGCGCCTCAGCGGTCGCGCTGGATGAAGTTGTGAAGCGGTGCCCCCTGCCCGTCCTGGGCGTCATAAATCCCGGGGCCGTCGCCGCCGCGTCCGCGACCCGGACGCGCAAAGTGGGCGTGATCGGCACCGACGCGACTGTGGAAAGCGGCGCGTATCAAAGGGAGCTAAAGGCCCTGATGGACGACATAGAGGTCAAGGCCGCTGCTTGCCCCCTCTTTGTGCCGCTCGCGGAGGAGGGGTGGACGGATCACGAGGCGGCGAAGCTCATCGCGGAGGAGTATCTCGCGCCCATTCGCGAGTTCGGGGCCGACGTGCTCGTTCTGGGCTGCACGCACTACCCGCTGTTGCGCTCCGTCATCCAGGAGGCGATGGGCGAAGGCATCACACTGGTTGATTCGGCGAGAGAAACGGCCGCGCTGGTCCGGGCCGTGCTGGATTCGGAGGGTTTGGATGGCGACGAAGGCGGCCGCCCCACGCTGACCGTCTACTTGAGCGACGTCCCGAGGAAGTTCACGTCCATCGGCCGCCGGTTTCTCGGCCGTTCGATCGATAAAGTGGAGAGGGTGGACCAGACGGATCTGCCCTGGTATGAGAGATAGTTTAAGAGACACGATCGCATTCGCGCGCGAGTGGAATACGCACTTCCTTCTGAGGCGCGACGTCATGCTAGTCGCAATCGCCCGCGAGAGCGAGTCGGCGGTCGCCAAGAAAGCCCGGCGCCGGATGGACGGGGCCGTCGGTTGACTCTTGAAATCGCGATTGCCTCGTCTTTCGTCCGGCGATCCAGGAGGCCGGCGTCGCGGGGCGGGCGCCGCGGGGCCTAATGAGTCCCCAAGTTTCCATTCGCACAGCAATGCAAGCCGAGGAGGTTCAATGAGGCAGGGAAAGCGCAAGCCCGGTGAGATGAGATCCGTGAAGATCAAGAAGGGCTTTCAGAAATACGCGGAAGGCTCGGCTCTGATAGAGATAGAGAACACAAAAGTCATCTGCTCCGCGACCGTGGAGGAAAGGGTGCCCCCCTTTCTCAGAGGCACGGGCAAGGGATGGGTCACCGGCGAGTACGGCATGTTGCCTAGAAGCTCCCAGCAGAGGATTTTCCGTGAATCCCATAGGGGACGGGTCCAGGGCCGGACGCAGGAGATCCAGAGGCTTATCGGTCGTTCCCTGAGGGCCGTGACGGACCTCGACGCGCTGGCCGAGACCAGCATCACTTTGGACTGCGACGTCATCCAGGCCGACGGCGGCACCAGGACCGCGGCCATCACGGGCTCATTCGTGGCTCTCTATGAGGCATTGCGCGGCATGAAGCGGCACAGAGAATGGGAAGATCTGCCGATAAAGGATTTCCTGGCGGCGGTGAGCGTCGGCATAGTCGACGGAGAGCTATTGCTTGATCTTGCCTATGAAGAGGATCACAAGGCGGAAGTAGACATGAACGTGGTGATGACCGGCCGGGGCAGGCTCGTGGAGGTGCAGGGGACCGCGGAGGGTCGCCCGTTCTCGCGGACGGAGATGGACAAGCTCTTGGGGCTTGCATCGAAAGGGATAAAGGAGCTTGTGGCGCTTCAGAAGGAGGTTTTGGGCGTGAAAGCGATAGGGTGAGGGTTGTGTTCCGCGTGGAGTGGGGGCGCGTTGGTCGGGTTCCGGCGCGGCCGGAGGGGGGATGTGAGGATCGTGTTTTGCGTTTTTCGAGAGAAACCGGAGGGATTGCCGTTTGAGACTTGTGCTGGCGACAAGGAATGAAGACAAGGTGCATGAGATCAGGGAGGCTTTGGACGGTCTCCCTGTCGGCTTGATGTCTCTCATAGAGCTTCCCGAGATAGGCGAGATAGAGGAGACAGGAGACACTCTTGAGGAGAACGCCCTGCTCAAGGCCGAGACCGTCTCGGCCGCCACCGGGCTTCCCGCTCTGGCGGACGACACAGGGCTCGAGGTCGAGGCTCTGGACGGGCGCCCGGGCGTCAGATCCTCCCGCTATGCAGGCGAGGACGCCACCTACGAGGACAATGTCAGGAAGCTGCTCAAAGAGATGAAAGGGGTCCCCCCGGCAAAAAGAGGCGCATCTTTCAGGACCGTGATAGCCCTTGTCTTCCCGGGCGGCAAAAGCAGGACGGTTGAGGGATACTGCAGGGGATCGATCGAGCTCGAAGCCCGCGGCGAGAACGGCTTCGGATACGACCCCGTGTTCACGCCCGAAGGCTCGAGCTTCACGTTCGCGGAGCTCACCCTCGCCCAGAAGAACGCGATCAGCCACAGGGGGCGAGCGATTGTGGCGGCCCGAAGGCTCCTGGCCGGGCTTTTGAAGGACGATGAATAGGACTCGGCCCCAACGGCGCGCAGTCGGCGAGCTTTGGTAGGCGGAAGTGTCTCCTACCGGGCCCAAGGTAAGCGTCGCGCCTGCGAAGCGACTTTCGCATATCAGATACCCCCTGCAGCGAGACCTATGGCGGCGCGGCGGCACCCTTGGATGGCGCGCCTGGAGGGACTCGAACCCCCAACCTACGGATTAGAAATCCGTTGCTCTATCCTGCTGAGCTACAGGCGCGTTATGTATGGAATGGGGTGGACGACGGGGATCGAACCCGCGACAGCTGGATCCACAGTCCAGTGCTCTACCAGCTGAGCTACGCCCACCACCTTATGCGAAGGAACGTGTTTCCTAGGCGAGCCTTTGGCGCGTCAATGGTCGGGGCGAGAGGATTTGAACCTCCGACTCCCTGCTCCCAAAGCAGGTGCGCTACCAGGCTGCGCCACGCCCCGAGAACTCAGGCCTGAGGCCCGCGACCTCCTATACGCTAATACGACCGGACTAGGGCTGTCAACGTCGCAGCGGATCTGTGATATCGACCGGGGCGACGTTCCGGCTCCCGCCGCGGCCGGGTTATTGCGGGCACGTCACCCCGGAACTCACAACGGAACGCCCCCACGAGCGGGATGTCCTTGACTGAGTGGGCCGTCAAGTGTTAGAGATCGTAATATCGTTTCGGAGAACAAGCCGGTTGCGACCCCAGTCAGGATCCGTCCGGGGTCGACTGATGCGCCCCAATTCCGACAACAATGTGTGCTGGGATGGGTACCATTGCACTTCGGCGGCCCGGCCGCGCTCCGATGAGGTTGTCGATCAGAATCCGTTTGTCGGGAAGACGGTTGCGGCCTACCACGAAAACCGATCACGAGCATGGAGGCCTGAATCATGGCGGGTGTTAACAAGGTAATCCTAGTCGGCCATCTGGGCAACGACCCCGAGATACGCTACACAACCGGCGGCACGCCGGTCGGCAATTTCCGCCTCGCCACCACCGAGCGCTGGACGAACAAGAACGGCGAGCGCGGTGAGAGAACGGAGTGGCACCGCATCGTCGTATGGGGCAAGCTCGCGGAGATCTGTGCGGAATATCTGGTCAAAGGCAAACAAGTATACATAGAGGGCAGGCTTCAGACCCGTCAGTGGGAGGATAAGGAAGGGACGAAGCGTTTCACAACAGAGGTCACCGCAAACAACATGGTCATGCTGGGCAGGGCCGGCGACAGGGTCGAGGTCTCGGAGCCTCAGCGATACGCCGACGTTCCCGCCGAGGAATACTCGGATACCGGCGATTCGGCCGGGGATGACGCCGTGCCGTTTTAGCGCCGGCACGGGGCCGGGCGAAGAAGGAGGATCCCCCCGGCGGGTGCGACTACCCGGTGTAGAGACGCAGCCGGGCCTCTTGGCTGCGGAAACATGCGGGGCCCGCTCATCGATGAGCCGCCGGCAGGCGCGCCTGGATGACGGAAGGCGGTCTTGCCTGCCGAAAGCCTGCCGAAACCTGCCGTTTGACCGGACGCCCTCCTTGTGCTATCTTCGTATGGCTTACACTTTGAGGCGCCTTCGCCACAGTTCTTCGGGGTGAGCGCCCTGCGGCTCCATCTTCGCTTGAAATAATGCGCATGCGACACGGTCGTCATCTTGTGCGCCGCTAGCTCAACTAGGCAGAGCAACTGACTCTTAATCAGTAGGTTGAAGGTTCGATTCCTTCGCGGCGCACCAGTCCCGTCTTTGAGGCGTTTCCACATCGGGGGTGGACTGGGTCCGCTTCTCCCAGGCCCGGAAAACCAACAGTCAATGCAGCCCTACAGGTCCGACAGGCCGGAAGTGCTGGAATCGCTGTCCCACAGGGTGTATCATAATACTGAGGCTGGAAGCGCTTCCGGGTCGCCTCGGATCCCGGCGGTGGCCGGCCTGGTAGAACGGATTCGCCATCAATGTGTTTCTCGGCCTTCTAAGCCGCTGCAGTAGTCTGCCTTGTGTATGGTCTTTCTGAAAGGAGGGGGCGACAGGTTTCGACGGGATAGTTGAAACACGGAACGCGTGCCGAGGTCCCGTTGGCCTCGTTAAACTGACGGGAAATTTCAACTGCCGACGATCAGTTGGCACTGGCTGCCTAAGAGCGGTCACGTCTCCGTCTTCCGTGCTCGTCCGGGGGGCGAGAGGCGTCGCAATGACGGGCTAGTTTCAGGTGTCGTCCGGGGGCCTGAGGCGAAACTCTAACTCGGGCTGGTCCTCTTCCCATCCCGCCTGTCGGAGGGGAGGAGGACGAGACTCAAAAGGCAGGATACGCACGTAGTGGTCCGCGTGGATATATCTTCGGACGCGGGTTCGATTCCCGCCGCCTCCACCACTCTAACGTATTCTATGATAATGCGTTACTGGCTTGGCTGCCTCGCGTTTAGGCTTGGTAGGCCTGGCCGGGCACGCCGCGACAGCCGGCTATTCCTCTCACGAGATTGAGGTGCTGCCCCCCCGGATCTCGATGCATGATGTTCTTGACAGCCAGGCACTAGGCCAAGAATCGCCTTTCAACCAAGCACCTGCAATGCATGATTGTTGGGGTAAGATGCGGCTTCCTCTCGAGTACATGGGAGAAGCCTCCTCCAGTTAACTTGTATGACTGCAATTGTTTAGCCACATGGGGCCGAGTCTCACCGGGAATCCGTCCGGACCGGGAGACAGATTGCGCCTGATCTGTCATTCTGAGAAGCATAGACGTATACGGGTGAAGCTTCGGGCAGTAGAGACCTAGAGAATAGGTGTTGACAAGTAAACAATTTGGGCCGAATCTGTTTACTTAGGTAAACACTATGAATCGAAACACATTGCTCACCATCATAGGCGAATGGCTTGAAGAGGGGGAGATCCCCGCCCTTGTTCCAAGGGAGCACCCACTTGGTGACCCCCGGGAGCTCAAGCATATCCTGGCCATAGTGGGACCGAGGCGTGCCGGGAAGACGTATTTCATGTTCCAACTCATCCGGTTGCTGCTGGAAAAGGGCGGTTTCTCGAAGAAGGACATACTCTTCATTGACTTCGAGGATTACCGATTGGGAGATTTCACAGCGGACTCAATGGAGGAGCTTCTTGCAGCGTTTCATCAACTTGCCGGACAGTACCCCCGTTATCTGTTCTTCGACGAGGTTCAGAACCTACCCCGGTGGAACAGCGTGCTCCGCACGCTGCACAACCGCCGACGTTTCAAGATCGTCGTGTCGGGAAGCAACTCAAGCTTGCTTGGCCGTGAGGTAGCTACCGAGCTCCGCGGGCGATATGAAGATCTTCTAATGTTGCCGTTTTCGTTCCGTGAGTATCTGGTGTGCCGGGGAGTCTCGTATACCCCCACCTTGCTTCATACCGCCGCGAGCGGGACCATTGTGGCGGCGTTCGACGATTATGTGGCACACGGAGGTTTTCCTGAGGTCGTCATGGCTCGCAACGAGGGCGAACGACGTAGGCTGCTGCAGGACTACTTCAAGACGATCTTCTATAGGGATGTTCTCGATAGATACAATATCAAAGCACGTTATGTTCTCGATGGCCTGATGAACGAGTTTCTGGAAACATATTCGTGCATCTTCTCCATAAGCAGGTTCGAGAGACATCTGAAGAGCAATGGAATGCCCGGCAGCAAACGCACCATCGCGAATTACGCCGCCTATCTCAGGGAGGCGTTTTTCATCATCGCAAATGAGAAGTTCTCCTTCTCTGCCCGGAGAAGGATCATGAGCCCAAAGAAGATATATCTGACCGATACGGGTTTTGCCGCGTTGGGGCACCCGTTTAGTGAGAATAGGGGGAGAATCCTCGAGAACTTAGTGGCAATCGAGCTGTCTCGCCGAGGGGCGGACGTTTACTACTTCAAGAATGATCACGAGTGTGACTTTGTTGTGAAGCAAGGCTCCGGGCCGAGGCGCGCCATCCAGGTTTGCTGGGAACTGACGAGGCGCAATGAAGAGCGTGAGCTTGCAGGGCTTGCTGAGGCCTGCAGGTCTCTCCGCCTGGATTCAGGGCTCATACTCACGTATGCCCAGGAGGAAGAGCGCGAGATGGACGGCCTTGGGGTGTCTGTCTTACCCGTATGGAAATGGCTTGTCGGAGATGCCGGAACGTGAGGCTCTCCTCCTGTCTGTAGAGTGCCCGCTCGACGGCCTCCATCGGGATCTGCCCGGCGGTTCTACTTCTTTGCGTTCGTGTCCACCACTCCGTTCAATGATTCGGTTGGATACGAACTTGGGGGGCCTTGCCTCGCGCTTTACTCCAGGTGTCGTCCCACACCATTGGGGGAAATGTGTGAACTTTGGCGCCGGGGGGAGCGGATTCAAGTCGCCTGGATTATGTGATTAAAGGCCGGGCAGACCGTGGGATACGGATGGATTGGGAGGGAAGCCGGGCAAACGGCAAATAAACGCTGGATGGAGGGTCACCCAAGCGGTAACATGGTGGCTCCGAGGGAGAATCGGCGTTCATTTTCCTTCGTGCGGACGTTAGATAGGCGGCGGCGAACGACAGAGCGCCCACAACGGATCCAAAGACCCAAAAAGGAGACCCAGCGGCCGGCGCCGCGGACTGGAAGTCAAGCCTTGCTTTGTGTTTCTCCGTCCTTTTAGGACCCGGATGCAAGTTCGGGTTGATTTACCGTAAGAGTTATTTCACCAGGAGGGAATCAACCATGACCAAACTAACCCGCGGACTGATCCTTCTGTTCGCCACCCTGTTTGCCCTGCCGGTATCGGCCGATTACACTCCCGATCCAACCGTTCCGCGCTCTGAAATTCCCAAAGAATACCAGTGGAACTCCACACATATATACGCCTCGGTGGAGGACTGGGAAGCCGACCTGGCCGAGGTCGAGGCCATAGTGCCCGAACTGGCCGCATTTGAGGGACGGCTGGGTGAGTCTGCCGGCACTCTGTATGAGTTCATTACCAAGACCGAAGACGCCACGCGGACCTTGTATAAGTTATCCCGTTACGCCGGCAACCTGGCCGATACGGATATGGCCAACTCCGAGTACCAGCAGCTTCGGGGCAAGGTGGGATTTGCATGGCAGAACTTCAGTGCGGCCGTCTCCTTCGCCGATCCCGAGGTTCTGGCCCTGCCTGAAGGAACCATCGAGGGTTTTATGGCCGAAAAGGAGGAGCTCGAGATTTACGAGAAGTATTTCAATGATATCCTGAGGATGAAGCCCCATACCCTCAGCAAGGAAGAGGAGGGAATTCTGTCGATGACCGGCCAGGTTCGGGGCGTGCCCAACGATGTAGCCTCGAAACTGCGCAACGTGGACATGAAATTCCCGGACATTGTCGACGAAAACGGTGAGTCGGTCCCGCTGACTCTTGCCGGGTTTACGAAATACCGGGCTTCAAAGGCATACAATGTTCGCAAACAGGCGGCCGACGCTTTCTTTGCAACGTTTCGTCAGTATGAAAACACGTTGGCCGCCAGCCTGGACGGCGCGGTCAAGTCGCATTTGATGACCAAAAAGCTGCGCAACTACGACAGTTGCCTGGAAGCCGCGCTGTTCGAGGATGACATCACCCCGGCCACCTACAACATGCTGATCGAGACGATCAACGCAAACCTGGAACGCACGCTGCACAAGTACGTCAGCCTGCGCAAGAAGGTCATGGGGCTGGAAGGACCGGTCACCTTCCCCAACCTCTACAACTCACTGCTGGAGGGCGTGGAGGACGACTATCCGTACGACGAATGCCGCGAGTTGCTCGTCGCGGGTCTGAAGCCTCTGGGAAAAGAATACGTCGGACTGATCGAAACCGGAACCGACCCCGCCAGCGGGTGGATTGACATATATCCCAACAAGAACAAGCGGACCGGCGCCTACAGCTCGGGAATGTTGGCCAAAGATATTCATCCCTATGTCCTGCACAATTACGACAACACACTGGCCTCCGTATTCACCACCGCCCACGAATTCGGTCACGCCCTGCACTCACACTATTCGGCCAACGCCCAGCCCCTTGTATATTCCGGCTACCCGATTTTTCTGGCCGAAGTCGCCTCAACCTGCAACGAGGAAATCCTGCTGAATTATATGCTCAAGAACGAGAAGGATCCGGTCAAGAAGTTGGCGCTGCTGAACCGGCGGATGGAGAACATCCGGATTACCATCTTCCGCCAGACCTTGTTCGCCGAATTCGAGCAGCGGTTTCACGAACACGCGGAAGGCAACAACACCCTGACCGCCGACTACCTGAATAAGCTGTACGCCGAGCTGGTTGCCAAGTACTACGGTCCCGATTTTGAGATGGGCGAAAACGACGAAGTCGAGTGGGCGTATATCCCCCACTTCTACTATAACTTCTACGTTTTCTCGTATGCGACGGGACTGACCAGCGGCATTGCCATGGCCGGTCTGATCGAAGAAGAGGGCCGGGAAGCAGCCGACCGTTACATTGACAACATGCTCAAAGCCGGCGACTCCCGTCCGCCCCTGGAGATCCTGAAATCGGCCGGCGTGGACATGGAGACCCCGACCCCGATCCTCACCATGCTGGACCTGTTCGAGGACACGGTCGAGGAATTCGACAAGCTGTGGACGAAGACGTTTAAGAAGTAGACCGGCTGGTCGGGAAACAAGTATCAACGATCAGGGGATCTTGTCGGCAATGTCCACAGACAAGGAAGCGAGAGAGAGGGCCGGAAGTCCAGAACGCCGTAGCCCGGCGGCCAAAGGCTCACACTCCCTTCGCGCCGCTGCCGGCAGGGACGACTTCGAGCGGTTCCGCCGCTTGTGCTACGAAGTTCTGCGATACTCGGCCAAGGGGCTTCTGAGGAAGGACTTTCTCCCGAAGGTTTCGGAGAAGATCAGGGGCCACGCGGGATGCGACGCCGTCGACTTGTGGGTGAAGGAAGGGCCCGACAAGCATTTTCGCTGCTCGATCACCGGGTCGAAGAAGATGCCCTTCGGGTTTATACTTGTGCCGCGCGCTTTGGGCGAACCGGGATCGTCCGTCCTGGGTCAAGCCTCCGCGCCGGCGCAACGTCAAGCCTCCTCCCCCATGCAGCGTGAAGCCTCCACCCCCACTCAGCGCGAAGTCTCCGCCCCACGACCGGGCGAGCCCGCCTCGTCCGGCCCGGGTCAAGCCTCCGCGCCCACTCAGCGGGAAGCCCCCGCCCCCGCGCAACGTGAGACCTCCGCCCGCCGGTCGGGCGAAGCCGCCGCCCCGCCCCCGAACGGACCCGAAGAAACCGAAATCGAGAGGGTCTGCCGCGACGTCGTCAAGGGAGCCTACGACCGTTTGCATCCTTACGTTACCGACGACGGGAGCCTCTGGACCGGCAACTCGCCCGATGTGAACACAGATGGGTCCGAAAGGTTCGGGTCCTCCGGCCTCGACCTTCGTAATCTGAACCCGCCTTACAAAGACATAGCGATAATCCCCATCCGGCTGGAAGATGAATGCATAGGGCTGCTCCAGCTGAAGAGCCGTAAGAAGAGCTTCTTCTCCATGGATGACATTCGCTTCTACGAAGAGATCTCAGACGTCTTAGGGGTCGCGCTTTCGCATCAGTACGCCCAGATAGAGCTAAGGGAGAGAATCAAGGAGATCACGTGCATGTATGGGATCGCTCGCCTAACGGCTCAATCGGAAGCCTCGTTCGACGAGATCATTCAAGGGATAGTCCATTTGCTTCCCCCCGCCTGGCTCTATCCGGAAATAACATGCGCACGCATCATCTTGAACGGCAAGTCCTATACCACGGACGGCTTCCGCGAATCTCCCTACCGCCAGGTGTCGGATGTCGTCGTGGAGAGGGTGAAAGTGGGTTCGGTCGAGGTCGCATATCTCGAGGAGACGCAGACGCTGGACGAAGGACCGTTTCTTTTCGAGGAGCGGAGCCTTATTGACAATATCGCCCGAGAGGTGGCCGTGTTCTATGAACAGGCCAGAGCGGACGAGGAGAGGGTCTCATTGCAGGATCAGCTCAGGCACGCCGACCGATTGGCCACGATCGGTCAGCTCGCGGCCGGCGTGGCCCACGAGCTGAACGAACCTCTGGGCACGATCCTGGGCTTCGCTCAGCTTGCGAAGAAGTCGCCGGACCTGACCGAGAGCCTGGAACGCGACCTCAAGAACATAGAATCCGCGTCGCTCAGCGCCAGGGAGATCATAAAGAAGCTGATGACTTTCGCGCGGCAGGTGCCTCCGCGGAAGTCGCTTTTGAACCTAGACGAAGTTCTGGAGGACGGTCTGCGGTTCTTCGAGTCTCGATGCGTCAAGTCGGGTATCAGGCTGGATCGGCGGCCGGCGGCCGATTTGCCGAAGATAACCATTGACCCGGGCCAGATCAATCAGGTTCTCGTGAACCTGGTGGTGAACGCGATTCAGGCCATGCCTCGAGGGGGAACCCTCAAGGTGGAGACATGGGCGACGGACGACGACGTTTGTTTTAGCGTCGAGGATACCGGCGAAGGGATGACGAAAGAGGTATCGGACAGGATCTTCCTGCCGTTTTTCACGACGAAGGACGTAGACCAGGGAACGGGGCTGGGGTTGGCGGTCGTTCACGGAATCGTGATTTCGCACGGGGGCGGGATCGAAGTCGACACGGAGCCGGGCGAAGGCGCGCGGTTCACGGTTCGCCTGCCGTTGGCTAAGCCAGACAAGGGCGGCGAGAGACAAACATGAGAAACAGCTCGGAGAAAGAACGCGTTTTGATTGTGGATGACTCCCCTGAGACGCTCGAGATGCTCGAGCGGAACCTCACGTCGGAGGGATACGACGTCTTCGCCGCGCCCGGTGTGGCGGAAGCGGTCGAGCTCCTGGATCATACGCTTGTGGATCTCGTGGTCACGGACTACAAGATGCCGAGGAGCTCGGGGATGGACTTGATCCGCTACGTGCGGGAGAACTTTCGGAATACCGAGGTGATGATGATCACCGGCTACGGCACGGTGGAGGGGGCCGTTGAGGCCATCAAGACCGGGGCGGAGGAGTACCTTACCAAGCCTTTCACGGACGAGGAGCTTTTCTCGGCGGTGCGACGCGCACTGGAGAAGCGCAAGCTGCGGATGGCGGGTCGGGATCGGTTGCCGGAGGCGATCGGTTCACGCTATGGGATCCTGGGAGAATCGGAGCCCATGGAAGAGGTCTTTCGCTCCATTGATAAAGCCGCCTCGACACCGGCGACTGTGCTGATCACAGGGCAAAGCGGCACGGGGAAGGAGCTCGTCGCCCGGGCGATTCATTACAGCAGCAAGCGCGCGTCGGCGCCTTTCGTCCCGGTCAATTGCGGGGGCATACCGGAAGGACTTCTGGAAAGCGAGCTGTTCGGTTACGTCAAGGGCGCCTTCACCGGGGCCTTGGAGTCCAGGGCGGGCTTCTTTCAAACCGCTGACGGAGGGACGGTCTTTTTGGACGAAGTGAGCGAGACAAGTCTGGCAATGCAGGTCAAGCTCCTTAGGGTGTTGCAGGAGAAGGAAGTGTTCATGGTCGGTTCGACGCAGCCGCGCAAGGTCAATGTCAGGATCCTGGCGGCGACGAACAAGAACCTCCTGGGTTTGGTGAAAAAGGGCAGCTTTCGGGAGGATCTCTACTACAGACTGAAAGTCATAGAGATACCCATTCCTCCTCTTCGGGACCGATCGGATGACATCGTCCTTCTCGCGAAGCACTTCGCGCGTGAGTACTCTCAGGAGGCCGAGAAACCCGAGCCTCGCTTCTCGGGCAAAGCCTTGGAAGTGCTGACGAATTACGCTTGGCCCGGAAACGTTCGCGAGCTGGAGAACGTGGTGCAGAGTCTGGTCGTGATGACGGACTCGGATGTTATCGATGTGCCCGATTTGCCGGACTTGATGCGCTACGCGGGCGTGCGAGAGAAAGGACTGAATCGCACGCTGGCAGAAGTGGAGGCCGCGCACATACACAACGTGCTGGCATCGGTGAGCGGCAACAAGACCCGCGCGGCCGAGATCCTCGGGATCGATCGTAAGACCTTGCGCGAGAAAATGAGACGACTCCAGAAGTCCCCCGAGTAGCCTTCCCATGCTTTACTGCACACACTCGACATAGTCGCGTCGGAAAAAAGAAGAGGCCGGGCGCCGGCGACGGAATAGAGGCATCCGTGAGCGATGCGCCCGCTCGTTCTGCGGACTGGTTCTACGGCGCTTGATCCTGAGTATCAGACTCGACCGCCGGCTTGAGCCGGCGGTCGACGACCGGCGCGAAGGAGCCGACGGAAACGCCGTCCACCCGCTCCCAAAACCGGGGTGTTTCGTTCCGGCGGTACAAAACGCCCCGGTTGGCGCCTTTAGTTCTGGGCCGAGCCGATCTCCGCCCTTTGCCTCCGAGCATCGCCTTCCACAAGACGTAATACGCCTTCCCGCAACGGGTTGCCTCCTTGGATATGCCGAGTTTTGGAGAGCGACAGCCGTGCCCGCCGGTAGAGATCCAGCCGGCACGGCGATTGATATGTATGGAGAGAGTCGGATGAACGGCGCTGAAGGTACCGGACGAAGGCGCGCTGAATATGTCGATCCGAAGAAGCACTTGAGCGGCGCGCAGTCGCCGCGGACAAGAGAAGGCAACGGTCCCAGCAGAGTGAAAAGGGGATAAGCAATGGCTCGCCGGCGCTCCGGATTCTCCAAGGACGATCGGGATCGCTCACCGAGCGACCGCGCCGGGGCGGAAGTACGCGCCGGTGATTCAAAGGAACCCAGCGGCCTCTGCGCGACGTGCGCGAAGCGCGATACCTGCCTCCTCCCCCAGGCCGAGGGCGGTGTTTGGCACTGCGAGGAGTATGTAGAGGAGGGTTGACGCAAGGGTTGCAAGGCGGAATAGCGCGGCACGGACAAGCCAAAAAGGCGAGGCACGGAGAAGTCAAAAAGCACTAGGCACGAAAGGAGTCTGAGAGACGGGGCACAAGGCAAGTAGGAGGCGCGAGGCACAAGACAGGTCTGAAAGACGAAGCGAAGAGCAAGCAGGAAGCGAGCGGCACAGTGCAGGAGCTCTAGACACGGAGAATGAGTGCGATATGAATCCTGAACAAGCAGGGGCGGTCGTAGAGAGAGTTGAAGAAAGCGAGGGCGGATTGATAGCCCGCATGGAGCGCATTCAGGCGACGTACGGGTACCTCCCCAAAGAAAAGCTGGAGTCGCTGGCGGCGGAGACGGGGCGCTCGCTCGTGGACATCTACGCCGTGGCTACCTTCTACAAGGCTTTCAGTCTCACTCCTCGGGGCAAGCACCTCATCTCGGTATGCCTCGGCACCGCGTGCCACGTGCAAGGCGGCCCGAGGATCGCGGAAGCCATATCGGGAGAATTGGGAATTCGATCGGGGGAGACCACCTCCGACCGCGAGTTCTCATTCGAGACCGTCAACTGTCTCGGGGCTTGCGCGCTGGGCCCCGTTGTGGTGGCCGACGGGCACTATTTCTCCAAGGTGAAGACTACCGACGTCAAAGGGATACTGGAAAAAGCCCAGAGGGGCTTGGACCTGATAGAGATCGAAACCGACGATCGCATCTTCCCGGTCGAGGTGAGTTGCGCGCGTTGCAACCACAGCCTGATGGATCCGCGGCACGTCATAGACGGTCACCCTTCGATTCGAGTGACGGTGTCCTTCGGAAACAAGCACGGCTGGCTGGCCCTTTCCAGTCTATACGGGAGCTACAAGGTCTCTTCCGAGTATGAGATACCCATGGAACAGGTCGTTCACATGTTCTGCCCCTACTGTCACGCCGAGTTGATCGGCGCCGGCAAATGCAGCGAATGCGGCGCCTCGATGGTCCCGATGATCGTCCGCGGCGGGGGAGTCGTGCAGATCTGTTCCCGCAGAGGCTGCCGCGGTCACATGCTGGATATGGGCGGCGTGCCGTTGGAGTGATTCCCCGGGTCGAGCGGCGGGTAGAGAAAGAGGTGTGTAGGTGAACAGGCTTTCAACGGTTGAGGAATTGGTCGAGTTTCGTAGGCGCGTTCAAGACGATCGGAAGCTCCAGTACGACAAGCCCACCTTGGTGATCTGCGCCGGGACGGGGGGACAGGCCAGCGGCTCGAACGATATACTGCGCATCATCAAGCGTTACATCCTAGACAGAGGTCTTCAGACGAAGGTCGGGCTGCGGGTGACGGGCTGCCAGGGCTTTTGCGAGATGGACCCTTTCATAGTCGTGGAGCCGGGGCGGCACCTCTACCCCAAGCTCAAGATGGAAGATGTTCCCAGGGTGATCGACGCGGCGGTCGGCGGGTTCGTGGATGAGAGTCTCATCTACAGGGATTCACATGATGACAAGCCGTACGAGTGCCAGGACGATATTCCCTTCTTCAAGAAACAAAAGCGCGTGATTCTGGGGAACAACCAGAAGCTGGACCCCATCCGGATCATCAACTACGTCGAAAGGGGCGGATACTCCGCGGCCGAGAAGGCGCTGTCGAACCCGGATCCCAAGTGGATCATCGAGGAGGTCAAGAAATCGGGGCTGCGCGGTCGGGGAGGTGCCGGCTTTCCCACCGGAAGAAAGTGGGAGCTCGCGAGGGCTTCGGGGGACCCCGGGGAGCAGAAGTATGTCGTCTGCAACGCCGACGAGGGCGATCCCGGCGCCTACATGGATCGAAGTCTCCTTGAAGGCAATCCGCACGCCATCATCGAGGGTCTGCTCATCGGGGGAATCGCCATCGGGGCGACGAAGGGCATCATCTACGTCCGAAGCGAGTACCCTATCGCCATCAAGCACACGATCATCGCTCTTCGTCAGGCCCGCGACCTGGGTCTGTTGGGCGAGGACATACTCGGCACCGGCATCCACTTCGACATATCGATAGTGCGGGGAGCGGGCGCTTTCGTCTGCGGGGAGGAGACCGCGCTCATCAAGTCGGTCGAGGGCTTCACCGGTGAGCCGAGGCAGAGGCCGCCTTATCCGATCGAGAAGGGCATCGGCGGACACCCAACCTGCATAAACAACGTGGAATCGCTCGCCAACATACCCGTGATCATCGACGACGGCGCCGATTCCTACGCGAAAGTCGGGGTCCCCGGCAATACGGGCACGAAGATCTTCTCCCTCGTGGGCAAGATACGAAACACGGGCCTGGTGGAGGTTCCGCTCGGAACCAAGATCTCCGACGTCGTCTACGACATCGGCGGCGGGCCGTCGGGCCGGGCGAAGATCAAAGCCGTCCAGACCGGGGGACCTTCCGGAGGGTGTATCCCGGCCTCGAAGTTCGATCTGCCCATCGACTACGACAGCCTCGTGGAAGCCGGTTCCATCATGGGTTCGGGCGGAATGATCGTCATGGACGAAGAAACCTGCATGGTGGACGTAGCCAAGTACTTCATGGGCTTTCTCAAGGACGAATCCTGCGGCAAGTGCTTCACGTGCAGAAAAGGCACGCAGCGGATGTACGAGATCCTGGACGACATCTCCAAGGGGGTGGCGACCATGGAGGACCTGGATCTCTTGGAAGAGCTGGCTCACGTGGTCAAGGACACGACGATGTGCGGGCTTGGGCAGTCGGCTCCCAACCCCGTGCTTAGCACGCTGCGCTATTTCCGCGAGGAGTACGAGCGGCACATCAAAGACAAGCGTTGCGACGCGTTCGTCTGCAAGGATCTGGTCGGGGCGCCCTGTCAGGCCGCCTGCCCGTTGGGGACCGAGGCTTGGCGATACGTGGCCCACATCGGGAAGGGGGAATACGAGGAGGCCTACCGGGTCATCCGCGAGCCGAATCCTTTCCCCTCGGTCTGCGCGCGGGTCTGCCACCATCCGTGCGAGTCCAAGTGCCGAGCCGGGGCGACCGGCGGCGACCCCGTCGCGATAAGGGCTTTGAAGCGCTTCGTCACCGATCGAATCGACCCGTCCTTCTACGAGCCGGAGAGGCTGGAGTGGGATAACGGCGCTCCCCCCCCCAGGGTGGCGGTAATCGGAGCCGGCCCCGCCGGGCTGACCGCGGCCCATTACCTCTCTCTTAAGGGATGCAAGATCTCGGTCTTCGAAGCGGAGAGCGAACCGGGCGGAATGCTGACCTGCGCGATTCCGTCCTATCGCCTGCCTCGCGAAGTGATCAAGAAAGAGATAGAAGCATTGCTGAACGAGAATATCAGTCTCAAGTGCGGCGTCGCGCTGGGTCGCGACATAACCATCGACGGGTTGCTCGAAGAGGGTTACGGGGCCGTTCTCCTGGCCATCGGCGCGCACCAGAGCAAGCCGTTGCGCCTTGAGAACGAGGACGTGGAAGGCGTATACCCCTCCATTGATTTCTTGAAGGCGTTCAACCTACAGACCGAGCAACTCGCCAAGGGCAGGGTGGGGGTCATCGGCGGCGGCAACTCCGCGATCGACGCGGCCCGCATGGCGCTTCGTCTCAAAGACGTGGATGAGGTGACCATTCTGTACAGGCGGACCCGCGGCGAGATGCCCGCCTTCGCGGAGGAGATCGAAGCGGCGGATCAAGAGGGGATTCACTTAAAGACCCTTGTCACGCCGGTCGGAATAATCAGCGAGGACGGCCGTCTGAAGGGTCTTGAGTGCGTGCGCAACGAGCTCGGCGACGCCGACGAAAGCGGCAGGCGCCGACCGGTTCCCATCAAGGGCACGGAGCACGTCATCCCGCTCGATACGCTCATCGTGGCCATAGGCGAGGATTCGGGAATCGACGCCGTGACTCCGGCGAAGTCGAGCCGAATCGAGACCACCCCTTGGAACACCGTTCGGGCGGACATGACGACGATGCTAACAAACCGGCCTGGAGTGTTCGCGGCCGGGGACGTTGTTCGCGGACCAAATACGGTGGTGGAGGCGATCGCCGACGGAAAGAAAGCGGCCGTCATCATAGAGAGATTCCTTAAGAAAGAACCCCTGGTTCAGCCTTTGTCGGCACGGCTGCCGAGGGTCTACGTGGAGCCCATAAGCGACGAAGACGCCCAGGGCGGTCGTCGGGCCGAGACGCCGCGCGCTTCGGCGGAATGGCGCAGGCGCAATTTCGCCGAGGTGGAAGTCGCTCTCTCGCAGGCGGAGGCGAAGCGGGAGGCGCTGAGGTGTTTGCGGTGCGATCTGGAGTTCACCAGCGGCGCCGAGGAGAAGGAAGCCGCGGTCGAAGCCGGGAGGCAAAGCGCGTGATTACACTCAAGATAAACGGTTTGGAAGTAAGCGTAGAGAAGGGAACCACCGTACTCGAAGCGGCGCGGTTCCTCGGTTTTCCGATCCCGACTCTGTGCCACATGGAGGGACTCTCGCCTTACGGCGCTTGCCGGCTGTGCGTCGTGGAGATCGGGGAAGGGGAAAGGTCGAAGCTCGCCACGTCGTGCACTTACCCGGTCGAGGAAGGTCTCATCGTAAGGACTTCGTCTTCCCGCGTAGTCAGGGCGCGAAGAATGATCCTGGAGCTCTTGCTGGCGTCTTGTCCCCAGTCGAAGGTGATCCAGGATCTCGCGGCGGCGCACGAGGTTCGCAGACAGCGCTTCAGGCAGGAGTACGAGAGCTGCATCCTCTGCGGCCTGTGCGTGCGAATGTGTGAGGAACAGATGATGGGTAAGGCCATCGGTTTTCGAGGCCGCGGAGAAAACCGAAGCATCGGGACGCCTTTTGACGTCAAATCGGAGCAGTGCCGTCTGTGCGGGGGTTGTATCTACGTCTGCCCGGTCTGCACTCTGCGTTGTACATACAATGAGCCGGAGAAGGCGATCTGCGGCGGTTGCGCCAACCTCGCGCCGCCGTGTTTGGAGAAAGACCGGTTCGACGACATGATGTGCTACATGGATCCCTGTGTGGCCTGTGAAATCGGGACGGGAGACAACAAGCATTCCGAAACAAAGTGATGCTGGGAAGAAGGAGCAAAAGGCCATGTTACAGACATTGTCGAGGGTAAATTCATCAGCGGCGACTTTGACCAAGAACAGGACGGAGGGGTCGGTAACGCCTTCATCCGGCATGTGCGTGACCTGCGTGGACGGCTGCATCGGGATGTGTGAGATCGGAAAATCCGCCTATCGGGGACACGAGGTGATCTACCCGCAGCCGTTCGGGGTCATCACCACCGCGGCCGAGAAGAACTACCCCGTCGACTACTCGCATTTCAATATCATGGGCACGGCGGTCGGCGCTCACGGGATCGAGGCGGATTCGGACAAAGCGATCTTTCCCAACGCCAACCTGGAGGTCCGCTTCGGCCGGGACGGAGGCATCAAGTTCCGATACCCGTGGATCATTCCGGGGATCGGCTCCACCAACATCGCGAAGAACAACTGGGAGGGCCTGGCGATAGGCTCGGCGCTTTCCGGCACGGGTCTCACGATAGGAGAGAACGTGGTAGGCATGGACCCGGAGGCGAGTTTCAACAACGGGGACATAGTCGACACGGTGGACCTGAAGAGAAGAGTCAAGCTCTACCAGGACTACCAGCGAGACGGGTACGGGGCCATCATCGTTCAAGCGAACGTGGAAGACACCAGGCTCGGCGTCCAAGAGTACGCCATTCGCGAGCTCGGGGTGGAAGTGGTCGAGCTCAAGTGGGGGCAGGGCGCGAAGAACATCGGGGGAGAGGTCAAGATACAGGATCTGAAGAAAGCGCAAATGCTCTACGAGCGAGGCTACGTGGTGCTCCCCAATCCGACCGACCCGAACGTCATACGGGCGTTCGAGCGCGGGTCGTTCAAGGAGTTCGAGCGCCATTCGCGCGTCGGCATGGTGACCGAGGAGTCGTTTGCCCGGCGCGTCGAGGAGCTGCGCGAAGCCGGCGCCAAGTACGTGTTCCTTAAGACCGGAGCCTACCGGCCCGCCGATCTGGCGCGCGCGGTCAAGTTCTCGTCGAAGTACGGGATAGATCTTCTGACCGTGGACGGCGCCGGAGGCGGAACGGGAATGAGCCCGTGGCGGATGATGAACGAGTGGGGCGTCCCGCCCGTGGAGATCGATTCGTTGCTCTACCGGTACGCGAAGAAGCTGGCCGACAAGGGAGAATACGTGCCCGCGCTGGCTCTGGCCGGCGGCTTCACTTTTGAGGATCAGATCTTCAAGGGCCTGGCCATCGGCGCGCCTTTCGTGAAGCTCATCGGCATGGCGCGTTCTCCCATCGCGGCGGCGATGGTGGGCAAGACAATCGGCAGGAGCATCGAGGCCAACGAGATCCCGGTCTACGTGGAGCGCTTCGGCAAGACGAGGGATGAGATATTCGTTACGGCGCCCGAACTTCGCAAGGAGCTTGGAGATGAGGAGTTCGAGAAGCTGCCCACGGGGGCCATCGGGCTGTACACGTACTATGAACGGCTCGCGCAGGGGCTGCGTCAGCTGATGTGCGGCGCGCGCAAGTTCGATCTGGGCCTCATCGGCCGGGAGGACATCGCGGCGCTGACGAGGGAAGCGGCGGAGATAAGCGGCGTCCCCTACATTCTGGACGTCGACAAAGAGGAAGTGCTTGAGATTCTGGAGGCTTAGAGGCCGCCGGTGATCCGGCGGAAAGAGATGCGGGCGCGCCGCGAGATCGCGCGACGTCCGGAGACGGGTGGGAGTATGGGTGAAGACAAGCGAGATTCTCCTTTGCAGGGAGGCGCCGGGCAGTCCGGGGGCGTAGATCCCGAAGAGAAATCCTTCACCCGACTGGGAAGCGGGGAGATCGGTGGAAAGGCGCAAGGACTACTGAGATTGGAGCGCATCCTCACTACGCGGGTCGACAAAGAGGCGTTTCCGTCCTTCAGGATCGATATCCCGTGGTTTTGGGTCGTCGCAACCGACTGGTTCGATCTCTTCATGGAGAAGAACCGCCTTTACGACCTCGCTCTATCGAACGCCAAGGACCGCGACGTGGCGAACGCCTTCCAGAGAGCGCAGTTGCCCGCGGAGCTTGTAGCCGAGCTGAGGAAGCTAATCTCCGAGGTTCGTGTTCCTCTGGCGGTGAGGTCTTCCAGTCTTCTGGAGGACGCCCTACGGGAGCCCTTCGCGGGCGTCTACCATACGAAAATGGTTCCCAACAACCAGTTCAGCGGTGAGGCGAGGCTCCGCAGCCTATCGGAGGCGATGAAGTTCGTCTATGCGTCAGCTTTTTCAGCCGACGCCAAAAGCTACCGTCGGGCCATGGGTCGATCACACGACGAAGAGAAGATGGCGGTCATAATCCAAGAGGTGGTCGGCCTCCGCCACGGCGATAGGTTCTATCCGAACGTGTCCGGGGTAGGCCGCTCGTACAACTTCTACTCGTTGGGCTACAGCCGGCCGGAGAACGGCGTGGTAAGCCTGGCGCTCGGGCTGGGAAAGACCATAGTGGACGGGGGCCGCTCGTGGACCTATTGCCCGGCCTATCCGAAGGTGAAGCCGCCTTTCGCCGACATGAAAGACCTGTTACGGGGGACTCAGACACGGTTCTGGTCCGTCAACATGGGGAAGCCCCCGACCTACGATCCCATTCAGGAAACCGAATACCTCTCTGAGGGTGATCTCGGTCACGCCGAAAGCGACGGCGTTCTGGGTGAAGTTGCTTCGACCTATGACCCGCAGAGCGATCGGCTGACTCCGGGGGCCGCCAGGCCGGGAGCGCGGGTCTTGGACTTCGCGCCTCTCTTGGAGCTAAACCGGGTTCCGCTCAACGACCTCGTGAAGAGCCTCTTGAGCGCATGTGAGGAGGAATCGGGAAATCCCGTCGAGATAGAGTTCGCCGTGACCTTCGGCGAGGGTTCGGGTGAGAGCGCGCGGTTGGGTCTTCTCCAGGTGAGACCCATGTTAGTCTCGGATGACGAAGTGGAGGTCGGAGAGGGTGAGCTCGGCGGAGACGGAGTCGTCGTGGCGTCCGAACAAGTTCTCGGCAACGGGCGGCGCGACTCCATCGCGGACGTTGTGTACGTGAAGCCTGAGACTTTCTCCGCCAAAGACTCTTGGCTCGTCGCGGCCGAGCTGGAGGAGATGAACCTCCGGCTTCTGGATGCGGGCCGTCCCTACCTTTTGGTGGTTCTCGGGCGTCTCGGAACGTCCGATCCGTGGCTCGGAATACCCGTCAGGTGGGGGCAGGTGTCCGGCGCCAAGGTCATTGTGGAGGCCTCCTCTCCCGAAATGAGCGTGGACATGAGCCAGGGATCCCACTTCTTCCACAACGTCGCCTGCTTGCAGGTTCTCTATTTCTCTACCGACAAGGCCGGGCGTCACGACGTCGATTGGAACTGGTTGGCCGGCCTGAACACGGACAGTGAATCCAAATTCGTGCGTCACGTCAGATTGAACGAGCCGCTTCACATCAAAGTCGACGGAAGAAGCGGCCGAGGAGTGATCCGCCGTGAAGGATGAGACCCAGTCGGCGATTAGACTGCTGGAAGCTCTTACCGAAAGGGCCAAAGAGCTCACCTGTCTGTATGCCATCGAAGAAACGCTCAAGGAGCCCGACGCGGACATCGATCGGGTCTGCGACTGTATCATAGAGTCTATTCCTCCGGGATGGCAATTCCCGGACGCTTGCGTCGCGGCCGTCACCTTGGAGGGCAAGCAATACCGTTCCCAGGGCTTCAAAGAGACGCCCTGGAGACTGAGCGCGGACATACTGCAGCAAGATCAAAGCGTGGGAACCATCGTAGTATGCTACACGAGAGAGCTTCCCGAGGCCGACATCGGCCCCTTTCTAAAGGATGAGAAAAAGCTCATCGAGACCATAGCGGACCGTATGAGCCATTTCCTGACCTACAGGAAAATGAAGACGGTTTTCCAGGAATGGAACAGAGACGACCGAGATCCGTCCGGGAGTCGAGGGAGCGATTGGGAAGCCGTGCTGGATCTGATTCGCCAGACAGACAACGCCCTTTTCCTGCGGCTGTCGAACAAGATGCTCAATCATCTTTGTTGGAGCGGCATTCGTGAGGCGGAAGTCTTGAGGAGGGAGGACGGCGGTCGCGGCGCGGGGGGAGAAAACATATTCGCCGGTGAATCGAACGTAACTCGCCTTAACCGATTGTTGGATTTCTCCACGGAATTCACGGAGAGGATATTCGGCATTGCTTCGGATCACCTGAGCGGAGAGGAGATCCTTTCCCGCATCCAAATGTGGATACAGGAGGACAAGCTCGCCGCGTTGCTGCGGACGGTGCGCGGCCACCTGCCTCTATCCGTGGTCTCCGGCGACCTCCGGAGGTATTTCTTCACAACACGAGAGGATACGGCCAGCAGATATCCCTTGGCCCGGGGCCTGAAGGTCCTTCTGATTGAATGCATTCTGTCCGACCGGTTGGACTACATCAACGTCGCCAAGGACCACGTGAGGATAGAGGACCTCTATCACCTCATACAGAAGGTGGTTTTCTCCCCGGAGAGTCATGGAAAGCTGGGAGGCAAAAGCGCGGGACTTTTCTTGGCTTCGCAGATCCTGAAGAACTCAAAGGGCGGCGCGGGGTCGGACTCGCCTTTCGGGTTTCCCAAAACGTGGTATATACCCTCGGACATGATGCTCGAGTTCATTCACTACAACAACATGGACGAGGTTGTCGAGCAGAAATACAAGGACGACGAGAGAGTCCGGCTGGAGTACCCGCACGTCGTTCAGATGTTTCAAGAGACGGTTCTGCCGCCGGAGATGGCCAAGGGTCTGTCAACGGTCCTGGACGACTTCGGGGACAGCCCGTTGGCCGTGCGAAGCTCGTCTCTGCTGGAGGACCGCACGGGCTGCGCTTTCGCCGGCAAATACAAGAGCGTCTTCGTGGGAAACCAGGGGTCCAGGGAAGAGCGGCTCCGGGATCTCGCCTCCGCGGTGGCCGAGGTGTACGCGTCCAATTTCGGGCCGGATGCCATTGAGTACAGGGGAGACCGCGGACTGCTCGAGTTCAGCGAGCAGATGGGCGTCATGATCCAAGAGGCGGTTGGAACGAGGGTCGGCCGGTATTTTCTTCCCGTTTACTCCGGTGTCGCCAGAAGTCGGAACGACCTCAACCGGTTGCCGGGAGTAGAGAGAGACGACGGAGTCGTGCGCCTGATCCCGGGACTCGGCACCCGCGCGGCGGACCGCGCGAGTGAAGATTATCCGATTCTCGTGGTCCCGGGGCTTTCGGTCGCTCAGGCGAACGGGGCCGCGCGGGAGCTCATCCGCCACGCTCCAAAGAAGCTCGACGCGATCAATCTTGAAACGAACCGAACGGAGACGATAGAGCTTAAGGAGCTGATCGCGGAGGCCGGCGGGAAGTATCCCAAGGCCGAGCTGGTTCTGTCCGTTCGCGAGAACGGCGGTATTCGATCGCCGGATGCCGAGGGTGCGGGTTTGAGCGAGGGAGGGCCGGTGGCGACCTTCGACGGGTTGATCAATCGGAGTCCTTTCGTGTCGCAAATCCGGGGTCTTATGAGAAAGCTCGAGCGCGCGTTCCGCGTTCCGGTGGAGATCGAGTTCGCCTCCGACGGAGAGCGAATCTATCTCTTGCAGTGCTGCCCGCAGGTCCTCACCCGCTCGACGCGGCCCGCCCCCATTCCGAAGGAAATAGACAAAGACAAGCTCATACTTACGGCGGACCGTTACGTCTCGAACGGCCGGATCTCCGATATCTCTCACATCGTATACGTCCGTCCTTCGGCGTACGAGGCGCTTGAGGATCCGTCGCGCCGCCGAGCCGTCGCGCAGGCCGTGGCCGGGCTGAACAAGCTGCTTCCCAAGAGGCAGTTCGTCCTTATTCGGCCCGGTTATTGGAAAAGGCCGAGCGAAGATCGGCCCGCCTTGGAATTGAAGTACGATGATTTCAAGAACGCGGGAGCTTTGATCGACGTCTTGCGGAGGGAAGAAGACGGGGAAGGCGTTTCACCCATCGGAGCGTATCTCCTGCAGAACCTCGCGGACTCGGGGATTCGTTACCTGCCTGTGTTTCCGGGCGACGGATCCGCGAGCTTGAACGAGACCGCGCTTATGCGCCCGCGCAACGTTCTTTCGGAGCTTCTCCCAGAGTTTGCGTCCATCGGCGACGTTGTCCGGGTGATAGACGTTCCGGCCGAGTTCGAAGGACGAGTGATGCACCTTCTCATGAACGCGGAGCTGGGCGAGGCCGTGGCTCTGCTTGCGAGTCGGGATCGGGAGATCGGATCCCCGGAGGAGGGGGAAGCAGTCGAGGAGGTCAAGTCGGAGAACTACTGGCGCTGGCGTTATCGAATGGCCGAGCGCATTGCCGCGGAAGTCGATCCGGACGTGTTCGGCGTCAAGGGCGTCTACATATTCGGGAGCACGAAGAACGGGACAGCGGGACCGGCGAGCGATATCGACATTCTGGTCCGCTTCGACGGAACGGGGTCGCAACGCGAGGGCCTTGTCCGGTGGCTCGAGGGCTGGAGCACGTGTCTGGATGAAGTCAATTACCTTCGAACGGGATACAGGTGCGGAGGGCTCCTGGATTTTCACATTATTACAGATGAGGATATCGCTAAGAAGACCAGTTACGCCGTGAAAATCAATGCGGTCACTGACGCGGCCCGTCCGTTGAAGATCAAGACGACCCAACGGGAGACGGAGTAGACGGCGAGCCCGCAGGATTAGTCCGGTCCATTCGCATGGAACCGCCGTTCAGTTCCCTGAGGCTCGGGCTCCGGCGATAGAACAGGATCATCCGTGAAGAAAGAGCCTAAGTTCTTCTACGGGCACGACAGACCCTTGAGAAAAACGAGGAAAGGTATTTGACCATGACGTCCTACGTGCAGAGGCTGATGGCCGAGGTGAAATCCAGGAATCCGGGCGAGACCGAGTTCCACCAGGCGGTGAAGGAAGAGGCGGAATCCTTGAGCCCGGTCCTGGAGCGCTATCCCCACTACGGTGAGGCGAGGATCTTCGAACGGATTATCGAGCCCGAGCGGACCATCACTTTCCGCGTCGTGTGGCAGGACGACAGCGGGCGTGTTCGGGTGAATCGCGGTTATCGCATCGAAATGAACGGTTCCATCGGGCCCTACAAGGGAGGACTTCGTTTCCATCCCTCGGTGACCCCGAGCATATTGAAGTTCCTGGCCTTGGAGCAGGTATTCAAGAACAGCCTGACGATGCTGCCCATGGGCGCGGGCCAGGGCGGCGCCGATTTCGACCCAAAGGGGAAGAGCAATGATGAGGTCATGCGCTTCTGCCAGAGCTTCATGAACGAGCTGCACCGGCACATCGGGCCGAACACCGACGTCCCCGACGGAGACATAGGGGTGGGCGCGCGGGAGATCGGGTATTTGTTCGGGCAGTATCGCAAGCTAAGGAACGAGTTCGCCGGAGTGCTGACCGGGAAGGGGCTCAATTGGGGAGGCTCCTTCATGCGACCGGAGGCGACCGGCTACGGTGTGGTCTACTTCGCCTCCGAAATGCTCGCCGTGCGGGGTGATGCGCTTGAAGGCAAGCGTTGTCTGGTATCCGGGGCGGGCAAGGTGGCGCAGCACGTAATGGAGAAGCTAATCGATCTGGGGGCAAAGGTGGTGACTTTCTCGGACTCGAGCGGCTACGTCTATGACCCTGATGGGATAGACGCTGAGAAGCTGGAGTGGCTGAAGGAGCTCAAGAACATTCGCAGGGGCCGTATCCGCGAGTTCGCGGAAAAGTATCCCGGGGCGGAGTATGCGGCAGCCGGAGGGCTGGATGAGAACCCTCTCTGGACTCGGAAGGCGGATTGCGCGTTCCCATGCGCCACTCAAAACGAGATCAACCGGACGGACGCGGAGAACCTGCTTCGTAACGGGATCGGTCTGGTCTGCGAAGGAGCCAATATGCCCGCTACACCCGACGCGGTCGCGATGTTCGTAGACAAAGGCGTTCTCTACGCTCCGGGCAAGGCGGCCAATGCCGGGGGGGTCGCCGTCTCGGGATTGGAGATGGCCCAAAACAGCATGCATTTGGCCTGGGGGCGCGAAGAGGTGGACGAGCGGCTTAGGACCACCATGAAGAACATCCACACCGCCTGCCTGGACGCGGCCGAAGAGTACGGCGCCCCCGGCAGCTATGTGAGCGGCGCCGGCATCGCGGGATTCATACGCGTAGCGGACGCCATGATCGACCAGGGAATCATTTGAGATCCGTACCCGTCCGGCGAAGATACCGGAGAGGCGTTCTTACGTGAGTTACGGATGGGGCGCGTCTGGTTGAAGACGGCGGGCCGGGGCGGATTCCAGTTCGTTTAAACAGAGCCCCTGGAAACGGTTTTCGATTGCCGTAAGACGAGGGCCCGTTTCCAGGGGTTGCCTTTCAGGCTTTCTGGGCGACTATCTCCCGGTGCGGGAAGGGCCCGTGGACGGCCCGGGCGTCATATCGCGACTCCAACCGGTTGTTAAGAAGCTCGGACTTCACGTCCTCGTGATCGAGCGCGGTATCTTTTCCGGGGGCGTCCGCAGCCCGACTGATGCCCCGGGTTCCCGTCCCGACGATCGGGAACGGCGTAGGGCCAAAGGGGCTTTGCTCGTTACGGATTGTGAGAAGTCTCGGCCGCGAGCACGGCCGCGTCTCCCAGAGCGATCTCGGTTTCCTTGTCGTCCCCCGCCATAGTCCTAACATAAAGCTCGCCCAAGCTTGAATGGGCGAAACGGGCGTGGTCCGCTTCACTCGCTAGACGTCCGCCCTTCATGATCCCAACCCGATCCGCGACCTCCCCGGCGCGGAAGACGTCGTGGGTGCACATCAAGATCGCCCTGCCCTCCGCCTTGAGGGAGAGGAGAAGCGCCATGAGATCATCGGCGGCCTGGGGATCAAGGCCGGAGGTAGGCTCGTCCATGATCAGGGCGGGCGCATCACGAAGCAGTGCGATCGCGATGCCGGTTCTTTGTCTCATGCCTTTTGAGAAGTTGCGGAGCTTGCCTTCGTGAGCGTCGGCGGGAAGACCGACCCTGTCCAATGCGCGGTAGCAGTCATCCTTTGATACCGCGAGTCCTTTTCCGAGCCGTCCGAAGAATCGGACGTTCTGCCTCGCCGAGAGGTAGCCGTAAAGCATGACGTTCTCCGGTACGTAGCCCACGTGCTTCTTCGCCTCCATAGGGTCTCGGCAGACGTTTATGCCGTTAATGAAAGCGCTCCCCCGCGTGGGTTCGATCAGATTGAGTATCATGTTTATGGTAGTGGTCTTGCCCGACCCGTTCGGTCCCAGAAGACAGTACACCTCGCCGGGATCGACGCGCAGGCTGACCCGGTTCACGGCCGTAAAGCCGTCGTGGTAGCGTTTCGTAATCTCAACAGTCTCGATCATGGCCCGACTCCTTGTTTGCGGTCCGTGCCGGCCTCCCGAAGGCGCGCCGCTATCTCCTGCTCAGCCAGACTCCGAAGCCGACTATTCCCAAAGACACCGCCGCCAAAGTCGCTATCAGCATGACGGCCCCGACCACGTTGGTCTTTGAGCGAACGTGGACTCTTATGAACTTCTCCGGTGAATCGACGGTCTGCCCCGCAACCAGGCATTGGGCCTTCGCCCTGACTTCGAAGTCGCCGCCTCCGACGTCGGGCGGCGGGATGAGGTTCAGTGAAATCCGTCTCTCATCGCCCGGATCGAGTGTTCCCACGCGCGTCGGCTGCGCGAGAAGATCCCAACCGTATGGCCCGTCCAGGACAAGCTGTACGTTGTGCAGCTCTCCGGTGCCGGCGTTGCGGAGCGACATATCGGTGTTCACGGCGGCGTTGTCCTCTATGTCGTAATAGAGGTTTCCGATCACCAACTCCATCCTGCCTTTCCCCCTGGGGAGCACTTCGAGGCCGACGCTGCCGGGCAAGCCGTCCTCGGGCTGTCCGGTCAGACGTTCGCTCAGCTCCTCCGGCGGCAACTCGGCGAGACCCTGATCGATGGCCGCGACGGTGAACGGGATCGGCCTGTCTATTACGACCTCCGAATCAGGGCGGTCCGGCATGTGCAGCACGATGGCGACTTCCTTCTTTCTCGTGTTCTCCTCGAAGCTCACGTGGGAGAGCTTCGCCTCGGTCTCGTTCTCGACGAACGCATAAGTGATCGTGCTCGGCAGACCTATCGCCGTGAGCTTGAACACCGCCTTCTCGGAGCCGAAGCTCTCCACCGTCAGGTCGTATTTTGCTTCCGCCCCCAAGTCCGCCACTTGTGAGTACTGCAGCGAGGTGATGGACGCGGCGTCGGCCCCCGCGCTCCTCTGAAGTCGGACCCTTTTTTCGATTGAAGAACCCGCGTATCTGAGCTGGACGGCCACCTCTTCCACGTCTTTGAGAAGCCCGAAATCCACCGACGCGGTGCCGTCCGCGGGCAGGTGTGATATGTACGCCTCGTACGGCTGGGAGATCATCGAGCCGTTGTGGGAAAGTGAAACAAAAACGTCCCAAAGGTCATCGCCGCCCGTTTGACCCTCCGCGGCCGGTACGAGCGCGAGGGTCTCTCCAAGAAGAGGCCACCTTTGCGATACGTTTTTCAGGGTGAGCTTGACCCTCTTGTCGCCGTTCCGACTGCGGTACTTCGTCGCTTTCCGGATTAGCACGTTCTGAGTGCCTATTCCCGCCCTGAGTCTGTGCTCGAGGTAGTTGAGTCGTCCGAGAACGTAGCCGAACTCCCTTTTCTCGAAGCCGCTCCGCGAGATCAGCCCCTTGTCGAGGAGCTCCCTTGCCCTGAGATACTCGTCTTCGGCCTCCTTCATGACCAGAAGAGCGCGCTGGACACCCAGTGCAGTGCACGGACCCGGGACCCCCATGCCCGCGTACGGCACGTTGAACCGCGTTCCCTGTGTCCACGTGGAGTCCCGACATAGGCCGGGCGTCGAGTAGGCGGCGCCCAGCAGGAAACAAAGCGCGGCAAAGTGAATCGGCCTCGTTGGCGTTCTTCGAATCGGCCTCCCTGGCGTTCTTCCACCATAACTCATGATCGGATTCCTCGGCATAGACAAGATCCTGGTGATTGTCCCGGCGTTTGCGCCTTCAAAGTCCCGGGGTATCGGTCCGCCGAGTACCGAGCCGGGGTCACCTGCAACGTTCGCTGGATGAGTCACGGGTCTCGACGCTACGCCCGATAGGACGACCTGGGACAAGCCCCCGATCTGATTTTTGCCCTTCGGGATCGGCCCCGTAGACGGCGACTTCGCCTCTCGGTCGGCTCTCGCCGATCGCGCCGCGTGTTCGGCCCGCGAGGGAGCCGCGCGTTCGGCCGGGCACCCGCGGTGTCTCAAGCTCATCGGACAACACGGTCCGGCAATATCACTACAGATAAGACGGCGGGTTTGTTCGCGGCTGTTTTTTCCCGCGTGGGCCCGTGGAGAGAGAGGCGGGTATTGCGCGAGAACGAGAGGAACTACTAAACAGAAGTCACCGACAATGGATCATCCATGCCGGTAATCGACGGTGAGTCGTCAAACGGAGACGCAGGCGCCGGCGACCGGCGATAGTGTGATTAATGTGATTAAAGTTCTTGACTTTCCTTTCCAATTGCGATAAACTGCGCCGGTGTAGACAGAGAGCCTTGATCTAGGTGCGGCAGTTGGGCAGTTGCCGGTCGCACACCCCTCGCTTGCAAGGTAGGGCATACGACGGTCGAGTTGTGCAGAGAGCCATGTCTGGGCCGTCCTTTAATCTCTGCGACTCCGTTGTCACGCCTCGTTCAGTACTACCCGTTGCCGGCGATAGGTTCCCCGACCACTTCCGTTCTGCAAACAAGCCTCCGGCAGCTCGCGGCCCTGTCCGCCGCCATGATCTCCGTATGGCTGGATCCTCAAGCTCTGTTAAGACGGCGTTGCCGCCGGGGTGGCCTAAACGGCATGGATGCCGCAACGCCGGTCAGGGTGGAGAGAGTGATGCGCGCCGGCTCCGAATCGGAGGATCATAGGCGTTCTGAGGAAGTGGCTTTTCTATGCGGGCCCCTCGTCGGCCGTATGTCTATAGGCGAACCAGCCCCGCAAACGGCGGCGGAAGAGGAAGACTCACCGGCAACGACATCCACCGATCAGCTCAAAGACGGACCTATCGGGATCGCCGAGTTCCTTAGCGCACTCGACTCGGCCAGAGATGCCGGGCGCCTCGACGCGGCGGCGCGATCCCATGAGACGATTGGTAAGTTGTCCCTTGCCTCCGGCTCCCTTGCACGCGCGCGCCGGCATTTCCTAGCGGCTCTGCACATATACACCTGGGAGCATCCAAGCGACCGTGGTCGGGTGAGCTGTCAAAGAAACCTCGCCGACGTCTATTTCAGAATCGGTCAGTTGAGAAACTCAATAGACGCGTTGGCCGAGGGACTCCGTGTTGCCCGCCGATGCGGCTGGGTACCGGAGGCCGCGCGGATCAGACTGGAGATCGCCGGCCTTCTTGTCATTCAAGGCGACCGGCATAGAGCCGAATCGCGACTGCCCGATTGGGCCGAGCTCTCCGGCTCACACGATAGCGGACCTCTGAAGATCCGTCACATAGTCCTCCGCTCGAAAATACTGGCGCTGCAGGGGGGATTCTCCGACGCGCGTTCGCTCCTGGAGGCCGCCCTTGGGGACGTCGCGGTGCGAGGCCGGGGCCGGGCGGAGGCTCTTCTCGCGCTGGCGACGCTATGCCTGGAGGAGAAAGCGCACGACGAGAGCCTACTGCACCTGAAGTCTGCGTCTTCGGAGCTCTCCCGCTCCGCGAACCCGAAGTGCGTGCCCATTGAGATGGCCACGGCCGAAGTCCGGGCCTTGATGCTGTCCGGGAAGACCTCAGCCGCCGAGGAAAGGCTCGCCGCGGTCTCAAGGCAGATTGAAGCGATCGGCAGCGTGCGCCACATAGCCCAAGCGCGGAGACTGATGGGATGCGTCTCAGGCTTGAGAGGCCTGTACTCCGAGGCCCGAGAGCACTTCGGAGCGGCCGTTGATCTTCTATCCGCCACGGATCTGTTTCTTGATCTCGGCCAGACCATTTGCGAGCTGGCCCGGGAGATCATCTCCGTCTGCGGAGGAGCCGAAGACGCGGCCGAGGCCGCGGCGTTCCTGTGCCGCGCGAAGCTGATCTTTCGAAAACTCCGATTGGAAAGAAATGAGGCCGAGGCCCATCGTCTGTTGTCCTCCGCTCAGAAGATCATGGCGGGGCGGTCTGAGTGCGGGTTGTGCTCAAAGCCCGGACAAATGGAGGCGAGGGCGGCCGAGCACGGCTTGATCACCGCCCAGAAGGGCCTTCTCCATGACGTCGCGGTCCTCGGCAAGTCGGACGTTCGGGTCCTCATTGAAGGCGAGACCGGCACGGGAAAGGAACTCGTCGCGGAGACAATCCATCGAATGAGCGATCGGAGGTCCGGGCCCTTTATCGTGCTCGATTGCGCGTCACTGTCGCAGTCCTTGGCGGCCAGTGAGCTTTTCGGCCACGCGAGGGGCTCTTTCACGGGGGCTTTGAACGACAGGCGAGGTCTTGTCGAAGCCGCCGACGGCGGCACTCTGTTTATCGACGAAGTGGGAGAGTTGGGAAGCGAGCTTCAGGGGCACCTGTTGCGGGTGCTGCAAGAAGGAATGATCCGGAGGATAGGCACGAGTCAATACAGAAGAATAGACCTCAGGATTGTCTCGGCGACCCGGCGGGATCTGACCGCCGAAGTGAAGAGAGGAAACTTCAGGGCGGACCTCTACTATCGGCTCAGGGGCGCCCGGATCAGGATACCTCCGCTCAGGAAGCGTCCCGAAGACATCCCCCTCTTGATCGATCACTTCGTGAAGCGGTGCACCCGTAGCGGCGAAGCGCCTTTTGTGCTCTCTCGTGCCTGTATGGGATATCTTCTCGGCTACCATTGGCCGGGCAACGTAAGAGAGCTCGAGAGCCTCGTCGAGAGCATCGCGGCCGTCTGTGGTTCGGGAGCGGTCATAGCGCTGCGGCGACTCCAAGGGCAACTCGGCGTCGCTCCGATCGCGTCCTACAAGGGAGCCGATGACGAAAGCGAGCCCACCTTGCGCGAGAAGATCGAGGCGCTTGAGCGACAGGAGATCTCGGCCGTCCTGGAACACACCGACGGCAACAAGAAAAGGGCGGCGCGGATTCTGGGCTTAACGACGCGTGGACTCAGGATGAAGATCGTCCGGCTTGGGGTCGGCGCCGCCGATAGGTAGATACTTGCTTCCTCACCCGTGGATACCTCGGTTCCCCCTTGAAACTTCAAGCAATCCGCCGTGATTTGACTTTCCCTTTCGGAAGAGTCCGCAATAAGTAACCTCTTTGCCTTAACCCAACCGGCGACGCTCCGTAGCGAACGCCGGAGTGTGGCGCCTAAAGACTGACACTGCATAAGGATAGGGGGGCGACTCGGGCCCCGCCCGCTGCGCCGGAATCGGCATGCAAAGTGCAATAGTCTTGTCTCCGAGTCGGGGGGGGCGGACCGTTCCGCTCCCGGTTCGCGGCGCGCAAGGGAACTGCATGGCAGTGCGGTCACCCGAAGCCGACGAGAAACTCAGTCCCGGCGCGCTCGTGAAGTCCGCAATGTCGGGCGGAGGCCCAGCGGATCGACCGCCGGGTGAAGCCCCGTGAGGACGACGACCCCGGGTGCGAAAGAAAGCGGGTTGCGGGCCCGACTTCATGCGAGGGCGGGGACGCGCCGCTCGGCTGATCCCCGTGAGGACGAAGGCAGGCCGCCAGGCAAAACCAACGTGAGGATCGAGACTCATGCCCTCTTACAAGCTCTCTCACTACAATCATTTTTTGCGTGCGAAGGACGGAAGGTACCTCGTCTACAACGCGATAGGTCACGGGCTGGCGAGAGTCGATGAAGACATATACCGGCTCCTCTTGCGCGGGGAAAAAGGCATCGACGAGCTCGCGCGCCTTCCGGACGCGGATACGAAAATCGAGTTCCTCAAGTCCGGAAACATAATCGTGGATTCCGATTTGGACGAGCTTCTTCTTTTGCGTACGCGGATGAACATGAACAGGTTCGGCAACCGTACGCTCGCTCTCACCATCGTGCCGACGCTGGGATGCAATCTTCGCTGTGTCTACTGCTACGAATCCGAGCGCAGCTCGGAGGTGATGAGCGAAGACACCTGCTCGGCGATCGTTGATTTCGTCGAGAAGCAGATCGACGCGTGCGGCTTCAACAGCGTCATGGTCTATTGGTTCGGCGGGGAGCCGCTGCTCTGTCTCGGGGCCATCCGAACCCTCTCTACCGGGCTCATGAAGATGTGCAAGAAGAAGAAGGCGACATATAACGCGATGGCGGTCACGAACGGAACCATCTTGAACAGAAAGATCGCCCGCACGCTCAAGTCACTGAACGTCCGAAATCTTCAGATAACCATCGACGGGTTGAAAGAGACGCATGACAGGAGGCGCCCCTTCCAGTCGGGAACAAAGAGCTCCTTTGACACTATCGTGCGCAACATCGACAGGACCCTTGGAATGTTGCCGTTCCAAATCAGAATAAACGTGGATAGGACAAACGTCACGGAGTCCATGGCGCTCATAGACGTTCTTCGGGAAAAAGGATGGTTCGACAAGCCGGAGTACGGCTCCTTCTACCTGGGCTTCACACGCGTCTGGACGGCGACGTGCAGCGGGATCGAATCCACTTGTCTGAGCATCAAGGAGTTCTCCGAGGCCGAGTTGGATTTCCACAAAGATCTGATGAAGAGAGGGTTCACGCTGAGCAACCTGTATCCCAATCAGTTTACGTACTGTTCGGCCGCTTCCCCGAGGGCTTTCATCATCGATCCGAGAGGCGAGCTTTACAAGTGCTGGGCCGACGTCGGGAACAAGGAGGCGTACTTCGGCAACGTCGGGGATGAGATCACGTTCAACTCGGAGCTACTGCAATGGGTGAGCTGGGACCCTCTTCTGACGGACAAGGATTGCAAGGCGTGCACGTACTTCCCGATCTGCGGAGGAGGGTGTCCGTATGTTCCGCTCCGCAACAAATCCGAGATGAACAACAGGTGCACGACCTGGAAGCAACTCATGAAGGAGAAGATGGAGCTCTTCTTGAAACAGAGGGAACGCATGATGGCGGAGAGGGACCGGCAGGAGAAGGAAGCCAAGGAACAAGAGGCGGAACGGAAGCACGTGGAAGCGGCGGTCCCCGCCGAGGAGGAGGTTGCCGCCGCGACCCGATAGACGAGGGTGCAGCGCCGCCGCCGCGCTCGCCGGATTCGCCGTGAGCGTCGACGTTGCCTGAAGATGCGGAGGGCTCTCAGCCTGAACGGAGGTGGTCTTTTCCATGGAATGGTTGGTGGAACCGCTGGCGGGCTTTGACGCGTCCGTGTTGAATGCCAAGGGGTCGTGCACGGACGGGAGCACCTTGAACCATTGCTCGTGCATCAGAGGCCTCTTCACCTGCGCGTGCGGCAATGGGCTGGTGATTCATCCCAGCGAGAAGCAAGAGGAGAGCAGTAGTAACTGACGGGTGGTCGAACGTCGTGAAGGTTGGACTCTGTGTCTGACGGGAGGTGGCGCCTGTGGATTGGATTGTATCGCCCATGTCGGGGTTTTCGTCGATCGACTTCTTGGCCAAGTCGGGCACGTGCGATGGGCAAGGGAGCACTTTGAACCACTGCAGTTGCGGCGGCGGCCTGATTTCATGCCAGTGCAGCGGCGGACTCGTGGTCCAGCCGAAGGAAGAAGAGCCGGGGCAGAAAAACTAGGGGGCGCCCGGCGGCTGAAGCGGCGCCGGGCAGCGGTCTCGAGGGCGCGCGGACACGTCGCAACGCGCTCGAGTGCCGGCGGATGAGCCGCCCGCTCGCGCGGCCGCCCTTTGGGCGTCAAGGTTGTCGGGAGTCCGATCTGTTTGAGGTTTGTGGCGGACAAGAACTGGCCTCGGAGTTTCAAACCGGTCTCGAAGGAGGTGAAAAGCGATGGAATGGCTGGTCTCGCCGTTGGATGGATTCGCTTCCGGGCTCTTGTCGGGTGCGGCCAAAGATCAATGCACCGGTGGAGCCACTCTGAACTCCTGCTCCTGTGAGGGAGGGCTGCTCTCGTGCGCGTGCAGCGGCGGCTTGGTGATCAAGCAGAAGACCGCGGACGCGAATCAGCAGGGAGAGTCTTCGTAATGTGATTCGGGAATCGGGTGCGTTCGGTTTCCGGAGGTGGATGACGAGTTCGATTGGGCCGGTACAAGTTCCCCCGTCCGCGGGCCCCGACGCGTCATCAGCCTTTCGGCACTCGCGTGACTGGGAATTGGGTCGCGGAAAAACAGCCTCGGATGGGGGACAGGCGGGACGCCGCCGCAAAGGTGACTTTTCTGTCGGCTTCCCAGTCACCGATGCCGGTAGTCCGGCCTTGGTGAGATTGGAGATTTCGTAATCCCGCGGTGTCTCGAAGTCCGATCGATGCGGACGCCTCGTCCCCATGGCGTCGGGTTCAACGAAGACTCGGGCGCCCGGCGGCCCGCGCCGAGGCGGTTGTTCGCCGCCGGCGTGAAGAATCTCCGGGGCGGAGGGTGTAGACATGGATCTTCAGCACAATTTGTCTGGCATTCAGGTGTGGGCCATGGCCGGATGCCCGTCGGTCGGATGGGAGGGCGAGGCTTCTTCCGAAGAAGAGTACCGCGTGTCCGTGCAGAGTGAGAAGACGTGCGACGGAGCCGAGGCGGTCGCGATGGCGTCGCGGGTGTTTCCCAAATGCGATCCAAGCGTCTTCGCGCAATCGATGGTGCCGGAGGGGAGCGATCCGCAACGGTCCTGCTTCTGGATGCGCGGCGATAGACTGATAAGCGTGTCGCCCCCCGAGCGACGGCCCGCAGCCGGAGAGGCCCTTCATTTCGAAGTGGCCGTGGAAGGGCCGGCCCGGGAGATAGCCCGATCGGTCAAGAGCGTGACATGCGCTCTCGGGGAGACGGCGGTGATAAGGCACTCGCTGCCCCCCCGGCTTCGCGGCCCTTCGGCGGAAGATCTCGTGATCGTTGCTTCGCCCTACGAGGCTCGGGACGCGGAAAGCCCGCACGAAGCCGGAGGCGGTTACGGGTTGCGGGGGGTGGTCGGCGGCCGACGGCCGGAAGACGCCGGTGGCGGCCGCGAGACGCGGAATTCCGAGTCCGCCGGAGCCGGCCTGCGCTTGGAGCCCGCGACCGGCAGGCAGCCTTCAACCGGGCCCTTGACTGAGGAATATACGTCGGAGCTCAAATTCGAGTCCTTCAAGGCGAAGACGTGGAATCCGTCCGCGAGGTCTTCCGGAAACGGGCGCTGCTTCGTCTTTTTTGACGCCCGAATCGAATTGGACGACGCGGACCGCAGGGTGGAGATCTGGGCGGAAACCGCGTTCTATCACAGGGACGCCAAGCTCCTGCTCTGCAAGGCTCACTGGTGCGACGTTCACGCGGGTGCGACCACCGACCGATTGGCGGAGGACCGGGATGTGGCGATCCTAATGTCTGCAAGGCCACTCGTGATAGACGTTCTTTAAGCAAAGTCCGATGCGTGCGTTCGGCTTCCCAATCAAGAAGAGGCTTGTGTAAAAGATGAGCGGAGAGTCGGTAAACAAGGCGAAGGAAAGGGGACGTTCCCTCAAGCTGATGTTGCGTCTGGTGCCCTACTTCAGGCCCTTCAAGATGCTGATCGTTTTGGGATCGGCGTGCATAGTCTCGAGCCTCGGGCTGTCCCTGGTGCAGCCGCTCATCACCATGTGGATCGTGGACAAGGCGCTTGTGCCGAAGAACGTCGGGTTGTTGAACCTGCTCGGCGCTGCCTTTCTGATCATAGCCGTCCTGTCGTATTTCTTAAGCAGTACGAGGCAGTACGTTTTCGCGCTCATCCAGCAGAAGATAGTGCTCAAGCTCAGAAGAAATCTGTCGGAGCACCTGTTGCTGCTGCCAATGGGATATCACAACAGGCAGCGCGCGGGTTACACGGCGTCGAGGGTGATGAACGACGTGGGCAACCTCGGCGGGGTGATGACGGAGACGTACCTTCAGACTTTGATCGACGGAGTCACCATGATCGTCGCGCTGGTGATTCTGTTCTTCCTGAGCTGGAAGCTCACTCTGGCCTCGATAGCGGCGCTGCCGCTGTTCGTAGTGGCGCTGATGCGCTTCGGCACAAGGATGCGGTTCTTGAGCTGGCACAATCAGGAGCGCATGGCGAAGGTGAACGCGAACCTACAGGAGATGTTCTCGTCCGTATTCCTGATCAAGGTCTTCGGCCGTGAGATCGGCGAGATCGGGAGGCTTGTTCGGAGCATGGTGCTCTTGTTCAGAAACAACATGGAACTGGCGAAGATCGGGTTTATCTCAAACACGACCGTGGGGATCGTGGGCGCCATGGCGCCTCTGGCGGTGATCTGGTACGGAGGTCACCTGGTAATATCCGACCAGCTCACGATCGGCCAGATTATGGCGTTCAACATGTACCTTGCGTATCTCTACGGCCCCCTGCGCAGGGTGTATCAGATTAACCTCTCGATCCAAGGCTCGCTGGCGTCGCTGGAGCGGATCTACGAGGTGATGGACATAGAGCTGCCGGCGTACTCCCGTCCCTCGGGGGTGAAGTCGGCGATTCCGGCGTCGGCCAAAGGTCGCATCAAGGTCGAGGGTGTTACGTTCGCTTATCCCGGCAACGGCGGTTCGGTTTTGCGCGGGGTCTCATTCGAGGCGGAGCCGAGGACGAAGACGGCGTTCGTGGGGCCGAGCGGGGCCGGCAAGTCCACGCTTTTCAACCTGATACTGAGGTTGTACGCGCCGCTGGAGGGGCGCGTTCTCATTGACGGCGCCGACCTCGGCGCATTGGACCTGGAGTACGTTCGCAAACTCATACGAATAGTCCCACAAGACCCGTTCATGTTCAATCGCACTATTCGCGACAACATCAGATTCGGCTTCCACGAGGCGACGGAGAGGGACGTCAAGGCGGCGGCGGCCATGGCGAGGGCTCACGAGTTCATCGAGCAGCTTCCCAACGGATACGACACGATCGTGGGTGAGAGGGGATGCACCCTGTCCGGAGGGGAGAAGCAGCGGTTGGCCATAGCCCGAGCCCTGCTGTCGAATCCGAAGATCCTTCTGCTTGACGAAGCGACGTCGTCCCTGGATTCGGACACGGAGCAGTTGGTGCAGAGCGCCATGAAGAGCTCCATGGAGAACAGGACCTGCCTGGTGATCGCGCACAGGCTGAGCACCGTTCTCGACGCGGACAAGATAGTCGTGCTCAACGAGGGCGAGGTCGTCGGCCGCGGCAAGCACGAGGATCTGGTTCGCGAGTGTCCGCTCTATAGAAGCTATCTGCGTAAACAATCTCTCATCGACGGCGAGTCCCCCAGCGTAGACGAAGAAGAGCCCGCGGTTGCGGGCGCGGCCCGATAGACGACGCGACAGCGGAGTCGCGGCTGCGACCGGACCGCATACGTCGGACCGGCCGCTCGCAGCCGGCCGCGTCCGGGCGGGCCGATAGGCGGTGGTTCATTCTGCTTCGGCGTCGTGCGGCAGCCGACGAAAGGGGGTGACACGGCGACATGGAATGGGTCGTTGAACCGCTCAGGGCCTTCGGCACCTTTGCTGGTGTTTCCGAGGGCAGCACCTGTTCCGGGGGCGGAACTCAGAACTGGTGCGATTGTGCATGGGGCCTGAAGACGTGCAATTGCGGCCAGGGTCTCGTGCTCGGAGAAGCACCGAAAGAGGCGGAACAGCAGAAGTAGATCCAATCGCCGGTTGGTCGCGTAGGCGCCTGCCGGCCCGGTAGGGGAGGAGGTGAATCGGATGGATTGGCTTGTTGAGCCGCTGTCGGGTCTTTCGTTTCTGTCCCAGTTGAGCGGGAAGGCCTCCTGCACCAATGGAGCTTCCCTGAACGAATGCTCATGCCAGGGAGGCCTTGTTTCCTGCACCTGTGAAGGCGGCCTTGTGGTGAAGAAGGAGAAGGCCGAGGAGAACTCCAACTAGCGGGGCGATGCGTATCGCTACCGGCGTTTTGTAAGGAGGTGTAACCGTGGACTGGTTGGTTGAACCGCTTGCGACGTTCGGCACCCTGCTGGGGAATAAGGATGAGCCGAAGGACGCCAAGTGCAGCGGCGCTGGGACGCAGCTCAACGCGTGCTCGTGCACGGGCGGATTGGTCTCTTGCTCGTGCACGGGTGGGTTGAATATCGAGCAGAAGTAGAAGGCCGGCCGCGACACGAGATGTTCATGACCTGGTCCGGTTCGTCTCGGAGGAGGTGAAAAGCGATGGAATGGCTGGTCTCGCCGTTGGATGGATTCGCGTCCGGGCTTCTGTCCGGGTCCGCCAAGGCTGATGAGTGCAGCGGCGGAGGGGTTCTGAATGCGTGCTCCTGCACCGGAGGACTGCTCTCCTGCTCCTGCAACAACGGTCTGACGATTCAGCAGTCGACCGTGGAGCCGAATGGGAACTCCGGATGATGTGACATGGGAGTCGGATTTCAATTGCGACGGCGCGAGGCCGAGCAAGGCGCCGGCCGGCTCCGGTCGCGTTTGTGAGTCCGCGCGGCCCGGCAATGCGGCGCAGGCCGGGCGGGACAGTGACGCGCGGCGGGGTCGGAGTCGCAGAGGGAGGCGTCGGACCCTCGGCCCGAACGGAGGTGATCTTTCTCATGGAGTGGCTGGTGGAACCGCTGGCGGGCTTTGATGCGCCCGTCTTGAACGCCAAAGGATCTTGTACGGGCGGGAGCACCCTGAATCACTGCTCGTGCATCCGGGGTCTCTTCACCTGTGAGTGCGGCAATGGGCTCGTTATTCATCCCGCGGAGCAAGAAGGGGAGAACAGTAATTAGCGGCAGTGCGGACCCCGAAGGCCGCCGGCCGTGCGGGCGTAGACCGGGTCAACACGGGGGGAGGTGAGTCAATTGGACTGGTTGGTCGAACCGCTTGGGACGTTCAATAACTTGCACGCGAATCAGAATGAGCCGAGGGACGCCGAGTGCAGCGGCTCCGGGACACAGCTCAACCAGTGCTCGTGTACCGGCGGGCTGGTCGCGTGCTCGTGCGGCGGAGGTTTGACGATCAAGGAGAAAGTAAGTCAGAGCGGTTGACGTCCGCGGCCTATTTGCTTGTGAATGCGGCAATGGGCTGGTGGTCAATCAGACAGTCGAAGAGGAGAACAGCAACCGACGCACGGTCCGGGGCCTCAGAGGCGGGACTTTGCGTGTGACGGGAGGTGATGCTTGTGGATTGGATTGTATCGCCGATGTCCGGATTTTCCTCGATGGATATCCTTGCCAAAGACGCCACGTGCGATGGGCAAGGGAGCACGCTGAACCACTGCGACTGCGGAGGCGGCCTGATCTCTTGCCAGTGCACCGGCGGACTCAAGCTTGAGGCCGAGGCAGCGGAGCAGCAAGGCTGAGACTTGCCTTGACGGACGCACGATGTCCGACCGAAGGCGTCCGGGAGACGGCGGGTACGCAATGCGCCACCCGCGTGCTTGAGCGCGCTGTCGGCTTCTCGCGGCTCCCGGTGCGACGACCCTGCGGTTCCGGAGAGGTGTCGCGTTATCTGCGCTGCCGGCTTCTCGTGATGTTCGGTGAGACGGTTGGGCCGCGGTACGAAAGGGTCGCGTGTCGGCAGGCAAACCAGAGGCGCCTCACCCGACTTCGGCGCGGGGCGGGCGTCGGCGAGAGGAGGTGACACGGCGACATGGAATGGGTCGTTCAACCGCTGAGAGCCTTTACCATTTTCGCGAAGGTTTCCGAAGGCGATACCTGCTCAGGCGGGGCTACGCAGAACTGGTGCGATTGCTGGTGGGGCCTCAAGACGTGTAATTGCAGCCAGGGGCTCGTGCTGGGCGATGAACCCGAGGAGCAGAAGAACTAGACGCAATCGGTGGGATGATGGTCGGTGCCCGGTCCGGCCGAATGCTTGGGGAGGTGAAGTAATTGGATTGGATTGTTGAACCGCTTGGAACGTTCAGCAACTTGACCGCTGATCAGAACGAGCCGAGGGAGGCCGAGTGTACCGGCGCGGGGACGAATCTCCGCACGTGCTCGTGCACAGGCGGATTGCTCGCGTGCTCATGCAGCGGCGGGTTGCAGATACAGCAGAAGTAGAGGATGGGCCCTAGCGATCGACGCTTGCGGCAGGTTCAAGCCCGTTTACAAGGAGGTAGAGAGCAATGGAATGGCTGGTCTCACCGTTGGATGGATTCGCTTCCGGTCTCCTGTCCGGTGCCGCCAAGGACCAGTGCACCGGCGGAGCCACTCTGAACTCTTGCTCATGTCAGGGCGGCCTGCTCTCCTGCTCGTGCAACGGCGGTCTGAAGATCGAGCAGAAGGAAGTGGAGCAGTCGCAAAACCAAGGATAATGCGATCCGGGTTTCGGCTTCAATCCGCTTCCCGCTTCGGACGATAGTGTCGGGGGGCCGCGGCGCGTCCCTCACGTCGGCCCGGCTCCCCGATGCTTCATCGGCCCTGCGGTGCGTCCGAAGGTGTTTCTTGGGCCCCCGCGCCCGCTTCGCGGAGCCAACCGTCGCTTCGCTCCGGTGGATCTCCGCTCGCTCCTGCGCAAGGGGGCCTTACGAAACATCCTTCGTCCGCGTTGAGATGCCCACCGCCTTGCGGGTTGGCCTCTGAGAGGCCGCAGTGGATCTCGGTTCTCTCCTGTGCAAATGGTCGCTTCGGAAGATCGTTCGCCCGCGAAAGGTGTGCGATTGCCGATGGGTCGCGTTCACGTCCGCGTTGAGGTGCACAGCATCGCCTGTGATCCGCGGTCGATTGGGGCGAACAAACCGCCACTGCCGGCTGTAGTGTTTTCAGCGAATGTCCCGGACCGCACACGGGACGGGCTACCTGCCAAAAAACCAAGCGCGAGACCGGACCGCGGCCAAGGGCCGGGGGCCCGCGAATGCGGCCCCCGGTCCCGTACGGACCCCGTCGGGCCGCGGTGGGCCTTGGGAGAAGCCGGTGAGTCAAGGACTGAACGACAAGAGAAGCCAATCCCGATTAGAGGCCGCGACGGGCGACGCCCGACGAGGGTTCGAGCTTCAAAACGAAGCCGCTTCAGCGAGCGCTCCGGCCCGCGCGGGCGGGACGCCGCGGCCAGGGGCCGGGAAGCCGCGTGCCGGTGCGCCTCGCGGAGGCGAAGCTGCCCCGCGAACACAGCCGACGCCGAGCGCTTCAAGCGGCCGACCGGGCGGATTCGCGACCGTGCTCGCGGTCGCCCAGAAAGAAGCCACCGCGGTCGTCAAAACGACGAGATACGCGATAGGCTTTGCCATCCTTCTTGTTTTGCTCGTCACGGTATCCGTCTCAGGTTTCAGTCGCTTCGCCGCGCGGTACGACGATTACGTCGCGGAGCGGCAAGGTGCGGGCGACGCCCTGAGGGCCGCCGAAGTCATCTCTGAGATGCGTGCGGTAGCTCTCAAGCCGCCCTCATTCGTGGGCGTCCTCGCGGCGGGCCCCGCGTCGGGACTGGGCGACAAGTACTCGATCTCGCCGGGCGAGATACCGGTCATGGGTCAGGCCGCGAGCACTACAGGCACGAACCGCTGGACGGTCGGCGACGGCCGGATAGACATGGTCCAGGTCGTGGGGCTTGTGATGAGCCTGCTGGTGTTGCTGTTCTCATTCGATGCCGTCAGCGGGGAGAGGGAGCAGGGTACCCTCGGGCTTACTCTCTCTCAGCCCCTGCGCCGGCGGTCCTATCTCAGTGGGAAGATCTTGGGCCTGGCCGGTGTCGCCTCTCTTCCGATAGGGGGCGCGTTCATCGCGGCCGCCGCGACGGCCGCTTTTGCCTGGGACGAGTCCCTTCCCTCGATGGAGTGGGGGGCCTTCGCCCTGCTGGTCCTTTTCTCGGTGCTGTACGCGGCTGTCTTCGCTACGCTGGGCCTGCTCATATCCGCGTGTTGCAGAAGCTCCTGGACTTCTCTGACGATCTGCCTCGTGACCTGGATGATTCTATGTTTGCTCGTGCCGGTGTTGGCGGACACCGCGTCTTCCCGTTTTGTAAGATATCCCTCATCATATGAGCTGAGCGACGGCTGGTCCCGGCTTGACTCGGAGTATCGCGATCTTGTCCATGACTTCGAGATGGACAGCATAGGGACGTCATTCATGATCGATCACAGGAGCAACTACGCGCCCGGGATGCGGATAGTGGGGCTGGCGGGGCCGCGGTTGAGAGTGGAGACCTCTCACGAGGAGACAACCGACTTTGTCGGGCGACTGGTGGCCCACGCTGAGCCGCTCAAGGTTCGCTTCGCCGACAGGGTCCTCGAGCTCAATGAGCGGTGGTCGAGACAGGCCTTGCGACACGACAAAATGCGGACCGCCCTGGGTTTCCTTTCTCCCTACGTGGTCTACCGGCGGGCCTGCGAGGCCTTGGCGGCTACTGATACCCGCAGTTACCTTGATTTCGTCGGTCAGGCCAGGGTCTACCGGGAACAATACCTGAGCTGGTTGGATGGGAACGAAGCCTTCCGGAATCCCCTGTACTTCGCCTCACTGGATGCTCCCGAAGGAGCGGCGGAGGCCCTGAAGCGCGACCTGCCTCGGTTCGGGTACAACGCGCCGGGGCCGTGGGATCGGCTGCGGGGGGCCGGGTGGTTCGCTTCCGTTCTTGTTCTGCTGAGCCCGGTTCTTTGGCTTTTCGCCCTTGTGAAGTTCGACAGGTGCGATCCAAGGTAGGAGAGGAGGGTCACGCTCTTGATCGGAGTCATTGCGCTGAGGGAGATACAAGAGAACGTCCTCTCACTCCGCTTCGCTCTAATGTGCGTCGCAGTGATCGGGAGCTTCGTGGTCGGCGGCATCAGCCAGGTGTCCGACTTCAAACAACGATCCGGTCAATACCTCGACGGGCGCTCCAGAAACGAAAGGGCGCTCGCGGACGCCTCCTCGCGCCTCAGCAATCTCCTTGTCCACGAGCAGATAATCGAAGCCGGCCCCAGCGAGCTCATGTTCGTCTCCAGGGGCGACATGGGAGCGGGAGGGATCTCGCTGGCGGTGAGCCCGTCGGGGCTTTACGGTCTCGGAGGCTCGTCCTCCAAGGCCAGAAGAGATTTCGCGGGGGCGGGCTGGACGCTGGACTGGGAGTTCATCATCACCAGGATGTTGACCTTTCTCGCCGTTCTTGTCACTTACGCCGGGTTGACCGGGGAGAAGGAGCGAGGCACGTTGCGGCTGATAGGTTCAAGCCCCGTTCGGAGATCGCACGTCTTTCTGGGCAAGTTCCTCGGCTCCTTCTCAACGGTCTTGATTCCACTGGGCGCGGGCTGTCTCGCCTGCCTGGCGATCGTCTCACTGACACAAGGGCTGTCGGGGCCCTCGGCTTGGGGGCGGGTGGGTCTCATCTTCGTTATATCCGCCGTATTCTTGGCTCTTTGGGTCGCGCTCGGCTTGACAGCCTCCGGTTTGTGCCGCGGCTCTTCGAGCAGTCTTGTATTGCTTATGTTCGTCTGGCTCCTATTCTGTATTGTGATCCCTCAATGCGGCGAAATCGTCTCTTCAATCGCTTCCAAGGTGCCGACGCCTCGTGTGGCGGCGTTGAGAGCGGGCGACGCGATCGAGGCCGTGGAGGAGAGGCATAGTGATGAGAACTGGGGAAGTGTAAACTTCAACGAGCCGTGGTCTCCTCAGACCGCGCTCTGGGTCGAAGTGCAGAACGAGATGAGCGAAGCCGCCGAAAAGGTGTACAGGGAATACGGCCGAGCGTCGATCAAGCAGGCGAGGTTTGCGCAGTCGGTGGAGTTGCTCTCCCCCGTAGGGCTCTTCGTCGGCAGCCTGAGGACGATCACGGGAAGCGGTCTCGACTCACTCGAGCGATTCCTCGAAGCGCTTGAGATATATCAGAGGCAGCTTGTCTCTTTCATTAAGCAAAAGGACGCTGAGGACCCAGATACCCCGAATCTCCTTCATGAATATTTCATGTCGGGCGAGCCCGTGGATCCCCAGTCGGTTCCTCGCTTCAGCATGCCGGGGCGCGGTTCGCGGGCGGCATTGACGGACGCGTCCGGATACGCGGGCGGACTTTTGATTTCGTGGGCGGCCCTCTTTGTGTTGGGTCTGCTGCTTTACGGTCGATACGACATGCGCTAGGAGTCGAAAGGGCGATCGATTGACGAAAACTCGGCGATTGCGGCATCGGCGCCCGGAGGTAAACGAAGCATCCACCGCGCCGGCCGCGACCGGAAGAACGAAACGAGAGGGAGAGTGAAATCTTTGAGGAAGCCCTCTTGGAGATGGGAACAAGTCTTCGGCGGGTTTTCCGGACCGCCCGCCGTCGAAGAAGCAAGAGGGGAGTGAGACGATTGAACAAGCTCTCTTCCAAAGAGGGAGCCGCAGCCGGCGATGAGGTTCTGGCGGATCGCGCCCAAGCCGGAGACCGCGCGGCGTTTGAGAGTTTGGTGAAGAAGTACGGCCCCGTGCTCTTCAACTTCGCCTATCGCTTCATGCAGGACGAGGACGCCGCGAAGGACATATGTCAGGAGGCGTTCCTTGCGGCCTATGAGAAGATCGGCGTTTTCGATCCCGAACGCGGCACGCTCAGGAGCTGGCTTTTCAAGATAACGGCCAACCTGAGCCTCAACGAGCTGGACCGGCGAAATAGGGCAGGCTCCGAGGAGACCAAGGATCGAGTGGCGGAGCGTTTGTACCACCGCGGGGGAGGGTCCGGGAGAGCCGATCACGGAGAGGTGGCGGCCTTGCGCGGAGCGATCGAGGCTCTGCCGCCCACCGACAGGCAGATGATTCTGCTCTCTTACTATCACGACCTTAGCTACAAGGAGATCAGCTATGCCCTGTCTATTCCCATCGGCACCGTCAAGTCCAGGATGCATCACGCTGTGGAAAGCCTGCGGGTCCGGCTGGATCGCGGACTCTGAGGTTTCCGCCGCGTTGTCGTGCGGACGCGGCGCGGTGGAGGGGCCGGTCATTGCACCCAAACAAAACCGGAGGGGGCGGTCGTAATGAAGTGTTTATCTTCGGATGTCATTGTGGAATACCTAAAAGGAGAGCTGTCCGTAAGGGAGTCACAGGCCGTGGCGGCCCACGCCGAAGGTTGCGAGAGATGTCGCGGCGAGTTGAGGTCGCTGGCCTCGGTCGGCGATCATCTGTCGCGCTGGAAGGACCTGCCCGTGCCCGAGGGGTTCACGGCGGACGTCATGGCGGCATTGGATGAAGGCTCGGTGCGAAGCCCTGTTCGGCCGCTCAGTGAGGCTCATCGGAGTGAAGGCCTGCCGGCAAAGTTCCGCCGGGCCCTGGGGGAGAGTCCGTGGCTGAGGAGGCTTACTCCCGTGGCGGCGGCGATCGCCCTGACAATTCTTTTCCAGCTCGTCGTCTGGAGCCCCCTTCCCAAAGGGGAGAGGATAAAGACGGTCTTCGCCCTCGCGGCCCCCGCGTCGGCGGGCCAGGTCGAGCCGGGCGGCGGAGAGGGAAGACTTGTCCTGACCGCGTATGAAGACGGGACTTTCCGCTCCGAGTTGACCGACGGTCCGCTCAGCGCGGAGAAGCTCTTCAAGATTCTAAAGGACCGTTACTCGAAAGACGACCTCAGCGCGCTAGTGCTCCAAGGGGAAGATCCGGACAAACCGGTGGCGCTCGAGCTTGAGTCCCTCACACTGATCACGGAGTACTTCGAGATCTCTTCCGTTCTTGTCGGTCCGGGCGTGAGCGCTACGGTCGGGTTGCCCTCCGTTGAGATTACTCCGCAGGCTCCCTCGGGTCGAGCGGAGCCGTCTTCGGAGCTTGAAAACCTCCGCGCTCCTTCACAGGTGGTTGCGTTGGCCCGGAAGGACGGCACGGTTTTGCTGGATCGCGCAGTGCTTCCGTTGGAGGATTTCCGGGCGGCGCTTGAGAAGCTCCTCGAACTGAATCCCGACCTTTCGGTAATGATCCTTCGCGTGGATGGGGACCCGGATCAGCAGGGTCTTGCGGCGTCCGTGCTCGCCGACGCAAACAGCGCCGGAGCCATGAAGGTGATGCTCAAGACCGTGACTTCCGCGGAATAGGCCGGCGGTGGTCCCGGGGATCGAGGCGTCCGGGCGGTCAGGTGGAACGCCCGGCACTCAAGAAAATGGCAATCAGGGCCTTGAATCCATCCGTGCCCCAAGGCACGCGACAGCTGCTGTCTCGTCGTTTGCTCCGCCCACGGTGCGTCCCGCCTGAAATCCCCCGACAATCAGGAGAGTCCTGTCATGCCTCCCGTTCGGTGCTTAGGCAATCAAGGTGCCATCCTCAATGGAAAACACGTTTCATTGGGCTCAACTGTCCAAGGCGCAAGAGATTCTGCCCCGCCGTGAGCATTTTCCTTGAACGGACTCTCACAGTTGCTATATTGACGTGGAGTTCGCTGAGTGAGATGGTCGGCGGGGATCCCGGAAGCCGTTTCCGGAGACCATCACGGGGTTTGCCGTCGGAAGCGAAAGGAAGCGTGGGTTGCGCGGCCCTGAGGCGCTGCACTATCCGAGCGGGCAGTAGGTGCTTGCGCGAGTCGGCCCACAGCGGTCCGACTCGATCAATCCTCCGCCGCGAGATCGAGTTGCCGGGAATTCACTAAGCAGCGCCGGGTCCGACCGGGTCCGTGTATCGTGCAAGAACAGGTCTTTTCCCCTCCGGAAGACACGTTGCGGTTGAGTATGTCCGACCAGACAAGCATAAGAGCCAATCTGGAGCGTGTGAGGGAGAGGATCGCCGAAGCCGCGGAGAGGGCCGGACGCTCCCCTGACGATATCGCCCTAGTCGGCGTGAGCAAGACAATAGGCCCCGAGATCGTCCGGGAATCGATCGAGGCCGGTCTTACCGAGATCGGCGAAAACCGAGTCCAGGAGGCCCAGCCCAAGATCGAGACGCTGGGACCGGAGGCGGAGGCTTCCGGCCGTCCGGTTAGATGGCACATGGTGGGTCACCTCCAGCGCAACAAGGCCAAGACGGCGGTAGGGCTTTTCGACTTGATCCAATCGCTTGATTCGCGCAGGCTTGCGGAGGCGGTGAACAAGGCGGCGCTGGAGGCCGGCGTCAAGATGGACGTTCTGTGTGAGGTCAATACCTCCGGTGAGAAGTCCAAGTTCGGGCTCGCTCCCTCCGAGGCGGTCAAGTTCGTTGCGGAACTTGCCGATCTTAAGGGGATGCAGGTGAGGGGCCTGATGACGATAGGCCCTATGGTCGCCGATCCGGACGAGGCGAGGCCCGCTTTCGGAAAACTGAGGGATCTTGGACGTGAGCTGGAGGGGGAGGGCTTTCCCTGGGCCGAAATGCGCTATCTCTCGATGGGGATGACGAGTGACTTTGAGCAGGCCATCGAGGAGGGATCCAACATGGTGCGCATTGGGACGGCGATCTTCGGACGGAGGTCTCGAGGCTGATGTTCGTACTCAGCAACCTGCTGGAGGGCGTCGGGAACCTGCTGGTTCTGGTCCTGAATCTGTATATGCTGGCGATCTTCATTTACGCCGTTATGTCATGGGTCTCGCCCAACCCTTACAACCCCTTCGTGAGGTTCATCACAAACGTCAGTGAACCGGTCTTGGGCGTCATAAGAGGTTTTTTGCCGAGGGGATTGGGGATAGATCTCTCCCCTCTTATCGCGATAGGGATCATCTACCTGACTAGGAAGGTGGTAGCCGAGTCTTTGTTGCAAATGGGGCGGCAGCTTCAGTAATGATTCCGCGGCCCCTATCGAGCGCGGCGGGTCCCCGGCCGGGGAACTTACGCCGTACCTTGGGTTACACGTCGGAAACGAGCCCTGACTCTCACCGCGATATGTCGCACTAGGAGGTGCTGCGCGTGAAACTGACGCCGCTTGACATTAGAAGACAGGAGTTCAAGAGAGTGGTGCGGGGCATTGATCCGGAAGAGGTAAGCGTCTTCCTGGATATGGTGGCGGGTGAATACGAGAGAATCCTCCGCGAGAACAAGGCCCTAAGCGAAGAGCTGGAAGGCCTGAAGCGCAAAGTGGAGGAGTTCGACGAGATGAAGGAGGCCATTCAGGGCGCGGTCGTCATGGCCAAGAAGGGCGCCGACGACGCGCTCAGCCAGGCAAAGAAGGAAGCGGAGCTCAGGCTGAAGGAATCCGAGGTGAAGGCCGAGCGGATGCTCGAGGACGCAAGACGACAGGCCGCCTTCGTCAAGAAGGAGATGAATGACATAAGGAATCAGCGCTCCATTCTGATCACTCGCATGAAGTCGCTCCTGGACGGCCAGACGAAGATGCTGGAGGCCTATATGGGGGACTGGGAGGAGGAGTCCGTCGAGATGCGCCGGGCCTCCGGTGCGCGGGAAGCGGCTCGAGCCTCTGAAGGAGCCGACGCCGCCGGGTCTCCGAGGTGGGTGGATTCGAGTGCGTCCGGCGGGGATTCCTGGAGTCCGGAGATTCTGCCCGCTGTCGGAGGGGCCGAAGCGGGTGAGTCCCCTAGACCGAACAAGAACGCCGCGACCGATGGCCCGGTCGAGACGAGGGATCGCCGCGATCCGGACGAAGGAGAAGCAGCCTTCGGGGAGCCGGGCGCCACCGGCAAGTCGAGTCGGGAAGAGCCCGTTCACGCGGGCGACCGAGTCCGGGCGTCGGCTTCCGCGGAAGCGGTGGAGAGGGAAGACGGGGAAGAGGAGTCGTCCATGGACGATTCCATAACGTCGCCGGGAAGGCCGGACCTTATTAGATTCCTTAGGGGTTCGGGACCCTTGAAGCCGGGGCCGCTTAGAACGGGTGAGGATGCAGGAGACGTGAGGCCGTTGCGTCCGCCGCGCCCCGCCCCCGCGGGACACACCGGAGGTCGCGGGAGCGGCGGGTCACGCTGAGCCCCGTCTCAACGAATGCCTGCTGAGGAGGGACTTCCATGTCCGGCGCGCGAGGCGCTATAATTGACATTCTGGTCCAACCCAGGGCCTCGCGGGACGAGGTGCTGGGACCCGATGACTCGGGGGTGCTCAGGGTGAGGGTTACCGCCCCGCCGGTCGATGGCGCCGCGAACAAGAGAGTGATAGACTTGATCGCCCGGCACTACAAAGTGCCCAAGGGCAACGTGACGATTCTGGCGGGCGCCAAGGGGAGGCGGAAGCGCGTTATTGTGGAGGGAGCACGGAAGCTCGAGGACTAGCGCGGTCGAGCGGCGGAGGGGCGTCGTCGGGGGTTTTCAAAGGACGGTGAAATCCGCCGCGTCGCCAAACAAGCGGGCTTTGAGGAGTAGAGAATGTCCGGGGAGATATCTGGAAAGGTAAGTGAGGCCCACGATTTCATACGCGGTAAGACCGATAGCAGGCCGCTCGTCGGGGTAATCCTGGGGACCGGGCTCGGTACTCTCGCCGACAAGATCGAAGGCAAAGCAGCGGTTCCATACTCCCGGATTCCCCACTTTCCCGTTTCAACGGTTGAGGGACATGCCGGCGAGCTCGTCTTCGGCAAGCTGGCCGGGGTGGAAACGGTCGCGATGTCCGGCAGGGTGCACTACTACGAGGGTTACTCCATGAAGGAGGTGACCTTCCCCGTCAGAGTGCTGAGGGCGCTGGGCTGCCGGTATCTCGTCTTGTCCAACGCGGCGGGAGGAATGAACCCCCTATATCGCGCGGGGGACATAGTCATCACAGTGGACCACATTAACCTCATGGGGGACAATCCCTTAATAGGTCCCAACGAAGACGAGCTGGGACCCAGGTTCCCCGATATGTCGGAACCTTATGATGGGAATCTGATCGAAATTGCAGAAGAAGTGGCTTTGGATAAACGAATACTGGTGCACAAGGGCGTTTTTGTCGCCGTGGCCGGACCGAACCTGGAAACGGCGGCGGAGTACCGCTTTCTGAGGATCATAGGCGCGGATTTGGTCGGCATGTCGCTTGTGCCCGAAGACATCGTGGCGGTTCACGCGGGACTCAAAGTGCTGGCTTTCTCGGTAGTGACGGACCTTTGCTTCCCCGACTCCCTTGAGCCCGCGGACATCCGGAAGATCTTGAAGACGGCCGCCGAAGCCGAGCCCAAGCTTACTCGATTGGTAATGGGAGTCCTTGGGAGACTGGAAGGGGGCGCAGGTAGGTGAACAAGAAGGACTTGAAACGCTTCGAAAAGAGACTGATGGAGGAGCGCGAGAAGCTCGTAAAGAACATGGAGCGTCTGGAAAGCAGCGTCTTGAATAGGAACCAGAAGGAGTCTTCCGGCGACCTGTCGGCGTATTCCTTTCATATGGCCGACCTGGCGACCGATGCCTCCGAGAGGGAAAAGGCGTTCCTTTTCGCCTCGAAGGAGGGGCGCCTGCTCTATCACATTGATGAGGCGTTGCGACGCATCCACAGGAATGAATACGGCGTTTGCCAGAACTGCAAGGCAGGCATTTCCAAGGAGCGGCTCGAGGCGGTTCCTCACGCCCGCCTATGCATCAACTGCAAGGAAGAGGAAGAGAAGGCGAAGCAGAGAAGGTGAAAGGCCATCGAGCATCTCTTGGTTTGTTCTTCGCCTCGGCGTTACTGGTGTTCCTTGCGGACGCGCTGACCAAGTTGGCCGTGGCGCGCTCGATCGACCCCGGGGTTTCCATCCGAGTTTTCGGTGACATAGTCAGACTGACCCACATAAAGAACTTCGGCGCCTCATTCGGACTCCTTCCCGGGAGCACCCTCGCTCTCATAGTCATCTCCTCTCTGGCGGTAGTCATAGTCTTTGTGCTGGCTCTCAATTCGAGGGACAGAACCGGCAGCATGGTCTTCTTGGGCCTGATCATGGGCGGGGCGCTCGGCAACCTCTTTGATCGCGTTCGCCTCGGCGGCGTCATTGATTTCGTCGACATAGGCTGGGGGTCCGTCCGCTGGCCCGTGTTCAACGCCGCGGACGTGGCCGTGACTCTGGGCGTCTTTCTCCTTCTGGTTCAATATCTGAGACGCGGCGACAAGGCTCCCGACCCATCCCCGGACGACAAATGGACCGGCGCGTGATAAAGATACCGGTCCCACCCGAGGGGGAGGGCCTGCGGCTGGACGTGCTCATAAGTCGTACCCGCCCCGAGCTCTCCCGGGCGCAGGTCAAGAGGCTGACCGAAGGAGGCAGGGTCACGGTCAACGGCGTCCACAGGAAGGCCGGCTTCGCCCTGAAGAGGGGCCAGGAGATACTGGTCGAGCTGCCCGAACCGCAACCCTCGCGCCTGGTCCCTGAGCCGATACCTCTTGACATAGTATATGAGGATAGCTACCTTCTTCTGGTGAACAAGCCTGCGGGCATGACCGTACATCCGGCGGCCGGAGCCCGGGAAGGCACTTTGGTCCATGCGCTCTTGTATCACTGCGGGGATCTGTCGGGCATCGGGGGCGTTTTGCGTCCCGGCATAGTGCACCGGCTGGACAAGGGCACTTCGGGGCTTCTCGTCGTGGCTAAGACCGACGAGGCTCACCGAAGCCTTACGGAGCAGATTAGGACCAGAGGCCTCAAACGTGTCTACAAGGCGATCGTATGGGGCAGCCCTGAGAGTGACGTCGGGAGGGTTGACGCCCCCGTCGGAAGGCACTCCACGGACAGGAAGAAGATGGCCGTGGTGCAGGCCGGCGGCAAGGAGGCGGTGACTCACTTCAGGGTGATCCGGCGCTATGATTTCCTCTCGTTGCTGGAAGTGACTCTGGAGACGGGAAGGACCCATCAGGTGAGAACACACATGGCCCACCTGGGTCACCCTGTTTTCGGAGATCCCGTGTACGGGGGCAGGAGGAAGGCGGTCAACGAGATCGGCGGAAGGCGGGGAAAGGCCGCCGCCTACCTGCTGAAGAGCATAGACAGACAGGCCTTGCACGCTTGGAGTCTCTCACTGAAGCACCCCATCCGCGGGGAGAGGATGGGTTTTACCGCGCCCCTGCCCGAGGACATCACAAGGGTTTTGGACAAACTGGATGAGGGCCGGTCGGACGAGCTTCAGCCGCGCCCCGCCGACGGGTGATGTGCCATGAAGGTGCTGAAAGAGCAAAAGGGCGATATCACTGTCTTGAGACTTAGAGGGACCCTTATGGGCGGTCCCGACTCGAAGATCTTCGACGAGGTGTTGTCGGATGCGCTCGAGAGCGGAGCGACGAACGTGCTTGTGGATATGGCCGATATCTCCTGGGTGAACAGCACGGGCCTCGGGATACTTATCGCGGGCCATAGGACCCTCAGCTTAAAGGGCGGGGTGCTCAAGCTCCTTCACGTTTCAAAGCGGATTGAGAGCCTGCTTATGGTTACCAAGCTTAACACCCTTTTTGAGAGCTATGACGATGAATCTCAGGCTATTGCCAGCTTCTCCCCCTGAATGCCGGAAGCATGAGGCGGCCTTGAGTCGCCGTCAATAGACTCGTCACATCGATCCCATGCCGAAGAGCGAAACAGATAAAGGCTATACAATATCCATTACGGTGCCCAGCAGTGTGCACATGCTTGGGGTGATCGACAAGTTGGTGGAGGGACTGGGCGATCACTTGGATTTGGGGCCGGAGGACCGGAACGCGCTGGCAATCTCGGTGATAGAGGCGGGTACAAACGCGATTCAGCACGGCAACAACTACGATGAGAGCAAGCCCGTCGACCTGAGATTCGACATCAAGCCGGAGCGTATCGCGGTGACCGTAAGGGACACGGGGCAAGGATTCGATCTGGAAAAGGTGGAAAAGGACCTCGAAGCCGCCGACCTGCTTCGGTACAGGGGGCGCGGCATATTGATCATGCGCGAGCTCATGGACGAGGTTGCTTTCAGGTTCGGCAAGCGCGGGACCACGGTCAAGTTGGCCAAGACGCTCCACCCTCGGGACGGTGATGGCGACGGTGAAAAGTAAACGGGCGCCCGCCGATACGGGGCCGGTGTTGGGAATCGACCCCGGTGCTAGGCGCATCGGTATTGCCGTCAGTGACCCGGAGTGTACGGTCGCCTCCGGGCTGGATACATTGAGGGTGAAGAGCCTCCGCGAAGCCGTGAGCCTCGTTACCCGTCTAGCCGAGGAGCGAGGCGTCCGCAAGGTCGTCGTCGGATTTCCCCTGAACATGAACGGATCCGAAGGTGAGCGCGCGAGGGAGGCGCGAACCTTCGCCAAGCTCCTGGAGGGGAGGTCGGGCGCGGAAGTCGTCTTGTGGGACGAGAGGCTGACCTCGGCGCAGGCCCGCGGTGAGTTGGGCCGGCTCGGCGTTCGGGGGGCGGCCGCAAGGGACAAGGCCAGGGTCGACCGCGTAGCCGCGACCATATTGCTTCAGTCTTACCTAGACAGCCGCAAGTGACGCGCCCGCTCGCGCTGAGCCATCGAGCCATAGGCCGTCTCAGATCCCCAAAGCCATGAGGACTATCGCCTATATTACGATCGCCGCTCTTGCCGTGTTCACGGCCTTGGCGAATCTGTACCCGTGGACGGTTCGCGGTGAGTCTTGGGGCGTCGTGAAGTTCGAGGTGCCGCGAGGGGCGACGTCCAGTGAAGTGGCGCGGACCCTTTTTGAGAAGGGATTGATCGCGAACAAGGACATCTTCGTGTTGGGGGCTGTGTTGCTGGGGACCGACCGGCACATGGCGGCCGGGGTGTATGTAGTCGAGCCCAAGACCGACTTGTTCTCCCTGTACGACCTTCTAAGGCGGGGACAGCAGTATCTGAACCTCGTAACGGTGCCGGAGGGGCTCACGTTGTCCGAGACCATAGCCCTCCTTGTTGAAGATCTCGGTATGGAGGAGGCGGAGCTTGAGCGCTGGGCGTCCGACCGAGAGCTCTTGAGGGCGATGGACGTGGAAGGCCCCTCGGTCGAGGGGTACCTATTCCCGGACAGCTATGACGTCCCAGTCGGCGCGGACGCGAGAGATATCTTATCAACCATGGTCAAAAAGGCGTGGCGCGTCTACCGCGAGGCGGCCCTCGAGGCGGAGTCCCCTCCGGACCTGACGTCGCATGAGGTTTTTACCCTGGCGTCGATCGTAGAGGCTGAGGTCACCGTCCGAGATGAGGCGCCCAGGGTCGCGGCCGTGTTCCTGAACAGGATGCGAAAGGGTATGCCCTTGCAGGCCGATCCCACCGTGGCGTACGCTCTGGGGGAGAGGAAGCCAAGGATCACGTACGACGATCTCAAGGTTGACTCCCCCTACAACACGTACGTGCACTCGGGGCTCCCTCCCGGGCCCATTTGCAATCCGGGAGAGAATTCGTTGAGGGCGGTGCTGAGCCCGGTCGAGGGAAGCAGAGACATGTACTTCGTGGCGAGGGGCGATGGGAGGCACGTCTTCTCCGAGACCATGAACGGTCACGTCAGGGCGAAGAGGTTGATCCGGCAAAAGAAGGCACAAAACCGAGGGGGGCCGGAGGATGACTAGGCGCCAATGAGCGGCTTGGACGGAAAAAGGAAAAGATTGGAGGCCGTGCTTCTTGAGATGGGGAGCGCGGCGATTGCATACTCGGGAGGGGTGGACAGCACCCTTCTGCTCAAAGTCGCGCGAGACTGCTTGGGCGACCGGGCGCTCGGGGTTATCGGGCGGTCAAAGACGATGCCTAGGAGAGAGTATGAATTCGCCGTGAGGACCGCCGAGTTGATGGGTGCCGAATTCGAGGTGGTGGATACGTGCGAGCTTGATTTGCCCGGTTTTGTCTCAAACCCGCCTGATAGGTGCCGCATTTGCAAGAAGGAGCTCTTCGGAAAGCTCAGAGACGCGGCGGACAGAGAGGGGTTGACGTGGGTGGCGGACGGATCCAACCTGGATGACCGTAGCGACTACAGACCCGGTCTTCAGGCGGCAAAGGAGATGGGTGTCAGAAGTCCGCTGGCGGAAGCGGGATTCACGAAAGAGGACGTCAGGGCTCTGTCCAGAGCGATCGGTCTCCCGACCTGGGACAAGCCCTCGAAGGCCTGCCTATCATCGAGGTTTCCATTCGGTACTGAGATTACCGCTGAAAAATTGGCCGCCGTCGAAGAAGCCGAGAACTTTCTTGAGGACCGGGGGTTTAAGCAGATGAGGGTTAGGCACCATGGCGACATCGCCAGGGTTGAGGTGGAACCGGCGGAGATACACCGCCTATTGCATTCAGGTATCCGGGAAAAAGTCGTTTCCAAGATAAAATCGCTGGGATTCAGATACGTGACCGTTGATCTGGCGGGCTATGCCTCCGGCAGCTTGAATCCCGAGCCGTCCGAGTCGGACGAAGATGGGAGCGCGGGCGATGACCCCTAAGACTTCCAGAGAGTCCAGAATGGGCAGCAATCAACGCTCTACCGGCGAGGGGGAAGGTCCCCGGCAGGGAAAGGCGGCCAAGCAGGCCAGGACGGCAAGGGACGCCAGAGAGGCTCAGAGGCGCAGAAGACAGGCTAGGAGGGCCAAGACCGACAAGCCCGCCTCTAGAATCCGCTTCGGAAGGCGCAGTTTGACCATGTTTGGGGCCGGCGCGGCCGGCTTAGTGATTGGTTACGTTGCCCTGGCCTCCGGATCGATAACGTTGGCGCCGATTCTCCTGGTCGCCGGATATTGCGTGTTTTTCCCCATGGGGATACTGATGAGCGAAAGACCTGCGGCTCAGAGGGGGGGCGAATAGCTCAGATGGAAGAGCGCTTGCCTTACACGCAAGTGGTCACAGGTTCGAGTCCTGTTTCGCCCACCAGAGCGCCTGAGAGTGGCGGATCCGGTGGTCGGGTTTTGGGGTTGACAGGGAAGGCTCTAGGTGATATAATGTTGGACAGCTGCGGAATTATGCCTTCGATTCCGTCTAGCCGCGTTTCTCCGCTAGAACTCCTCTCCCACTTGAAGGCGCCGCTGTCCGATGTCGTAATGTCTCGTAAAGCCCGTGTTCAAGCGGTTTTTCGCCTTGACAGCGGCCGCTTTCCTATGATAAACTAGCTGTGTGCTCGACATGAGGATTAAGGACTTCAAGATGTGATCGGAAAGGAGGTGAACGGAAGAAACAATCTCTGTTAGACCGGTGCTTTTTTTGCGTCCTTGTCTCTTAAGGTTGTTCGGACTTTTTGAGACACCTAGTGTCCTAGGGGAGGTATGACGATGTCTCGAATCTTTTTGGTATTGCTAGTGGCCGGCGCATTTGTGATCGCCCCGGCGGCCAGCGCGGATGTGCCCGATTGTAGTTGTACGGAAGTCCAGCGTTGCGGCGTTACTTGTCCCGGCGGGTCGGGTGATCCGTTCCACGGCCCCGGGCAGGATGTTGACTATACGATCACGCTGTACACCGATGGCTGCGCTGGTCCTCTAGTCGGTTTTGACTGCTACAGGATCAACTATGAGGCCGTGGATCCGGACTCGATCTGCGTCTGTGAGGAGCTTTGCCCGGATTTCCCGTACATCTATCCCACGGGTCCCACGAATGCGAGCGGTGTTGGCACGTTCAACATGTCCAGGATCACGCTCCTGAATCTCGAGAATGCTGTTGAGGCTCCCCAGCTCCAAGTCTGCGGCTGCCCCGACATCCCGCTGTGGTTTAGGAGCCCTGACGTCAATGCCGACTGCACGGTTGGCTTGACCGACTTGGTGATCTTCAACAGCGCGTTTGTTCTCAACCCGTGCGTGGCTCAGCCTACGGGTCTCCAGCATTACACGGTGTACACGGGTCATTGTGCTCCTTGCGACCATCCCGGCTTGAGTGACTTCGTGGTCTTCTCAAGGCACCTTGACCACACCTGTGCCGCGGCGATCCCGTCGTCTTGCGATCCGTAATCGGCGGGTTTTGTTGGATCTTGGGGAGCCCGGCCATTGCTCCTGGTCCGGGTTCCCTGGAGTTGGCCGAATTGAGATTTGCAGCTCTCAAGGAGGTGCGTAGCGATAAGGCGGAGCATTCTGTCTTGAGCGAGAGGAGCGTAGGTTAGGAGGGTGACGATAATGAAGAAGTTGCTGTTTGCAGTTCTGAGTGTGGCGTTCCTGTGCGTGATGGTTGCCGGAGCGAACGCCGCGGACAACGGGCAGGCGAAGTGGGCGCTGCATTTTGCGG
>Ga0180434_10000030_pt1 | contig 207173 bp, 213 predicted proteins | sample SS_ome_7_FD_132453 | JGI IMG/M metagenome (GOLD analysis project Ga0180434, IMG submission 132453) | Hypersaline lake sediment archaeal communities from the Salton Sea, California, USA - SS_1_D_2 metaG | ecosystem: Environmental > Aquatic > Non-marine Saline and Alkaline > Hypersaline >... | reverse complement strand
GTGGACGCACATAGTGAAGTGTTATCTGCCCCTGGCCGAGACATTCGGCTATGCTACCGACCTCAGGTCTATAAGCCAGGGACGAGCCACCTACTCCATGGAGTTCCATAGCTACGAAGAGGCGCCGAAGGACCTGGCTCTGGCGGTGTCCTCTAGATAAAGGGTAACAATGCCCAAACAGAAAATACGCATCAAACTGAAAGCCTACGACCACAAGATACTGGACCAGTCGGCGGTGCAGATTGTGGAGGCGGCCGAAAGGACGGGAGCGGGCGTGGTAGGGCCGGTACCGTTGCCAACCCACATACGCAAGTTCTGTGTCATACGATCTCCGCACGTGGACAAGGACTCGAGAGAGCAGTTCGAGATCAGGACGCACAAGAGACTAATCGATATAGTGGACCCCACCACCAAGACGATCGATGCTCTCACCACGCTGGACCTTCCAGCCGGTGTCGACATCGAGATCAAGCTGTAGAGCCATGTCGGATACGCTCAGAGGACTCATAGGCAAGAAGATAGGGATGACTCAGGTGTTCACCGAGGACGGCCTGGTCAAGGCGGTTACTGCGATCGAGGCCGGGCCATGTGTGGTCACCCAGGTCAAGACCGTTGACAAGGAAGGCTATAACGCAGTCCAATTGGGTTTCGGGGAAGGGAAGCGGCTGAACGCCCCCGAACGCGGCCATCTGGGCAAGCTGGGCCGGTTTCGGCACCTGCGTGAATTCAGAATGGCTGAGGCCCCGTCCGTGGAGCCGGGGCATTCGGTGGACGTAAGCATGTTCAAGCCGGGAGATCGCGTGGATGTGTCAGGCACATCCAAGGGCAGGGGCTTCGCGGGAGGAGTGAAGCGCCATCATTTCAGGGGCGGGCCTAAGACGCACGGCCAGTCGGACCGGCATCGTGCTCCGGGGTCGGTAGGGTCAGGCACAACCCCGGGTAGAGTCTGGAAAGGGCTCAAAATGGCCGGCCATATGGGTCACGAGCGCGTCACGGTACGCCGGCTCGAGGTTGTTCGATCTGACCCCGATCGCAACCTCCTCCTTCTGAATGGTGCGGTCCCGGGAGCACCGCGTGGTCTCCTGGTCATTCGCAAATCCAAGGGGTGGGACTAGAGATGCAGGTCCCCGTATACAATACCGAAGGGGAAGAGATCGACCAGATCGAGGTCGACGATAGTGTCTTCGGCATAGAGCCAAACAACGTTGTTGTCCACCAGGCGCTTGTGAGGCAGCTGGCAAACGCCCGCGTTGGCACGGTAGAGACTAAGCGCAGGGGAGAGGTTTCCGGAACCACGCGCAAGCTCTTCCGGCAGAAGCACACCGGTTTCGCCCGCGCCGGAAGTCGCCGCTCCCCGACGAGGCGAGGTGGAGGAGTCGCTTTCGGCCCTCACGCCCGGTGCTATCGTCAGGCCATGCCCAAGAAAATGCGTCGCCTAGCGTTGAGGAGCGTGCTGTCGGCCAAGACCGCCGACGGAGAACTGAAGGTGATCGACAGCTTCGGACTGGCCCAGCCGAAGACAAGCGACATGGTCGACATACTTGATGCGCTCGGCATCGAGTCGTCTGCGCTTCTGGTCACCGCCGAGCCCGACACCAATGTGGTCAAGTCAGCCCGCAATCTGGAGAGGACAAAGACACAGCACGCGAACACGCTGAATGTAGGAGACCTGCTTAGCCATCACGTGCTTCTCATGACCGTCGATGCGGTGCGCCGCGTCGAGGAAGTGTGGGGACGCAAAGGCAACCCCGTTGAGGAGAAGGAGTCCTAGGAGACGGGAATGCATCCGTACCAGGTAATACGCCGTCCGGTGATCACCGAGAAGAATACGCTCCTGTCGGAGCAGAACAAATACACGTTCGAGGTGGCCAAGGACGCCAACAAGCCGCAGATCAAGGCAGCGGTGGAAATGGCTTTCAAGGTCAAGGTTGTGTCCGTCAACGTCATACACGTTCCAGGCAAGATGCGGCGTGCCGGCAGACGGCGCGGGATGACACCATCCTGGAAGAAAGCCATAGTGACGCTTGTGCCGGGCGACAAGATCGAGCTTTTCGAGGGTGTCTAGGCCCGAACGCGAGAATGAGAACACACTTTGAGGGAGACTAGAAGTTGGGATTGAAGAACTACCGGCCAACCTCGCCCGGAAGGCGTGGAATGGTTGGCGCCGACTTCTCCCAGATCACCCGGCGTGATCCGGAGAAATCCCTGTTGCTTCCGCTGAAGAAGAACGCTGGGAGAAGCAACCAGGGCCGGATTACCGTTCGACACCGGGGTGGTGGTGCCAAGCGCAGGCTGAGAATAATCGACTTCAGGCGCGACAAGCTCGGTGTTCCCGGCAAGGTTGCATCGATAGAGTACGACCCTAATCGCTCGGCCAACATCGCTCTCATCCACTACGCGGACGGCGAGAAGCGATACATCCTGGCCCCATTAGGCCTGCGCGTAGGCCAGGTCATCTCCTCAGGAGAGGGGGCGGAAATCAAGCCAGGCAACGCTCTGCCCTTGAAGGTGATACCGCTGGGCACCGCTATTCATAACATCGAGATACACAGGGGCAGGGGTGGACAGATGGTGCGCAGCGCCGGCGTGTCCGCCCAGCTCGTCGCCAAGGAGGGGAGCTACACACTGATCCGGCTGCCCTCCGGCGAACTCCGACGAGTGGACCAGGAGTGCCTTGCTACCGTGGGACAAGTGGGCAACATCGATCATATCAACATCAGTCTCGGCAAGGCAGGACGCAGAAGGCATATGGGATGGCGTCCGACCGTGCGTGGCTCGGCGATGACACCCCGTGACCACCCGCATGGCGGCGGTGAGGGCAGATCGCCCATCGGACACCCCGGGCCGAAGACCCCTTGGGGCAAGCCGGCCCTTGGATACCGCACGAGGCGCAACAAGCGCAGCGGAAGGCTGATCGTAAGGAGAAGGAAGTAGTGCTGCTGGAGGTACCAGACTATGTCAAGGTCGACTAAGAAGGGACCCTATGTCGACCCCAAGCTGCTCCGGAGAGCCGACATAATCGTCCAGACTAACCAGAAGGCCGTGATCAAGACATGGTCCAGGGCCTCTACTATTGTACCGCAGATGATCGGTCTGACGATCGGGGTACACGACGGACGAAGGCACGTGCCTATATTCATAACCGAGAACATGGTGGGACACAAACTGGGCGAGTTCGCTCCCACCAGAACGTACCGGGGACACGTGGGCAGGTCGGACAGAACAAGCCGCGTAGCCAGGAAGAAGTAGACCGGGCAGGCCCGGTTCGCAAGGGACGAGGGAGTTGGAAGTAAGAGCGAGTGCAAGACAGATACGGGTGTCTCCGAGGAAGGTGCGCCTTGTTCTCGACGCGGTACGAGGTAAGAAGGTCGACGAGGCCATGACCACGCTCACCTTCTTGCGCACGCCCTCGGCAAGGCTGGTAGCGAAGGTAGTACGCTCGGCATCGGCGAACGCCGAGAACAACTACCAGATGCTGCCTTCCCAGCTGAGGATTGTCAAAGCCTATGCGGATGAGGGACTCAAGCTGAAGAGATTTCGGGCCAGTGCTAGAGGCCGCGTCAGCCCGTACAGGCGTCGTTTCAGCCACATCACTATCGTAGTTGAGGAGGAGTGATTGGGACACAAGGTACACCCATATGGCTTCAGGCTCGGCATCATCAAGGACTGGCGTGCCCGCTGGTACGACACTAAGCACTACACCGAACTGGTGGGCGAGGACATCGACATCCGAAGAGCGATAAAGGCTCAGTATCGGGATGCCGGGGTATCTCAAGTCGAAATCGAGCGCAAGGCCAACGAGGTTACCATAACCCTCTACACCGCCCGACCTGGCATCGTTATCGGCAGAGGCGGTCAGAGGGTGGACGAGGTCAGGGCGCACCTGGAGAAGATGACCGCCAAGAAGGTCCGCCTGAATGTAATGGAGATCGGACAGCCCGAGTTGGATGCCCAACTGGTCGCCGAGAACATCTCCGAGCAGCTACGGAGACGTGTGTCGTACCGCCGGGCCATGAAGCAATCCATGTCTCGCACGATGCTTCGGGGGGCCAAAGGAGTCAAGATCAAATGCTCCGGGAGGCTGGGCGGAGCCGAAATCGCCCGCACCGAGACCGTCCGTGAGGGGAGTGTGCCTCTGCATACACTGCGCGCGGATATCGACTACGGCTTCGCTGAGGCCCTAACGACAATGGGCGTAATCGGCATCAAAGTATGGATCTACAAAGGTGAAATCCTCCCCGAGCCGAAGATGTTGGGTGTGCTGGGCGAGGAGGAGATAGTCATCTCTCCGGGTGAGGAGTAGCGGGGGAGTCTCTGGATGCTTCAGCCAAAGCGTGTCAAGTACCGCAAGTCGCAGAGGGGTCGCCGGTCAGGTACGGCGCAGACCGGCAATACGGTCCTGTTCGGGGACTACGGCCTGCAAGCGCAGGAATCCGCCTGGATTACGGGCAGGCAGATCGAGGCGGCCCGTCGCGCCATAGTCCATCACATCAAGCGCGGTGGTAAGGTATGGATCAGGGTGTTCCCCGACAAGCCGGTAACGGCCCGGGCAGCGGAGACCCGAATGGGAAGCGGCAAGGGGGCTGTAGACCACTGGGTCGTGGTAGTCAAGCGCGGCAAGGTCCTCTTCGAGATATCGGGGGTGCGGCAGGATCTGGCCCAGGAGGCAATGCGGCTGGCCTCGCACAAGCTCCCTATCGACACCAAGTTCGTGAGCAGAGAAGCATTCTCCGAAGCAATATCATAGCAGGTGTTTGCAGTGAGAATCGATAGGATAAGAGGACTCAACCCGAGGGATTTGCCCAAACACCTGGACGACGCACAGCAGGAGATGTTCAACCTAAGGGTGCGTCATGCCACGAGACAGCTCGCCAACTACAGCGAGCTCGGGAAGACGAAGAAAAAGATAGCCAGGATAAAGACAATCATGCGCGAGCGCGAGCTCGCCGGATAGAAGCGATGCAGAAGAACCGAAAAACGCGCCAGGGCCATGTCCTGAGCAACAAGATGGACAAGACTGTTATCGTGGAGGTCGAGACACGACGGGCCCATCCGCGGTACAAGCGCATCGTGACGTACAGGACCAGGTTCAAGGCGCATGATGCTGAGAACAAGTGTGACATCGGTGATGTCGTCAGGATTACCGAGAGTCGTCCGTTGTCCAAAGAGAAGCGCTGGAGAGTTGTCGAGATCGTGAAGAAGGCGGTGGCGGTGGAGATCAAGCCGGCGGAAATCGAGTAGGCCATGATCCAACCTCAGACTCGTCTCAGGGTAGCGGACAACAGCGGGGCAAAGGAGATCATGTGCATAAACATCCCCGGAGGTACCCGAAGAAGGTATGCCTCGGTGGGTGATGTCATAGTCGCGTCCGTGAAGGAGGCCACTCCGGGCGGTGCGGTGAAGAAGGGTGACGTCGTGCGCGCGGTGGTAGTGCGTGCTGCCAAGACCTACGGTCGACCGGACGGATCGTACATTCGGTTCGACGAGAACGCAGCGGTCGTTCTGGACGACCGAGGCAATCCCAAGGGAAGCCGGATCTTTGGGCCGGTCGCACGTGAGCTGAGAGACAGGAATTTCATGAAGATCATTTCCCTTGCGCCCGAGGTGCTGTAGCCTTGTTGCGCTGGTGCATGAGATGAGGATACGCAAGAACGACGAAGTAGTAGTGATCAGCGGCGACGACCGAGGCAAGAAGGGCAAGGTGCACCGGTCGTCTCCGGGCGACGATCGGGTGCTTGTCGAAGGCGTCAACATGATCAAGCGCCATATGAAGGCACGCGCCAACGTGAGACAGACCGGCATTATTGAGCGTGAGGCACCGGTGCACATATCGGATGTCATGCTTGTCTGCACCAAATGCAAGCGCCCCGCACGTGTTGGGATTCGCACCCTAGACGATGGCAGCAATGTGCGGGTGTGCAAGAAGTGCCACGAGGTGATTGACTAGTGGCCAGGCTGAGGGACCAGTATAGGAACGACATAGTGCCAGCCATGATGAAGGAACTGGGGTACACCAACCCCATGAGTGTTCCACGTCTCGAGAAGATAGTCCTGAACATCGGCCTTGGCGAGGCGATCCAGAACCAGCGGGCTCTCGAGGCGGCGGCTGGTGATCTGGCGCTCATATCCGGCCAGCGGGCGATCGTCACCCGGGCCAAGAGGTCCATCGCGTCTTTCAAACTCAGACAAGGCATGGCCATAGGCCTGAAGGTGACCCTCCGGGGCACACGTATGTACGAGTTCCTGGATCGACTGATCAACGCCGTCCTGCCTCGCATGCGTGACTTCCAGGGTGTGCCCAGAGACGGCTTCGATGGCCGGGGCAACTACACGCTGGGAATGAAGGAGCAAATCATCTTTCCGGAGATCGATTACGACAAGGTGGACAAGGTAAGAGGGCTTCAGGTGTCTGTAGTCACTACTGCGAAGAACAACGAAGAGGCAAGGCGGCTTCTTGAGCTGATGGGCATGCCCTTCGCACGGTAGAAGGAAGCGATAATGGCAAAAGTCTCGAAGGTTGTGAAATCGCAGCGCCCCCCGAAGCATCGGGTGCAGCATCGAAACAGGTGCAGGCTCTGCGGTCGCCCGCGCGCCTACATACGCATGTTCGGCCTGTGCCGGATATGCTTCCGGAAGCTTGCCCTCCAGGGAGACCTCCCGGGGGTAAGGAAATCAAGCTGGTGATCACGCGATGAGGTTCAGATGAGTGTGACAGACCCCATAGCTGATATGCTGACGCGGATACGGAATGGCGTCATGGCCAGGCATGAGTCTGTGCTCGTCCCGGCCTCCAAGATCAAGATATCGATTGCGAAGGTGCTCAAGGAGGAGGGCTTCATCAGGGACTACGAGGTTCTGAAGGGCAGCACCCCTCAACGCGTGATCAAGGTGCACCTGGCCTACGATGAGCGCAGGCAGCCCATGGTGCAGGGCCTTCAGCGAGTCAGCAAGCCCGGGCTTCGAGTGTACTGCCAGCGGGGAGAGATACCGCGGATATATGGCGGCCTGGGCATAGCCATTCTCTCGACGTCAAAAGGAGTGCTGACCGGCAAACAGGCCTGGTCAAAGGGGATTGGCGGCGAGATACTCTGCTATGTCTGGTAGGAGCAGCTGAGGCAGAACGATGTCCAGAGTTGGTAGAAGACCCATACCGGTGCCCAAGGGCGTGGAGGTGTCGATCAGCGGCAGCGAGGTGAGAGTCAAGGGCCCCAAGGGCGAGCTCAGCAGAACCTTTATGCCCGACATGTCGATTTCTTTGGATGACGGCGTCTTAACAGTATCAAGGCCCACCGACAATCGCCTGCACCGGGCTCAGCACGGCCTCACGAGGAGCCTGCTCGCAAACATGGTGGAGGGCGTCAGCAGCGGATTTCAGAAGACCTTGGAGCTGCAGGGCGTTGGTTATCGCGCTCAGCAGGCTGGGGCAGGCCTCAGTATCCAGGTGGGATATAGCAGGCCGGTGGAGATCACGCCGCCGGCGGGGGTCACCTTCGGTGTTGAAGGGCCAAACCGAATAATCGTCTCAGGGACAGACAAGGTGCTGGTCGGTGAGGCGGCCGCCAAGATCAGGGCTATTCGTCCTCCCGACGCTTACCTTGGAAAGGGTATCAGATACGCCGGCGAGTATGTACGACGTAAGGCAGGCAAGGCCGGCAAGATAGGCAAGAAGAAGTAGAGGGCATGAGCAGAGAAGGCGAGATCAGAGCAGCTCGCAAGAGTAGACACTCCAGAGTTAGAAAGCATCTCGGTGGCGTCCCGGAGAGGCCCCGGCTGTGTGTATTTCGCAGCCTCAAGCACATCTACGCCCAAGTCATTGACGACACCTGCGGCCACACCCTTGCCTCAGCCTCCACTCTGGACCCCGAGCTGCGAGCTGGGCTTGAAGGCAAGTCAAAGAAGGAGAAGGCTGAGCAGGTAGGAACGCTTGTCGCGAAGCGTGCCAAGGGCAAGGGGATAACAGACGTTGTGTTCGACCGGGGTGGCTGCAAGTACCATGGTCGAGTCAAGAGCCTGGCCGACAGCGCGCGCACCGAGGGATTGAGGTTCTAATAGACATGACTCAGATGGCAGGCGGGAAGATCGACCCGAGGGACCTTAACCTGACTGAGAAGCTCATCACAGTCAACCGCGTAGCGAAGGTTGTGAAGAGAGGACGCCGATTCAGCTTCAGCGCCCTCGTTGTCGTGGGAGACGGCGAAGGGCATGTCGGCGTCGGACTGGGCAAGGCAAGAGAGGTCCCCTCAGCGATCAGGAAGGGTGGGGCCATCGCCAGAAGAGACCTCATCAGCGTACCTATCAACGAGGGCACCATTCCCTATAAGGTCGTCAGCAAGTACGGCGCTGCAACGGTGATGCTGAAGCCAGCAAGGCCAGGCACCGGTGTGATCGCCGGCGGAGGCGTCAGGCCCATCATTGAGGCCGCAGGCATAAAGGACGTAGTCACGAAGTCGATGGGAACCGCGAATCCGGTTAACGTTGTTTGCGCAACCATGCAAGCCCTGCGCGAGCTCAAAGACCCGGCGCAGGAGGTCGCAAGAAGGAAATCACGACATGCGAACGGTGGGAAGTCGAGTGGCTAAGCTGCATATAACTTGGAGGAAGAGCGCTATCGGGTATCCGAAAGATCAGAAGCAGACCATCAGGGCCCTTGGCCTTCATAAACTGAACCAGACGGTTGTGCAGGAGGATTCCTCCTCGGTCCGGGGCATGGTGAAGAAGGTCTCGCATCTGGTCAACGTTCAAGAGGTAGCCGACTGAAACAGCAATGAGACAGCACGAGTTGAGCCCCAGTCAGGGTGCAAAGCGACAGCGGAAGAGAGTAGGGCGCGGCGTCGGAAGCGGGCATGGCACTTACTCTTGTCGGGGCCTGAAGGGTCAGAAGGCCCGGTCGGGTGGGGGTGTACACCCACGCTTCGAAGGGGGACAGACTCCCCTGGTCAAGCGGCTTCCGCACATACGCGGATTCAGGAATCCGTTCACCACGGACTACTGCCTAGTCAACCTGCGACGGCTACAGGTGTTCGAAGACGGAAGCGAGGTCACGCCCGAGAAGCTTCGAGACGCGGGGATTGTGGGCTCGCTGAAGAAGCGCATCAAGATACTGGGTGACGGGGACATCGAGAAGCCTTTGATCGTGAAGGCGAACATGTTCTCTGAAGCAGCCAAGCGGAAGATAGAGGCGGCGGGGGGCAGGGCGGAGGAGATCAGGTAGGTACCCCACGACATGAGACAGCCCCAGCGTAGTTCAAAGCCTCGCCTGATGCAGGCGATGATCGATGCCTTCAGTCTTCCCGACCTGAGGCGGAAGCTGCTGTTCACACTCGCTATGCTCGTGGTCTTCCGCTTCGTGGCACACGTTAGCATACCAGCGGTGAACCAGGACGCATTGAATGCATTGGCCAGCCGCGAGGCGGAGCTCCCGGCTGTTCTGGGCATGCTCGATATCTTCAGTGGCGGCGCTCTGCGGACGGTGAGCGTCGCGATGATGGGCGTATACCCCTACATTACCTCGACCATCATCATGCAGCTTCTGATACCGGTCATCCCCCGGTTGGCGGCGCTGCAGCGGGAAGGTGAAGCGGGCAGGCGGAAGCTTAACCAGTACACGCACTGGCTGATGGTACCGCTGGCCTTCCTTCAGGGCTACGGGCAGCTGATCCTGCTGCACAACCAGGAAGTGACGCTCGCAAGCGGCGAGACTGTGCGGCTGGTGGGTGACATAGGTGTGAGCGGCGGCCTGCTGCTGCCGACGCTGGCCATGATGCTATCGATGGTTGCCGGAACGGTGTTCCTCGTGTGGCTTGGCGAACGCATCACCGAGAGCGGCATAGGCAACGGGATATCTATTATCATCTTTGGCGGGATAGTGTCAGCACTCCCTGCGAACATCTCGGGGACCTTCACGTCGGAAGGTACCTTCGCCTTGGTAGAGCTGCTGGCGCTGCTGGTTGCGATAGCGCTGCTCATCGTGTTCGTGACCGAGGCCGTTCGGCGGATACCTGTCCAGTATTCACGGAGCATGTTCAGGGGCGGCAAGATGTACCGGCAGACCGGTGGAACGCACATCCCGCTCAGGGTCAACTCAGCCGGCATGATACCGCTCATATTCGCCTACGCGCTACTGATCTTCCCCTCATGGATAGCCCAGTTCTTTATCAACTCGAGTACTTCATGGGTTGCACGCGGTGCGGACATCGTCAATACGCTATTCAGTCCGGAAGGATACGTCTACTGGCTTTTCCTCTTCCTGCTTGTTGTAGGGTTTGCGTTCTTTTATACTATGGTGATATTCCAGCAGCAGAACCTGGCGGAGACGCTTCAGCGACAGGGGGGATTCATACCCGGCATAAGGCCGGGCAGGCCTACAGCCGAATACCTCAACAAGGTGATCACCAGAATCACCTGGGGGGGAGCGCTGTTCCTGGCTGTCGTGGCAGTCTCGCCAATCATAGCCCGGGCCATTACACACACTACCAGCACGACGCTGATGCTGGTATCGAGCGCGGGTCTGCTGATCGTGGTTGGTGTGGTGCTCGACACCATGAGGCAGATCGAGGCACAGTTGCTGATGCGTCACTACGAAGGTTTCATCAAGTGATGATTTGGAGAATCGTTTGAGAGTCATTCTGCTGGGGGCACCCGGAGCAGGCAAGGGAACACAGGCAGTCGAGATATCCAAGCGGCTCGGCCTGGCCCATATCGCCTCCGGCGACCTCTTTCGCCAGGAACAACAGAGCGGGAGCGAGCTCGGAAACATCGCCAAATCGTACATGGAGAAGGGGCAGCTCGTGCCGGACGAGGTGACGGTAAAGATGATCCTGGGCAGGATCGCGAAGCCCGACTGCGCCAAGGGGTTGCTCCTTGACGGGTTCCCTCGCACTCTGGACCAGGCGAAAGCCCTGGATGAGGCGTTGGCCACCGAGGGTAAGACCATAGACAAGGTCCTTTATATCAAGGTATCTGACGGAGAGCTCCTTCGACGGCTCAGCGGGCGCTGGATATGCCGAGATTGCCAGGCACCTTTTAATGTGACGGAGATGCGACCGAAGGTAGAGGGCAAATGTGACCACTGTGGCGGGGAGCTGTACCAGCGCCCTGACGACACGGAGGACACAGCCAAAAAGAGGCTCGAGGTCTACTTCAAGCAGACCATGCCGCTGATCGAGTACTATACCAAGGCAGGGAAGCTGGTGGAGGTGAATGGCGAGAAGGCCATTAGCGCGGTGACCGACGATCTTGTGGCAGTGCTAGAGGGTTAGCTGTTGATATGAGCCGAGCAGGGCAGAGCATGGGGATCATCCTGAAGTCACCACAGGAGATCGCTATCATGCAGGAAGCGGGCAAGGTGGTGGAAGCGGTCCTCAAGGCGTTGGCCGAGGAGGCGAGACCCGGAGTCAAGACATCGCACTTGGATCATGTGGCAGTAGACCTCCTGAGGAAGCACGGCGCTACTGCCTCGTTCTTGAACTACAGGGGGTATCCGGCTTCCGTCTGTGTCTCGATAAATGAGGAGGTGGTGCACGGGATTCCTGGACAGAGAACGCTGGTCGAGGGTGACATCGTCTCCCTGGACTTCGGCGCGAAGCTCGAAGGTTTCCACGCAGATGCCGCTCTCACGGTCGGCGTGGGGGAAATCAAGGCAGAGGCACGGGAGATCATAGAGGTAACCAGTAATGCCCTGCATGCCGGTATCGCAGCGGCCAAGGTAGGAAACAGACTCGGGGACATATCGGCGGCGATCCAGGAGTACGTAGAGACTAGGGGCTATTCGGTAGTCCGGGAGTGGGTCGGTCATGGGATAGGCCGTCAGCTGCACGAGGACCCGCAGGTCCCGAACTTCGGTGTTCCGGGTGAGGGCCCGCTTCTTCAGAAGGGAATGACCGTGGCGCTGGAGCCGATGGTAAACGCGGGCGGGTGGCGAACGCGTGTGACGGACAACGGCTGGACGGTGGTAACCGACGACGGAAGCCTTTCCGCTCACTTCGAGCACACTATAGCGATCGGTGAGGACGGGGCCACGATACTTACGGGGAGCTAGTCCACCAAATCAGGGAGCAATTCAGCAGCCTGTGTCGAAGAAAGAAACCATCGAGGTAGAGGGAACAGTGGTGGAGCCGCTGCCCAATGCGATGTTCAGGGTAGAGTTGGCGAACGGGCATCAGGTGCTGGCCCATGCCTCAGGCAAGATGAGGCTGCATTACATACGGATACTCAGGGGCGACAGGGTCTTGGTGGAACTCTCTCCCTACGACCTGTCGCGAGGAAGGATAACGTATCGCTTCAAGTAGCGATCAGACGTGCGGACGTAAGAGATGAAGGTAAGAGCTTCGGTGAAGGCGCGTTGTGACAAGTGCACTATAGTGAGACGCAAGGGTGTCGTCAGGGTAATCTGTACCAACCCTAGACACAAGCAGAGGCAAGGTTAGCAACTACTCAGGAGGGGCGATGGCCAGGATAGCCGGTGTCGACATCCCCAAGAACAAGCGGATTGAAATATCGTTGCGCTACATATACGGCATAGGGCCGACAATCAGCAGGAGGATCCTCGCTGAAGCAGCAGTTGACCCTGACACCAAAGTCAGCGACCTCACGGATGACGAGGTGAACCGGATACGTGAGGTCATTGACAAGGGCCACAGGGTTGAGGGAGACCTCAGAAGGGAGGTCAACCTCAATATCAAGAGGTATATCGATATCGGATCTTACCGTGGTCTGAGACATCGCCGGGGGCTGCCTGTACATGGGCAGCGCACTCGCACCAATGCCCGCACGAAGCGGGGAGCCAAGAAGACCGTGGCAGGCAGGGGTAGGCGGCGTGGGATGACCAAGAAGTAATCGGAGGTGCATGATGGCCAAGAGGAAGCCCACCCGGCTCAGAAGGCGCGAGCGCAAGTCCATTCCGAAGGGTCGTGCGTATATACAGTCGACATTCAATAACACGATAATCACGTTGACGGACCCCCAGGGCAATGTCATAGCCTGGGGCAGTTCGGGCACCGTAGGTTTCAAGGGGTCGCGTAAGGGCACAGCTTACGCCGCCCAGCGGGCGGCGGAGGCCGCAGCGAGAAGGGGCATGGAGCACGGACTCCGCCAGATCGACGTTTACGTCAAGGGGCCGGGCAGTGGCAGGGAGGCTGCCATTCGGTCACTGCAGGCCGCCGGACTCAACATCACCAGTATTCGTGACGTGACGCCCATCCCGCACAACGGATGCCGCGCACCAAAGAGGAGACGGATCTAGAGGAGGTTCCAGATGGCCCGTTATACGGGTCCGGCTTGTAGAATCTGCCGTCGCCAGGGCGACAAGCTAATGCTGAAGGGGGCCAAGTGCCTCACTCCGAAGTGCCCGGTTGAACGGCGTCATACACCACCGGGACAGCATGGCATTTCGCGAAGAAGGGTGTCGGAGTATAGCCTTCAACTGAAGGAGAAACAGAAGGCTCGCTATACCTATGGCGTGCTCGAACGTCAATTCAGGCGCTACTTCGCCGAGGCCGGTCGCCGGCCGGGGTTGAGCGGCGAGATTCTCCTGCAGATACTTGAGACCAGGCTAGACAATGTCGTGTACCGCTTGGGCTTCGCGGAGTCGCGGCGACAGGCGAGGCAGGTGGTATTGCACGGACACATCACACTCAACGGTCGCCGGACGAACACGCCGTCGTGTAGAGTCAAGGCGGGCGACGTTATAGAATGGCAGGAGAGCAGCCGCAAGAAGGTGCCTTACCAGGCCGCTGCAGCCGAGATCGAGGGCAAGGTTGTACCACCCTGGCTCGATCTCGACCGGGAGACGCTGACAGGGAAGGTCCTCGCGCTGCCGACACGAACCGATATAGAAACCACCATAGACGAGCGGCTCATAGTGGAGTTCTATTCCCGATAATACTCCACTCTTAATCAGGAGGAGGGCTGCATTGCTTGAGATAGTGGCGCCAAGAGTTGAGTGCGAAGAGACCTCCGACGACTACGGCAAGTTCGTAATCGAACCATTGGAGCCTGGGTTCGGGATAACACTGGGCAATAGCCTGCGACGCGTGTTGCTCAGCGCGCTCCCGGGTGCCGCGGTCACAGCAGTCAAGGTCGAGGGCGTGCAGCACGAGTTTTCCACGATTCCACACATCAAGGAAGACGTCATCGACTTCCTGCTCAATGTGAAGGAACTCCGATTGAAGGCTCTGGCTGATCGTCCCGGGAGGCTCTATTTGGAGGCACAGGGGGAGGGGGCCGTATGCGCGGGCGATATCGCGCCGTCGGCTGATTTCGAGGTTGTGAATTCGGAGCTTCACCTGGTCACACTGGACTCGCCTGAGGCCCAGTTGAGCGTGGTGTTCTATGTAGAGCATGGCAAGGGCTACACGCCGGCGGGCCACGGCGATGGCCTGCCGCTTGGCGTAATACCGGTCGATGCGATCTTCACGCCGGTGCGTAGAGTGAACTACAACGTTGAGAAGACCCGAGTGGGACAAGTAAGCAATTACGACCGCCTGGTGTTGGAGGTCTGGACCGACGGCACGGTCCTGCCCACAGACGCACTCTCCCAGAGCGCCGAGATTCTAACAAGACACTTCTCGTTGTTCTTCGACTTGGGCAAGGCACCCGTGGAGGGTGAGAAGCCTGCCGCACCAGCGATTCCCCCCGAGCAGTACGAAATGCCTCTGGAGGCGCTCGAACTCTCCGCTCGCACGTTCAATTCGCTGCGCCGCAGTGGCATAACCAAGGTGGGCGAGCTTCTGGAGAGGAGCAAGGAGGACTTGCTGGGGCTGCGAAGCTTCGGCCAGAAGTCACTCGAGGAAGTCTGGGAGCGGCTGGAGAGAATGGGGCTGCTGACCCCGGAGGGGGAAGGCGAAGCCGAGACTGAAGAAGGGCCTCCCGATGAGGAGAGCGAATCGGCTGAGCAGATGGAAGAGACCGATTCGCCACAGGAGACCGAGGAAGACGTCTAAGCGAGTGCGCCCCCAGGAGGCGGCTTGCTTTGCCGGAGAAGACCATGAGGCATAAGGTATCAGGGCGGAAGTTATCACGTTCGAGCGGGCACAGGAGGGCATTGTACCGGAACTTGGTCACCGATCTCCTGCGCTACGAGAAGATTGTAACGACAGAGGCTAAGGCACGAGAGACACAACCTCTGGCCGAGAAGATGATTACTCTCGGCAAGGACGGCAGCCTGCATTCGCGCCGGCAGGCCCTAGCTTTCGTCGGAGACAAGAAGGTGGTAGACAAGGTCTTCTCTGAGTTGGGGCCTCGATATGCCACCAGGCCCGGCGGATACACGAGGCTGCTCAAGCTGGGGCCCAGGATCGGCGATGGGGCTGCTATGGTCCGGCTGGAACTTGTATAGAGGCTGGCTTTGTTATCCAGGAAGCTGGCTCTGGTCGTAGAATACGACGGGGCAGGCTTTTGTGGTTTTCAAAGACAACGGAATGCACCAACGATACAGGGTGCAATAGAGGAGGCAATCGAGACACTTACGGGGGAGAGGACAGCAGTAACCGGGGCCGGTCGCACCGATGCAGGGGTACACGCGAAGGGTCAGGTTGTTAGCTTCAAGACCAGTTCGGAACTGCCGCTCCCCAGGTTGATCAGGGCTCTCAATCACTTCCTTGCCCCTGATATCGCGTTCAGGTTTGGATACGAGGTCGACAGTGGATTCAACGCGAGAAGAGATGCGCTCAGGAGGGAATACTGGTACTCGATACTGAACAGCCAGATGCCGTCTCCTCTTCATCGGAGGCAGGCTTATCTTGTGCCACAACAACTGGACATTGTGGCGATGAACGCGGCGTGTGCCTGCCTCGTCGGGCGGCAGGACTTCGCTTCGTTCACGACGACCATGGAGAGGAACACCATGCGAGAGGTGTATTGCGCGGACATAGTCCACTGTGGAGAGTTGATCGTCTTCAGAATGGTGGCGAATGCCTTCCTGCGCAAGCAGGTTCGGTGCACTGTTGGTGCCCTCATACGAGTCGGCCTGAGGAAGCTACCTGTGGATGGCTTCCAGAAGATGCTGCAATCGCCGCAGCCTGGTCTTGCCTGGCCAGCGGCACCGGCCCACGGGCTCTGTCTGGTGCAAGTCGAGTACGCGGATTGGAAGTCAGGGAGAGGACTGATTGATGAGGACCCATAGCACTAGGCCGTCGGAAGTCGAACGCAATTGGTTGGTGGTGGACGCCTCGGAGAGAACCCTGGGGCGGCTGGCCACGGAGGTGGCGAGTCTTCTCAAGGGGAAACACAAGCCAATCTACGCGCCTCATCTCGATGTGGGCGACTACGTAGTAGTCGTGAACGCATCGAAGGTTCGGGTAACCGGTCGCAAGCCGACACAGAAGACGTACTACCGGCACTCCAACTACCCTGGCGGGCTGAAAAGCATCAGCTATGCCGAGATGATGGAGAAGCACCCGACAAGAGCCATCGAGTATGCAGTCAGGGGTATGCTGCCGCATAACCGGCTGGGAAGAGCCATGGCAAAGAAGCTGAAGGTATACGCCGGAGCAGATCACCCGCATGAGGCCCAGGTACGCGCGGCAGCGAAGAAGGAGGCTTAGCTTGAGCGAACAGGCCTACTTTCACGGCACAGGACGGCGCAAGACAGCAGTGGCCCAGGTCAGGCTCATGTCCGGCAACGGGGCCATTGTCGTCAATGGTAGGCCATTTGAAGAGTTCTTTCCGATAGCGCGTCTCAGGACGATAGTACTGGAACCACTCAAGGTCATCAACAAGGCAGATGGCTTCAACGTTGTGGCCAAGGTGAGTGGCGGAGGCGTTACGGCCCAGGCCGGTGCAATGAGCCATGGCATCAGTCGGGCTCTGCTGAGAATGGATGAGAGCCTCAGGCCTCAGCTTCGGAACTTCGGCCTGCTCACCAGGGACGCACGCGTCAAGGAACGGAAGAAGTACGGGCTGCGCAGGGCCCGCAAGGCGCGCCAGTACAGGAAGAGGTAGTCGTTCCCCGGACGAACTCATGGACACGTGAGCGTTCTGTATCGCTTGGCCATTCGGCTGTTCTCAGGGTGTCGAGACAGGGCTATAGGTCTCACACCCTGATTCTGTAGGTAGTCAATCGACAGCGCTCCAGGCAAGCGCTGGACTTGACAACAGGCGGCAAGCCTGTTGTGATGTGGCGAGGTCTCCAGCCCACGCCGTGGGTGAGGCCGCAAATCTGAAGGGGGAGACGCCATGACTGTCAAAGTGGTCGCTGATAGTACGTGCGACATTCCGGCCCATCTTGCCCGCGAACTTGACATAACTGTGGTTCCGATATATGTGGTGTTTGGGGAGAAAGCATACCGCGACAGAGTGGACCTCGGCGAAGAGGAGTTCTACGAGAGACTGGTCCACGACTCCCTGTTTCCAAGCACCTCCGTGCCGGCCCCGAACGACTTTGCCGACGTGTACAATCGCCTCGCCGAAGAGACAGACCAAATCATCTCAATTCACCTGACCGGCAAGGAGAGTGGAACCTACAACTCGGCTCTTCTTGCCAAGGAACTGGTCACTAAGCCGTGTCGTATAGAGGTGATAGACTCATCCTCCGTGTCGATGGGATTCGGCATGACAATCCTGGCAGCAGCCAGGAAAGCCCGGGAAGGAGCCAGCCTCGAAGAGCTAGTCGAACTCACGCGCCACTATCTGAGCAAAAGCCACCTTCTGATCATGGTGGATACACTGAAGTACGTCATCAAAGGTGGGCGACTCAGCAAGCCACATGGTATCCTGGGAAGCGTTCTCAAGGTCAGGCCGTTGCTCGTGATGAGGGAGGGCCACCTGTCGCTGTCAGGGGTCGCTCGAACCAGAGCAAAGGCCTTGGAACGCCTCTACGAGTTCGCCAGGAGCTTTCCGAAGGTGGTCGAGTTCGCCGTGGCATACACGACGTCTCATGAGGACGCCCAGGAACTCGCCGACCGGCTACGGGCCGTTTTTCCAAAGGCCACTTGCCATATCACCAGAGTTGGCCCATCACTGGGAACCCACGCGGGACCTGGAGCAATGGGGGTGGCCATACTCGAGGCGTGACAGGCCGAGTCGCGTTAGCCAGTACGCTTGGAAAGGGATTGCTTCAGGTAGTCAATAGCCTCTACCGGCGTCGGGTCTATGCCATATAGCATTGCCAGGTAGTAGCTGACCCAGTCACCGAACAGCAGCAGGCTCATCATCTGATCCAGGTAACCCGACCCATTGCCGTCAACCACCTCATGAGCGACCCCGGCGCGCGATAGCAGATCGCCCGTGACCTCATATCGCCTCAGCATCCTTTCGTGCAACAGCGGAGAGCGCAAGAAGACGACTTGCACCTCTCGGGCGGTGTCCTCAGGGAGGCGATACCCCACCACGGAGTTGTGATTCAGCTCGGGCAACTCCTCGGCGAATGCCCACGCCTTGCTGTTCTCATTGATCTGGGTCTTCCACCGCTGGGCCACGGGTGCCAGGAACTCCCCCGCATACACGCAGGCGAGACGACCGCGCAGTCTGACGGCCATTTGCTTCGCGGGGTTAGACTCCAGGGGATATGCAGGATCGATGATGGTCTGCAGTTCCTCCATAGTGCTCACAGCCTGTTCCACATCCGCAGTCGTACACGCGGTGAGCCCCAGGCCCCTGCACATGCCCACGAGCGCGAAGAGGCTGTGGGCAATAGCCGCTCGGGGAGCGGCTTCATAGCGGATGTGGTATACGGGAATGCCTTTCCGTTTCCCGAGGGAGGCCAACTCGCCTCCGGTCGTGAGGATGACTTTCTTCGCATCTGAGGCCATCCCGCATTCGAATGCCGACACCGTCTCTTCGGTCGAGCCGGAGTAGCTGGAGGCAACAAGCAGAGCCTGATGGTCGAGAAAGGCCGGAATATCGTAGCCCCTGTGGACAGACACGCTCGCGCCACCCTCGACTGCATTCAGGGCACCCAGCAAGTCCCCACCGATCGCCGACCCCCCCATGCCAAGTACGATCACACGGTTGACCTCGCGATAGTCAGCCGGCAACTCGAACTCGCTGGCTTGCTTCCATGCAGCAAGGCACTGCTGGGGCAGTTCGCGTATGCGCCTTCCCATAGCCGAGGGATCGAGTGTGTCGTAGGTCTTCGGATCGTCGAGGTCCATAGCAGAGGAGGTCATCTTACTGCCAGGGGGATCATACTCCGGCCAGACTCCTGCCCTCGGCAAGAAGCGCCCGGACTCGATCCATCGAATTGCACTCAACGTATATGCGGAGCAGAGGCTCGGTCCCCGACAGGCGAATCAACAGCCAACCCCCATCAGCAAGCTTGTAGCGGAACCCGTCCACTGTATCGACGCTGACTACCTCAGCATCGTGAATCCTGTCCGGCTTCAATCCCTTCAGCCGTTCGACCACTTCTCCACGCCTCTCAGAAGAGAAGTGGATGTCCAGGCGGTCGTAGTAGTGAGGACCGACCTTGTCATAGAGATAGGCCAACAACTCAGACGGACGTTTGCCGGTAGCAACCATGAAGTCCAGCAGGTACAGCCCTGCCAGTATGCCATCGCGTTCCGGGATGTGCCCCCTGAACCCGAATCCGCCGCTCTCCTCACCACCAATGAGAGCATCCTCGTCCATCATCTTGGGCCCGAGGTACTTGAAGCCGACCGCCGTCTCGAACACAGGCACCGAGAACAGCTCCCCGAGGCTGTACACCATATTGGTTGTAGTCACCGACTTGACTATCGGGCCCCGCTCGCCCCGCACCTCGAGCAAGTACAGAGAAAGCAGAGCGAAGGCCTGGAGGGTGGTAATGAACTGCCCGTTCTCATCCACAATGCCCAGCCGGTCGGCATCACCATCTGTGGCCAGCCCGACATCAGCACTCATCTCCGGTACCATCGTGCAGAGCATCTGCAGGTTCTTGCCGATTGGCTCGGGTTGGATGCCGGGGAAGAGGGGGTTGCGTTCAGCGTTGATCTCCGTGACTTCGATGCTGCCGCCCGAGAGCAGCGTCTCGAAGTAGCCAGCCCCGCTCCCGTACATCGAGTCAACTACGATTCTCAAGTCGGCCTGACGTATTCTCTCCAGGTCCACGAACCCCGCGATACGCCGAGTATAGGCGGGCATCTGGTCACAGTACTCGACCACGCCCTGGTTGATTGCATCGGCCAACTGCAGTCGTTTTACCCTGTCGCTGGCCCCGATCTTGCCTATCCGTCCCTCCAGCTCAGCTACGACCTCCGGTGATGCACTGCCCGCATAGTCGGGCTTGTACTTCAAGCCGTTCCATACACCCGGGTTGTGACTGGCGGTCACAATCACGGCACCTGCAGCGCCCTTGTCCACTATGGCATAGCTTATGACAGGGGTTGGCGCAGGCTTGGAGCCGAGCCACACCTTGATGCCATTTGCAGCCACCACCTCGGCTACGGCCGCCGCGAAGTCCTCCGATGCAAAGCGCGTGTCATAGCCGACCACGAAACCACGCTCTGCCAGTTTGTGATCCAACAGGTACTCAGCGACCGCCTGGGCACACAACCTGACGTTGTCGAAAGTGAAGTCCTCGGCTATGATGCCCCGCCACCCGTCGGTTCCGAACTTGATCTCGTGACCCATTACACCGCCTTCAGAAAGAGATAGCGCCGTCCTCTATTCTGCTCCGGGGCCAAACCTTGATGCCATGCTCTAGGCGATTGCCGCTGCCGACAACGGCCTCATCGGCCACAATCGCCCCATCCGACACCCATGTGCCGTCGCCAACAACGCTGTTGTTGCCAACAACGCTCTTCCTCACCTTCACGTCGTTGCCCAGCCGTACACCCTGCCAGATCACAGCCTGCTCAACGAGCGACCCCGCTCCTATCGTGCAGCCGTCGCCGATCACGGCGGGGCCTTCAACGTGTGCGTCCTTCTCGATCTCGCAGTCCCTCCCAACAACAACAGGCCCCGCCAATCTGGCCGAGTCGTCTATCCTCGTTCCCTCATCGACCCAGACATCGTCCGCCACGGATTTGCCCGGGAAGCGTGCCCTAGCCTTCCCCATGAGTATGTCGTGGTGAAGCCTCAGGTAGTCGTCGGGCACGCCTATATCGATCCAATACGCATTCGATGCGTATGCCAGGAAGGTGTCTCCCCGTTCGACCAGGCTCGGGAAAAGCCCGCGCTCAACCATATGGAAAGCGTCGGCAGGGATGAGATCCAGAACCTCCGGTTCGAGGACATACGTGCCCGCGTTGATGAGATTGGAGGTTACCCTTTCCCAGCCCGGTTTCTCGACGAAGCCACGCACGTGCTTATCTCCGTTCAGCTCCACCACCCCATAGGACGTCGGGTCATCGACGGGGGTAAGGGCTATAGTGGCTTTCGCCTTGTTCTCTCTGTGGAACCCGACCATCTCTGTCAGGTCCAGGTCTGTGTAGATGTCGCCGTTGAGCACAACGAACGTACCGTCCAGCATGTCCTCGGCGTTTTTGATGGCCCCACCGGTGCCTAGGGGCTTGTCCTCGACGGCGTACGTCATCTTCACCCCGAAGCGAGAGCCATCGCCGAAATGCTGTCGAATCCGGTCCGGGAGGTAGCAGATCGCGAGAATGACCTCGTCAACGCCATGGCTCTTCAGACTGCCGATCGTGTGCTCCAGAAAAGGCCTGTTCAGCACAGGCACCATGGGCTTCGGCACGTTGCAGGTGAGGGGGCGCAACCGCAGCCCTTCTCCACCGACGAGAATGATCGCCTTCAATCCTGCCACCTCCGGCGGCCTACTTGATGCCGGCGTCCGCTCTTATCGCATCCGCCTTGTCCGTCCGCTCCCAGGGCAGGTCGAGGTCATCGCGGCCGAAGTGCCCATAGGCCGCGGTCTGCTTGTAGATAGGTCGTCTGAGGTCGAGGGTCTCGATGATAGCGCCCGGCCTGAAGTCGAAGTGCTTGTTGATCAATTCGAGTATCCGATCCTCATCTATCTTGGCCGTACCGAAGGTCTCCATCGAGATGGATATCGGGTGGGCTACCCCAATGGCGTAGGACAGCTGGAGCTCCAGTCGATCGGCCAGCTTGGCGGCAACCACGTTCTTGGCAGCATAACGCGCGGCGTACGCAGCCGACCGGTCAACCTTGGTAGGGTCCTTACCCGAGAACGCTCCACCCCCATGCCTTGCCACACCGCCGTAGGTATCCACGAGTATCTTTCTGCCTGTAAGGCCAGCGTCGCCCATCGGGCCGCCCACGGCGAACCTGCCTGTCGCGTTGATATACACCTTCGTGTTGTCGTCGAGCAGGTCTGCAGGCATTACATGGCTTATTACATGTTCTTCGATGTCCCGGTGTATGACGTCGTTCCCCACCGCGTCATCATGCTGGGCAGCGATGATGATCGCGTCCGCCCGCTTAGGAACCCCGTACTGGTACTCGATGGTTACCTGCGACTTGCCGTCCGGGCGCAGGTAGGACAGAGTTCCATCCTTCCTAACCTGTGCAAGTCGCCTGCACAGCTTGTGCGCCAGCGATATAGGGAGCGGCATGAGTTCCGGCGTCTCGTTGCAGGCGAAACCGATCATCATGCCCTGGTCGCCTGCGCCAAGAGCCTCCTTCTGGTTCTCTGACCCGTGGTGGTCACGAACCTCGAGTGCATGGTTCACGCCCATGGAGATATCAGGAGACTGCTCCTTGACAGACACGATGACTCCGCAGGTCTCGCAGTCGAATCCATATTTTGCACGCGTGTATCCTATCTCGCATACCGTATCACGCACGATCTGCGGTATCTCGACGTAGCAATCAGTCGTGATCTCCCCGGCTACTATGACCAGGCCGGTCGTGGCCATCGTCTCGCAGGCAACCCGTGCCTTCGCATCCTGAGCCAGAATCGCATCCAGGACGGAGTCCGAGATCAAGTCGCAGAGCTTGTCCGGATGGCCCTCTGTAACCGACTCGGACGTGATGAAGACAGAGGGTGACTTCATGAAGGTGGTGGACATCTGTATCTCCTTTCGTCTAGGTTCCCAGTTCCCAACTCGCGAGGTATCCCTCCTGCTCGGAGGTGAGTGTGTCAATGCCGATGCCCATGGCTTCCAGCTTCAGCCTGCCAACCTCTTCGTCCAAATCATCGGGCACGGGATACACCCTGGGAGTCAGCTCCTTGCCCTTCTTCACCATGTACTCGGAGCACAGTGACTGGTTCGCGAAGCTCATGTCCATGACGCTCGCGGGATGTCCCTCGGCAGCTGCGAGGTTGATCAGCCTCCCATCTCCAAGCAGGAAGAGGCTCTTCCCCTTATCCAGGACGTACTCCTCCACATAGGCCCGAATCTGACGCCTCTCCTTGCTCAAGGCCTCCAGGGCAGGTATGTTGATCTCAGCATTGAAGTGTCCGCTGTTGCACAGTATCGCGCCGTCCTTCATGACAAGCATGTGGCGCTTATCGATAACGTTGAGGTCGCCCGTGACGGTGACGAAGATATCACCCACCTTGGATGCCTCTAGAAGGGGCATGACCTCGAAGCCGTCCATCACGGCTTCGAGCGCCCGAATAGGCTGGACCTCGCATATAACGACGTGAGCCCCGAGACCCTTGGCGCGTGAGGCTACCCCACGCCCACACCATCCATAGCCGCAGATCACGAATCGCTTCCCGGCGAGCAGCATGTTGGTGGCCCGTATGATGCCGTCGATGGTGCTTTGGCCGGTGCCGTAGCGGTTGTCGAAGAAATGCTTCGTCTGGGCATCGTTGACCGCTACTATCGGGTATCTGAGTCGCCCCTCCTTCTCCAGACTCCGCAGCCGGATCACGCCCGTGGTCGTCTCCTCGGTCCCTCCCACGATTCCTTTGAGCAAGTCCTGACGATCTTTGTGCAGGGAGGCCACGAGATCGGCACCATCATCCATCGTAATATGCGGCTTGTGATCGAGTGCGGAGTTAATGTGCTTGTAGTAGGTCTCATTGTCCTCGCCCTTGATGGCGAAGACCGACACATCGTGCTTGACAGACAGACACGCAGCCACATCGTCCTGCGTCGAAAGCGGGTTGGAGGCACAGAGGACCACATCGGCCCCACCCGCCTTCAGTGTCAGGGCCAGATTGGCCGTCTCCGTAGTGATATGCAGACAGGCCGAAATGCGCACTCCCTTGAGCGGCTGCTCCTTAGAGAACCGATCCCGGATCAGCCTTAGTACCGGCATCTCTCGGGCTGCCCATTGGATACGAAGGTCACCAGCCTGCGCAAGCGAGGGGTCCTTTACATCACACGGTACCGATCTGCTCAACCTAGGCTCCTTTCGATCAGAACACAACGGACGGCAACTACCGTCACGCCTTCTCGACTGACTCGATGTACCATTCCTGTGACGAGTCGTTCTGAGTATCTATCATCAAGTGCACCATGTCAAGGTTCGGGGTAGATTGCTTGAGAGCATCGAGCGCGACTGGTTCGAAGAGCACCTCGTTGTTGTAGTACGCCTGCTCGGTCATAGCATTTGACTCGTATTGCTCCCTGGACCTTCGCCGCAGCCGAGCCAACGAGACAGAGCGTTCGCAGCGTGTCTCCAGGATAGCCAGTCGTCTCCGGTGCTCCTCCGCCAGTTTGGCTGCCTCCCTGCGGAGCGATTGCGTAACGAACGTTGCGTCGATTAACACTCCGCCGCCCGTTCTCAGGGCGTCGTTGGCCCGCCGCAGGGTCTCATGGTAGACCATAACCCTCTTGTTCATGTCTGATGCGACTTGCTCGTCGAAGATATCTTCACCCCCCAGAACGTCACGGCGTACCAGGTCAGTGCTTACCACCGGCATCCTCCGGGACGCGGAGACCAACTTCGCCACCGTTGACTTGCCTGTGAGTGGTAGGCCACACATGATCACGACGTCATCTGACCCCACGTAACTCTCGATCCGGTCGAGTGGCAACCTCAGCTCCCGAGAGCCACCAGCGTTCTCCGCACCCACAGCGTCGGCTTCCCCGTCACTCATTGGCCACCATCTGGGAATAGGAGTCAGCGAGCCCAAAGAAGCGCGCTGCCCTATCTCGGGCAACTCCCTTCTCTTCGTCTCCAATCGTCTCGTCGTCCAGCTTGAACCCCTCGACCTTACCGCGAACGTAGGCTCTGTAGCACTTGTAGAAGTCGAGAAGGGCCAGCAGCTCCTCGTCCCCCGCGTACTCCACATAGGCGTGCACGAACTCACGGGACAGGGCAGGCTGGGCATAGAAGTCCAGGTCCATGGCCAGGAACGCGATCTCATTCGCCACGTCGACGTACCGGAATCTGTCGTTGAACTCGATACAGTCGAATATGCATAGCCCCTCATTGAAGCAAACATGCGCCGCCCGGAGGTCGCCATGGCAGTCCCTGATCCTCCCATCCGCTACCCGCTTGTCGAAGAGGTGTGCATGATGTTCGAGGAATCCGTGACTGAACGCCCTTATCCGCTCGTACTGTCCGGCGGTGATCGTGCGGCCGATGTATGGCTCGGCCTCCGCGTAGTTCTCGATCATGTCAGACGTCAGCACGTCCAGGCCGCCCAGCGTGGCCAGTTGCTCGTTGACCTGCTCGTGCTGGTGGAAAAGGGCGAGCTTCTCCGCCAATCGCTCGACCATATTCACTGAGACGCTGTTGGCTCGCAGCAGGATATCCATCATCCGATCTTGAGGAAGTCTTCGCATCTTCACCGCGTATTCGACCGGCTCACCGCTGCCCTCGACCTTCAGGGCTTGCCCTTCACCGACAATAGCCACGACCCCCAGATAGGTGTCCGCACAGAGCCGGCGGTTGAGCTTGACTTCCTGCTCACAGAAGAACAGCCGCCTGTCCAGGGTGGTGAAGTCCAGGAAGTCGAACGCTACCGGCTTCTTGACCTTGTAGACGTAGTCCCCGGCGAGAAAGACCACCGATATCGGAGTCTGGACGATATCGACCACCCTGGGTCGATGGGGATACGCACTGGGGGACAAGAGCGCATCTATCAGCGCGGACAGCTCTGACATTCCAGATGCACCAACGCGGCTGCGTGAGGCTGGGTCACCTCACCGGCGTCTACTGCGCCTCGCGTTCGGCCTCTCGCTTCGCTTCCAGCTTCTTACGCTTGCGGCGGTGTTTGAGTTGCGCAACTCTCTTCGTCTTGTTCACTCCAACTCCATCCTTGCATCTCTGGCACTCGGTGCGCCACACCATCAGCTGGGCAGGCCTACTATGCCGACGGCGGCGATCGCCTGCGGGCCTCCCAGGTTATGTGCGAAGCCCATCTTGGCATCCTTGACCTGGCAACCTTCCGCCCTCCCGAGCACCTGCTTCGTGAGTTCGGCCATCATTCTGACTCCCGTTGCGCCCACCGGGTGCCCGAAGCACTTGAGTCCTCCATCGGGATTGATGGGGAACTCACCGTCGATTGCCGTGACGCCTGCCCTCGCCAACTCCGCTCCTTCACCGGGTTTGCAGAGCTTCATATCCTGGTATGTCATCAGCTCCGTTATGGTGAAGCAGTCGTGCACTATCCCGAAATCCAACTCTTTGCGAGGGTTATCGATTCCAGCCTCCCAGTAAGCGTCTTCCGCCGCTCTTACGGTGGCGGTGAACGAGAGACCGTTCCAGTCGGGCTTGAAGAAGGGCCATTGTGTCTCCACAGCCAGGGCCATCGCCTTTATCGTCGCGTACTTATCCCCCACCAGGGTCTTCGCTATGTCCGGCCTGGTCACAATCAGCGCCGCTGCGCCCTCGGATAGGGCGCAACAGTCGAACAAAGTCAGCGGATAGCTGATTACCGGCGCATTGAGCACTGTGTCGATCGTAATCTCACGCCTGAAGTGGGCCTTCGGGTGCTTGGCCCCGTTTTGATGGTTCTTCACCGCCACCTTGGCCATGTCCTCCCTGCTCCAACCCCACTCCTTGAAAGCACGGATGGCGCAGGGGGCGAAGTAGGCGGGAGCCGACTGCCAGGTCAGCGACGGGTGCCAGTAGAGTATGTCCTGCGAGAGCCCCCTGCCACCCTGATCGAGCACCTTCTCGACACCGCACGCCAGTACAATGTCATACCTGTTCGCTGCCACTGCGTACGCGGCGTTCCTCACAGCGTCCATCCCTGACGCACACTGGTTCTCCACCCTCGTCACAGGCTTGCCAAACCATTGCAGCGGCTCGGCCGCCCCCCAGCCCGACATCCCGGACCAATCATACAGCGTCGAGATCCATACGGCGTCAATGTCCTTTCTCAGGTCTACATTGGCCTCGCTGCAGGCATCATATACGGCGTCGACGAGCATGTCGTCCGCGTCTTCGTCCCAATGCTCCCCGAACTTGGTCACCCCGGTCCCAATGATGGCTACCTTATCTCTAATGCTCTCCTGCATTGCCTACCTCCTAGTTCGACCCGGCCCTGGGGGGCCTTGCCTTCCACCCGTAGAAACGGAAATCGCTCTTCTCGTGCAGCAGACGGAAGGTCAACTCGACGGGGATATCGACATTCACCTCTTCAGCGTTGTGATCGGTCATTTCCAGCCAAATCCTGCAGCCATCCTCCAGCGCTATGAGTACCCTCGTTGCGGCGTTGATGCCATCCGCCGGACGGTTGCCCGGGCCGAGCAGGTAGTCATGAGTGAATGTGAAGACCTTGCCCCTCCTGGCCAGCTTGACGTTCTCATAATTGTCCCGCTCGCCGCAGACGCTGCAGATACGCCTGACTGGGTACTGGAGGGTGCCACAGTTGTTGCACTTCATCCCGTACAGCGGGAGGAGCCAGTTTTCGTCCCTCCAGTATTTCGCGACGGAACTCCTTTCCCATTCCGGCCAGCCCACCTCTATCTCTTTCTTGTATGTGAGGAACCGGCCATACGAAGGCAGCATCGCCTTCGATGAAACATACTGCGTCCCCCTGTGATTGGCCCTCTCCCGATCGAGCCTGTCCGTGGCCTTCACCAGGAAAGCGTCGCTGCCCTCTCCATAGCTCGTGCAGACGATATGATCGCCCTGCTTGGCCTCTTCGAGGGCCGCCACCAGCAGCAACAGGCAATGCGCCACCCCTGTTATCCCGGTATCCTTGAACATGGAGTCCTGCAACTGAGTCTTAGCGTCGATCTTCAGCTGTCCCGCTATGGCCGCATGCGTCCTCGCGTCAGGACCGTATGCAGCGTACTTGGAGACATCAGATGCCTGCAACCCTACCTCGCCCAGCACTCGGTTGACGGCTTGCGGGACGTTCTTCAACACGCCAAACCGTGTGTCTATTCTCACGTCGAAGACCTGCGCGTATCTGTCCTCCTCCCTCCGCCACGGCCCCGGCATCGGGTCTACGATGGTCGAGAAGCCTTCTATCGTGGCCAGGGCCTTATCATCTCCCCCTATCAGCAGTGCGACAGCCCCATCGCCGTACGTCTGCTCGGCGTCGGACCGAGGCATGGCCTTGCGGGCATCCGCCGCGATGACGAGCACCTTCCGCATCGTTCCCGCCCTTACACCATCGCAGGCAGCTTTCACAGCCTGCGTGCCCGCCCTCAACGACCCTGCGAAGTCGGAGGTGTAGACATCCTTTCTGAGATCAAGCACCGAAGCGATCAGGGAAGAGACTTGCTTCTCTCTGTACGGTGATGACACGCTGGCGAAGTACAGACCATCGATTTCAGTCGGATCCACCCCCGCCAGGCAGTCGAGCCCGGCCTCCACCCCCATTGTCAGGCTGTCCTCGTCCCACGACGCAACGGCTCTCTCGCCACGCATCGACGCGCTCCCCACAGACCTGGCTATCTCGTCCCTGCTGATCCTCCAGATCGGGACGTAAACACCATATGACAGTATCCCTGCCACTTGTCCCTCCTTGTCTCGAGCATACACCTGATCGGCATGGCTAGCCAGCCCTGAAGGCCAAGTAGCACCTGTCGCCTTCACCACGTTCCAAAAACTCGACGGCCACAGGTGTACCCACCTTGACGCTCTCGGGCTTCTTCGCGTCGAGACCGTTAATGCGACCGCTTACCTTCGGCCCCTCGTCGAGCTGGACCACACCAACCAAATAAGGGTTATTCCTGTCATAGCCTTCGTCGAGAGTGAAGGAGGGGCCTACAGAGATGGCGGTGAACGCCGCCAGCTTGCCCGTTCCCTTCATCTCGGTCCACTCGAGCTCATCGCCGAAGCAGGAGCTGCAGATAGGATGGGGAGGCAAGTACAGCGCGCCACAGCGCTTGCACTTCGCCGCCATCAGCTTCTTCTCCGCCAGGAACTGATAGAAGGAGGCGCTGTTAATCTCTCTCTGCTCAGTCAACGGTTACCTCCTCTGGTAGATGTGGACAACACAGGTGCCCCCTGTGGCACCAACGTTGTGTGTCAAAGCTAGTTTGATCTCCTTGCCGGGAACCTGCCTCGGGCCGGCCTCGCCTCGCATCTGCGTCCATATCTCCACCGATTGGCCAACTCCCGACGCCCCGACGGGATGGCCTTTCGACTTGAGGCCGCCGGAGGTGTTGATGGGCTTGGCACCATCGCGGGCCGTCAGGCCCTGCTCGGCCGCCTTGTATCCCTCGCCCGGCTTGAAAAAGCCCAAGTCCTCAGTAGCCACGATCTCGGCTATGGTGAAGCAGTCGTGTACCTCTGCGATCTGTATGTCCTTGGCCGTGACGCCGGCCATGCCATAGGCCTCGGCAGCCGCCACCCGGCTCGCTAGAATCGTCGACATGTCTTCGCGCTCGTGAAGCGCATGATCGCTGCCCTGGCCGGTACCGGTGATGTATATGGGATCGCTGCTGTAGCTCTTGGCGATCTCCTCGGCCACGAGCAGAATGCAGGCTGCTCCATCAGTTATGGGCGAGCAGTCGAACAGCCTCAGGGGCCACGCCACCACGGGATTGGCCTTCGGGTCCTTGAGGAAATCGAGTTCCTCGGCCCAGGTAGGTGCTGGCTCTCCCTTCTGCTTCGCCTTGGCGATCCTCGCCTCCATGAGGTCCCGGATCGACTTATTGAACTGCGCCTTCGGGTTCAAGGCCCCGTTGCGGTGGTTCTTGATCCCCACTTTCATCAGGTGCTCCGGCGTAGCGCCGTACTTGGCCATGTACGCCGTTGCCATAGCCGCATAGAGGCCCGGGAAGGTGAAGCCACAGTAGCCCTCGTACACCGCGTCGCTGGCAGCGGCCAAGGTGTCAGTGACCCGCTCCGTAGGCAGATTGGTCATCTTCTCAGTGCCGCCAACCAGGACCACGTCATAGATGCCGGACGCGATAGCGATAACACCCTCTCTGATCGCCACGCCGCTGCTGGCGCAAGCGTCCTCCAATCGCGTCGCCGGCTTCGGCACGAGGCCAACCCAGTCCGCCATTATCGGAGCCAGGTGCCCCTGTCCTTCAAACAGGTCGCTGGAGAAGTTGCCGACGTACAGGGCATCGATATCCTTGGTGTCGAAGCCCTTCTCTACCGAGTTCGCCATCACTTTGAAAGCGTCGACGAACAGGTCGCGACTGTTTTTGTCGGGAAAGGAGCCGAACTTGGACATCCCTGCCCCCACCATCGCCACCCCCCTCCCAAGTTTGCGCGTTTTCTCGGCCATTCTGCCTCCTTAGCAAGATCGGTAATCGCCTTCAGCGTGATATTTCAACTGATCCCGAAATGCCGCCGTCTGAACTCGGATGACACCTTTGCCGTCATCTCCAGAGCTCTGTCTGCCTCCTCGGGAGAAAGAGAAGCCAATGCGCATGCCGGCGTGATCAGGCAGCGCCCCAGGAGCAGCTCCTTGCTGACACCCTTGTCCGACATCGCTGCTATCAGGCCCTCCAGCCTTTCGAGGATGCTTTCGGCGGTCTCCTGCGACACAGGGCCGGGCTGGTTCGGCACAATACCCCAGGCGATCACCCCACCCCGCTCCAGGAAAGCCTGCACGTCAGACGGGTACAGGGCCAGGCTATCACCATAGCTGTAGGCATCGAAGCTCAGGATATCCGTCGATGTTCCGAGCAACAACGACCAGTCTGTATTGCCGCAGCAGTGAATAGCCTTGAGGCCGCTGATGCCTCCGAGCACCTCCTCCAGGAGAGCGGTCACCTGCTCCGGCGATGTGGATACGAAAGCCGAGCCCACTGAAGCCAGGTACGGCTCGTCGACGGACATCACCGTTCTGGAGCAGTGCTTCCTCAGCATCTCCTCCTGCCACGCTGCCTTCAGCCGAAGGTGCTTCGCTATGGCGTCGGCCAGGGTATCATCGTAGAGCAATGGTCGACGATCCTGGTCCGTCACAGTCAGCCCGAAGCTGATGGGGCCCGTGACCTGTCCCTTCAGGGCCTTCACTCGGTGGCCTCCTACGGCCCGAAGGAACTCGTGGAAGCCCGCCGCGTACTCAGGACTGACGGCACGGGAGTTGGTGTCATTCTCGATGTAAGCCGAGTACAGCTCCTCAAGCGGCTGGCTCAGGTCCTGCGAGCGATCGACCCAAATGCTGTCGTCCGTGAGTACGACACCGGGTAGACCCTCGCTGTACTGGACATACATGTTCTCGAAGAAGGACCTTTGCGGGAGTTGTGGCCAGGCGGGAATGTCAGGGAGGTGCGCTAGAACTGCTGAGCATGCCTCCTGGGGATCACTCTGCGGCATGCTGCCAATCATCGTGGCCAGGCCGTTGAGCTCGAATCTCCCGTCGGTCATTCCACGTATTTCCCTATGAGCAGGCCCAGTTCCTCCTTCTTTTCAGGGGGAATCAGCTCTTGCGCCGTAATGATAGCATCTCTCAGCGCAACCGCGCAAGGACACTCTCGTTTGCGAGGAAGCTGCGCGGCTGCCCTCTTGATCATCTCCTTCGCCACCTCCACACTGTGCATCAGGTTCTGTATCACCATGTCGATGGTGACGGATTCGTGTACGTCGTGCCAGCAATCGTAGTCGGTGACGCAGGCAATGGTGGCGTAGCACATCTCGGCTTCCCGCGCCAGCTTCGCCTCCGGCAAGGCAGTCATGCCGATCACACTTGCCCCCCAGGAACGGTACAGATTCGACTCCGCCTTCGTCGAGAACAAGGGCCCCTCCATAGCGACATAGGTCCCTGTGGGGTGAATGCGGGGCATACGGGTTCCCGTCTGGTAGTAGCCAACCTGGTACAGCAACTGGCTTAGCGTCGGGCAATAGGGCTCAGCGAATGTGCAGTGGACTACTACCCCGTCACCGAAGAACGAGTTGACCCTGCTCTTGGTGCGATCGATGATCTGGTCGCAGATAACGATGTCCAGCGGCTGGACGTCTTCCTTGAGACTGCCGACGGCGCTGACGGATATGATCCACTCTACGCCGAGCGACTTGAGTGCCCAGATGTTGGCGCGGACCGGTATCTCCGTGGGCAGGATGCGGTGACCGCGGCCATGCCTGGGCAGGAAGGCCACTCTCGTGCCCTCCAGCGTTCCCAGCACAATCGCGTCGCTGGGATCGCCGAACGGCGTCTTCACCTTCACTTCCTCGACATCCGCCAGCCCGTCGATTTCGTACAGGCCGCTCCCGCCGATTACCGCCAGCTTCGCTTCCGACATAACCCTGTCACCTCACAAGTCATCCGAAGTAAACTTATCAAGTGCACCAGACCACTGGCCGCAAGAGTCCGCCTCAAGCGACACCCTTCAGCCGCTCGACGTAGGGCTCCCTGAATACGCCCTTCTCCGTGATTATCGCCGTGACGTAGCAGTGGGGAGTGACATCGAACGCCGGGTTGGCAACATTCACTCCCTCAGGGGCTATCCTCACGCCCTGGATGTGAGTCACCTCGTCCGGGTTGCGCTCCTCGATCGGTATGTCCTCACCCGAGGAGAGGGACAGGTCGAGCGTACTCACAGGCGCAGCTACATAGAACGGTATGGCGTTCTCCGTCGCCAGCACCGCCACGCTGTACGTGCCGATCTTGTTCGCGACGTCGCCGTTCGCAGCGATGCGGTCAGCCCCGACAACGACGCAGTCTATTTCACCCGTCTTCATGAAATGTCCGGCCATGTTGTCGGATATCAGAGTGACCGGAATGCCGTCCCTCAGCATCTCCCAGGTAGTGAGCCGCGCGCCCTGCAGCAGCGGCCTGGTCTCGTCGGCGAAGACCTTCACATCCTTACCCTGCTCTTTGGCCATCTTGATCACGCCCAGCGCGGTACCATAGGCAGCGGTCGCCAGCGAGCCCGCGTTGCAGTGTGTGAGTACCGTCCAACCATCCTTGATCAGATCAGCGCCGTACTCGCTGAGGCGACGATTCGCCTCTTCGTTCTCCGCCTCGATCCGGCGAGCCTCTTCGAGCAGTTGCTCTTTGGTTTGGCCGACGTCTTCGCCCCCGTGCGTGACTTTCTCCATCCTCTCCAGTGCCCAGAAGAGGTTCACCGCCGTAGGCCTCGACGACGCAAGTGTATCGTGGACCGTCCGCAGCTTGGTAATGAAATCGCCCATGGAGCTAGCTTCCAGCTTCCGGGCCCCCAGGGCGTAGCCGTAGGCGGCGGCGACGCCTATATCAGGAGCACCCCGGATGCGCAGCGTCCTGATGGCTTCGGCCACGTCCTCGTAGCCATGCAACTCGGGGAACACCTCTTGGTGGGGCAGCTTCGTCTGATCAATAATCCTGATCCTGTTCCCGAGCCATTCGATTATCTTCAGTTCAGTCATTGGATCAGAACTGCAGAATGGACATTACTTCGTAGCCCTGGAGCTTGTCTCTGCCGTTCAGGGCAGTGAGCTCTATGAGGAAGGCCATACCGACAACCTCGCCGCCGAGCTGCTTTACCAGCTCCGCCTTCGCCGCTACGGTCCCACCTGTAGCCAGCAGGTCGTCGATGATGAGGACCTTCTGTCCGGGTTGGATGGCATCCTCGTGCATGTGAAGCGTATCCACGCCGTATTCCAGCTCGTACTCTGCACTAATGACAGCTGAGGGCAGCTTGGCCCGCTTCCGCACAGGCACGAACCCGACGCCCAGATTGTAGGCGAGCGGCGCACCAAGTATGAACCCCCTCGCTTCCGCAGCCACTATGACGTCAATCCCCTTTTTACGATACGTCTCCGTCAGGAGGTCGATGACATACCTGAAGGCTGCGGGGTCGAGAAGCAACGGCGTGATGTCCCTGAAAAGAACGCCCTTCCTCGGGAAGTCCTGCACATCACGGATCTTTCCCTTGAGGTCCATAGCGAAGCCTCCAAAGATTCATGTTGGCGGATACACTCTTGAGCGGAACCCCCCGCAGATTATAGCAGATTCAGGGCGAACGCGTTGTACGGCCAGGCCCGACGTCAGGGTCCTCGTGTATCACTCGCAGCTTCGCTACGTCTATGAGGCCGAAGTCGCTGAGCCGCACTTCCGGGATGACCGGTAGCGCGAGCAGGGATAACGTCGCGAATGGGCGGGGCAATGCGCACCCCAGCTCCGCGGCGGCCTTCTCGAGGTTCTCCATCCTCGCCACGACGGCTGCAAGCGGCTCGTCGGACAATAGACCCGCCACCGGGAGTGGCAGCGAGGCCACAACACCCCCGTCGGCGACAGCAACGAGGCCACCCTGCAGCTTCTCGATCGTCTTCACGGCCTGGTAGATATCGTCGTCGTTGGTACCAACGACGACGATGTTGTGCGAGTCGTGCGCTACAGACGAGGCGAGCGCCCCTTTTTTGAGACCGAATCCCTTGACCAGGCCAAGCCCGATGTTGCCGGTGGCTCGATGGCGCTCCACGACTGCTAGCTTGAGAACGTCGCGTTGCGTGTCAGCGACGACGTGTCCGTTCTGTGTCCTGGCCCTCAGCCCGACCTTCCTGGTAATGGTCTGGTCAGGCACGACCCCAATGACCAGCGAAGGGCCATCGAGCGCGACAAGCTCCAGTCCCTCGATACCAAAGGGCTTGATGTTGACCGTGCGCATCATGCGGTCATCATGCGGAATAGAAGTGGAGAACAGGGGCTTGCCATCGCGGGCAACTACCTTTCCACGGTGGATGACCATTGCTACATCGAACGTGCGCAGTTCGTTCAGCACCACAAGGTTGGCGAGATGACCAGGGGCAACAGCACCACGGTCACGAAGGCCGAGATACTCGGCGGGGTTGATGGTGGCCAACTGAATGGCCGCCACCGGGTCCAGCCCCAGGCCGATCGCCTTCCTGACCACGGCATCGATATCGCCATCCCGCATCAGGTCGTCGCAGCTTCTATCGTCAACGACCAGCATGCATCTCCTGCGGGTCTTCTCCGTCACGAGTGGCAGCAGGGCTTCCAGGTTCTTCTCGGAGGAGCCTTCGCGGATCATCAGGTACATACCACGCTTGAGCTTCTCCTCCGCCTCTCCCAGAGAGGTTGACTCATGATCGGAATGGATACCAGCGGCTATGTAGGCATTGAGGCTCTTTCCCCTGAGCTCAGGTGCATGGCCATCAACCACCCATCCGGCGGCCGCTTGGATCTTGGCAAGAACCTCGCCATCGGCCGCCAGCACGTCGTGGAAGCTCATAACTTCGCCAAGACCGACCGTCTCGGGCCAGCGCAGAGCAGCCTGCACATCCTCCGGTGTCACATGAGCCCCCGATGTCTCAAGTTTCGTTGCCGGAACGCAGGAGGCTACCATGTAATGGATATCGAGAGGCAATGGTCTGGCGCAATCCAGCATATAATGCACGCCTTCGAGCCCGCGAACGTTCGCTATTTCATGGAAGTCGGTCACAAGGGCACCAACGCCTCTGGGTACCACCGCCTCTGCGTATCGGGCGATATGGAGCATCGAGCTTTCGGGATGAACATGGCCATCGATCAGTGACGGCGCAACGTGCTTGCCGTGCAGGTCGATCACCTGGGCCCCGTCGCTGTAATCACCAACCCCCGCTATCCTGTCGCCGCATATCGCGACGTTACCCACCTCGATCTCCCCCGTCAGCGTATTCACCACCTCGGCATTGGTGAGCAACACGTCCGCCGACGCGTCGCCCCGGGCTACGGCTATGAGTCTCTGAAGATCCGTCATGGCTCCTCGAGTATGCACAGGTCAGACAGGTAGCGATACTTCTCGTCGTAGTCCAGGCCGCAGCCAACTGCAAAGGCATCGGGGATGGCGAAACCTACGTAGTCAACAGGGACTTCCACCTGACGCCCCGACGGCTTGTCGAAGAGGGTGCAAAGCTTCAACGAGGCGGGCTTGCGACGGGTGATGTAATCAAGAACGAAGCGTATCGTAACGCCTGTGTCCACGATGTCCTCGACCACGATGACGTGCCTGCCTTTGATGGGCAAACCCAGCCCGTGGACAAGCTTGGCCTTTCCGGGCGACTGCTTGCGCGCCCCATAGCTGGACACCCGCACGAAGTCGATCTCCACGGGTATTGTGAGCTTCCGTACGAGGTCCGCCAAGAATACGAAGCTGCCCTTCAAGACCCCGACTAGCACCGGGTCTTTCCCTGCGTACTCGGCATCGATGGCGCGGGCAAGCTGGGCCACTCTCTGATCGATGAGTTCCTTCGAGATAAGGACGCGGACTGTACCCATCAGGCGTTTGACCTCTCGATGGTGCCGATCGTCACGAGGTAGAGTGCGCTCTCGCGACGACCGTCAAGTCCCATAACGCGGTTCACTGCATCGTCGTGGAATGCCCCAATCGCGCATGTTCCGAGACCGATGGCCGTGGCGACGAGGCACACGTTCTGGGCGATGTGTCCCGCCTCCATCGCTATGTAACGTTGTGCCCGGCCTCCGTATCGGCGCTCGGTTCTCTCGAAGACCGCCGTCAGGACCACCACTACGTTTGCCTCGACCACCATCCTCTGGCTGATAGCCGCCCGCTCCAGATCACGACGGTGGTCACCTTCCCGTATGAGAGCCAGCTCGTGCGTCGAGGCCAGGTATCTGTAGATGCCAGCAGGCACCCCTTCTACATCGTTGACAATGGCACAGGTCTCGATGGGATAAGTAGCTCCAGCGGATGGAGCCGCTCTGAGTCCCCCACGTGCGTCGGTGATGCCGCATGAGTAGTACAATAGGGTCGCCAGCCGGTCCACCGATATCAGCCCTCCGGTGTAGTCACGCTCTGAGCGCCTTCTTCGAATCGCTTCCTCGATGGGCATTCCCAACGTTGATAATGCAGGCGGCAGCCGAATTGCGCTCATTGCATGCGGATTATAGACGTCTGTGCATCCACCTACAACCGAAAGCCGCCGATGCCATGCTTAGCCACAAGTAATACAACCATCGTACATCCTACAATCCCTCTTTCGGGCTATTCTCTTGGCCAAGTTCGTGTGCTAGCATATCCTGACTCGTGGGGGGAGCCCCCCACAGAAAATTCGGGTATTCGGTCTTGCAAATGGCCAGGAAACTCGTTAGAATCCGCAAGGCTGAACGTACCCAGCTAGGCATCCGATCGAGGTAGGAGATGGTATTCAATCAACTCAGCGACAGAGCCAAGCTTCGACGGCACCGCACGAACGAGGCCATCGCTCTCGCCATGCAAAGCCGGTGGGAAGAGGCTGTTGTCGTCAACAGAAGCATAATAGCGATCTTCCCCGACGACGCTGATGCCTATAATCGCTTGGGGAAGGCGCTCACCCAGCTCGGCAACTATGCCGAGGCGAGGGAGGCTTACGGCCAGGCGCTCAACATCGAGCCGCACAACTCGATTGCCAGGAAGAACTTCGAGAGACTCTCGCACTTGAATGAGGCCGATCCCCAGCCCAAGGGCAGAAAAGGGGTCGGCTCTCATGTGTTCATCGAGGAGACCGGCAAGGCTGATGTCGCCGAACTGGAAGATCTGGCTCCCCGATCGGTATTGGTCAAGATGGCGGCTGGCGACCACGTCTCGTTGAGGGTCGAGGGCCAGCGGCTCCTGGTGGAGAGCCAGGACGGCGAATACATCGGCGAAGTAGAACCGAAGATCGGCCTTCGCTTGATCAAGCTGATGCAGGGAGGCAACCGTTACGCGGCAGCCATCGCGAGAATCGGCGACAGCCGTGGCCGGGTCATGATAAGGGAGACTTATCAGGACCCCAGCCAGGCAGGGCGACCCTCATTCCCCGTCAGGGCCGCAGACGAATTCAGATCGTACGTGAAGGATACAATGCTGAAGTACGAACTCGAAGACGAGGAAGAGGATTCCGATGACGAATCCCCTGACGAATGGGCCGGGGAGCCACCGGCCCGCAAGCCGAGCGCGCAGATAGAAGAGGTGGTAGAGTTCACCGAAGAGAGCGACGATGACGACGAGTCGGGCACGCTGGAGGAGTGAGTCCGACTGTTTTTCAGACCAGGCCAGAACTCCAGAAGGCCGAGGCTGTAGCCTCGGCCTTTTAGCTTTGACGGGTGCCCTGCACAGTGCTACACTGTTGCAGGCATCTTCCGCTCTGCATTGCCCGAGATAGACGCCAATCCAATCGAAGGGACTGAGCTATGGACATAGGGATAGTGAAGCCCATCAAGATGGAGGACGAGCTCAAGAGCTCCTACCTCGACTACGCCATGAGCGTAATCGTGTCTCGGGCGCTCCCGGACGTCAGAGACGGTCTCAAGCCGGTACAGCGACGAATACTGTACGGCATGCACGATATGGGGCTCCGCGCGGGCAGCCCTTACAAGAAGAGCGCCCGCATTGTCGGTGACGTGCTTGGTAAGTATCACCCCCACGGTGATACCGCCGTCTACGATGCGATGGTGCGCATGGCCCAGGATTTCTCGATGCGCTACATGCTGGTTGACGGCCAAGGCAACTTTGGCAGCATAGACAACGATCCTCCCGCAGCAATGCGATACACCGAGGCCCGCCTTTCGCGGATTGCAGAGGAGATGCTCCCGGATATCGACAAGAACACCGTCGACTTCGTGCCGAACTTCGATGGCAGTCTCACCGAGCCCTCCGTCCTGCCGGCACGTTTGCCCAACATGCTCGTCAATGGCGCATCCGGGATAGCAGTCGGCATGGCGACCAACATCCCCCCCCACAATCTTGGCGAGGTCTGCGACGGGATATGCCATCTGATCGAGAACCCCGATGCAACCAGCGAGGACCTGGTCAGGCTTATACCGGCCCCCGACTTCCCGACCGGAGGAGTGATCGAGGGCAGGGACGGGATAAAGAGCGCTTACACGACAGGCCACGGGAGAATCGTAATCCGTGCCACTACCCACATCGAAGAGTCGGGCAAGAGCGGTAGATACCGCATTGTCGTGACCCAACTGCCATACCAGGTCAACAAGGCAATGCTTGTGGAGAAGATCGTCGACCTGGTAAGGAACAAGAGGTTGGAGGGCATTGCAGAGGTACGTGATGAGTCTGACCGTGAGGGAATGCGCCTCGTGATCGAGCTCAAGCGTGAAGGGCATCCTCAGCAGGTTCTGAACAACCTGTACAAGCACACCGCCCTGCAGTCGTCGTATTTCGCCAACATGCTCGCCCTGGTCGACGGCCAGCCGAAGGTGATCACACTCAAGGTAGCGCTGAACCAGTATATCGCCTTCCGAAGGCAGGTTATCACCCGCAGGTCCCTGTTCGACCTGGAGAAGGCACAGGAACGAGCACACATTCTGGAAGGTTTCAAGATAGCGCTCGACAACCTGGACGCGGTCATCGCGACGATCCGCAAGTCGGAGACGGCCGACTCGGCTCGCACGAATCTCATGAAGAAGTTCGACCTGTCGCAGGCTCAAGCACAGGCGATCCTGGACATGCAGCTTCGCCGTTTGGCGGCCCTGGAAAGACAGAAGATCGCCGACGAATACGCGGAAGTACTCAAGACCATAGCTTACCTGGAGGACCTGCTCGCCAACCCGAAGAAGATCGACTACCTGATCAAGGAAGAGGCAGTCGACATCAAGAAGAAATACGGCGACCCGAGGCGCACTGAGATCAGCGACGAAGAGATCAGGGACTTCGAGGCCGAGGATCTGATTCCCAAGCAGCCCATGGTCGTAACACTGAGCAACAGGGGTTACATAAAGAGGGTGCCGACGGACACGTACCGCCAGCAGCACAGAGGTGGTAGAGGCATTGTCGGCATGGCAACCAGGGAAGCGGATGCCGTCCAGAAGATACTTGTAGCCAGCACTCATCACAGCATGCTGTTCTTCACCGACCGAGGTCGCGTATATCGCCTGAAGTGCTATGACATACCCCGGGAAAGCTCCCGTCAGGCCAAGGGCATACCCGTCGTCAATCTCGTTGCGATGGATTCCAAGGAGCGGGTGACAGAGGTCCTGGCCGTGCCAGACTTCGGTTCGGACAAGTTCCTGATAGTGGCCACACGTTTGGGAGAAGTGAAGAAGACGGGTCTGGACGAGTTCTCATCGGTTCGCTCGAGCGGTCTAATCGCCATGGACCTCGAGCCCAGCGACGACCTCGTGGCCGCGAGAGTGGCTTTGCCTGATGATCAGATCATACTGGCCACACAGAAGGGCCAATCCATCAAGTTCGCAGTATCACAACTCAGGGCGGCATCCCGGACAAGTGGTGGTGTCAGAGGCATTCGTCTGGTACGCGGTGACAACGTGATCGGGATGGATGTCGTCGATCCGAACGCATGCCTGCTTGTTATAACGGCCAAGGGCTTTGGCAAGCGTACTCTTTTGAGCAAGTACCCGAAGCAGAAGAGGGGCGGCAGCGGTGTGCTAACCTTCCATGTTCTGGCTAAGACAGGTGACCTGGTTGCTAGCAGACTTGTCTATCCCGGTCAGGAGCTGATGCTCATATCGGCCCACGGCATTGTGATCCGTACGCCCGTTGATGGCATCCCGACCCAGGGCAGGGACACCCAAGGCGTGACTATCATGAGGGTGGAGCCCGGTGACAAAGTAGCATCCGTCGGATGCTTGGGCAATGAGTAGTGACTTGTGCCCTGTAGCAGCTCAAGGGCGTTGTCGCTGACGGTTGGCCGCTTCGCAATGGAGAAGGACGAGTCCCGACATGACACTCCCGCCTTCGAGCACCAGGCTCCGGTCCCTCCAGCCGCCGGCGAGGCCGGTCGCGGCCTGGGGGCAGCCCTCCGATCCCGGAAGTTCTGTCTCCGCGTACTCGCGATCGTTGTCGTGATCGCGCTCACGGCCAGCATCTTCGTCTTCCGCGACCAACTGGAGAGCCTGAAGACCTACGGCTACCTCGGGGCATTCCTCATCGCGCTCATAACCAGCGCAACTGTCATCCTGCCCGCGCCGGGCATCGTGCTGATCGTCGCACTGGGCGCTGTACACGATCCCGTGACCGGCCCCGTGTACAATCCCGTCCTGCTGGGACTGGCCGCCGGTGCAGGCTCAGCGCTCGGCGAGATTACGGGCTACATGGCCGGATACAGCGGACAGGTCGCCGTGGAGAACCGACAAACTTACCAGCGACTGGAGGGCTGGATGCGACGTCGGGGCTTTCTGGTGATACTCGTTCTGTCATTCGTCCCAAACCCGCTGTTCGACCTGGCAGGTGGCACATCCGGCATTCTGAAGTATCCTCTGTGGAAGTTTCTGGTGGCATGCTTACTAGGAAAGATAGCGAGGTTCATCCTGATTCTGCAGGGCGTGTCCTGGCTTGCGCCGGGATTATGGTCTTGACGAGGCCGACTACGCAGTCTTGGCGAAATGCCTCAGCGCCAGCCTGATCTTGTCCTCCAGCGTCAGGTCCTCGGCATCGGGGATTCCTGCCGCAGCAATTGCCGCTTCCGAAGCCGAGTAACCCAGCCCCATCAGTGCCAGCCTCACGTCCTCGTGGATGGAACGTACCGGCGTAATGTCCTGTTCGAACTTGCCCTTGAGGTCCAGTATGATGCGCGCGGCGGTCTTCTTGCCCACCCCCGGGACATGACCGAAGGCGTCGGTATCCCCCGAAGTCAGGGCCAGGGCGAACCGGTCCGGGCTCATGACGGAGAGGATCGCCAAAGCTACCTTCGGCCCCACACCTGATACGCTGATCAGCAATTGGAACGCCTTCAGCTCATCCAGCGTCGCGAAGCCATACAGGGCCAGGCTATCGTCGCGGACCTGCAGGTGAGTATGCAGTCGAATCCTGTCGCCAGGCGGCCCCAGAGCCGCCAGGGTGGTTGCTGAAGTCTGCGCGCAGTAGCTCACGCCATTCACATCGAGGACTGCCGAGTCCTCGGCTCTCGAAACCAGCTTCCCTTCGAGACCGACAATCATCTAGCGCCCGCCCCCGATGATTCTCGCTAGCCTGTTCTGCGTCGCATGGCATATCGCCACAGCCAGAGCGTCGGCTGCGTCGTCCGGCCTCGGGATGCACTCCAACCGCAGCTGCATCTTCACCATCTCCTGAATCTGTCTCTTGTCCCCGCGTCCGAATCCGGAGATCCTCTGCTTGACCTCCGCCGGAGTGTACTCGTGGACCGGGATTCCGCTGTTGGCCGCAGCAAGTATCGCCACACCCCTGGCCTGCCCCACGGCCAGCGCCGTCTTGAGATTGCGCGCCACGAACAGCTCGACGGCCATCTCCGTGGGTCTGTGGACATCGACGATGCGCAAGAGCCCCCAGTACAGACTACGCAGGCGCTCGGCGGTCGCATGGCTTGAAGGAGTGGTCAGGCAACCATAGTCGACGTTGAACAGCTCGCCGCCTTCCTCCAGAACAACCCCATAGCCGAGGATCGCGATCCCTGGGTCTATCCCGAGTATGCGGCAGGACATGGCAGCACCGCTAGCCCTGGTAGCGCTCGAGCACGTCCTCGGGGAAATCGGCGTTGGTGAAAACATGCTGGACATCGTCCAGTTCCTCGAGCTTGTCCAACAGCCTGAGGGACTGAAGCGCCGACTTCTCATCGAGCGTGATCATCGTGGTGGGCACCTGGAGCAGCTCGGCGGAAGAGACAGCAATCCCCTGGCCTTCGAGGGCTTTCCTGACCTCTTCCATCTCCTGGGGCTGAGTGTGAATCTCCACTGCCGAACCTTCGATCTTGACATCGTCCGCCCCGGCGTCGATGGCCACGAGAGCCAGTTCCTCCGAGTCGACACCTGCCGCCTCCACCACAATGACGCCCTTGGGCTCGAACATCCAGGTCACGCAGCCGCTCTCGCCTAGGCTGCAGTCCGCGCGGCTAAAGACGTTGCGCACTTCACCTACTGTACGGTTCTTGTTGTCGGTGAGAGCCTGCAGAAGTATGGCTGTTCCGCCGGGGCCGTATGCCTCCAGCGTCATCTCGACCAGGTTGGCAGCCTCGGTCGATCCGGAAGCGCGCTTGATGGCCCGCTCGATGTTGTCGATGGGCATGTTGTTGTCGCGGGCCCTCTGGACAGCCAGCCTCAATCTCGGATTCGCTGCCGGATCGCTGTCGCCCTGGCGAGCGGCCACAGTGATCTCCCTGGCCAGCTTGGTGAACACCTGGCCCCTCTTGGCGTCAGCAGCGCCCTTTTGTCTCTTGATCTGCGCCCACTTGGAATGGCCCGACATGTCCGCACACCACCTATGAGCCGACCGAATGCCTCGCGGCTACTAGCTCGCCTTCTTCTTCGTCATGGTATCCGTAATGAAATCGGCGATGTCGCCTGTGGGCGCCCCCGGTCCGAAGATGCCCGCCACCCCCATCTTGCGGAGTGCGTCGTGGTCTTCCTCGGGTATGATCCCGCCGGCGACGACTACCGCATCATCCAGGCCCTTCTGCTTCAATTGCTCGACTATCACCGGGAAGAGCTCCAGGTGAGCGCCCGACAGAATGCTGACGCCAACCACATCCACGTCTTCCTGCAGCGCGCTCTGCGCTATCATCTCCGGCGTCTGTCTGAGCCCTGTGTAGATGACCTCCATGCCATAGTCGCGCAACGCCCGTGCAACGACCTTCGCCCCGCGATCATGGCCATCCAGACCGGGTTTTGCCACCAGGACCCTGATCTTCTGCTCGTCTGCCATTTGGGTTACCCTCTCTTATGTTCGTTGATCGAGTTCCACCAGCACACCCGAAGCCGACTTCGGATGGACGAAAGCCATTCTGGCACCCATGCCCTCTCCGAAGCCCGCATAGTCACCAGGATCGACTATGCGGAAGCCCGCCTCCCTCAGCCTCGCCGTCTCTGCGTTGAGGTCGTCGACCCAGACACCCAGCCTGCAGAAACCCTCCCCGCGCTTGGCCAGCAGCCTCGCAAGGTCGCCGCCGACCTCGGCTTCGGGGCCAACGGTGGGTTGCAGCAACTCCACGGAGCACCCCTCGACAGGAAACATCGCTGCCTTCACACCGGGCATCTCCATAACCCCGGCCTCCCAGGGCCCCACCCCGAGGATGCTCGAATACAACTCAACAGCCGCTTCGATATCGGATACCAGTATCCCGACGAAGCTGAGCCCGGTGATCACCTGCTCCCTAGACCTTCTGTGCCAGCTCGATGAGCACGCCCTTGGTCGACTTGGGGTGGACGAATCCGATCTTGCCGGCCAGGCCCTTCCGGCCCTGCTTGTCAAGCACTTGGATACCGCCGTCCGCCAGGGACTGCAGCTCCTTGTCCACATCGTCGACCTCGAAGCATACGTGGTGAATGCCCTCGCCCTTGTTCTCGAGGAACTTCGCTACCCCACTGTCCGCGGTAAGAGGCTGGATCAGCTCGACCTCGACGTTTCCCACTTGAATCATCGCCGCCTTGATCCCCTGATCAGGCACCTCCTCGATATGCGAGTGCTTGACCCCGAGAAGGCCCTCGAAGGTCTTCAATCCCTCATCGAGGTCCCGCACGACGATGGATACGTGGTCCAATCTCTTGATCATACTCTCCTCCGTTCGCTACGGTTGTGCGTGAGTGCCCGGTCTAGATTACCAGTATCTCCTGCTGCTCGCCGAAGACGCCGCGCAACGTGTTGCAGATCTCGCCCAGCGTCGCGTAGGCCTCGACGCACTCGATGACCGCTGGCATGGTGTTGGTGTTGCCCTTAGCGGCTTCCTTGAGCCTGTTCAGGTTCTCGGTTACCTTCTGGTTGTCCCTGCGCTCTCTCAGCGACGCAAGACGCTTGGTCTGCTTCTCGGCCTCAGCCGGATCGACACGGAGCAGCCCCTTGATCTCAGGATAGGGAGACACGAACTTGTTCACGCCGACTACCACCTTCTTGGCTATCTCGATGTCCTTCTGGGTACGGTATGAGCTCTCCTGAATCTCCCTCTGCTGGAAGCCCTGCTCGATAGCAGAGAGGGCTCCGCCCGTGTCGTCGATCTTCTTGATGTAGTCGGCGGCCTGCTGCTCCAGCGCGTCGGTGAGGCTCTCGACGTAGTACGAGCCACCCAGCGGGTCAGTGATATCAGCAACGCCGCTCTCATAGGCCAGCAGCTGCTGTGTCCTGAGGGCAAGAGTTACGGCATCCTCGCTCGGTGTGGCGTATGCCTCGTCACGAGAGTTGGTGTGGAGGGACTGCGTCCCACCGAGTACCGCTGCCAGCGCCTGCAGCGCCGTCCTGACGACGTTGTTGTCAGGCTGCTGGGCGGTGAGCGTGTGCCCGCAGGTCTGGGTATGGAAGCGCAGCATCATCGAACGCGGGTCCTTCGCCTTGAACCTCTCGTTCATGATCTTGGCCCACAGGCGTCGTGCCGCCCTGAACTTGGCCACCTCTTCGAGGACATTTGTATTGGCGGCGAAGAAGAACGAGAGACGTCCGGCGAACTTGTCGACATCCAGTCCGGAGTCGATTGCAGCCTGCACGTACGCGATCCCATCCGCCAGCGTGAAGGCGATCTCCTGTGCCGCCGTGGAACCGGCCTCCCGGATGTGATAGCCGCTGATGCTGATCGTGTTCCATTGGGGCAGGCTCTCCGCGCAGTAGGCGAAGATGTCCGTCGTCAGCCGCATCGACGGCCTCGGCGGGTAAATGTACGTACCCCTGGCTATATACTCCTTGAGTATGTCGTTCTGAATCGTGCCGTTCAGCTTCGAGACATCGGCACCCTGCTTCTTGGCAACCGCTATGTACATGGCAAGGAGTACAGGCGCGGTCGAGTTGATCGTCATCGAGGTGCTGACCTTGGCCAGGGGGATGCCGTCGAACAGCGTCTCCATGTCCTCGAGGCTGGAGATGGGGACACCCACCTTCCCCACCTCACCCCTGGCGTTCGAGCTGTCCGAGTCGTAGCCGATCTGGGTAGGAAGGTCGAAGGCAACGCTGAGTCCCGTCTGTCCCTGTTCCAGCAGGTAATGGTAGCGCTTGTTCGTTGCCTCCGCCGACTGGAATCCCGCGTATTGGCGCATCGTCCACATTCTGCCCCGATACATGGTCGGCTGCACGCCCCTGGTGAAGGGATATTGGCCCGGAAAGCCGAGCTTGGCGCTATAGTCGAAGCCCTCCATGTCCTCAGGGGTGTAAACGTCTTCGATCTCTATCCCCGAAGTCGTCATGAAGTGCTCCTCGCGCTCGGGGAACTTCTTGACCGAGGGCTCCAGTACCTTCTCTTTCCACTCCGCTTTGCTCTTGGAGGTATCCATCAATGCTCCTTCCGGATGGGGTATTGACCTACCTCGAAAAGTGTAGCCCATACCCCTCAGAGTGTCAATTGGAGCGAGGTTGGGTTGGGCGGCTCTGCAACAGAACGTCGAGGTGTTATAATGTGGACGTAGCTGAGAGGAAGTCACAGAGTGGACCGGATAGTATCAGCCAAGCCAAGGGACGACGATGCAATACTCGATCGTGGGCTCCGCCCGAAGGAGCTGGCTGACTTCGTTGGCCAGGACAAGGTCAAGGACAACCTCGCCATAGCCATGGCCGCCGCTCGCGGCAGGGGCGAGACCCTCGATCATACCCTCCTGTACGGGCCCCCGGGACTGGGCAAGACGACGCTATCGTACATAATCGCCTCCGAGATGGGAGTTAACATAAAGGTGACTTCCGGGCCGGCGATCGAGCGCCCCGGCGATCTGGCAGCCATCATCACCAACCTCGACAAGGGAGACGTGCTGTTCATCGACGAGATACACCGGCTGGCACGCGTCGTCGAGGAGGTCCTGTACCCTGTCATGGAGGACTTCGCCCTGGACATCGTCATGGGCAAGGGGCCGGGCGCGAGGAGCATCCGCCTCAACCTGCCCCGCTTTACCCTGATCGGAGCTACAACCAGATTCGCCATGCTCAGCTCGCCGCTCCGGGACAGGTTCGGCGCTGTCTATCGAATGGACTTCTACGATGAGCACTCGATCAAGGTGATCGTGGAGCGATCGGCGAGACTGCTCGTCGTCGAGGCCGACGATCAGGGCCTGCGAGAGATAGCCAGGCGTGCCCGGGGCACGCCGAGGGTTGCCAACAGACTGCTCAAGCGCGTGCGGGACTACGCCCAGGTGAGGGCCAACGGCGTCATAACCGGAGATGTCGCTCTCGAAGCGCTGGCAAAGCTGGAGGTCGATTCCATCGGCCTCGACGACGTGGACCACAAGATACTGCGCACGATCGTGGAGAAGTTCAACGGCGGGCCGGTCGGCCTGGACACCATTGCCGCCGCTATCAGTGAGGAGGCGGACACCGTGATGGATGTCTACGAGCCGTATCTACTGCAACTGAGCTTCCTGGAACGGACTCCGCGCGGCAGGGTTGCGACGCCCTCAGCATACGAGCACCTGGGTCTGCCCTGCAGCAAGGGCCCCTCAGAACAACCGACCCTCTGGTAGCGACGCTGCTGGAGCTATCCTGGAAACGTACATATGGCTTCGATTCTGCTTCACGCCTGCTGCGGCCCCTGCTGTACGTACGTCGTGAAGACGCTGCGAGAGCAGGGCATGGACGTCACCACGTACTGGTACAACCCCAACATCCACCCCTTCCGCGAGCACCAGCGCCGGCTCGAGGCTATGCAGCAGTTCGCCCAGGCAACCGATACGCCGCTTATCGTGGAAGACGGCTATGACATGGTCGAGTACTTCAGGGCTGTCGTCGGCCACGAGAGCGAGCGGTGCGCCGACTGCTACCGGATGCGCCTCACCAAGACAGCCGAGGTCGCCGCTCAACAGGGCTTCGAGTCCTTCACCACAACGCTCCTGATCAGCCCCTACCAGGACCACGACCTGATACGGGAGGCGGGCGAGGCTGCGGGGAAGGAGTTGGGGGTGCCCTTCCGCTTTGAGGACTTCACGCCCGGCTTCCGGGAGAGCCACCGCGTGTCGCGCGAGATGGGGCTCTATCACCAGGGATACTGCGGCTGCGTCTACAGCGAGTGGGAGCGGTACGGTGGTGTGAAAGTATGACCAAGTCAACCAAACAGCAGAGACCAGCCTAGCTCAGCAGAGTACCCAGTTTCCCCAGCACCTCACACACCGTGGCCTCAGGCAGCCTGCAGATGACCTCGGCTTGGCGGGCACGCCAGTCCAGGCTCTTGACCTGATCACTCAAGACCGCGCCGCCCACGTCCAACCCGGACGGCAGAACTACTTCGAAAGGATAGCCTTTGACTTTGTTGGTGATAGGGCAGAGTATAGCTAGTCCTACCTTGCGGTTGTAGGGCGCTGGCGAGAGTACAACAGCCGGACGGCGGCCTGCCTGTTCATGACCAGTCTGGGGATTGAGCGTGATCCACACCACATCTCCGCGGTCGGGAACATGGGCCACTCTCTACCAGACCTCCCTGCCTACGCGGGCACCGGTATCTAGCTCGTCGTGAAGATTGTCCTCCGTGATCTCATCCAGCAGGCTGGCGAGTGTCACCGATGGCTCCCCAACAGACTCAAGCATGATCTTGCCGTCACTGACCGACATATCGACCGAGACATCGACATCCAGCCCTGCCTCTGACGCGAGATGCTTGGGGATGCGCACCGCAAGACTGTTGCCCCACTTCTGAACGCGTGTTCTCAACCCGCCACCTCCATTCCGTATCTACAATGATGATACACAGAGGCCTGGTAACACGCAATAGGAGAAATGGATGAAGACCGTCGATCCATGTCAGCCTACTCGCCGATGATCTTGACCAGGACGCGCTTCCTGCGCCGCCCGTCGAACTCGCCGTAGAAGATCTGCTCCCACGGGCCGAAGTCGAGCTGGCCGTCCGTGATAGCCACAACGACCTCGCGGCCCATGACCTGGCGCTTGAGGTGGGCATCGGCGTTGTCCTCGCCCGTCCGGTTGTGGTGGTAATGGCTGACCGGCTCGTGGGGAGCGAGCCCCTCCAGCCAGACCTCGTAGTCGTGGTGCAGGCCGCTCTCATCGTCGTTGATGAACACCGACGCCGTGATGTGCATGGCGTTCACCAGCACCAGCCCCTCCCTGATCCCGCTCTCCCGCAGGCACTCCTCGACCTGCGGAGTGATGTTGATAAACCCCCGCCTGCTCGGGACATTGAACCAAAGCTCTTTGCGATAGGATTTCATTTGGGGTACCTCGCCATACCAGACCCTGCCACTTGGTCATCCTCGTCGGCCACATCGAGGCATGTCGCCTCCGCCCACTCCAACGCCTCGGCTTCGCGGTCGGCGTCCTGAGCCATCTCGCGATAAGTCAAGTGCAAATCGGTGTCCCGTGCATCATCCTCCATCGTCAAACACCACTTTCAGCCCACGAACTGCTGCGGACTACTGACTCCCTCCAGCACGTATCCTAGGCATCCACACTCACCATGTCAACAGAGCAAAACTCGCGATCATCAAATCAAAGAGTTATAATAGCAATGCCTACGACCATCGATGAGGTGCGAAGTCGTATGTATAAGCCTGTTGAGCAAGTTGCACAGAGTCTGCGCCGGTATGACCCCGACATGGTGCTCGACTTCATATCACAAGTCAGCGCCCGCAGAGTCACGAACCCTCAGCGTTTCGCTACGGAACTAGCCAAACACAATCTGGACGAACGCCTACATCTCCGTCACTTCCAACTAGCCTTCGTATGCAAGCTCGTGCTCCACTTCTACGAGAAGAAACGACGCTCCAGACGCCAGCGCCAGTTTGACTTGGACGACTTGGTTGCTTTGTCCCAATCCGTCGTGGGACATCAGGACCCCAATGCGTACCCCGTCAACAATCACGAGAGTTTCCATAGGCTCATGATCAGGTTAGCCTACCAGCAATTCCCCGATCTGTACGGAGATGGGGATGTCCTAGCCCGCACGCATCTTCTGTACCAGACATGCGCTCAGGCAGTGGGGAGCAGCAGGGGATATGACATCAACAAGGCATACAAAAATGCCACCGGACTTACCATCGATCAAGTCTGGGATATCACTCTGGCCATCTGGGGGAGCATCCAGCAGAAAGGCACTGGCATGCTGCCGGGCCCGATAAGAGCTGGAGACCTGAGCAAGCGCATCAGCGACATCGACATGGAACACTACCTGGATATGTTCTCCCTGAACCCGCATGATTTCAACAGCGTCGCTCGATCATCGACGTACAACGTGGACCCCCACGAGACATTCAACCCGAACCCATTGGTGAGTTGGCCAATCATCAGATTGGATGGCAACAGTTGGATGATTCCAATCTTGCCCTATTTGTTCAGAAGGGCAACGGAGCAGGCTTTCTACGACATGATCAAGACTCACGGGCGCCAATTTGCCACGTTCTTTGGTTACGTTTTTGAGGACTATGCCCGCAGGATTCTGGAACCACTCGGCGACGACCATGAAGTCATCCCCGAGCAGGAATACATGCGTAATGGCGATCGCGTATCTACATGCGATTTCATTGTTGTCAAGGACGGAGACGCCGTGCTCATCGAATGCAAGACTAAACGCCTGAAGCTCAAGACGAAGTTCACTGCGGACAGGGAGCTACTCCGCAATGACCTGACTGATGTCGGGAAGAAGGACGGCAAGAGCTCTGTGACGCATGCCGTCCGACAACTCTACCTTACAGAAAGAGACATCCGGAACGGTTGTCCCGGTTTAGAGACACTGAGGGACAAAATCACGGGGCGATTTCATCCTGTCGTGCTAACGCTTGATCCTTATTACCTTGCAAACGCCCCGTACATCAAGAGCATTGTTGCCGAAGAACTTAAAAAGGGCGAACCCCAAGTGGAACACTACGACTGGCATACAATGGACCCGCGAACATTTCAACAGCTTTGCGCGCTGGCACCGCACAAAGGGCTGACGGTCTTGCTAGAGAATAAGTCGTCGACAACCAATGCTATGGAGTCGGAGATGGGGAACTTCTTACACAACCTTGCCACAGGGGAACTGGGCATGGCGTTCGTGCCTGTCCATCCAGTGATAAAAGATGAACTCAATCTATTCTTACGACAGGTACGAGAGCGCTATGGCATCTCGTAGCGCTCCGACCAGTCAACGCTACCCGCCCCCACATCCCGCTCCAACTCCTCGCGGGTGAGCATGTTGCGCGCGAGGAGGGCCTCGCGTATCTGGTCGAGGGGGACGTCGTCGAAGATGCCGCGGTCCAGCAGGTACTCAACGTGGGGCCTGCCATCCTGGCTATGGGTGGGGAAGCGGGCGTCGTTGCGGCCATCGAACTCCACCGGGACGAACCCGTGCTTCTCACACATCGCGATGTCGAAGGCGGGCGTCGCCTTCACCCACTTACCATCGAGATAGAGTTCTGTGTACCCGTGCCAGGGGAAGATGTCGGTCCCCAGCCTCTCCAGCACCCTTGGCGGCACCAGGCGGTTCCTGATCTTGGCGCACCCCAGCCGGGCCGGGATGCCTGCGGCACGCGCAAGCGTGGTCAGCAAGACAGCCTTCTGCACACAGTAGCCGTTGCCCCTCTCCAGCGTGGCGCTTGCCTTGAAGTGCTCCGGCATGTGCTTCTTCGTGTACAGGTTGTAGGTTATCTGGTCTCGCACAAAGTAGAACAGCGCCTTCGCCTTCTCAACCGGGTCGTCCAAACCCTTCGTGACCTCCCCGGCCTTCTGCCTGATGGCCTCGCTATCGGAGTCGAAAACTGGTGTCGGCTGCAGGTACTTCTCTTCCATGCTCTCCCCCATGCTGGTCTAGCGGCTGGCCTTCCCGCCAACCGCCGTGCCGTGATCCACAACGACGTTGCGCAGAGTGCCAATTCCCTCTATCGTCACCTCGACCACATCGCCGGTGTTCATGCGGCCGATGCCGGAGGGCGTGCCGGTGGCGATGACGTCCCCCGGCAACAATGTCATCACGCCTGAGATGAAGCTGACCAGCTCCGGCACGCCGAAGATGAGGTCACGTGTGCTGGCGTACTGGCGCAGCTCCCCGTTCAACCGCGTCTCGACCTGAACGTCGCCTGGGTTGAGTTCGGTCTCGATGCAAGGGCCTGTGGGAGCGAAGGTGTCGTAGCCCTTGGCTCTCGTCCACTGGCCGTCATGCTTCTGCGCGTAGCGCTCCGACACGTCGTTGAAGCAGGTATAGCCGAGCACGTAGTCAAATGCCCGGTCCTGCGGCACAGCCCTGGCCTTCCTGCCGATGACAACGCCCAGCTCGCCCTCATAGTCCACCCGCCTGGTGTCGCGGGGCAGCACAACGCTGTTCTCCGGCCCTACAACGGCCGTGGAGGGCTTCAGGAAGATGAGCGGGGTCTCTGGTATGGGGAGCCCGGTCTCCTCGGCGTGGCTCCGGTAGTTCAGCCCCAGGCACACGATCTTGGACGGCCTGCACGGGGCAAGCAGCCTGACCTCATCGAGATTGAACGTAGCCCCGCCAAGATCGGTCTCATACTCCCTTCCGCCGAAGCCAACGAAGGGGCTGCGACGCAGCCCCTCGATCAGACCACCACCCGCCACTATGCCGTACCTGGTCCTGCCTTGAGCGGCGAAGCGGACTATCTTCAAGCTTACCCCTACAGCATATCCTGCTCGCTGGTCTCTATCGCCTGCTTCAGCTCGGCGGCCAGCTCGGGCGGCAGCCCCTCGATGTCGACACGCAGGAAACCCCTGACAATCGTGGCCGTCGCCTCGTCGCGCGTCAGCCCCCTGGCCATGAGGTACTCGACCTCCTCCTCGGCTATCTTGCCCACAGCCGCCTCATGCGAGAGGTCCACTCCCGCCAGCTCGCCCCGAAGCTCCGGGATGGCGTGTATCACGCCGCCGAGCTCCTCGGAGAGGATCAGACCACGGCACTCCAGGTGGCCCTTGACCTCGGGAGCGCTCCCCTGGATGTAGCCCCTCGCGATGATGTCGCCGCCGGTGGTGATAGCACGGGATATGACCTCGGCCCGCGAGCCCCTGCCCTGAAGGACCACTCTCGATCCGGTGTCCAGTGTGGAGCCGTGTGGCGCGACCAGCACACTGTTGAACCTGACCACCGAGTTGTCGCCGGCGCAGGTGGCGAGCGGGTTGGTCTGCAGCGTGCGCACGGGCTTCATGCACACGAAGTTGCTGAGGAAGACGCCTTCCTCCTCAACGATCGCTGCGCTACGGGGGCGTACGGCGATGTCGGGTGCCCAGTTGTGGATCATGGTGAAGGTGATCCGGGCACCCTTCTTGATGTAGAACTCGGAGACGCCGAGGTGGAGTCCCGATGGCTGCATAGGGTGAGTGGCACAGCCGGTAATGATATGGAGCTCCGAACCCTCCTCGGCGATGATGATGTTGTGCACCTTTTGGGCCAGGTTCTTGTGGCCGAGGTAGAGGCAGGCCTGGACCGGGTTGATCGACTTGACGCCCGGGAGTGTCCTGATGAAGTAGCCGCTCGGCTCTGCCAGCTCAACGTTCGCGGTGTATTTGTCGACGTCCACGTCGACGGCCTTCCACCAGTAGTCTTCGAGCCAGCTATGCGTCTCCAGCGCCTGAAGTATAGGCATGACCTCCACACCCTCCTGGCTCGTGGAGCTGTGGATGACTGACTGATCGACCTGGAGGAAGGTGCCGCCACGCAGGCCGAGGTCATCAAGGGTCACGCCCACGTTGACCATCTGATCTCTCTGCTCGGAGGGTATACCGGACAGGTCCTGCTGGTACTCGTGCTTGTCGCCGTCCGAAGTGTATGTAGACAGGTCGACGTCTTCGCCCAGGCTTGCCTTCTTATCAGCCGCCTTCCCAGCCAGCTCACGTGTCTTCGCGCTGGATCTCACCTCATGCATGCAACGCACCCCTCGTATCCCTGGCCTTTGATCGAGTCCAGTACCTCCAGGGCCTCACGCCGGCATCTGAGCGCGCCGTTCAGGAGGACATATCCTTTGCTGGCATGAACGTAGTCAAGTATGTGGCCGGTGTGCGTGATTATCAGGCCTGACCTCGTTCGATTGCAGCCGAGCCCGCTCTGCAGAAGCTCGTTCGTCATCTCACCGATCAGCGCCATGTTGACCAGGTCGACCCCGGATTCCGGCTCGTCCAGGAGCACTAACTCCGGCTCCTGCGCCAGGAGCTGGAGCAGCTCGGACCGCTTGATCTCGCCGCCCGAGAAGCCATAGTTGATCTCCCTGTCCATAAGCTCCCCCATGTTGAGCCGCTGTGCCAACCGGTCTATGTCTACCCCGCCCTCCCCACCGCGGGCGGCTATGCTGGCGGTCACCATATCGCGCGTCTTGACCCCCCGCACCACCGGGGGGCGTTGGAAAGACATGCCGATGCCCAGGCGCGCACGCTCGTCCAGGGTAGCGCCGGTTATATCCTGGCCCTTGAAAACTATCCGGCCGCTCGTGACCTTGTAACGGGGGAAGCCCATTATGGCCATCAGCAGCGTTGTCTTGCCGCCGCCGTTGGGCCCGAACAGGGCGTGGGTTTCCCCCGGCCCGATGCCGAGGCTGATCTCGTGCAGGATCTCCTTGCCATCTACTTCGACCGTCAGATTCATGATATCCAGCATCGCTTCCACCCTCAGTCGTTCTGATTGACTCGTTCTCGACTAGGCCGAGCCCTCGAGCGCCCTCAGTTGCTCTCGGGTGCCGATGACGACCAACTCGTCCCCGTGAGAAAGGAGGACGTCGTCGGTCAATCTGGTGAGCAGCTTGCCACCCTTCTTCCTCACCGCCAGGACTATGGCTCCTCCGCTGCTGCTCTGGCCCTCCTTGATAGTCTTGCCGTCGGCCGGTGAGCCCTGGCCAACCTCGATGTTCTCCAGTACCAGCTCCCTGCCTCTGCTATCCAGAGCAGTGTCGACGAAGTCTATTACAAGCGGCCGAAGGGCCATCATGGCCAGCCTGCGCCCCCCCAATACGTGTGGGTACAGTGTTCTGTCCGCGCCTGCGAGCTTCAGCTTGTGCTCCGATTCCTCCTCAGACGCGCGCGCCGCAATGCAGAGCTCGGGGCGCATCGAACGCGCCGAAAGCGTGATGAACAGGTTGTTGACATCGCTGCCGGTGGCCGCAACCAACCCCTTCGCCCTCTCGATACCAGCCTCCTTCAGTACTTCGTCGTCGGTCGCGTTCCCCTCGATGTGCAGGTACTTGTCCTTCCCAACCCTGGCGATGGCATCCAGATCGTTGTCTATGACCACGAACGACGTGCTCTCCCGCTCGAATACTCGAGCCACCTCTCTACCCACACGCCCGTAACCACAGAGGACCATGTGCCCGGTGAGCTTCGATATCTTCTCCTTCATACGGCGTCTCCCAACCAGGTCTCTCAGATTGCCTTCGATTATGTACTGCACAATGGTGGTCAGGGTATAGAACACGAGGCCGACGCCGCCGATGATCAGAAAGATCGTGAAAATGCGTCCACCGGTGCCAAGCTCGTGAACCTCCGCATAGCCAACGGTGCTGAGCGTGATGACGGTCATGTAGAGCGCATCGAGGGGCGTCATGTCTTCAATCAGGGTGTAGCCAATGACGCCGAGGAAGATGACAAATAGAAGTGTGTAGACTATCTGCAGGAAGCGTCTAAAGGGACCCATTGCGGCTCGCCTGTAAAATAACGTTACCGCTTGGGAATGTCAATCGTCGCGGGCTTGCTGAACGGCCTACCGACCCAATCAGTCGACCCTGTGCATGCCATCTCGGAGGTACTCTCTGGCGAGGTCGATGTACAGCTGCTTGCCCCATTGCCAGAACTGCAGGTCTTTGTCCTTCGTCTTTCTTACTACCTCGGCAGGGTTCCCGCGTGCAACGACGCGGGGTGGTATCTTCTGGCCCATCTTGACGGTCGAGCCTTCGGCAACGATGGCCTCGGTACCTACCGTCGAGAAGAGGCTGAGCACAGCACCCATGCCAATGACTGCCAGATCGCCAATCGAGGCGGAATGAATGACTGCGCCATGACCGATTGTGACCTTCTCACCGACCTTGCATACCTCGTCCGGGGGCGCATGCATCACGACACCTTCCTCGACCGCCGTACCATCACCGATCTCGATCGAGCCGTAGTCACCCCGGAGAATAGCGCCGTGGCCGATATAGCAGTTGCTCCCTATACGTACGTCACCGATGACTAGGGCATGTTCGCTGATGTATGTCTCCTCCCCGAACACCGGTGCCCTGTTCCTGAAGCTGTACAGCATAGGCTCACCACCTTCGAATCACTGTCTATTGACTGGCAGATGTATCGGTGACCGGTCTTGCGGAATCCGCCGACGCGGTAGCGCGGTAGCCAGGCGTAGTGGGGAGATCGTTTGCCTTCCTTGTGAGCGTTCCCCCTCATGATATTGTCAGGCTTGAGGGACGTCAAGTTGAGGTTGCGGTGAAAGGGAAGTTTAGGTCTCGGCCCGTGAGGGCTGAACTGGTCGGCGCTCCGCCTGCGGGGATACAGGCGGGCGTGGCCGGTCCTGCGGACTGCAATCTGATCTGCAGGACCTGGCACTATATGGATGGACGCTAGTCGGTCTTGCTCAGGTTCGCCAGCACGTTCTGGTAGGCCTTCTCGAATATGCCCTTTACCTCGTTTATGCCGCCGAGAATGGCCTGTGCTTCCTGGGACGCAGCTTCCTTGGCCTGAGACCTCGCCTCGGCTATCATCCGCTCGGCCTCAACCTGGGCCTGCTCCTCAGCCTTGGCTATGATACCGGCTGCCTTGGTACGGGCCTCCTCCTCGGCCTCTTGGCGAACGCCGTTCGCGATCTTGTCGGCCTCGACCAACGTTCTTTCCGCAAGCTTGGTTAGGGAATCGAGATGCTCCAGCCTGCTGTCTTCGCCGTCGAGCAGAACCCCGCCGCCCTGACTTACGAGCGTGTCGATCTGTTTCAACTTCTTGCCGAAGTCGTATTGCAGTTCAACCATACTCTTGACTATACCGTCCAATTGGTCAAGCTGCTGTGCCAGTTCTGCCACAACCGGGGACAGCTCGGTCTCACTAAGTCTCTGCTTCATCATATACGCCCCCCTGATCATTCACCGTGGACTGGGTGTGGCAGGGGTGGCACGGGCACCCCCTCCCCCCCGGTAGCTTCATTCTGCACCCGCTGCATTGCATTGACAATCTTACAAGCGTACTTTGACACGCTTACTATGGTCATCACCGGGCCAAAGGGCAGCCAACTCGCAGAGGTGGCAGTCCTTACTGTGACAACATATGGACTGTGCGGACTGCAAACAGCATAACACACTGAGATGAAAGTCCTCATACTTTAACTCACGGACTGCATCGGTGCCTCAAGAGAGCACCTTGCCGACCGCGCACAACAAGAAGCCCCAGGACTGCCGAGCTGGAGAAGCAATCCTGGGGCTTAGTGCAGAGTCCCTGACTTGGCTCTGCTGCCAGTCGGGGACGTTGTCAGCTCTGCTTCGAATTGTGCACGACCACGTGGGATTCGCAATCCCCCTTGAGTCCCTGGCGGCAGGAGTACTTTCGTCCTTGTCAGTCTTCCACAGCCTCACCTACCATCCTAGTGCGTCACCACCTTGCAGCACGTCTTACCTCAACTGCGTGCTTACGATCGAGCCAATGGTACTATGCAGCGCTCTGTGAGCTTCCGATGGTCTTAGTTAACTACTATAGTACTAACGAAATTGGGCCTTTTGGGTGATTGTGAACTAGTAGTGGCTGCTATATAAACTGTTACGAAGGTACACGTACTCCCAGTATTCTACGGCCTGACAGAGTTGGGTGTACATCGAAGGAGGGCCGAGCATGATGAGAAACCTGAAGAGATTTCTTCAACGCCTGCAGCGTGAAGAGAGAGGGATCACCGGTCTTGAGACCGCGATCATCCTGATCGCATTCGTTGTGATTGCATCCGTGTTCGCATACAGCGTTCTGTCAGCAGGTATGTTCTCCTCTCAAAGGGGCCAGGAAGCCATTTTCTCGGCCCTGGAAGAGGCGAGGGCAACGCTGTCATTGGAGGGCAGCGTGGTGGCGACGTCAAACACCACAGCTTTGCAGACTATCGTCTTCACCCTAGCCAATGCGCTCGATGGTGAGGACATCGATCTGACTCCTCCAAACGATATAGACAGCGATGGCCTGGCGGATAGCGGCAGCACCAACGTCGCGGTGGTTTCCTACACAAGCGAGACCAAGCGCGTCGAGGACATCGCCTTCACAATCAACCCGATGGGCAGGGCGGACAGTGACAACCTGCTCGAGATCGGTGAAAAGATAGAAGTAACTGTAGATGTAACCGGGCTTGGTGAAAACATCGACACCTATCACGAGTTCACCATCGAGGTCAAGCCTGCTCACGGTGCTGTTATGAACATCACTAGGATCACACCGGGTGCGCTTGACACCGTGATGATCCTGAACTAACTCCGCGAGCAAAGATGACCAAACGGCGCTGGCACCATTCACCCCGGCAACGGATACAGGTGCCAGCGCCGTTTGAACTTCTGCCGGACCAGCCGCTACATTACCCGTGGAGTCGAGCGTCCGGCTGCGGATAGCGAGTCAGGCGTAGGATAAGACCGGTGGGAGACAAGAATGCCTCTCTATGAATTCCAGTGCACGAACTGTGGCTATGTCTTCGAGACAAGGCGACCTTTCGAAGGTTCGTCACCGGTGGACTGCCCGCGTTGTCATTCGGAGTCACGCCGGGTGTTCACGCCAGTGGCGCTCTCCAGGGGAAGCGACAGCTTCCTGTCGGCCGGCAGGCCGAATCTGAACCGGGTCAGATTCAAGGACTTGAGCGATGACCGCGAGGACATCGCCCGTAGCAAACCACACACCGCCAGCAGTACGAACGGTGCCGGAGTTGGGTCATGAGGCTGTGCGCGAAAAGCATCTACTGTCCACATTGCAGGGAGCTGGTGAGAGGGCTGGAGCAGCAGGACGAAGTAGACCCCCACAGAACCAACATCGTCTGCTCAAAGTGCGGCCGCCCCCTACACATGGGCAACGGTGTTACCTGGAGATACGTGCGGCAACCAGTCTAGAGAATCCCCAGTCACCCCAAGCAGCGCACCCGACACACCAACTTGTCGATTCGGGTTTGCCTGCCTGCGCTCCGGCTTCTGTAACCCATGATGATGCGAGGAATCGAGCTGCTCTCGGGCTCATTGACCGGGGTAGTTGGCCACGCTATAATTGGACTCGCTCGATGCCAGGCATCGTGCAGGTGCGGATCGCTTGTCAAGGATGCAGGCGACCCACAGGCCGGGGTGGCGGAACGGCAGACGCGCTACGTTCAGGGCGTAGTGTCCGCAAGGGCGTGGGAGTTCAAATCTCCCCCCCGGCACTCATCTACCGAAGAGACCTTCACAATCTGATACGCGCTTGTAGCTCAGTTGGATAGAGCGCAGCCCTGCGGAGGCTGAGGTCGTGGGTTCGAGCCCCGCCAAGCGCGCCATATGGGCGATTAGCTCAGAGGTTAGAGCGTCTGTTTTACACACAGAAGGTCGGGGGTTCAAGTCCCTCATCGCCCACCAGCTTCAATTTGGCCCCTTTTGACCCCGATTCTTGGCATCTTCTGATAACGACTCAGAAGGTCTAAGCTTCGGCGACTCAGAAGGCCTGCTACGAAGCTGCAAGCCTGAGGGCTAGCTTCAGCAGGAAGATCTGTTGTTTTACACACAGAAGGTCGCAGGTTCGATCCCTGCATCGCCCACCACTTGCTGACCTCGGGACCTTCGAAATCGGTCCCCGCTTCTGAGTAACCCAGAAGCTCACCATTGACTCCACTCAGAAGACCACGGAATCTGCTGGAGCGTCGGCTTGCCTGTGTTGTATTCAGAAGCCCGCTACGGGAGTCGGTCTGCCGGCATCGACTCGAAGCCCATGGAGGAGCCACTGGAGAGTCAGTATGGCCGCGCCTTGGGCTGCGAGAAACGTGCGCTGGAGAGGCCGATCTCGGATATCCGTCGAGATTAGGGTCTGCTCGTGAGAACGAGCGGACATCTCTTCGCGCGAAGCTGACTTCGTAGATCGGAGACACTCTCGTAAATTGTGATTGCCGATGCCAAGCTCTTAAACAATGAACTAGAGGAATGGAAGCGCTCCTACAACTTCAATGGGTCACACGCAACTCTAGGTGGCCGGACACCATACGAACAGCTTAGGAAGTAGGCAAGACTCACCCTGCAAACGATCCAGTTAACGCCCACACGAGATATCATGATGATTGGCGCAATGTTATAATACTGGGCACTTGGTCGTGCCCATCATACTCTACCGGTCTTGGCTATGAAGGATCCCATTGCAGCGCGGCAAGATATCGAGTTGACGCTGACTGAGCGGCAGGTGCTTGCCTGTGTTGCGCGGGGGCTAGTCAATAGCGAGATTGCTGACACACTGAGTATTGCTACTAGCACTGTGAAGTCCTGCTTACACGCGGCTTTCATAAAGCTGAGGGCGCGCAACAGGGCACAGGCGGTTATCCTGGCCTTAACCCAAGAACAATTGGACCTTACTGAAGTCTTCTCTCATGATGAGCTTGCAGCCATGTGGGCATCGCTGGATCAGGAAACCATAGAGAATGTGGCGGAGCTGGTCAAACAAAGGCGCGAAAGGGATTGACTACTACCCGGCACTGAATGAATCCAGCAGCTTCAGTGTAAGCGGCCTCCCACAACGGAATCCTGAACGAGCAGAAGAGTCCAAGGCGGCTTCATCGTAACTAGACCACCAGCCGAGAGGCGGATCGCGGTGATCTTCTCCTAGGTAGGAGAGGCGATTTGCTCTGTTCTTGTGAGCCCCAACCCTACTCCCTATCTGTACTTCAAGCACCTAATCCTGATCACTCCTCAGTCCTCAGTGGACACCCTCACGGATCGACTCTTGACGGTAACATGGTTGGTCTCATTTCCACATAGCACTGACATGCACCGAACTGCCGTCATGCCAACTCAGTATCAGGAAACGGCACTGGAAGACCGAGTCAAATATGTGAACCAAAGTTACCAACTAAAGTCGGTGCCAAATGATTGAACGTGACATTATGTTGTGCTAGTTTGGATAATACCCATGCTTTGAGCTGGTGATCACCGACCTCGCGGTGATCACTGGAATGGGCAAGGGTGCATCAGAGGAACGTGCATGAAGTATGCCATTCTCAGATTCTTACTCTCACCCAAGCAATGGTTCAACAAGCAGCCCAATCATCCGGGGGAATTTTGAGAGGTAGCCATGATCAACAAAGTGTTCTCCAGTTTCGATGACGCAGTTGCCGACATACCCGATGGCGCTTCCGTTGCCGCAGAGTGCTGGGGCTATCCAGCCACGCCTCAGAACTTGATAGCGGCTCTCAAGAGGAGGGGGGCAAGAGACTTAACCGTCATAACCCATACATTCATACCTATGGTCTTCAGTGAGGAGGATGCTGTCTTGCCCTCGCTCCTGCTTCCCCAGATGAAGAAGCTCATAACATCCATCGCAGGTATCATGCGACTTGGCGCCGGCGCCTTTCTACAGGAATACGTAGAAAAGGGGCTGGAGGTAGAGATCGTCGGCCACGGCACGTTGGCAGCAAGGTTGCAGGCCGGTGCCCTCGGCTTGGGCGGCATCTATGACCCCATAGGTATTGGAACCATGCTCGAAGAAGGCAAAGAGAAAAGGGTTATCAAGGGCAAGGAATATCTATTTCAAGAGCCGATAGAGCCTGATTATGCCTTCATTTGTGCTCACAAGGCAGACAAGCTGGGCAACTTGGTGTTCAAAGGTGGGTATAGAGGAGACCAACCCGCTATGGCGATGGCAGCTGGGACCACCATCGTCGAGACAGATGAGATTGTGGAGGTCGGGGACATAGACCCCGAGCATGTAGTAGTCCCCGGGGCTTTCGTTGATCGCATCATAGAGATACCCGAATCGGGGTATGGTACACCCGAGAAAGGTGCGAAGTTGATTGGCCTGCTTTCCCAGGTGGATAGCGTGCGCGACCTGCTGTTCGGCAAAGTGGAGGAGGGCTAGTCAAGGTAGCCTACGTAGCGGCAGACCAGTGCGTCTGCTTGTGTATGAGGCAAGAGCGAACGCAACCGTTGGCCCTAGCTTTCACGGAGGTTAGTCATGAAACAGAGACTCGATGAACATACCATGGCGATGAGGGCAGCGAAGGAGTTGAAGGACGGCGACTGCGCCAACCTGGGATTCGGGCTGCCAACCCTTTGCGCACTATATGTGCCTGAAGGCATCAGGTTCGAGGCGGAAGCTGGCATCCTGGGCTATGGGCCTCTGGTGCAGGCGCATGAGGTGGAGAAGGCAGACTGGCACTACATTGATGCTAGTGGCAGATTCGCCACACCTGCCCCCGGCATGGCATGCTTTGATGTGGTTTGCTCCTTCGCCATGATAAGGAGCGGACGACTCATAAGCATCATGGGCGGTTTTCAGGTTTCCGAGAAGGGCGACTTGGCAAATTGGAACACAGGAAGTGGAATGCTCGGCGGCACGATAGGTGGCGCGATGGACCTCGCTATGGGGGCGAAAAGGGTAATCATTATGATGCAGCACACTACCAAGGATGGAAAGCCTAAGATTGTGAAGAACTGCAGCTACCCGCTCACTGCCAAGGAGTCTGTAGATCTGATAGTAACTGACCTCGCCGTCATCGAAGTCGTACCCAACAGAGGGCTGGTTCTGAAAGAGGTCGCCCCAGGCTGGACCGCCGAAGAAATCCAGGCACTGACTGAGGCCAAGCTCACTGTGGCCGAGGACTTGAAAGAGGTGGAGTTGTGACCTGGGAATCACCGCAGATTCAGGCGTGGGGGAATGATTATAGATAGTCAGGAAGCCACACGGCCGAGTGCCCGTAGTTAGGGTAGGAGCAAGCCCTCTGATCAAACGTCTGCATTACCCTCCATCGGGAAGTATCAATGAGGACCGGAAACAGACAATTTGTAGCTGCATAGAGTGGACAAAGGTGCTTCACTCGGGACATACAGGCAATGAAGTACTCAGAACAAGAACTTCGACAACAAGGAAGGGGATAGGAGTCATTGGATTTCAATTTAACTGAGCAGCAGGAGATGTTCCAGAAGGAAGTGAGGAAGTTCGCAGAGTCAGAACTCACGCCTTTCGTGGACACAATGGACAAAGAGAACGATTTCCCCCACGAGATTCGGCCGAAATTGGCCGCAATGAGTCTCTATGGAATTCCCTTTGATGCGAGATATGGGGGTGCCGGTTCAGACCACATCAGCCTGGCGCTTGCTCTGGAGGAAATCGCTCGAGTCCTAGCTGCTGTTGCGATACATGTACAATTGCAGCACGTCGTCGGCGACCGATTCAACAAACTTGGCACTGAAGAACAGAAGCTCGAATGGATGGTCTCCATTGCCGAGGGCAAGAGGCTGGGGTGTTTTGCCTTTACCGAGCCGGACACTGGTTCAAACCCGAAGATGATCAGGACCGTGGCCAGGGAGGACGGTGGCGGCTATGTTCTGAATGGGACCAAGAGATTCATCACCAACGCACCCGGGGCTGATGTAGCCCTGATCTTTGCCAAACTTGAGGGTGATCTGAGCCTCTTCTTTGTCGAGACAGACACGCCTGGCTTCTCCACCGACAAGAAGATGGATAAGCTGGGGCTAAGGGGTACCGATTTGACCGATGTTATTATGGATGATGTACACGTACCCAAAGACCACATCATGGGAGGCAAGGGCGGCAAATTCGATGCTCTGAAAGACGCGATGACTTTGGGCAAGTTGTGCCTCAGCGCTCAGTGCGTGGGGTTGATGCAGGCTGCTCTGGAAGAGGCGACGAAGTACTCCATGCACAGAATGCACTTCGACGAGCCCATATTCAATCTGCAGGCAATTCAGTGGCTGCTGGCGGAGATGGCGTCCCAGCTCGAAGCGTCACGGTGGCTGGTCTATCGAGGCGCCTTTCTGAAGGATCAGGGCCTCGATACCATCAAAGACATGGCCATTGCCAAGTTGTTTGTGACCCAGACCGCTGTGGACGTCTGCAGATGGGGGATGCAGGTCCACGGCGCGTATGGCATCAGCAAGGAATATAAGATCGAGCGTCTCTTCAGAGATGCTAAGATGTATGAGTTGCTCGAAGGCACATCTGAGATTCAGAGAGAACTGATTGTGAAGCGTTTGCCACGGTGAGCTAGCCAAAGAAGGCAGCGAGCGGTGAGAACTCGACCAGGACTCGGTGCGGTCGGGGATTGTCATGGCAAGACTGCAAAGGTTGTTTGAGCCCATCCAGGTTGGAAACCTGCAATTGAGGAACAGGATCAAGATGCCGGCGATGGCCGTGGTGCCGCAGGTGGCAGAGGACGAAGTCGTCAGGCGTTTGAAGGCCTTCTACGTCGAGAGGGCGAGGGGGGGTGTGGCCATCATCGGTGTCAGCTGTACCGCTACAAGGCTCATCGAGGACCCCATGCTCGGGTTGTACGACGATAGATACTTCAAGGGCCTGCAAGGGGTAACCGATGCCGTTCATGCCCAGGGCGCGAAGATGTACGCCCAGATGGGCGTGGGCTACAGCTGGGCCTTTGGCGACGGCCCGGTCGAACTCGTGAGTCCTTCGGGGGTCTCGCTTTCGGGGCGCCCCGGCACCCCCTTCCGCATGGGCGGCCCTCTGGAGCCGACGATGCCGAGGGCGCTTTCCGTGGACGAGATACACCAGATCGTGGAGGCCTACGGCGACGGCGCGCGCCGGGCGCGCGAGGCTGGCTTCGACGCCGTCGAGGTGATAGCCAGCGTGGGCTATGTGATAACCCAGTTCCTCTCCCCGCTGACGAACAAGAGGACCGACGAGTATGGAGGCAGCCTGGAGAACCGCATGCGGTTCCTTCTCGAGATCATCGAGAACATCAAGGAGAAGGCGGGGCCGGACTTCACCTACACCTGCCGCCTCAGCGGCGCCGACCTGCTCGACGGCGGGTACACCGTCGAGGATACGGCCCAGATGGCCCGGATGCTGGAGGAGGCGGGCATCCACGAGATAGACGTCATGTCCGGGTGGCATAATGCTCAGGTACCTATCATACAGACGGATGTACCCCAAGGGCGATGGGCCTATATGGCGGAGGCAGTCAAGAGGGAAGTTGGGATTCCCGTGGCCGCGGGTACACAGATTCAGGATGTCGTCGTTGCCGAGCGAGTGCTCGCGGAAGGGAAGGCGGATCTGGTCTACATGGCCCGGGCGCTGCTCGCTGACCCGGAGCTGCCGAACAAGGCGCGGGATGGGAGGCTTGCCGATATCAGGCCGTGCATGAATTGCTGCCGCTGCATCGAAGCCTCGGACTCGCCGCCGGTCTACTGCAGCGTCAACGCGAGACTGGGTCGGGAGCATGAATACCCTGTCGAGACACCCGCCGCAACGAACAAGCGCGTGCTCGTGGTCGGGGGCGGGCCTGCCGGTATCGAGGCAGCGAGAGTGGCCGCCCTACGGGGGCACCGGGTGACGCTCTGCGAGCGCGGTCCCCGTCTCGGGGGGGCCCTCATCCTGGCTGCCATAACCAACCGCAGGATGGGGAACGTGGTCAGATACCTCGACCGTCAGGTCAGAAAGCTCCCCGTGGAACTGAGGCTGAACACCGAGGCCACCCCCGCCCTCGTCCACGAGAGCAGTCCGGACGTGATCATCCTCGCCGTGGGGGGAGCCGCCCCAGCCCTGGACGTGCCCGGCGGCGACGGCGCCAACGTGCTGGACCATCGCGACCTGAAGGAGATGCTCGCGGGCCGTGGCGCTGGGAAGGGAGGACGCGGCCAAAGGACGCTCTCCCGCCTCGGGGCCCTCTTCCTGCGCTTCTTCTACGATCCCTCGCTGATCAGGTGGCTGCTCAGATTCGGATTACCCTTCGGGAGAAGGGTCGCCGTGATCGGCGGCAGCTTCGCCGGCTGCGAGCTTGCCGTGACGCTGGTCGAGGGGGGGAAGGAGGTCTCCGTGATCGAGGAGTCCTCCCGCATCGGCGCCGACGTCGGCATCGTCCACAGGTGGGTCTGGATGCGGCAGTTGAGGCAGGCCGGGGCTAGATTGGAGACCGGGGCGAGAGTGGTGGAGGTCACCGGCGAGGGCGTGAGAATAGACAAGGGGGGCGCGACGGAGCTGATCCCAGCGGACACCGTCGTCGTCGCCGGCGGGCTCAAGCCTGACACAGCCCTGGCTGGCGCGTTCTCGGGAAAGGCCCCGGTGGTTCGGGTCATCGGCGACTGCGCCGAGCCCGGCAAGCTCCTCGAGGCCACAACGTCCGGCTTCCTCGCCGGGCAGGAGGTCTAGGGCCGGATTGAAAGGAAGGCAGGGTTGCAAGATCCTGTTCGGAGGGGCTAGCATGCAGCCACGGGAGGCCAGATTGATGAGTGTCATGGACCTGTTCAGGCTTGACGGCAAGGTAGCCGTGGTGACGGGTGGGTCGAGGGGCTTGGGATTGTGGATGGCCGAGGCTCTGGCCGAAGCTGGCGCAGATGTGGTCCTCTGCGCTAGAAAGCTGGAGCCGTGCGAGGAGGCGGCGAAGGCCGTCGCGGAGATCGGGGTGCGCAGCCTGGCCGTCGCCTGCGACGTGACCGACCCCGATGCGGTGAAGGCCCTTGTCGAGAGGGCGGTGGCCGAGTTCGGGAGGATCGACATCCTGATCAACAACGCAGGATTCATCTGGGAGGAGCCGCCGGAGAGCGCGTCGCTCGACACCTGGCACAAGACCCTGGCCATCAACGCCACCGGCACCTTCCTCTGCAGCCAGGCCGCTGGCCGGCAGATGATCGAGCAGGGCGAGGGTAAGATCATCAACATTACCTCGGTCTCAGGCCTGACCTCGATCGACCCCGAGCTGTCCAACACCGTACCCTACAGCGCCGCCAAGGGGGCCATTGTGGCCCTGACCCGCGACCTCGCCCGCAAGTGGTGCGAACACAATATCACCGTGAACGCCATCGCACCGGGCTACTTCGCCACCAAGATGTCCAAGTATCTGGTGGAGCATCGCCAGCCCCAGCTGATGAATGCCATTCGCATGAAAAGGTTAGGGACGAAAGAGGAAATACAGGGAGTCGCCGTGTTCCTTGCATCTTCAGCCTCGAACTACATCACCGGCCAGGTCCTGGCGGTGGACGGCGGTGTGGTGGCTTGATGCCCAGGCGCGCAAGTTTCTCGGCCTCATCCTGCCCTTCTCGCGTCAAGGGAGAAGGGACTCCTTGCCCAGGACGGGGCACTGAGAGTCTTCGCCAAGGCTCAGAATGACAGGAGTGAGGCTAGGCTGCGGATGATAGCATACACAGAGAGCGACAGGAGATGACACCCGCAGAGGGCTACGGCGCCATTGTCACGGGACACGGCGATCTGTTTCAAATCTCCTCGTGGGGGGAGAGAACCAATACAGGCTTGAATGTCGGTCTCATTTTGGCCTCCTCTCCCCAGCGGGGGGAGAGGACTGAGGTGAGGGGGAGCAAATATTCAGGAGCGTCATCATGTACACAGCAGAGAAGTACCTGTGGTGGAATGAGGCGGAGAGGAAGCTGGCCGACGAGGTGGCCGACTTCTCGGACAACGTGATCAGCCGGGACATCCATGAGATCGAAAGGACGAAGAAGTTCCCCTGGAACTGGTTCGAGGAGATGGGCCGGAAGGGCTGGTACGGGGCCTTCATCCCCGAGGAATACGGGGGCATGAGAGGGGGGGCCGGCAGGACCACCGGCTTCTGCATCGTCCTCGAGGAGATCGCCCGGGGGGCACCCGTCGCCGTGGACTTCTACGAGACGACCATCTACGGGTACTCGCCCATTGTCAGGTTTGGCACCGAGGAGCAGAAGAAGAAGTGGCTCCCCAAGCTGGCCACCGGCGATCTCTTTGCCGCGATTGTCATTACCGAACCCTTCATGGGTTCCGATGCGGCTAACATCCAGACGACGGCCGTACCCCAAGGTGATGGATACGTGATCAACGGCAAGAAGCGGTTCATCACGCTTGGCGGTATCGCCAACCTGTATGTGGTCTATTGCAGGACCAGCGATGATCCTGAGGATCGCAGGAATCACCGGCATTTGAGCGCCTTCGTGGTGGAGAAAGGTACTCCTGGATTCTCGGTGGAGGCGATACATGACCCCACGGGACGCTTCGGCTCAAGACACGCAGTCTTGGACTTCGATGACGTACGAATCCCCAGGGAGAACCGCATCCTGGACGAAGGTGATGGGTGGAGGGTCCTGACCGACGCCCTGAATATCGAACGGCTCGGGGTCGCGGCGGGTGCTGTGGGGACGTCCAGAGGGGCGATAGCAGCCACCGCGGACTATGTGACCAGGCGTGTGGCCTTCAATCAGACCCTGTCGGACATACCCGGCGTCCAGACCATGTGCGGAGATATGGTAACCAGGACGAACCTGATCAGCCTGCTTGTCTACTACTCGGCCCATAAGATGGACCTGGGTATCGATGTCCCGCTGGGCTCGACCATCGCCAAGGTCTTTGCCACACAATCGCTGATGCAAACCGTATTGGATGCCGTCCAGTGCCACGGAGGGGACGGCTATATGAGGAACTACCCTGTTGAGAGGCTCATGCGGGACTCCAAGCTCATCGAGATAGGCGCCGGGGCCAATGAGCTCATGCAGCATCTCGTCTGGAGGCTCTGGCTGAAAGAGTACATGGCCCTGCGCAACGCAGGCAGGAAGCCAATCACCCAGAGCAGTGTCACGGGCCCCGAAGCGAAAGAGAGGATCATGGAAGCCCTGGCGGACTTCTACTGCCGGCACCCCGCTCTCTACATGGAGCGCGAAGAGATGATGGAGAAACTGGGGCTGACCGGTGAAGACCTGGACAAGCACTTGGAGGCCGTGGAGGCGGACAAACTCGTGGCCCTCTATCGGAAGCGGGGGAGCATCGCCATGGCCAAGGCCACCTACGCGGGGCTGAAGAAGGCCAAGCCCCAAGAGTACTACACCTTCTATCCGGAGTTCGTGGACAGAGAAAGGGAGACTTTCTAGCAGGCGCCGGGCTCGGGCAGGCGTCGAGAGGCAAATGACGTGGAACAGCCGATTAGGCTGCCCTTTCTTCGACAGCGGTTGCCCTCGCCACACGTAATGAGACATTATGTGTCCTTCGTCTCGTGGCTTCGCTACTGCCAGGTCAGTCATTCGATGCGGAAGACCAGTTTGTGAGTTCTAGGCAATTGTGCGCCAAGGCTTACCTGATCAGATTCTGGAGGGCAGGTCACTACGACGGTTCTCCGAGAATTCACAGACGATTCACTGCCGGTCAACTCTTGCGTGGTATCCTTGTCCGCAACCAGTTATGCAATATCAACTTCGTGACATAGGCAGTCTGTGTCTTACTGCCATATGAGTGTATCGGTATGGCTGGCTTAGGAACGGCGACGTCAGGAAAGACCCCAGACGCTGGCAGGGATCGAGATAGGTGCCAGCTTGAGCCATCTCAGAATCAGCACCAGGAGCAGGAGATGGTGTTTGCCCCGTTTGACAGTACGCAGGGCAATTGGGCCAGCAAAGAACGGCCGCCAACAAGCCATATTGAAGCAGTTGAGCAAGAGTCTGAGCAGACAGATGATGAACCCCAGTTCTTGGATGGCCTGTTGGGTACTTCCGCGAGATGGCCACCTCAAAGACGGCACGCCGCTCTCCTGAGTGATCCCCGGTTAGCTCAGCCAGCGAACGCCGTTCAGAGAATGGCGTTAATCGGCAGACTGCAGCGCAACTATGGCAACGCTTACGTGCAGCGAGTCGTGCAACAAGAACTAGCCAAGACCACGGTAGACCTAGCGCCAGAAGTCGCCTCGGAGGGCACGCGTCAGGGAGCGAAGACATCCACAAGCCTTCGCGATGTGTTATTCCTAAAAGGTGATAGTGAGAGCACCGCTGGATCGGTGGACGTCGCTATCATCGTTGGCCGGCCATCTTTCACTATCGAGAAGAGGGAGACACCAGCGGAGAGAGAGCAGATGGAAGGCTGGCGCGCTGCTGCTGGGGCCCTTGCACCGGTGGTGTTTGAAGGCCTGAACGTTGAACGGGCCTTCTCAGGCCTGAAAGGTGTAAGAAAGCCCATCAACAAGCTCTACATCATAGGTCACGGGGGTACCGAAGGTTTCTGCGAACTCGATTCAAAGGGCATTGCCACCTCTACCACTCTACAAGATCTGACTACACGCATAAAGAAAACGACCGGCGCGCTGGGCAAACGAGCACCTAAGATGCTGGAGATACTCTACTGCGGGGCGGGTGGCTCACCCCGGTCAATGGCGAAGATCGCCGGAGCGTTGGGAGCACCCAAGGTGCGAGCCCCGGTGCAGGGAACAGTGATTTCGCCACGTATCATCAAGGTTAACGGCAAGCGCTTGACGGCAAGACGGATGCGAAGAATAAGTGATGAGAAACTTGCAAGCTATATTAAGCAGACTGACGCGCTGAAGCACTACGACTTCGTACCCGGCGTGCCACACCCGTCTCAGCCTCCGTCGAGGGACGAGAAGCTCAAGGCGCTGGCTCGCATCACGCGCCAGCGTGGGGGTGTGATCCCCATGATATCATTCAACGAAGCGCCCGGTGCTCCTGGCGCTGTGCCGTATTGGAAAGCCTCCGTGGAGAAACGCAAGCAAACCGAAGAGCTGTCGGAAATGGAGAGCATGGTATCGAGAGGTGTCATAGAGGTGGAGGTTGAGGAGCCTGCAAAGACGCCTTAGACCCCACCCGGTGGCTATATTGGCGGAGTCTCAGTCGGGGCTGGTGCATGAGGTCACCTCAGGCCGCCATACGTCCCTCACTCGAGTCTTCGACCGTTCTCTGAACGACGGAATAGCGATAGAGAAGGGGAGCAAGCATCCAACCGTTCTCTGTCTACCGGTTCCTAGTAGTGTGCAGGCACCTACCTGGTCTGTTAGCAGGGCAAACTCATGGGCTCAGGTAGTCACCAACAGGCAGCACGTCTGACGACAAATCCTGGGAGACCTGAAAGCAGACACCCTGTAGATACTCGGGCTCTTCGTGCCTGGTGAGGCTGTTGTGGATCGGCGTCACAGAAATCCTGTTCCGCTCTACCGCCCAGATGTCGGTCCCCTGCTCGACCTTCAGTTCCGTGGCCCCGGGAACGATCCAGCAGTAGGTCCTGCGGTTGTCATAGCTTCCCACGACCTTGGTCACGGCGAAACCTTGCGTGTATCCGCTCTCGCCCAGACGCGTTATGTCCAGCCCCTCTATCACAGCCAGAGGCAGATTGGGCAGGTTGACGTTGAGCAGGGCGTTCCGTTCTAGTTGATCTGCCCCGACTTTCTGCGCCAGCAGGGCGGCGAGCCGGGCAGCCACATCGAAGTGAATGTCCTCGATCGCAGCGACGGAGAGCGCGATGGCAGGCAGGCCGCAGTTGTGGGCCTGGAGCGCGGCTCCCACGGTCCCCGAGACCAGCACGTCCTTGCCCAGGTTAGGGCCCTCATTGATGCCCGAGACAACCAGGTCGACCCGGTCCTGCCAGATCATACTTGTGCCGACGATGACGCTGTCTGCGGGGGAGCCTTCCAGCGAGTAGGCCTCGACTCCGGCAACAGCAGGCTGCACCGGCTTAACTCTGAGTGAACGATGCAGGGTTATCGAGGTACCGACGCCCGTCTGCTCTCGATCGGGGGCGACTACGAGGACTTCAGCCACCTGCCTCATCTCGGCAGCGAGAGCCCACAGGCCAGGAGCGTTGATCCCATCGTCGTTGGTGATGAGAACGTTCACAGTCCTCAGGCCTCCGGTGCAGACCCGCCGAGTCTGTTGAGCATGTCCTCAAACTGCATGAGCAGCGTCACGTCGCCCTCTACTTGAATTAGGCCGCCCATGAACGCCTCCACCCTGTTGAGTTCGCCGCTCTGTATGCCCTTCCAGGTCTCGAACGACATAGTTGTCATGGCATCCGGATTGTCAGTGGTCCCCTCGTGGCGGGTGCCGACACCTTTCTCGGCCACGAGGTACCAGCTGAAACCGCCCGGTCCGGTGATATGAGTCTGGATGACTGCGGTGATCTCATCGATGTTCGTCCTCTGCCGCTGCGCACCCGGCGGCGGCAGCTCCAGCAGCGACGCCAATCGCCGCGTGGCGGGGTTGTTCACGTCCCAATCCTCGGCGATGGGGGTCTTGTTAGCCTTCATGTTCTTGACCACCTTCACCATGATCACGCCGAACTTGAATGCGGCCAGGACCTCGTGGTAGAAGATGTTCTCGACCTTCCAGCCGGTGGAGTTCTCCCAATGCGATACGATCTCCTCGTGGCTCGGGAAGCCAGCGAGACGCGGTATGCCATAGCCCTCGCTGTGCTGCCAGTCCATGAACAGGAACCAACCCAGGTCCGCCTCCGGGTTGCCGAGGTATGCCATCTCCCAGTCGAGCACGCCCACTACCTCGTCGTTGTCATCGAATATCATGTTCCCCACCCGGCAATCCCCCCAGCACAGCGCGATCCTCTCGGGCACGAACTTGTTCTCTCTGAGATAGTCCAGCGCCGCTTGCAGAATGGGCTGGGGTTCCTCTCTCGCCCATTCAAGGAAGTTCTCGTAGTAGTCCAGCTCGCGGTCGAGCGCCTCTGTTGTCGCGGGTGAGGGTGCACCGAGGAAGCCGAAGCCCAGGCGCTTCCAGTCGAGGAGATGTATCCTCGCCGCGACCTCCAGGCCGCTGAGGCAGAGGTTCCTCCTGCGCTCGGGAGTGGCATCGTAGAACAGTCCGAAGGAGTGGTATGGGGGAACCTCAGGCGCTATCTCCCCGTCGATCTTGCTCATGAGGTAGAACGGGCTGCCAAGAACGCTCGTGTCGTGCTCAAACCAGTGGACGCGGGGCACGGGCACGTCGGTGTTCGCAAGCCGCTCCATGATGCGACACTGTTTCTCCAGATCGTAGTCGGGGAAGAGCACCACGTCCCTGGGCTGACGCCGCAACACCGTCGGCTCCGCTTTGTGCCCTTCCTCATCCTGCCAGGCGGCATCAAAGAAGAATGTCTCGTTGGAGAAACCCGCTGACGCCCTCTTCAGTCCCGAAACCGCGACCCCCCGCGCCTCGGGCATCTTCGCCTGCAGCCACCGAGCCAGCCTTGTCTCCATATCCGTGAAATCAAGTTCCTGAGAGAACATTGCTGCCACCTCCGCCTAGAAACCGTATTTGGGATAGCTCATGGGGATCACCAACTCCACGATCCCGTAGCCGACCTCGTCGCCGCACCGGAACTCACACATCACGTCGTCGAGGAAGGACGCTTCGTTGACCTTGTCGGCGTCGGTCATGTCCAGAGTGACCCCGTCGACAAAGGAAGGACCCTGCCACAGGCCGTGGGCAAAGCCTCTGAAGCCGAAGTAGCCGCCGCACTTGAGGAAGACCCTGCCGACCGCGCGCATGGTCACCTCCCTCTTCGAGCCATCGACGGCGGAGAAGATGACACGCCCCGACTTCAGTCGCCTGCTGCCAGGCTCGAACTCGAAGTCGTGATCCATCCCCGTCAGCTCCAAGCCCTTCCCGCCGTCCCCGTAGGGATAGACGATCCCCCCGCTGAAATAGTGGTAGCCTGTCCCCGTGTCTTCCCTCAACTGGTAGGAGCAGCCCCACTTCTCGAACTGCATGACGGCGAGGTTGAAAAGGAACATCTGGGGCAACTCTCCCGGCTGGACCCCCTCCTCGGGTATACCGCTCTCCCGCCTGATTCCCCAGGAGTGGTCCCTCTCAGCGAGGAATCGACCATCGTCCACCGCATACTCTTTGCCCCCGACCCTCAACCAGCCGCTGGCCCTCCCCATCTGCAGGTAGCGCACGATGTTCTCCATCAGCCGGCCCCGGCTGCGGGTGTACTGTGGGGACTCCTCCACAGGCGGCATCCTACCATCGAATTTCAGATCGTAGCTCAGCCCATACTCGTTCTCTGCGAGGGAGCACCGCACTGTCTTGAGTGGCTCGACGACCTCGTAGGAGAAGGGGCCAACCCTGATCTCGTCGATCCGGGGCCGCAGTTCGCGAGATGCCCTCACTGCATGCTGCGTCCTCCCTTCGATGGCAACCAGTCCGAAGGCATCCATGACATTGCGGTTGGGATAGTAGCCGAAGCCGGCAACCATCTGGAAGTCTCCAGAAGTGTCGTGGACGCTGAACCATATCCTTTCCGTCCATTCCCGCGCGCTGGTCTCCGGGTGGTCGAAGGTAGTGGCGGTCTGGTGGCACAGCATCTCGTCGTATCTGGTGAGCACGTTAACCTCCCCAGTCGTGATACGGGATTTCGGCCATGTTACAGGCTTGGCTGCCATGGCACAATGGTGATGTCATGTCGAGGACGAAAGTGCTGGCACGATCGGGTGCACTATGCCAGCACTACATGGATGTAGCTTCACACCTCGTCTGATCCGAGATAGCCGCTGTATGAGACCAGGCGAGAGAGCACCCTGGCTCCAGCCTCGGGGGAAGCGTACAGATTCCGACGGGCTTTCGCCAACCTCTTGGCGACACGCCCGTTCGTTGCCGCGCCGGTGACTCCGACCGTGAAGATGACCGGCTTCCTGCACGCATCCATCATGTGAAGCGTCTTCTCCAGGCTCTCGATCTCGGCATCCTCTAGTGTCTTGCGCATGCTGTCCACGAAGCGCTTCATGCGCGCCGGCGCCCATCCTGGGAAGCCGGCGGACATACCAACGCCACCAACAACGAGTACCGCGTCGGTGCTTTCGTCTTCGATCAGGGGCCAAAGACAATGATAGCTGACGAAGTCGCCCGCAGGGTCAACCGGGTTGCCACGGGACCATCTGTTGGACAGAATGGAATCGAGCTTCTCCATTGTGGCGGGCGACAGAGGGGGCAATTCCAGCCCCTCGTTTCTGAGGGCGTCGGATGCTGTGACCGCCATGCCCCCGCCCATCGACAGGACCGCCACTCTGTTCCCTCGCGGCAGAGGCTGGCCGAGCAGCGCCACCCCCACCTCCACCAACTCCTCGATCGTCTCAGCCCTGATCACACCGCATTGCTTCAGGGCGGCGTCCAGCACAGTGTCAGCGCCGGAGAGCGCGGCGGAATGTGACCGCGCGGCCCGAGACCCGACGTCGGTGCGCCCCGCCTTCATGATGACGATAGGCTTCCTCCTCGTGATATCTTTCGCCAGCTCAAGAAAGCGCCTGCCTTCGCGCAGCCCCTCGACGTAACCCAGTATCAGGCCGGTTCTCCTGTCTTGGGCCAGGTATTCGATATAGTCTTCGAAGTGAAGATCAGCCTCGTTGCCGCTGCTGATGAACTTGCTGAACCCCAGACCCATCTGGTAGCCGTAGTTGAGCACCGATTGGCCCGAGTTGCCGCTCTGAGAGACCAGCGCCACATTGCCTTTCCTGACTGGTGGCTGGAACCCGAGAGTACTGAAGCCGCTGTGAGCGTCGAACACTCCCAGGCAGTTCGGGCCGACGAAGCGCACCCCACCTCTCTCGGCGATGCCAATGAGCTCACCCTCCAGTCTCGACCCGTCTCCTCCGCACTCGGCCAGGCCGCTGGTGATGACTACAGCGGTCTTTACTCCCTTCTGTACACAGTCACGCATGACTGCAGAGAGGTCAGGCGAGGGGACCGTCACGATCGCTACATCGACCGGACCCGGTACGTCCCGCACGCTGCCGAAGGTCCTCAGCCCGAGGATCTCGGACTCCCTGTCGTTTATGGCGTATACCTCTCTATTGTTCTTGCTGCTGATCAGGCGGCTGAGTATGTTGTATCCCCATTTGCCGAACACGCTTGACGCCCCGACCAGTGCTACCGACCTAGGATTGAACAGTTGGTCCAGGTGCTTGTTGGGTTTCATGAGCTACCTCTTGTCTGCACTCTGCGATGATGTCGGGCTGTGCCAAGCTCCAAGCTCACTGCTCATCAGGACTGGGCCCGAGGCTGGGTAGAATCAGCCGCGCGTAGTAGCTGTGTGACAGGTAGACGGCAGCCAGTGGGTTGTGGCCTGTCACCCGGTCCTTCACGGCCAACACAGTCATCGGCGACTTGCAGTACTTCATGAAAAGGGTGTCATGCCCTACACAGAGCCCAAGCATGATGGTGAATTCGACCTCCTCGGAATTCAGGATCTCGGCTTGCGTTATGGGGCTACACATTGACTCGTAGCGACCCGGACCGGGTATCTTCTCGGTCTCCTTGATCCCGATAACCTCCTTGGGGATGGCACCAGCCTTGCAGCAGACCGACGCAACCTCGAAGCCATTGGCCTCCAGAAGCTGAGTCACCGTGCGCGCTTCATTGACCAAGCCCACGCAGAAGGCGAGCCCCAGCTTCTTGAACGAGTTCTTGTGGGCAAACTGAATGGTCTCTTCCATTCGCGGGATCACCGTCCTGAAGCCGGTCGGCGTCCGCTCGTAGCACTGGAACTCCTGCACCGACGCCAGGCGGGCGAACTCCCTCACGTCATCCTTCATGTACTCCCGTATCGACTCATCAACGATATCCTTTTTCAGCTTCGTCGGGCAGAAGCGCGGGGCTTCATCGAAGCTGGGATGCTCATCCGAGGCTATATTAGGGTAGCAGAGCATTCTGGGACACTTGACGCATTGAGGTCTCTCAGACAATACGCCCCCTTTCCGAGACAGAGGCACCGACTACACGAAGGTTCCGCCATGCACCGGTGCCCGCTGTCACATGCTTCGTCGGACGTTGCATGGCGGTGCACGCATTCTATCACAGGTGAATCTGGCAGCGCACGTATATCCTCGCCCCGTAGCCCGCCGCAACACCCGCTCAGGTTGACAAACAATGCAACGGGTGATATAAAGCGCCCACAACAGTCTAGACGTCAAGTATTGCTTACCCGATTATCATGTGCTCCGCTTGACATAAGGAGCGGGCCTGCGTTACAGCGTACGAGCTGTCCTGACCAGGCTAGTTCAAGGCGTTAACTAGAACCGGGCCTCGACCGGCATCTGCGCGCACTCCAGTTACTGAGGATGCCGTTAACGGACTCGGCATTGGCTAGAAAGGCGGCCACATTCCAGTTCCCACGGCGGATGGCTATCTGTCCCCCCCCATCCCCCCGCCGGATCGTCTATCGTTGGTGGCAGCATCTGCGCGCTGTCAACAGGCACCCGAGCGCCATGAATTGAAGGGAGCCGACTCATGATAGGGATAACCTCCTACGGGGCTTACGTACCCCTGCACCGGCTGGACCGCTCCGAGTTGACCCGTGCCTGGGGTGGAGTAATGGGGTTCCCCGTACCCGGTGAGAAGGCGGTGGCAAGCTACGACGAGGACACCGTGACTATGGGTGTAGAGGCGTCCAGGGATTGCACCAGTGGGACCGACCCCAACGCGATCGACGCCCTGTTCTTCGCCTCCACTACGCATCCCTATAGCGAGAAGCAAAGCTCGGCGATCGCCTCGGCCGTACTGGACCTGCGCCGCGAGAGCCGGGTTGTAGACTTCGGAGGTTCGTTGAGGGCAGGGAGCATAGCCGTTTCATGCGCACTCGACTCCTTGAACGCCGCCTCGGCAAACAGCGCGCTGGTGATAGCATCCGACACGCGGCTCGGGGCACCCGCAGGACTTATGGAGCAGGCCTTCGGCGATGGCGCAGCGGCGATCCTGTTGGGGAAACAGAAGGTCATAGCCTCGATCCTGGGCACCCACTCTATCAGCGACGAGTTCTCCGGCGTGTGGCGCGCGGATACCGACACCTTCGTCCGCTCGTGGGAAGACAGAATGATCCTCGATACCGACTACTCGGTCCTGCTCCCCGAAGTCATGTCGGCTGTAATGGACAAGTGCGGGTTGAAGGCCGGTGACTTCGCCAAGGCCGTGTACTACCCGCCGCTCGACGTAAGGGCTCACGCCAGACTGGCCAGGGCGATGGGGTTCGATCCCGGCCAGGTCCAGGACCCGATGTTCATGACGGTGGGGAACACAGGCACGGCCATGACCTTGATGATGCTCGTCGCAGCCCTCGAGGACGCGCGCCCCGGTGACAAGATACTGTTCGCCAACTACGGCAACGGGGCAGACGCCTTCGCTCTCGAAGTGACCGATGCCATCGAGGGCGCGAGGGGCCGGCGGGGCATGAAGGCGCACATGGAATCGAAAAGGATGCTCACCAACTACGAGAAGTACCTCCGCTGGCGCAGCCTGCTGCCGCTGGAGCCAGCGCAGCGCCCGGAGCTGTCACCAACGTCTATATCGGCACTGCGCAGAGACCGGAAGGAGATACTCGGCCTGTACGGGGTGAAGTGCAGGAAGTGCGGCACGCCCCAGTATCGCCCTCCGGCCAGCGCGGGCGGCAGGACTCCATCGAGGATATGTGTGATGTGCCAGGCCAAGGACGATTTCGAGGACTACAGATTCGCAGACAAGCGGGGCCGCATATTCAACTTCACTCACGACAGTATTGCCACCAGCCCCGACCCGCCGGCCACCAACGTCATCGTCGACTTCGACGGGGGCGGCAGGGGCATGTTCGATCTGACGGATCGGGAACCCGATGAAGTGGAGATAGGTATGCCGGTCGAGATGACGTTCAGGAAGCTGTTTTTCGATAGAGGGATACACAACTACTATTGGAGAGCACGTCCCATCAGAGTGAAAGGGACGGAGGTCTGACATGGCGGAGAGCATCAAGGATAAAGTGGCCATAATCGGGATGGGATGCACCAAGTTCGGTGAGCTTTGGGACAAGAGTGTATCGGACCTCATGGTCGACGCGACCTACGAGGCATTTGAGGATGCCGGAGTCGAAGCGAAGGACATCGACGCAGCGTGGGTCGGACACTGGAACGAGGCGTCGGGATGTACGGGCATGTCGCTGGCTGGGACACTCGGGTTGCAGTACAAACCGGTGACCAGGCTCGAGAACGCCTGCGCGACCGGGTCGGACTGCCTTCGCAGTGCTGCCTACGCCGTGGCGTGCGGCGCGTGCGACATGGCGCTGGCGGTGGGAGCGGAGAAGCTCAAAGACATGGGCATGATCGGCCTTCCTCACCAGGTCCCGCTGGGTACCCCCAATCTGGTCACGGCGATATCGGCGCCCGGACTCTTCGCAATGGTCGCTACCAGCTACTTCCATCGCTACGGACTCTCACCACAAGAGGGCAAGCGAATGCTGGCACACATACCGGTGAAGAGCCATCACAACGGCGCACTCAATCCAAAGGCCCACTTCCAGAAGGAGCTGACCATCGAGCAGGTGATCAATGCTCCAACAGTCGCCTGGCCCCTGGGGGTGTTCGACTGCTGTGGTGTGAGCGACGGTGCCGCTGCAGCGATTGTGGTGCGGGCCGCAGATGCGAGGTCCTTCAGGAAAGACCCCGTCCTCATAAAGTCCCTGCGTATTTGCACAAACCCCGCCGACGGCTCCAGAAGGAACGACTTCGACTTCACGCACATCGAGGCGACGCACCGCGCGGGACAGGCAGCCTACGCCGAGGCCGGCATTACGAACCCCAGAGAAGATATCAGCATGGCGGAGGTACACGACTGCTTCTCGATCAACGAGGCAGTTATAATGGAAGACCTCCAGTTCAGCGGGCGTGGACGGGTGAAGGAGGACCTCGAATCCGGGTTCTTCAATCTCGATGGTGGCCTGCCCGTGCAGCCCAGCGGCGGGCTCAAGTGCTTCGGGCATCCTGTCGCCGCCAGCGGTCTGAGGATGCTCTACGAGATGTACAAGCAATTGCAGGGCAAGGCCGGCGCTCGTCAGATCAAGGACCCGAAGCTGGGCCTGACGCAGAACATGGGAGGGCATCCCGCCGATAACGTCATCTCCTGCGTCATAGTGGGCCTGTAAAACGGCATCTTCGAGGAAGGGTAAATGGAATTCGCATTCACTCCCGAACAACAGGCACTGAGAGACGCTTTCGACACTTTCTTTCGTGAGGAAATGAAGAACGCCCCGGATGAGTGGGCCACCAGTCTCGAGGCCATATACGGGAACGACGAATGCTGGGAGTTTCACAAGCAATCGGCGAAGAAGCTCGGCGCGCGGGGCTGGCTCTCCAGGGCGTGGCCCAAGGAGTACTGTGGCCAGGATGCGCCCCTCATAGAGCAGTTTATCTTCAGCGAGGTCATGGGCTATCACAGAGGTGCAGGGGTCGATCCGCTCGGCGTCGGCGTGCTGGCACCCACGCTCCTGGTCAGCGGAAACGACGAGCAGAAGGCGGAGCATCTGCCTCCAATGGCCAAGGGAGAGCGGTTCTGGTGCCAATGCTGGAGCGAGCCGGATTCCGGTTCAGACCTGGCATCGGTCAAGACGCAGGCAGTGCAGGATGGGGACGACCACGTCATTAACGGACAGAAGATATGGACATCGGGGGCACATCGTGCGGACTGGTGCAACATACTCGTCAGGACCGATCCCAACCAGAGAAGAAGCCGCGGGCTATCCTTCTTCCTGGTGGACATGAAATCTCCGGGCATTACGACAAGGCCCATCCCGTTCATGGACGGCTCACATATGTTCAACGAGGTCTTCTTCGACAACGTCCGGGTCCCGTCGCGCAATATGGTCGGCGAGGAGAACAAGGGCTGGCTTGCCTCTCAGATGACGTCAAACTTCGAGCGTTCCATGATCATGGTCTTCTCCGTCTGCAGGCGCGAGCTGGAAGAGCTGATCGAGTTCTGCAAGGAGACAGTGTGGCACCGGCAGCCTCTGGCCGACAATCCGCTGGTCCGGCAACGGCTGGCCGAGCTATCGATCGAGATCGACGCGGGACGCGCGTTCGCCTACTCCGTAATGTGGAACCAGGTCAAGGGGGGCATCGTCCAGGCCGGCCCCAAGGCGGCAGCAGCGAAGGTGCTGGCCACCGAGTTGCTGCAGCGCCTGGTCAGTGTGGGCTGCGAGATCATGAGCGCCTATGGGCAGGTCGGCGACTCCAGATGGGCCCCTATGCGGGGAAGGTTCCAGAGGAACTGCCAACTCACCATAGGTCTGAACATGGGCGGGGGCACTTCCGAGGTCATGAGGAATCTCGTCTGCACGCTTGGGCTGGGACTGCCCCGGAGCTGGTGAACGAGGAATAGCCGCAGATCGGAGGCACCCGCGATGAGTAGCGAATCTGAGGTAATGACCGAGCTGCGAGGGTTGATCGGCAGAACAACGGAGCCGGGTATCAGGGAAGTCGAGTTCGGCGCGATCAGGCGCTACGCCGAGGCGGTCGGCAACCCGAATCCGCTGTACCATGACGTCGAGTATGCCAGAAGCAGCACATACGGAGAGGTGATCGCGCCCCCCGGTTTCTTCGGGTGGATGAAGAAGGTAAGCGCCGGAGCGATAGAGGTGCTGGGCCCGGTCTTCGCTGCCGTGCTCAATGCAGGCCTGGTGCGTATACTCGATGCCGGCATCGATTACGAGTTCTTCCTCCCTGTGCGGGCCGGCGACGTGCTCACATGGTGGGCCAAGTTCGTCGACGCCGCCGAGCGCGAGGGCAAGTCAGGACGTATGGTATTCCTGACGATGGAGCTCAGCTATATGAACCAGAACGGTGACCTGGTGGCGAAGGTCAAGCAGACGTTCCTCGCCCGTTGAATGAGGGAGTAGCAGTTTGAGCCCGAGACAGGAACCTGAGCATCCAGGCACACAGGGAATGCCCGCCGCCCTCGAAGACGTGAGGGTGCTCGACCTGACATGGGCCGGCCCCGGGCCATTCTGCGCCACCCTGCTGGGCGATCTCGGCGCTGACATCATCAAGATACACGAGCCCGATGCGGCGCGGCGTGGTGGCCCGATGTCCTTCGCCTTCCTGGACCCGGATGTCTTTCCGGGGCTTCGGAACTGCAGGACGATCGGCCTCAACCTGAAGACCGAGGAAGGTCTCGGCGTCTTCCGCACATTGGCCGCGAAAGCCGACGTCGTGATGGAGGGATTCAGACCCGGTGTTACAGAGCGCCTGGGCATAGATTACGCGGCGATGAAGGCGGTCAACCCACGCCTGGTGTATGCGTCGGTGACCGGGTATGGACAGGACGGCCCCTATCGCAACGTCGCCGGCCATGACATCAACTACATCAGCATCGGAGGTCTCCTGGGCATCACAGGCCAACAAGGTGGTGTGCCAGTCATACCGGGCGTACCCATAGCCGATTTCGCCGCGGGCGGCATGACCGCGGCATTGGCCATCGTGGCAGCTTTGAGGCAGCGGGAACGCACCGGCGAGGGTCAGTACATCGACGTCGCCATGGCCGATGGCGTGGCAGGGCTCATGTCAGTCTGGGTCAATCCCTACCTGGCCGCCGGGATAACCTTCGAGCGCGGCAACATGTGGCTCTCCGGACAGTGGCCCTGGTACAACGTTTACGAGACCAAGGACGGCAAGTATGTCAGCGTCGGTGCGCTCGAACCATGGTTCTACGCCAACCTCTGCCGGCTTCTGGGTCGCGAGGACCTCATCGAGCACCAGTTCGCTGACGGACAGAAACGGGACGAGGTCTTCGAGTCCTTCAGACAGACCTTCCTGACCAGGACCCGCGATGAGTGGATGGAGCAGCTGTACGACAAGGACACATGCGTTGCCCCCGTCTACTCAGTCGACGAATTGACATCCGATCCGCAATTAATCGCCCGAGGGATGATTGCAGAGATGAACCACCCAACTCTCGGACGTGTCAAGCAGGTGGGCTCCCCCCTCAAGATGTCGGGCTCACCTTTCAAAGTCAGACACTGGAGCACAGGATTCGGCCAGCACACCGAGGAGATCCTGCTCGAGGCCGGCTACGACTCAGATGGCATTGGCTCTCTGCGCCATGCCGGCATAGTCGAGTAGACCCTTTCGTCGAGGTACACTCCCAACGCTGATTGCCTACCCTTGGGGGTAGTGTCAGAACGCACCCGCGCACACATTGGTCCAAAGGGCTGGGCTTATCGCTAGCGTACGGGAGGTGCAGGTATGGACTTCGACAACGCCTCACTGCTCAGCGGCTGTCGCGTGCTCGACCTCGCCGACGAGAAGGGAGCACTCTGCGGCAAGCTCCTCGGCGAGCTTGGTGCCGACGTCATCAGGATCGAACCGCCCGGTGGGTGTGTTTCCAGGAACACCGGGCCGTTCTACCACGACACGCCCCACCCCGAGAAGAGCCTTCACTGGTACTTCACCAATTTGAACAAGCGAGGCATCACCCTGAACCTCGAGACGGCGGATGGCAACGACCTGTTCCGAAGGCTGGTGGAGAGCGCGGACTTCGTGATCGAGTCATTCGAGCCGGGGTACATGGAAGAGCTGGGGCTGGGCTATGGTGACCTTGAGAAGATCAATCCTCGGATCATCATGACCTCCATCACCCCGTTCGGCCAGACGGGTCCGTACTCGGGCTACAAGGCACCGGACATCGTTGGGGTGGCCATGGGGGGAATGGTGTATATCAGCGGGGAACTCGACAGACCGCCGAACCGTCTGAGCTGCCCCCAGTTCTACTTCCTGGGTGGCCTGCACGGCGCTACCGGGTCGATGGTTGCCCATTACCACAGGGAGCTCACGGGGGAGGGCCAGCACGTCGATGTGTCCTGCCAGCAGGCCGTGGTCCTTTCCCTCATGATCGTCGCCGAGATATGGGACATGCTCCAGTACAGCTACAGGGGGATGGGACCGACTTACGCCGGAGCGAGGCCCAATGCTCCTCCCCTGTTCAGCCGGGTGATCTACCCGTGCAAGGACGGCCATGTCTTCTGCCTGATCACAGGGGCCGCGCAGGCGGGAATGGTGGCCTCGTCCAAGGCATTGGCCGAGATGGCCAACAAGGACGGCATGGCTGCGGAGCTACAGGACTATCCCTGGCAGACGATCGACGCCGCCACGATCACGCAGGAAGAGCTCGACCGGATCATAGAGCCCCTGAAGGAGTTCCTCGCTACGAAGACCAAGGCAGAGCTCTTCGAGGAGGCGTTGGAGAGGGGCATACTGCTCGCCCCGATCACAACGATGAAGGACGTCGCGGAGAGCCCGCAGCTCGCGGCCCGTGGCTTCTGGCAGGAAGTTCACCATCCGGAGCTCGGCGAGACGATCACATACCCCGGATACCCCATCAAGCTGAGCGAGACGTTTGCGCACACGCCGCGCAGGGCACCCCTGGTTAGTGAGCACAACGAGGAAGTCTACGTGGGTGAGATGGGGCTCACTAAGAACGATCTCGTTTTCCTTAAGGTTAACGGCGTGATCTGAGTGTCCGCCGGGCGATCGGGACGAGGAGGTGGCCAAATGGGAAAACAGGTTTTCGAAGGAGTGAAGGTGGCGGACTTCTCGTGGGTGGCTGTGGGACCCCAGGTCGCCAGGGAGCTGGCCTTCCATGGCGCTACCGTGGTCCGTGTCGAGTGCCATCGTTGGCCGGAGACCACCAGGACCGCCGGGCCGTTCAAGGACGGCAAGACGGGCATAGACCGCAGCGCGTTTGCCACGGCGTACAACACCAACAAGTATGGGATCAGCCTCGACCTCAACACCCCTAGGGGTCAGGAGATCGCCACACGACTCGTGCAGTGGGCTGACGTCGTTACGGACAGCATGTCGCCCGGAGCCATGGCCAAGTGGGGCCTCGACTACGAGAGCTGCAAGAAGATCAAGCCGGACATCATATACTACAGCACGTGCCAGATGGGGCAGGAGGGCCCCTACCGCCAGTTCAAGGGCTATGGGATGCTGGGGGTCTCCTATGCAGGGTACTGCAATCTCAACGGCTGGCCCGACCGCGATCCTCTGCCACTTTTCAACAACCACAGCGACTTCATCTCGCCGTACTACCTGGCCACGGCTCTGATCGCCGCCTTGCTCTACCGCCGGAAGACCGGCAAGGGGATGTACCTCGATCAATCTCAGGTCGAGGTAGGAATCAACCTGCTCGGCCCCACAGTCCTCGACTACATGGCCAACCGTCGTATCGCCACCCGCATGGGCAACCGTGACCAATACCACGCGCCACACGGCCTCTTCCCCTGCAAAGGTGCCGACCGCTGGGTGGCCATCGCCGTGACCAGCGACAAGGAGTGGAGAATGCTGTGCCGTGTGATGGGCAATCCCGACTGGGCCCTGGATGCACGGTTCTCAACGGCACTCGGCCGCAAGAACAGCGAGGACGAGATCGAGGCCCTCATCGGGGAGTGGACTGTGAACCACACCCCCGACGAGGTGATGACCCTGCTACAGCACGCGGAAGTCCCCGCAGGCATCGTCCAGAAAGCCGAAGACCTCTTCAGCGACCCGCAACTCAGCCACCGTGACCACTTCAGGTTCCTGGAACACAAGGTGATTGGACGCCATGCGTATCATTCGCCCGCCTACCGGCTGTCCAAGACGCCGTGCGACATCAGGAAGCCGGGGCCGTGCCTGGGCGAGGACAACGAGTTCGTCTACAGGGAGATACTGGGCCTGTCGGATGACGATATCGCCGAGCTACTCATCGATGGTGTCGTCACCTGCGACACCGACAGCCCCGAAGTTCTGAGAGCTCAGTAGTCATACTTGCATACCGCAGAGCCGGTTCTCGATGTCATCGGGCGACACGATTCGCTCACCTGGCACCTGCGGCTGAGAGGCGAAACACCTTCCTCTCGAAGAACAGCAACACCCGGACAATGCCGTCCAGCATCCGTATGACGGCCGGCAGGACTCGACCGGAGCGGCTGGCCGCGCCCAGGGCCGGGCCGGACAGCGGCACTATCGTCCTCGCGATGAGCGGCGCGATGACCCTTATCATGGGAGCAGATAGCGTAGCAGTGAGCGACAGGAGGCCGGTCACCAGCCTGGACTCCGCGAGGTGACCTGCCATCCTGATCATGGCTGGCAATGAGGGCGAAGCAGCCTCGACAGTGCCCACGAGGTTGTTGCTCCGATCTGTGCTGGAGATGATAGCCCGAACCGAACCCCTCGGCAGCGATGCCAGTATCGGGTCCACCATCTTCAGCGCCGGTATCGCAATCGGCGACAGCCTGACCTTACCCAGCTCGTCCACTATCTCGATTAGAGTAGCCATAGCTACACCCCCATGGACTCGGCGACCAGCTCGGTGATATCTTTGACCTCTATCTGCCGACCTGCCTTCTCGAATACGTCCATGAATTGCGTCTTGCACAGCGGACAGGACGACACCAGAACCGAGGCACCGGTCGCCTCGACCAGCGGTATCTTCGTGCTCCCGATATCGAGCGCAAGCTCCGGGTTCGAGACCTTCAGCCCCCCGCCCGCTCCGCAACACCACGCCGCGTGTCTCGTCGGATACATTTCAACCAGCTCGACCCCCGGAATGGCCGATAGAATCGCACGCGGCCCGTCATAGACACCCATCGCCCGTCCGAGGTGGCACGGATCGTGATACGTCACCTTTTTGTTGATCCGGTTCCTAAGCTTGAGCTTCCGCGAGCCAACAAGCCCGGCGAGGTACTCCGTGATGTGCTCGACGGCAAACGGCAGCTCCCCGGCGAACTTGGGCCAGTCCCTTCTCATCGCCATGTAGCCCTCCGCACAAGACACGATCACCTTCTTGACGCCTCGTTCCTTGAGCAGGCCCACGTTATGCCTGATCGTGGTCGCAGCAACGTCCACGTTACCCGCCCTGAGCATCGGCGAGCCGCAGCACCACTCGTCGGCAAGTACGGCGAAATCCAGTCCCGCCCCCGCCAGTATCTTGGCGGACGCCACGGCGATCTCCTGCCTTCTGTATGCCACGCTGCAACCAACGAAGAGGACCGTATCGGCGGTCTCACGCAGCCCCAGCCCTTCAGCCCACTTGATTCGCCCCTCATGCGGCTCGCCATAGACGTTGTGTTGCGCTTCGACGCTGGCGGCCATTTCCTTGAGGGGTTCCGGCTGCAGGCCGAGATCGACACAGTCAGCACGCATCGCTTCCACGATTGCGACCGATTGAATCGGCTCCATTTCCGCCCCGAGCGGCTGCAGGATTCTGGGCAGCAGGGCCTTGAGCGCGCTTCCGCCTATCTGAGCTATCATGTTGCTCATGGGCTTGCATATCTCTTCGCATGAGGCACATGTAGTGCAGTTGTAGGCACAATCGGCGACTTCCCTCGAGTATTCCAGCGATCCATCCAGGAGATAGAAGGCCACTATGTTGTGGCCTCTGGGCGAGCTATCTTCGAATCTGAGTTGTTCGTAAACAGGGCAGGTCTTGTAGAACTCTCCTTCGTCGGTTACGGTCCCCGTGCACATGGCACAGTGATTACACGTCCATATCTCCCGCCTGTATTCGTCGATTCTCATTCTTCTTCCTCGAGACCAAGGCCGAGGACCCCCGGATTCATGATGTTGTTCGGGTCCAGCGCCTCCTTGATAGTCTTCATGAACGAGATGTACTCGGGTTTGAATCTCTTCGTCAGGAACTGGCTCTCTTTGCCGATCCGGTACAGCGCTGCATAGCCGGTGTCCATATACGACTCCACGATCTCGCTATACATGTCTTGAGCCTGCTTCAGCTTCTCAGGATCCGTGAAGTCACCGGGCGTCATCGCGAACGTATTGGAGACGCCTCCTCTGCCGAGAAGCTGAGCGAAAAGGAAGAAGTGCTCGGCCCCTATCAATGGTATCGAGCCGCTCAACGCCTCTTCATCCCTTTTCATGATCTCCAATGCCTCCCCCACCACCTTCTGCCACTCGGGAAGGTGAGCTATCGAACAGGTATCGCTGCCATTCGGCCCCATGACTTTGCCAAACGTTCCTCCCCCCATCCACTCAGTCTCGTTGATGATTGATATGCCGAGAGCGCGCGTCAGACCTTCCACCGGCAGAGCCATGCCGCCGAACTCCTTCGCCATCTTGTCTATGGCCTTCTTCTGTGCCTTGAACACACCCTTGTCATAGGCCTGGGTGGCGAAGATGGCGACGTCTCTCTCCCCTATGAGCGGGGCAATGATCCTTTTCAGGGAATCGGGAAGAGTGTAGTAGGAAATCCCCCACAGGTCCGTGACGTAGCCATGCCATTCCAGCTTGAATACGAACTTGAGCTGGGAGTCTGCATCGGGAAAGGTGTAGGCTAGGGTATCAGAGAACTCGGGAATCGGGTACGTTCTTATGGTGAACTCCGTTATCACCCCGAACGCGCCCGCCGCTCCGAGGAATATGCCCACCAGGTCGGGGCCGTTGCAGTACCGGTAGTACCAGTCCTTCACCCTGGTATTGGCCAATGACCCAGTCTCAATGATATCCCCGTTTGGCAGGACTACTTGCAGGTTCAGAATATTCTCATTGAGCCACCCATACTTCGGGCTGTTTATCGAGAAGCAGTTACCGCCAATGCCTCCCCCCAGCGTTGCTCCGAGAAAACCGTGGGGCCCCCGTACACCGATCGTGATCCCCTTCTTGGCAAGCTCGTGGTGCAGCTCCCCCCACCTTATCCCAGGCTGAACCCTCACCGCATTCAATCCCTCCTGGAAATCGAGGACACGGTTCATGTCTGTCATGTCGAGGACTATGCCGCCCGTCCTCTTGAGAGGCGTTGCGGCACCGGTCATGTCCCCGCCGCTTCCTCTGGCTATGATGGGAATTCTGCGCCTGTTCGCCAGTTTGACGATTTGCGAGACCTCCTCGGCGGAGTGAGGCTTGACCACCATATCCGGCGGCCCATACCGATCCGAGAGCGGATGGAAGAAGCTGCCGGCGAAATCCGCTATTGCGTAGGCCCATCTGACGACGTCATCCCCCCGAACATACCTCTCGCCGACTATCCCCTCCAGCTCTTTTGCCAAGTCCTGTCTCTCAGCGACTTCCATGTCCCTCTCCCTCTAGAGAGTATCCTCCGAGACTGTAACTACAGAGAGAGGGTGGGGTGTCCTCTCCCGACCCCACCCTCCAATCCATCGTGCGGAATCTGCAACCGTCTGACAGCAGCGCTGTTCACTCCTACCCCTGCTTGTGTCTCCACTCGACATACAATCGCGTGCCCTCCTCAAGCGAGACCTTGGGTTCCCAACCCAGCTCTTCGTACGCCTTGGAGCCATCCAGGTACAAGCCCTTCTTGAGGAACTTCAGGCTGGCCCTGGTGAGGTATGGCATCTCCCTGACACGGCGCAGCCTGGACCATCCCTCCATCAACGCACACCACGCATAGGCAACGCTGTATGGAATGCTCACCTCGACCTTCTTCGACCCCATAGCAGCTACCATTGCGGCGGCAAACTGCCTGAGGGTGATCACTTGCCGGGGCGCGACATTGTAGACCCCGCCGATGGCCCGGTCATCTGTCGCAGCTTTGATTGCAAGATCGGCGGCGTCGGTCACATAGACGATGCTGTACTTGGGGTCAGCGCTCCCCGGCCACACCACTATTGGCGGCGACATCTGCCTGTAGACCCTGTCGGCCAGCAGCCTGTCGCGGGGCCCATAGATCGCTCCGATCCGGATCATCGAGACGGGGACGTTACCCCGTTCATGACATTCGAACGCTACGTCCTCGGCCTTGAGCTTGGCATAGTCATAGTAGGTATCCTCCGCGAACTCGACACAGCGCGTCGTGGATTCGCATGCGGGAGTGCGGCCCTCGCAGTGCTCGCCGTGCACAGCGCCGGTGCTCACGTGCAGGAACCTGGTCACACCTGCCTCCGCACTGGCCTTGAGCATGTTCTCCGTGCCAGACACGATGGAGGAATGGAACCATTTCCAGGGACCCCAGCCCGGCGTAACCCTCGCAGCGGCGTGGAAAACGATGTCCACGTCCTTGACCGCGGGAGGCAAGCTCTCGTAGTCCTCGACATCACCCACCACGATTTCAGCACCTGTCTGTCTCAGGTGCCTGGTGTTGGATGATTTGCGGGCCAACGTCCGCACCTCGTATCCCGACTCCAGCAGCCGCTCCACCAGATGGCTGCCAAGGAACCCAGTCGCTCCCGTGACCAGTGTCCTCATGTGCCCTCCTCCCCTTCGGGGGTTGAACCTTAGATAGACCGAATCCAGGGCAAGAAGTCGCGGAGAAGCAGATGCCCAGTGCTGCGGGTGCGGCAGCGGGTAGTGGGGTCAGGTTAGCATAGGTGCACCAAGCCGTCAATCAAGCTACCCTGACCTCACAGGGAGCTATCCCCCGTGGACAAAGCAACGTGCCAGCCTCAGCCCCCATTGCTTGTCTTTCCCCTTCCCATCTGCTATCTTCACCCAAACGGGCCGCTTGGCGCACCCGATCGACCAAGGAGGCAGTAGATGGCCTACAAGATGGTTTCCTATGAAAAGGACGGTAGCATCGCATTGATAACTCTTGCTCGTCCGGAGAAGCGCAACGCCTTCAACATGGAGATGATGGGGGAGATGGACTCAGCCTTCGAAGAGGCCGCCACAGACAGGGAAGTCAAGGCCATTATTATCACAGGCGCTGGTAAGGCTTTCTCGGCTGGCCTGGACTTCAACTGGGCCGCCGACATGGACCTGGAGAACCTGCCTCCAATGGCGAGTACGGTCAGGGGGCGACAGGTAGCGTACGACGAGAGGAGCCTTCTCACACTGGTGTTGAAGATCCAGCAGTCGCCAAAGCCGGTGATCGCAGCGATCAACGGCATCACACTCGGTGGTGCGTTCGTTCTCGTCGCGGCCTGCGATCTGAGGATTGCGGCGGAGAACGCCGAGTTCGGCATGTTACAGGTGAAGCGCGGCTTGATACCGGACGGCGGCGGCACGTTTCTCCTGCCCAAGGTGGTGGGAATGCCCAAAGCGCTGGAGCTCGCACTGGTGGCCGACATAGTAAGCGCTCAGGAGGCGGAGAGAATCGGCCTGCTCAACAAGGTCGTCCCCATCGAGGACCTCATTGCTGAGGCCAAGGCAATGGCCAGGAAGATAGCGGCGAACGCGCCGCTGGCCGTGGCAATGACCAAGGCCGCCATGTACCGGGGTCTGCATGAGCCCGACCTCGCGGCGCACATGGACCATGAAGTTTGCATAATGAACATCCTCTTCGGCACAGAGGACTTCAAGGAAGGCATGGCGTCGCTGTGGGAGAAGAGAGACGCCGTGTTTAAGGGCAGGTAGCAGCACCGAGACTCGGGGACGACGGGTCGCCTAGTAGATGACCCCCTGCTCCTCCAAGTCCGCGATCTCCTCGCTGGTCAGCCCGAGCAACTCGCCAAAGACGTACTGGTTGCTCTCGCCCATCAGGGGAGACGCCTTTCTGACCGGTGCCGGTGTTTTCGACAACCGCCACGGGACGCCGAAGACCACCTGCCTCCCCATTACGGGGTGTTCGACCGTTGTAGCTATGCCACGGTGCTTGAAATGCGAGTCGTTTACGATCTCCTCGTTGCTGAGCGACGGCATAGCGGCTACCCCGGCCTCCTGGAGTGCACGGGTCGCCTCCCAGTGCGTCCGTTCTATCGTCCAAGCCGCTACGAGCCGGTCGAGTTCGTCCTGGTGGCTGTGCCGGCCGTATGCGTCCGCGAACCGCTCTTCCAGAGTCCATTCGGGATTGCCGATAGCATCACAGAAGGCATCCCATTCCTCAGGCGTGCGTACAGCGATGCTCACCCACTTGTCTTCACCACGGCAACGATAGCAGTTGTGTGGCGCTGTGATCCTGTCGCGGTTGCCGCACCGGTGCGGAACACGTCCGGTCACGAGGTATTCCATCAGCGCGTCGCCCGCCAGAATCCCCTGGCTCTCGACCGAAGACAGGTCGATATGCTGCCCAACGCCGGTCTTTTGCCTGTGGTTCAGGGCCGCGACTAGCGCGAAAGCCCCCGTTATGGCGCTCATGAGATCAGTGGAGCCCGTCATGGGATTCGGGGTGCCGTCCGCGTATCCCGTCATGTGAGCCAGGCCGCTGCCGCACGAGAAGGTCGGCGCGTAGCCGCCGTAATTGCTATACGGGCCTTTGCATCCGAAGGCCGACGACGACAGCATGATGATGTCCGGTTTGATCTCCCTGAGCACGTCGTATCCCAGTCCCAGGGCCTCCATCGCGCCGGGACGCATGTTCTGGCCTACCACATCGCTGACCTGGACCAGACTCTTCGCCAGTTCGACCGACCGAGAGTGCTTCATATTGAGCCTGACAGAGAGCTTGTTCAGGTTGATGGCGTTGAATACTGAGGAGTTCTCCACACCCTCGAAAGACTTGCCCAGTGTGAAGGTCATGACCCTCGTCTGGTCAACACGGGCCATGCTCTCGACCTTGATGACCTCGGCCCCCAGGAGAGAAAGCAGGCCGGTGGCATAGGCCCCCGCCCACAGCCAGCAGAAGTCTACCACCCTCACCCCATGCAATGGGGCGCTCGGAAGCGCCTGTCCTCGGCCCACTATACGACCCCCGCTTCCCGGAGCTTGACCAGGTCCTCGTGGGTGTAGCCCAGCCGCTCACAGTAGATTACCTCGTTGTGCTGGCCCAACAGAGGTGCAGCGCTGTCTCCCCGCCAGGGAGTCTCGCCGAACCGGCAGGGGGTAGTGGGATACTGCAACTCGCCCGCTACCGGGTGAACGAGCCGCTCGAAAAAACCTCGCTCTATCATCTGGGGTGACCGCGCCAAGTCCTCAGCCGTGGCCACCGGCGCGGCGGCCACACCGTTGGCCTGAAGCTTGTGGAACAGCTCATCTTTGGGCAGACCGCGTGCCCACTCCTCGATCCTCGGGTTGATCTCAGCGGCATTGGAGTGCCGTCCAATCCACGACAGGTACTTCTCGTCCTGAGCCCAAGCCGGGTTACCCATGCACTCTACGAGGCTTCTCCACTCCCTATCGGTCACTATCGTTATGACGATGTAGCCATCCAGACACTCCATTGGCAACACGGTCAGGAAACCCCTTCCCAGCCTGGAGTGCACCTCCCTGAGGTTGGCATATGCGCAGACGTGATTCTGAACAAGCGACATCAGCACGTCCTGCTTCGAGACATCGATATGCTGTCCGATTCCCATGCTCGACGCCAGGAACGTGGCCGCAAGAGCAGCCACGGCAGCACTCAAGCCGCACACGCAGTCTGCTGATATGCCCCCGGATTTCACCGGTTCTCTGTCTGGCTCCTGCGAGTGTATGGGCAAGACATAGCCCTCACCGCCTGCATGGTGCGAATTGAGTTCGTACGCCTTGAAGTCCCTGTAGGGCCCGGTCTGCCCGAACGGGGTGATTGAGACCATCACGAGCCGGGGGTTCACCTTCTCCAGCTCATTGTAGGCAAGGCCAAGCTCTTTCGCGAGCAGGGGAGGCCTGTCCTCTACGAACACATCAGCCCGGGCCACAAGCTCTCGGAGAATCCGCCCGCCTATAGGCGTAGCGGTGTCCAACGTTATCCCGAGCTTGTTGGTGTTCAGATGGAGGAACAGGCCGCTGAGTTCGGGATGAGGTCTGTCGTCAACAAACGGGCCCCTTTGCCTGGCGTCGTCACCGATACCGGGAGGCTCGATCTTTATGACCTCGGCCCCGAGATCGGCCAGCAGCTTCGTGCAGTAAGGTCCGGCTACACCGGTGCAGAGCTCGACAACCCTAATATGACCAAGAGCACCGGGGCGCTCGATTTCAGTGTCTGAATTCAACATGGACATGCGTGGGCTTGCGATCGGCGGTCAGCCACAATCAAGCCGACAAATATCTATTGTATCAGATGCAGGCCGTTCGCGACATGATCAGAGCACGCAGCCGACTTGACTCGCCACGCTTCATCTGTTACAAATTGAGGCAAGCACCAGTAAGGGGATAGACACCGACCACTCTCCGCCCGATCAGCTGTTCGCACATCCAGACTTCCGGTGTTCCCCAATCTCGGCAGACATGCACGAGTTGTTCCACGTGAGCCGTAGTCCCGCCGATGACTTATAGTTGGGTGGCCTGGTTGTCAACCCTACTCGCAGAAGGCGACTCTTAGGACAGCTCCCTCCAGGCCCCAGGAGTGTTGTTGTGGGATACAGTGAAGGTAAGGAGCGAAACCGCAGTACTGCAGGCATTGGAAGGTGCGGTAAGGCAACCGCCAGTCGAGATAGTCATGCAACCTTCTCGGCACAGAGGCAGAAGGCGGAGCCAATACCTGACGTCGTGATGCTGGTGAACCCCGATTGGACAATCACGTACGCCAGCCAATCGTCGGAGAGGGTACTCGCCTTACGCCCTCTTGAATTGGCTGGCACGTCACCGTTTGACCTGCTCGGTTGGCGCGACTCCAGTCAGAAAGCGAGTGTCTCCAGGGCCCTGAAGGCGGCGACCAAGAAGGGTGACGCAGAGTTCAAGAACATGTGCGCGATTACGAAATCAGGTCGCAGGGTTCCCATCATCCTGGCCGCCAGGACAATACGCGATGACGCTGGGAATCCCTTGAACCTGGTGATTGTGATCAGGGACGACAGCAGGAGGAATGCTCAGGGACTTCCGCGCCTGATGGAGGGCGACTTCAGAGCCCTCGTTGAGAACTCTCTCGATGTTAGCGTGATTCTGAACAGCGACCTGACGATAAGGTATGTCAGTCCCTCACTGGAGGGAATGCTCGGCTATAGCCGTGATGAACTGCTGGGCCGCGGATCATTTGGGTTCCTGCATCACGACGATGCACAGAACGTGATTGACCACTATGGCGAGCTTGCGAAGAGTGCCGGTCAGGCTGTCCACGTGGAGGTCCGTTTCAGACACAAGAATGGCACCTGGCGTATACTCGAAGGTGTAGCGAACAACCTGGTAGGCGATCCCTCGGTCAACGGCGTGGTGATCAACGCCCGGGACATCACCGAGCGCAAGATGGCGGAGGAAGCACTCAGAGAACGTGAAGAGTACTTCAGGGCGCTGATAGAGAACTCGCTGGAGGGAATAGCCATCCTCAATCCAGACATGACGATTCGCTACGAGAGCCCGTCCGCCGAGCGAATAGTAGGCTATGCGCCTGAAGAGATGATCGGTCACCACGCACTGGAGTTCATCCACCCCGATGATATCAGGATCGCGGTCAAGACTCTTGACGCCTTGACCAAGAACCGATCAAAGCCCGTGCCCACCGCTATACGCCTCCTGCACAAGGACGGAACCTGGCACATAGTGGAGGGAGTCGCACAGAATCTCCTGAACGACCCCATCGTCAGTGGCGTGGTCGTCAACTACAGGGATGTCACCGAACGCAACCAGGCAGAGCAGCTTCTGAGGCAGAGGGAAGAGCATTTCAGAGCGCTCATCGACCACTCTCTTGACGGGATAGCCATCCTCGATCGAAACGGGACGATACGCTACCAGAGCCCCTCGGCTGAACGAATGATGGGACGCCAGCCGGACGAGCGCCTGGGCCGAAACCCGTTCGAGTACGTACACCCCGACGATATGCCAAACGTCGCGCGTGCGTTCGCCGAACTTGTTGAGTCCCACGGCGCCGTCGTCTACAAGGAGGCACGCGTGTCGCACGCCGATGGCTCGTGGCGTACTGTGGAGGTCGTTGCACAGAATCTGCTCGATAGCCCCGCCGTCGGGGCGATAGTCGTCAATTTCCGCGACGCAACGGAGCGAAAGCAGTCCGAGCAGGCACGCATTGAGCACGCGGCGGCCCTCGCCAAGGCGGAGGAGTTGGAGCTGTCGCGGCAAAGGATAATCACCGCGGAAGAGTCCGTCAGGCGCGATATAGCGCAGGAGCTGCACGGGTCCGTACAGAATCGGCTGATCGTCCTCTTGCACAGGTTGTCCGAACTGGAGCGGGAGGCGCGTTCTCCTGATATGGCAACGAAGCTCACCGATCTCCGGGAGAGACTGGCCGATCTGCTCGAAAGCCATGTACGCTCGATCAGCCATCGACTCTACCCATCGATATTGCGTAGAGGACTGACGGCGGCGCTCCAGTCGCTCGCAGACCGGTTCGAGACGGCTCTTCCAATCGAGATGAAGCTGGACCAGGACCTGGCGCGCGCGGAGCGGAACGAGCCGAGGTTGATCCCCGAGCAGGTCAGGTTGTCGGCGTATCGCATCGCCGAGGAGGCCCTGAACAACGCTGCGAAGAGCGCGGCAGCCACCAAGGCCACGATAGTGCTTGCGCTGGGCTCCAATGGCTGGCTGCGGCTGGAGGTGGCAGACGATGGGCAGGGGTTCGATCCGGAGTGTGCATCCAGAGGCCTCGGCATCCTCATGATGCAGGACTACGCCGAGGTGGCCGGCGGTCAGTGCCGAATAAGGAGCTGTCCCGGTGCGGGTACCGAGATCGTTGCTACGCTTCCGCTTTCAGCGCCTCACGAAGAGTCTTCAGAGAGAACCTCGCCTTCGGTATGAACGCCAGAGCTCCCTCATCGCGTGCCAGCTGCTCATAGACACGCTCTTGATAGGCACTGACGATTATGGCCTTTGTGTTGGGACAGTTCTCTTGCACATAACGGGCCACACCCAACCCATCCGGGTCCGGCATGTACATATCGGCGATCACAAGGTCCGGTAGCAGTGACGCTATCAGGGACACAGCCTCGTGCCCGCTGCTTCCTTCACCCACGACCCGGAAGTCCCCGCTTGCCTCCAACACAGAGCGCAGCCAATCACGGAACTCGGGTTCGTTGTCTGCTACGACCACACGATACATGACACACCGCTTCCACACTTGGGTCAAAGAGCCCACGTGGGCAGAATACAATACGCTTGTGTGAAAGCTATAGTGCTAACCTGATGATTGGGGAGGTGGAAGGCCTCTAGCGGCTCTGGGAGTTCTCCAGATAGACGAGGGTGGCTCTGACGCGGGCGTGAATCTCCGGCTCCTTGGAGAGATGGAGCTCCTGGTATATGGCGTTGATGTAGGTCTCGACCGATTTCTCCGAAAGCCCCAAGCGCTGTGCTATCGCCGCATTGCTGAATCCCTGTGCAATGAGCTCCAGCACTTCCTGGTTCCTCCTGGTCAAACCGGCCACGGCGGAGCCCTGCCTGGGACGCAGACCCGAGACGACGGCGGGGTCCAGGACAACCATGCCAGCCCTGCTACCCTGAATAGCCCGTACGACAGCGGCAATATCCGGTACGGTCTGTTTCAGAAGATATGCCCAGCCCCGTATGTCTTCCAGCGGCAGGCTTGTCACGTAGCGCCGCTCGCTGTGAGCGGACAGGATGACTATGCCGACCTGCGGCGTTTCTCTCTTGATCTGAGTCGCCGCTTCCATCCCGTCCATATCACCGACAAGTTCGATGTCCATCAGCACGACGTCAGGTTTGGTTTCTCTGGCCAAACGGATCGCTGTCTCACCATCCTCGGCAGTCCCGACCACCTCCAGGCCCGGTTCGCCAGAAAGCGTCCGACTCAGCAGATCCCTGAACAACGCCTGGTCGTCCACCACGAGAACTCTGGTCTTCTCCATCAGGCCTAACCTCCGCCGGACCCACCGGCCGTGGACCAGCCTTTCCACCCAATTGTCGCACCGCAAACGGTAAGTCTCGGGGTTTGCATAACATAGCACACTTCGCCTCGTCTGCCAAGGCGTCTTCCTATAAACACGCGGTCGAGGCGCACAAATAGGGGGCTAGCCTTGTTCCGCTCACGGGGTCACCCCTACCAGGCACAGTGCTAGCCCTTGCTGCGGCTCAGGCTACGGGGGTATCTCAAAGAGGGCCATACACCATACTCCCGAGCGGCCCTCGGCCCTAAACTCAAAGGGGCGGCATGTGGGGCCGATGAGGGGAAGCTGCGCGTACCAGACCGGTATGCGACACAGGCCGCCTCGGGCTGGTGGTGTCCCAGTCTCTCTGCAGGAGAAGCAAATGGCAGGTATTACTGCATATGGAGCCTACATTCCCTGGCATCGAATCGACCGGCAGGAATTCCTCAAGGCATGGGGTGGATTCGCCATACCGGGAGAGAAGGCTGTCGCCTACTATGACGAGGACAGTGTCACGATGGCCGTGGAGGCAGGTCTCGACTGCATAAGAGATATAGACCCCGCATCCGTCGATGCACTCTACTTCGCCACGACGACATCTCCCTACAAAGAGAAGCTGTGCTCGGCCATCATGGCCCTCGCTCTGCACCTGCGGCGCGATACACAGACCGCAGACATCACGAGCTCGCTACGGTCCGGCACCACCGCCATGCGCTTTGCCCTTGACGCAGTCGACGCCGGCAGGGTAGGCTCAGTGTTGGTGACCGCCTCCGACACACGCATGGCCCCGCCATCAGGCATAACCGAGCAGGCCCTCGGAGACAGCGCCGGTGCCCTTCTCATAGGTAAGGACAACGTAATCGCCGAGGTGCTGGACTCGTACTCGGTATCGGATGAGCTGGCGGCGACCTGGCGCAACGAGAACGACACCTTCATCCGCTCCTGGGAAGACCGAATGGTGATGGACGAGGGGTACTCCAAGGTCATGCCCGAGGCCATCAATGGAGTGATGAAGAGAACCGGCACTACACCAAAGGACTTCGCAAGAGTCGTGTTCGATCCCCCCGGAGACGTTCGAAGGCACGGCAGGGTGGCGGGGGAACTGGGATTCGATCCGGCCCAGATGCTGGACCCCGGCGGCCTCTTCATGACTGTCGGCCTTCTCGGTGCGGCTATGTCCCTGGTCATGCTGATCTCAGCACTGGAACAGTCGAAGCCAGGCGATAAGATACTCTTCGCCAGCCACGGGAATGGCGCTGACGCGTTCATATTGCAGGTGACGGATGCAATCGAACGCCTGGGGGACCGGCGGGGATATGCCAAACATCTCCAGTCCAAGCACATGATGCGTTCATGCAACGATATTCTCAAGTGGCGCGACATCGTCCCGCTGGACCAAGCCCGGCGACCCGACAGAGGACACCTCTCCGTTGCAGCCAACTGGCGTCAGAGGAAGGACCTTCTGGGCTTGTGGGGCATCAAATGCCGAAAATGCGGCACCCCCCAGTACGACAACGGCGGCATCTCTACAACGCCCATCAGAGTGTGTGCGGTATGCGGGGCCGTGGACGACTTCGACGACTACGACTTCTCGAGGAAGAAGGCCAAGGTCTTCAGCTACACGCAGGACCAGTTGGCACCAGCGCTGGACGCACCTAGTTCCGTCGTGCTCATCGATTTCGACGGCGGCGGCAGGATGCTCTTCGACCTCACAGACAGGGATCCCGAGGAGGTCAAGGTGGGCATGGAGGTCGAGATGACCTTCCGCAAGGTCTTCTTCGATCGTGGCCTGGTCAACTACTACTGGAAAGCCCGACCGGTAAGGTGCTGAAGGAGGCTGCAGATGTCAGGAAGCATCAAGGACCGGGTTGCGATTGTCGGCATGGGCTGCACGCGCTTCGGCGAGCTGTGGGACAAGGGCCCGAGCGATCTTATCGTCGATGCTGTGCAGGAAGCTCTGGCTGATGCAAACGTCGATATTGGGGACATCGAGGCTGCGTGGGCAGGGAGCATATTCAGCGGTCACGGCGGCCGCTCCGTAAGCGAGCCTCTACGCCTCCAGTACATCCCGATCACCCACGTCGTCAATGCCTGTGCCTCCGGGCACGATGCGGTCAGAAACGCCGCCTATTCGGTAGCTGCAGGCATATATGATCTCGTGCTGGCGGTCGGCTTCGAGAAGATCAAGGACGAAGGCATGAGTGGACTGCCGGGCATGGACAATCTCACCAAAACACACGCTGTGGGCACCATGCCAGGCATGTTCGCGATGATGGCTACCAAGTACTTCCATCGATACGGTCTGTCGCCGCAGGACGGCAAGACCATGCTGGCCAAGATATCAGTCAAGAGCCATGCAAACGGCTCCATGAACCCCAAGGCCCACTTACGCAACGTGCTGACCGTGGAAAGGGTATTGAACGCGCCCATGATAGCCTGGCCGCTCGGCCTCTTCGACTGCTGTGGTGTCTCCGACGGGGGCGCGGCGGCCATCATCACCAGTGCAGAGAAAGCGAAAGAGTTCCGCAAGGACCCGGTTTACATAAAGGCCCTACAGATATGCGCCAGCCCCACCTCCGGCCGCCTCACCACCGACTACGACTTCACACACGTCGAGGAGAGCTATCGGGCTGGCATCGCTGCCTATAAGGAGGCGGGAATCACAAACCCCAGGAAAGAGATCAGCATGGCTGAGGTACACGATTGCTTCTCGATAACGGAAGCGGTGACAATGGAGGACCTCCAGTTTAGCCCGAGAGGGAAGGTGAAGGACGACATCGAGGCGGGGACATTCGAGCTAAACGGCGAGCTTCCGGTTCAGCCGGACGGGGGGCTGAAGTGCTTCGGTCACCCGATCGGCGCCTCCGGAATACGCATGCTGTATGAGCTTTATCTCCAGCTCCAAGGTAGGGCCGACAAGCGCCAGATCAAGGATCCCGAACTCGGATTGGCCCACAATATGGGTCACGAGCCCCTGGCCCCACTAGTCAGCGTCTGCATCGTCGGCCTGTGAAGCCGCGATGGCCGGACAGCGCCGGGGGGGCATGATAGAGAGGTGTAAGAATGACACAACCAGCACCGGCATCGCCAGTGTTCTGGCGGTTCAACGCCGAGGTATTCAGACTCATCGGCATCAGATGCAGGAAGTGCGGGCACATCAGCTACCCCCGAACGAAGATCTGCCATGAGTGTGGCAGTCTCGACTTGCAGGAATACCAGCTGTCGAGAACGGGTACGATACACACGTTCTGCATCAACTGGGCCCCTCCCCCCAACTTCGAACCTCCCATAATCCCGGTCGCGGTCGACCTGGACGGCGGCGGCAGATACCTGGGGATAATGACCGAAGCGTCCACCCCTGAAGAGGTCAAGGTCGGTGCCAAGGTTGAGATGGTGCTGAGGAAGATGATAACCGACAGGGGATTGAACGTGTACGGATACAAGTTCAGACTCGTGGAGGACCAGCAATGAGAGGCAAGGTCGCAGTCATCGGGGTGGGGATGATCAGGTTCGGGGAGCTGTTCGAGCAGAGCCTCGAGAACATGATACAGGAGGCGTATCTCAGCTGCCTGAACAACATCGATAAGGGGCTCGACCCGAAGGAGATCAAAGCGGCCTGGTTCGGCCAGTGGAGTGGCGGCTTCATCGGACAGGGGGCCCAGAGCGGCCAGTCGCTGGCAACCTACGTCGGCCTGCTGGGCATCCCGGTCACCAGGCTTGAGAACGCCTGCCCAACGGGAGGTGACACATTCCGGCACGCGTGTCTCGGAGTAGCCTCCGGCGCATACGATATCGTGCTGGCCCTGGGAGCTGAGAAGATGAGAGATAAACCCTCCGCAGAGTCGCTGGGAGGAGCTGGCGGCGGGGGGGGGTCGGAGACTGGGAACCACCCAGCGTGGATGATGGGGCAGGGCGGTCCCGCCATCCAGGCCATGCACGCGACAAGACAAATGTACGAGCTTGGCTACACGATGGAGGACTTCGCCCGCGTTGCGGTCAAGAACCACCACAATGGCACGTTCTGCCCATACGCCCACTACCGATTCGAGGTAACGATCGAGCAGGTTCTCAACAGCTACACAGTGTGCTGGCCGCTGCATCTGCTTGACTGCTGCCCCCAGACGGACGGGGCGGCTGCGGCCATCGTTTGCCGGGCTGACCTGGCCAAGAACTTCACAGACAAGCCCGTGTACGTGCTCGGCAGCAACATCGGCACCGATCACAGCCAACTCTGGGACAGGAAGAGCTTCGTCGAGCAACTCTCCACAGTGAGAGCGGCGAAGGGAGCCTTCGAGATGGCGGGGATTCAGCCGAAGGACGTCGATTTCGCCGAGCTTCACGACTGCTTTACCAACACCGAACTCATGAACATCGAGGATGTTGGCTTCGCCCGAAAGGGCGAGGCCGCGCGAATGCTGAAGGACGGTGAGTTCGACATGCATGGCCGGCTCCCGGTGAACCCCAGCGGGGGTCTGAAAGCACACGGGCATCCCATAGCTGCAACAGGTCTCGGCCAGGTATATGAGGTCGTGACTCAGCTCCGTGAGGAGGCGGACAAGAGGCAGGTCAAGCTGAAGAATGGTATTGGAGTTCAGCACAACGTGGGAGGGCCGGCGTTCGGCGTGTCTGCCTTCACCATCCTTTCTCGCTCTCCATAAGAAGGTCCAAGGAGGAAACTGTGGCTGGCATAATTGGATATGGAGTCTACATCCCCCGGTACCGGCTCGAACAGAAGGAAGCTGCTATACCATGGGGCAGCTGGTCGCCCGGTGAGAAGGCGGTATGCGGGGCGGACGAGGATGTCGTGACCATGGCCGCGGAGGCGGCGGACAACGCTATCCAGCACGCGAGTATGGACCCGACGAAGATCGATGCGATATACATCGGCACCGCCTCATCGCCATACATCGAACAGTACATTGCGCCGATACTCGCAGAGTCATTGGGGCTGGCACCCGAGGCAACGATGATCGACTACTCTGGGTCGCTCAATGCGGTGGCTATGGCGCTGCTGGGGTGCCTGGACGCAATAGCTGCGAAGCGTATCAAGACCGGCATTGTGATCGGGGCTGAGAACCGCGCCACAGCACCCGGGGCGGACGGCGATGCCAGCTTCGGCGCTGGTGCAATGGCCATGGTTATCGGAACGGCTGGCACGATCGCCGACATCGAGGGCGTCCACACCTACTCCACTCTCTTCCTGGATAGATGGCGTGCGACCAAGGACTCCTGGGTGTCGAACTGGAACGACTACCGCTTCGATCGCGAGCACGGCTATCAGAAGCACATCGTGGAGGCATGCAACGGCCTGTTCCAGAAGGTGGGCAAGAAGGCTACTGACTACGACTGTGTGGTCTTCGCGCAGCCGGACGACAGGTTGCCCAACCTGCCGGCAAAGAGCCTGGGGATTCCGCGCGACAAGCTCGCGCCAGCGATAGCATCAACCCTCGGGGACCTGGGCTCCTGTTCGGCGTTTCTCAGTCTCGCCGGGGTTCTTGACAATGCCAAGCCCGGCCAGACCATTCTCATGGCGTCCTACGGGTCCGGGGGCAGCAATGCCTTCAGCTTCGCCACGCATGAGCGGATACAGAGAAAGAAGAAGCGGCTCGTCCCCATAGAGCAATACATCGCCCGCAAGCAGTACATGACATACACTTCGTACCTGCGGGTACGGGAGCACGTGACACGAGCTCCATACTAGGTTGAAACACCCTTGGTTACCCGCATGAGCCTCATGGCGGGAAAGGAGGCTGCCATTGGACTTCCAGTACACCCCTGAGCAGGAAGCTCTGAGGAAGGAATTCGACGACTTTTTCAGGGAGGAGATGAAGAGCGCTCCGCCCGAGCTGGAGTCCTCGATGGAGTCCCTGTTTGAGATCGACCACTGCTGGGAGTTCCACAAGCAGCTCGGGAAGAAGCTGGCGGCAAGGGGCTGGATCGCCATGGCATGGCCCAAGGAGTATGGAGGACGCGACGCACCGCTGATAGACCAGTTCATCTTCAACGAAGTCCGTGGCTACCACCGGGCCCAGGGCACCGACCCCATCGGCGTGGGCATGCTCGCACCGACGCTGCTGGTTACCGCCAACGACGAGCAGAAGAAGGAGCACCTTCCACCGATGGCCCGGGCCGAGCGAGACTGGTGCCAGCTCTGGAGCGAGCCCAACGCCGGGTCCGACCTCGCTTGTCTGACCACACGGGCGGTCAGGAAGGGCGACGAGTACATAGTCAACGGCCAGAAGATTTGGACCAGCGGCGCACATCGAGCCGACTGGGGCATGATGCTGGCGAGAACGAACCCGGAGGAGAAGAGGAGCCGGGGGCTTTCCTTTTTCCTTGTCGACATGAAGACGCCCGGCATAACAGTCAATCCCCTGCACAGCATGGCCCGAGGCCACATGTTCAACGAAGTCTTTCTCGATGATGTCCGGGTGCCGGCGCGCAACAGGGTAGGTGAAGAGAACCAGGGCTGGATGGCGTCCCAGATGACGTCCAACTTCGAACGCTCCATGATCGACCTCTTCTCCAAAGCAAAGCGCGACCTGGAGGACCTCGTCCAGTTCTGCAAGGAGACCAAATGGAATGGCAAGCCGCTTGCCGATGATCCAGTGATAAGAACGAAGTTGGCACAACTGGCTATCGATATAGAGGCCGGCTTCGCCTTCTCCCACTCGGTGGTCTGGAACCAGATAACAGGCGGCTTGATGACGGCGGCCCCTCTCGCATGCGGTGCCAAGTTCATGGCCACGGAGCTGACCCAGCGCCTGACGTATGAGGCCTGCGAGATCATGGGAATGTACGGACAGGTCGCCGGCTCCAAGTGGGCGCCGTTCAGAGGCAAGTACATCAACTACTACCAGGTTGTAATGGGACTGAACATGGGCGGCGGGACATCGGAGATAATGCGTAATCTCGTATGCTCTTTGGCACTCGGGCTGCCAAGAAGCTGGTAGTACAGGGGCCGAGATCAATGGAGAGCAGGAGTCTGCAATGAATCTGGACCTTACTGAAGAACAGGAAATGCTGAGGACGATGGCGCGGGACTTCCTCACCAAGGAATGCCCGAAGGCTTTGGTGCGCGAGCTGGAGGATGACCCCAAAGGCTATTCGCCGGAGCTGTGGAGCAAGATGGCGGAGCTGGGCTGGATGGGCCTCGTCATCCCTGAGGAGTACGGTGGACAGGGCATGGACTTCCTTGACCTGATCATTCTCCTGCAGGAGATGGGGCGCAACATCCTGCCCGGGCCGTTCTTCAGCACAGTAGTCCTGGGTGCCTTGCCGATCGCCTTCGAAGGCAGCGACGAGCAGAAGAAGGAGTACCTGCCCAAGCTGGCCGATGGCGAGCTGATAATGACCATGGCGTTGACGGAGCCTAACGCCCGGTACGATGCCACCGGCGTGTCGACCAAGGCCACTGCACAGGGCGACAACTTCATCATCGATGGCACGAAGCTCTTCGTCGAGAACGCCCATGTCGCGGACTACATGATCTGCGCGGTCCGCACGAATGAAAGGGCCGCTCCGGAGGAAGGCGTCACGCTTCTGATAGTCGACGCCAAGTCACCCGGCATTCGCGTGGAGGTTGTGCCCACGATCGCTGATGACAAGCTGTGCGAGGTGGAGTTCAGCAACGTGGCCGTGCCCAAGGGCAACGTCCTTGGTGAAGTGGACAAGGGTTGGCCGGTAGTCGCCAAGATCATGCAGTATGCCGCCGTGGCCAAGTGCGGCGAGATGGTCGGGGGCGCGGAGGCCGCCCTCGACATGACCGTCACCTATGTCAAGGAAAGGGTCCAGTACAACAGACCGATCGGCAGTTTCCAGGCTGTCCAGCATTTCTGCGCGAACATGTGGAACAGCGTCGGAGCCAGCAGAAACCTGCTCTATCACGCGGCCTGGAAGCTGACGGAAGGGATTCCCGCCGACCTGGACATCGCAGTGGCAAAGGGGTGGATCAACGAGTCCTACAACTTCGTCACGGAGAGGGCGGTGCAGTGCCACGGGGCCATCGGTCTGACGCGCGACCACGATATTGGACTGTACTACCGGCGTGCGAAGGCGGCTGAGGTTGCGTTCGGCGACGGGGCGTACCAGAGAGAGGTCGTCGCCAGCCAGATCGGTCTGTGACCCCGAGCTTCGCCAGGACTAGAACCCGAACTCCCCCTCTAGCGCCTTCAAGTGGTGGGCCGTCACGCCCAGGTTCAGATCGTAGGACTTGGCCCGCCTGAAGTAGAAGTGCAGGTCGTAGTCCAGATCAACGCCGAGACCGCCATGTAGCTGCTGGGCGCTCGCCGCGACTCGCTGACAGGCCATATTGGTGAAGGCCTTCGCGATTGCCACTTCCTTCCCGGCGGGGAGCCCTTCGCTCAGCCTCCAGATAGCCTGATAGGTCGTCCAGCGTGCGCCACTCACGTCGATGAACATGTCCGCCACGCGGTGCTGGGCGGCCTGGAACGTACCGATGGGACGGTCGAATTGCTTCCGAGTCTTCGTGTGCTCAGCAGTGATCTCCAGCTCCTGTTGAGCTCCTCCGACCGCCATCGCGCACTCCAGGGCGCTGGCCTTCTGGAGTATGGACTGGGCCATGGGTAAGGCTTCGTTGACACCGCCAAGGACATCTTCAACTGGGGCAGGCACCTTCTCGAAGACCACTTCGGACTGCTTGTCACGGGCAATCGTGACTAGTGGCAGGCACTTGATGGCCCCGGCCTTGCCGTCCACAAGGAGAACCGTCAGTCCCTTATCGTCCCCAGCCTCGCCCTGCGTTCGGGCAACGACCAGCATGCGGTGAGCCACATGAGCGTAAGGGACGAAGAGCTTGGTGCCCGTGACCTCGAACCCGCCATCCCGAGACTCCGCCCTGGTACTCACGGAACGCGGATCGTAGTTGACGTCGGGCTCCGACAGAGCCATCGTCATGATGACGTCACCGGACGCGATCTTGGGCAGCAGCGTCTTCTTCTGTTCCTCAGTACCCCACTCCATGATCGGCAGTGCGCCCATGGTAGTGGTGCAGAACATGGGCCCGGGCACAGCCGCCCGGCCGAACTCCTCGAACAAGACGGCGAGGTCCAGGAGGCTGAATCCCTCACCCTTGTACTCTTCGGGGATTATGAGTCCCATCCACCCCAAATCGGCCATCTTCCGCCACAGCTCCTCGGAGTATCCCAGGTCGCTGGCTTCGATCTCTTTGACCAGTGCCTTGGGGCACTCGGCGACGAGAAAGTCCCGAGCCGATTTGCGGAGCATCTCTTGCTCTTCAGTCAGCGAGAAGTCCATAGCTAGCCTACCTTCTTGAACTTGGGGAGCGTCAGTTCTTCCGATATGTCATCGAAAACGACCTCCACGGGCATGCCCGTCTCGATCTCTTCCGGCTTTACGTCGACCATGTTGCTGATGATTCGCACGCCCTCATCCATCTCCACGAGAACCACGGCGTAGGGGGCCTTGAAGCTGGGGTGTGGTGATTCCATATATGTCACCCAGCTGTGCACCTTGCCTCGGCCCTTCGACGGGGCCCACTCCTTCTCCACCGAGCGACACTTGGGACACACCGGCCTCGGCGGGTGGACGAGCGCGCCGCACCCCTTACACTTCTGGAACACCAACTCGTGCCGCTTGACGCCCTCCCAGAAACCCTGGTTGTCCCACATTATCGCGGGCATGGGTATCGGCTGCTCAGGATTGTACTGAATAGTCATCGGCTACCTCCCAGGATCAGAGCGCTGGCCGGCCCACCAGCCCCGGTCGCGACCAGCGACAGCCCTGCGTCCTTCACTTGGTTCGGGGACGTGCCCCTGATCTGGCGCGCGCCCTCAACGATGTGGTTCATTCCATAGATGTAACCCTCGCCAAGCGACCCGCCGGAGGTATTCATAGGCAGCGTTCCCCCGATCCTGATACGGTCTCCCCCTTCGCAGAAGGCGGCACCCTCCCCACGCCCGCAGAAGCCCAGAGCTTCGAGCTGCATGGGGACGAATGGGGAGTATGAGTCGTCGAGTTGGGCTACGTCGATGTCTTTCGTGCCAACGCCGGCCATCTCGAACGTCCTCTTCCCGGACTCCCGCACCTCCGCCAATTCGGCTATATCGGGCCGATAGTAGGTATTCTTCTCCTCGGTCTCGGGTACCATCGTCTGCGCCGCGCCGAGGATGTACACAGGCTTCTGTCTCAAGTCCCTGGCCTTCTCGGCAGTCGTTATCACCAGCGCTATCGCACAGTCAGCCTCCTCGTGGCAATCGAGGGCCTTAAGCGGCTCGACAATGCTCTGCGACTTCTGGTGGTCCTCTATCGTTATCGGCTTGTTGTAGTAGAGGCCATTCGGGTTCTTAGCACCATGCTCCCTGCAAACAGTGGTCACACAACCGAACTGCTTGCTCGTAGCCCCGAACTCGTGCATGTAGCGCCGGGCAACCATAGCGACCCGTCCGGCCTCAGACACGTGCCCGAACGGGGCGTGGAACGTCCACTGGAGCAAGTCGGCGGTCGACATCTGGCCGGACGTGCGCATGCTCGGTATCATGCGCACACCGGATGCCCCGTTCACTGCGCGATAGACGACGACGTAGTTTGCCACCCCCGCCACTACGCCGACGGCGGCACGGAGCACCATGGCGCAGGGAGCGCCATCCCACCGGCACTCCCCGAAGAAGGTGAGGTTGTCCATCCCCATCGAGCTCGTGACTGCGTGTTCGTCGGAGGCATCATCCGTCTGCTTCACGAGCCCGTCGATGTCCAGGGGAACGAGACCGGCATCATCCAGGGCGTCTCTGATCACTTCGCAGGACGCGCGCAGCTCGGTCTTCCCCGAGTTCCTGGAGAACTGGCTCATTCCGATGCCTACGATCGCCGCTTTCCCACTGATGTTGTTCATTGCATTATCCTCATCTGGCCTATACTTGCCTGCGCTTGAACTTGGGCAGAGTCAGGTCCTCTGCGACATCGTCGAAGACTACCTCAACCGGCATTCCCACGTACACTTCGTCAGGCTTCACGTCGTAGAGGTTGCTGATCATCCTCACGCCCTCCGTCATCTCCACGACGATGACTGTGTAGGGAACCTGTATCCCCGGATAGGACGCATTCGCGTAGACGAAGTTGACCCATGTGTAGACGATCCCCTTGCCGTCCGACTCCACCCACTCCTTCTCCGTCGAGAGGCACCTGGGGCACATCGGCCGCGGCCTGTGGACAAAGAGGCCACAATACTTGCACCTCTGAAACACAAGCTTGTGCTGCTTCACCGCGTCCCAGAAGCCCTGGTTGTCGGCATCGATGTAGGGGCGCAGGAGCGGGATCGCAGGATTGTACTCCATTACCATTTCCTACCTCCTCAAGAGGATGGCGCTCGTGGGCACGCCCAGACCGCCGGTTACCAGGCTCAGCTCGACATTGTCGACCTGCGCCGTGGAAGTGCCCCTGATCTGGCGCGTCGCCTCGGCTATCAGATTCATGCCGTGTATGTAGGCCTCCGAAAGATGGCCGCCCGACGTGTTGACAGGTATCTCTCCCTTGAGGCGGATTCGGTCGCCGCCCTGGCAGAATGCAGCACCCTCCCCCACCCCGCAGAACCCGTACTCCTCGAGCTGCATCGGGATCAAGGGCGTGAACGCATCATACAACTGGGCCACGTCGACATCCTTCGGGCGTACGCCGGTAACCCTCCAAAGCTCCTCGCCCGCGTACCACGACTCCGGGATTATCGATATCTTGGGCCTGAAGTAGCTCGTCATCATCTCGCCCTGGGTTGCGATACCCTGGGTCGCACCCATGATGTAGGCAGGCTTCTGCTTCAGGTCCTTTGCCCTGTCGGCGGAGGTCACGATGATGGCCACCGCGCCATCGGTGTCGAGGCAGCAGTCGAACAGCCGCAATGGCTCGACGATCATCCTTGACTCGAAGTAGTCCTTCAGCGTTATCGGCCTGCCGTAGAACATCGCCTTGGGGTTCATGCAGGCGTGCTCCCTGCAGACGACGGAGACCCAGCCCAGCTGCTCGGCGGTCGCCCCGAACTCGTACATGTACCGTGTAGTGAACATGGCAACCCAGCTGGGAGGGGTGGCGAGGCCGAACGGCATCAGGAATCCGTAATGGTCGTTCGGCGACATCATTACGCGCTCGACGCCCGGCACCCGCCCGTACCGGCGACCGGAACGCTCGTTCATGGCACGGTAGCAGACAACGCAGTCTGCCACTCCGGTTGCTACGGCCGCCGCCGCGTGCACCACGGTGGCGCAGCTCGCGCCGCCTCCCCAGCCACATTCGGCAAAGTACTTCAGGTTCGGTATGCCCAGAGAGCTGACGAGGTGCATCTCGTCGGTGTAGTCCATCGCGAACTTGACCAGGCCATCGATGTCCTCGACCTTGAGACCGGCATCGTCTACCGCAGCCAATATAGCCTCACAGGCCATCTGCTGCTCACTCCGGCCGGAGTCCTTCGAGAACTCGGTCGCCCCGATCCCGACAATCGCGACGTTGTCCTTGATCAGGTAGGCGTCCTTGCTGGGCCTGACTGTTGTCTGGTATCTCCTGCCCAGGTACTGGTCATACATCGCTGAGCCTCCTTAGCCCTTGCTCGGGAGCGCCACGGTCGCACTGCCCCAGGCGTGCGGCCCCATCGGCACAGTCAGGTTGAAGTCCACGTCCACGAGGTGTGCGCCGCCCTCGGTGTACTTCTTCGTAATGGTGCCGACACTGGTCAGGGCATCGCCTGGGAACACCGTAGCCCCGAGCCTGATCGTCATCTTCTTCAGTTCGCCCTCCGGACCGCTCCAGTCGGTCAGGAACTTGCCTATTAGACCGCCGGTGCTCAGTATATTCAGGAAGATGTCCTGGGCACCCTCGCGCTGGGCCGCTTCATGATCGTGGTGCACCGGGGTGAAGTCCCTTGTCGCGATGGCGGTGGCTACTATCGTGGTCCGCGTCATCAGCCGGGACTTTGCCGGCAACTCCTGACCTTCGCTCACATCTTCCCAGTAGATGGACTCGTAACCCATTGCTGCCCCTTTCGTCGAGCTGTCTAGCCCGTGGCTGGCTTGAACTTCAGCACGGTGAACGGCTGGATGCAAACGACGTCGCCATCCTGGTTCCTGTACGTGTATTCGGACGTGATGAAGTGTCCCGTGCCCAGCCTCGTCGTCTTCTCGGGCGACACGGTCACCAGCTTGATCGTGTAGCTCAGCCTGTCACCCGGCTTCATCGGCTTGAAGTACTCCTGCGAGGTAGTTGTCGCAACCACGCCGTAGTACCCGGCCTCATCCATCATCTGAACAGCCCTGGCCTGAGGGTCCGACATCTCCCTCTTGGGCCAGAGCGGCGGCATGCAGAACGCCTGCACCATCTGGGGCGGCGCTATCACGCCTCCGTACTTGCTCTTCTTCGCGTAATCTTCGTCCGAGTAGAGCGGGTTGCCATCCTCCATCGCCTCGCAGTAGTGCCGGATCATAGGCCGGTTCACCCCGTCGGGCGACTCGAACGGGCCCGCCTCCTCCCCGACCATTGCCTGAAGCTTCTCATATACCCCTTCGCTCATATCTGTTGACCTCCGAGTTATGTATGGTCGATGCTACATCGATCTTGGCATCCCGACGCCGGCCATGGCGATAATGTTCCTCTGGACCTCGCTGGCCCCACCCCCGAAGATGTACACGACGTCGCTGCGGAAGGCCTTCTCGACCCGGCCCTTGAGCGGCACCCACTTGGAGCTACCGTGCAGCTGGCCAAACTGGCCCATTATCTGCAGCAGCGAGCTGTTCACGCGCTGGTACAGCTCCGAGCCGAACACCTTTATCATGGAGGCCTCAGCGTAGGGCACAACGCCGTTCGTGACCAGCCACGCAACGTAGAAGTTCAGTACCCTCAACACCTCCTGCTCCATCATCAGCTCCGCCAGCTCTGCCCTTACCCACTCCTTCTCGATTACATAGGAGCCATCTATCTTCGTTTCCTTGGCCCACTGGATCGTGTCCTCTATGTTTCGCCTCATCGGCGCGGACGGGCTAAGCATGATCCGCTCGAAGTCGAGCTGCGTGGTGAGGTACTTCCACCCCATGTTCTCCTCGCCAACCAGACAGCTCTTCGGCACCCTGACGTCGTCGAAGAACGTGTAGTTGTTCCTCTCGCCCGGCATGGTATACAGCGGCTTGATGCTGATGCCCGGCGTGCTCATGGGGATAAGGAAGACCGAGAGGCCGTGGTGCTTCTTCGGAGCGTTGGGGTCGGTCCTTGCGGCGATCCAGATGTAGTCGCTGACATGCGCCAGACTGGTGAAGACCTTCTGGCCGTTGATCACGTATTCGTCGCCGTCCTTTACGGCAACGGTCTTCAGGGATGCCAGGTCTGTCCCGGCCTCCGGCTCAGTATAGCCTATGCAGACCTCCATCTCGCCCTTGAGTATCCTGGGCAGGTACTCGTTCTTCTGTTCTTCGCTACCATAGCGCATGATGGCCGGGCCGACCGTGTTCAGCGAGAGCATCGGCATAGGCGCATCGTAGTACGACGCGACCTCGTAGAAGATATGCTGGTCCATCGGGGACCGGCCCTGGCCACCGTACTCCTTGGGCCAGCCAACCCCCAGCCACCCGTCCCGCCCCATCTGCCTTACAAACTCCATGCAGAGCGGCGACTCAGAGTAAGCGAGCTCGTTGTCATCCCTCTCGGCCATCATCTCCGGAGTCATGTGAGTCTTCAGGTAGCTCTCGAAATCCTTCGCGAACTGCTCCTGCTCCGGTGTCAAAGCGAATTCCATATCAGTCCTCCAGGAACGACCCTTGCCGGTCCTTCAAGTCGCAATGTCAAGGCGCGATAGCCATGCTCAACTCGTTTGTTCACTCGTGGGCGGTAAGCCGAACAGCCGACGGCCTGGGGTTCAAGGGGAAACGCCGGCCCGCTGCAGCCGAACCAGCGAAGTTTGTGCGCTAGCCGGTAGGCGGTTCCGAGCATCGGTCGTAACGACCCTACGACAGCAATCGACCTGGGCTCGAAGAACGCACCCAGATCGGATCGGCTTCCTGATCTCAGATAGCTGTCTCCGCCTCGCAGCCGTTGTGATGATGGGCTCATGACAGCCAGTCTAGCTTCGGCCCTCCACCCACCGACGCGCCCCGAACTCGGACGAGTCGGGCTCGTTCTGCAATGTCATGAAGGCGTCGTCGCAGTAGTGCCAGGACTCGGCACGGCCCATATCCTCGACGGAGCGGCACGTGGCTTTGGTCATGGTCACCGCAGCCAGTCTACCCTGGGCAATCTTCCGCGCCAGGTCCTTCGCGCCCTCCAGCATCTGATCGGCTGGAAAGACCCTGTTCGCCAGCCCGATGCGGTGGGCCTCTTTCCCATCGATCACGTCGCCGGTCAGGCAAAGCTCCAACGCCTTGGAGACGCCGACTCTCCACGCCATATTGGCATTCGCGGCGGCCCCACCTATCCAGCCGAGGTTCTTCACATGCATGTCGCTGATCTGCGCCGTCTCAGAGACCACCATCAGGTCGCAGCTGAGCGCCAACTCGATCCCGCCCGCCGTACAGATCCCATCTATGGCGGCCATGGTGATCTTAGGGCACCAGCAGAGGTTCTCCAGTGTCGGCACCATCGCCGGCTTGGGCCTCCGCATGTCCCAGAACTGCTTCACAGGAGTCCAGCTCGGCCCGGTGACAACCTGCCCGCCTTCGCTCTGGAAGCCCGACATCTCCTTGAGATCAGCGCCGGCGCAGAAGCACGGCCTTCCATCGGCTCGCGGAGCGCCCGTGTAGATGATCACTTTCAGCTCGGGATCGGCCTCGAACTCCTGCCTAGCTTGGTCGAGCTCCTGCCACATCTTGACGTTGAGCGCGTTGAGACGCTCCGGCCTGTTCAGCGTAACGAGGACGAAACCGTCTTCCCTCTCGTACTTGATCGTCTCGTATGCCATCTCGGTCAGCCTCTCCTAGTCTCTGGTAATGCGGCCCTTCGCTACCCTCACATGCACTGCGCTATCGGCTTGAAGTACCTGATATCAAGAATGCTCGCCTCGCGCTCCGCTTTGAACACCGCCTGGACCCTCATGCCCACCCTGAGCTGCTCGGGCTCGACCTCGCCGAGCATGTGAACGAAGCCGGTGTCAGCTCCGTCCAACTGGACAATCCCGTAGATGACCGGGGCGTCTACGGGCTGGACGGGGTTGGGTTCGTGGCAGACGGTATAGGTAAGAAGCGTGCCTTTGTCGCTCACTTCAACCCACTCCTTCAGGTTAGCCAGGCAGTCCTTGCATATCGACCTGGCAGGAACGTAAACACGATTACACGCCGTGCATTTCGTGCCCATGATCCTCTTCTTGTCCCTGAGTTCGATGAGGAACCTGCTGCCTACTGCCCCGGCGGCGTACGTGTTCGGGATATATATCTGCCCGTGATATATCCAGACGTCCAGGCCTTCGAGCTTCTCAGTAGCGGTCTGCATCTTCCGGCCTCCCTACTTACCAATCTCCTTGAAGAATAGGATATCGCCCGGCCCCTGCCCTCTCTCGTCGTAGTCCTCTTTCCATACCGCCTGTACCCGCATACCAATCTTGATCTTGTCCTTGTCGGTCTCCTCAAGCCAGTGCCTGTAGTAGACGCCGTTGTCGAGAAGAATGGTGGCGCTCGCATGGGGATTGGCCCATTTCTCCCCGTAGTGCGGGTCCCACAGCGGAAACACCAAGTAGGTGTACTGGTACACCTCCCCTGTCTGGGGCATCTCTTCCCAGTCCCAGCCCATCTCGACCTTGCACTTCGGGCAGACAACTGTCGGGGGCAGCCAAATCTCCTTGCACTGCGGGCACCGGGTGCCGACTATCTTCTTGTTCTCCTTGGCTTCGGCATAGAAGTGCCCAAGGTACTTCCCGGTCGACCAGTCGTAGAGGCGGGGCTTGTTGAATTTAACTTGAATGTACTCCGGCTTCTTCTTCGCCTTTGCTTCAGCCATTCCGATGCCTCCCTAAAACCCTCTTCGGAGAAGGGTCAGGATCGTCCAATTGGGCCCCCCAAGCGCACTCGCAAGGGCTGTCTTGATATCCTTGGTGCACTGGTGTTCGCCCGCGTCGCCGCGAATCTGCAGAGCAGCCTCGGCCACCCGGATGGTAGGAGTCGCGCCGATGGGGTTCGTGGCAATGACCCCTCCGGATGGATTGATGGGAAACTCGCCCTCTATCTCAGTAATGCCCTTCTCAATCAGCTTCCAGCCCTCGCCCGGTCCGCAGAAGTGAAAATGCTCACAGAGGTTCATCTCCTCCCAATTGGAGGGCTCGTATATCTCGGCCATGTCGATGTCTTTGCGTGGATTCTTGATGCCATTTCGTTTGTACAGCCTCTCGCAGGCCACATGCTGCGTGTAGGTCTCCGTCCCCGTTGGATCGCCGAAGACGCCGGCCCGGAAGGGCTCCTGGTGCACGGTCTCGACATCCGCAACCCACACCGGCTTCTTCGTAATCTTCTTCGCTATGCTCTCGGAGGCGAAGACCAGCGCGCACGCGCCGCACGACTGGGGACAGAAGTCGAGCAGTCTCAAGGGCCAGACGAGATAGGGCGACTGCAGAACCTCGTCGACGGTCTTCAGGCCCAGCTTGAGATGTGAGTAGGGGTTCCTGCAAGCGTTGCGATCGGCCTTGAGCCGGACCATTGCCGCATGCTCTTCCTTGGCGCCGGACGTCTCCATATAGGAGAGCGCCTGTTTGGCAAACTCCCCGATTGCGCCGGTTGTCGCGCCCTTGCCCCACATCGGAGTGGCGGCAGCTGTGATGGCCGCTGTCGTATCGCCACAGTCTTGTTTCTCGAAACCGATGACCATGGCCAGATCGTACAGCCCCGACGCCACGAAATAGAAGCCTTCGCACACCACGGAACCGCCGCTCGTGCCGCCCGTGCAGACCTTGAGGCCGGGCTTGCCGAGCGCACCGACCTCACCGGCCATCCCGTGGTCCGGGAGATAGATGCCCTCGAAAGTCTCCATATTGCTGAAGAAGACAGCCTCTATGTCCTTGATGCTGAGTTGGGCGTCAGCCAGCGCGGCTCTGACAGCCTCGTTGACCATCTCGGGCTGGTTTACATCCGGGCGTCGTGCAGTGTGGTAAGTCTGTCCGATGCCTACAATCGCTACTCTGTTTGGCATGCCCTACCTCCGACTAGCTGTTCCCGAGGATCATCACGGCCTGGTGCTGCCCACAGATGCCGGTGACACCGTGGGCCAAAGCGGTGCGCGCACCGTCCACCTGCCGGTCGCCTGCCTTGCCCTGGAGCTGGAGTACGCATTCGGCAAGCCGGGCCATTCCGGCGACACACACGGGGTTGCCGGGCAGCACGCCTCCCGACGGATTCACCGGCAACCGGCCGCCCATCTTCGTAGCACCGGAATCGATCAGCTTGCCGCCCTCACCACGTTTGCATAACCCCAGGCCCTCCATCCACAGCAACCCCTGATACGAGTACTCTTCGGAGATCTCAGCTACATCTATCTGCCTAACAGGGTTCCTGATGCCGGCCATGCTATAGGCCTTCTTCGCAGCCTTCACGAGGGCATCACAGTCGGCAAGGTCCCGGTCGCCCAGATAATGAGTCTCGTAGCAGTTCGAAGCCCCCAATATCCAGACAGGCTTCTTAGTCAGCTTCTTGGCCTTCTTCCCCGTGCTGAGAATCATTGCGCACGCGCCATCCGACGTCGGCTTCGTGTCCAGACGCCTGATGGGTGACGACAACATCTTCGAGGCAAGAACGTCCTCAACAGTGATGTCCAACGCCTCCTGCGCCAACGGGTTGTTCCTGGCATTGGCGTGGTCTCTCACGGCAACCTTGGCACATTGTTCGGGAGCTATCCCGTACTTGTACATATAGCGCTTGGCCTGCATGGCCGCCGCTGACAGGAACTCGAGCCCCAATTGCCTCATCAGCGCCGGATCGAAGCTAGCGTTCTCGATTAGTCCCTTCTCACCTTGGGACTCCTTAGTATGTGACACCACCAGAACCAGGTCCTGGTGTCCCGATAAAATCTGGGACATGGCAACGTAGACCGCGTTCACACCGTCCTCGGCTACCTTGTCCTCGTGTCCAAGGTGCGCCCCCACTACATGTTGTATGTTCATGTTGGATATCGTTCTGCCATCCCAGAAGTCCTGGGAGCAGCTGACAGCCGAGTCGAACTCGGATAGTGTCAGGCCAGTCTCCTCGAGTACCTGCTTGACGGCTTCATAGGCCAATTCCTCCTCGTTCACTTCCGCCCTGTTCGGGTGGTACTTCGTTTGGCCCACCGCCACGATACCCACTCGCTCAGCCATACATACCTCCTTGGGGTGTCGCAGTCGGACGCCCGGCTCTGCCTGTGGCCCGACTATGTCCCGACGCGAGTCCTCTGATACCTTAGCACCATATCCGCAACGTTGATGCCCGAGTCCGTGGCCTGATGAACGCCAACCCCGTACCCGCCAGCGTCGGTACCAACGTAGAACAGCCCCTGTATAGGGGCCTTTGCCGACGGCTTGTACTTCGCACACTGGTTGACGAGTTGCCCCAGGCCAATGGTCTCACCACCCTGGCCGGGCAGCACCTGGTCACGCGTGAGCCGGCTGACGTGCCGCGTGTCGTAGCCTTCCTTGAACTCGATCGCGCCCTCCAGCTTGGGGAACACCTTCTTCAGCGTTGCCTCGCCCCGCTCCCGCCAGAGCCGCTTCTCACGTTCACTGATGTTCGGGTCTGCGGGGCACCAGTAGCCCGTCATCAGTATCTGCTTGCCGCGCGGCGCTGCCTTCGGGTCGTAGTTGGATGGGGCCTCGAAATAGACAACGCTCTCAGGGATACTGCCCGTCGACCTGGCCTTGTGGAACTTCTCCAGGCTCCACGGCGTATCCGCTGAGAAGATGACGCCGAACGGGGCATCGGTCACCTTCCTCTTCAGGAAGTAGCGCATGCCCATCATGCCCATGGAGGGGACGAGGTCCTTAACGTAATTGACATAACCCTTGTCGAAGTGCTCCTCGCCCACCAGCTTCAGCACCGTCGGCTGGATGCCCGCGTTACTCACCACGATAGGCGCATTGAATGTGCCCTTGTCTGTGGCAACGCCTGTGACCTTGCCACCATCTACCAGAATCCTCTCGGTCCTGGTCCGGAAGCTGACTTTGCCGCCGTTCTCGCCTACGGCCTGCACGTATGTCTCGGCAACCCGGCCGATTCCACCCTCACAGAAAAGTCCACCGCTACGCAGGATCATATCCTGGACAGTCCTGACCCCCTCCGACGCCGACAGCGTATCCACCGGTATCATGAACATCCCATCGCACATCAGGCTGATGAAGAACCCGTAGAGCGACTTCGGTATGTTGTATCGCCCGATCCAATCCTTGAAGTTAACGTCGTGCAGTGTGTTGATCTCGGCCGAGCCCATCATCGTCAGCTCGGTGAAGAACTGCAGCGCCACCTCGCGGTCCTGCTGGCTTATCTCGAGCCAGTCGAAGAGCATGTTCGGGTCCATCCCGCCGACCGGCATCTGGGGCATCTGAGAGTACTTGCCGGAGGGCGTCTTGTAGAAGCTCTGCGAACCCTCCGGCGCTACGAGCTTCACCCGACCCTCCATGCCCAACTCCTTGAGCACAGCCTCGAGCGAGTTGTTGAGGACCGGCGCAGTGATCACCACCCAGGCAGTGTAGGTAAACCCCCTCTTGGACAGCGCCATGGCCTTCCCACCGGCCTTGGCATTCTTCTCGAGGAGAAGTACCTTGAGACCTCTCTTCGCCAGCAGCGCAGCACACGAACTGCCACCGAAGCCGGCCCCTACCACGATTACGTCGTACTGTGCACTGGCCATGACAACCGCCCTCCCTTGGATTGCCTGCTACCTTCGATCAGCCTTTCGGCCCGCTCGACCTCCCCAGGAATGGACTACCGGCCAATGGAACGCAGAATGTCTAGAAGTCGCCGGGGTGCGAGGGATGCTTGTTGCCCCACTGCTTGGGTGAGAAAATCAGGCTAAGAACTGCAGCCTTGGCCATGCATGAAACGACCTTGGCGAGATCCCTGAAGTTCAGGCCTACCCGCAGCTTCCATTTCACAGGATCAGTCACGTCAACGTACATGATGAGGTAGTCACCCTGTCGCTGCAGGCTGTCCACGCTTCCGGTGAGCTCGGTCTTCCCCAAGCCGGTTGATCTCATCAACATAAACGCATTACCTCCCGTTTGCGGTTGTGACACTCACAGTATGTATCCCCTCTCCCGCGATACCGTGACGATCTCGGGCTCCTTCCACCACTTCTCGATCCCGCACTCCTCCGCCACCGTATTGGCGCAGACATAGCCCGGACCCCAGATCACGCATCCGCCGGGCCACACGTTCGCCCCTCCCACAAACAGGTTCTTGACCGGCGTGACGTTGTGGGAGCATTCCTGGTTGGGCCTCAGGTATCCCATCTGCAGTGGATGGTACTTACCCTGCTTGTAAGACCCCCTGACCATATTGGCGAACTTGTTCTGTATGTCAGCGGGGGTGGTGATGTTCCACCAGAGCACTTTCTCCTTGGTCATGTTGGGGGCATACCTTTGGAGTGTGGCCAACTGGTAGTCGGCTATCTCCTGCCGGTACTTGTACCTCAGCCACTTGTCGGAACCCCCGTCCTTGAGATCATACGGCGCCATCTGGGTGAGCAGCCCGGAGGACCTGCCCGGAGGTGCCTGGTATGGATCATGGACGCTGGGGAAAGAGGCTATGTAGCCTGCCCTCTCGGGCAGTTCCCCGGTGTCCATTATGTCCCACTGCTTCTTGAGGTCGGCACAGCTGTCATACCCCAGCACGTACATGAAGGCCTTGTCCACGTCCGGGTTGGAGTCGGCTGCCTTGAAGTGAGGAGGCTCCTCCAGCGCCAGATGCAGGTCACACAGGCTCCATTTCTCCCACTGCCAGGCCTTGACCATGTCAACGAAGTCGGACTCCAGCTTGTCCTCGCCGACGTACTTGAGGAAGGTCTGGTGTATGTCGATCGTGCTCACGACGGCCTTGTTGGCCATGTACTGGGTCCCGTCATCGAGCTCGACGCCTTTCGCCGTGCCATTCTCAACGATGATCCGCTTGATCTGGGCACTGGTGCGTATCTGGCCCTGGTTCTCGAAGATGGCCTTGAGCAAGGCATTCGAGACTCTATGAGAACCGCCTGCGGTGAGACGGTAGTTGGACATCCGGTTGAAATACAGGGGTATCAGGTATCCGACTCCCGACTGAGAGTAGTCAAGGCCCCAATGGCAGACCGCATACAGCATGAGGGTCTTGACATGATCATTCTCGAACCGCTCGTTGATCACATCTTCGGGGGTCTTCTCCGAGTAGGCAGTCAGCTTGCTGCCGAGCTCCGTCTGGTCCATCCTGGCGGCAGCAAGAGGAGCAGGCTCAGGTCTGACGAATGTCTGGGGACCGACGATCTCCCTCATGAGCTCTTCGCACTCGCGGTACATCTCGCGATAGGCGTCAGCGTCTTTCTGGGAGAGCTGGGCGATGGACTTGCATGTGCGTTCAACATCCGCATACACACAGACGCACTTGCCATCAGGCAGCGGCAACGCCCACTGGAGCTCGGGATGGATGTGCCTCACCCCGTAGACCTCTTCCAACTTGAAGTCGTTGTAGACGGGAGCGTAATCCACCATCATATGGAATATGGCATGGGTGTTGTGGAAGAACTCCGGGAGCGTGATCTGCTCGGTGGCCAGACCACCCCCGGCCTCGTACCGCTTCTCCAGCAGCAAGACCTTCTGGCCCGCCCTGCTGAGGTACGCACCGATCGCCAGCCCGTTGGGACCGCTGCCTATGATTATCACATCGTATTCCCTTGACATCGTGGCCTCCTACCATCAGGTATTCGCTTCAGTTGCCGTCACTCCTCGGGAAGCTGTCTCGGGTCTTCTTGACCGCCCAGCGGGTCTGTTCAACCAGCGAGTCCGGCTCTTCCTTGCCCGGCTCTTCCCAGGGTTTGCCCAAGCCCATGTCCGAGGCAATTATCTTATAGCAGTTGTACGCCTGGCTCGCGCTGGCCTCGCCGCCGAGATGCCAGAAGCCCCCCGTGCAATAGAGGTTCTGCACAGGCGTCCTGTGGTTCGCCAACTCCGGAGTCGGCCTGTTGTCCCCTCTTTGCGAGAGCGTCATATCGATTCCGGCGAAGTTGCCGTGAGGGGCGAGGTTCTTCATTCGCACATGGTCGAACGGGCTGTTCGTGTCGATACCGATGATGTTATCCCAGGTCATATTGGGCGCGTGCTTCTGCCAGACCGAGATCATGTCCTCCGCATACTTCTGTTTGAGCTTCAGCCAATCGCTCTCGGAAAGGTCGCTGGCGCGCGGACCCTGCATCTCGTTCTGGGCGACGTGCTTCCCCGGGGGCGCAAAGGACGGATCGGGGAGGCTGTGGCACCCGACCACCGGGTTCCAGTCCTCGATGGGCGGCAACATGCCCAGAGAAGCCCACTTGCATTCGTTGGCAATGTGTTCAGGGTCCGCGCTCTCTGCGAGGCCGAGCCACAGGGTCTCGCGTATATCGGGGTTGAACGCTTCGGCGCTGTACTTGGGAGGTTCGTGAAGAGCGAAGCTGTACCACATGAGGTTGCCGATATTGTTGGTTGAGAGGTTATCGACGCGGCGCGCGATCTTATCGCCGATCACATCTCTGCCCATCAGCTCCACCAGTTGCCAGGCGCTTAAGCCGGCGCTGACCACGAGCTTTCTCGCCTTGACCTCGCTGCCATCGGTGAGGTGGATGCCCGTGCAGGCCCCGTTTTCGATGAGGAACCTATCGACCTCAGCGTGGGTGAAGAACTTGCACCCGTTCTGCACCAGTATCTGGTGGCAGGCATGGGCAAACTGGTGTGTCCCGCCCCTGGCAAAAGAGATAGTTGGCAAAGTCCCGCACATGCCAAGTGTCTCACCACCCTGCTGGGGATCGTTCACACTGCGGCAGCCGGACACAACGAACCTGGCTATACAGTATTGGAGCTCCTGGCAGTCAAACCACTCTCTCACCGCACGAATCGGCGTCGCGGCGAGGACTAGAGCGTCCGGCTCGAAACCAGCCTCCAGGGCAAGCGGATATACAGCCATTTGCCTTTCGAGGTACTCCGGCGCAATCTTCCACTCACTAGGATTAAAGATCATGTCGATGTTGACCCGCTTAAGCTCGTCGCTCTGGAAGACGCTCCAGATCTTGAGCCACTTCTCAGCGTCGCTCTCGGAGAAACGGGCGATCTGCGCCGCTGTACGCTCCTGCGTCGGGTCGACCTTCTCGCTGTAGATGGAGAGACAAGTGTTGTTGTTGAGGAAGATACCGCCATCACTGCACAGATGCTGATCGAGCTGACCGCCGTACTCCCAAAACTCGGGGAAGTCGCGCCATAGCGGCGCGAAGTACCAGGGAAGCATGATATTCGCGTGTGTATTGCCACGGAACCCGGGGGCGGACAGCTCCTCGGTTGCCAGCCCGCCGCCTATCTCGTGCCTCCGCTCGAACACGCCGACGCTCATGCCCGCGTACTTGGTCAGGTACATTGCCAGCATCAGTGCCTTGCAACCACCTCCCGCTATTACCGCATCGAAAACAGCATCTGCCATATTCCAGTTACCCTCGCGCGCCGCCTTACATCAACTCTATCTCGCGGCACTCCTTGTCAATAATCAGGGTCGGCTCCGTTAGCTGCTGCACCTCTTCGGGAGTCCAGCCCGGCGCTACCTCTTTGAGAACGAGTCCCTTATCCGTCACCTCGATGACCGCAATGTCCGTTACTATCAGCTTCACGCACGCAGGTGCCGTCAGCTCATAGCTGCACTTCTTCACTATCCTGGGTTGGCCATCCTTCGTGACGTGGTTCATGGCAATGATGACTCGCTTGGCACCGAAAGCGAGGTCCATGGCCCCACCGATTGTGCCCACCTGCCTCTCCGGCACCATGTAGTTCGCCAAGTCGCCCTTGTCCGACACCTGATAGGCACCCATGACGCTGATGTCCAGGTGGCCGCCTCTCACCATCGCGAAGGACTCATCGTGGCTGAAGAAGCACATGCCGGGCTGCCGCTGGACTGTCTGCCCGCCCGCGTTGACCAGGTCGAGATCGCCCTCTCCGGGCAGCGTCACCTCGCCGAAGCCGAGTACACCGTTCTCACTATGAAATACGACCTCTCGTCCGGCAGGCACGAAGTTGGAGGCAAGCATGGGAATGCCTATGCCAAGGTTGACGTAGTTCCCGTCCTGGAACTCCTTGGCCACCCGAAGAGCGATTATCTGCCGGTCCAGTCTCTGCTTGTCCTTCAGGTCGTCGGTCATTGGGAACCCCCGCTCTCCTTGAGCTTCTTCGTCGCTTCGATCTCGGACCGGAACCTGGCCTGCGACTCCATGGCCTGCTCATCCGTTATCTCGCGGTCGTCAACCACTGCCTTGGGCCTCGCAACCACCCTGTCGACGTATATACCGGGTGTCACGATCGCTTCGGGATCGAGCTCGCCCAGCTCGACGATCTCGTCCACTTCCGCAATCGTCACCTTTGCCGCACCTGCCATGGTAGGATTGAACGTCCTTGACGTCCCCCGGTAGACAAGGTTACCCCACCGATCACCCTTGTGCGCGTGTATCAGCGCGAAGTCAGCCTTGATGGGCAGCTCGAGCAAATACTCCCGGCCATCGATGACCTTCTTCTCCTTGCCCTGCTCCACCACCGTACCGATGCCGGTGGGAACAAGTATGCCACCCAACCCAGCCCTCGCCGCCCTCACCCGCTCCGCCAACGTACCCTGTGGCACCATCTCGATGTCCACCTCGCCGGCCCGAAGCAGCTTCTCGAAGTTGTTGACGTACATGGCACTCACCGGAGCCGACACGATAGCCTTTCTGATGCGGCGATTCCGCACCAGGATATCCATATCCTCGGGGAACGGCGCGCCCTGCATCTTCCATACGTCGGCACCGAATCCCGAGCTGTTCGACACGGTGGTTATGTTCTTGATGCCTTTCCTGTCGAGAGCCTCCAGCAAGCAGCTCGGCATGCTGACCACCGTACCGAACCCACCGACCATAATCACAGCGCCGTCCTGGATGTCGGCCACAGCTTCATCGAAACTGGCTACTATCTTATTGATCGGCATGCGCCATCACCTCGATCTGGGCTGACAGTCTCCTACCGATACGAGTAGTTGGGTGGGGCCGAGTCCTGCACCCGCTTTCGTATCATCCGCATCGTCTCCACAAGGGAGTCTGGCTCTTCCTTGCCCTGCTCTTCCCAGGGTTTGCCCAGACCCATGTCAGTCGCGATCGACTTGTAGCAGTTGTATGACTCGGAAGCCCCGGCATTGGAACCTACATGCCAGCACCCGCCGGTGGCGTACAGGTTGGGTATCGGCGTGCGGTAGTTGGCCAGCTCAGGGGTGGGCCTGAACTCATTCACCTGGAACGGCACGCGGTCGATTCCTGCCATCGTACCGTTGGGTGCGAGGTTTCTCATGCGCAGATTGTCGTAGGGACTGTTGGTGTCAACGCCGATGATGTTGTCCCAGGTCATGTTGTGAGCATACTGCTCCCAGATGAGCATCAGGTTCTCCGCGTACCTCTTCTTGATCTCCAGCCATTCCTTCTCCGAGTGCACACGGGCCGGAGGTGACAGCTGCTCGTTCTGGACAACATGCTTGCCCGGCGGGGCATAGGAAGGATCGACCAGGCTATGGCAGCCTACCGTCGGGGCGTAGTCCTCCAAGGGAGGCCACTCCAGCAGCCTCTCATGCAGGCACTCGCGAGCTATGTGGATCGGGTCGGGGTCGGGCTGCAAGCCGAGCCACTGACACTCGTGTATGTCGGGATTGAAGGCTTCGGCCTTGTACTTCGGGGCTTCGTGCACCGCGAAGCTGTACCACATCAGGCAACCGAAGTCTCTCTGTATGAGTTCTACTCGCTTGGCCAGCTTCGAAGGAATATGCTCCCTTCCAATGATCTCGAAACACATCTGCTCGGGGGACAGACCGCAGACCGCTACCAGCTTCCTCGCCTTGATCTCGCTCCCGTCCCTCAGGCGGATTCCCGTAGCCTGCCCGTTCTCGATTATGGCCTTCTCCACGTGCGCGTGGGTGAAGAACTTGCAGCCCATCTGCACCAGGAGCTGATGGGCTGCGTGGGCTATCTGGTGGGTCCCGCCTCTGGCGAACCCTATCAACGGCAGTTGGGTAGCGAGTCCCATCGTCATCACACCCTGTCCCGGGTCATTGATGTCCACCACCGACGACACGGCAAACCTCAGAATGCAGGATTGTAGCTCCTGGCTCTCGAACCACTCCTGCGCCGTTCGCATCATGCTGCCCGTCATGAGCACTCCGTCGGGGAGCAGGTCTGCTTCGATCGTCAGGGGCGCGACCGCGACCTGCCTCTCCATGAACTCAGGCTTGGTCAGCCACTCCGGGGGGTTGAATACACTGTCAATCATCACTCGCATGTACTCGTCGCTTGTCGCGATCTTCCAGAGCTTGAGCCAGGTATCAGCATCCTTCTCGGAGAAGCGTGCGATCTCTTTCGCGGTGCGCTCCTGAGTCGGGTCGTGCTTCTCGCTGTAGATCGCCAAAGCGGTCTCGTTGTTCCTGAACACGAAGCCATCAGAGCACAGGTGTTGATCCCAGCGAGCGCCATAGTCCCAGAAATCGGGAAAGTCGCGCCATACCGCGTCGTAGTAGAACGGCAGGATGATGTTGGCATGGTCGTTGCCACGGAAACCGGGCGCTGACAGCTCCTCGGTGCACAGACAGCCGCCTATCTCATGCCTTCTCTCGAAGATGCCTACGCTCATGCCACCGTACTTGATCAGGTATAGCGCCAGCAACAGACCCTTGTTGCCACCTCCAACTATAACGGCATCAAACGCATCATCAGCCATGCTGACCCCCTTCAAGAGAAATCCGAGTCCACGAAACTCCAGCTACTGAATCTTGATTACGCTGCGAATGACCTCACCCTTCTCAAGAGCCTCAAAGGCCTCGTTCACCTGGTCCAGCGAATAGGTCTTACTGATGAGCTTGTCGAAGGGGAGCTTGCCATCCATGAACATGTCAATGTATCTGGGTATGTCCACCTGCGCCTTGATGTCGCCCTGGACGGTCCCCGTGATGGCCTTGCCCAGCAGGAACTCGTAGGACTGAATACTGACTGCAGTGCCTATCGCAGCCATCCCTGCCACCACACACTTTCCACCGCCGTGAATGGATGCATAGGCCTGCTCGATGACCTCCGCCTTGCCTGCCGTCTCGATGGCGTAGTCGGCTCCACCGCCTGTCACCTCCATGACCTTTCCCACCGGCTCGTCCTTCTTGTAGTTGACAGTGATGTCGGCACCGAACTCCTTGGCCATCGCCAGCTTCTTGTCATTACTGGCGATGGCTATGATCTTACCTGCCCCGGCGAGCCTGGCACCCATGACCGCGCTCAGGCCCACACCGCCCGTCCCCCATATCGCTACACTCTCGCCAGGCCTCACACCCGCCGTGTTGATCGCCGCACCGATCCCCGTCGCAACCCCGCAGCCAAGCAGGCAGACCTTGTCGAGCGGTGCATCATCACGTACCTTCACACACGATCGCTCGTGCACCACCGTGTACTCAGCGAAGCAGGCCAATCCAAAGAGATGGTGCAGCGCCTCATCTCCCGCGCTGAGACGCATACCGCATGAGATAGGCAGCACCCCACCCGCCATGACCGCCATGTTCTCAACACACATGGTGGGACGTCCTTCGACGCAGAACCGGCACTTGCCGCACGAGAACGAGACCATCATGACGACATGATCGCCCGGCTTCAGTGTCGTCACACCGGGCCCGACCTTCTCCACAATGCCCCCGCCTTCGTGACCCGCGACCATCGGCATTGCACAGTACATCTCACCCTTCATGAAATGCAGGTCGCTGTGACATACCCCGGAGGCCACAAGCTTCACCAGGACCTCGTTCACCTCCGGCTCCGCGAGTTTCACGTCCTCTATCTTCAGCTTTCCGTTGGGCTCACGACATACTGCAGCCTTCACTTTCCCCGTCCTCCTTTTCTCATTGTGGTGGTTACCTCTATCAGTCGAACATGCCCTTACCGGAACTCTCGGTGTTCGCCGGGCTGTGAAGCACATCCTCGTTCAGGAGACGACTGATCTCGTCTTCGGACAGGCCCAGGATATCTCGGGCTATCTCCTCGGTGTGCTCGCCGAGCATAGGTGCTGGTGTGCTCTGCATACCGGACACGCCTGACATTCTGAACGGGATGCCGGGATAGAGCCTCTTGCCCGCCACGGGATGGTCAAGCTCTATGACGGCCCCGTCCCACTTGAGCTGCGGATCCGCCAGTGTATCCGGTGCCCGCTGGACTACGCCTGCTGCCACACCAGCGGCTTGCAGAGTCTCCATGACTACATAGGCATCATGCTGCGAGGTCCATTCACGCACGTGCTCGTCCAACTCGTCCACATTCCTAAGGCGCGCCACCTGGTCGGCGAACTTGGGGTCGTCGGTCCATTCAGGATCGCCCAGGGCATCGCAGAAGGCGTACCACTCATCGTCCGTGAACACGGCAATGGCGCACCACTCATCGGCACCCTTGCACGCATAGCACCCGTGGGGAGCGGCGTACGCGCTTCGATTGCCCATGGGCTTCGGTACGTAATCGTTATAGGTATACTCGAGGTAGTGTTCGCCGATGAGGCTGACAGCCACCTCCGTTTGGGCCATGTCGATGAACTGGCCCTTGCCCGTCCGGCGACGGTAGTCGAGCGCAGCCAACGCAGCTATGACGGCATGCTTGCTCGCCATATGGTCCGGCAGTGGCGAGTTGGAGCCCACAGGGTACGGGTCATCGGGCTGTGCCCAGATCGACAACATGCCCGAGGCGGAAGAGAGCATCGGCCCGTAGGCCTGGTGCTCGCTGAACGGTCCGCCCCCACCGAATCCCTGACTGCTAACGTAGATGATATCGGGGTTGAGCTTGGCCACGCTCTCATAGTCAAAGCCGAGAGACCTCATGACGCCGCCACGGAAGTTCTCCACGAGGATATCCGCAGTCTTAATGAGCTGACTCACCAGATCCTTGCCCCTATCCGTCTTGAGGCTGACACCGAAGCTGCGCTTGCTGCGGTTGGCCTCATTGAACCCCGCGATGTTGTTGATATCGGGGCCAATTGTGCGCATGAAATCGAGGTTGTCTTTGGACTCGATCTTTATGACGTCTGCCCCCAACTCACCCAGTATCTTGCAGGCGTCGGGGCCCACTCCGCCTGTGCAGAAGCTGAGAACTCTAACGTTGTCCAAAGGCAACATGTGGCCCTCCAGACCTATATGACGCCTGCTCCCTTCAGCGCCACCAGATCATCCTTCGAATAACCGAGCTCCCCGCACAGAATCTCCTCGTTGTGCTCACCCAGGCACGGGGCAGGCCTGTGCATTGCAGCGGGAGTCTCCGACCACTTATAGGGAGGCCCGGGGTAATCAGCCTTGCCAGCCACAGGGTGATTCATCTCGACGAAGTAGTCCCTCGCCTTCGTATGCGGGCTATCGTAGAAGTCCTTTATGTTCAGAATGGGTGCGATAGGCACGCCCTCGCGCTTTCCCGCCTCGAACAGTTCCAGCATCGTGTACTTCTCTGTGAATCCCAACATCAATGCATACAGATCGTCTGCATTGCCGATGCGATACATGAAGCTCCGCCACTCCTCCATCATCAGCACTTCCGGGTTGCCGAGGACGCGCACCAGCGCGTCCCACTGCCGGGGTGTCAAGGCCACAACCCGGATCAACCCGTCCTTGCATGGATACACCGGATATACCGCCGCGCCCATCCTGGTCTCCGACGTAGGCGGGGGTCCGCCGGGGTTGAGAGCGTACGAGTAGTTGGGGACTATCCAAGGATAGAGGCCCATGCGAGAGCTCTCATGAACAGAGATATCTACGTGCTGCCCGCCACCAATGGCATCCCGCATGTACAGCGCCCCAAGGACAGCTATCGCCGTATGTACGGAGGCCGCATCGTAGGCCGGCGACCCCGGCTGCAACGCGGGCTCCTTGCCGGGATACCCGCTCGTAATCATGACGCCGGACATGGCGAAATCGACGAGATTCGAGCCCTTCCGGTACTTGTAGGGTCCGGAGCGACCGAACTCGGTCATACTGGCCATTACCAGATTCGGATTCAGCTCCCGGAGCGCTATGTAGTCGAGACCAAGGTCGGCCATGTCATCCGGGTCGCCATTCTCGATCAGGACGTCCGACACCTTCACCAGGGCCTGCAGAATGGCCCTGCCATCGTCGGTCTCTATATCAAGGGTCATGCCGCGCTTGTTGGCATTCCGATGGAGGAAGTGGAGACTCTTCTCCGGATGCGGCACGTCGTTTACGAAAGGAGGCATACTTCGCCCGGGGTCACCCTCCGGTCTCTCTATTTTGATGACGTCGGCACCCAGATCAGCGAACAGCTTGGCACAGTAGGCACCTCTGCTGTCGGTCAGATCCAAGACCCTGTAACCAGTCAGTGCACCTTTCTGACTATCTGCCATCTCCCGCCCCCAACTGACGTGCTAGCTCTGAACTCAATCCAGATGACGCAGCGCGCCACGAGGTGCAGCCAGCCCTGTGACTGGCACGAATGCAGCCTCGCATACAGGATACGACCCGCGAGCGTCGATGAGTATGGTGCTGGTTCCTGTTTGGCTTCACTTCCCTTTCCTGACGATCGACAGGGGTAGACTCCATACCCTCTAGGGTTGACACGGTGAGAGCAAGAGTGCTAACACCGACCAGCCGCCCTTGTACGAGTGCAGCAGGCAGTATCCTCTAGCCATCTAACAACGTTAAACCGCCGACGCCGTTCCTGGATAGCGCTATTCGCTCCCCGTGGTCTACTCTACGTATGTCTTGAGGTATCGCTCCATCTCGGGCGTTGGCTTCCACCACTTCGTCACCCCGAGGTCCTCGGCTACCTTGTTTGCGCCGAGGTAACCCGACCCACCCAGCACCATTCCTCCAGGGTAAGTCGAGGCACCGCACACGTAGAGTCCATCTATCGGAGTCGCCGTGCTCGAGCACTCCTGGTTAGGGCGGAACGAGGCCAGCTGCATAGGCGAGTAGTCGCCATGCTTGATGCCGCCACGCCTCATATTCGGGAACCTGGTCTCGATATCAACAGGGGTCTCAAACGTGGTCGCTATGATGTTCTCCTTCGTCATGTTGGGAGCAGCCTTCCGCCACTTCTCCAACACCTTCTCCTCGAGCTGCTTGCCCCTCTCCTCCCAGCCACCACCTATCTCATACGGTGCGTGCATCTGGAAGAAGGAAACGCTCTTGCCCGGCTTGTCGCTCAACGTCGGGTCGAAGATCGTCTGGCACGTTGCGTGCCCTCCGAACTCATCACCGATCTTCCCCCCGACAACGTTGTCCCAGTGCGCGAGGAGTTGATCGGTGCCCTCGATCCCGAACACCGTCATGAACGCATCGTTGATCCACGGGTCGTCGCACTTGTACTTCGGCGGCTCCTCCGATGCCACATGGAGCGTGTAGTAGCTCCACTTGTCGTACTTCCAGCGCTCGACTGAATCCTTTAAGTCCGCTGGCATGTTCTCCGAACCTACCAGGTCCAGGAACGTGCTGTGCGGGTCAAGTGTTGACATAACAGCCTTGGCCTTGAGGGTCCGCCCTTCAGCCAGTTCCACGCCGGTCGCGCGGCCATTGCTCATGATGATCTTGCTCACGGGCGCATGCTCCAGAATCAGGCCGCCGGCCTTGATCAGCTCGCGGGCCATGGCGCTGGCGAACTTGTGCGAACCACCATAGCAGTAGCACTTGTTCATGCCCCGGCACAGCATCAGCGCGACGAACATCCCGATACCGGTCTCGCGAGGGTCCAGCCCCCACATACAGCTCGTGTATAGAAGAAGTGCACGGACCTCGTCGCTCTCGAAGCTGCTGGTTATGATGTCCAATGGGCTGTGTTCGACCATCTCCAGCATCTCGCTGCCGACCTCGGTCTTCTGCATGGTAGTTATCATGTCCAGGGGAGCCATCACCGGTACATACGTCGAGGGCGCGATGATCTCATCGACGATTCTCCGCCACCGCCTGATGAGCTTGCCGAAGTTGTCAGCATCCTTGAACGAGTACTTGGCTATCGAGTCCTTGGTGTCCTCGGCCATGCGTGTCAGGAGGACCGACTTGCCATTCTCGAACACGATGCCGGTCTGCGCATTCGGTTTGATCCAGACGAGCGACGGCCCGTCAAGGTTGAAATCCCTGATGACGGGCATGTACTCCACCATCATGTGATAGACCGCATGGGGGTTGGTCGTGTAGCATGGGTACAGTATCTCCTCGGTAGCGAGGCCGCCGCCGATCTCGTACCGTGCCTCGCATAGCATAACTCGCAGGCCAGCTTTCGCCAGGTAGGCTGCCGCCATCAGACCGTTAGGCCCTCCGCCTATCACTACTACATCCCACTCGCTCTCGTCGGGGAACTCCTCGAACATATGGCCAAAGTAGTCTTCCATCGACATGATTGACCTCCTTCCGGGCTACCGCGGTATCGCAGAGATCTTGCCCTGCTGCGGAATGTAGTAGGGAGATGGATACCACCACTTACCCGGCTCGGCTATGCCGTCTTCGATCAGGATGTGCATCAGATTATAGGGAACGGCCATGAGGCACAGCGCGCCGGGGTGCCCTGTAGTCTGATGACAAGTGTACAGCCCGTCGATCGGCGTTCGATAGCGGGCCAGCTCCGGTATCGGACGCTGGGTCCACAGTTGATCGTCGCAGTGCCGCGAACCGCTCCAGGTTCCGCCAATCAGGCCCGTGTTGCGGAACTCGACTTCCCGGCCGGTCGCCGACCAATGGTGGATGACGTTGTCGTCGTCCAGGCCATCCAGCGCTTCGCCAAAAGCCTTGCGCATGTAGGCGTCCAGGTCGCCCTTGATGCGGCACTGCGCATCCGGCCCTTCGACATGGTACTCGGGCACCGGTACATTCACCTCGAAGGCTGCGGAGACATGGCCGTTGGAGTAGTGCCCCTGGCAGTCCGTCGGGTTGAACGCCTGGGACGGGGTAAGGAACCACATCAGCTCCTCTGGTGGCAGGCCGGGATTGGCCTTGTGCGAATCGACGTCGGCCACGTTCTTGTAGTACAGCTCTCGCGAGTCTGAGGGATATACACCTCCAGATGGTATATTGAAGGGACCGGCTACGCCTGTTTCGCTCTCTGCCATGGCCTTGAACTTGGTCTTCCACTGCAAGGGCTTGTGAGTGTGGAAGGTCGAGACATAGAGAGTGCCGTTCTTCAGGCTGATGTCCTTCACCTTCTGGAGGAAGCCCGGGTCGAGGTGCTGCTTGCCAACCATCTTGAAGAACGTCTGCTGGTAATCAATGGCCGATATGACAGCCTTGTTCGCCCAAATCTTCCTTCCACCGGTTGCGGCGGTCTCGCGCAATCTCACGCCCACCGCGCGGCCGTCCTCGATCAATATCTCGTCAACCGGACAGATCGTGCGCACGACGGCACCGTGGGCCACAGCGCAACGATGAATGGCATGGAAGTAGCCATGGAGACCGCCCCGGGGGATACTCAGCTTGCCGGTGTTGGGCAGAATGAGCAACTGGACGCAGAGGAGCGCCGGCACAGCCACTCCGTTCCAATGACCGGCAGCCCCCGAGGCCCAGGCCGCGAAGGCCATCGTCACCTTGAACGGCTCACTCTCGAGGTGCTCGTCCATGAGATCGAACATGGTCCACTCACGCAGCTCATGCGTCAAGACATCCGGCTGGTACTTCTTGTAGACCTGCATGTAGGGAGTGTTCTCGTCGGTTACTTCGACCTCAGGCGGATGAGGCGGGCACCAGAAGGTGGCCCGCATCAGCTCCTTGGTGAACGGCGGCTGGCCCATCAAGCCGGCCATTTTGCCGAATCCCATCATGTCCTTCTCGGTTATGGGAGAGACCCCTTGGGTCGTGGTGCTACCCGAAGCCAGTGATTTCATCATGTCGATGGGATTCCAGGTCATTCGGAAGCCGTACTTGTGTAGCTCGAGCTGTTCAAAGCCAGGAGCCGGTGCGGCATACATCAGCATGGCATGCGGATAGATGCGCACTCCCGGTATTGGCTCTACCGTCTCGCAGGCCCCGCCGCACTCGACCCGCTCCTCGAGCACACAGACCTGCAGCCCACACTTGGCCAGGTAGGCAGCCGCAGTCATGCCGTTCGGGCCGCCGCCTATAATGACTATGTCGAACCTCTCGTCCTTTGGCATGGACAACCTCCATTCGGGCGATATGCGAAGACGCGCCGCCCGATACGCAGAAATCAGGGTTAAAGAATAGGATAGGCACTAACTTCGCGCCATGGTATGGTGCTGGGACGGGTTCACACCCATCGTCATCCACACATGCAACGGGGGCTAGCACCATGCGAACCGGGGACTGCTCGGTACGGCACCTCGTTTCTGCGAACTCATCCACCGCTCAGCGCGACCACGAGGAAGAGCTCATCACCATCGCTGAGCTCCCTATCGAGTTCGTCGACCAGCAGCTTGTCGCCGTTGACGAAGAACCAGACCTGTGGTCTCAGCTCGCCTTCCTTGTCGTACAGCAGACGTCTCAGGCGGGGAAATCTTGCGACCAACTCGCTGGCGCATTCCACCGGCGTTCGCCCCGATACTTCCACCGTCTCCTGGTCATCAGCTTCAAGTCGCATGAGAGCGGAGAGCCGCACTCTAACCATCGTGCCTCATCCACGGACATGCGTCAGCCCGTTCGACCACAAACATCACAATTGGGGTCTTTCTTCAACTTGAACTCGGTGAATCTCATGGCCAATCCGTCGTAGCTCAGCATTCTGCCCACGAGCATACCCCCGATCCCCAGCACGTACTTCAGGAACTCTGTTGCCTGTACGCATCCGATAACGGCGACAGTCACCCCAGCCACGGGCACGCTTCCCTGAGACACCCCCTTATAAAGACATCTCAGGCACGGCGTAGTACCTGGAATCACAGTGGTGGCCGCCCCCTCAAATCCATGCACCCCGCCATGGAACAGGGGAAGCCCCCTCTCCACCGCCACCCTGTTGACCACGTATCTGCCGGGGAGGTTGTCGAGCGCGTCCACGATCGGGTAGTCGCCGAGTATGTCGAGCGCGTTCTCATCGGTTATCGGCTCGGCGATTGGCTCGACCTTGACATAAGGATTGAGCTCACGCAGCTTCTCCAGGGCAGAATCCACCTTCTTTCGCCCTACGTCGGCGTCCGTGTACAGTACCTGACGGTTGAGGTTCGTAAGGTCAACGACATCGCCATCAACCACCCTGATCGTGCCCACGCCTGTAACAGCCAGATACACGAGCACGGCAGAGCCCAGCCCACCCGCACCAACCACGACCACCTTCGAGTCCTTGAGCTTGCGTTGGCCGTCCTCTCCCCAACCGGGGATAGTCAACTGCCTGTCGTATCGGGCCAACTCCTGTCCGCTGAGCACTCAGACTTCTCCACCTGGAGTCTTCCCGTCCGCAGTCCGAATCGTCCACTCCAGGCCATGACGTGGTTGAGGCATAGACTAACAGAAGTGCCTCTTCAAGAGAAGAGGCACCAAAAAGAGACAAGTGAGGCAAGAGGACTCGGGATAGCCGCCTACAGCTTCGCAGCCAGGGCTCCCAGCCCGAGTGCCTCGAGCTTCTCTTTCAGGGGACGGCCGTTGCTGTCCAGCCCCCTGTACTTGTAATAGTCCTTCAGTAGCAACTCAACGTCGATCTTTGAGCCGGCGGCCCCTCCCTCGGTGGTGGGAGTCAACAGCCGCTTGGGCATCCGGTCGTCCGCAGCTGTGATGCCCATCAGGTTGTTGAGACCCCTCTGGAGCATCCATATGCGCGAGCCGCACTCCATCAGTTCGTCCAGGGTGTAGTCGAAACCTGTGGCGGCTTTGAGCGCATCCACCAGATCGGTAATGCTCATGGTCATGAGCGCGAACTGGCACATCGTCGCCGAGTTGGACAACATAGCCACGTTCTCACACGTCACGTTCAGCTCGCCCTTGCCCTCGTCCGCCTTGGGATCGTAGCCACCAGGTATACCGATCTCGGGCCAGGCCGTCCAACTCGATTCAATCTTGCCTATCTCTGACGCGACATGACAGGCACCTCGGTTGGACATCATGAAACCCAGGCCATGACCGTGCGACCCTCGAACATCGTAGAGGGCAAACTCTAGACCCTTGATCTCGATTGTGAAGTCCCCAGCATTCTTACCGACCTTCTTGGCAGCAGAGCGGCTGCCCTCGGCGAGAACATCGCCGAAGCCCTGCCGCTTGGCGATCTTGTCCATCATCGCCAGCACATCATCTGGATTCCCCCATCGCAACTGGCCACCATCGAGGTCCTTCGAGGTAACGAGGCCTTTCTCAAAGCATTCCATGGCGAAGGCCATGGTACCGCCGCAGCTAATGCTGTCCATCCCGTACCGGTTCGCCATCTCACCCATCTTGATCACGGAGGCCAGATCGTCGATGTCGAGCAGCGACCCGAAGGCACCAACGGTCTCGTACTGCGGCCCGGGCCCTTCCTCTATCGCATAAGGGCCCTCTGCGACCTTGACCGTTCTCTTGCAGGCAATAGGACAAGTAAAGCAGGCATGCGCCTTTGTGAGGTACTGCGCCGTGATCGCCCCGCCGGTAAGCTTCGGTGCCAGGTAGTTGCCATCGCCCTTTGTGTAGTTCTTGACCGGCAGCACGCCGGTCATGGCGTTGACCTCCACGCCCATGGCAGTGCCGGCAGCCGTCAGGGCCTGACTGATGACGCTCTCCTTGGCCTTGGCGAGAGCGGTCTTACGAGCCTCTTCGAAACCGTCTGGAGACGCCGGCACGACCTTGCCGGTGCCCCGGATCGCAACGGCCTTCAGCTTTTTCGAGCCCATCACCGCACCACCACCGCAACGGCTGGTCGAGCCCCACTTACCGTTCATCATATTGGCGAACTTCACCATGTTCTCGCCTGCCGGGCCGATCTCCAGCAGGTCCGTCTTCTTGCCATGCCGCTCCTTCAAGATGTCCGTAGTCTCGTAGCAGTCCTTGCCCCAGATATCAGAGGCGTCCTTGATCTCGACCTTGTCGTCTTCGATCAGAAGGTAGACAGGCTTGCTTGACTTGCCCGTGATTACGATTCCATCGTACCCCGCGTTCTTGATCTGTGCAGCGAAGTCCCCACCGGCCGATGCCTGTCCCCATATGCCGGTCTGCGGGGACTTGAAGGCTGCCAGGAGTCGTGATGAAGTGGGGAAAGCAGTCCCCCCCAGCGGGCCAGCCATCAGGAACAGTGTGTTCTTCTCACCCAACGGATCTGTATCCGGCGGAACACGATCAAGGAAGAGCCGGGCAGCCAGCCCGCTTCCGCCCACGAACTTCCGCTGGATGTCAGGGTCCAGGGTCGAGGTCTTCACCTGTCCTGAGCTCAGGTCTATCTCGAGTATCCTCCCGGTATTGGTTCCCATATCACGTCCTCCTTTTGGCTTCAACTGGAAGGTAGAATCCAGCCCACAGCAAAACAACGGGTCTGGTGCGCCCGGACGAGAACGACCATATCGTCTCGCGGCTTGGCCTGTCAATTACAGCTCCACCCAAATGCTGGCCATGGTAGCACCGTCGGCTCCACTGTGGCACCTCTATGCCTCCTCGTGCTGTCCTGCCAACGTAATGCGAATACCACGGAAGTGCAAACCAAGGTGCAGCACGATAGCTACTTCCTGCCGGAGGGCTTATCGTGGTCTTAGAATAGGGGTTGTTGCAGGCCGATACAGGCGAGACGCGCTGTCGATACGACCCACGCTGTGACCGGTCAGCAATCGCAATCTCCGACAAAGCAGTATCGGTGCATGTAACAGCCACCGGTACAGTGCGCATCATGGAGTCAAAGCTGAGTTCGAAGGCGCTGGCGGAGCTAACCACCGCAGCCCAGACCCTGACCAATCCCGAGGTAGAGAAGTGGAGAGACCAGGGGGGCAGGGTTGTCGGCTATTTCTGCTCGTCGTTTCCTGAAGAGGTCGTCACAGCCGCCGGGATGCTGCCGTTCCGAATCAGAGCCACCGGCAGTCGCTCGACTGAGTTGTCGGACTCCTATCTGAGCAGCATAAACTGCAGCTTTCCCAGGCACGCTTTCAACGTTGCCCTGTCCGGTGGTTATGGTTTTCTGGACGGTCTTGCGATGTTGAACAGCTGCGATAACATCCGGCGCATCTACGACCACTGGAAACGCCAGGTAGACACTCGTTTCGTGCACATAATGAGCCTGCCGAGGAAGGCCGAGCCAGCCCAGGTCAGTTGGTTCCGGGATGAGCTGACGAACTTCAGGGGACTGCTCGAGCAGCATTACGGCGTCGATATCACCGATGAGCGGCTTCGGGAGGCCGTCAAGCTGCACAACGAGGCCAGATCGCTGCTGAGGAGACTGTACGAACTGAGGAAAGCAGATCACCCGCCGATCTCAGGTGCCGAGAGTCTGGCTGTGACCGTAGCCAGCACCGCCATGCCCAAGAAGCGCTTCGTTGAGCTACTGCGCGGGCTCCTCGGCGACCTGGACAGCGCAGAGGGAATCAAGGATTACAGAGCCAGACTCATGGTGGTCGGTGGTATCCTCGATGACCCGGAGTACGTGAAGGTTATCGAGGACCAGGGCGGTATCGTTGTGACCGACTCGCTCTGCTTCGGGTCGAGGTTGTTCTGGAAGGATGTCGACGAGCACGCGGATGACCCGCTGGAGGCACTAGCGCGCTACTATGTTGCCGAGCGCCCATCCTGCCCCCGCGTGTTCGGCGAGTACGAGAACAGAATCAATTACATTTGGAAGATGATGGAGGAGTTCAAAGTCGACGGCGTCATCCTGGAGCGATTGGCGTTCTGTGACCTGTGGGGCTTCGAGCAGTACTCCATCTCCAACGACTTCAAGGACTCAGGCAAGCCACTTCTGATGTTGGACAGGGAATATACGCTGAGCGGAGTCGGCCAGCTGAGGACCAGAGTCCAAGCGTTTCTGGAAACCATCGCGAGGTAGACAGTGGACCCCAAGGACGAGCAACGACTGGCGCGGGTATTCGAAGAGATCGCCACGTACGGTCTCTACGAGGAGGCATTGACTGCGAGCCCAGGGGAGCTGGGGCATATTCACCTGCCGCTGGTCCGAAACGTCCTGCGCCAGCACAGGGAGACTGTCAGGTGCGTTGAGGAAGGCATTCCGTACGCCGCCAGCTATTTCACTGACGCGCCGGAGATATTCACCGCGATGGACTTACACTGGTATCATCTCATCGCCCAGTCATTCGGTGGCGGTGGCGAGAACATCCACATGATGGATGACCTCGAGGGTGTCGACAAGCTCGCGGTTGCCAACGACGTGTGCACCCTGCTCAGATTGGCCCTCTACTATCTGGACGCAGGCGTCCTCCCGATGCCCACCGTTCTCGTCGCCTTGAACGAACCCTGTGACGGCGTGATCGGACTGCACGAGGCTCTGAGACGGCACAAGGAATGGCGACACCTGCCAGTGTTCACCCCCGACCCGCCTTACTTCTCGGACGACCGCAGCATCGAGTACTTCGCCGACGAGTTGAAGCGGATGGTCGAATTCCTCACCAAGCACACCGGCAAGACGCTGGACACAGGCCGGCTTCGCGAGGTGGTGGAGGAGACCAACAAGCAGTACGCGCTATGGGTGGAATATGACGAGCTAAGGCGTTCCGTGCCCTGTCCTCATGGGTACAAGCTCGCCATGGCCCCGTTCAGCCTGGTGCAGACAGCGGGCGCCGGCGATCCAGAGCATACTCAGTGGTACAGCGACCTGGTCGCGGACGCGGAGATGCGAATTCAGCAGAACAGGCCCGAGGTGCCCAACCAGAAGATCAGGCTGTTGTGGTTCGACGTTCAGCCTATCTGGTTCGACAGTCTGGCTCCCTGGCTCGAGGCGGAGTGGGGGGCTATCGTAGTGCTCTGTATGTTTGGCTATGCTCCATACACGCAGATCGACACGTCAACCGAGGACAGCATGTTCAGCGGCCTGGCGAAGAGGAATCTGATTGACCCGCCGATGGTCCGGCAGGCGCGGGGCGTGGCGGACAACTTCCTCAGCGATATCGCCAGGATAGTAAAGGACTATAGCATAGACGTGGTGGTCTGGCCCGGACACATGGGCCACAAGGACGGGGCTGCCAGTGTGAGCTTGATGAGGGAGGCATGCCGTGACCTCGGTGTGGCCTTTCTGACGATAGGTGTAGACCAGTTCGACAACAGGTACACGACCATTGACCAGATGAAGGACAGAATGTCCCAGTTCTTCACGGCGATGGGGCTGGGCTAGAAGCGCTCCCAGGCTATGCACACCGGCAAAGTGGACCGCTCAAGGAAGGAGACAGAATGACTATTGGAGGTTGCGATGTCGGCTCTGCCACCGGCAAAGCCGTAGTGATGAAAGACGGTGAGATCGTTTCATACGTGATTATCCCGTCCACAACCAAGCCCGAAGTCACGGCGAGGACCGTGATGGACCAGGCCATCGAACAGGCTGGGCTGAAGTCGATTGAGGACCTGGACTACATTGTAGGCACAGGCTACGGGCGACTCAAGGTACCCTTTGCCAGCGAGAATATCTCCGAGATAACCTGCCACGCGCGTGGCGCCCAGTGGCTGTCGCCGTCGGTTAGAACAGTGGTAGACATCGGGGGCCAGGACTGCAAGGTAATGTCGCTCGACGACAAGGGCAAGGTCCTGGAGTTCGTGATGAACGACAGGTGTGCCGCGGGCACGGGGAGGTTCTTCGAGGCAATGGCACGAGTCCTTGACTGCGGGCTCGAGGGCCTCTCGGAACTCTCTCTGCGCGGGAAGAACCCGGCCCCGATCACGAGCCAGTGCAGCGTGTTCGCCGAGTCCGAAGTCGTCACCCTGGTCAATGAAGGTGTGGAGCTTGCCGACATTGTTGCGGGCCTTCACGCCTCAATAGCGAGCAGGCTGAACTCGATGGTAAGGAAGGTCGGCCTCGTGGAGGATGTTGCTCTCACAGGCGGATGTGCGAAGAACGAGGGCCTTGCCAAGGCCCTGGAGGAGAAGCTGGGAGTAGCGGTCAAGAGGTTGCCGAAGGACCCTCAGATCGCCGGTGCGATAGGCGCAGCCCTGATAGCGAAAGAAAAGGCGAATGGGCAGCAATAGCATAGACGTACTGAGAGGGACTATGGCCCGGGAAGGAGGACAGAGTTGGAGACCCAGATAAGGTCGAAGTCGTTCGAGGCGTTTGCCGAAGCGGCAGAGACGCTTGCCAACCCGATCGTTCAGGAGTGGAAAGAAAAAGGAGGCAAGGTCGTCGGCTACTTCTGCACGGCAGTACCGGACGAGATCATCACTGCCGCCGGTCTTCTCCCGTTCCGCATGAGGGCGACAGGGAGCACCAGCACAGAGGAGTCCGACGCTTTCTACAGCAGCATCAACTGCAGCTTCCCTCGCCACTGCTTCAATTCGGCTCTCATCGGAGAGTTCAAGTTCCTCGACGGCGTGATCTGCGTCAACTCGTGTGACCACGTGCGCCGCATCTACGACAACTGGAAGCGGTTCGTGCCGATAGACTTCATCGAAGTGATGAGTTTCCCACGCAAGACGGGGCCCGACCAGGTTGAGTGGTATAGGCAAGAGCTGCAGATGATCAGGGACAAGCTCGCGGAGCAGTTCGGCGTACAGATCACGGACGACGCCCTGTGGAAGGCGATCAAGACCCACAACGAGACACGTAGGCTCCAGAAGAAGCTCTACGAGCTGAGGAAGCAGGAGCGACCGCCAATAACCGGAGCCGAGACACTCGCCGTCATGGTTGCCGGCACCGCGATGCCCAAGGAGAAGTACAACGCGATGCTCCGCGAGCTGCTTGACGAATTGAGTGGCAAGGAAGGCACGGGAACACACCGAGCACGCGTCATGATAGTCGGCGGCATCCTCGACGATCCGGCCTACGTCAAGGTCATCGAGGACCAGGGCGGCCTCGTTGTCACCGACTCGCTCTGTTTCGGCACCAGAATCATGTGGGTTCAGGTCGATGAGAACGCGAGCGATCCTATCTCGGCCCTGTCGCAGTACTACGTAGCTGACCGCCCGACATGCCCCAGGACATACGGCGAGCATGACACCCGTACAGGGTACGTAGAGGACATGGCCAGAGAGTTCAACGTGGACGGGATCATCGGCGAGAGGCTAATGTTCTGCGATTCGTGGACCGTCGAGCACTACATGCTCAGCCAGGACCTCAAGGTGGATGGCATCCCATTCCTGAAGCTGGACAGAGAGTACGTCACAGGTGGCATAGGCCAACTGAGGACTCGCGTCCAGGCTTTCCTAGAGACGATGGGGAGGTAGGCAATGGTCAAGAAAGAGCACCCGGAACTAGTACGCTATCTCCAGGAGCGCGAGTGGTTCATGTTCCTGCGAGAGCAGACCATGGCGCTGAGCGAGATACCCGAGATGCAGCTTCAGGTGAAGACGCTCGACTCGCTTCTCGAGATGTACAACAGGATAATCCGCTGTGTCGAGGAGGATGAGCCGTTCGTAGCAAGCTACTACTGCCTGGCGCCAGAGCTGTGCACGGCCATGGACTTACCATATTATATGGTCATGCAGACGCCGTTCCTGGCGTCTTCAGTGCCGTATCTCCTCGACGACATCGATGCGGCCGAGGCGATGGGGCTTGGCAACGACCTGTGCACCGCAATAAGGCTCTCCATATACTACGTGGAGGCCAACCTGTCGCCGCTGCCCGCATGCGCCTGCAATCTGCTGTACCCCTGTGATGGAGCCCCGATGCTCCACGAGGTCATTGCTCGCAACGAACGATGGCGCAACATACCGATGTTTGGCTGCGATCCACCGTATTACATGGACGACCGCAGCCTCGACTACTTCGCAGATCAATTGCGGCAGATGGCCAAGTTCATCGAAACCAACACCGGCAGGAAGCTGGACCTGGACAGACTGAAGGAGACACTGGACGAGTCCAACAGGATGTTCGCCCTCTGGGACGAGTACAACCAGCTGAGGCGCAACATCCCGAGCCCCCACGGCTGGGGCATCGGCGGACCGCAGGCCTTCTCACAGGCCTGGGTCTACCGGGCGGGCATGAAGGAAGGCACGGACTGGTTCCAGAAGCTTGTCGAGATCACCGAGCTGAACGTGAAGGCCGGCATAGGGCCGGTACCCGAGGAGAAGATCAGGCTGTTCTGGTTCGACCTGTTGCCCTTCGGGTGGGTCTTCGATTTCCTGCCATGGCTGGAGGAGGAGTGGGGTGCCGTCATGGTAATGGACATGTTCGGCAACAACCCTTACACCATGATTGACACCTCCAGCGAAAAAGAGATGTGGAGAGGCCTGGCCAAGAGGAACCTGTTCGACGCACCGATGGTCCGGCAGGCGCGGGGCGTCGCGGACAACTTCGCCGGTGACATTGCCAGGATAGTCAAGGACTACAGCATAGACGTGGTGGTCTGGCCCGGACACATGGGCCACAAAGACGGCTCGGCGACCATAGGCATAATGAGGGAGACCTGTCGCGATCTGAACGTGCCGTTTGTGCACCTGGGGCTCGACCTGTTCGACAGGCGGTACACGACCCCCGACCAGGTTAAGGACAAGATGTCCCAGTTCTTCCGGGCCATGGGGCTGGGTTAGGCTGCGGCAGGCGCTTGCGGCGCACCCAGCCTGGACCGCCGGTTGATCGGCGCTCACGCGCATGATCGGTTGGCATGCGACCGACCGATGTGCTATCCTCCGATCGGCTAACATGCCATCCTTCCTTCTCACGAATCAGGGAATGAGAACATGGCGATCTTCGATCCGTACTTCAGAAAAGTAGCCGAATACGCGGCGGCCCTCCGTCAGAAAGGCGTGCCGGTCAGGGAAGCAAGTTGCCCATCCTCGGTTGACGAGCTGCTCGCAGGGCTGCCAATCCGCGTCGGTCCCGGAGCGAGCGAACGGGTGATACTCAGGTCCGAGACCTTCGTCGAGCTGGGCAACCCGGATGCCGGCTCGTCCGGGCTGCTTCTCTGGACCCAAGACACGTCTCTGGTGAAGGACGGACAGGTAACCATCGCCGGGCCGGACATCCCGGAGTCGGAAGGGGCCGGCCTGCCATTGGGCCAAGTGCTGCTCGTCGCGGGGCGGGGCCTGGGCGAGCCGGAGCACGAGGTCCTGGACCGGACCCAGTACGTTGCCGACCGGATCGAAGGCTACATGATCAAGAGCACTCCAGGGCGGATGTGGAGCCGGGTGAGCAGAGACGCCGCCGGAAAGGGCCTTGACTTGACGGCCCTGGGCGGCGCACTGATGGCCATTCTCAAGTCCGAAGTAGACAAGGTGGAGGCGGCAGAGGTTCTCTTCGTCACATCCAGCAAGGAAGACGTACAGCTGCTGGACGACATCGCGGAACAGGTCCGCAAGATCAGCAAAGATGTTGTGAGAGAGAACTGGCTGGCCCGAGGTTATGATATCCTGGAGTGTACGCTTGGCTGGGACTGCAACAGCTGCCCCGACAAGGTCGTATGCGATGGCATAAGACAAGTCATAAAGGTCAAGAAGAAGAAGGGAAAGGACAAAGACGCGGGATGACTGAACAGGCGAGGCCCGACAGGCGACTGGCCGCCGTCTGTGGCAAAGGGGGAGTTGGCAAGACGGCCTTCACAGCCATGGCTGGTCGGGTCCTCCTCGAGAGCGGGAAGGCTGGCAAGCTCCTGCTCATCGACGCCGATCCGGCCATGGGGCTGCTCGCGGCCCTCGGGACCGGCGTGAGACGGACCATGGGTGAGGTCCGCGAGCAGGTGATCCGCACGGCGAGGAGCGGCAGCCAGCGAGACAAGACTGAGCTGGTGGACACCCTGGACTACATGGCCTTCGAGGCCCTGAACGAGATGGACGGCTACGCCGTCCTGGCCATGGGCCGCACGGAGACGCTGGGCTGTTACTGCCCGGTCAACGACCTGCTGCGGAACACTATAGAGGCGCTCTCCAAGAGCTTCGATACCATCCTGGTGGACGGTGAGGCGGGGCTCGAGCAGATCAACCGGCAGGTCATGCGCGGCGTCGATACGCTGGTCGTGGTCACCGACCCCACTTCCCGTGGGCTGGAGACGGCCGATCTGATCCGCAGAATGGTGCAGGTCGATAAGGTCATCCAATGCCGCAAGCTCGGTCTCGTATTCAACAGGTTCCAGGGGAACAAGGAACTGTTGGAGCAGTCCGCCCGTGATATCGGATTGGAGATATTAGGCTTCGTTCCGCAAGACGAGAAGATAGCCCAACACGACCTGGTGGGCAAGCCATTGACCGAGCTGCCCGCCGACTCGATCGGCCTCGATGCCGTACGAGACATAGTCGAGCGCCACATCCTCTAGCCCGCGTCATGCCAGCATCAACCGGCTCGCGGCCCCCCCCGCCGCCGGCCTCCGGCGCAGTGATCAGGCAAGATACGAGACCGGTCTTCGGATTGTGCGGGCCAACGACTTCAAGGAGGCAATAGATTGGGACCCACCGGCTACAAGATCATCAGAACGCTGCGCTGCAAGAACACGAACCTGCCCGGCACCCTGGGCAGGCTGGCCACCGCAATAGGCGACGTAGGTGCGAGCATAGGGAACATATCCACGGTGCATCTGGGGCCCCATTTCAACGTCAGAGACATCGAAGTGCTCGCCGACAGCAAGGAGCACCTCGCCGAGCTTATCGAGAATGTGTCCAAGCTCCATGACGTTTCGGTCCTCGAAGTCAGGGACGATGTTCTCGATGCACACGAGAGCGGCAAGATCAAGATGGCCTACACGGTCCCTGTGAACTCGTTGAACGATCTGAGGAGGGTGTACACGCCCGGCGTGGCTGAGGTATGTACCCTGATCCATGACGAGCCCCTGTGGAAGGATGCCTACACCATCATTCCTTACTCCGTCGCCATCGTGACCGACGGGACCGCCATCCTCGGCCTGGGCGATATCGGTCCGGTAGCGGGAATGCCAGTCATGGAAGGGAAGGCCGCCCTGCTGCAACAGCTCGTCGGGGTCAACGGCATACCGATTCTGCTGGATACCACCGATCCGGACACGATTGTGGAGACTGTGGAGCGGATCTCGCCCACGTTCGCTGCGATTCAGCTCGAAGACATAGCATCCCCACGGTGCTTCCCGATCTACGAGAGGCTTGAGCGTGAGCTGGGCCAGCCTGTCATGCACGACGACCAGCAGGGGACGGCGGTGGTCACTCTGGCGGCGCTGGTGAACGCCTGCAGGATCGCCGGGGTCTCATTGCAGGAGGCCAGGATCGGCGTCGTGGGACTGGGGGCAGCCGGGCTGACAATCGGCAAGTTCCTGTTGCGGCACACGGGGAACCCGTGTCTCGGGACGGCGAGGACGGACGCGAGCAGGAAGCGGCACGCCGATTGCGGAGGTATCCCGTCGAGCATAGACGAGATCATGGAGAAGTGCGACATCGTGGTCGCCACCAGTGGAGTCAGGGACCTCATCAGCCCATCCATGGTGAAGAAGGGGCAGATCATCCTGGCGCTGTCGAACCCCTACCCCGAGATCGCGCCGGAGACCGCCAAGGAGGCCGGCGCTGCTCTGGCCACAGACGGCAGGGTCGTGAACAACCTCGTTGGCTACCCCGGCATGTGGCGCGGGATACTGGACTCGAAGGCCGTGCGTATCACCTACGAGATGTACGAAGCTGCGGCCCTGGCCATCGTCCGGGCCACACCGGACGGGGAGCTTGTCCCGAGTCCCCTCGACAGCGGAGTCCATCTGGCTGTCGCACACAGCGTGGCCCGGGCCGCCCTGGACTCGGGGGTCGCACGGCGGCAGCTCGACGAGGACTATTTCGCCAGCACGGACGTCAAGGAGCCGCCGTGGTCATGGAGATAGGCGGGGCTTACGGCAAGCGCACGACGCTGTGTTGCGCCCAAACCCTTCAGATTGCAGGAGCATCCAAATGAAAGCCGAAGACCTCAAGAACTACGGCAAGGGGCTGGTCGATAGTGTCCCCGACGCCGAGGCCGCGAGACGCATCCGGCAGGCCAGCCGCCGCGTTCGCGAGCTGCTACGGGCCGAGTTGGGGGATGGGCTGTTCGAGGAGCACGCGACCAGGGTCAGCCAGGAAATCGAACGGGTGAAGCCCCAGGCGCTTCACGCCCTGGAGGCGCGCGGCCTGCATAACCGGCCCATCGCGGAGGGGATTGTCAGGCGCATCGCCATCATGAAGGCCCTGGCCGACCTGCTCGGGATGGACAGGGCATCAGCAGTGCAGCGCCGTTTACTCGACATAACGTTGCTCGACCTGATGACACCCATGTGGCCGACGGTCGAGGACTACAAGCGGTGCGACGACCCCCCTCGGGCGTTCATGGACTACACCAAGGGGTCGATGAACGCGAACGTGCGTGACGGGCTGCACGACATAGTGTGGACCGACGACTCGCCGACGGCGCTTGCGTTTGACGTGAGGTATTGCGCGTGGCACGAGGCGGCGAAGGCCCTCGGAGACCCCTATCTCTGCTATCCATCGACCTGCTACGGGGACGAGATCACCATACCTACGGTGCTCGACGAACTCGGGGGCGTCTTCACCCGGAAGGGGACACTCGCCCAGGGCGCGCCCGTCTGCGACTTCAGGTACGAGTTCCCGCAGACGGATTCACGATAGCAGGCCAGAAATCAACGAGTCAGGGGCTCTTCATTCATCAGTCTACGAGCTTGAGCCCTTTCCACGGCCCCTTGCCTGGAGGGAACATCCACGTCTGTCTCAACGGCAACAGGAACGCTCGGTGGCATTTCCGGCATCGCCATCTCGCAAGCAGGTGGAAGCCCCTTCTTCTGTGTATTCGCCAACTCTTGCAGCGAGGGCAAACCAGTACGTCCTCGTAGTGTTCGCCACCGTTTGGCACTGGGCTCCTTTCGGCACAATCCTCTTGCTCGAACTTCTTTGGTTCCATATAATACGCTGGGGGAATGCTAGAGGCAAGCGCGAATCGAGGGCCAGGAATGGCGGAATTGAGTCAAGAAGGAGTATCCAATGACACTCGGTCTGTCGGCATGCATCACGCTAATAGTGTGGGCGCTCAGTCTCGCGTTGCAGAGCAATAGCCTCCTTCTGGAAGATGTGAAGGAAAGGCCATATGCCCAAAAGATTAAAGTGCTTGGAGTCGTCTTCTTTGTGGTATTCGCTGTGTTTGCGGGACTCGGGATTGGCATCAAGAAGGTATATGATGTTTGCATGCCACTCAGCATCACTGCCGGTATTCTGAGCGTCGGCCTTGTGCTGGAGTACTCGCGGCTGAAGGGAGCAGACCCCAAGCAACTCGGGAGAGAGCTGAGAAGATGGTCAATCGTGATGGCAATAGGAGGGTTTGGCTTCTTGGTGGCTCTGCTTGTTGTCCAAGCAACCTGACGCAGTCAAGGCGTCGACCAGTTTCCTCGACATAACGCCTTGTTTTGCCAGTATGGGTGATGTAGCCAAGCAGGTGCAATCGTTGGTCTATCTGCTCGCGTTTGCCTAGCCGTTTCCAGCGCATCAGTTGCGGGAGGCCCAGCAGGGGTTTGCAGCAAGTCGAGGGACTCTGTGGCAATATTTGGCCAGCAACGCCTCATGGTGAAGTGTAGCGATTGTTCCTTCTTCTGTTACGTAGGTGGCACTCCTGACCACAGTGGTGGAGCTATCCTCGGAGTTCGGCCTATGGAATCACGATTCCGCGAGAGGATAAGGACGAGAGATTCCGATTTCCTCAACGACCACCGAGCCCAACGTGCTTGCTGCGCCAAAGTCATCCAAGGATTCTCAAAGGATAAGCTCTTCGATGAGGCTCTAAAAGAGCGTCATTGTAGGGGATACATGGATTACGAAGAGGGCTTGACGCTTCCGCAGTTCTACCAAAGGGAAGCTCAGAGACCAGTACTACGTTGGAGCAAAGTGACAGCCGCAATAAGCTTTCTAACGCTCTTGGCTGTGCTGGGCTTCGGTATCTACCAACTAATCAATTGAAGCAGCGCTACAGATGGTTACCTACGAGCGAATCCGAGCCCTGCTTATCCTCCTGATACTGGTGGTTCTCGTAGCGTCTATAATCTTCCCGCGAGACATAGCCGATTCCATAGGCGGCATATTTGTCAAGTTCGTGATCATTCCAGCGATTCTCTCCTTCCTTGCTGGCAGCATCGTAGAAGCAGCAACCGGAGACACACTGAAGGGGTGGCTGATTACCATAAGGGTAGGACGGCTTAAGTTCTCACTTACGGTATTCGCCATTGCTGTTCTTGTTCTGAAGTTCCTGGTATTCACGTAGAACATGACGATGGCGCAGGAAACGATAAAGGTTAGGAGGTCCAAAGATACGGTCAAATGGCAGTGCCTGAAGTGTATGTACGTATTCGATGGAACACCTCCGGCTGTCAGGAAGCGAAGGGTCTGGTGCCCGCGATGCGGAGCCAAGTTTGTTTATCCAGGCTCTAAGAACAGTACGTGGTCAGCTATAGCGGGGCGGATCAAGCATCGTGACAACTTCCAATGCCAGTACTGTGGCGACAGCCGGAAGGAAGCCTTGGTTGTCCATCACATTCGCCCAGTGAGACGGGGCGGCGGGAGCGAGTTCTCGAATCTCGTCACCCTGTGCGTGTACTGCCACAGCAAAGTTCACTGGGGATGGCGATACTACTTGGCATATCCTCTGATTCAGGTTCTCAGGAAGTGGGGCTGGTATGACCGGAAACGAGTGTTCAGACCTATGACAGAAGAACAACTCGCCGAGAGAATGCAGCAGCGCAGAAAGCGGAGCCAAGCAAGAAGGCGATAAGGAAGGCTCTGCTCTGACCAAGTACCAGTGTAGGGCATAGTGCGTTAGCAATTCATCGCCCACCTGGACACACTCAGCATCGTCCCTAGTCATCCGCCTGGCAGCTTCCGCATTCTCGCTGGTGAGTACGTACAGTCGTCCCCCCCACCCCTTCCTCCCCTTTCGGGCACACCAGCGCGTGCTATAATGCGGCCACGATAAGGAGGCCGGCGTGAAGGACTTGCCGGACTACAGCGGGGAGTTCGACCCGGACCTGAAGCTGCAGGACTTCTCCAAAGATGCGCTCGCGAAGCTGCTGGTCGCGGCGGGCAAGCTCTACGCGGGGGTAGACCCCATCTGGGTCGCCGCCATGAGGCAGAGGTACGGCGACCGCGTGGCCTTCGACTACGACAAGGAGATATGGCAGGCGGGCACGTTGAGCGAGGTGCACAGGGTCACGAGGGCGCTCAACATCACGGGCAACGACGTCGCCGCCCTGTTCAAGTACTTCCAGTTCAGCCCCGGCTTCGGGGTGCTGTTCGATATCGACTGGGACCTGAAGGACAGGAACCACGGCATAATGACCGTCACCCGCTGCCTCGGGGTCACATGGTGGGAGAGGACCGGAGACCACGCCCTGCAAAAGTTCACCTGCGAAGAGATAGAGATACCGATGTTCCAGCGGATCGCCGAGTACTTCAACCCGAACATGAAGGCCACTCCTCTGAAGCTGCCCCCACGGCAAAGTGAGGACGACATCGCCTGCCGGTGGGAGTTCAAAGTGGAGTGAAGAGGCCACCGGAGTCGAGAGGCCCGCGAGCTCCATTCCCCACGCAATTGACAACACGAAGGCATTAGGCTATGTTGTGAGCCACCACGAGTTCCGCTATCACTGAATTCGGGGGGGTACTTAACATGGCCACTACAAGATCGGTAGAACGCCGCAGTCGCGAGGGTGCGCTGGCAATCATCAGCAAGCTGCAGCGAGACAGCTTCGATGATCTCGATCTAGTGTTCGAGCAAGGCACGGCACCGTCGTTCGACGAGATCGAAGGTGATACTGCAGGTGGCCTGCTGGCATGGCATCCCCAAGCCCCGTGGTGGAGCAAACCACTCGGCATGGTGTGCTTCGACAACCCGCTCTCGCGCTGGGCAGGGAAGGCGTTCATCAAACGTTTCAGCGAGGGAGAGACAGGAGAAGGGCTGAATCGGTTCCACAACCGGATCAAGCCACGCAGGTTCCCGTTCGTCACTCGTATCGAAAGTGAGATAGCAGGCCAGAGCCCGTGTCTAACCCTGGACTACTGCCGCTTCCCCGGTACTCTGTTCAGCACCCGAGACGAACTCAGGACTATTGAGGATGGTGTCTTCCTAGGGCGAGCTTATTCCAAGCTGCCGTGGGATAAGGAGCGCTGGTTCCTCAGGTACTTCGTGTTGTGCGCCCTGAGCAAGTCGGATTGAGAAGCAGGGGTGCTCGGTTGAACGCGCCTTGCTCATAGTCGTACCACCGAACCACAAAGCCAAAGGGCCATCCAGAAAGTGGCATCTCGGCCTCAGCTCTTCTTCGATATCCGGCATAGAATCGCGTGCAGCGCCGGATAGCCCGACTCCCTGCAGGACGGGGCGTCGTCGGTGAGGATGTTGGCGTTGCCGCGCGCCCACCCGTGAGGGATGCTCACGACGCTGGGCATGATGTCCTCGGTCGCCCTGACCCTGATCTCGATGCTGCCGCGTTTCGTCTCCAGGACGGCCATATCGCCATCGCTGAGGCCGTATTGTGCTGCAGTATCCCGATGGATCTCGGCTACGGGCTCAGGCGTCCGCTCGCGCAGCTTCGATATGTTGTGGAAGCACGAATGCCAGTACTCGGGCACCCTCGCCCCGGTGCTCAGAATCAATGGGTGCTCACGTGCCAGCTCGGGGTTGGAGATAGGGCTTTCCGCCGGCTCGGTGTAGACGGGCAGGGGGTCGTATCCCATCTGCTCCAGCGTCTCACAGTACAGCTCTATCTTGCCCGACGGCGTAGGGAAGCGCGGCTGCTCGGGATGCCGCCGCCAGTACTCCTCGTCCTCCACCGTGCCACTGTCTACCCCGCTGGGGCTCTCATCCCTCAGCTGCTTGACGGTCAAGCCCGTCGGCTCGAGGTAGTAGTCGATCAGCTCTTCCACGTTCTTCCACGGGAAGTACTCGCCATACCCCATCCGCTTTGCCAGCTCGAAGACGAACTTCCAGTCCGGCCACGACTCCCACATAGGCGGTATGACTTGCTTACCGAGCATGGCCCAGGGAACGCCCGCCGTGGACGGATAAGAGATATGGATGATGTCGGTCCGCTCGAGGAACGTCGCGGCGGGCAGCACGATGTCGGCGAGCTCGGCGGTAGGCGTCATGAACATGTCCATCACCACCAGGAACTCCAGGTTTTCGAGAGCCTGCCTCATTCTGTTGGTGTTGGGGAAGCACACCATGGGGTTGGACCCGCCAACGTACATAGCCTTGACAGGGTCTGGCGCGCCCTCCAGAAGCGCCTCGATCCAGACGACGGGCGCGGTGGCGGAGGCGATACACATACCCAGCGGGCCGGAGAAGAGCGGGTAATCATCCGCCTGCGGTGTCTTGGCATCGCCCGCCATGTCGAACAGCCTCGGGAAGTTCGTCAACGGGAGGGCCACATGGATGATTCCACCCTTCTTGTCCACATTTCCCGTGATCGCGTGCAGGATCGAAATGGCCCGGGAGTTCTGGAAACCCGACTCCACCTGATCGAGGGTGCTCCAGGCTTGCTGTATGCACGACGGTTTGTTCGTGGCGAACATCCGGGCTATTTCCCTAATCTTCTCAGCCGGCACACCGGTTATCTTCTCCACTTCCTCAGGAGGGTACTGCTTGACACGCTCCGCGAGCTTGTCGAAACCGAGAGTCCACTCCTCCACGAACTGCCGATCGTAGAGGCCTTCCGAGATGATGGTATTCATCATGGCCAGCATCAGGGCGCAGTCCGTGCCCGGCCGGGGCTGAATATGGATGTCGGCCACCTTGGCATATTGGGTGCGCCTGGGGTCGATGACGATGAGCTTGGCCCCGTTCTTCCTCGCGTGATCGATGCGGGGCACGATATGCGGCTCCGACTTGTGCGGATTGTGTGCCCAGATGATGATGCATTTGGAGTTCTCTACGTCGGCGTAGAAAGGGAACCTCAGGAAACCGAAGGTCAGGTTCTGGGCCTGCGCACGAACGCGATAGCACGGGTCACTGATGAACATATTCGGGCTGCCATAAACGTCCAGAAACCGCCAGAGCAGGAACCCGCCCGTTGCCCCCCTTGTCTGCATCGGGTCGCCGACGCACGTGGCAAACGCGCTGGGGCCGTACTTCTCCTTGATCTCCACCAGCTTGTTGGCTATGGTATCCAGCGCTTCGTCCCAGGTTATCCGCTTCCAGTCCCCGTCAACCTTCTTCATCGGGTACTTGAGACGTTCCTCGTGGTACACGTAGTCCACGGCCCGCACGCCTCTCGGGCAGAGCGTGCCTCTGTTGTAGGGATGCTCCTTCATGCCATCGACCCGCGTTATCTTTCCATCCTTGACGTACACATTCATTCCACATTCCGAAGGACCTAGCTGGCACGCCGTCTTGACCACCTTCTCGCCGGAAGAGCCGTTGTCCGCACCTGGTGTCGCCATCGTCCCAACCTCCTTGTTTCCCGCAAGGCATTGGGGCTTACGGTGTGCCTCACGAGCCGTGCTGTCCATTGAACCATCCTCCTCTACGCCTGTCAATCATCTGATGCTACTGACCAGGCTTCGGCGTCCTAGAGTGGGTATGCACAAGGGCAGAGGCCTCCTGGATCAGCCCCGGTCTCCAAGTCACGATGTCAGGCCACCCCCCTTCCGCGTATCCGACCACCACGGACGACCCCACGGTTGCCATAGTGTCAAGTGTGTTGCAGCCACAGGCCAGCCCCCCTCATTTGACAGGCGCACGCGGTCGTGGCATATTGGCGCAGCAGGCTCACCTGCGAGACTGGCAGGCAGGGGTATCGATGGTCGAACATGAGATTGTGCACGTAGCCATCGCTCCACCGACTGCGCCCGACGCGGGTCTCGTCGAGAAGGTGGCGGCCATCATCAACAGAGAAAAGTATGACACGCGCCTTCTCATGGCCGGACAGCTTCCAAAGATGGTTGCTCACTGTCAAGACATGCAGGCGGCGGAATCGATGGCCCGGGAGCTGCGGGAGCTGGGGCTCGCGGCGGTTGCCTGCAGGGACTCGGAGCTTCACAAACCTTCGCAGACCTTCAGCGTGCACACCATGGAGTTCGGGGAGGGGAGAGTCGTGTTCCGGGACGAGGGCGGCCAGGAGAGGGCGATGGAGTCAGGTGATGTCTTCCTGATTCTGAAGGGAAAGAAGCACACCTTCGTAGAGGAAGACACAACGGATACCAAGATGAAGCTCAACCTGCCCGCAACGATGCTGACGGGCGGCATCCCTGTCTGGCGCAAGGTCAGGGAGGAGACCAGGGATACTTCCGTTCGATCTCAGTTCTTTCTACGGCTCTATGATCGGGACTCGCCGGAAACCAGCATAGAGGTCCTGCAGGACCACATGCACTACTCGTTCCTGGGGCCCGAGATGTCTCCGTCCTCCCTCACGAACTTCAACACCGTGGCCGCGAAGATGCAGGAGGCGTTTCCCCGGGCGATCTTCGATGACAGGCTGACGAAATCTCCCGAGGTGAATGCACCCTCCGCCACAGGCCAGGATGACCCGGAGGCCAGACTGCGGTTGATCTACCTGCTCCACCTGGAACAGAGCAACCCCGGCCATCAGTCGGCATGAGCTGAGAGCAAGTCGGACAGCTCCACAGCCGGGCCCTTCCCGATCAGCCCCGGTCTCCAAGCCACAGTGTCAGGCCACCACGGACGACCCCACGGTTGCCATAGTGTCAGGGGTGTTGCAGCCACCATGGTATTGGTCTGGCCTGCCCCATTACCGTATTGATGCTCCTGGGTTATATATGGTGAAATGGCGTTTCTGCACGACTGCCCGTCCGGTTTCGCCGGATGTAGCGACAGGAGGAGAGTCATGTCTTCGAGCTTCAATCCTTGAAGCCCCGACAGGCGCAGACCAGCAGAGTCTTACGGGAGGGATACGTGAGCAAGGAAGAAAGATACGATTTCGTGATCGTGGGGGGCGGGCCCAACGGGGTGGGGCTGGCAGCATACCTGGGCAAATGCGGCGCGAGCGTTTGTGTGCTCGAGGAGAGGCCCGAGGCGGGGGGCGCCTGCGAGAACACCGAGCCGATACCAGGTGTGCGTATCACACCGCACGCCATGTATATGTATGGAGGCCCGGCACCGGCCTTCGAACAGCTGGAGCTGTACAAGCACGGCTTCCGCATGGACTGGAGCCCCCAGTCCGAGAACCTCGCGGACCAGCAGGCCAGGGGCGTGGCGACAACCGAGGGGATGGCACCCATAACGGACAAGGACGCGATGGGCTGGGCCAAGCTGGCCGGCATGCTCGGCCAGCCTCCGTTCATCAAGGACCTTCTACGAGCTATCTTCTGGTGTCCCCCGCATCCACCGGAGGTGGAGGTGACGGCGGACAACGTCCCGTATATGCAGGTCTACAAGCAGCACCAGCCGGACGTCTGGACCGAAGAGCTGCTGGACATGACCATGTTCGACCTGATGGACGAGTATACCGACACGGAGCCCGTCAAGGTGCTCCACGCGATGACGGCGTGGTACTCGGGGGCTGCGGCCCACTGGGAGGGAGTGGCCATACCGGCGCTCGGCTGCGATATCACGCTCACCATATACAGCGGCCTGAGCGTGCCTCGCGGGGGTATGCATGGCTACTTCCATTCGATCATTCGTTGTGCTATAGCTCACGGGGCCGTGATTCGAACGTGCTGCCCGGTCGACGAGATCATTGTGGAGGATGGTAAGGCGGTCGGCGTGCGGCTCAGGGAGACCGCCACAACGGATGAGAAGAGGATATGGGCGGACAAGGCCGTTGTCAGCGACGTGGATGTCAAGCAGACCTTCAGCAAGCTGGTGGGCCCGAAGCACCTGGGCAACGGTTTCCTTCGAAAGGTGGAGGACATCAGCGTGAAGGGCGGCAGCATCTGGGTCTCGCACCTGCTGACCCGCGAGAAGCTGCGCTGCAGGGAGCAGTTCAGGAACCCCGTCTCGGGGGACGACGCCGGGCTCGGCCCCTATCCGTGCGACTCGCGCGAAATCTATTACGAGCACGCGGCGGACGTCGACGGCAGGAAGGGCCGCCCGACCATGCCCCCCGAGCGGTTGATGTGGCTCTCCACCCCCAGCGACAGGTTCCACGCCACGGACCCGCAATGCACCATACCCGGACACTACCTGGCGTCTCCGTATTACACCTACGTTCCGCCGCCGGAGTACGAGGTCGGCGGGGCAGGCGAGATAGACAAGATCAAAGAGGAGATCAACGCCTATCTGCGCAAGGCGTTCAGCCAGACTATCGAGAACCTGGACGATGACAACCTGGTGCACCATTGGGCCAACACCCCTTACGAGTCGGAGTTCCGCAACACGGGTCTGATCGGCGGAACCTGGTGCGGCACCCGACACTGCGACGATCAATGGGGAGAGAACCGGCCATTCTCCGAGATCGCCCGCTACCGCACCCCTATCGACAGGCTGTACCTGTGCAATCAGACATGCTGCCACCCCGGCGGCCTGGCCCTGATGGCTATTCCCTACAATCTCATGCACATACTCATCGAGGATGGTCTGGCCGAGCCAGGGAAATGGTGGTATCCTTCGCCCTGGTACATCCCCCAGCAGGGGAAGGTCTCGGCGATACCGTGTTGAAGAGGAGGTTATGGTACTATGCGGGACCCACTGATCGGCAAGATATTCGACGAATTTCCTGACGAGAGCGACTGGGACGTCATAGTCATCGGAGGCGGGCCCAACGGTCTCATCGCCGGAGCGTACTTGGCCAAGGCCGGGCTGAAGGTAGCTGTTGTCGAGCGTCGCTACGAGGTTGGCGGCGGCCTGGCCACCGAGGAGATATTGTTCCCCGGCTACTACTCCAACATGCATGCGATCTACCACATGATGGTGGACTTCATGCCCGTCCTGCAGGACTTCGACATCGGCCGCCACGCTCTGACATGGACGAAGCCCAACGCCCAGACCGGCATGGTGTTCAAGGACGGGAAGTCTCTGCTGCTTGCACGCATGACCGAGGACTCGAAAGACTCGATCAGCAAGTACTCCTACAAGGATGCGATCGCCTTTGGCCGCCTGATGAGGAAGTGGCGCAAGATCGTTGACGAGATCATCGGGCCGTCCACATACGTTCCCGTCATGGCCCCGCTGGACATGATAATGACGATGCAGAAGACCAAGGTCGGCAACGAGATGCTGGAAATGGTCGAGAAGAGCCCCCTCGATATCATCACAGAGAACTTCGAGGATGACAGGGTACGGGCTCTCCTGCTGTACGTGAGCTGCATGTGGGGCCTGGACCCGAGGGAGACCGGCATCGGGATGTTCGTGGCTCTGATGCTGCACCGTGGTCTGAACAAGTGTTACTGCGACGGCGGGTCGCACAAGTTCGCCGGTGCCCTCGCGCGGGAGATCGTGAGCAACGGAGGGATCATACTGGACGCCGCCGAGGTCACCAAGATTCTGATGGATGGCGGCCGCGCGGCCGGCGTCCAGGTCGCCGAGGGGCGTGTGCTCCGTGGCAAGGTGGTGATGTCCACTCTCGACCCACACACCACCTTCCTTGATCTCGTAGGCACCGAGAACCTGCCCGTGGACCTGAAGGACGCAGTCGAGGGATGGAAATACGACAAGTGGAGTCTCTACACATTGCACGTAGCCTCGAAGGAGCCCCCCAGGTACGCCTGCGACGATCCCTGGATCGATGACGCGTTCATGACCATCTTCGGTATAGAGGGAACAGACCAGCTGCTTGCCCACTGGGATAACGTCGTCGCGGGGAAGATCGGGGATGACTTCGGCGGGCACGCGACCTGCGAGAGCACATTCGATCCCCATCTCGTTCATTCGCCGTACGGGGGCTACGTCTCCTTCTTCCAGATGCACGCCCCATACGAGATCGACGGTGGCTGGGACAAGCGAGGCGAGGAGCTGCAGGAGGCCATACTCGCCAAGTGGCACAAAGCGGCCCCGAACATGACGAAGGACAACATCATGAAGACCTCCTTCGAGACGCCGGTGGGCATCGAGCTTCGCCTGCCCAACATGCGACGTGGGGGCATCAAACACGGCGACTACAGACCCATGCAGTTGGCCTCATTCCGCCCCAACCAGGACTGCTCGACTACGGCGACGCCCATAGAGGGGCTTTACGTCTGCGGTGCGTCGACGTACCCGGGCGGCATGGTGCTGGGGGGCGGCGGGTATCTGGGCGCAGGCAAGGTAGCGGAGGACCTGGGCGTAACCAAGTGGTGGAAGCCGACGAAGGCGATGGAGTTCTACAACAAGACGTATCTGGAGTCGTAGCTGTACTCTACTTCGGGATGCTGAGGGCAGCGATGTGGCGTGACTCCCGCCAGGAGGAAAGCCAAATGGCTAAGGCCGACTATGAAGTGATCGTTATCGGAGCTGGCTTCGGCGGCAGTTCATGCGCCGCGCTGCTGGCCAAGCGTGGCTTGAAGGTCCTGCTCCTGGAGAAGAACGCGAGGGCCGGCGGCAAGGCCATGTCCCTATCCAAGAGAGGGTTCACCTACACCGCCTGGGTCGTAATCACAGCACCCGCCGTGGACAACATGTTCGAAGCCGTGCTCAAGCAGTTGGGGATAGAGGGCAGGGTTGAACTGGTCACACCGGACCCGAGCGGCGGTGCTATCTTCAAGAACTCCAAGGGCAAGTACGTGCCGATGCCGCCGATGCCACCCGAATCGGTGCAGGACCCCAACATCATCTTCGACTGGCTCCAGGTCAAGGGAGAGACGGCCAGGGCCAACGCCCTGCAGGCCCTTACGGAGATAACGCTGATGGGTCAGAGCGACATCGACGCCCTGGACGACATCAGCTTCGCTGAGTTCTTGAAACGGTACGAGTTGCCGGGTAACGTGTTCGGCTATCTCATCAGCGGCATAGCCGACCCCTGTTTCGTAGCCCCGCTGGACGCCGTAGCTGCCTCCGAGGCAATCAAGGCGCTGCAGATGGTCTTCATGCGCAGCGGCGGCTTGTTCTGTAAGGGAGGAGTCGGCCGCATAGCCGAGGCGTTTGCAGGGGCGGTGGAGGAGAACGGCGGCAAGGTCATCACGCGGGCCAAGGTCGAAAGGATCATGGTGGAACAGGGGAAGGTTGCCGGAGTGGTCACCAACAAGGGCAGTTTCAGGGCACCTATCGTCGTGAGCAACGCCGGCATCCAGCCAACCGTGCTCAAGCTCGTCGGCCAGGAGTACTTCGACAAGGGGTATGTCAACTACGTGAAAGACCTCGTGCCGTCGTGCGGGCTGCCGGGCGCCCGCTACTTCCTCGACAAGAAAGTCATCAAGACGTCCTTCGGCACCATATTCTCCGCCGACAGCTACTGGACGATGGAGCGTTTCCAGAGGGCGAAGGCCGGAGAGTTGCCGGAAGACATAGGCGTACTATACGAGGTCCCATCCAACTACGACTCCGGCGCGGCCCCCAAGGGCAAGCAGATCGTGCTGGCGGCGGCGTGGGGCCCCAGCGAGCCGAGGTTATCGCCGAGGGAGAAGAGGCTGTGGTGGGACAAGATCGACAAGATCATGTTTGCGGCCTTCCCGGAACTGCCGAAGCACATAGAGCGCAAAGAGTACTACTCATCGCAAGAAGTCTCGTCGCTGACGCGGGACCAGGTGTTGCCCGGTCAGGGCGGCGAGTGCATCGGTCTGGCGCAGTCCGTCGGCCAGGGCGGCCACAGGAAGCCCTCGATCAAGGCACCGATACGAGGTCTCTTCTACGTTGGCTGTGATGCGGGTGGCTACGGGGTCGGCACCCAACAGGCAGTGCAGTCAGGAGTCAACGTGGCCGACGAGGTGTTGCGCTACCACATGACCCATCAGGTAACGGCGTAGGCACGACAGGACCCCAGCAGCGGCCCAGCCAAAGCGGTGGAGCGTCACTACGCTCTGAGCACCGACTTCCTCTCCAGGGAATACCGGTGCACCAGCGGCGCAACCCTCAAGCCGGAGCTGACCGCCTGGTGGGTGCCGATGAAGGCCAGACCTCCGGCATCATGGCCCACGTAGAATAGTCCGTTCAGAGGGCTCTTGGCCTTCGGCTTGTTCTTGCCGCAGTAGCCCACGGTCACCGCCAGCCCCACCGCCTCGCCCCCCAGGCCCGGCAGTACGGCATCCCTGCTCAGCGCCGATACCTGGGCGGGGCCTGCATATCCTTCCTTTGACTCTATATAGGGGACTGCTTCGGGGAACATATCCTGGAACTGCTCATCGACCTTCTTCTGCAGGGCCCTTATCTCCTTAGCCTTCGGGTCGGGCGAGCACCACGTGCCGAGCAGCATCATCTGCCTGCCCGGAGGCGCCATGTCCAGGTCGAAGTTCGCGGGCACAACTCCGTAGAATGACACTGTTTCGGGTATTCTCCCCGCCCTCATCTCGTCGAGGCGCGCCAGGTCCAGGTAGCTGTCCGCAGAAGTGCCCAAGTACACCCCGTGCTTCATGACCGGCTTGCTGAATATGTAGCGCTGGCAGCAGAACCCAAGGCTGGGTACTATATCCTTCACGTAGTTCACGTAGTCGCTGCCAAAGTGCTCCTCACCGACCAGGTTGAGCACGGTCGGCTGGATCCCTGCGTTGCTCACAACTATCGGTGCCCTGTAGACCCTGTCCCCGGCAGTGACCCCGGTAACCCGGCCGTCCTCCACCAGAATCCTGTCGACCCTCGTCCGGGTCTTGACCTTGCCACCATTGGCCTCCAGCACCTCAACGATGTCATCCACCAGGCGCGAGTACCCTCCCCTCGGGAAACCGGTCGTTGTGCGATGGAATATCTGCATGATCCTCACAAGCTCCGACATGGCAACCAGGTCAACCAAACCGGTTGCCATAAGGTTGGCGTGTACTGCGAAGAACCCAAAGAGGGGCGCCGGCATATCCTGCCTGGTGCTCAACCATTGCTGGACGGTGACGTCGTCGAATTCCTCGATCTGCTCCGGCGTCAGAAGGTGCATCTCGGCGAGTGCTCCCAGAGCCAAATCGCGTTCGCCTCCGGTAAGCTCCCACGAATTGAACATGTTGTCCGTCGGGTCTTCCTCTTGTACGCCGGGATCGTTGACTGTCGTTGCCCATTCTCCGCTCGGCCGGCGGAACATCAAGGCAGTGGAGCCGGGTATGGCATCGAGTTTGGACTCTATCCCCAGCTGCTTGAACGCCTCTACGAACGGCCCGACCTCCAGGGGTATCCCGTACGTGGGCCACATTTCGCTCTTGAAGCCCTTGACTTCGATCCCCATCTGCTTCCCGCCCACGCGCTCGTTCTTGTCGAGTACGAGAACCTTGAGGCCGGACTTCGCGAGCAGGGCTGCGCAGACAACGCCACCCAGCCCCGCCCCCACTACGACAACATCGTGTTTCTCAGCCATTCTACTTCCTCCTTGGCAACAAGCTCCTGGCGGTTCGACTCCCCCCCGGGCAAGCCCAACCTGAGCCGTCTACTGCCTATGGGTCTTCATGTACTGCAGGACCATCCTGGCGACGTTGATGCCGGACCCGACCGCCAGATTGTTAGCGAAGAAACCCGTGCTACCCGCGTCTGCGCCAACGTAGAACAGCCCTCTGATGGGAGCCTTCGCTGACGGCTTGTGCCTTCCGCACTGGCCCACTATCTGTCCCAGGCCGATACACTCTCCACCAGCCCCCGGGATTACCGAGTCCCTGCTCAGACCGGATATGTGCGCAGGCCCGTAGTACTCCCTCTGCTCGACGTGCTCCAGTATCTCCGGCCAGATCCTGCCCACCTCCGCTTCCACCTTGTCCAACCACGGCTTGGGGTCCGTCTGAGGGTCAGCGGGGCACGTCATGCCGGTGTGCACGAGCTGTTTGCCCGGCGGCGCCATGCCTGGGAAGAGAGAGTTCGTTGATACGAAGACGTAGGGCTTCTCGGGCATCTCGCCCTTCTCAGCTTTGACATACGTGTCCGATGTGCACAGGTCGTCACTGAAGCAGGCCATGAGCGGATTATCCAGCACCGGCTTGTTCAGGATGTAGCGTGCCCCGGCGAATCCCAGGCTCGGCACAAGGTCCTTCACGTAGTTGACATATCCCCTGTCAAAGTGCTTCTCGCCAACGAGCTTGAGCACGGTGGGCTGGATGCCTGCGTTGCTCACAACGATCGGAGCCTGGAAGGAGCCCTTCTCGGTATCTACCCCCGTCACCCGCCCATCCCGCACCCGGACCTCCCCGACGCGGCTCTTCAGCACCAAGTTACAGCCGCTCGCCTGCGCCGCCTGGGCTATAGCCTCGTAGAGCGCTCCCAGACCGCCGGCCGGGTAGCAGCCACCTCCGCCCGTGATCAACTGCTGGAAGACCTTGACCACCTCGGAAGCGCACGAGACATCATCGGGGACCTCCAGGGTAGCTTCGCTCTGGAGGGTCGCGATGAACGAATACACAGGTCTCGGTGCCCGGCACCGGTCGAGGTATTCCAGGATCGTGACATCATCCAGCTCGTCCCGTTCTTGAGGGCCCATCAACGTGATCTCGCTGAACACCCGGAGTGCTTCGTCCGAATCTCTCTCCGCAATGCCCAGGAGGTCGAAGAACCCCTGAGGGTCTGGAACGTGGCCCGCTCCGCTCCCCAGCATAGTCCTTATCTCACCAGATGGGTCCTCGTAGAGCAGTTTGGCAAATGGGTGCGGCCGGTGAAGCTCGACCTTGTCCTCGAGGCCGAGTGCACCGAGCGCCATCTCAATCTGCGACCCGGTACCCGGGCACGGAAAGATGGGATAGAACTCGTACCGGAACCCGTCCTTGGAGATGGTCATCGCCTTGCCGCCGACCTGCGAGTTCTTGTCCACCACAAGTACTCTGACACCCCACTTGGCCAGGAGAGCCGCGCAAGTAATGCCTCCGGGCCCTGCGCCCACAACAATGACATCGTATGCGTCCGCCATCCGAACCTCCTTACACACCGAGGTATGCAGACTGAAATCGCGAGCGATGTGGGCACAGGATATGGCGCAAATCGTACTGCCGCAATGGTGCAGTCTCGGGTTTGCGTCTCGAAAGTCCAAGACCGGTTCCTAGGTTCACACTGTCCGCCGTCATCCAGACACCATGTAAGCTGACAGTGTCGACACCATCACGAAGAGCTACTCGTACTGGCCTCCTGCACAGTGCCAAACGGGGGCGCGGTCTGTGCTGGGGACGACGCATGTTGACAGATGTATCGATGTACTATACTAGTGTCCTGGATATACTTAACTATGAAGGATGGAGCCGAGAGATGAGTGAACTCGTCCTGCGAGAGGTTGAGAAGCTGGAGATTACTATCCTGGTTGACAACTACACGGATGTGCTTGCGATCGAGGGTACTGACGTCCTGCGGCGACCATTGATCCCACTTACTTCAATGCCCGTGCTGGCCGAACACGGGTTCTCGTGCCTCCTCAGACTGTCCAGTGGTTCACAGGAGTACCAAGTGCTCATGGACGCGGGCATGTCATCCATCTGCCTTTTCCATAACGCTTACAGACTGTGGGTCGACCTCAGCACGATCGACACGATGGTCCTGAGCCACGGTCATTTCGACCACTTCGGTGGTCTCCAGGAGTTCGTGGACAAGGCAAACAAGGGAGTGAACCTCGTCCTCCATCCCGACGCTTTCCTCCAGCGCCGGCTCAACATCCCAACAGGCACCCAGGTAGACATGCCTGCGTTGAATACGGAATCCTTGAAGGAGCCAAAGGTAACGCTGAGCAGAATCGAGGGCCCTTCACTCCTGGCTGCCGGGCATGTTCTGGTCACTGGGGAAGTTGAACGGGTCACTGACTTCGAGAAGGGTTTCCCCTGGGCTGAAGCGAGAATAAATGGTGAATGGGTCATAGACCCTTTCCGCGATGATCAGGGGCTAGCCGTGAAGGTCAAAGGCAAGGGATTGGTGGTCATCGGAGGGTGTTCCCATGCGGGCATCATCAATACGGTGCTACATGCCCAGAAGGTGGCACAGACAACACGCGTCCATGCGGTCTTAGGTGGATTCCACCTGACCGGCCCGATCTTCGAGCCGATCATTGGACGCACCATCGAAGAGATGAAGAGAATCAATCCCGATTACGTCATACCCATGCATTGCACCGGCTGGAATGCCATCAATCACTTCGCGAAGGAGATGCCGAGCCAGTTCCTTCTGAATACCGTTGGAACAACGTACGTTTTCCAATAAGTCTGCTGCTCCATCTGGTCTGTAAGTGCTTCAACTTCGTAGCTACTGCCGAGAGCGCCAATGGAGTTGGTGACGCCGCTCTCCTAGGCAATGATCTGCTGTGCACAACTCAACACAACCACGCTCATGCGAATAGGCCAACTCAGTTGGCAGTCTGCCCCACTCCGCTTCTATCCGGGTCCCGTCGCCTTTCTGAAGAGTTCCGTGAAGATCATCTCATCTTTGATAACAGCGCTCGTCATGAACCCGCCCTTGACCTTCTCCTGCATCTCGTCTATGAACTGACGATATCCGACTTCCTTGATGCGCCGAAGGTTCTCCAGATTCCAGCCGCCGTACCTTCTGGTGATCAGTTCCAAGAAGGCCGATGCATCCTGGAACCAGTTCTCGTTGCCTTCGCTCCTTCTGCAGGGCATACTGTCGCACTCAGCACACGTAGTGAACCCCCTGCTTCGAGCGCAGGTTTTGATCGGGCACGCGGGATTACCTCCTCCTCCGAGACAGCCGGGGCACTTGTCCGCCTCGCTCCATCGCTCCAGCATGTTGAGGAAGTCCACGATCTTCTCTTGTTCCACGCCCATGAAGAAAGGCCCAACATCTGCGAAGTTGAAGCCATTGAGTATCCTGTACATCTCCCCTGCCAGGCCTCTGCTCCGGCCCAGCATCATGTCGCAGGCCCCACAGTAGATCCCACATGGTGCTATCAGGTAGGTCTCCTCGGTGGCTACCTTATCCCTATCGAGACTGGTTTCATCTCCCATGTCATCCTCCTTGGCGGATTCGTTGAGGCGTTAACCTCCGCAGGGCCAGTGGACGAGTGCTCCGAAGCCATTCTATCACGGGGACTGCGCATTAGCGCACAAGGATGGTGGAAACCTGCTCTGGCAGGTTTCGTCTTGACATGATTAGAGGGGGCATCCGCCCCCTCTTCGGGTTGCTCCGAAGCAGCCTTGGGGCTTCGGATGCTATGCCGACTATCGCCGCGGCGGGCACAGCGGACGGTAGCCGAGATCACACAAACGGAAGCACAAGCGCGCCTGCCGGGGTCATCGGGATGCAACAGTCACTTTGTTGACCTCGCCTCTGAAGCCAAGAACTGTGTCGAACCGCTGCCTCAGGTAGTCGACCAATTCCTTGTCACTGTACTCGCTTGCCCACGTCCCATTCAGACGCAAAGTCATCTTGACGCTAATCTGATCTGCGTTCACGCTAGCCTCCTCTCGGGCATCCGATGCATATCGCTGGTCGAACTGTCGGACACAGATGTAGCTTGCAGGCTCACGTGCTCATTGTAGTACGGTGAGGATTACAGAACGCGTTACGGATACGTACAGATTGATTACAGAACCGTTGACATTGGATTACGGTTGGCTTGCATTAGCGCCCTGCCCCCGCTATTATGGCCTCCCCGACCGCTGATGGAGTGGCCTTGCGACCTCGCGTGGCCGGTGGGTCGGGCCCGAGAGGCCGGGAGCGATGTCAAGCGGACAGGAATGGCATCCCAACAAGCCGGATTTCGTGTGTTCCGAGCACGGCCCTGTGGAGCCAAGGCAAGTCGTGGAGCATGTTCAGGAGTTCAGCAACTGCACCATGTCTGTGGTAAGGATGGAGTGTCCGGTCTATGGGCAGGTTGTCTCCAGGATCGACCCTGAATGGAAAGAACTCCGCGAGCTACTAAAGAACGAGGAGAGATCGTTGCTCGAGGGCTTTAGGGCCAGCGGGCAATATCCCACTGACCTGGAAGGCGCATGAAGATACGTGGTTCGCGCGATACCGCCGTTGTGCTTACGTGCGCGGATCGGATCTAGCTCACCAAGACACTACCCGCGCGGCGGTCTCGTGTGGTAACCGCTGCACATCGTCCACCGTCCCATGGTGAATGAGCGATACCTGACTTACGCCGCCACGGCTCAGAAGACGAATATTCCGACGATGGCTCCTGCAATCGTCAGGATTGCCGCCAGGCCTATTGCCGCAAGAGCGGCAGCGTAAACGAAGCTGAATGGTGGAAACAGCGGGATTATCAACAGTGCTACTAGGAGTAGCCCGCCACCTCCGACGGCGGAAACGCCGACTGCCCTGCGCCTTCGAACCTGGCTGCTGCGCTTGAGTTGTCGAAGTGCTTCCAGCATATGCCCCTCCTCCAGTCAATGTGCCACACAGGTACGACAGTCAAGTCGGATTGATGTCTTGGTCAACGCCGGCCGCAGATAGCGGCAGCCTGCAGCGGACAGGCGGGGAATATAATATTGCATCATCAGGATGGACTTGTCAACTCTCACGTGCTCCCGGCTCGTCACTTGGCTAGCGCCTTCAAGAGCCTATCGTTGTTCTCGGCGATCAACTCAACCAGGGAGTCAGCCACGAGCTCGATGAGGAGAGGCAGCATTGTGACGAGCCTGTCGGCACCAGCCTCAGCCGTTACGTCCTCCAACGTCTTAATCAGGTCCGCCAGCTTCTTGCCTTCGTGTGGGGACTCGTCCGTTCTATACGCCTGGGCCGTCGCGACCAGCACCTCGATCCTGTGCATGAATATGCTGATCAGGCGAGCGCTGAGGTACTGTGAGTTAGTGAGTTCATCGGTCGATGCTCCATCCATCTCAAACCTCCGGGCGGGCCTAGCGTTGGTTTCGGGTTGTGGTGTGCTGGTATGCTGGTCGTGTAGTACACATCTAGCGTCAGAGTCCAGACCAATGGTCGGCTAAAGCAAACCGGCATCCGCCTATCACGGGCGGACGCCGGCGTTCGGTCTCGTTGTTGCCGCACAGCGCTATGCCGTGTGCAGCGAGGACAGCTGTTCTCTTATCTTGTTGGCCATACTGGAAATGGAGTCCAGCTGAGCTATCAGGTCCTCCCGATAGAGGTCCGGCCAGAATCCGCCCTCTTCCTCCAGGCATTTCCGCAGATCAACGCTGTCGAGGAAGCTGCTGAACTCACTGATGCGCTCGGCCAGCGACTTGAAGCCGATCTTCTCCTCATCACGAGCCCTCGTCCCCGGTGCCTCCAGGATCTGTTCGAGCAGTGTCCAGGAAGGTACGTCGGGATATCGGTTGACCGCGGACACCAACTGTTCGAGTTGAAGGAGGTTGACGCGGTTCCCAATGAACGTCTGGTATACGGATACCTGTCTCTCCTTGTCACCGACCTTGGCCAGCAGTGACGCCTCGGCGAGGCTCAGGCCACCCACGAATCCCCTCTCGACCTTGTCCCACAAGCTGGAGTGTAGGTCCTTGACCAACCCGACGTAGTATCCGACCGTCTCGTAGCTGATCGCCAGCTCGTCAGCCAGCTGCTGCATGGACACGTCGTATCTCTCCATGTAGTCCATCCATGCCTTGCCTTGGTCGATCGGGCTGACCTTCTCGCGATGGTAGTCCTCCTTGAGCTGCATCAGCCTGATGCCCCTCGATCGCAGATCGTCCCTCACTTCAACGGGGACAGTCTCCAGCCTGGCCAGCCCGGCAGCTCTCCAGTACCTCTCACCCGCGATGATTCTGTATTTGTTGCCGACGGTCCGGACGGTAATCGGCGGTACCCTGGCACCTCTCTCGATGCTTTCGACGAGTTCCTTCATCTCCTCGGTCTTGAAGACCTTTCTGGGCCTGTCAGGGTCGGGCTCGATCCATTTCATGTGGACTTCGGTGGGATTGCTGTCCTTCATGGAATATCCCCCTTCAATGCGCTGAATCAGCTGTGAGTGGAGAACAAAGGAAAAGCAGTTACAGACCGGCTGCCGTGATGAGTGGGATAACTCGCAGAGAGAGTCGCGGCAGTTCCACCAGAACTTAACACATTCCACCTGCACGTGTCAATTCCCGCACGACTGATTTCGAACGGATGTGAATGTTCGGTGCCACGGTCTTGACTGGCTGCTCCGTGACGGGTAGACTCCTAATCGGCATCGAAGCTGTGTGGGGGAGTGTCGGAACTGGCAGACGAGCATGACTTAGGATCATGTGCCTTCGGGCGTGGGGGTTCGAATCCCCCCTTCCCCACTTGCCCCCCGAGATAACATCATAGCTGTGTCTCCCGATTCAACGACTCAGCTGTCCTGGAGATGAGGTCTGTGGAGCACAGGGCCTTTGGAAGCACAGGTGAGGCATTCTCGATCCTGAGCTTTGGCGCCCAACGCATCGTGAACAGCCACGGCTGTGATGAGGATGAGGCTGTTCGCATCATCAACCACGCGCTCGACAGGGGCATACGGTATTTCGACACGGCCTGGCTATACTCGGCCGGCCAGTCGGAGGAACGTGTCGGGAAGGTGGCCAAGGTGCGTAGAGAGGAGATGTGGATCGCTACGAAGACTACTGCCCGTGACCGCAAGGGGGCATGGCGACAGCTCAAGGAGAGTCTTCGAAGGCTGCAGACCGATCACGTCGATGAGTGGCGGATGCATAGTATCTCCTCTTTCGAGGAGTTGGACAGGATCACCAGACCCGGCGGTGCACTCGAGGCGGCCGTGCGAGCAAGGGAGGAAGGCATGGTGCGCTGCATCAGTATCAGCGGCCACACGAACCCGCGGGTGCAGGTGGAGGCGCTGGAACGATTCCCTTTCGACAGTGTTCTGTGCGCTACGTCCGTCCTGGACCGCTTCATGTATAGCTTCGAGGACGAGTTTCTGCCGGTGGCTAACGCAAGGGGGGTCGCGGTAGTCGGGATGAAGGTGATGGGGCTCGGGAGCCTGACTCACGTCTGGGATCGGGCTTTACGCTACACGCTGGCCCTGCCGGTCAGCACCACCATAGTAGGTATGGAGACCATGGCACAACTGGAGATGAACCTGGATGTCGCAGAGCACTTCAGACCGCTGTCTGATGTCGAAAGGTTAGAGTTGTTCAGGCAAGTGCTGCCACTGGTAAAGCCCGAGTCGATGCCGTGGAAGGCCAGGGACTGGAAGAACCCCACCGAGTGGGTAGGCCGATAGGGAATGGCCGGTCGTGTAATGGAGCTGAGGTTGGCTGGGCGCACCTATCCCGAGATGCTAGTGCAGGTTGATTATCTTGTCGATGTCGGCCGGAAGAGTGCGTTGTATGACCAGCGTTGCGCCTTTGGGAGGTGTGACGGTGAGAGTTACCGTGTTGTAGGGCTCGAGCGAGTCGTTTAGACCCAGCAGGTCGACGATGATCTCGAACTTCTCTCCGGTCTCCAGCACCTGATCTGAGTCGCCCCATCCCTTGAGTGTGGAAGAATACATCAGGTCGTACTTCACTTCGTTCGAGCTGTGGTACCCGATGGTGGTAACGTGGGTACTGTTGGCGTCTGGCAGATGGTCGCCATCTGCGTCGACGGGGCTCTGGAGGTCGATCTCCGCGCCGTCGAGTGCATTGCCAACGGTGAAGACCAGGTAGTCTATATCGTTTGTGGTCTGGTTGCCGATGGCGATAACGCTGCCCTTCACCTGAAGGGTGACGCCGGCGTGTTTCATACCAGTCTCGATCGCCTCCTTGGCCGTCTGCGAGGAGAAGAGCCCTGCGGACAAGACGGTGTATGCGAAGACGGAGGCTACGACGACGAATGCAATTAGTATGATGGCCGTTTCTAGGCCTGTGATACCCTTCCTCTCGGTATTCAGGCCGTCGATTAGCCGCCTGAGTCTTCCTCTCATCAATTCTCCTTGTAGCCTTCAGTGCTGTGGCATCTGTGACCCGATCCAACAGCACTTGGGCCCCGATAGCGCGCTTGTCTCGATCGGAGAGGAACTGTCAATCTCATGGCCAGTATATAGCACACTTCACCTGACCTACAATCACACTAATGGGCTAATTTGGCAGGTATGATAGTACCCCACCGGAGGACTTGACGCTTCTGGTACTTTGGTCATGGATCGCTGCGATTGCGAGTGTCCTGCGCAACGCCAGCATCCGCTGCAGTGAGGCATTCGCCGATCATGTAGGATCGCGAGCGGTTTCTGTGTCATGGAGCCTCGTGCCCGACTGACTTCACGGCTAGGGTGCCAGCACAATTGATGTGCTCGAATCGTCCGGGGTCTCTGACTCCCAGACCGAGGCCAAGTCTAGTGGAGGACCATTATGCTGTCGACCCTGGCGGGGATCGTCCGCTCTATGAGAAGGACGCTCCCAATGGGTGGCTTGACTGACAGCGTGAAAGTCTCGTAAGCCTGCACGGCCTCGCCGACCCCGGTGAGGTCCACTGTGACCTCGAAGTGCTCGCCGGTCTCCAGCAAGTTGTCGCTGTCGTAGCGACCTCTGGGCTGTATCGTCCACGCAAGATCCAAAGCGTGAACATCTTTGCTGTAATACTCGATCGTTGTGACATTCTGGCTGCCGGCGTCGGCCAGGCCATTGGTGTCCGTATCACCTGGCGGTGTCAGGTCGATGGCATAGCCCTCGAGTGCGTTGTGCACGGTGAATACCAACGATGTGACGTTGCCGCTCGTGCTGTTGCCAATGGCAACCACCATGCCCTCGATCTCGAGTGTGCTCCTGACATGTTCGAGGCCTTCGTAGATCGCCTCCTGTCCCTTCTGCGACGAGAACAAGCCAGCGGAGAGGACTGTGTAGGCGAATACAGATGCCACCACTACGAAGGCGATCAGAATGATCGCCGTCTCCAGGCCCGTAATGCCCTCTCTCTCAGCGTTCAGATAGCGGAATGCCCTCTTTAGTCTCTGCTTGACCACTCTCATGGTTGGAATCCTTCCGCACCCGTTGACTTCGTGCTGTCCGGAAGGTCCGGTCGGGACTCACGGTGAGTCATCTTTACCTACCCTAACCTCTGGATTCGTACTCAGTATATATCCAGCCTCTTCAAGTCTACAATCGCATATTCGGGCTACTCTTTCTAGTACTATGGTATTGACTGCCAAGCATGGCGTCTTGACAGCATTGCGTGTCAGGCCTCGCTGGTGGTCGCAGGGGCTACGCGAATGGTAGGGTCGGGATTGGCAGGCTGGAGGACAGCTACCCCGTGAGACGTGCCGCACCGGGGTGCCCTGACTTGGGGTTTGGCCGGAGGGGTAAGGAACGCAGCTATTTACTTTGCGCCAGTACGTCCCTTACTGTGATGCCCTCGAAGGAGGCTCCGTCGGTTTCCCTCGGGATCTTGCCCGTAGGGCACACTCCGAAGCATTGGCGGCAGTCCATGCAGACTCCGGTTGATACTACCTCGTCGACGAAGGCGATACGCCTGTCCACTCCGCGACCCACGAACGTGATGGCGTTCGCCCCCTTGACCTCGGCGCAGTATCGAACGCAGAGGCCGCACAGAATACACTGGGTCACATCCGCCGTGAACCGGGGGGCGTCGACGCCGTACTCTTTGGCGAAATCGGAGAGAATCGGGGCCGAGGCCAGCATGAGCTCCAGAAGCATCTTCCTGATCTTCTGGACTTCGGGTGTGTTCGTCTTGACCACGAGCCCATCTTCAACGTTGTACACACAGGACGTGACGAGCCTCGACCGGTTGTTCTTCGTTATCTCGACTGTGCAGAGCCGGCACGCCCCGTACGGGGCGAGCTTCTCATGGTAGCAGAGGGTCGGTATCTCGATTCCGGCCTCGCGGGCCGCCTCCAAGACGGTCATGCCTTCCTTGGCCTCCACGTCCTTGCCGTCTATTTTCAGTCTGACCGTCTTCATTCCTGCTTTCCTTTCGCGCGGGCTACCTGTGTGCCGGGCGGAGGTGACGCGGGCACCGGCTCGCCGGATATCTTCCTCACAGCCGAGAAGCGCGTTGGGCACACCTCGTAGCAGGTGTTGCACTTGATGCACTTGTCCTGGTCGATGATGTGAACCACGTTCTTCTCGCCGGATATGGCCTCAACGGGACACTCGCGGCGGCAGATTCCACAAGCAGTGCACTTGTCAGCATCGATGTAGTAGGACACCAATGCCTTGCACACGCCCGCCGGGCAGCGTTTCTCGTCGATATGTGCCGCATACTCATCGCGGAAGTACTTGATCGTGCTGAGTACCGGGTTCGGTGCCGTTTGTCCCAGCGCGCAGAGGGAAGCTGCCCGCACTACCTCTGAGATCTCCTCCAGCAACTCGATATCGCCTGTCTTACCCTCGCCCTCGCAGATTCTGTTCAGGATCTTGACCATCTGCTCAATGCCAGCCCTGCATGGTACACACTTGCCGCATGACTCATCGGCGAGGAACTCCGTGAAGTACCGGGCCACGTCCACCATGCACGTGTCCTCGTCCATGACGATCATGCCGCCCGATCCCATCATCGAACCGGCCTTCGTGAGTGCGTCGAAATCCACCGGCAGGTCGAGCAGGCTCTCGGGCAGGCATCCGCCGGAGGGGCCGCCGGTCTGAACGGCCTTGAACTTCTTGCCGTTCCTGATCCCGCCCCCAATCGTGTAGATGATCTCTCTGAGCGTCATGCCCATCGGCACTTCGACGAGACCCGTGTTGTTCACCTTCCCCACCAGCGAGAATATCTTGGTGCCCTTGCTCCCCTCGGTACCAATGTTCTTGAACCAGTCTGACCCCTTGTCGATAATCAACGGGACGTTGGCCCAGGTCTCAACGTTGTTGAGGTTGCTCGGCCTCTCCCATACGCCGCTGACGGCCGTGCGGATGTACTTCGGCCTTGGCTCGCCCACAACGCCCTCTATGGCCGACATGAGAGCGCTGGACTCACCGGAAACGAACGCCCCGGCACCTCGGTGGATCACCACGTCGAAATCGAAGCCGGAGCCGAGGATATCCTTCCCCAGGAGGCCGTGCTTGCGGGCCTGCTCCAGGGCGATCTGAAGGTTGGACACCGCCAGTGGGTACTCCTGCCGCACGTAGACGAATCCCTGGTGCGATCCGATGGCGTAGGCACCGATGATCAGACCTTCGATAACGCTGTGCGGGTTGCCTTCGAGCAGACTCCTGTCCATGAATGCACCGGGATCACCTTCGTCGGCGTTGACGATGACGTACCTGATGTCCCCCGGTGCATCACGCGTCGTCTCCCACTTGGTGCCTGCCAGGAACCCGCCACCACCCCTCCCCCTCAGATTTGCGTCTTTGACAGTCTCAAGCACCTGGTCGGGGCTCATCTCGAACAGCGCCTTGGAAAGCGCCGAGTACCCCCCCAGGGCGATGTAGTCCTCAATGCTCTTCGGGTCTATCAGCGTGTTGTTGCCGAATACGATCCTTTTCTGGTGCTTGTAGAACGGAATCTCATCCTCGAGCTGAACCTTCGTACCATCGCCGTCCTTGTAGAGGAGCCTGTCGACAAGGCGGTTAGCTGATAGCGTCTCAGAGACGATCTCAGACACATCGGAGGGCTTCACGCCGAGGTAGCAGGTCTCCTGGGGAAAGATAACTACGAGAGGGCCTCTCTCGCAGAACCCGTGGCAACCGGTCCGCCGGACGTCGACCTTGCCCTTCAGGCCATTCCTGGAGATCTCCCGAACGAATGCCTCACTGACCTTGTCGGAACCGAGTGCGTGACATCCGGTCCCCGAGCAGATCGTGACACAAGGTTTCTTGGGGTCACGGCCCGATCTCAGCCCCTGCCTGAACTGCTCCAAGTCAGCTGGCGATTTCAATCGAGCCATGGTTACGTCCTTTCCCTGCTAGTCACACGCTCTCTTGATACTATCGAGTTCCTTCGATGACGGGTTGCTGTGATACTCCTCATCGACGACAATGACCGGCCCCAGTGCACAGCAACCGAGGCAATTGACGGTCTCCAACGTGAACTTCTGATCGTCTGTGGTCTCTCCCGGCTTCACACCGATTGCCTCGACGACCCTATCCAACAGCCTCGGGGCACCACGTACATGGCAGGCCGTTCCCATGCAAACCGACACGCTGTGGCGGCCTCGCGGAGTCAGGCTGAAGGCCTTGTAGAACGTCGCGATACGGTACGCACGCCCGAACGGGACCCCGAGTCTCTCACACACGGTGGCGAGATCGGCCCCGGACAGCCAGCGGTTCCGGCGCTGTATCTCCAGGAGGACCTGTATCAAGGCGGATTCGTCGGCCTTGTACTTGTCCACTACGCTCTCGGTCGCTTGTGCCTCTTCAGCAACGCTGTCAACTACACCCAGTATCCGGGATATGTCGTCCCCAGACATCCCGAGCCTTTCGCCGGCACGGGCAAGTGTTTCTACGGCAAGTTGCGGTTCGCCAGCTTGAGGAGGAGTCTTGCGCTTCCTTCCGCCACCAGGCTTTCCCGAAGCGGTCGTCTTAGCGCTTGACCTAGGCATGCTCGGCTCCTTTCTGCCCCAAGCGTAGAGTCTACTCCGTTTTGCGTAGGAATTCAACGGTTAGCGCAGCGTCGCGATGCTACGCAGCGACCTCTTGCATTCATGAGGATTCTATCAGTGCCCGGTTCGCGCCCCACTACAGGTGACAGCCGATTGTCGTTGCCGCCGCGTCAGTGATAGAATACCGCCCAGGTTCTCATGCCAGACGCCGCATGACCAGTGGAAGGAGGCCGAAGATGTCCCAGGTGTTCTTCTTCAGCTATGATGCCGCGGCCACCCCGTTGCATGGCCTTCGCAGGCTCTTCTCCAAGGCTGGCTTCAAGTCCGTTGTCCCGTCCGGCGGATCGGTGGCGATCAAGCTCCATATGGGCGAACTCGGCAACGTACGCTACCTGCGGCCGGTACTGGTAAGGGAGACCGTAGACGCGGTGCTGGGCTGCGGAGGCAAACCGTTCCTGTTCGACACCATCGTGAACTACCCGAGTTCCAGGAAGACCAAGGACAGCTATCTAGACACGGCTGCCCGCAACGGCTTCGCAGAGGCTACAATGAAAGCTCCCATCGTCATCGCCGACGATGATGACGAGATGAAGGTTATCACCGTCGCAGACAGATTAGACGGTACTTCACTTACGGAGATCAAGTCACCTCGCTTGCTTCTGCAATCGTCTTTCATGGTTGTGCTCTCCCATGTGAAGGGGCATGACCTCAGCGGCTTCGGCGGGGCCATCAAGAACCTGGCGATGGGCTGCGTGTCGCGGGAGAGCAAGCGAGCCCAGCACTCGGTCAACATGCCCATCTTCAGGGACAACGCCGAGTGCGACGGTTGCGGCAAGTGCGCGGACGCATGCCCCACCGATGCGATAGAGGTAGTCGAAGGCAGGCCGTCAAGGAACGATGCGGAATGCACGTACTGCTCTGCTTGCCTCCTCGCGTGCCCGTCGGGCTGCTGGGTCTGGCCGCCCGGGGCCAAGGAGAAAGTCCAGGTGAATATGGCGCACAGCGCGAGGGCTGTGGTATCAGCATTTGGCGGTCGAATAGCCTACGTCAACTTCATCCAGGACGTCGCGCCTCATTGCGATTGCGCAGCCCCCTCTGGCAATGCTCTGATTCAGGACGTGGGCATCGCGGCGTCGTTCGACCCGGTCGCTGTTGACAAGGCGTCGCTGGACCTGATCGACAAGGCCCCCGTGGTCGCAGGCGCTCTCGCCGTCAAGCCACCCGACATACTGGGGAAACTGCACAACACGGACTGCCTCATCCAGCTGCGAACGGCGGAGAAGCTGGGCATTGGTGCTATGCAGTACGAGCTGATCACGGTGTAGAGCGCAGCTTCCGGGGCTTGACTACGTACCTCTGCGGGGCGCCCGTTCGTGGGGGCAACGAAGCTGCTAGTAGATCACCTCTTCGTCCACCAGTCTGGCTATTTCCTTCGAGGACATTCCCAGCAGCTCACCGAACACGTACTCATTGTGTTCGCCGATAAGGGGCGAGGGGCCCGTGACCTTTGCCGGTGTCTCTGAGAGCTTCCACGGCGGGCCGAGGACGACCTGCTTCCCCATCGCCGAATGATTTACCTCGGTTGCCAGACCACGCGCCTTGAAGTGGGGATCGCTGAATATCTCCTCGTTGCTCAGCGAAGGCATGGCCGCGACACCGACAGCCTGAAGCTTCTCGGTGATCTCATAGTGGGTATGTTTGATCGACCATTCCGTGACCAGCCTGTCCAGCTCCTCCTGATTCTTCCACCTAGAGTAGGCATCGGAGAACCGCTCATCTGCGGCCCAATCGGGGTTTCCCGCCACGCCGCAGAGAGCTCTCCACTCCTCATCGGTAGACACCGCGATGCTGACCCACTTGTCTTCCCCCCGGCATCGGTAGCAGTTGTGGGGTGCCATTATGCGGTCCCGGTTCCCATTCCGGCCCTGAACCCGGCCGTTCATCACGTACTCCATGACAGCGTCGCCGGTAAAGACCGCCAGGCTCTCCACCGAAGAGAGGTCGATGAACTGGCCCCGCCCGGTCTCCTGCTTGTGTACGAGCGCGGCCATGATGGCGAAGGCGCTGGTGGCGGCACTCATGAGGTCGGTCGAGCCCGTCATGGGGTTCGGCGGGCCATCGCTGTATCCGGTGAGATGCGTAAGGCCGCTGTAAGCCGCGAAACTGGGAGCGTAGCCTCCGTACCGCTTGAGCGGCCCTTCGCTGCCGAACGCGGAGGACGAGAGCATAATGATGTCTGATCGCACCTTCTTCAGCTCCTCGTAGCTGAGTCCCAGCTTGTCCATGACTCCCGGCCGCATGTTCTCGGTGACTACGTCGCTGACCTCTACGATACGCTTCACCAGTCCGATGGCCTCGGGCTTCTTCAAGTTCAGGGTCACCGACAGCTTGTTCAGGTTGATGCTGTTGAACACAGGAGACGAATTCACACCTTCGAACGCCTGACCTATGGTTAGAGTCATCTGCCGGGACGGGTCTACTCTCGCCATGCTCTCGATCTTGATGACCTCCGCCCCCAGGAACGCCAGCAGGTCCGTGGCGTAGGCACCAGCCCAGAGCCAGCAGAAATCGGCCACCCTCACGCCATCCAAGGCCGAACCCTTCATAGGAGATACCTCTCTTCCCATGTTCCTAGATGCAGCCCGACTCCCTCAGCTTCACCAGATCATCCTTCGTGTAGCCGAGCCTGTCACAGTAGACCAGCTCATTGTGCTCTCCGAGTAGTGGGGCTGCCCGCCTTGCCTGCCAGGGCGTCTCGGAGAGCTTGTACCCCGCTGTCGGATATCTGAGACTACCCGTCTCCGGGTGCTCTATCTCGCTGAAGAACCCCCTGGCCTCCATCTGCTCCGACTTCACGAGGTCTTCGGCAGTGTTGACCGGAGCTGCGGCCAGCGCCTTACCCTGGAGCTTGTGGAACAGGTCCTGCTTGTCGAAGTGCTCCATGAAGGACTGTATTCGGGGCGTGATCTCGTCTCCCAGGAGATGACGCCTGAGCCAGAGCGTGTACCGCTCATCCTTGGCCCACTCCGGATTGCCCATGAACTCCACAAGATCGTTCCACTCCCGATCGGTAAGGGCTGATATGTGTACGTACCCGTCGCGGCACTTCATGGGTGTTGGCATCAGAAGAGAACGCTTGATTCTGCTCCGGACGGCACCGGTGTTGGCGAACATCGCTATCTCCAGCAGGGCCATGGTCATCAGCATGTCCTGCTTGGACATGTCCACGTATTGGCCCGTTCCCGACGCCTTCATGCGATAGAAAGCGGCCAGGGTCACAAACGCTGCACCCAGTCCGCATATGCAGTCGGCCTGTATGCAGCCGCTCATCAGGGGCTCTCTGGTGAGATCAGGTGACTGAATCGGGACGAGGTACCCCTCGCCACCCGCGTGGAATGAGTTGAGGCGATGAGCCTTGTAGTCCCGATAGGGGCCTGTCTGGCCGAAGGGGGTCAAGGAAGTCATGACCAGCCGGGGGTTCACCTTCTTCAAATCCTCGTAGCTCAGTCCCAGACCATCCATGAGCGATGGTGGTTTGTCTTCGATCAGGATGTCGGCCTGCTCCACGAGCTGTCTGAAGATACGCCGCCCGGTAGCGGTCCGCATGTCCAGGGTCACGCCCAGCTTGCTGGTGTTGAGATAGAGAAAGAGCCCGCTGCGTTCCAGATGCGGCTTGTCCTCAGGGAAGGGCCCTCTCCGCCTGGCATCGTCGCCCACACTCGGGAGCTCGACCTTGATTACCTCGGCCCCGAGGTCGGCGAGCAGCTTCCCACAGTAGGGCCCGGCAACCATATTGCATAGCTCCAGGACCATCAAATGGCTGAGTGCCTGTTCCGTCATCTGCTACCCGCGCTCCTCGTCAAGAGCCTGTCTGAGAGCGGTAACCTGGCTCTCGATGGCTCACAAAACAACATTGTACCACATAGCACACACGCACGTTCACAGCCGGGATTCGGCTGTGAACGTGCCCCCGACTACACGACACCGGCCTCAGCCAGACGAACAACGCTCTCCCTGGTCAGGCCCAGTCGCTCGCAGAGCACCAGATCATTGTGTTGGCCGAGCAGAGGCGCGCTACGCGCGTATTGCAGCGGTGTCTCGGACAGCCTGTAGGCCGTCGACGGGTACTCGAGTCTTCCCGCCCCGGGGTGGTCGATCTCCACGAAGAAGCCACGCGCCCGCAGTTGCGGCGCATTCAGCAGGTCCTCCGATGTGTTCACCGGAACTGCGGCTACAGCCTGCTTCTGAAGCTCATGGAACAGGTGCTCCTTGTCCTGGTCTGCGACCCAGTCCCCGATGCCCCGGTCGATCTCGTCCGAACGGCCCCAGCGCTTGGTCACGTTGCTGAATCCCTCGTCGTTCTGCCAATCCGTCCGGCCCATAAGTCCTATCAGCGTCTGCCAGTCCCGGTCGCCGAAGGCCGAGATGTGGACGTGGCCATCCCGGCATTTGAATGGTATCGCAGTCATTGCCGCCCGTCTGCGCCGATTGCGTACCACTCCGGTGTAGGTATACATGGCTACCTCGAGCCCGACCAGGGTCATGAGGACGTCCTGTTTGGACACATCCACGTGCTGGCCCGATCCCGTCGCTCTGGCCCCGTAGACGGCGGCCAGGGTCGCCAGACAGGCACTCAGGCCACAGACACAGTCGCCCACCAGCCCTCCCCCTTTGAGCGGCTCGCGGTCGGGATAGTCCGACTCGATCGGCATCATGTAGCCTTCACCGCCTGCATGGACGCAGTTGAGCTCGTACGCTTTGTAGTCACGGTACGGCCCGGCCTGACCGTATGGGGTGATCGATGTCATCACGAGCCTGGGGTTGACCTCGCGCAGCTTCGCGTACGTGAGGGCCGCTTCTTCAGCGCAGCCTGGAGGCCAGTCCTCGATCAGAATGTCAGTCTGTGCGATAAGGTCTTCAAAGACATTCCTGCCCGAGCTGGTCTGCACATCCAACGTGATCCCGAGCTTGTTCGTGTTCAAATACAGGAAAAGGCCGCTGGCCTCCTGATCCGGGACATTGTTCGGGAAGGGGCCCCTTCGCCTGGCCTGATCACCGGCTCCGGGCCTCTCGATCTTGATAACCTCGGCCCCGAGGTCGGCGAGCAGCTTGCCACAATAGGGACCGGCCACCATGCTGCAGAGCTCCAGAACCTTGAGGTGTCCCAATGCGGTGTCGGTCAATTCGTCATCTCCTGATCCCAGCTGGGCGGCATATTACTCGATGACCTGCTCTTGGCGCAGCCGCCGGACATCGCCGTCGCTATAGCCAAGCAGCTCCATCAGCACCTCGTCGGTGTGCTCGCCCCACAGCGGCGGCCTCGTCCGCACTTCGGCTGGTGTCTCGGAGAACCTGAAGGGCGTGTTCAGGAGCTTCAGCTTGCCGAGCTTGGGATGGTCCACCTCCACAACGGCCTTGCGGTGCCGGAAGTGTGGGTCGGCGAACAAATCGTCGAAGTCATAGGCTGGCGCCGCGCTGACGTCAGCCTCATCCAGCAGTCTCACCCACTCATCCCTGTCCTTGCCGGCGAAGACCTTGGAGAAGGCTTCGTACATCTCCTTCTGCCTTCCCACGTCGAACTGGGTCGCGATGTACTCCTCGTGGCCCACCAGCTTGCAGAAGTTCTCCCACAGCCACGGCTCGAAGCACCCGACGGTGAAGTACTTGCCGTCCCTTGCCTGATAGACGTTCATGCAGGCCATATCGCTGCCCGTTGGCATCTCGGAGCGCTGCGGAGGCTTGCCGGTGAGCAGGTACTCCGGCCCGTCGATCCAATGGTAGAAGAGCGTGCCGTCCGTGATGGACACGTCGATCTGCTGCCCCTTGCCCGTCGCCTGGCGGGCGTAGAGGGCGGCGGTTATCGCGATGACGGCATGGGTAACTCCACCCAGCAGGTCGGCAATCGAAGGCGATTGGAGGTAAACGGGTGGTCCGTTCCTGCTTCCCGTGAGGCACAGGACCCCCGCTGCCCCCGCGAAGTTGATCTCGTGTCCGGTTCTCTGTGAGTACGGCCCGTCCTGGCCGTAGCCCGTTATCGAGCAGTAGATCAGCCGGGGATTCCGCTTACTGACGGTCTCGTAGTCCAGCCCCCTTCGCTTCAGCACACCCGGCCGGTTGGCCTCTATCAGAACGTCGGACTCGTCGATAAGTTTGTCGAGAATCTGCTTGCCCTCGTCCTTCTTCAGATTGAGGGCAATGCTGCGCTTGTTGCGATTCTGCCCGATATAGAGCGAGCCCGTGTCCTCCGATACCACCGGCAGTTGGCTGACGAACGTCGGCACCTCGACCACGATGACATCCGCCCCGAGGTCGCCGAGTATCATAGAGCAGTACCTGCTGGGACCATACTTTGACATGTCGAGAACTCGTACTCCGCTGAGAGGGCCCATACGTCACCACCTTGCCATGATACATCCAGTATAGCAGGCGCTAAGCAGAGCGAGACAAGTATGGGAGGAACGTTCCAGACGAGTGTTCGATTCGATGGGAGAGCAGGACTCGTGGTGCCGGTAGGGCCTCTGCGGAATGGTACCGGTGTTAACCGGCATGTGCACTTTGGTATATAATCGGTGGAGAGGAGCATCGGCGTTCAATGAGGAGCACTCGCCAGGCAGGAGGACGATATGTCCCAGTTCAGCCGTGATTGGTTCAACCGCATGAACATGGTCCAGGACGAGATGAACCAGCTTCTGGACCACTTCTCCGGGTCGAAGCCACCGATGGTCCGCTTCTCCCGGACCATGTGGGAGCCGCCCATAGACATGTATGAGACTGAGGAAAACATAGTCGTCGTTGTTGAGCTCGCCGGGGTGGGCGAAGACGATGTCGAGATAGTCATCGATCGGGAGGTTTTCACGGTCCAGGGCAGGAGAACAAGAATCGACCCGTCCGATGAGAAACGCGCCTACTATCGGATGGAGATACCCAGCGGCCCGTTCAAGCGAGCTGTGAGATTGCCGGCCCCGGTTGAGCCGTCTGGGGTCAAGGCGCTCTGCGATCGGGGGCTGGTAGAGGTCATCCTGCCCAAGCTCAAGCCACGGCGTATTCCTACGTCCGGGCGTGGCTCCGAATAGCCCAGAATCAAGACGGGAGCACTGAAATGGTGTCGAATGATGCACAGCCACGAGATATTGCCGAGGTGCAGATACCCGAGGTTCTGCCGGTCTTGCCTACCAAGGATATCGTGGCCTTTCCATCTCTGATCATACCTCTGGCCGCCAACGAGGAAAAGACGATCAAGCTCATAGATGACACCGTTGCCGGTGACAAGCTGCTGGCGATCTTCGCGCAGCGCAGCGAATCCGACAAGGAACCGCCCGACAACATCTACAGCATCGGGACTGCTGCCGCCGTCGCCAGGATGATGAAGATGCCCGATGGCTCGATTCGAGCGCTGCTGCAGGGTCTCAAGAGAGTGAGACTCATCAAGGTGGAGCAGGTAGAGCCGTACATCAGGGGCCGCGTGGAGGCGATCGAGGATGAGGAGGCGGAGAAGAGCCCTGAGTTCGAGGCCCTGCTGCGCAACATCCTGGCCCAGTTCCAGAAGGTGGTGAGCCTGTCCCCCAGCCTACCGGATGAAATCGCACTGGCCGCCGCAAACCTGGCTGACCCGGGCACGGCGGCCGACTTCATCGCAGCTCACATCAACCTGAAGCATGAGGAAAGCCAGGATATCCTGGAGACGCTGAATGTGAAGACCCGAATCGAGAAGCTGACCACGTTTATCGGCAGGGAGCTCGAAATCCTGGAGTTGGGCACGAAGATACAGTCTCAGGTCAAGACGGAGATGGACAAGGCCCAGCGTGAGTTCTTTCTGCGGGAGCAGCTCAAGGCCATCCAGAGGGAGCTGGGCGAGGTAGACGAGCGCACTGTGGAGATCAACGAGATCAGGGAGAAGATCAAGGAAGCCAAACTGCCCGAGGAGGCTACGAAGGAGGCCGAACGGGAGCTCGATCGACTGGCCAAGATGCCGCCGCAGGCCGCTGAGTACACCACGGCCCGGACCTACCTCGACTGGCTGGTTGCGCTGCCGTGGGCCAAGAGCACCAAAGACAAGCTCGACGTTGCCCAAGCCAGAAAGGTGCTCGACGAAGACCATTACGATCTGGAGAAAGTGAAGGACCGAATCCTTGATTACCTGGCAGTTCGGAAGCTGAAGGGCGACATGAAAAGCCCGATCCTGTGCTTCGTGGGTCCGCCGGGCACGGGGAAGACGTCCGTAGGACACTCGATCGCCCGGGCTCTGGGGCGCAACTTCATACGGATGTCTCTGGGTGGTGTGAGAGACGAGGCGGAGATTCGAGGCCATCGCAGGACCTACGTCGGTGCGCTGCCCGGCCGGATAATCCAGGGCATACGTCGTGCCGGCTCGAACAACCCTGTCTTCATGCTGGACGAAATCGACAAGATCGGTGCCGATTTCAGAGGTGATCCGGCGGCGGCATTGCTCGAGGTACTCGACCCGGAACAGAACTTCGCATTCAGCGACCACTACATTGACGTTCCCTTCGACTTGTCGCAGGTGATGTTCATTACGACGGCCAACGTCATGCACACGATACCTCCGGCCCTACAGGACCGGATGGAAGTCCTTGAGCTACCAGGCTACACCGATCTGGAGAAGCTCAGCATCGCGAAGCAGTTCCTGATCCCAAAGCAACTGAAAGAGCACGGGCTCACCAAGGGTATGCTGCGTATCTCAGACAAAGCCATCGAGACAATAGCCAGGAGCTACACCAGGGAAGCCGGGCTGAGGAACCTGGAGAGGGAGATCGGCACCATCTGTCGCAAGGCGGCACGGCGGATAGCCGAAGGTGAGACGAAGAAGATAAGTGTGAAGCCCCCGGACCTGCAGAACATGCTCGGTGTCCCCAGGTTCCGCTTCGAGCTTGCAGGGCTCAAGGATGAGGTAGGGGTGGCTACAGGCCTTGCCGTGACGCCGACGGGCGGGGATGTGTTGTTCGTTGAGGCCAGCCTGATGCCCGGAAAGGGCAACTTGACCCTCACCGGACAGCTGGGAGACGTGATGCAGGAGTCAGCTAGGGCAGCTCTGACGTACGCCCGGTCCCAGGCGAAATCGCTGGGCATCAAGAACGACTTGTATGCCAAGAACGACATCCATATACACGTGCCGGCGGGCGCTATCCCGAAGGACGGGCCTTCGGCTGGTGTAACAATGGCTGTCGCGCTGGTCTCGGCGGCGACGGGACGTCCGGTAAGGAGGGATGTCGGCATGACAGGGGAGATCACTCTTCATGGCAAGGTGCTCCCGATAGGAGGAGTAAAGGAGAAGGTTCTGGCCGGACACCGGGCCGGTGTGACAGAGATAGTAATGCCCAGAGAGAACGAGAAGGATCTCGTGGACGTACCGGACTCAGTCAAAGAAGACCTGAGCCTCGTCTTCGTCGATCACGTAGGCGAAGTGCTAAAAGAAACGCTGCAGCCGGCTGCTGCTTAGGACGCTTGCCGGAGCCGCCCGAAATCCGGCAAAACGTCGCTGCCTATTTGCCCTTGCGCTTCTGGCCAACCACGCGCAGCTTCTTGATCTGGCCTCTGAACCCCAGGCTGCTGTGCAGCCTCTCCCTGATGTAGTCGATGAGTTCATCAGCCGTCTGGTGGCTGGCCCACCTCTCGTCGAGCGCCAGGGTCACCTCGAAAGTGATCTCGATGTTGGGCATCCGTCAACCCACCTCTCACTGTATGGTATCGTGACAAGCTAGCCTCGGGTCGTCTTCAAACGCCGTGCCATTCGACCGCGCTGCTCCACCAGCAGCGCATTGATGTCTTCGGCCTTGAATCTTCTGTGACCGGCCAATCCTATCCTGTAGGAATCAATGATCCCCTTGTCGCTCCACCGTCTAAGCGTGTTGCTGTGCACGTTTAGAAGTCTGCACGCTTCTCTCATTGTCAACACGCCACCCGGTGAGCTACCGTCCCCGCCTGGCTGCTCTGCCTTGCGACGAGACTCCATGGCTCACGCTCCAGATGTCTCGTAGTCTATTACATGTGCATGAGAAAACGCTAAGAAGGGCATTAGAAAACCATGAGAAAGTCGGCGCTGCTGTGCGGATAACCGGAAGGCTTAAACCGGCTTCACCAGCGAGTACCCGACGCCGGCTTTCGTGCGTATGAGCTTGGGATTGCCCGGGTCGTCTTCAAGCTTCCCGCGCAGATAGCCAATGTATACGCGCAGGCTGTCCAAAGCCCCGGGGTAGTCCTCTCCCCAGACAGCCTCGGCGAGTCTGGAATGGGTAACCACGTTGCCCACGTTCCTCATCAGGCACTGCATAATGCGGCCTTCGATGATCGTAAGGCTTATCTCGCGGCTCCCGTACATGAGCTGATATGTCGTCGGGTCCAGCCTCAATGGCCCGCTGGTTATCGGGGCTTCCTCATCCGTGCGGGACTGCTTGCGAAGCTGTACCTTGAGACGTGCAAGCAACTCCTTCTGCCTGAACGGCTTGGCAATGTAGTCGTCTGCGCCCCATTCCAGACCCCGTATGATATCCGGCTCGTCCGCCCTGACTGTGAGGACTATGACAGGTACCGAAGAGAAGAGGCGGACGCGCCTGAGGACTTCGAATCCGCTGACATCGGGCAACCCCAAATCGAGGATCACAATGTCGGGGTCTTCGGCCTCCACCATGTCCACACCCTCCTCTCCCAACCGGCTGGAGATCAACTCAGCCTCGGGCCAGTCCATCTGAAAGGCGAGCCCGATGGAGTCCACGATGGACTGGTCATCTTCTATTATCAGTATCTTCCACAGTTTCGCGGGCGCGCCCAACTCAACAGACGGGCCTGCCGCGCCCTTGAGAGGTATGGAGAAGCCAAAGGTAGACCCCTTGCCCACACGGCTCCGCACCCATATCTCGCCGCCGTGAAGCTCGACCAGCGTCTTGCACAGGGCAAGTCCAAGACCAAGCCCGCTCAGATGCCCACGATCGCTCCCCAGCCGGTGATACGGCTCGAAGAGCCTGTCCCGATCCTCCTTGGCTATGCCGGGCCCGGTGTCCCGTACCTCGACCACGATGGAACCGTCCCTTGACTTGGCCGTAAGCCTGATCCTTCCGTCGCCCGGCGTGAACTTCAGGGCATTCCCCAGAAGGTTCATCACAACCTGATGAAGCCGATTCGAGTCCCCGCGGACGAGCGGGAGTGAAGACGGCAGCTCAGCTATGAGCGACTGGCCCTGGCTGGCCGCCACCGGGGACATGTACTCCACCGCATCCCTGAGCACCTGGAGCATGTCCACAGGTTCGATCTTGAGTTCGAGCATCCCGACCTCGCCTCTGGCCAGGTCCAGCAACTCGTCTATCCTGCTGTCGAGGTTGGATGCGCCACGGCTGATGTTTCTGGCCAAGCCCTGCAGCTGCTCGTCAGTGAGCTTGACGAGCAGCGATTCGCTGGACGCGAGCACCGATGTCAACGGCGTCTTCAGTTCGTGGGCAAGCGTCCTGGTGAATTCCACACGCTTGCGCATCTCTGCTTCCAGCTGCTGTCGAAGCTCCTTCTCCTGCTCGTACATCTGCTGGAGCTTCTCCTCAGACCTCTTCCGCTCAGTGATGTCGCGGAAGTTGACCACGATGCCGCCGACCACCGGGTCGTCGAGAAGATTCCTGCCCAGGACTTCGAATACTCGCCAGGAACCGTCCCGGTGTCGGCCCCGGACCTCGACATGCTGGGCGGAGCCCCGATCCTGCGCGAGTTGCGTGAAGGCTTCGACAGCTCTGGGCATATCCTCCGGATGTACAAACTCGAAGGCGTTCTTTCCGATTCGCTCCTCGGGAGCGTAGCCGAGGACCCGTTTCATCGACTGACTCTGGTACCGGGACATGCCGTCCCTGTTCAGAATCACAATCGCGTCAGACGAGTTCTCGATCAGAGCACGGAACCGCTCTTCGGACTCGACGAGCCCCTGCTCGGCATGTTTCCGCTCGGTGATGTCGCGCATGATGCCCGTGAAGCCCGCGACACTGCCATCGCTGTCGTACCGGGGCAGCGTTCTGCATGCTACCCAAATCATGTTGCCGTCCCCATCGAGCCAACGGAACTCGATGTCCTTATGGACACCCTTCACGGTATCCAGAGGCTGGCCGTTCAGCACCTGGTGGATGCTTTGGAGTAGCTCTTGCAGGTCGTCCGGATGGATGAACTCCCGGACGTTGTGGCCAATTGCCTCACCCGGTTCACGATGTGTGAATCTGTCCGCTGTGGAGTTGGTGAAGAGTATGTTGGCCTCGACATCGATGGTGAAGACGATGTCGTTGACAGAGTTAACCAACGTCTCGTACTGCCTGGCTGACTCCTCGAGTTCGTGGATGCGCTCTCGCATCGCATCCACCTCCCGTAGAAGCTGGTCCTTGCTCTTCCCGCCTTCTGATGCCTTCGCCATTGTCCGCAACCTAGCTCCACATGGGGTATGACACTGTCCAGATGCGTTGCATTTTACTACAATGCCACGGTGGAGTACAAGCGTATATTCCCGTGCGATGGTGTTTTGAGCAGGAGTAGGTATGCCATCATGCATATACTCCCTCCTGCAAACGCTTGCAAAAGCGATAGCTCTATGGTAGTATCTTGGTGAACAATGCCTTGTCTGTCCATGAGAACGTACTCCCAGGAAAGGATGAGGAGAATGACGAGATTGGCCCTGGCGATCACACTGACAGCGTTTCTGGTGTTATCCGCGTTTGCGGGTTGCTCGACTGACAGTGGCGCGAGTCTGAGCGTGGTAACGAGCACATCGATGCTGGAGTCCATTGTGGAGCGGATCGGCGGTGATCTCATCGACGTTGTGAATATCATACCTCCAGCGCAGTGTCCCGGCCATTTCGATGTTGGGGTAGGGGACGTGATGAAGCTTGCGGAGGCCGACCTCTTCTTCATGCACGGCTGGCAGGGGGAGAAGTTCACGCAGGAGCTGATCGATTCAGCAGACAACCCGGACCTGGTCGTGGTAGTGATCAATATCGAGGGAAACTGGATGACCCCGCCGGTCCAACTCCAGGCTACAGACGAGATACTCGAAGAGCTGTGCGAGGTCGACAGCGACAACTGCTCGGCTTACGAGGAGGCTGCGGCAGCCTACAAGTCCGTCGTTCAGGCCAAGAGTGATGAGATAGTAGCCCGGATCGCCGGTGCGGACCTGCCTAGCGTGAACGCGATGTGTGCAGACATGCAGGCTGGTTTCGTGAGCTGGCTGGGGCTCAACCTGGTTCAGACGTACGGACGTCCTGACTCGTTCACTCCTCAGGTACTGATGGACCTGGTGGACACGGGCAGGGAGGGCAACGTGACGCTGGTCATCGACAACCTGCAGAGCGGGAAGGACGCCGGAGCAGCGCTGGCCGATGATCTCGATTGCTCCAGGGTCATCCTCACGAACTTCCCCGGAGGATTCGACGATACCGAGACGTGGGAGAAAGCCATCGACTATAACGTGGACCTGATACTTCAGGCCGTTGCCGACTAGGACGGGCGAGGAGAGAGCTATGCCTTGCGAGGTTGCTGACGGAGTCGCGATCGACATTCACAATGCCGTAGTCTCGTACAGGGAGGATATCGCGCTGAGGGGCGTGAGCCTGAACGTGAGATGCGGGGAGTTCGTCGGGATTGTAGGCCCCAATGGCGCGGGCAAGACGACTATACTCACCATTGTCAACGGGATGGGCAAGCTGCTGAGCGGCGACGTCCGTGTCTTGAGTGAAAGCGTGGGGAGGGGCAACGGCCACTCGCTGAGGAAGAGAGTAGGCTACGTTGCCCAGGTCGAGAACATCGACCCCAGGATGCCTATGAACGTCCGTGAGGTCGTGATGATAGGCAGGTATGGGTTGCTGGGCCTGCTGAAGCGGCCGCGAGCGCGGGACTGGGATGTGGTGGACGAGATGATCGAGCTCGTCGGCATGTCACACCTCGCCGACCGTCCCATAGGCCACCTCTCCGGCGGCGAGCAGCAGCGGGTCTCCATAGCCCGGTGTCTTGCCCAGGAGCCCAGGATACTCCTCCTTGACGAGCCGACTGCTTCACTGGACTGGAGGGCCCAGAGTGAGATACTGGAGCTGGTCAAGCTGATACACAACACCAGTCATCTGACGACCCTGTTCGTCACTCATGACCTGGGCTGCCTGCCGGTGGCTTGCGAACGCGTCGTGCTCATGAAGGACGGCCTGATCTGGGACGAAGGGGCCCCACATGAGCTGCTAACCGATGAGAAGCTGAGCGCGCTGTATGACATGCCCATATGGGCGGTGCAGAAGCGGCGAGAAGAGGCAGCGCTGGCCTTGGCGTAGCCGGTATGCCAAGGCACGAATCCATGCGACCGCAGGGGGAGGCTTGATCAGCGGAAGCTCGATGTCCTCTCTGTCAGGCGAGGCCCTGACAGACAATCGAGGATGGTTGCCCGACAAACTCATACCTCGCAACTGTGCCATCAGGTTGATTCTCACGATTCTCCTGATTCTCCTGGCTGCAGCCTCCATCTGGGGTATCTTCCAGATCCCATATACGGCCATACAGAATGCCGTATTCTCAGCGTTCCTTGCCGGTATTGCGTGCTCCACCATCGGCGTGTTCGTCGTGCTGCTGCACATGCCTTTCATCGGCGTGTGTATGTCCCACGCGGCCTTCGCGGGAGCCCTGCTCGGCCTCTGGCTCGGCTTCAATCCGCTCATAGTTGCCTTCGGCTTCTGTCTGCTGGCAGCGGCGATTGTGGGCCCACTCGCCGACCGTGGCCAGTTGAACCCCGATACTTCTCTCGGCGTCATATTCTCTCTCATGCTGGGCCTAGCCTTCCTATTCATGGGACTGATGCCCGGCACGAAATCGGGCGCACTTGATCTCCTGTGGGGCAACATCCTTACCAATCGACTCAGCGATGTCATCCTGCTCGCGGTGGTTACATCGGTGGTTGTGGGTGTGGTAGTTGTGTTCTACAAAGAGATACAGGCCACCGTCTTCAATCGCCAGATGGCTGCGGCAGTCGGAATAGCCTCGACTGTCATACTGTACGGGGTCCTCTTCCTGACCGGGGCAACGATAACCGCCTCTCTCCAGTCCGTCGGCGGGCTGCTGATCTTCAGCCTCATCTTGAATCCGGCAGCCGCTGCATATCAACTCACGTACAGCATGAAGAGGATGTTCATCCTCTCGGCCGTGTTTGGCGTTCTATCGGGATGGATGGGGCTCCTGTTCTCTTACCTTCTGGACATCCCGAGTGGAGCAACCATCGTGATAACATCATCGCTTATATTCCTGGTGGCCCTCATCTTCTCGCCCAAGAGGAAGGTCAAAGGCTGGCGGCAGGAGGTAGCACCGGACAATGTCTAGGGCTTTCTTCAACAGCAGGGCCGCGGTCTGGGATGCTACCGTAGCGGAAAGCGACACGAGCAAGCTGCAGCGGATGGCGAACCGCCTCCATATTCCCCTTGGCGCACTGATTCTCGACGTCGGAACCGGTACGGGGGTATTCCTGCCATACCTTGTAGACATGATTGGCGACGAAGGCAAGGTTGTTGCACTGGATGTGGCCGAGGAGATGCTCAGGATGGCGCTGGCCAAGCCCCTGGATGGAGGGGTTCACTACCTCCAGGCGACTACAACCAGCCTGCCCCTACCGGGGGAGCAGTTCGATGCTGTCGTCTGTTACTCCAGCTTCCCACATCTGCAACCTCTCGGCGAGTCGCTTCGCGAACTGTACAGGGTGCTGAGACAGGCTGGCAGAATACTGATCTGCCATACATCCAGCCGTGCCAAGATAAACGATATCCACCGAACGATCGACGCCGTCTCGGATCACCTGATCCCGGACGAGCACGAGATGGGGAGAATACTGTCTGTCGCCGGGTTCCGTGATATCACAATCAGCGATCGTGAGGACAGCTACCTCGCGACAGCCACCAAGTCATAGCCTCATCCGTGAAGGCACACGGCCCCCCTCATCGGGAGCCCTCCGTCGGCACCCATGTCGCCCGTTCTTGCATGTTGCGCATCAACCTGCTATAATTCGCTATGTGAGAATGAGAATCAACCGCAAATACCCCCTCAAGATGGGGAACAGGCCGGTCACCGCACAGCGGCAGTTGCTCCTGTCTATATTGCGTGAGACCAGGGGGCATCTAGATGCGAAGGAGCTGTACCGCAAGGCGATTCAGAGAGACCCTCATATAAGCCTGGCTACCGTCTACCGCAATCTACGGCTATTCAAGGAGCTGGGGCTTGTCGACGAGCGCCGTCTCGACGAGGTCCATTCCCTCTACGAGCTGAGGCGTCCCACCGAGCACTATCACATGGTCTGCACGTCTTGCGGTCGCGTGACAGAGTTCACCAGCCCTCTGATCGCTGAGCTGTCATCGGAGGTGGAGCGAAGCCGTGAGTTCGAGGTTGAGCGGGCTGTGTTACACTTGGAAGGGTGCTGCCGCAAGTGCAAGAGAAGGCCACGGGGGCGAGAGTAGCAAATGGCCATCACCGACGCTGAGAGAGAAGATATCCACGAAGAGACGAAGAAGGCCCTGAGGAGGCACGGGAGGAGTCGCAAGCACCTTGTTCCGGTGCTGCAGGATGTGCAGAGACGGCTCGGCTACATACCGGAGGAGGCGATGACCCAGGTGGCAGAGCACCTCGGCATCCCGGAGATGGACGTCTACGGCGTGGTGACCTTCTATAATCAGTTCCGGCTCAATCCGCCCGGCAAGCATTCCGTCCGCGTGTGCCTGGGCACCGCATGTCACATGAAGGGCGGTTACATCACTCTCGACTCCTGGAAGAGGAGGCTGGGCATCGGCCCGAAGGAGACGACGCCTGACCGGGAGTTCGACCTCGATACCGTCGCCTGTGTCGGCTGCTGCACCATGGCGCCTGTCACCATAGTGGATGAGGAAGTGCACGGCAGTGTCACGCCGACCAAGGTGGATGGTATTCTGCTGGCTTATAAGCTCCAGAATGAGAAGAACGGGGAGATGAATTGACTTCAACTGTCCCGGCCGACGTGGCCTCAGCCTATGAACGCATCCGGCGGGACGCGCTTTCACGGTCCGAAGAGGCATGGGACGGCAAGCGGCCGGTTATTGCCGTGGGGACGGCCACCTGCGGCAGGTCCGCTGGCGCGCTCGACACCCTGGACGCATTCAAGGACGAGCTGGCCAAACAACACACGGAGGCCAACGTGCTCGAGGTTGGCTGCATGGGGCACTGCTACGCCGAGCCCCTGGTAGTCATCTCCAAGCCGGGTTATCCGCCGATTGCCTATGGCTACGTCACCCCCGAGATAGCGCGCCGCCTGGTCCAGGACTACATACTGGGCGACGATTTCTCACCCGAGTTCATGTTGGGTGCCCTCGAGGACAACGAGCTGGTCCCGCCAATTACCGACCAGCCTCGGTTCTCATACGAGAGGCAGATCATCCTGCAGAACGTAGGACACATCGACCCGCATGACGTCAGCCAATACATTGCCAGGGGTGGCTATGAGGCGCTGGCCAAAGCGTTGCAGATGGAGCCCGAGCACGTGATCGATGAGGTCAAGGCAGCCGGGCTGCGGGGCAGGGGTGGGGCCGGTTTCCCTACCGGCGACAAGTGGGCTACCTGCCAGGCGGCCCGGGGCAGGCGCAAGTATGTGATATGCAACGCCGACGAGGGCGACCCCGGAGCTTTCATGGACAGGGCCATACTGGAGAGCGATCCGCACTCGGTCATCGAGGGTATGGCGATAGCAGCACACGCGGTGGGCGCACGGCGCGGCTATATCTACGTGCGCGCGGAGTACCCGCTGGCGGTGGAGAGAGTGGCGCAGGCCCTCAAGCAGGCGCGGGGACTGGGCCTCATCGGGCGACACATCCTCGGTAGTGATTTCAGCTTCGACCTCGACGTGTTCCAGGGCTCGGGCGCGTTTGTATGTGGGGAGGAAACAGCGCTGATCGCCTCCCTCGAGGGCAGGCCGGGCATGCCGCGTCACCGCCCTCCATTCCCAGCAATCGATGGGCTGGATCATCGGCCAACCGCGATAGACAATGTGAAGACGCTTGCTTATGTCCCTCGGATCATCACACAGGGCGCTGGATGGTTCTCCGGCATTGGCACGGAGGAGAGCACGGGTACGGCTGTGTTTGCACTGGCGGGCAAGGTGGTCAACACAGGACTCACCGAAGTGCCCATGGGAACGACCCTCAGAGAGGTCATTTTCGAGGTTGGGGGCGGGATTCCGAAAGGGAAGCGTTTCAAGGCTGTGCAGATAGGCGGCCCCTCCGGGGGTTGCCTTCCCGAGTCGGCGCTCGATCTGCCGGTCGATTTCGATTCGCTGAGAGAGGCCGGGGCAATGATGGGCTCCGGGGGGATGGTTGTCCTTGACGAGGACGACTGTATGGTGGAGATGGCACGGTATTTCCTGGAGTTCACGCAACGCGAGTCCTGCGGGAAGTGTACGATGTGCCGTCTGGGGACGAAGGAGATGCTGGAAATCCTGGACAGGATCACCAAGGGACAGGGCCGGATCGAGGACCTGGATACATTGCGGCAGCTGGCGGAGGATGTGAAAGACGGCTCGCTGTGCGGGCTCGGAAGAACTTCGCCGAACCCCGTGCTCACGACCCTGAAGTACTTTCCGGATGAGTACGAGGCCCACATCAAGGAAGGGCGCTGTCCGGCGCTGATGTGCCAGGACCTCATCGCATATTACATACTGCCGGACAAGTGCGAGCGTTCCTGCGATGCCTGCGTGGGAACCTGCACCGTGGAGGCGATCTATTCCAACAAGAAGCGGATAAAAGTCATAGACCAATCGAAGTGCGTGAAGTGTAATACTTGTATGGAGGCCTGTCCTCCGCAGTACAATGCTATTGTGAAGCTCTCTCCTCCGAGTGAGGTACCAGTCACAAAGGACAAGAAGTGAAGACCGTATCCCTGACAGTCGATGGTGTGGGAATAAAGGCGTCCGCCGGCGAGACTCTGCTGTGGGCAGCCCTGGACAACGGGCTGTACATACCGAACTTGTGTGCCATACGGGGGACGACTGAGCCATGGGCCGGGTGCCGTCTCTGCTTCGTCGAGATCGAGGGGCGCGACAGGCCGGTGACGGCCTGCACCGAGCCCGTGGTAGACGGCATGGTTGTCAACACTCGCGGTGCCAGTGCGCTGAGGTTGGCCCGAACAGCACTGGAGCTGATACTCGCCAATCACGACCTCGACTGCGCTCACTGCGCGCGCAACGGCACGTGTGAGTTGCAGCGGATAGCCAAGCACCTGGGGGTCAAGCTGAACACGCAGCGTTTTGGCAGAAAGGTCCGAGGGCTCCCCGTAGACTCAAGCAGCCCTGTATTCACATATGATCCCAACAAGTGCGTAATGTGCGGTAGATGCGTCTGGGTCTGCCGCGACAAACTGGGAATCGGGGTGCTGGGATTCGCTCAGCGGGGTTTCGATAGGGTCGTCACGACGTTCGAGGGAAAGCCGATCGCGGACACCAACTGCAAGGGCTGCGGCGATTGCGCGGAGGTGTGCCCGGTGGGCTCTCTCGTGCTCAGGGACGAAGAACGGGCGAAGGCCGTCTACGGCAGGCACAAGCTGGGCGCTGGGGCACGTGAGTCGAGTGGTGGAAAGATCGGGGCGGCGGGCAGGAAGTCCAATGGCGGATAGAGCCAACGAAGGCCAGCCGAGCATCGAGGAGCTGAAGGCGAGGATCGAGGAGATCAAGCAGCGCATTCCGCCGCACTCGGTCCCGCCCGCGATGCTGGAGGAGCTGGAAAGCCTCGAACAGCAGCTCGAAAAGGCCGAGGTGGAACAGGGTGGTTCCTGATGGCAAAGAAGGTCGCTGTAGTGGACTACAATATGTGCGACCCCGAGCGCTGTGACAACGGGGTGTGTATTGCCGCGCTCGAGTGCGAGCACGGTAGTCTCGTTCAGGATGGGGCGTACGAGACGCCTGAGGTGAATCCCGCGAAATGGTGCCACGGGTGCGCCAAGTGCTCGACGGCGTGTCCGTTGAAGGCGATCAGGATGGTGTGAACGCCGGGCAAGACATCGAGGTTGTGAAGCAATGAAGATATCTGTCTGTGGCAAAGGCGGTAGCGGCAAGAGCGTCATGACTTGTTTGCTGGCCGGCGGAATCCGGGACAAGGGCTGCCGCGCTGTGGTGGTAGACGCCGACGAGTCGAACACGGGACTGCACCGCCTGTTGGGATTCGCGGGGCCACCGGTGCCTCTGCTGGAGGTCGTTGGCGGCAAGAAGCAGGTGTTCACAGTCCTGGCCAAGAACGTCGACGTGAGGCCGGGTGCGGAGACCAACGTGATGCTGCGCGAGGAGCTTGGGTTGGCGAACATCCCGGCCGGGCACGTTCTAAACAAGGATGGCATAAGCCTGCTTGCTGTGGGCAAGATCGTGCAGTCGCATGAGGGCTGTGCGTGCCCGATGGGCGTGCTGAGCCGCGAGTTCCTGGGCAAGCTGCGGCTGGAGCGGGGCGAGGTCGCCATCGTCGACATGGAGGCAGGCGTTGAGCACCTGGGCAGAGGCGTGGACAGCGCCGTCGACGTGGCTCTAATCGTGGTTGAGCCATCCTACGAATCGCTGGACATCGCAGAGAGAGTAGTCGCCATGAATGCGGGCGCTGGGCCCATGACAACATGGGCTATACTCAACAAGGTGACGTCGAACGAGGTCGCATCAAGGCTCGAAAGCGAGTTAGAGAAGCGCCGTGTCTTCACTATCGGGCGCATTCGACACGACCCAGAGGTGTCCGAGGCCTGTCTGGATGGCCGGCCCGTGCGATCCGAGTTGAACGCCGGCGAAGTTGCGGCTATTCTTGACAGGTTGGGAGTGGGCGCAGACTGCAGCTAATGATCCGCTATTCGGCGTAGGAGGTGGACAATGTGTCTCGCCAAAGCGTACAAGGGTTATGAGAGTGAGCAGCCTTTCCTGAGCGAGATCTCTCGACTGAAGATCACCGACGGCCAGGTCGAACTGGAGACCCTGCTGGGTGAGAGGATGGCGGTCGAGGGTAAGGTGAGGGAAATCGACTTCTCGGGCTCGAGAGTGGTAATCGAGTCCTAGCTGGAATCGCAGCAGGGCCACGATATCTCGTGGCGGTAGTTTGTCTCCGGCGAAGGGGGAACGTATTGTCGGAAGAGGGTAGAGAGGCGCAGGTCCTGGCCGAAGAGGAGCGCGTCATTGAGAAGCTGGATGCGGACGGCAAGAGGTGGCTAAAGGTATACTTCGGTGGCGGTTCGCACTTCCGGAACTGGCTCGATCAGGTAATAGAGCTGCGAGGCGAGGATAACGTCGAGGTAGAAGAGGTCCCCTCACCGGGACTGAAGTGCTACGAGGAGGCCGGCGAGAAGTTGTACAGGATCTGGGTGAGGGAATCGAGTTCACCTGTCGATCTCGCCTGAGCTCAGGCCCCGGAAACATAGATGAGGCCGAATACCAAAGGTAGTAACAGATGGGAAAGAAGATAGTATCGACCGGCAGGGGCGGTACCGGCAAGACGACATTCAGCAGCCTGGCCGTCAGGTATCTGCCGCAGCCGGTCCTGCTGATAGACATCGACCCGGACCAGAGTCTCGCTGACATGCTGGGCGTCGATCTGGAGAAAGAAGGTGTCAGGACGGTTCTGGATGTGCTCTACGACATCCAGAAGCATCAGGGCTATGAGGACCTGGAGTCGATGCCCATCCCGGACAGGATCGAGTACCTGTTCGGAACCGAATGCATCTACGAAGGGGAGCGCTTCGATCTCGTGTCACTGGGCATGAAATGGACTCAGGGGTGCTACTGCGCGCCGAACAGCCTGCTCAGAGGCATTATCCCGAAGCTGGCCCAGAACTACGCCCACACACTGATAGACGCGCCGGCGGGCCTGGAGCATCTCAACAGGAACGTAACATCCGACGTTGACGACCTGTTCCTGATACTCGACCCCACTCTGAAGTCGCTGAAGAACATAAGCAGGATACAGAGACTTACCTATGAAGTGGGCATCACCTATCGCAACTACTATCTGGTGACGAACTACAGATTCAGCGATGAGATGCAGAAGAAGGTGGATGCGGAGAAGGACGGTGCGGCCTTCCTCGGCAAGCTGGAATACGACCCCATGATCGAGGAGTATAATATCCAGGGCAGATCGCTCCTCGATCTGCCGGAGGAATCCCCTGCCTGCCAGTCCGTCAAGCGCATACTGGAAGGGGCCGGCTACGAGATCGGCTAGATGGATGAGTTGACCGGGGTGCGGGTGAACGCAAGATGATAGTAGCAGTGGCGAGCGGCAAGGGTGGCACGGGGAAGACCCTCGTGGCTACGAGCCTGGCTCTCTCCTTGAAGGACAGCCAGCCCGTGCAGATCGTTGACTGTGACGTCGAGGAGCCAAACGCGCACGTGTTCCTGAAGCCAGCGATCACCGAAACTGAGAGCGTGTACATACCGGTGCCCAAGGTGGACGAGGCCAAGTGCACCCATTGCGGCAAGTGCTCGGACGTGTGCGCATACAACGTCCTGGCCGTGACCAAGAAGATGGTGCTGGTCTTTGGCGAGCTTTGTCACGGCTGCGGGGCGTGCTCGTATCTCTGTCCAGAGCAAGCCATCACCGAAGAGGGCAGGGAAGTCGGCGTTGTCGAGACCGGCTACTCGGATAGCATCTCATTCGTCCACGGCAAGCTCAACGTCGGCGAGGCCATGGCCCCACCGGTCATCAGGAAGGCGAAGGAACGCATCGACCCGAAGTCCACCGTGATTCTGGATGTACCACCGGGGACATCATGCCCCGTGGTCGAATCGCTTCGGGGCTGCGACTACTGCGTCCTGGTCACCGAGCCGACACCGTTCGGCCTGAACGACATGGCCCTGGCGGTTGGGGTTGTGAGAGAGCTGAATGTGCCCTGTGGCGTCGTGCTGAACAGGGCGGGCGTTGGTGACGACAAAGTGGAGGAGTACTGCTCCAGGGAGGGCATACCTATACTTCTTCGAATTCCACTCGATATCGAGATCGCAAGGCACTACTCGCGCGGCACGCCGCTGGTGGAGGGAATCCCGAGTTGGAGGGAGCCGTTCAAGGAGCTGTTCAAGGCCATTCAGGAGCAAGTGAGCCGTTCAGCAGTCGGTGAACGACACATATCATGAAAGAAATCGTTGTAATAAGTGGTAAGGGCGGTACGGGCAAGACCACCATCGTGGGCTCGTTCGCGGCGCTGGCGAAGGACAAGGTCCTCGCCGACTGCGACGTGGATGCCGCCGACCTTCACCTGCTGCTCAGCCCGAGCCTGGAGCGTGAGGAGGAGTTCTGGAGCGGACAGGTAGCCGAGATCGACAAAGAGAAGTGCACAGAGTGCGGGCTCTGCGAGGACCTGTGCCGGTTCCACGCGATCAAGGACTTCACGGTGGACCACCTCGCTTGTGAGGGATGTACGTTCTGCTGCAACGTATGCCCCGAGGACGCGATAACGATGAGGCCGTGCCTGGCGGGGAAGTGGTTCATATCTGACACCCGCTACGGGCCCCTGGTGCACGCGAGGCTGGGCATTGCCGAGGAGAACTCGGGCAAGCTGGTGACTCTGGTCAGGCAGAACGCCAAGACGGTTGGACAAGAGAGAGGACTGCGGTACACTATCACCGACGGCCCGCCGGGGATCGGATGTCCGGTCATTGCCTCATTGTCGGGGGCGAACCTGGCGCTGATCGTGACAGAGCCGACGCTGTCCGGCATGCACGACCTGGAACGCGTGATGGGCGTATGCCGCCATTTCGGGGTGCCCGCCGTGGTATGTGTGAACAAGTACGACATCAACGAGGACAACACGCGGCGTATCGAGGACTACTGCTCCAGCCAGGGCGTCGAGGTAGTATCGAGGATTCCCATGGACAACGTCGTCACGGAGGCCCTGGTCCACGGACTGCCGGTGGTAGAGTACGCCAAGAACGGGGTAGCACGAGAGATCGAGAAGCTCTGGGAGCGGATTTCAGATAAGCTGGGTGCATAGAGGGAGGGTCATGCCGATATTCGACTTCAAATGCCGTGACTGCGGGAGCGTGTCCGAAGTGCTGGTCCGGGAGAGCGACGGCGCGCGTCCCCAGTGCGCAAGCTGCGGCGGCGACAACCTCGAAAAGCTGATGACAGCATCCTATATGATAAAGATGGAATCGGGAGGTGGTGGCGGCCACACCTGCTGCGGGCGCACCGAGCGGTGCGACACCCCGCCCTGTTCGACGGGTGGCAGCTGCCATCACGATCACTGAGGAGGCCTACTATGCGTTATGCGATTCCCGTGACCGGAGGCAGGCTGTCCGCCCATTTCGGCCACTGCGAGCACTTCGCCATGATAGATGTCGACATAGAAACGAAGACCATTCTGCGCAGAGAACTCCTCCAGCCTCCTGCTCACCAGCCCGGCGTCCTGCCTGCATGGCTGGCCGAGGAGGGAGCCAACATCGTGATAGCCGGCGGGATGGGCTCCAGGGCGCAGGGCCTGTTCGCGCAGAACCGTATCGAGGTGATCATAGGAGCCCAGGGGGACGACCCCGAGGCGCTCGTACTGGCACACCTCGAGATGACCCTGATCACCGGCGATAACATCTGCGACCACTAGGGGGGCTCGGTCCCTACAGGCTGCTCAGGCCGATGAGATCCTTCACGTTGATGTGCTCGGACTCGTCGATTCGCAGCCCTTCCTCAATCAACTGCAGCACCTCTGCCTTCTCCTCGGGGAGCTTGTAGCCCTCGTAGTCCTGGCGGAAGAGGAGTATGCGGCGCGCCCGGTCGCGATACCAGCCGTTGAGGAAGTGGTCGAAGCACAGCCTGCTGGTGACGTCGAGGTTCTCCACGAACGTCCGCAACTCGCGCAGGCGCTCGTGCGGTGATGTCAGGTCGAAGACGCCCTTCTTGTAGTCCTCATATATAGGCGAGCCCATGCCGGTGACGAAGGGCCGCAGCCTGATGAAGTCGGGGTTGATCTGGTTCAGGACTCGCGCCGTATTGAGGGCATGCTGCTCGGAGCGCTCCCGCCCCCCCAGCCCTGGCATGACATACTCCGACAGCTCGAATCCGGCCTCCTTGGCCTTCCGGCCGCCCCTGATGTGCTCTTCGGCGGTCACGCCCTTGTCGACGAACACCAGCAGCTCGTCGTCGCCCGTCTCCAGGCCGACGTGCAGCCTTGTCAGGCCGGCGTCGTGGATAGCCTTCAAGTCCTCCAGCGACTTCTTGTCCAGGGTCTTCGACCTGGCGTAGGAGGTAATACGTTCCAGGGTGGGGAATGTCTCCTTCAGATAGCGCAGGACCTCCAGCATGTCGCTCGTGCGCATGATCATGCTGTTGGCATCCTGCAGAAACGCCGTCTTCGCCCCCACGGCGAGCCAGTTGAACACCAGCACGAAGCAATGGCTCGAGTTCAGCGCCGGGTCCTGTCGTACCAGCGCGGTGGCCACGGCCTCGTTGATAGCGCCGCCGTACCCGAGCTGCCACGACATCGATCTGATCGCGTCGGCGATGTACTTGACCGTGTCGATGTCCTTCTTGATCTCTTCGACAGAGCGCAGCTCGAACTTCTCGCGGCCGTAGATCAGCCCATAACAGAACCTGCACCTGTTCCACGAGCAGTTGCGCGTGGTGCGGAGAAGCAGCGAGTGGCTACCCCCCTCGCTCGGAGGCCTGATCGGCCCCAGCTCGAATGTGCGGTCGCTCAGTCTCTCAGTGCCCAGCATGATCTACCATCCTACCTGAACAGGGTCTTCAGCTTCTGGCCCTTGCCCAGCTGTTTCATCAGCTTCCTCACCTGCCAGTACTGGTTCAGGAGCTGATTGACGTCCTGAGGGGTCGTTCCGCTGCCGCGCGCGATGCGCCGCCTGCGGCTGCCGTCGATTATGGTCGGGTTGCTTCTCTCCTGCGGCGTCATCGACAGGATGATGGCCTCGACCTTCCTGGGCTGCTTCTCGTCGATCTCCATGGGTAGGCGTTTCGCCACCAAGGACATGCCGGGTATCATCTCGACGAGCTGGGTCAGCGGGCCCATCTTCCTCACCTGGTCCAGCTGTTCCAGGAAGTCGTGCAGGTCGAAGTCCCCCTTGCGGATCTTCTTCTCGAGCTCCTGCCTCTTCTCCATGTCGGAGGCCGCCTCGGCCCTCTCGATCAAGCTGAGGATATCGCCCATGCCCAGTATGCGTGATGCCACGCGGTCGGGGTGAAATGACTCCAGGGCGTCCGTCTTCTCGCCGACACCCACGAACTTGACGGGAACCCCGGCCACCGACACGATGGAGAGTGCCGCGCCGCCACGGGCGTCGCCGTCCATCTTGGTCAGTATGACGCCGGTAAGGCTGACAGCCTCGTTGAACTCCTTCGCTATGTTGACGGCCTCCTGCCCGGTCATCGCGTCCGCTACGAGAAGTATCTCCGTTGGCTCGAACTCCTTCTTGAGCTGTGCGATCTCCTTCATAAGGTCTTCGTCGATGTGCAGGCGTCCCGCCGTGTCGAATATGACCACGCTCGCCGCAAGCTCCCTGGCCCTCTTGAGCGCATCCCTGCAGACGGGCAGCGTCTCGCCTTCCTCGACGAAAGCCGGGATGTCGAGCTGCTTGCCCAGCGCCGCCAACTGATCTCTGGCGGCGGGGCGATAGGGGTCGGCGCCCACCATCAGAGGCCTCTGGCCGTTTCGTCTCAGGTGCAGCGCGAGCTTGGCGGCGGTGGTGGTCTTACCCGCCCCCTGAAGGCCGACGAGCATGATCACGGTTGGCGGGTGTCCCGCGAACGTCAGCTTCTGCTGGCCGCCGCCGAGGATGACGATCAGCTCCTCGTTTACAGCCTTGATCACGTGCTGGGCCGGGGACAGGCTGGTGAGCACCTCCGAGGCCATGGCGCGCTCCTTCACCCTGGCCACAAAGTCCTTGACGACCTTGAAGTTCACATCGGCTTCGAGCAGAGCGAGCCTGACCTCACGCAGGGCCTCGTCAACATCCTTCTCCGTGAGCCTGCCTTTACTCGAAAGCCGCTTGAATACCGCTCCGAGCTTGTCCGAGAGCGTTTCGAACATGCACCACCTCTACGGCTATTGTAGACGTGCCCGAGTCGGGCGGTCAAGGTGGGGCTAGCTCCACAGCTTGACAGGCGATTGGGCCGGTGCTAAACTTGCCTCCCGAACAAGGCAACGAGAAAGGAGGCAAAATGCCGAAGAAGCTCGCGGTGATAGTGGTGGTGGCGATTCTGGCCATGCTCGCAGTGGGCTGTAACGGGGTGGGTGGCACAGCAGATCCAATCGACCTCATACCCAGTGATGCCAACGTGATAGCCTACCTGGACCTGAGCACGGCCATGGAAAACGAGGAGCTGCTTGAGCAATTCTTCATGCCAACTGACCCGGAATCAGGGCAGATGGTCGAAGACGTCCTCGAGATATTCGAAGGCCTGACGGAGGCGTGGCTCTTCTTCGATTTGTCGGACACGGCGACAGGGCCCGGATACGGCGGAGTGATAGTCAAGGGTGACTTCGACGAAAGCGAACTGATCGATCAGATCATCGTGGTCGTGGAGGAAGAGCTGGAGGCCGTGGACTACGAGGGCCATGAGATACTGACGGCTGAAGATGGTGCGGAGGCACTTGCCGTACTGGGTGGCGACAGCTTCGTCATCGGCACATTGGAGTCGGTCAAAGATGTCATATCCGTGATGGAAGGGGACAAGGACGCGATAGGCGGCAAGGTACTGAGCACGTTCAACTCCCTGAGCAAGGCCGACCTCAGGATGGCCATGGAGGTCCCCCCGGGCACCATGGACGATCTGCTCGGTGAAGGGACCGGTGGCATGGGATTCGAGCTACCCGGACTGGAGTCGCTCGCTGACCTGGACACGATCGGGTTGACACTCGACGACCGGGGCAACACCGCAGCACTCGACGTGAAGATGTGTTTCACCAGCCAGGAGTCAGCCGAGGCCGTGGACGAGCTAGTTGATACCCTCCTCGTCTTCGTGGAGATGGCCGCCGGGGAGTCCCCCGAGCTGGAGGAGCTACTCAACAGCATTGAGAAGAGTGTGAGCGGCTCGTGTCTCACCATCAGCATCGAGATATCCGAGGCCCAGTTTGAGTCGATCATGGAAGGCTTCGGCGGCGTCAGCAGTGGAATGGGATTCTAGAGCCTGTAGTGACCGGACGCTTCAGGGGCGGCACCGAAGGTGCCGCCCCTGTTCTTTCGTGTGAAGGCCGTGTCTGGTTGACCGAGTTCAACACCTGTGCTACAATCTTCATCGAGCATAGCATGATTGAAGGGATGCGACATGTTTAGAGGATTTGCTGCACTTGTCATAATCACAGCGCTGGTCGTGCCGCTGGTGGGGTGCGACACTAGCACCCAGGCGATCGACATGAGACGATGGGTCCCGGAGCAGGCAATCACGGTGGCAACCTTCGACATCGAACGGGCGAGGGCCGACGAGGACATCGCGAGGCTGTGGAACTGGCTCGCAAGCCAGCCGGACATGGTGGAAGGTATCGAGGACTTCAGTATTGTCTTTGGAGAGAACCCGAAGGAGGTCCTGCTCTTCGCCAGCGAGAACGTCGCCAGCGCACAATCGATATATGAAGCAGGCTACACGGGACTTGTCATAAGGGGCGACCACGACGAACGGGAGATGATCGAGTACTTGGAGTCGGACGGCATGCATGACTTCGAGATTGAGAAACGCAAGGGCCAGAAGGTATACGCCGACGACTCCGAGGATTTCGGAGTAGCCTTCGTTGCACGTAACTTGTACCTCTTCGGTGATCTCAGGGCAGTGAGAGACTCAATCGACGTAGCGAAGACAGGCGAAGGACGAGTGAGCGCGGAACTGACGAATGCCCTCAAGACCCGGGGAGATGCTCTGTTCAAGATGGTGATGACGATTACACCCGAGATGAGAGCCCAGATAAGGGACGAATTGGAGTACAGCCAGGGCGATGCTATGTCGGTCCAGCTACCCGGGCTCGAGGCCTTAGCTGAGATGAAGTCCTATCTTGCCATTATCGACAAGCAGGGCGACGTCGTTTCCGAGGAGGTCGACGTGGTGTTCACGAGCGCCAAGCACGCCGAGGCCGCGGGCGGCCTGTTCGATACGCTCCTCGTGTTCTTCCAGTTCGTCCCCGAGGACCAAGGGATACCCGAGGAGCTCTTGGCCATGCTCGATTCGATCGAGATCACGACCAAGGGGGCACTGCTCCGCATCACACTGGATACGACCGTGTCCGAGATCGAGACGCTGATCCAGGCATTAGAGGCGTACGATCCCTACGAATACTACGAGGAAGAGGAGGTCAGCCCCGAGTACTGGTCGGGCTAGGCGTTAAGGTTGGCTAGACGTTGAACAGGACGGTGACGACGTCACCGTCCTTCACTATGTAGCCCTTGCCCTCGAGGCGCAACAGCCCTTGCTTGCGGGCCTCCGCCATGCTCCCACATTTCACCAGGTCGTCATAGCCGATGACCTGGGCCCTGATGAAGCCGCGCTCCATATCCGTGTGTATCTTGCCTGCCGCCCTCTGGATCACCGTTCCCTCGGCGACCGTCCATGCCTTGACCTCATCCGAGGCAGTGGTGAAGAAGGAGACCAGCCCCAGCAGCGAATACGAGAGCTGGATCATGCGGTCGAGCCCCGATTCCCCGACGCCCATACTGGCCCGGAACTCCTCGGCGTCCTCGTCGCCGAGCTGGGACAGCTCCATCTCGACCTGCCCGCAGAGCACGGCGACATCCTGCTTAGGTCGCCCGTGGCGGGAGCGCAGGTCGCTCTCCAGAGACGAGGCTTCGGGCAGCCGGCCTTCGCCTATGTTGAGCAGCAACAGGAGCGGCTTTGCCGTGAGGAAGCGGAAGCTCTCCAGCTCCCTGGCTTCCTGCTCGGGGATATCCTGCTCGCGGATAGGCACATCCTGCTCCAGCCCGGACTTGATCCTGGTAAGCAACACCTGCTCCCTCTGGGCAGCGTCCCGTTCCTGCTGTTTGGCCCCCTTGAGCGAGTCCTTCAGGCGCGCCAGTCGTCTCTCGATCACGGCCATGTCCGAGAAGACCAGCTCCAGGCTCATTGTCGCGATGTCGCGCTCGGGGTCGACGCTGCCCTCGACGTGCGGGACCGTGTCGCTCTCGAACGCCCTGACAACATGCACCAGGGCATCGGTGTTGCTGACCTGAGACAGGTACTGTCCGCGCGGCCCCTCCTGCTTGCCAAGGCCGGTGGAGGGAACGGCGATATCCACGTATGTGATCTCGGCAGGGACGGTGCGCTTCGGCTTGAGCAGGCCCGTCAGCGAGTCCAGGCGCGGATCGGGGACCTTGATCACGCCGACGTTGGGCGCGGTCTGGTGCGAGGAGAAGTCGCCCGTCTCCGCCTTGCTTCCGGTAAGCGCGTTGAAGACGGTTGTCTTGCCGCTCTTGGGAAGCCCTATGATACCCAGCTCCATTGTTCCAGGTCGCCTCGCTCAATCCAGGTGCTATAATTATAGGGAATCGCTGTCCCGTTTAGAATACCCGCCGGACCTCTATCTTAGAGAGAGGAACCAGTTGCTCCACATCCTCTACGGCGAAGACGATTTCTCCCTGAGCGAGTCCTTGCGCGAGATGAAGGCGGGCTGGGGTGATGCCGAGTCCCTCGCCACCAACACGACCACCCTCGACGCCGGGGATACCACTCCCGAGCAGCTCGCCGCCATCTGCGATACGATGCCCTTCCTCGCGCCGAAGCGCCTCGTTATCGTGAAGGGGCTGCTCGGTCGACACGAGCGGAAAGATACGGGAAAGAGCCCCCGGAAGGCTGATTCGTCACAGTGGACCGCATTCGCCGCGTACGTGAAGCGCATGCCGGACACCACCGAGCTGGTGCTGATCGACGGCCCGTTGAAGAAGAATCCGCTGCTCCCCAAGCTGGCGCCCGGGGCCGATGTCCAGGAGTTCAAATTGCCGAAGGGTCAGGAGCTGATGCAGTGGATCGGAGAGAGAGCAAGGGAGTCCGAGTGCAAGATAGCGCCGGGTGCCGCCAAGCTGCTCGCCGGGCTCGTCGGGAATGACCTGCGGATCGTGGCAAACGAGATCGACAAGCTCTGCCTGTATGCCCGGAACGGCGTCATCTCGGAAGACGACGTAAGGCAGGTTGTCGCCGAGGCGCGGGAGGCGAATGTCTTCGCCATGGTCGACGCCATACTGGCACGTAGAGCAGGCGACGCCATTCGGCTACTGCACGAACTGGAGGCCGGGGGCGCAGCACCACCATACTTGCTGTACATGATAACCCGCCAGTTCCGGATGCTGGTGCTGGCCAAGGATTTGATGGGCCGCAGAGCGCCCGATGCGCAGATCATGCGGGCTATCGAGACCAACAAAGACTTCGTACTCAGGAAATCCAAGGAGCAAGCGAGGAAGCACACCACCGAAAGGCTGGAGTCGGTCTACAGGAAGCTCCTGGAGACTGACCTCTCGATCAAGACGGGGCGCTTGAGGGGAGACAAGGGGGAGCTGGCGCTCGATCTGCTGGTGGCGGACCTCTGCTCGTAGGGCCCTCTTGGCGAGAAGTACCTGGGGGAGAGGCAAAATGGGAAACGTCGGCCAAAATGGCACTCCAGCAATGAGCACAGAACATGCCATCCCGAAGCGTTTCCCATCACAGCTGGGTGACCGGATCATGGCTTGCTCCGACCCGTCCGGCGAACTGATGATCCAGTTGGAGCTGGAGTTTGCCCAGCAACTGGACGCCGACAGGATCGCCAGATCGGTAGACCTGGCGCTCGATGCCGAGCCGGTCCTCGGATGCAGGTTCGTGCGGCATTGGCGCAAGCCATGGTGGGAGAGACTGGAACCAGGTGCCAGGAAGGCGTTCCTGCCTGCACGGGATGAGGCGGAATACGAGTCATTCAAGGCATCACCAGCGGCCGCACACACCGGGCCTCAGGTCAGTGTGTGTCTCCTCAATCTCTCCGACGCCGCCATGCTACTAATCAAGGTATCACACTACGCCGCAGATGCCGCCGGCGTGAGAGAGGTCTCCCGGATCATCTCCTCCATCTACGACAAGCTGGGCAGCGACCCCGATTTCGTTCCTGAGCCGAATCGCCCAGGGTCCCGGAGTGTGGGGGAGATACTCAAGGGTGTGCGCTGGACAACATATCCTCGCCTCTACTGGCAGTTCCAACGTGACACCTGGGCCAGTCAAGTGCCGAGGGCCACGCTAACGTTGTCATTTCGGGATGGGCCTCCCGAAGCTCTCTCATTCATCAATCGCCTGCTCCCGAGAGAACAGGTTTCCTTCCTCGTCGATTACGGGCGGAAGCACGAAGCCACGCTGAACGACCTTCTCGTAGCGGCGTTCTTACGGGCCCTTGCCGCACAAGCGGGATTGGACGGGCACAGGCAACTGCGTGTGACTACGACGGTGGACTGCCGACGCTACGTGACCGACGACCAGGCACCAGCCGTAGCCAATCTGAGCCTAGGAGTACTTGGATGGCCGAATCTGGGAACCGATTTGGGGCAGGATTTCGCATCGACACTCGCTAGGGTCGCGTCCATCACCCGCAGGCGCAAGCGTAGTTTCGTGGGTTTGGACAACCTGATTGGCTTCATGGTCTGGCCGGGCCCGTTGCCTCATGCACTGGCAACAAGGTTCGTGCAGCAGTACTTCGGGGGTTGGGTCCGTCAGGGCAACTTCCCACACGCATTGACTAACATGGGGGCAATCGACCCATCTGCGGTCACCTATGGTGCCAGCCCATTGAACGCCCGACTGCTGCCACCGCCGTCAACCCCACCACACTTCGCCCTGGGAGTGAGCGGCTACGACGGCACTCTGACGATTTCGACCGGCGTGTATGGGATTCAGTGGGATATGGCTGAGTCCTTCCTTGACGCGATGGTTGGCGAGCTTCCACATTGACCGGCATGCGCGGCCCATGGTCATACGTTGCACCGGGGAAGATGGACAACTCTTCCAGTAATCCCGAACTGATCGAGGCCGCTATCGGCGCTTAGCGCCGTCTTCCGGCAACGCGTCTATTTCAGACTGACGGCCCTGAACCTGCCCGCCCTGAGCTCCTCGATAAGCTCGCTCAACGTTTCTATCCGCTTCTCGAACTCGGTCGCGTAGGATGGGATATCGCCCGGCGCGTGGGCGTCGCTGCCGCCGGTACCCCTCAGCTTCAGCCTGCTGCCTATGTCCTGCGCGAACCGGTTCTCGCGCGCCGTCGAGCCGCCGTTCATGACCTCGATCGCGTCCACGAGGTCGAATATCCGGTCCCGGCAGGCCTCCTCGAACAGGCCCTCCGGATTGGAGTTGTACCTGACCTTGCGCCGGAACGGGTGTGCAAGTATGACCACGCCGCCGGCCTCATCGACGAGCCTGCGCACTTCGTCCGCGTGGTGCATGCCGAACCGGTACTCTTCCAGTCCGAACACCAGGAGGTGCCCCTCGTCCGAGCTGATCTCCATGCCGCGAAAGATGCGGAAATCATGCTCGCCGCTCAGGCGCTCCACGTCTTCGACGGACCAGTGCCAATCGTGCTCGGTAAAGCATATGCCATCGAGCCCCGAGCGCTTGGCGAGGGTTATGAGTTGAGAGGGGTCGAGATCGCTGTCGTCCGAGCGCGGTCTGGTGTGGGTGTGAAGGTCGATTATCAACTTGCAGCCTAAGGGTCGATTCAGTTTGAGATTCCGTGGTTGCCCAATAACATGGTATCGCAGGAGTTGGACGGGCGTCAACGCGGAAGAGCCGGGTGGCAGGGTGAGAAATCACTGGAAGCGTTCTCGGGAGGAGGCACAATGCTGCTTGTTCCAAGCCTCCAGTGACACTCGCTTATACTGGCCGTGGTCGGCCTTGGCGTGATGCCTCTTGCAGAGGACTATGAGGTTGTTCACGTCGTTGTTATCGCGGTTCCCGTCGATGTGGTGTATCTCGGTGTTCTCCATCTCCTCGCAGCCTGGGAACTGACAACCGTCGCCAGCGCGTGCGTATACTTCCCTCTCGACGGGTTTCGGGATTTTGGGGCGTCTCTTCCTGCGTTTCCCCGGAAGATCGGCAACCGCTGTTGCCGTCTCAGTGTAGGGTGATTCCGCACTTTCAGAGCTTACTGAGTCAATCATCCGCAGTATATCGGCCTTCTCCCGTTCCACAGCCGCTCGCATCTCAGGGTCGTCTGCCTCCCAGTCGTCGCTGAGCGCATCACGGAATGACGTGTACCCCTCGTACACATACGGAAAGACCTTGACTAACACAGCGAGCGCCCCCAAGGACACGAGCAGCCACAATATCCAGGGGTGGGCGTCTATGACGTAGACCTTGAAGAGGACGCCACCGATGATGAGCACCACCAGGGCTCCGAACACACGGTCGCTCATTGCCACCTACCAACCTAGGGTCTCAACAGTGAATGGGGGTGTGAGTATAGTACCACGCGATTATCCGAGGGGCAAGAAGGAGGTGGTGGGTGAGAGGCCTAACCTTCCATCACCCGGTGTGGAAGACTCGTTTTATCGCAAACAGCATTGCCGCAGCTCCCGCCATACTCAGAGACACACTCAGCAGCGTAGGGAGTCCAAATTCCAGACAGATTACGGCGACTGTCATCCCTATGAGGACGGAAACAAGGACTATGGCTAGGCTCTCAACTGCTTCACTCACGCTCGTAGTCTACCATAGTGCGGGAGCGGCAGACAAGACCAAGCCGTATTGCGTCAATAGAAACTGTTACCGAACGGGTGTTGTTGCCTCAAAAGCGCGGGTTACCGAAGCATCCTCCTTTGGGGTAGCGGAGCCTCCTGCACGATTAGCAAGCTTCCATAGGTG